>OATL01000006.1_pt1 | contig 313751 bp, 261 predicted proteins | sample 1476011 | NCBI WGS metagenome assembly OATL01 (sample SAMEA2579975, study PRJEB22360) | human gut metagenome | biome: human gut; feature: human-associated habitat; material: faeces | place: Denmark | collected 2008/2010
GCAAAGCTAAAAGGAAAAATTAAGATAGAAAATATGGCATCGCCGAGACGCTTACGGTAACACTATGAGAAATACCCTTTTGTGTTTTATTTCTCATAGTATTATATAACTGATTTGAAGATTGTTATCACATATATTATGAGAACATGAGAAATGAAAATGAAAAATCATTTGCAGGAGCTTTGATATAAATACAGGAAACTATCCACACCTATGTTTTTCGAGAAAATGATAAATCGGTTCAGTTCATATCATAGATTTATTTCGTACCTTTGCCATTCTATTTATATAAAAAGAAAAAATGAGTAAAGAATACACACTCGCAGATTTCACAGATATTTTTGATTACTCCACAGGATGGTTCAGCGACAGTAGCATTTGTAGTCTATTCTATCAGATATTCAAACGATTCCCTTCCATGAAAATGGTAAAATATAAAGTAAACCAGGATTTTCTGAAAGAAATCAAGGAACTTTATCAGCAAGATGACGCGTTCGATATATTCGAGCATGTGTACTGCAATCATTTTGAAAATGAAAAAGAAGAAGAGGAGGAAGAAGAAGATAATACATCTACAAAAGAGTTATACGACTGTATCGTTATCTGCAAAAAGAATTTGATGATCGGCTATTTTGATAATTGCGTAAAGATTGTCTATTCCAATATCGACAAGGAGGAAATCAATCAGATCAATCAGATTTGCGAAAACCACAAGAAGGAAAATGAGAAACTTAACAATCTATTTATAGTAACATACTCTCATAACTACTTCAGCCTGAAACAATCGCAAGTTAATGAACCTGCTATTCAGATTGATCGTCACTATAACGATGATTTTGTTCCCGTAGCTGCCGAGATCGAAAACTTTCTGCTGGAGGACAACAAAAGCGGATTAATCATTTTGCATGGAAAACAGGGTACAGGAAAAACGACTTATATCCGCCACCTTATCAATCTTGGAAAAAAGAGAATGATCTATATGAGTGGAGACCTGGTAGATAAACTTTCGGATCCGAGCTTTATCACTTTCATCCGCCAACAAAAGAATTCTATCTTCATCGTAGAGGATTGCGAAGAACTATTGTCAAGCCGCAACGGAGGCAACCGTATGAATGCCGGCTTAGTCAACATACTGAATATTAGCGACGGGCTATTGAGCGATGAATTGTGTATCAAATTTATCTGCACCTTTAATGCTCCATTAAAAGATATCGACGAAGCATTGCTTAGAAAAGGACGTCTGGCTGCCCGGTATGAGTTTAAAGACCTGACTACTGATAAGGTTAATCAACTAATCAAGGAAGAAAGCCTGGATATTCCCGAACAGACACACCCCATGACACTGGCTGAAATCTATAATTACGAAGGAATGGATTTCTCCCAGGGAAGAAAACGGGTAGGATTCTAAAGATATTCTCCGGAATAGAATTGCCAGAGAAAAAACAGGCAATTATTATTGTGGAATACAAGTATATAAATTTTATCTACATCCGGACACGATTCGACATTTTTATACGTTTATTATACGTTAAAAGAGTTGCCCTATTATTGAGCAACTCTTTTAAATATAAAACTTCTTAAGTTCAAACTTAACTTGTGATACCTTATACGGACATATTCTTACTTATAAGTTAACGGAACTTCAAAGATATTCACTCACAAAACCTGCTATTATCCAAAGCTGAAGGGAAAAGCGCTTTCATCAGATAAAGCAATTAATCCATTTTTCCGTTGGATACAAATTTTGTTCTCTCGTGCCAACCAACCGGCGGCCAATGCTGTACTTTCTACGCTTAGGTTTAATCTTCTCGCCAATTCAGGTATTGAAATTTCACCAATTTCTTTCAGGGCATACCAGACCTTTCCGGCATTGTTCCCTACAATTGTTTTATCCATGGCTATTTTTATTAATAATTCGGTTACAATATAATCATTTTAATAATAGTTTATAACAAAACCGGCTTTTTTATTTTAGTTTTTGACATTATTTAAAACAAGAAAATCAATTTCGCAATTAACGGTTAAAAATTTGGTCATGGTTCACACCATAACACCACTGTAAGGTACATTATATATCAAAATAAATTCTCAAAACAGGTATAGGGCAACCATAGAAAGAAAATAGAAAGTTGACATTTCCGCAATATCGGACAAGTCATTTCGCTTTTTTACCAATACCTTTGCGAAGTGAAATACCCCAATTAGTTATGCAACAGAAAAAAACAACGAAAGAGGAATATCAAAAGTGCGTAAATGTTGTAGTGGAATACATCATCCAACATTTAGGAGAAGATATTGATTTAAAATCTCTGGCCAGAATTTCAAACTTTTCTCCTTTTTACTTTCACCGGATCATGAAAGCTTTTCTCGGTGAACCGATTGGTACGTTTATTGTCCGGACGCGGACAGAAGCTGCCGCACGCCTACTCCGCTACTCGGATATTCCGATTGCTGACATCGCCTACCGGATTGGTTACGCATCCCCTTCTTCATTATCGAAAGTGTTCAAGCAATTTTATGGCATTTCACCTTTAGAATATAGAAACAATAAAAACTTTGTAATTATGAAACCAGCGATTATCAGGCCAGACCTGGAACTAAAAAAAGAGATCAGAAATGTCTCCGAACGGAATGTGATTTATATCCGCCTTACAGGCGACTACAAACTGAATGATTACGGTGGCACTTGGGGCCGTTTATTCCAATTCATCAAAGAACAAAAACTGCCGATGGGAGATTTCAGCCCGCTTTGCATCTACCACGATGATCCGAAAGTGACGCCAGTCGAGAAACTGCGTACAGACGTATGCATGGTAATGCCTGTAAAGGTTGCCCCCAAAAGTGATGTGGGATTCAAGGTTATCCCAGCCGGACGTTATGCTATTTTCCTTTATAAAGGCCCGTATGACAATCTGCAAGCTGTGTACGATACGATTTACGGAAAGTATCTGCCCGAAATGGAATGTACGATACGTGATGAAGCCAGTGCTGAACGCTATCTGAACAATCCATGTGACACTCCCCCCGAAGAGTTGTTGACGGAGATCTATATTCCGGTAGAATAATCCGGATAAGGGGACGAAGGAACAGCAGTCACTTCCAGACAGGCTGTTCCCTCTTCCCTACCTGTTATTTTTCAGCATAGACGCCAATCCTGTTTCCTTCACTATCCGTGAATACGGCAAACCATCCTTTATCGTCTGCCTCAATCTTTGTTTTGGGAATGACAACTTTCCCTCCTTTCAGAAGCACTTTTTCCAACGTTTGTTCAATATCCTCACAGTTGAAATGGATAAGTACGCCATGCGTTGAAGGAAGAAAGTCGAAATTTGAAGCATAAGAAATAGCACCGACGGTTTCACCTTCTTCCGTGAAACAAGCCATTTTCTCTGTTTCACATTCAAAAGTCGGAAGTTGCACACCCAACACGGTTTCGTAAAAATCGACAGCCCGACGGAAATCGGTAGCAGGAATCTCAAAAAATGCAATTAATTTTTTCATCTCGTTTCTTTTTTATGGTTACTACTAAGCCTTTGCAAAGACATTGCAAAAGTAGGGTAACACGAGGAAGCCCGATAGAAAAAAAGAGACATCTTTAGAGTTCAGAGAAATAATCGGAATAAGGGGCGCATACAGAAAGATACTCCGCAGGGGTATAACCGGAAAAGAGTTTGAATTCCTTTATCATGTGAGACTGATCGGAAAAGCCACATTCATAAGCCACTTGTACAAAAGGAATCGTAGCATCCTGTTGCAGCATGGATAACGCCCGTTGCATACGGATAATACGAATAAATTCCTTGGGAGTAGTGCCGACATAATCGGCGAAGATACGCCCAAACTGCTTACTGCTCAAACAGGCTGTTTCCGACAAATGAGAAATATTGATTTGCGGCCGGAGGTTTATTTCATGAAAGACAGCAGACATCCGCTTGAGATTATACTCGGGAAGAGTGTATAAACGACGAAGAAAAAACTGCTCTATCAACCGAATACAAACTGCATTATCAGAAGTATCCGTGACCTGTTTCACTAAATCCGACAGTTCTACATCTTCCATCGCATCGGTATCTACAGTCTGCCCACGGAACAAATGACTGGGTATATGAAACAATGCTTTTACCGCATAAGGTTGAAAAACAACAGTAATCATCTCTATCCTGCCTGTAGACATCACATCCGAGAAACCGACCGATTGTCCGGAAATAAAGGATTGGGGTTGCAGCTCCGACTCGCCCAACAAAAGAAGTTGTTTCCCTTTATGGAATACCAGTTGCATGCAGCCAATAGGCAGAGTCCGTTCGGAGACAGGAGCTATTGAGTCGTCTTGCAATATCCAATAATGCCGTATATAGGGAGCCAGGGCAAAACAGGGTTTTATCAGTTGAAATGATTGCATATAACAAAGATATTATTTCTTAATCCAAATGCAAAAGTAAAACTCCTGTTTAAAAGGGGATAGTAAAAAAAGGACTTCTTTACTTAATTAAAAAAGCATCCCCTGCTTGAAGAAACATGATTGCAACTCATTCAAACAGAGGAAGAATTCTTTAGATAACGGAAAGTCCATATTCGTAGGCTTCCGACATCGCATTGTAATCTGCATCGGAATATGCGCCTTTATCTCTTGCTTTCTGCATATCTTTCATAAACGATTCCACAGAAGACAGGAAGCTATAATAATTCTTTTGCTCTTCATCATAGCCTGTGACAGCAGGAAGTTTCTTTGCAGCTTCGAGATCTTTCTTCAATTCTGCCATCTTCACATCAATGCGAGCACCCTCCAGTACATGTTTGCGGGAATAAAGATTCATTATGCTTTGCACAGTGCCGGACATCTTACGCATAGCCATGATTTGATCTTTCAACGGTTCGTCGGCAAGAAGTTCTTTTTCAGCCTGTTCCGTGAGAGGGCTTAGAATATCAAAAATCACTTGTTTATATTCGGACATTTCTACACTTAGCCGATAGTTTTCATCCAAGAGCTTGCCAGCCTTGGCTGTCTCTTTGGCCTGCTTGTAAGAGAGAAACTTATTAAAATTATCATAGAATTGCGCCCGTGCACTGAAAAGTCCTCTATAACTCTGCTTCAGATTCTGACGGACTTGTATATTAAAGTAATCTCCCGGATCCATCAATTCCGCAGTGTCTCTGGCAGATACTTCAGGCGGTGCTATCGGAGATACTTCAGGAACTTTTCCTGTCTGTTCCATATATCCCAAGACCGCATTTACGTCTTTTGCATTAGCTACATGCCTCAACACGATGAGCGATGTATGATAATAGTTTATCACTTTACTGGCATTATCCAATTCCTCCGGAGTGACGGAGGACGCAGCCTGTTTCTTGTTTCCTCCCGAACAGGAAACCAATAAGAAAGCACCTATCAGTGCTCCAAACAATAAGATATTCTTCTTCATAATAATGGTTAGTTTATTGAGTCTTTCGTACTATAACAATAAAAATCGTTTTTTGTTATAGACAAACAATGCATATTCGAAAAGTGTTCTCTATATGATATTAACTTAAAAATAAAACAAATATGGAACAATCATTTCAAAAAGGAGTTGTGCTCCATTTGGCTTCTCTCATTGAATATACTGAAGGAGGCGTTATCAGCAAACAGTTAATCAAAAGTCCGGCAGGAAATATCACTTTATTTTCTTTTGATAAAGGAGAAGGGTTAAGCGAACATCGTGCCCCGTTTGATGCGCTCGTGCAGGTATTGGAAGGGGTAGTGAATATTACTGTAAACGGAACTCTGTTCACCGTAAAAGCAGGAGAAAGTATCGTATTTCCGGCGAATGCGCCGCATGCCCTTACAGCAGTGGAGAGATTTAAGATGCTGTTGACTATGATTAAGGAATAAACAATCATAGTGTATAAAAACAAAAAATGGCTACTCATCACGAGCAACCAATCTTTTGTTAACCTTAAATCTAATACTTATGAAAAAAACACTGTACAAAGGTACCATATTTCAGGTAAATAGCAAATTTTAGAGCCTAAACAGCCCATATTATAACAGGGTTTAATACTCTGGGAAGCGCATTAACATTTCAGACTTCACACGTTAACATTTAACATATTCATTCACACAAGTTACTTCTTGGGTAAGTAAGAATACAAAAAAGAGGGAATCATTGAAACAACATCGTCTTTTTTTTTGTAACTTTGAACTATGATAATCAGTGCCAGCCGCCGGACAGATATTCCGGCATTCTATTCCCAGTGGTTTTTCAACCGGATTAAAGAAGGATATGTATTAGTGCCCAATCCATATCATCCGAAAATGATTAGCAAGATCTCTCTATCTCCTGCTGTAGTAGATTGCTTTGTTTTCTGGACCAAGAACCCGGCACCTATGCTCAACCAACTGGAGAAATTGCAGGATTACAACTATTACTTCCAATTTACACTTAACCCCTACGGAGAAAAGCTGGAAAATCATTTGCCCTCCATCAATAAACGAATGGATACCTTTAAAAAGCTGGCTGATAAAATCGGCAGGGAAAGGGTGATCTGGAGATATGATCCGATACTGACAAACGAGGAATACAATGTTTCTTTCCACCAGGAAGCATTTGCCCGGATTGCCGACGAACTCAAAGACCACACTGCCAAATGTATGCTGGGATTCATAGATCATTACCAGCATATCCGGAACTCTGTACGGTTATTCAACATCCATCCGCTGACTCAAGAGGAAATAGAAGAAATGGCTGTCTCCTTTAAAAAAACAATCGACGTTTATCCCGACATACAGCTGGATACTTGTACTGTAAAAGTGGATTTAAGACATTTAGGTATTCCGAGCGGCCTGTGTATTGATAAGGATCTGATAGAAAAGATCATCGGTTATCCTATCCTCGCCCAAAAGGATAAAAACCAGCGTAACATCTGCAACTGCATTGAAAGCATTGATATCGGAACTTATGAAAGTTGCCTGAACGGATGTATTTATTGTTATGCCATCAAAGGCAATTATAACACGGCAGTATATAATAGGAGGAAACATGATAAAAACTCACCGCTACTCATCGGCCATTTATCCGAAGATGATATCGTAAAGGAACGGGAGATGAAAAGCCTGCGGGATAACCAATATTCGTTGTTTTAATCTCTTCGGTCTGCAGTTGACTTACAGGCATAAAAAAAGGCTATCTATCCCAGACAGCCAATCTTTTGTTAACCTTAAATCTAATACTATGAAAAACACAGTACAAAGATACGGACTTTTCGGTTATCTCCAAATTTTGAGGCCAAAGCAGCGTATCTTATAACATGGTTTAATAGAATCAGAGCCGTATTAACAAATGAGTGGGCAGGCATTAACATTTAACAGTTTTCTTAAATAATCAGAGCGTAAAACTGGAAAAGATGCAAAAGTTTTCGAATCGAACACCTTATCTTATTAAAGAGAGTTTATGAGGGCTAACAAATTCCTCTGCCAGCTGTTTCTAATAAAAGGTAACCATCAAATTCCCATTATATGAACAGATTCGAAAATAAAGTAGTTGTCATCACCGGTGCCGCCGGTGGTATCGGCGAAGCAACCACACGCCGCATTGTCTCCGAAGGAGGCAAAGTAGTCATCGCTGACCATTCCGAGAAAAGAGCGGAGCAGCTTGCCAACGAACTCACGCACGCAGGGGCTGACGTGCGTCATGTCTATTTCTCCGCCACCGAACTCCAGAGTTGCAAAGAGTTGATTGATTTTTCCATGAATGAATATCAAAGAATAGACGTACTGATTAATAATGTAGGAGGAACTGATCCCAAACGTGACCTTAGCATCGAAAAGCTGGACATCAACTACTTTGACGAAGCATTCCATCTGAATCTCTGCTGCACGATGTATCTTTCCCAACAGGTCATTCCTATCATGACTGCCAATGGTGGTGGGAACATTGTCAACGTAGCTTCCATAAGCGGACTTACGGCTGATGCCAACGGTACTTTATACGGCGCCAGCAAAGCGGGTGTCATCAACCTGACGAAATATATCGCTACTCAAATGGGAAAGAAAAACATCCGTTGCAACGCCGTAGCTCCGGGACTGGTACTTACTCCCGCTGCATTGGACAACCTGAATGAGGATGTACGTAATATCTTCCTCGGTCAATGTGCCACTCCTTATCTGGGAGAACCGGAGGATGTTGCAGCTACCATCGCTTTTCTGGCTTCGAACGATGCCAGATACATCACTGGACAAACGATTGTGGTGGATGGCGGACTGACCGTTCATAATCCGACAGTGGCGTTATCATAAAACGACCGGATAACGTATTATCGGTAAAGATGATAGGTTATTAACCGGCAACCATTACAAAAAATAATCTCTTTTTCCTTAATGTTACCGATAGGAAACATATCTTTGTGACCAGTCAGTAACAAAAGTATCAAAGTATGGAAAAAGAGATTACTAAAAACAGACAGGCTACGGAAATGACCCTGATTACAGCCGTCAACGACATCATTGAAGAAAGCGGTTTCGAGGGGTTGGGGATCAATGCGGTAGCAGCCAAGGCCAAAGTTTCAAAAATGCTTATCTACCGTTATTTCAATTCGCTGGATGGACTGATAGCAGCCTACATTCAGCAGAACGACTATTGGATTAATTTCGATGAAGAGTTACCGGATCAGGCTCATTTAGCCGCATTTATCAAGCAGATATTCAAAAGACAAATCATGCGGTTACGGGAGAATTATACATTGAAACGCCTGTATCGCTGGGAACTGACAACGGACAATAAGTTTGTGAAAGAGTTGCGCAACAAACGGGAAGAGAAAGGAATCTGGCTGGTAGAGGCAGTCAGCAAACTATCAAAACATCCGAAAAAAGAGATTGCTGCTATGGCTTCCATCATCACCGCAGCCATCAGTTATCTGGCATTGCTCGAAGAAAACTGCCCGGTCTACAACGGCCTCAAGATTCAGCAGGAAAGCGGCTGGGAGGAATTGGAAGAAGGCATCAATCTATTAGTAGACCTCTGGTTACAAAAACAACTCTAATCAAATGAATAAAATGACAATAATGGGAATATGGTTTCTTTCTCTATTGATAAATAGTGGATGCAACCGGGATTTAGTAGAATACGACAGTAACGATCTTAAAATATCTATTGAAAAAGGGGAAGAGTGGTTGCATAATTTTCCTTTGTTTCTAGGCATCAACATCAAAAATCCGCCCCAGATTGCAATCTGGACTGAAGACATGGAAGGGAATTATCTGTCCACCGTGTATGTGACACACAAAATAGCCACTCAATCCTGGCAAGCCTCCGGCGGTAACCGCCGAAAGGAAGCGCTGCCGCATTGGTGTTATCAACGGGGAATCCAATATGAAGACGGGTTATATCTCCCTAGCAAAAAGGAACCGTTGACGGACGGTATCAGCGGAGCTACTCCGAAAGGTAGTTTTAATGTGAAGATGTCGCCAACCGGGAAGTTGAAGAAGTTTATAGTCAAAATTGAAATCAATCATTCTACAGATTTCAATGATGCATATCCGAAATCGGCCAAAGAAGGAGACGCCAATTACTCCGGTGGAAAAGAAGGGAGCGGACAGCCTGCCCTTGTCTACGCAGCAGAAGTGGATTTGACTTCCGGCAAGAAAGAATTTACAGCCAAACTGATCGGACACAGTAGCCCGGATGGAAGTAATGGAGATCTTACCAAAGATACTTCTTCACTCACAACTGCATTGCATATCGTTAAAAGTATAACCGTGTATGTGCAATAGCAGTAGCTAACCATAATATTATCAGACTCTATCCTTGCATCATTATGAGGAAATTTATATTCATCTTTGCGCTGCTATCTTTCATCACTGTATGTGCCGACGGACAAACAGACAGCAGACGTCTCTCTTACACTACATATATCGGGACAGGTTTTTCTATGAATCAGCCTTCTTACACGCCTTTCAACTGGCAAATCGTCAGTCACTACCACATCAGTCAACGGTTTGCCATCGGTGCAGGCAGCGGACTTTCTGTTTATGAAAAACTACTCATTCCGCTTTATGCCAGTGCGCAATTTTATATAACGAAGCCCAGGAGACTGACTCCTTATCTGGAATGTCATATCGGTGGGTCTTTTGCCACAGACAGAGAAGCAAACGGAGGCTTTTACCTCTCTCCTTCCATCGGTGCACAATTTAAGGTCAACCGGAAATTTAAACTGAATTTGATGGCAGGTTATGAACTCCAGAAACTGGAACGGACAAAGAAACAGGAAGATCCGTATTTCCATACGACGTTTAAGGAAGAATTGTCACACCATTCCATTACGCTGAAAATCGGCTTGACTTATTGAGGTAACTATAATAAGAGATAAGGAATTTGCCATTGCAAACAGAATATATATTCAGATCCTGGCTTTATTCCCCCGAATAAAAAAGGCATAATTATTAATGATTAAGTCGTTATATTATTCAACAAATACTAACTTTACGACGTTATAAAATATAAAGAGCGAACGAAATGATTGTTAAGACATTACTAGATACCGATCTTTATAAGTTTACCACATCGTATGCTTATATCAAACTGTTTCCCTATGCAATGGGCACGTTTAGTTTCAACGACCGGAATGAAACTCAATATACCGAAGATTTCCTGAAGGCACTCAAGGCAGAGATCAAGAATCTTAGTCAGTTGAGGTTTACGGAAGAGGAGCTGGAATATATGACGAAAAACTGCAGATTCCTTCCGAGAGTCTACTGGGAGTGGTTGTCTTCTTTTCGTTTCGATCCGAATAAGATTGATATTCATCTGGATGAAGCTTGTCATCTCCACATCGAAGTGACTGACTTGCTTTATAAAGTGACTTTATACGAAGTGCCTTTGCTCGCTATTGTCTCCGAAATCAAAAACCGTTTCTTTGGCAATGTAGCAGACATGAATGAGATTCTTTGCAAGCTGTCGGAGAAAATAGAATTGTCGAATCAACATCAGCTTCGCTTTTCAGAGTTCGGCACACGGAGAAGATTCTCCATTGATGTGCAGGAAACGGTTATCAAGAAGCTGAACGAAACAGCGCAATATTGCACCGGAACTTCCAACTGTAACTTTGCAATGAAATATGGAATGAAAATGATGGGGACTCATCCACATGAATGGTTTATGTTTCATGGAGCACAGTTCGGATATAAACATGCCAACTATATGGCACTCGAAAACTGGGTGAATGTTTATGACGGTGATTTAGGTATCGCACTTTCCGATACATATACTTCCGGCATCTTCCTTAGCAACCTTAGCCGTAAACAAGCCAAACTTTTCGATGGAGTGCGGTGTGATTCCGGCAATGAATTTGAGTTTATCGATAAGCTGGTTGCCCGCTACAAAGAGTTGGGAATCGACGCGACAACCAAAACCATCGTATTCAGCAATGCCCTAGACTTTACAAAAGCATTGGATATTCAAGAATACTGCAAAAACAAAATCCGCTGCTCTTTCGGGATCGGTACCAATCTCACCAACGATACCGGGTTCGAACCTTCGAACATCGTGATGAAACTGACACAATGTAAGATGAATGTCAATCAGGAATGGAGGGAATGTATCAAACTGTCTGATGATGAAGGAAAACATACCGGCAGCCTTGAAGAGGTACAGGCTTGCCTGTATGAGTTACGACTCAACAGAAAGCAATAAAAATAAAGAAAAGCAGGAAGTACCTCACCGAAGAATACTTTCTGCTTTTCTTTATGCATATTAGAAGTATGCCAGACAAAGACATACCAGCATAGAATCAGCTACGCATATCATTGTAACAAACTATGCAATAATCGTCAGGATTTGAATCCTTTCACTGCTCTTTCCAATCTTTCCAAAGGTAATTCGCCGGATTGTCTCCAGAGCTGTTGTCCTTTTCTAAAAAGAATAAAGGTAGGAGTCGACTCAACTGTATAGAAATCTGTAAGGGCAGGTTCCTGATCGATGTCTACCAATACCACTTCCAATGTTCCTTCCATCAGTTTCTTAAATTCTTCAACAACCGGTTTCATACGTTGGCAATGAGGACACCACGTTGCATAAAACTCTGCCATTACCCAATCACCGTTAGCCAGTTTCTCCTGATTTCTTTCTTCACGAGCTATTTTCTTTTCTTTCATACGAATATCTCCTTTTAATTAATTACTATCAACCTAACAATATCAGGAGAAATATAGTTTAGAAAAGTAGCAAGGTTATACACTAATTAAAGAATCCTTATTTAAAGACAAGCATTGCACAAAAATGAAACTTTCGTGCAAAAAAGGAACATCTTATTTAATATTTATTTATCTTTGCCCCCCGAAATGGTTCAGAATCCGTATCCAACGGACGACGATTAATAGGGAATCGGGTGTAAGTCCCGAACAGTCCCGCTGCTGTGAAGCTCTGTTCAATGTCTTATAATTGAACTAATTTAACGCCACTGATGTTAATCGGGAAGGCAAATAAGACAAGAGTTAGTCAGAAGACCTGCCATTTTGTGTAAGACGCTCCCCTCCTCGTGGGTTAGGAGAAAGAGCATCACTTGTTAAGCCCCAAATCAAAAAAATACTGTTTTTCGTCGGGTGGAGTATGTCCATTAGACGGGAAGACATTAATAAGTATGTACTTAATTGAAAAAAGTATGATAAAAAAAATCTTAGTAGCCAATCGCGGTGAAATTGCCGTAAGGGTGATGCGCTCCTGCCGGGAGATGGAGATAACGAGTATCGCTATCTTCTCCGAAGCAGATCGGACCGCGAAGCATGTGCTTTATGCAGATGAAGCTTATTGCGTAGGGCCGGCAGCATCCAAAGAGAGTTATCTGAATATAGAAAAAATCATCGAAGTGGCGAAAGCAGCTCATGCGGACGCCATCCATCCGGGTTACGGCTTCTTGTCCGAGAATGCTACCTTCGCCCGTCGATGTCAGGAAGAAGGAATCATCTTTATCGGACCTAATCCGGAAACAATGGAAGCCATGGGGGATAAAATTGCTGCCCGTATCAAAATGATCGAGGCGGGAGTACCCGTTGTTCCCGGCACACAAGACAATTTGAAAAGTGTGGAAGAAGCCATAGAACTTTGCAATAAGATCGGATACCCGGTGATGCTGAAAGCTTCTATGGGCGGTGGTGGAAAGGGTATGCGCCTCATCCACAGTGCCGAAGAAGTGGAAGAAGCTTATACTACTGCCAAGAGCGAATCGTTGTCTTCCTTTGGCGACGACACGGTTTATCTGGAGAAGTTCGTTGAAGAGCCTCATCATATCGAGTTCCAGATTCTTGGTGACAAGCATGGAAATGTCATTCATCTATGCGAACGCGAATGTTCCGTGCAACGCCGTAACCAGAAAATCGTAGAAGAGACTCCTTCGGTTTTCGTCACTCCCGAACTACGGAAAGACATGGGTGAAAAGGCGGTAGCTGCGGCTAAAGCGGTGAACTACATTGGTGCGGGTACTATCGAATTTCTTGTTGACAAACACCGCAACTATTATTTCCTTGAGATGAACACCCGTTTACAGGTGGAGCATCCGATTACGGAAGAAGTGATTGGGGTAGATTTGGTGAAAGAACAGATTAAAGTTGCCGACGGACAGGTGCTTCAACTTAAACAAGAAAATATCCAGCAACGCGGACACGCTATTGAGTGTCGTATTTGTGCCGAAGATACAGAAATGAATTTCATGCCGAGCCCGGGTATCATCAAACAGATTACAGAGCCGAACAGTATCGGTGTACGTATCGACAGTTATGTGTACGAGGGATATGAAATTCCAATCTACTACGACCCGATGATCGGTAAACTGATTGTATGGGCTACCAACCGCGAATACGCTATCGAGCGGATGCGCCGCGTACTCCACGAATATAAGTTGACCGGTGTGAAAAACAACATCAGCTATCTGCGTGCCATCATGGACACTCCCGATTTCGTGGAAGGTCACTATGATACAGGATTCATCACCAAGAACGGCGAATATCTGCAACAACGTATCATGCGCACTAGCGAACATTCCGAAAATATTGCTTTGATTGCCGCCTATATGGACTACTTGATGAACCTCGAAGAGAACAACAGCGGTATGGCTACCGACAACCGTCCTATCAGCAAATGGAAAGAGTTCGGACTGCACAAGGGAGTGTTGAGAATCTAATTTTAACAAAGAGAATTCAATTATGGAAATTCATATAGGAAACCGTGTGGCCGAGGTAGAGTTGGTCAGCAAGGAAGATAACAAGGTGGTGCTTACCATTGATGGAAAACCGTTTGAAGCAGATGTAGTGATGGCGGAAAACGGCACTTGCAACATCTTGATGGACGGACGCAGTTCGAATGCACAGCTGATTCGCCGTGATAACGGGAAAAGCTATAAAGTGAATACGCATTATAGCAGTTTCAATGTAGAAATTGTGGACAGCCAGGCAAAATATCTACGGATGCGCAAGAAAGGGGAAGAGGAACAGAACGACTGCATCATTTCTCCGATGCCGGGCAAGGTAGTGAAAATACCTGTTGTAGTCGGTCAGGAAATGAAAGCGGGAGATACTGCCATCGTTATCGAAGCAATGAAAATGCAGAGCAACTACAAAGTGACTTCGGATTGCCGCATTAAAGAAATTCTGGTTCAAGAAGGTGATAGCATAACCGGCGAACAGACATTAATAACATTAGAACCGATTGCATAATAATAAGAACGGATTGCATTATGGAAGAAATAAATAAAGCATACGCCACGTTCGAGGAACGTGACCGCATCGCTTCTCTTGGTGGAGGCGTTGATAAAATAGAGAAGCAACATGAAAGCGGTAAAATGACTGCCCGCGAACGTATCGAGATGTTACTCGATAAGGGTACTTTCGTTGAACTGGATAAGTTGATGGTTCACCGTTGTACGAACTACGGTATGGATAAGAACAAAATTCCGGGAGATGGTATCGTATCCGGTTACGGAAAGGTGGACGGTCGCCAGGTGTTTGTTTACGCTTATGACTTTACGGTATATGGCGGCTCACTGTCAGCTTCCAATGCTAAAAAGATTGTGAAAGTACAACAACTTGCATTGAAGAACGGTGCCCCGATTATCGCTTTGAATGATTCGGGCGGTGCACGTATCCAGGAAGGGATCGAGAGCCTTTCCGGTTATGCTGATATTTTCTATCAGAATACAATGGCCAGCGGTGTGATTCCACAGATTTCGGCAATCCTGGGTCCTTGCGCCGGAGGTGCCTGCTACTCTCCTGCCCTGACCGATTTCATCTTTATGGTGAAAGAAAAAAGTCACATGTTTGTGACTGGTCCGGATGTAGTAAAAGCTGTGATTCATGAGGAAGTAAGTAAAGAAGAGCTGGGTGGCGCAATGACACATAGTAGCAAGAGCGGTGTGACTCACTTTATGTGCAATACCGAAGAAGAATTGCTGATGAGCATCCGTGAACTGCTTTCTTTCTTACCGCAGAATAATATGGATGAAGCTAAGAAAAAACCTTGCACTGACGAAACAAACCGCGAAGATACTTCTCTGGATACAATCGTTCCGGTAGACCCGAACGTACCGTATGACATGAAAGACATTATCGAACGTGTTATAGACAACGGCTATTTCTTCGAAGTGATGCCGAACTTTGCTAAGAATATTATCATTGGCTTTGCCCGTATGGCAGGTCGTTCGGTAGGTATCGTAGCGAATCAGCCAGCTTATCTTGCCGGTGTTCTCGATATTGATGCCAGCGACAAAGCAAGCCGTTTTATCCGTTTCTGCGATTGCTTCAATATTCCATTGATTACATTCGAAGATGTTCCGGGATTCCTTCCGGGATATACGCAGGAAAACAATGGTATCATCCGTCACGGTGCAAAAATAGTTTATGCATTTGCAGAAGCCACTGTTCCCAAACTGACAGTGATTACCCGCAAAGCTTACGGTGGTGCTTATATCGTAATGAACTCCAAGCAGACCGGAGCTGACGTGAACTTCGCTTACCCAAGTGCAGAAATTGCAGTAATGGGTGCGGATGGCGCCATCAATATCCTGTTCCGCAAAGCTGACGAAGCAACAAAGGCCAAGGAACTGGAAGCCTACAAAGAAAAGTTTGCCACTCCGTATCAGGCTGCCGAGCTGGGATATATTGACGAAATCATTTATCCGAGACAGACTCGCAAACGTCTGATTCAGGCACTGGAAATGACGGAAAACAAGATGCAGACAAACCCGCCCAAGAAGCATGGTAATATGCCTTTATAACAACTAGATAAGGTGCGCAAAAGCACCACTCATAAAACGAGCTTGCAGAGATTCTATGATATACTTTAGGAGATTTGTAAGCTCGTTTCTTATTTGTAAGCCTGCCGTTTCTTTATATGTGACAAAAAAAACGGCACCTCGATTCACATCGCAGCACCGTCACAACACAAACACAAAATAAAACACGACAAAACTACTATGCAATCTTCCTGTCATGCCGGGGAGGCATACCTTGCTTGACTTATCTATATTCGCATACACACAAGAAGCTTTATCAGGCGATTTGCACAATAAATAACATACATTTCCGGATTTTGTTCACAGGATTGATAAGATTTTATTCAATAATATGATAAGAAAATGAAATAGCACGCCCTTTAAGGAATTCAAGAGAAACGAAAAAACGGTACCCCGATTCACATCGCAGCACCGTCACAACACAAACACAAAATAAAACACGACAAAACTACTATGCAATCTTCCTGTTATGCCGGGGAGGCATATTCACTAGCCTATATATATTCGCATACCTACAAGTAGCCATCAGGCGATTTGCATATATAAAACATTCAGATTTTTATTTTGTTCACGAAAGGAGAAGTAAAAATGTTATCTCTTCTCCTTGTAGTCTTTCAGGAAGCCTTCCATCAGCCATTTGGCGAGTGCCTGACGATTGGAATTCATCACCAACCGACGCTGATCGAACGTATTCTGGATATTACCCAACTCCACAAAGACGGAAGCGGGAGTGGTATGGGAAAGTACGTATAAGTTACGCCCGCTTACTGTGCCGGAAAAGCCCCGGTTGGGTTGATGTTTATCGTACTTTGACTCAAACGTATTTTTCATATTATTCGCCAATCGTTTGCTTTCTCCCTTTTTATTCGAATAATAGAAAAAGACATCCGTTTGTTTTCCCTTACTACGGCTATCAATATGAATAAAAATCGCCCTGCAATAAGAGTAGTTCTTACGGTCTTTCCGGTAAAGAGCGTTTATTTTATCACAGCGTTGCTGTAAGCGTTGCACCTGATTCAAAGGAATTGGATCACCCATACAAGTCTCCCGTTTACTGTTTGACAGGTATGAATCATCACGGATACCATCTTTAGCATCTTGAATGATAATACGGACTTCGGCCCCTTCCTGCATCAGGTTACGTGCCAGACGAAGGGCAATATCATAAGCGTATTCATCTTCGTGCAGTTCGTATTTACCAACTTTCCCGATAGCACCCGGATCAGGACCTCCATGCCCGCTGACCACATAGAAGCAAGCACCGGCAAGACGGTTGGAAGTGACTTTCACATCAGCCAGTTGTTTTCCAAACAGAGGCTGATTGAGGGTAGTTCCTATTTTTGTTGATTTAGCTTTCGGAGATTGTTGCTTTGTCCCGGTATTTCCGGAAGGTGATTTCTTGATGGGAGGAATAACATACGTCACGCCCACTTTAAGCACATTGTTCTTTCCCAGTTTCTGTTTATTCAGCTCAATAAAGTCGTCGTAATACTTCTTCGGAGAGCGGTTGTGCCTTAATAGAAAAGAAGAGATACCTTCACCCGCCTTCGGGGTTGCCTTCTGCTGTGCCCAAAGAGTTGTGCCCGAAAAAAGAAAAGCTAAGAATAAAAGAATATAGAGTTTATTTTTCATAACTACATTAACTATCTCCTTCGCAAGAGTATCATTTCACTCATAAACAGGGCAAAAATACAATTATTTTCCCTACTTTTGCAGCATTAAAACATTTTTTGAAATAAAACATTAAAACCCGATAACATTATGGCAAAACAATTCAAACCGGAAACCCTGTGTGTACAGGCAGGATGGACGCCTAAAAAAGGCGAACCACGCGTATTGCCCATCTATCAAAGTACAACTTTCAAATACGATACCAGCGAGCAGATGGCCCGCCTGTTCGACCTGGAAGACAGTGGTTACTTTTATACCCGCCTGCAAAATCCAACGAATGACGCTGTTGCCGCCAAAATCGCTGCCCTTGAAGGTGGTGTAGCCGCTATGCTGACTTCCAGCGGCCAGGCTGCCAACTTCTATGCCATTTTTAATATCTGTCAGGCAGGAGATCACTTTGTTTGCTCTTCCGCTATTTACGGAGGTACGTTCAACCTGTTTGGCGTGACTATGAAGAAGCTAGGCATCGATGTGACTTTCGTTAATCCGGATGCCAGCGAAGAAGAAATTTCTGCAGCTTTCAAACCGAATACAAAAGCTTTATTCGGTGAAACGATTTCCAACCCTTCTCTTGAAGTACTGGATATTGAGAAATTTGCACGCATCGCACACAGTCACGGGGTTCCCTTGATTGTTGACAACACTTTCCCGACCCCGATCAACTGCCGCCCATTTGAATGGGGAGCTGACATCGTGGTTCATTCTACTACCAAATACATGGACGGACACGCTACAAGCGTAGGTGGCTGTATCGTAGACAGCGGTAATTTTGACTGGGATGCTCATGCTGAAAAATTCCCGGGACTTTGTACTCCGGACGAGTCATACCACGGACTGACTTATACCAAAGCATTCGGCAAAGGTGCTTATATCACCAAAGCAACTGCCCAACTGATGCGTGACCTCGGCAGCATCCAGAGTCCGCAAAACTCTTTCTTATTGAATCTGGGACTTGAGACACTGCACCTGCGTATGCCTCAACACTGCCGTAACGCACAGAAAGTGGCCGAATATCTTTCTAAAAATGAGAAAGTAGCTTGGGTAAACTATTGTGGTCTGCCGGACAACAAATATTACAGCCTGGCACAGAAATATATGCCGAACGGTTCTTGCGGAGTCATCTCCTTCGGTCTGAAAGGCGGACGTGATGTGTCTATCAAGTTTATGGACTCACTGGAATTCATCGCTATCGTTACTCACGTAGCTGATGCACGCAGTTGCGTGCTCCATCCGGCGAGCCATACTCACCGCCAGTTGACGGATGAGCAACTGATGGAAGCCGGTGTACGTCCGGACCTGATCCGCCTATCGGTAGGTATCGAAAATGCGGATGATATCATTGCTGATATCGAACAGGCTTTGAACGCATAACAATACCGTAAAGGTATCAAATACTAAGAGAAGGCACGGGAATGAAAGATCCCGTGCCTTCTTATTTACCACAAAAAGAAAGTTAATTTCGAAGAGAATCATTTCAAATGTGAACCGATAAATCCTCCCGGATGTTTATCTTTGCAGGGAACCAAATTCTGCAGAGATATGAAAAAGAATCTATTAGTAGCATTCGTATTATGCCTTTCTTACGGATTTTCTTATTCCCATTCGTTTGATAAACCAATTAATCAGACAGCAAAGATGTCAAACTTTGAAATGGATTCGTTTACCACCAAGAATGGTAAAAGCTTGAAGATCACTTTCTTCAAACATGCCAGCTTATTACTGGACTATGCAGGACAAAAAATATTCATTGATCCTGTTTCCGATTATGCCGACTATACACAACAGCCGAAAGCGGATTTCATTCTGATTACGCATGAACATGGCGACCATTTCGATACTAAAGCAATAGCAGTTATCGAAACAAACCAGACCAAAATTATAGCTAATCCTAACTGCCGGAAAAAGCTGAATAGAGGACAAGAGATGAAGAACGGTGATGTGCTTCAACTCGCCAAAGATATCAAACTGGAAGCCGTACCCACCTATAATACGACTCCCGGCAGGGATAAATTTCATCCCAAAGGACGTGACAACGGATATATTCTGACTTTAGGAGGAACTCGTATTTATATTGCCGGAGATACGGAGGATATTCCGGAACTAAACCAAGTGAAAGATATTGATATCGCTTTTCTGCCGGTTAACCAACCATATACCATGACACCGGAACAAGCGATACGGGCAGCCAAAATCATCAAGCCACGTGTTTTGTACCCTTATCATTACGGAGAAACAGATATCCATAAAGTAAAAGACGGATTGAAAAATGAGACAGGCACAGAAGTACGTATCCGGGCTTTGCAATAAGATATACGTAAATAATCAGAAAGTGGCTGAAAATATACTCACCTGAATATCCGAAAGGACCTTGAATAAAGTGCACTCCAAAAGTTAGATCTAAAACTTTTGGGGTGCACTTTAATATCTCAATAAGAATGATTTTCGCTTCAAGGGCTTTCCAAACATTCAGTCCCTTATAAAGAGCTTTTCCTTTTTTAATCAGTTACTTCCAATCACACAGCCTCGGCAGACAAACTGGAAATCACTGTATCCACCCAATATACAACTGTTCTATCCGCCGGCAAAACTCCTTCCAGATAAGGTGAATCGGATACCTCCTCCAACCATGCCGTAGTAATCGGTCCTCTTTCTCTTGTAGAACTTTGAGTTCCTAAATACGGACTAAAATTAAAAAACGTGTGTTGTTGCTCTACATTATTTTTATCTATATATGTAAAGACAAAAGCCTTTTTCTGTTTTCCACCCAATGAAGCCCACTCTATCTGGTATGTTCCTTCAACAAGAATTTGCTCATCCTCTGTCTTATAAATGAATTTCCCTCCTGTTCCTTCTTCAGATAAATGATATACATCATCCGGCCGCAAAATACAGATATCTCCTTTATTTATAAAAGAATAAGGAGCCATTGCCACATTTACTTTTTCCTGCAACTCGCTTTCCGAATCCAATGACAACATATCTTCACTGGGTCTGGAAACCTGAAATTCAGGTTGGTCGACGCACATAAATGTCAATACGCCATAAGAAACAGTCACAGGCAGGGTGACATAATTACCATCCTTATCAGTAACGGTAACCGTTACTTTCCCTTTTTTACCATGCGAACTAAGCCATAATCGGTTGTCGATGACTGTTGCTGTCACAATTGTTTCATCGGAGCTTTGTGCAGAGTAGCCACCTTTTCCATTGGCTATCCCGATATTCTCCGCTTCCCATCCGTTAAGATACAAAACTGTAGAAGAAACAGTGTTTGTACAAGTTCCTGTTTCGTCAACCAGTTCGGAACCACTAAATAAGATAATCTCTGCATCATCTTGACAGGCTGATACACAAAAAGCCATAAAAGAAAGAAGAAAGAAGCCCAATAAAGTTTTTGTTTTCATATTTTCAGTGGTATGGTTAAATCCCGGCATATGCCATTGTTTTGCAAAGATATAAAGTATTTGTAAAAAACACTATCTTTGTATGAAAAGTTACCAATAGTACAGATCCACTAGATTCTTCCATACAGTGTAAGTTATATGAAATATACAACAGAAGGTCATTGAAAAGGACGTTCCCGGGGGAAAAAGGGAATGGGAAATACGGGAACGTCCTCAAAACATAACAATACAGAAATATGGACTTTCACAAGGGCGCATTTCTGTCTCTCTTATGCAACATTCCCTTCTATAAAAATATGGAGGAAATATCTGGAGAGGATATTATTATGTGGGAAATTTAGTTTATAGTCTTAAAAGCAATCTGATTGCATCAAAGTGATGAACGATAGGCAGTCCGAATATATTCTCCTACTGCATTGTCATCATTGATTTCTATGTATTTTTTCAATAAATCCGCAAATCCGGATTTTATCTGTTCCGTTTGCTTGTTCTCACAGGCTGTAGAATATTCATCAACAGCCATGAGAAAATCCTGCATTCGTTCATTCAGCATTGTTCCTCCTGTGCAAACCACATCGGAAATATAGGCTTGGATACTACCATTTTCTATGACAACAGGGAGGCGGTATTCCAGTCCCGATTTGTTGGCACGAATAGAAAGCACTTTTACTACGGGCGACACAATAGTCACCGTATCGGAAAAATCAAACTTTCCGTGGATTATTTCTACACTATCTACCGGCTGCCCGTTCGAAACATCTTTCATATAAACCATTTTTCCTTCGAATTCGGGCAAAGGTGCACTACCGTTAATCTCGTAACCTTTTATCTGATGCCCGGTGCAAGCCACTATCAGACATATTCCCGGAAGAAAAGATAAAAGTTTCACATATCTGTTCATTAAGCTCTTCATTCTTCTTTAAAAAAGAAAAGCCGTCCGCACTATCAGCTGAACGGCTTTCTCTTTTCATTCATACATTTGTATAATCATTCATCCTTAGAATCTGAATCCCAGTTTCACCACAGGCATTTCAAATATTTTGATATTGTGGTGACTGGCGTTATATTTATCAAATCCTTTCGGACAAATCTGTATCAAGTCATAGCGGTAAGCCAGAGGGTGCATTTCGAAACCGAAAACAAAACCTTTGGCAATGCTATACTCAATACCTGCTACGGCAGCTACTTTGAAACCGTACATCTGACCGGCTTTACTTCCGGAAACATAGACCTGTGACGGAAGTTCTTCCGAGTCGTCACTATCCTTGTAGGTGTCTCCGGTGTATGGTTCGGTCGTTTCAATGCGTGCCATCTGGAAGCCGAGTGCGCCTCCGAGATATGGATGAATACGTTCGTTGCGAGTCTTGAAATAGTAGTTGGAACCGACAGATACATACCAGTTGTTGGTCATCTGCGCATTGATATAACTTTGCGCAGGGATAATCATGTCAGGTACACTGTTGTCTCCTTCTACATAGTCTTTTTTAGGAGTGAGGCTGACGTTCATGCTGAACTGGAAATTTACATCCCAATTGTCAGACACGAAATACTTACCTTCAATTCCGGCTATATTGACCAGACTATTATTATTCAGACTCCCGATGTTCAGATAGCGGTTCAGATCGCCGGAGTTATCCTTCCCTCCATTGGGAAGTCCGACTACTCCTCCGTCATTGGAGAACTTAGGAAGCAGATAAGAGGTGTTCTCGTTAAAGAACTTTCCGCTACCAAGCAGGACTGAAACCTGCCACTGTCCTTTCTTCGGGGCAAACGACGCATCATCACTGCTGCTGTAATGCTGCGCCATTGAAGGCGCAGCTGTCATACAGGTCAGCAAAAGTAATGTGCATAGTTTTTTTATCATCTTGTTACTTTTACGTAGTTAGGGAATTATTTCAAGAAGATAGCAAGAAGTGCTTTCAATTGAGCGCTTGCAGCATCATAGTCTGCCTTGGCAGCATCATATTCAGCCTGTTTTACTTTGATCTTTTCCTGGATACTTGCCAATGATTCAGTAATATAATCTGTATCAGTATAAGTACCTGCCGCTAATTTCTCTATATTTCTCTTAGCTTTAGCAACATCGGCCTTAGCGGCAGTGACATTTGCCAAAGCAATCATATGTTCTTGCTTAACCAAATTTTTGATAGCCTCCAAAGAACCTAAATCACCATTAGTAAAGTTATTATTCAAATAAACAGTGATTTCCGTTTCAATCTTACCTTTGATAATTTCATTATTGCCGTATTCTTTTTGTACTGTTGCAATATTATCATTTACTTCTTTAAAGACTTTATCATAAGCAGCCTGGGCTTCGTCGTTAGCTTTCTTAGCTTTATCTACAGCATCCGCCAAAGCAGTATTTGCTTTATCTTGAGCAGCCTGTTCTACAGCTTTTTGAGCAGTAAATGCTTCTTTCAAAGCTTTGTAAGTTTCTACCTGATCAATTATGGCTTGTAGACTAGCCGTTTCTGCTGTTGCCCAAATCATCTTACCAAGAGAACCATAATTACCATTCTTCAAAGCGTCTACATGATTACCACCAGCCGCAGCTATTACTTCGTCCTTAGTTACCGGCAATCTTCTTGGATTATTAGCTGAATTGAAATTATCGCTAAATACAGCAGAAGAAGCAGATTTCCACTTTTCCAATGGAGTCTTTACATTAGAATCTTGCTCTACCTCCATTAATTTTCCAATATTTGCAGTAGATATTTCATTTGCAGTAGTAATGTCACCATCATTTCCCCAAACAATAATACCTAAGTCTATTCCAACAACCTTTTTAAAGTTATTAGCGTCTGCTATCAGCCAAGCAGAGATTTTTTTCGTCTCACTTCCTTTTGTCGCAGTTGCCTTAGTAACTTGTGCTTCTTTAGCCAATGCATCCTTATAGTATGCAACTAAAGCCATAGCTACAGCATCAATATTAGCTTCTTTTTTTCTATCTTCCGGTTTAAGTCCATTATATTTCTTTATTGCAGCATTAGCGGCTACCTCTGATTTCTCCAATTCTATTTTCAGACTTTCATCATAAGCTGCCATTGCATCTTCCCATGCTTTATAATCTTTAGCATAGTTCTCTTCAGCTTCTTTTTGTGTTGCAAGAGCTGTAGCCAATTGTGGTTTGGCCCATTCTATATTTTCCAAATCAACACCTTTAGTAGCCTTATCAATCAGCTTAACCCAACCATCAATCTGACTTTGTGCTTCAGTAATTTGTATACCTTTAGCATAGGCAAAAGTACCAGTAGAAGAATTATAACCAGCAACAGTTGTTCCACTAGGTATTACATCATTCAATCCTTTCTTTACACTTTCAGCCTCTACTTTCTTAGAATAAGCTGCAGCTGTTTTAGCTTTGTTCTTGTTAGAGTTCTGGTTATTTTTAGCAGTCTCCAACTTATTACTAGTAGCATCCAAGTCAGATATCAGTTTAGGATTAGCAACTTCCAACTTGCCTTTTTCAATATTATACTGTTGTTCCTTGACCTTTGCAGCAGCAATTTCTTCTTCCAGCTTCTTGACTTCTGCTTCCCAATCTGCAACAGTAGTATACTCATTATCCAAGATAGCTTTCAAGTTATCAGCATACTTCTGCGTCATTTCTAAAGCAAATTCTGCATTTTTCAATGCATTATCCAAAACCGCTTCTAAATTATTATCAGCTACTATATCAGAATAGTTAGCTAATTGCTCCTGAAGTTTTTTCAAGCTACCGGCTTTATAGCCATCCGCAGACTGGGTAGGATCTTCAGTAATAAGATAAACATAATACTTAGTCGTAGAAGAATTAGTCTCCGTGCTTTCATCCGGATTTGTAGTAGTAGTGGAATTCGCAACTTCCGATGACAGAATTCTTTTGATAACAGTTGTTGAATATCCATACATTGCCTTGTCCATTGCTTGTTTTGCATAGGCGACTTGCGCTTGTACACCATTCAAACGAGTTTGTTCTTCATCTGTCAACAAAACCTTGGAAGCTTCAATCTGTTCCATAGCTTGCTTGTAAGCTTCCTGTGCTTTAGCAGTGGCAGTTTCGGCAAGAAGCATTTTTTCCTTATACTGCTCAACAATCAATGCCTTTTCATTTTCCCACTTAGTTTTGTCAGCTTCCGCTTTTGCAATGGCAGCTTCCGCTTCTGCTTTTGCTTGTGCAGTAGCAGCTTCTTCCTTTTCAATCAGGAGTTGCTTCAACTGAATATCCAGTTCATGCAACTGCAAATCAATTTCTGCAGATTTATTCTGAAGTGCCAAACCTGCATTAACTAACTCTTGCTCTGCAACCTGTGCTTTTCTCAATTCAGCCTCTACAAGCTCAACTGCAGCTTGAGCTTTGATAAAATCAGACTTTGCTCCCCTAAGTTCTGCAATGCCTTCCGGTTCATCGGTATCAATACATCCCGTGAATGTCGCCGTCGTACCTGCCATGAGCAAGGTTGCGACTAAATACGTCCATTTTCTCATAAAAGTAAATTAAATGTTATACAATTAATAAATAAAAAATTTGTTTATACTAATTCATGATTTATTTCGCTTCACTCCCCCTCTTCCCGTTACTTTGTAGGTAACGGGAAAACCCTTGTGCCTGCTCTTTTAGAGTAGTCTATACTAGAAAATAATACGATATATGACGAATCTTCTTACCCCTGCTTATGAGAAAAAGTAGAGGGGCGGGAAATCTATTGCAAAATTTAGACGTAAACAAAGCTCTAAGACAAAGAATCCACGTGTTCTTCTGTGTTTATTCCTATTTTGAGTAGTTTATTAGAAAAAATGTACGATTTTGTTTGGATGTTTTAAGAAATATGCTCATATTTGCAGCGTCTTTTCTTCCCGTTACCTACAAAGTAACAGTACTATTAATCAATCACTTGCCACAAACATAGCTCCTCTTCAGCGAAGATAGAATCGTCACATTCGCTTCATCTATTTTCTTATTCTTAAAAGGTTTTAGATAAGTCTCTGTGACGATAATGGATGAATGTCCCATCGCCTCTGAAATAATGCCTGGATGTATCTCGCAATAATATGCCATTGTAGCCCAAGTATGCCGAGCCGTATATGAGCTTAAATCAGAAGTCAATGCAAGTACTTGTTTCAACAACAGAAGCTGATAGTTAAAATTACGCAAAGCTATCTGATATTCCCTGTAGGTAGCTTCGGTACTCTCTCCGCCAGTCAGTATGGGAAAAAGATAAGGAGAAGCAGAATCGGTGTTCATATACTTTTTTATTAGTTTCATAGTTTCCGGCAGAAGCGTCACAGTTAGAAGCCGCCCGGTTTTTCTACGACGATAAGTAAGCACATTCCCCACCATATCCTGCTTTTTAAGATAGGCAAGATCTACAAACGGCATACCACGAAGCATGAACATTAAGAAAAAGTACGCGCGCGTACGTTGTAATACTTCCCTTCCCTGATGAATTTGTTTGGGAAGCTCTTTCATCAATCGTTCCATATCCTCCTTTTCCAGTGCACGCTTTCTGTCAGCACGCGTTCCTGTATAAACATACCGGAAATGATGCGGTATATAAGATGCCATACGACGGTCAACCGCGCGGTTGTACACCGCCCTCAATGTACGCATATAGGTTGAAACCGTGTTCCAACTACAATCCTTTTCCCGCAAATACGTTTCAAAACTTTTAAGAAACTCCTGATTCACTTTCTTGAATGACAGATTCCTGCTCCCATTAAATGCGATGATAGCATTCATGCTACTCCTGTAAACATGAGCAGTTCCATAATTCCCACTTTTTCGAAGCCCTTCAGCTACTTCCTTCATAAATGAAATCAAATTCCCCATTTTTATTAATTTTAGTTATCACTCAAGCACATCCCTGAAGAAAAGCGCCCTCACCGCAATTCCCCCCAATGCTCTTAATTCAAAATCTCAAAGTATCATCATACAAATATGATGAATTATGTTTTCTTTATATACACCCGATGTGTTCCTCTGCCATCAATCCCGATACCGGAACCGGGCGTATACGCCCATTGGCGCAATTCATTGGTAGCCGCCGTGCGCAGCAGACCTGTCAGTTTCCGGTATTCGTAGACCGTCAGAAAAGGATGTTCCTCCAGATATCTAACAGCCAATGCTAGTCGTTGCTCCGGTGTATACTTCTGTGAAGAGCGTTGCGACTTCCACGGAGCTCTTTCCAGCAGACATCTTCCGTTGATACGCCTCACCATCTTCCTGTCTACACGAAAGTTCACGCTCCCCACCACAATGCTTCGTGCGTTACGATGGGTTTCACCCTCTCCGGTCTTTTCGCGTTCTTTATCTTTGCATAACGCCAACGAAGGAGAGAATGTTCCGATACCATCCAGCTTCACAGACTTGCCTTCTGCCATCTGATGTGCCATTTCAATACCGATCTGTGTAATTACGCCTTCCACATCTCCGACATTAAAACCACTGCTGGATGCTATCTGACGTATTAAATCCTCGGTAGATACCTGATCTATCATTGCAAACCGAGGATAAAGTACCTGTTCGCCCGTTCCATGAATATCGGGCATTTCTTCCATTACGTACATTGCCATAATACTAAAGTTTATTTGAAATATTGATTATTAATAGAAAACTTACTCGCTATAGGTAGAAAACTTGTTCTCCCCTACAGGAAAAGTTGTTTTTCCTATAGGACAAACTAAAACCGCAAGTTCTGGTTTTATAACTGAAACTTCTGATTACATAATCAAAAGTTCCGGTTTTATAATCAGAACTTGCGGTTATAGTTTTCTTACCAACAAAGATACGTTTTCCTGCCGGGATAAGCAAGTTTAATCCCTATGAAAAAGAAGTTTGATTACAATTCAGTTACTTATCACCGTTTCTTTACTTTATATCCTTTCAGGGTAAAACCAACTTCAAACAGGTTCAAAAGGGCTATCCGGATGTTATCTTCTATATAGGTCTCCATATTATCATATTTTGCAAAGTTGATGGGAAGGAGTCTGTTATTCCTCCTAAAGCTTTCATCCGGTATTTTACCCGTAAAACGTCCTTTCTTCTTCACTCCCCAACGAATGGTTTTACTACAAGGAAGAGGTATACCTATCGTCAGCACTTTTTCTTTAGTTACCGTATCGGTGATTCCATGTTTCCAGATACTGATATGGTTGGCTCCCAAATAAGTGCCGATATAAAGGACAACGGTCAGCGTCCAATCGTCCAAAGCCTCATCGGTTTGAATGCCACTTACCAAATCAGAGAAATAGCCTTCAACCTTTTCTCTGTCAAAACAGTTTAGTTCAGGCCATTCACATTTCTCAAACAGTTGATGCACATTGACAGGAACCAGTAAGGTGGTTATTTCTAACTGATATTTCATTCATTTCGTTTTTATATCATTGCATCTAAAATCGTCTCAAGTATCTTATCGACTATAAATATACAATTTTACCAGATCAAATACTAAAGAATAGAGCTTTTTTAAACCTATTTCTGAAAAAGAAAGGACTGTTTGATACACCTCCTCCTATGTAAACAGGGTTTATCAGACAGTCCTTTCCGTGCGGAGTATGATTCGTCCGTTATTCAGTGGACGATCCTTGCTTTTCGTCCTTACGGCATTTCAGTTTCTATCTGGAATTTACGGCTTACTTTCATCAAATTGATGGTATAAGTGACTACGTTCTGTGCTTCCTGAACCATCGTGAGATACACCATGCTTACCCGGATGCTTCCTGATTGGCTTTGGATGCGTTGCAGTTCCTTACGTTTCAATAGTGAAAGCTGTCCGTTGAGGTCGTTGGCACGACGGATTTCTTCTTCGAAGTCGTTGTACTCGTTGTTTTCCATTTTCTTACGACACTGCTGAATCAGATAGGTGATATCTTCGGAAACATCGCTGAATTCACCTTTCTGGATGGCGTCCAATGGGTTGAAGTTGTTGTCGATATGTTCGAGGCAAGGTTCGCAGAGGCGGGAAATACTGTAGACCAATTCGCTGGCGAAGTCGTTGCCTTGATAGTAATAAAGTCCTTTTTCGAGTACGGTGTTATTGTCGAGACGACACATGGCGACGGTGCCCGAACGTTTCATTTGTTTGATAAGTTGTTTCTCAAATTTAGTGGACCCCATGGCACGACGCAATCCTCGCAGATTTTCATGAAGGAATGAAGTGACAGTCAGTTCGAAATTTGTTTCTGCATATTCCAATACTTTGGAAAGTTCTTCGCGAGTGTGCTTACGCATCAGTTGCAGGGCTTCTGTGCTGTCTGTGGTTTGCATCAGTTGCTTCAGCGTTTCGTTACCTTGTTCTTTCGCTTTGCGTTTCTTGTACATCACCTGGCTACGGATCAAGATGAATACAGCTATACCGATGAGGGCGATGATAGAGATGTTGCCTCCATAATGGAGTACGAGAGCTACGAAGAAACAGATGGTGAAGGCGGCTCCGGCGGTGATGAACCAGCCTCCGATGACGCTTAATACGCCGGTGATACGGTAAACGGCTGAATCACGTCCCCAGGCGCGGTCGGCCAAAGAAGTACCCATAGCTACCATGAAGGTTACGTAGGTGGTGGAAAGGGGAAGTTTCAGGGAGGTTCCCAAGGCGATGAGCAGACCGGCCAATACCAGGTTGACAGAAGCGCGGACAAGGTCGAAAGCAGCTCCGTCGGCAATGATTGCTTCGTCTTTGCGGAAGCGGGAGTCAAGCCATTTTTTGCTGCCGTCCGGCATTATTCGGGAGATTCCATTGGCAAGTGTCATGCTGATGCGGACTACTGTGCGGGCGATCGGAGTACTTCCGAATGCTTCTTCTCCTTCATCTTGGCGGGAAAGGTCGACAGATGTTTTAATTACAGCATGTGCTTTTTTAGAGGTGCAGAGGGCGTAGACCATGACGGCTCCGGCTCCGATAAGAAAATACCACGGTGTTTTAGCAGGTCCCAGCAAGGAGGTCATCAGGAAGCCGTTCGGATTTCCTTCTCCGTTGGCGGTGTAATCTAAAAAAGAGGAGAAACCTGCGAGGGGAACGCCAATAAAGTTGACAAGGTCGTTACCGGCAAAAGCGAGAGCCAGAGCGAAGGTTCCCATCAGTACGACGACTTTGAAAACATTGATTTTCATCCAGTGAAGGATTTGCATCAGTACGGTGAAGAATACAAAGAAAACGGTGATTAGCATCAGTGTGTTGTCTTGTATCCAGTGTTTGTTTTCAGAGGTCATGAAGGAGCTGTCTTTCAGTCCTTTGATAAGCATGAAATAGATGATAGCGGTAGCGGCTACACCTCCGAAGAGGGCAATGCTGTATTTCATCTTTTTCGTATAGTTGAAAGTGAATATCACACGGGCAAGCCATTGTACAAGCATTCCGAAGAAGAAGGCGATAGCGACGGAGACGAAGATCGCCATGATGACGGAGAGGGCTTTGTCGGTGTTTATGAGGTCGCCCAGACCGAGGGTATCGCTATTATGTACTTTGATAAGTGAGAGGGCAAAGGTACCTCCGAGTAGTTCAAAGACTAGTGAAACGGTGGTAGAGGTGGGCATCCCCATGGAGTTGAATACGTCCAGCAGTACTACGTCGGTCAACATGACGGCCAGCAGAATGCACATGATTTCGGCAAAGTAGAAGTGCTCGGGCTGGTAGATGCCGTGCCGGGCAATGTCCATCATACCGTTGGACAGGGAAGCGCCAATGAATATACCAATACCGGCTATGAAAAGAATGGTTTTAAACGAAGCGGCCTTGGCGCCTACCGCAGAGTTCAAAAAGTTAACTGCATCATTACTGACTCCGACTATCAGATCGAAAACAGCTAGTACAAAGAGGAAGATGATAATGCATAAATAAATAGTCTCCATAATAAATATATGTGTATGTTGTTTCCGGCTGCAAAGGACGGGATTTGACGTTGCAGGGAGGTGTCATACATGTTACATTTATGTTACAATCATCTTTCTTTTGTCTCGTAATCGTCTTTCTTTTGTCTTGAAACAAAAGAAAGAAGCAAAGAAAAATTCAAGGCTGACTTTTTTCTCCTACTCGCTCCCTGCACTGCGCTAAAGGGCAGAAACTCGCTACGCTCAAACAGTCTGCCCTTTTTGACGCTCCGTTACGGGGGCTCGCTTGACGGAGAAAAAAGTAGGCCGGAGGGGCGTGCGGGGTGGGCGTTGTGGGGGAGGTTGCATGAGATGTCGGTGTGGTTGTTGCGAGGGAAGCCATGTAGTAAGGGCGTATAACGGGGATGTGCAGCGGGAACGTTGCGGGAAGGCCGTGTGGGGCGTTGTAAGTTGCAGGACACGGGTATGGGATTCTTATGTTAGTTAATTAGTTGGTTGTTTTTTAGTTATTTGTTTTGTTTAACCAGTCATAGAAGGTGTATTGGGCTCGTACAGCGGGGGTGCCGGGCGCTCTTTTTTTGAATATATTTCGCAGGTTGTCGTCTACCCAGCAGGCTTTTTGGTTGTCGGCGAGCTGGATATTAAGCATTTCGATGAGGCTGTCACGCAGGTCGGGGGCGAGAATGGGGGTGATGGCTTCGATGCGGCGGTAGAGGTTACGACGCATCCAGTCGGGGGAGCCCATGAAGACTTTGGGTTTGCCGTCGTTGCCGAAGTACCAGATGCGGGCGTGTTCGAGGAAACTGTCTACAATACGGGTGACACGAATGTTACGACTGTATGACTGTCCGGGGATAAGACAACAGATTCCACGGACGATGAGGTCTATTTGTACGCCGTGTTCGGAGGCTTCGTAGAGACGGTCAATCATGGCGGGGTCTTGGAGGGCGTTCATTTTTAGGATGATACGGCCTTGTTTGCCTTCGTCGGCGAGGGCGATTTCCCGATCAATCAGGCGGTTCAATTCGGGGATGAGGTTGAAACGGGCGACAAGAAGGGTGGTGAACTTCGGGTCTTCTTTGCCTTGCAGGGTGCGGAAGAGGTTATAGAGGTCGGCCACTATCTTCGGACGGCAGGTGAAAAGGCCACAGTCGGCGTAGAGGGTGGCGGTCTTTTCATTAAAGTTACCGGTGCTGATATAGGCGTAGCTGGGTATTTTTTCACCGTTCAGTCCGCGGCGGCGGATAAGGGCTACTTTGGCGTGTACTTTCAGACCGGGTATGCTGTATATTATTTTAATGCCGGCGGCTTGCATCATTTCGGCCGTGGCAAGGTTGTTTTCTTCGTCGAAACGGGCTTTCAGTTCCACGAATACGGTGACTTTCTTGCCGTTTTGGGCGGCGGCTATCAGGGTGTTGATGACGGCGGAGTTTTCAGCTACGCGGTATTGGGTTACCATGATTTCACGGGTTTCCGGGTTGTGCACGGCTTCATACAGGAAGTGGATGAAGTGCTCGAAAGAGTGATAAGGGTAATATAATAACAGGTCCTTCTTGGCAACGTAGTTGAAGATAGATTCTTTTTCGTCGAGGATGGTCAGCTTCATTGGCTTCGGCTTTTCGAGGCTGTGAAGAGATTTGTTCGGGTTGGGAAGATGACGCAGGTCTTCAAGATTCAGGTGCTTGTCGCCGGGGACAAGTTCATCACGCTGAATATGGAAGGCGTCTACCAGAAAGTCCAGAAAGTCATGAGGCATACCACGGTCGTAGACGAAACGGCAGACGTCACCGATCTTACGTTTCTTCACTTTCTTCTTGAGTTGAGCAACAAGGTCGGCACTGCTGGCGATGTCGTCAATTAATATGTCAGCGTCACGGGAGATTTTGATGCAGTAGCTGGAATCAACATCGTAGCCGGGGAAAATAAGGTTGAGGTTTGCCTTGATTATATCTTCGGTAAACATCAGGTAATGGTTTTTCTCGCGGGATGGAAGTTCGATGAAGCGGGGCACTTTGGCGTAGGGTTGCTTCATCACGAAGTAAAGAGGTTGCCGGGATTCTGTTAGACTTGTAGTTCCTTCATTTCCTTCTTTCTTCGGATAGACTCGTATGGCCAGGTAAAGGCGGTTATCCCGCAGGAAGGAGACTATTTTATCTTTGGATACAGGCACAGGCTGCAGGTAGGGAAAAATTTCTTCCCGGAAAAAGTCTTTAATAAACTGCTGGTGGAACGGTTCTACATGTCTGTCCTGATAAAAGATGATGTGATTCTTGCGCAGGGCAGGTAGTAGTTTCTCTTCATAAATGCGTACACGGTCATCCAGCTGGCGGGTGACTTCTTTATTTATTTCTTCTACCAGTTCGCGGGCGGATTGTACGGTTTCTTCATCACTTTCCGTAGCGCCGGAGGCAACAGCTTTATGGTCGGCTACACGGATTTTGTAAAACTCTTCGAGGTTGGAAGAGTAGATAGAGATGAAGTTGATACGTTCGTAGAGCGGTAGACGCTCGTCCAGAGCCTCCAACAATACGCGGTAATTGAATGAGAGCCAACTAATATCTCGCTTGAAATAATTATATTTGCTTTCCATGTGCTTTAAGATTTTTCCAAATATAGTATCTTTGTGGGATTAAACAAAGAAATTTATGACAAGAATTGGATTATTATCTGATACTCACGCTTACTGGGACGAGAAATATCTGGAATATTTTGAACCATGTGACGAAATCTGGCATGCCGGAGACATCGGTTCGCTGGAAGTAGCGGAAAGGTTAGCCGCCTTCCGTCCATTCCGGGCGGTATATGGAAATATTGACGGACAGGAAATCAGAAAGCTGTATCCGCAAATAAACCGTTTCACGGTGGATGGTGCAGAAGTGCTGATTAAACATATCGGTGGTTATCCGGGGAAATACGATCCTTCCATCATCGGCAGTCTGATGACACGTCCGCCCAAACTTTTTATCAGCGGACATTCTCATATATTAAAGGTGAAATATGATAAAACGCTGGATATGTTGCATATTAATCCGGGAGCTGCCGGCATGTCCGGTTTCCACAAGGTACGGACTTTGGTACGTTTTGTTATCAACCAGGGGGCCTTTCAGGACTTGGAAGTCATCGAATTGGCGGACAAATAAAATAAATGTTCCTGCCAGATTGAAAAATTATTTTAAAATTTTGCCACGTCGGAATTCTTTCCGACCTTTGCACGCAGTTAATGAATAACTCAGACGAACATGAAAGGAATTATTCTAGCCGGTGGTAGTGCCACCCGACTTTATCCGCTCTCTAAAGCGATTTCCAAACAAATCATGCCTGTGTATGACAAGCCGATGATTTATTATCCGTTGTCAACACTTATGTTGGCAGGAATACGCGAAGTGTTGATTATTTCGACTCCACGCGACTTGCCGATGTTCCGCGACTTGTTGGGAACGGGTGAGGAACTGGGTATGTCTTTCTCCTATAAAATTCAGGAACAACCTAACGGACTGGCACAAGCTTTCGTATTGGGAGCCGATTTCCTGAACGGCGAACCGGGCTGTCTGATTCTTGGGGATAATATGTTTTACGGACAGGGCTTTTCCGCCATGCTCCGCCGGGCTGCCAATATAGAAAAGGGCGCCTGCATCTTCGGTTACTACGTGAAAGACCCGCGCGCTTATGGTGTAGTGGAATTTGACGAACAGGGAAAAGTGATTTCACTGGAAGAAAAGCCGGAAGTGCCGAAAAGTAATTATGCCGTTCCGGGACTTTATTTCTACGATGCCAGTGTGACGGAAAAAGCAGCGGCTCTTCGTCCTTCAGCACGTGGAGAGTATGAGATAACAGACTTGAACCGTCTGTATCTGGAAGAAGGTACATTGAAAGTGGAACTCTTCGGACGCGGATTTGCATGGCTCGATACGGGTAACTGCGACAGTCTGCTGGAAGCTTCCAACTTCGTGGCCACTATTCAGAACCGCCAAGGTTTTTACGTCAGCTGTATTGAAGAAATCGCCTGGCGTCAGGGATGGATTCCGACGGAGCAGTTGCTTCTACTGGGTCAACAGCTCGAAAAAACCGAGTATGGAAAGTACCTTATCGAATTGGCTAAACAATCCTAAAATCAACATAAAGAATAAAATATGAAAACTTATCTAGTGACCGGTGCCGCAGGATTTATCGGGGCAAATTACATCAAGTACATCTTAGCCAAACATAACGACATCAAAGTCGTGATATTGGACGCTTTGACGTATGCAGGTAACTTAGGAACGATTGCCAAAGACATCGACAACGAACGCTGTGTCTTTATCAAAGGAGACATTTGTAGCCGCGATGTGGTAGACGGTCTTTTTGCTGAGTATCGTTTTGACTATGTGGTGAATTTCGCTGCCGAGAGCCATGTGGACCGCAGCATTGAAAATCCGCAGCTGTTTCTGATTACCAACATTCTCGGAACACAGAACTTACTGGATTGTGCACGCCGTGCATGGGTGATGGGGAAAGACGAACAAGGATATCCGACCTGGAGAAAAGGTGTACGCTATCATCAGGTATCTACCGATGAGGTGTATGGCTCATTGGGAGCCGAAGGGTATTTCACTGAAGCAACTCCGCTTTGTCCTCACAGCCCATACAGTGCTTCTAAGACAAGTGCAGACATGGTGGTAATGGCTTACCACGACACTTATAAAATGCCGGTAACGATTACCCGTTGCTCCAACAACTACGGTCCGTACCACTTCCCGGAAAAATTGATTCCGTTGATTATCAAGAATATCCTCGAAGGAAAGCATCTCCCCGTCTACGGTGACGGTAGCAATGTGCGCGACTGGCTTTATGTGGAAGACCACTGCAAAGCAATCGACCTCGTTGTGCGTGAAGGTCAAGACGGAGAAGTGTACAACGTTGGTGGACACAACGAGAAAACAAACCTCGAAATCGTGAAACTGACAATTTCGACTATCCACCGTCTGATGGCAGAAAATCCCGAATATCGTCAAGTTCTCAAAAAGAAAGTGAAAGACGAAAACGGAGACATTTCAATCGACTGGATCAACGAAGATCTGATTACTTTCGTTAAAGACCGTCTGGGACACGACCAACGTTATGCTATCGACCCCACCAAGATAACAAATGCCTTAGGATGGTATCCCGAAACTAAATTCGAGGTCGGTATCGTAAAGACAATCGAATGGTATTTAGCCAACCAAGCTTGGGTGGAAGAAGTTACCAGCGGAGATTATCAGGGTTACTACGAAAAGATGTACGGGAAATGATTCTCAATTTATCAACATTCCTATTGCAATAAGAATACCCATAAGCAGCATATTACGCGAAGTCTCGCCTAATATGCTGTTTAATTTTTTACCGCTGTATATTTTCACCATCCGTTTCCAGGTAAGGAAATGAGGGATCAGATAAAGTTGCGGAAGAAAAGCGGCGTAGAAATGACCTTCACGAAGGAAACACAAGCAGAGAAGAGAAGCGGTAATCCCCAGCATCAAATAAAAATAGCGACCGAATTTCTCGCCAAAACGAACGATCACTGTCCTTTTTCCACTGCGTGCATCCGCTTCGCGGTCACGATAATTATTGACTACCAACAATGTATCGATAAGCAGTCCGCAGATTAAAGAGGCGATAGTGACATCCGGTGTCCAAGTTAGCGCCTGTACGTAATATGTTCCGCCTACGGGTACAAAACCGAAAAAGACAATCACCAATACATCGCCCCAACCGTTGTAAGAAAGAGGATAAGGACCGGTGGTATAAAGAAAGGCAAATAACACACAAAGCACTCCTACGATAATCAATTCCCACCCGGCAAAGAAGAGCAACGTACAGCCGATAAGGCAGGCAAGAGCAACCGTAATAATAATCCCGGTTTTCATCGCTTGCGGAGAAATCCATCCTTGCGCACAAGCACGTTCGGGGCCTAACCGGTCTTCCCGGTCTGTTCCTTTGAGGAAGTCGAAAAGGTCATTGATGAAATTAGCGGCAATTTGCATCAGACTTGCAAACAGACAGCAGATCAGTGCAGGCAACCAGTGAAAACGTCCGTCCATTGCAGCAAGAGCAGTACCTATCATAACCGGAGTTATGGCCCCTGTCAGCGTTTTGGGACGTGCAGCTAATATCCATGCTTGTAGCGAGTTACGCTTTACTTCTTCCATACTTTAATATATTATAAATAGTTTTGACGGACAAAGATACATGATTTTTCGTATCTTTGCACCCCGAAAAACTTCAAACTAAGAGAAGATGAAGAAAATAAAAACAATCTACCCTGTTATCCTGTTGACATTGCTTTTGCTGGTTTCCTGTAAGTCGAAAAAGAATATGGTGGCTACCTTGCCACGCCCTGTTTTAAATTCAGATTCTATTTATCCGGATACGGCTAATGCCATAGCCGGGTTATTCTCCCCCGACCACTCGCAACTCAAAGAGCTGAATGTTTCCAAAAACAAAAAGCAGAATACAAAGGAAAAGACTTCTACCGATACACACGAATCGTCGGATCTGGTACTGCGGGGAACAAAAATCACTTCTTCCAGCGTAGATGTATCTTCTGTCTATACCGGAGTGGACCGTGTAGTAAAATATGACTTTACACACCGCGATGTTCCCGAAGCCTTTGAAGGTTTCCGTATCGCTTTCATTTCCGACTTACACTACAAAAGTCTGCTGAAAGAAAAAGGCCTGAACGACCTTGTCCGCCTACTGATTGCTCAAAAGGCTGATGTGCTTCTAATGGGTGGTGACTATCAGGAAGGTTGTGAATATGTGGAACCTTTGTTTTCCGCACTGGCACGCGTAAAAACACCGATGGGCACTTATGGGGTAATGGGCAATAACGACTACGAACGTTGCCACGACGATATTGTGAATACAATGAAACATTACGGCATGCGTCCGTTAGAACATGAAGTAGATACGCTTCGTAAAGACGGGCAGCAGATCATTATCGCTGGAGTGCGCAATCCTTTTGATCTGGGGCGCAACGGAGTATCGCCTACTCTGGCACTCTCTCCCAAAGATTTTGTCATCTTACTGGTTCATACTCCGGATTACATCGAAGATGTTTCAGTAGCTAACACCGACCTTGCCCTGGCAGGACACACCCACGGCGGACAAGTCCGTGTATTCGGAGTTGCCCCGGCACTTAACTCACACTATGGCAATCGTTTCATCACCGGACTGGCATATAATTCTGCAAAAATACCTTTGATTATAACAAACGGAATAGGAACCTCCAAATTACCAATCCGTGTCGGCGCTCCGGCGGAAATCATCGTTATTACTCTTCATCGATTAACGGAGTAAACTGGATAGCCTCCCAAGCCTTTGGATGCACAAAGTATCGAACATCTTTCCCTGCATCCAGTGCTTCTCGAATAAAAGTAGAACTGATTTCAAATACAGGAGAATGAACGAGACGCACCGTTTCCGGCAATTCCTCCTCTTTGACGGGAAAGCCGGGACGGGGGTAAATAAGAATCTGATTCTCTTTAATGATACGTTCGGACTGATACCAATATCCAAAACGTTCCCAATTATCGGAACCGATAATGAAATAAAACTCGCGATCGGGAAATGCCTCACGCAGTTTCTCCAACGTATATACGCTATATGAGGGGCGAGGCAAATGAAACTCAAAATCTGAAGCCTGAAAACGAGGATAGTCACTGATGCTCAACTTTACCAGTTCGAGACGTAATTCATCATTCCATAACTTCTCCTGTGCTTTCAAAGGATTCTGCGGACTCACCATAAACCAGATTTCATCCAATCCTTCATACTCACAAAGGTAGTTGGCTAGAGCAAGATGTCCGATGTGAATCGGATTGAATGATCCGCTGAAGATTCCGGTTTTCTGCTTATTCATTGTTCCAAAAACTCTTTGATAACTTTCAAAGCTTCCGCTTTAGCAGTTTCCAAATTGTCATTGACAATCACACAATCGAATTGCGGAGCAAAACCCAATTCATATTCCGCCTTAGCGATGCGACTTTCAATCACTTCCGGCGCATCCGTTCCACGTCCTTCCAACCGGCAGCGTAATTCTTCCACCGAAGGCGGCTGGATAAACACCGACAACGCACGATCGCCATAAAACTTCTTGATATTGCATCCGCCAACCACATCTACATCAAACACCACATTCTGACCCGCTTCCAATTGCTTTTCTACCTGCGCTTTCAGCGTTCCGTAATAACGGTCCTTATACACCTCCTCATACTCCAGAAATTCGTTGTTCTCAATGCGTTGGCGAAATTCTTCCGGCGTAAGGAAGAAATATTCAACCCCATGCTGCTCCGTTCCACGCGGAGGACGGCTGGTAGCAGAAATTGAAAACGCTAAATTCAAATTCTGCGTCAGCAGATAATTGATTATAGTAGATTTGCCCGAACCCGACGGAGCAGAGAAAATAATTAGCTTACCGGTCATAAGTTTAATGAAGAATTAAGAATTAAAAATGATAGATACTGTTTTACATCACGTTCAGTACCTGTTCCTTAATCTGTTCCAGTTCATCCTTCATCTGAACTACGATCTTCTGCATTTCAGCATGATTGGACTTGCTGCCTAACGTATTGATCTCCCGACCCATTTCCTGGGCGATAAAACCAAGCTTCTTACCCTGTCCGCTACCACTTTCCATCGTGCTGATGAAATATTTCAGATGGTTGCTAAGACGTTGTTTTTCCTCGTTGACATCCAGTTTTTCGATGTAGTAAATCAGTTCCTGTTCCAGACGATTCTTGTCGTAGTCTACGCTTAACGTCTTTTCGAGAGCATCAGTGATGCGTTCCTTCACTTTCTCTACACGTTCTTTCTCGTAAGGAGCAATCTGTTCGAGCAAACTGTTGATGTTGGCAATCTTCTCACGGAATTTCTTTTCCAATGCAGCCCCCTCCTGTTTGCGGAAATCGACCAAATGACTGATGGCTTCAAGTATGGTAGCATGCACCATGCTCCATTCCTCTTCCGTCAGTTCCTGGATTTCCGTTTTCGTCATCACGTCCGGCATGCGGAGTAATAGTTGGAGCCAGTCTTCCGGTGCGGGACAAGGAATCCCCAGTTCGCGGCTTATCGAATCCAACTGGCTATAATAACTTTTCAGTACATCCTTATTGATGGGAGCAGCATCCGCACCCTCCTTCTTCTCTATCCACAGGCTGAAGTCAGCTTTTCCACGTTCCAGAACTTTAGAAATCTCATTACGGATTTCAATCTCTTTTTCACGATACGCCGGAGCGATGCGAGTGGACAAATCCATTGCCTTGCTGTTGAGCGACTTGATTTCTACATTTATTTTTTTATCAGGAAGTTCGGCCGTAGCTTTACCGTATCCTGTCATAGACTGTATCATAACCTTAAAGTTTTGTGCAAAAGTACACGAATATTTTAAGAATTGGAAATAATCATGTAAATTTGCGACAATTTAATAAGCTGATTTTTATGTCGTGTATACTGAATATTGAAACCTCTACCTCTGTTTGCTCGGTAGCGGCCAGTCAAGACGGACAGACGATTTTTGTGAAAGAAGACTTGCAAGGCCCTTCACACGCCGTGTCTTTAGGAGTTTTTGTAGATGAAGCATTGTCGTTCATAGACAGTCATGCCATCCCTTTGGATGCCGTTGCAGTGAGTTGCGGACCGGGTTCGTACACCGGACTCCGAATCGGGGTTTCTATGGCGAAAGGAATTTGTTACGGGCGCAATATCCCCTTGATCGGTATCCCGACGCTGGAAGTATTGAGTGTTCCGGTGCTGTTGTATCACGACTTGCCCGAAAACGCTTTGCTTTGTCCGATGATCGACGCCCGCCGCATGGAAGTATATGCAGCCGTCTATGACCGTCGTCTACAAGTGAAACGTACAGTTGCCGCCGACATCGTAGATGAGAACTCTTACCTGGAGTTCCTGAACGAACAACCGGTTTATTTCTTTGGAAACGGAGCCGACAAATGCCGCGAACAGATCACGCATCCGAACGCACATTTTATCGACAATATCCATCCGTTGGCTAAAATGATGTTCCCACTGGCAGAAAAAGCAGTGGCCGATGAAGACTATAAAGACGTGGCTTACTTCGAACCTTTCTACCTGAAAGAATTCGTTGCCTCCATGCCGAAAAAGCTTCTTTAATTTTTTAATTTTTAATTCTCAATTTTAATTTAACAAATGCAATACAATACTCAACAGAAAAGAATGCCGCTTCCCGAATACGGACGTAGCATCCAGAACATGGTAGATTATGCGTTGACCATTCAGGATCGTGCAGAACGTCAGCGTTGTGCCAACACCATCATCAACATTATGGGAAATATGTTCCCCCATTTGCGTGATGTACCCGATTTCAAGCACAAGCTTTGGGACCACCTGGCTATCATGTCCGGTTTTGAGCTGGATATTGACTATCCGTATGAAATCATCCGCAAGGATAATCTGGTGACCCGCCCGGACCATATCCCCTACTCCACCGCCCGTATGCGTTACCGTCACTACGGACATACGCTGGAAGTACTGATAAAAAAAGCGATCGAATTCCCTGAAGGAAACGAAAAGAGAAACCTGATCGCTCTTATCTGCAACCACATGAAGAAGGATTACCTGGCATGGAACAAAGATACAGTGGACGACAAAAAGATTGCCGAAGACCTGTACGAACTGTCTAACGGGGAACTCCAAATGACCGACGATATCGTCCGGCTGATGGCAGAACGCCTGAATCAGAACTACCGTCCGAAGACGAACTATACCAACAATCGTCAAAACAATAAAAGAAGATACTAAAACACTTTATACTTAATACTAAAAAAATTAATGGCTTCATTTGTAATCGAAGGAGGACATCGGCTTAGCGGAGAAATCCACCCGCAAGGAGCTAAAAACGAAGTTTTGCAGATAATCTGTGCCACGTTGCTGACCGCAGAGGAAGTGACGGTGAACAATATACCTGACATTCTTGATGTCAACAACCTGATTCAGCTCTTGCGGGAGATGGGAGTGACGGTTGCAAAGAAAGGCATTGATTCTTATAGTTTTAAAGCAGAAAATGTAGACCTGGCTTATTTGGAAAGCGATGAATTCCTAAAGAAATGTTCCAGTCTGCGAGGCTCTGTGATGCTTATAGGTCCCATGGTGGCACGTTTCGGCAAGGCATTGATTTCCAAGCCGGGAGGAGATAAAATCGGTCGCCGCCGTCTGGACACTCACTTTGTAGGTATTCAGAATTTAGGGGCCGACTTCCGCTACGACGAAGAGCGGGGTATCTACGAAATAACGGCCGACAGACTTCAGGGAAGCTATATGCTACTGGACGAAGCATCTGTCACCGGAACAGCCAACATCGTCATGGCAGCCGTACTTGCCAAAGGTACGACCACCATTTACAATGCCGCCTGCGAACCCTACGTGCAACAACTCTGCCGGTTACTCAACCGGATGGGAGCCAAAATCAGCGGTATCGCATCCAACCTGCTCACCATCGAAGGCGTGGAAGAACTGCACGGCACGCAACACACCGTACTGCCCGACATGATTGAAGTGGGCAGCTTCATCGGCATGGCGGCAATGACGAAAAGCGAAATTACCATCAAGAATGTTTCTTACGAAAATCTTGGAATCATCCCCGAGAGCTTCCGCCGTCTGGGCATCAAGCTCGAACAAAGAGGAGACGATATTTACGTTCCCGCACAGGAAACATACCAGATAGAATCATTTATCGACGGCTCCATCATGACGATAGCCGACGCCACTTGGCCGGGACTGACTCCCGACTTGCTAAGTGTGATGCTCGTTGTAGCCACACAAGCCAAAGGCAGCGTACTGATTCATCAGAAAATGTTCGAAAGCCGCCTGTTCTTTGTGGACAAGCTGATCGACATGGGTGCACAGATCATTCTCTGCGACCCTCACCGCGCCGTAGTCATCGGACACAACCACGGCTTCAAGCTGCGCGGTGCCCGCCTGACTTCACCGGATATACGTGCCGGTATCGCCCTTCTGATTGCCGCCATGAGCGCCGAAGGAACCAGTACCATTAGTAACATCGAACAGATAGACCGTGGTTATCAGAACATCGAAGGACGTCTGAACGCTATCGGAGCTAGAATCACCCGGATATGATAAAGAAAGAAGAAGTATACAAGATAGGATTATTCAATAAACCGCACGGCATCCACGGCGAATTGCAATTTACCTTCACGGACGATATTTTCGACCGTGTGGACTGCGATTATCTGATATGTCTGCTCGATGGCATCTTCGTGCCTTTCTTCATCGAAGAATACCGCTTCCGTTCAGACTCCACCGCCTTGGTGAAACTGGAAGGAGTCGACAGCGCCGAACGTGCCCGAATGTTCACCAACATTGAAGTCTACTTCCCCGTGAAACACGCCGAAGAAGCGGAAGACGGCGAACTGTCCTGGAACTTCTTCATCGGTTTCCAAATGGAAGACATCCATCACGGACTTCTGGGAGAAGTCATAGATGTAGATACCACTACGGTAAACACCCTTTTCGTGGTTGAAGGAGCGGAAGAAGAGGAACTGCTCGTTCCCGCCCAGGAGGAATTTATCGTAGGAATAGACCAGAAACAGAAACTCATCACGGTGGAACTTCCCGAAGGGTTGCTCAATCTGGAGGAATTGGAAGATGACCGGTGAGAACGAATCAAACGATGAGCCGCTCATCCACTGAAAATAGTAAATAGTAAATCGTAAAAACAGTAAATACCCGAGATGCCAAAGAGAAGACGAAGTAAAGCTTTCTGGAAAAATTTCAAGTTCAAGTATAAACTAACGATCGTTAATGAAAATACACTTGAAGAAATTGTCGGACTTCGCGTATCCAAGCTCAATGGACTTTCCGTATTACTTTGCGTGCTGGCGGTACTTTTCCTGATCGCTTCCTGCATCATCACTTTCACCCCGCTGCGCAACTACCTCCCCGGATACATGAATAGTGAAGTCCGTACACAAATCGTGGACAATGCCCTGCGTGTAGACTCTTTACAACAAGTGCTCAACAAGCAGAATCTTTACATCATGAACATTCAGGATATCTTCAGTGGAAAAGTATCCATCGACAGCGTGCAGACACTCGATTCACTGACCACTGCCCGCGAAGACACACTGATGGAACGTACCAAACGGGAAGAAGAATTCCGCCGTCAGTATGAAGAGAATGAAAAATATAACCTGACCTCCATCACTTCCCAACCGGACGTGACCGGACTCATTTTATACCGTCCGACACGAGGTATGGTGTCCGACCACTTCAATGCCGAGAAGAAACATTACGGCACCGACATCGCCGCCAATCCCAACGAAAGTGTATTGGCAACCATGGACGGGACCGTCATCCTAAGTACATACACCGCCGAGACAGGTTATCTGATTGGCGTACAACATAACCAGGATTTAATTTCAATCTATAAACACTGCGGCTCCCTCCTGAAAAAGGAAGGTGAACGCGTGAAAGGAGGGGAAGCCATCGCTCTGGTAGGAAACAGCGGCACACTTAGTACAGGGCCGCACCTCCATTTCGAACTTTGGTATAAAGGTCATCCGGTAAATCCCGAAAAATACATCGTATTTTAAGTGATAATAGAAAAATGAATATAGAGACTAACAAAAAGAAAAAACAAATAGCTATCCTAGGCTCAACAGGCTCCATCGGGACGCAGGCTCTGCAAGTCATCGAAGAACATCCCGACCTGTACGAAGCCTATGCGCTGACAGCCAACAACCGCGTGGAACTACTGATTGCCCAGGCACGGAAGTTCCAGCCGGAAGTGGTAGTGATAGCCAACGAAGAAAAGTATTCCGAACTGAAAGAAGCATTGAGCGACCTGCCTATCAAAGTGTACGCAGGCACAGACGCTATCTGTCAGATTGTAGAAGCAGGCCCCATCGACATGGTGTTGACAGCCATGGTCGGTTATGCCGGACTAAAACCAACCATCAACGCCATCCGCGCCAAGAAAGCGATTGCGTTGGCCAATAAAGAAACATTGGTAGTAGCGGGCGAACTGATTAATCAGTTGGCACAACAATATCGCACTCCGATTCTGCCGGTAGACTCTGAACACTCTGCTGTTTTTCAGTGTTTAGCGGGAGAAGTGGGTAACCCGATCGAGAAAGTGATATTGACAGCCTCCGGAGGTCCGTTCCGCACTTGCACCTTGGAACAGCTGAAATCCGTCACAAAGACGCAAGCCTTGAAACATCCCAACTGGGAAATGGGAGCAAAAATTACAATCGACTCCGCTTCCATGATGAATAAAGGTTTTGAGGTGATCGAAGCCAAATGGTTGTTCGGTGTTCAGCCCAGCCAGATCGAAGTGGTGGTGCATCCGCAATCAGTCATCCACTCGATGGTGCAGTTTGAAGACGGAGCTGTCAAGGCACAACTTGGGATGCCAGATATGCGCCTGCCCATCCAGTACGCATTCTCCTACCCCGACCGTATCAGCTCTTCTTTCGACAGACTCGATTTCTCCCAATGCACGAATCTGACGTTTGAGCAACCCGATACGAAACGGTTCCGCAACCTGGCACTCGCCTACGAAGCGATGTACCGCGGAGGGAATATGCCCTGTATCGTCAATGCTGCCAATGAAGTAGTGGTAGCCTCTTTCCTGAAAGACGGCATCAGCTTCCTCGGCATGAGCGACGTAATAGAGAAAACAATGGAACGGGTTGCCTTCATCGCCAATCCGACATACGACGATTATGTAGCTACGGATGCGGAAGCAAGGAAAATAGCAGCCAGTCTGATATGATCCGCTTCATCCCATTGATGAACAAAGAAAATAAAGAAATTGATTAGTATTAATATAAATTGAAAATAGCCTTTATATCCTCTCTTCGGTAGAGAATTAGTTGAAGGCTTTAAACTGTAAATAGACTATATGGAAACATTTTTGATTCGTGCCCTGCAATTGATTATGAGCTTATCCTTGCTCGTTATCGTTCATGAAGGCGGGCATTTTCTTTTTGCCCGTTTGTTTAAGGTGCGTGTAGAAAAATTCTGCTTATTTTTTGACCCTTGGTTCACCCTTTTTAAGTTCAAACCCAAGAAAAGTGACACAGAGTATGCAGTAGGCTGGTTGCCATTGGGCGGTTATGTCAAAATAGCCGGCATGATTGATGAGTCGATGGATACCGAACAGATGAAACAACCCGAACAACCGTGGGAGTTCCGTTCCAAGCCGGCGTGGCAACGTCTGCTGATAATGGTGGGTGGCGTACTGTTCAACTTCCTGTTGGCACTGTTCATCTACTCCATGATTCTTTTTGCATGGGGCGACCAATATATAAAGGTACAGGAAGCCCCTCTTGGTATGGAATTCAACGAGACTGCCAAAGCGGTAGGTTTCCAGGACGGTGATATCCTCCTTTCTGCCGACGGTGTTCCTTTCGAACGTTATGACGGCGACATGTTGAGCCAGATTGCCGATGCACGCGAAGTAAGCGTCATCCGTAACGGGGCAAAAGCCTCCGTCTATATCCCGGAAGACCTGATGCAACGCCTCTTGGCAGACAGTGTCCGCTTCGCCTCCTACCGTTTCCCGTACGTTATAGACAGCGTAATGGTGAACTCTCCTGCCGCACAAGCAGGAATCCAGGCAGGTGACAGCATCATCGCCCTGAACGGAACACCGATCTCTTTCTCCGACTTCAAAGAAGCGATGGCAGAACGTAAGAAAAACGAAGCAACCCTGCTCAAAGACAGCATAGATCCGCGTCTAATCACGCTGACTTATGTGCGTAACGGTGCAACAGACACGCTAAGTATGCGTGTAGACTCCGCCTACCTGATGGGTGTAACCGCCTGTCTCGTCACAGACCGTCTGCTCCCTATGGTAAAAAAAGAATATGCTTTCTTTGAATCCTTCCCCGCAGGTGTCTCCCTCGGTGTGAAAACCCTGAAAGGCTATGTAGGAAACATGAAATACCTCTTCTCAAAAGAAGGAGCCAAACAGCTGGGCGGCTTCGGAACGATCGGCAGCATCTTCCCCGCTACCTGGGACTGGCACCAGTTCTGGTATATGACAGCCTTCCTTTCCATCATCCTGGCTTTCATGAACATCCTCCCTATCCCCGCATTAGACGGTGGCCACGTGCTCTTCCTCTTCTACGAGATGATAGCCCGCCGCAAACCGAGCGACAAGTTTATGGAATACGCCCAAATGACCGGTATGATTCTGCTCTTCGGTCTGTTGATATGGGCTAACTTCAATGATATTTTGCGATTCTTCTTCTAGCGAATATAACAATAGAAAGATAGAGAAAACATATAAAAAGAATCATCCCGGATGAAAAAGGTTTTAAAAACCAATTTTCATCCGGGATCTTTTTTTATTGTTGTTTGTCTTTAAATCTTCAACATCTTCTTCTCTCTCTCCAAATCCGTCTCATCCAACTTAGGTGAAGGCACCGTGCACGTTTTGATATAATCTCCCTCCTGACACGTATAATTATAGTACACCTCCAATTCCGGAGTCAATTCCGCCCGCGGAACCAGACACCCTTCCATCTCCAGAAACTGATTAACATCCGTACTATCCGACTGTTTCACCAGTACAATACGACGCGCAATCGGATTATGATTGTAGTCCAGACAGAGATAAAGCCCTTTCAGCATATTCGGAAACTCATAATGCGGAAGTTGCAGGTAAATAGTCACCAGCGCAAACTGTGGCAAATCCCTTTCGTTGAACATCAGGTAAGAGTTCTGATGATTACTGATAATCCCGCTCCCCCAATGCACCGACTTATACGCATTAATCATCCCCACCTTCACATACTCATTATTCTCGGAAGCACAAATCATGTACGGCTCGATCTTCAAGCTATCCGTAGAAGACGACAAACTGTAACTAAGATACATACCGCTATAATTATACACCTCCTGCACAGACTCCTTCGCCTCTTTCCCCAGCAACTTGATAAAAGAGTTGCCATTCTCCGCCTCGCTCTGCACGTCCGATTCCATCTCCTGAAGCAACAGCCTCACCGATCCCACATTATTTAATAAGCGTTTCTTGGAAACATTATTCACCAGTGCCAAAGCTTCATCCAGCGCCTCGTCCGGTGTGCGTGTTTTCAATAAATCGATATAAGCGGGAAGCACACTCGAATACAAAGCAGACAACACACTCGGAGCCATATCCACCCGGTCGGCAATTTCTTTCATCTTCACCCCGTTGTTGCGCAGGTACTCTATTCTTTTATAAATATCCGTAAGTTCGTCCATGATTTTTCGGTTTGTTAATTGATTCCGTTGCAAAGGAATGACTAAGGTATTATGTTTGTATTGCATGAATATTACATTAATATTTCAGTACACTTAAAGGCTCATATATACAATATGATTCATTGAAATTCATTTTTTCGTTCGCTCCGACACCCTACTTTTGCACCGGAAACAAAAAAAATAGCATTATGAATTTCAAAGAAAAACTGTCGCCTTCGGCCCAAAAGAAACTTTCCGATTTACTCTTTATCCTTTATGCGGGAGGAGCGGCACTGCTATCCTATTCATTAGTCTACGCACTACGCAAACCGTTCACCGCCGCCACGTTCGACGGCATGGAACTATTTGGTATGGACTATAAGATAGCCACCAGCATCATCCAGATATTCGGATATATGGTATCCAAGTTTATCGGGATCAAACTTATTTCCGAACTGAAGAGAGAAGGCCGCCTGAAATTCATTCTTGTTTCTATTTTAGTGGCCGAACTCTCTTTGGTTCTTTTCGGATGCCTACCCCGCCCGTTCAATGTGTTGGCGTTGTTCTTCAACGGACTGTCGCTTGGCTGTATGTGGGGAGTCATCTTCAGCTTCCTCGAAGGACGCCGGGTGACGGATCTGCTCGCTTCCCTTTTCGGACTTAGTATCGCAGTCAGTAGCGGCACAGCCAAATCCATCGGACTTTTCGTTGTCGACACCCTGCATGTCAGTGAATTCTGGATGCCTGCACTGATCGGTGCGGTAGCATTGCCCTTGCTGGCAGGACTGGGCTATATCCTCGATCACCTGCCCAAACCGACTGCCGAAGACAAAGCACTGCGTGTGGAACGTGTCACTCTCAACAAACAACAACGCTGGAACCTGTTCCGCAGCTTTGCTCCCATATTGACACTGCTTTTCTTCGCCAACCTCTTTCTCACCGTTTTGCAAGATGTCAAGGAAGACTTTCTGGTGAAAATCATAGACGTCAATGCCGCCGGACTTTCCCCGTGGGTATTCGCCAAAGTGGACGGTGTAGTCACACTGATTATCCTGGCCATTTTCGCCACCCTGGCAGTGATGAAAAGCCACATCAAAGTACTTTCCGTTCTATTGACCCTTGTCATTGCGGGAGCAATCACACTTAGCACTGTGGCATTCAACTACCATACCCTGCAACTTTCTCCGCTCGTGTGGTTATTTATCCAGAGCCTCTGCCTCTATTTTTCCTACTTGAGCTTTCAAACCATTTTCTTCGACCGCTTCATCGCCTGTTTCCGCATCAAGGGAAATGTAGGTTTCTTCATAGCGATGGTCGATTCCATCGGCTACACAGGCACAGTGGTGGTATTGGTAGTGAAAGAATGTTTCAACCCGGATTTGAATTGGCTGGAGTTCTACAATACGATGGCAGGGACAGTAGGAATCGTCTGCACCTTTGCGTTCACCTTAGCAATGATTTATCTGACACAAAAATACAGAAAAGGGAAACAGGGTGAAATACGCGGGAACGAATCTTGCCCCGTCCCCTCCCTCGCTTCTTATTAATTTCCGACGAATAAACCAATATTATATAGAAACAAGAATGAAAAAGATTGAATGTATTATTATGGACTGGGCTGGTACAGCCGTTGACTATGGATGTTTTGCCCCCGTGGCTGCTTTTATCGAAGCATTTGCCGAAAAAGGACTGGTAATCGATGTTGTACAGACCCGCAAACCAATGGGACTACCCAAAATTCAACACATCCGCGAACTACTTTCCATGCCTGACGTGAACGAACAGTTCACCGCCCGTTACCAACGCGCCTGGACGGAAGAAGACGTGGTAGAACTAAATCGCCTTTTCGAGAAACATCTCTTCGCCTCTCTCGAAAACTACACAGACCCTATTCCGGGAGTAATCCCAACTTTGGAAAAATTGCGTGCCGCAGGTATTAAAATAGGATCGACCACCGGCTATACCCGCGAAATGATGAATGTAGTTCTCCCCGCCGCACAGGCAAAAGGATACCACGTGGATTATTGCGCCACTCCCAACCTACTTCCCGCCGGACGTCCCGCTCCTTACATGATTTTTGAGAACCTGACGAAATTAGCAGTCCCCAGCCTCGACGCCGTTATAAAAGTGGGCGACACGATTGCCGATATTCGCGAAGGAGTGAACGCGAAAGTGTATAGCGTAGGCGTGATTCTCGGCAGCAATGAAATGGCACTTACCGAAGCAGAAACAAAATCAATGCCTGCCTCCGAACTCGAAGCCCGCATCGCCGATGTCAAAGAGCGCATGCTTGCCGCAGGAGCTTCTTACGTGATACGCACTATCGAAGAACTTCCCGCACTGATTGAAACGATCAACGCCGGCAACTAACATTCAAGCCCGCACCCAACAATCAGAAAAGAAACAAAATCATTTATTTATTCATTTCTAAAGAAAACAACATTATGAAACCATATTTGTTATTAACTCCGGGACCTCTAACCACCTCTGAAACAGTAAAAGAAGCCATGATGACCGACTGGTGTACATGGGACGAAGACTACAACCTCGGCATTGTTCAGGAACTCCGCAAAGACCTGGTTAACATCGCCACTAAAAAACCGGAAGAATACACCTCCATCCTTTTACAAGGAAGCGGAACCTATTGCGTGGAAGCCGTTTTGGGCGCCACCATCACCCCGAAAGACAAACTCCTGATATGTAGCAACGGAGCCTATGGCGACCGTATGGGCAACATTGCAGAATATTACCACCTCGACTACGACATGCTGGCTTTTGAAGAAACAGAGCAGGTATCAGTTGAATATGTAGACGATTATCTTAGCAATAACTCCGATATCACACATGTCGCTTTCGTTCATTGCGAAACAACGACCGGTATCCTGAATCCGATCAAAGAACTGTCCCACATTGTCAAGATGCACGGTAAAAAGCTGATTGTAGACTGTATGAGCAGCTTCGGAGGTATCCCCTTAGATGTAAACGAACTCGGTATCGACTTCCTAATCAGCAGTTCCAACAAGTGTATTCAGGGTGTACCGGGATTCGGATTCATCATCGCCCGCCGTTCGGAATTAAAATATTGCAAAGGAGTGGCACGCTCTCTTTCCCTGGACATCTACGACCAATGGGAAACAATGGAAAAGGGACACGGAAAATGGCGCTTCACTTCACCGACACATGTTGTCCGTGCTTTCAAACAAGCCTTGACCGAATTGCTTGAAGAAGGAGGCGTAGAAGCACGTTACCAACGCTACTGCGAAAATCACCGTATTTTGGTGGAAGGTATGCGTGCACTCGGATTCAAAACACTGCTCGAAGATGACATCCAGTCGCCTATCATCACTTCTTTCCTTTATCCGCATGAAGGATTCGACTTCAAAACATTCTATTATGCACTGAAAAATAAAGGATTCGTGATTTACCCGGGAAAGATTTCAAAAGCAGATACCTTCCGTATCGGAAACATCGGTGATGTGCATCCGGAAGATTTCCGCCGTCTGGTAGAAGTCATACGGGAAACGAAATACTAGAAAGTCAAATCTTTCAAGTTCATCTTGAATGATTACTTACTGATATGTTGTATGATGTTCCTGTGAAGTTCTGAAAGACTTAATCCTCTTTCAGGACTTCATTATTTTCTTTTCAGGGTGGAAGGCTGTGATAGCCTCAAGCTACTGACGATAGCTGCCACAACGGCAAACCCACTCCCTACCATCAGGCAAACAGCCGTGCTCCGGCTATGAGTGACAAAGCTGAAAAGCAAGGCAACCAATGTTGTTCCGGTGGTCTGTCCCAACAGGCGGGCCATTCCCAGCATCCCACTGGCCCCTCCCGAACGCTGCGTAGGAGCGGAAGAGATAATCGTGCTATTGTTCGGCGTCTGAAACAATCCGAAGCCCGCACCACACAACATCAAACGCAGGATGATACTTATATCAGATGATTCGGCAGTCAGACTGGAAAGCGAGAAAAGCCCGATGGCAAACAAAACCATCCCGATACTTCCCAGTATACCGGGGTGAATACGCTCCACGAGATACCCTGCCAATGGAGCCGTGACCAGCGTAGCCAACGGCCACGGAGTAAGCAAAAGTCCGGTCATCACCTCACTGTGTCCTAAAGTGTTCTGCAGGAAAAAAGGCAGGGAAACCATTGCCGACATTTGAGCGATAAAGGAACAAATGGAAGTCAGGATGGATAACCGGAAAATCGGAATCCGCAACAGGTCGAGCGGCAATAGAGGAGTAGTCTGCGTGAGTTGCCGGCGCACATAGTACGTGCCTACCACTGCCAATACAACCAGTTGGATGAAAAGGAAATCCATTTCCTCGTGATGGGCGAATCCGTCCAGCGTATATATAAGCAGGCCGAAGGTAACCGCATTCGCTATGGCACTGATATAATCGAATTTGCGTTTCGAGCGTTCCTCCTGCCTTGGCAGATGTTTGATGCCGAGGAACAATGCGGTAAGTCCTAACGGAACATTAATAGCAAATAACCAGTGCCAGCTGGCAATAGAAAGAATACCGCTCGCCACAGAAGGCCCGGCGGCAGCCGATATGGCAACGACCATCGCATTAATCCCCATTCCCCGCCCAATCTGGCTCTTCGGATAGATGTAACGTAGCTGTGCCGTATTCACGCTGGTGATGGCAGAGGCACTGAACCCCTGAAAAATACGGGCGACAGTTAGCGTCCAAAACGAATCGGACAAGGCACAGATCAATGAAGTGATGCAAAACAGGCCGATACCCGAAAGAAAGACTTTCCGGTAACCGATGATTTCACCCAAAGCGGAAAAAGACAGTAGCGATATGACGATGGCCAGCTGATAGCCGTTGATAATCCAGGTGGTTACAGCGGGAGAAGTCCCAAAATCATGCGAAAGCGTGGGTAGTACGATATTGACGATGTTAATATCCAATACCGACATACAAAGAGCGAATCCGACGGACACCACCGCCCAAATACGCTTAGGCATCGGCAATCCGTCGGTTTCCTCTATTTTTTGAGTTGAATTTATCGATTGTACCATAAAAACTTATTCTTGTAAGTAGTCATTCTTTTTTCACCATAAAGCAACGCAGGGATGCAAACACAAACACCACCGACTACAAAAAAAGCACCGCGTTACTCTGTGATGAAAAATGATTCACTTGGTTTCGTAAAGGTAAACAAAACAATGGTACAGGTGTTTTTGTTTCCTTTGAAAAATAAGTTTTTTTAGTGGAGAAAAGTCGTTACTTCAACTTCAAGATCCGTTGATTACTGCTTCCCCTGAACGCCAGATACGGAGAGAAAAGAGCCTGCTCGAAGCGTCCGTCCACCAACACATCTATATAATCAAGGGCAGCACTCAAGCGGGGCTGTGCCTTGATTTCTTCGTAGCTATATCCTGTATAGCACCACACATTCATCCCCGTCTCCTCTTTCACCCGTTTCAGTAAAAGCAGAAACTCCTCCGGATGGAAGAACGGATCACCACCGGAAAAAGTAACACCGTCCAGCAAAGGATTTGCCTTGATTTCACGGATGATGGACTGTATTTTTTCTTCCGTCAACTCTTCCCCCGCCCTCGGATTCCAGCTCTCCGGGTTGTGGCAACCAGGACAGTGATGGGAACATCCGGCAAGATAAATAGAGTACCGGATGCCTTCACCATCGACAATCGTTTCAGGATAAGTTCCTAATAAATTCACTTCTACAGGTGTTTTACGCGGTCTTGTTCTTCTGCCCGTTTAGCAGAGTTCCAGGAACTCAAATCGCCTGTCAGGTAACCGGTTATACGGCGCATACGAAGGATGCTTTCACTCTGGCACACCGGACATTTATCGAAGATAACCCCTTTGTAACCACAGTTATGACAAGTATCTACCGGGTGATTGATAGAGCCGTAGCCAATCCCCTCGTCGTGCATCACTTTCACAATCTTGGCGATGGCACGTACATTCTTCTGTGCTTCACCGTCCAGTTCTACATACGTGATATGTCCGCCGCGCGTAATGGCGTGGAACGGAGCTTCACGCTTGATTTTCTCAACGATGCTGATCGGTTCTTTCACGTCTACGTGAAAAGAGTTGACATAATAGTCGCGGTCTGTCACTCCGGGGATTTTTCCATATTTCCGACGATCCATTTTAGTGAAACGTCCCGAAAGTCCTTCGGCAGGAGTAGCCAGAACGGAGTAGTTCAGGTTATATTTCTCTTTATATTCGTTTACCACTTTATTCATTTCCATCACCGCTTCATACAGCGTGTCCCATGCTTTCTGGTTGTGGCCGTGACCTTGTCCGTAGAGAGCCACCATCGCGTTGTGTCCGCCGATAAATCCGATACCCAGCGTACCGCTGCGCAATGCATCACCCACCTGTTCATTCGGGTTCAGCTCACCGCCGCCTTTCCACACATTATTTCCCATCATGAACGGGAACTGACGTGCCAGGGCCGTACGCTGATACTGATAACGCTCGTAAAGCTGATCGGCTACAAGCACGGACATTTGGTGTACGGATTCGATGAAAATTTCTTTTGCCTTCTGTTCAATGGCATCCTTGTTGCGTTCATCCTCTATCAGGTTTTCCGCCTTGATGCGGGCTTCAATTGCCAGTCTCGGCATATTCAGCGTAGTGAATGAAAGATTGCCACGACCTAAAGAAGATTTTTCTCCTGCCACATTTTCAAATACACGGGTACGGCAACCCATCGTCGCCAATTCGTAGATGTAACGTTTCGGATCGTCCGCTCTCCATTTCTCGTTCTGGTTGAAAGGTGCGTCGAGAAACATGAAGTTCGGGAACAATGCTTTCGCCGTAGTCTGGCAAGCCTTCAACAGCAAGTCGAAGTTGGGAGCCTCGTAACGGTCGGTCATTGCCTCTTCGATATTTTCCGCTTTCATTGCTTTCTCAAAGTCTTTTTCCGAGTAAGAAACTCCGTCTTTCACCTTGAAAATCTGGATCGGGAATACAGGCACCTCACCTCTTGTACCCAATCCTTCAATGGTAGCTTTCAGCAATTCTTCGATCACCATGCGGCCTTCGGCAGAAGTGTCCGTACCGTAATTGATGGAGCTGAATACCACCTGATTACCGCCACGTGAATGCATCGTGTTCAGGTTGTGGATAAATCCTTCCATGGCCTGATGGGTATCTTTGCGAGTCTGCTGGTAGGCTTTTTCGACGATGCGGGCAAGGTGTTCCTTATCTATAATGATTTGTAAAGCGATCAGAGCGATGCGCAATGTTTCGCGTTCGGCTTCGGTAGTCTTGATAGACGGAAGATATTCTTTAATCAATGTGCGGATGGATTTCTCATCGGCCTGATTTCCGTTTTCCATGGCGACATAGAAATTGATGAACGATGCCAGATGCTTGCGGAAAGATTTGGCCACACCTTTTGCCATGAAGAAATCGAAAGCAGGAATTGCCTGTCCGCCATGCTGCTCATTCTGATTCGTCTGGAAAATAATAGTAGCCAACGTAGCATAACTCTGGATGCTTTGCGGGGTACGGATACTACCGTTCTTGGTGCGAAAACCACGTTCAAAGAGGTCATCCATATCATATTGGATACAGGTCGTCGTCTTTGTCGGATAATAATCCAAGTCGTGAATATGAATATCTCCCAACTGGTGTGCTTCGGCAAAACGTTTCGGTAACAGGTATTTATACGTATAATCTTTGGTTACTTCGGAAGCGAACGTCATCATCTGTCCGGCAGGCGTGTGACTGCTCATGTTGGCATTGCTCAAGTTGACATCGTTCTTGTCGATAGCAACGATGCCGTCCATCACTTGCTTCATCTGGGTTTTCTTATCGCGCTCCGTATTCCGCCATTCGCGATAAATAATATATTTCTTCGCTACTTCCGGGCGTACTTTCATCAACGACTTTTCTACTAAATCCTGAATCTCTTCTACGGTAATAGTAGGAGTAGTAAACTGACTGATTACGTTCATAGTGATGTCAGCCACCAACTGCTGCTCATCCTGAATACCTGTTGCACTGAATGCTTTACTAATTGCATTCTTGATCTTACTGATAGAGAAATCTTCTCTCTTACCATCACGTTTGATGATACAAATTTCCGCGTAGTTCATAACTTTAACTCCCGAAAGTTTAAATTTAAAATATTGATAACTAAAAGAAAAAGTTCCGGCAGGTCTTCTGACTTATCCCTCCCTCGCAACACCTTCCCACACCGACATCAATGCAGTGGCTTATTGTGCGGATTCTTAGAGAATTACAGCAGCGGGTACTGTCGCCGATTTACACAGCGTTCCCTCATTGACTAAACCTCTTTTAGCTCCGAAACCGGATACAAAGATAGAAGATAATCTAATAGCTTGGTTAGCTTTTAACATTAAATTTCGGGAAACATTTCTTTCTCGCTGATACAGAAAGTTTTCCAAAATGGAAAACTTTTTTTCTGATTTTAACGTGGATAATATTCCAATTCCGTTTATTTCACCCAAAAGACATATATAGTTTTTAGCTACTTCACTCTTAGCGAAAAAAGAATGTGTTAAAAGTCTCCACAACTATCTTTTGCTTCATAAGTTACAGACTATTTTTCACTTTCGACCAAACCTTTCTTTCCGATAAAATGAAAGAAATTATAATTTTTCGATTTCTTCTTTCGAAAGCCCGGTAGATTTTATGATAATATCGTCAGCCACTCCTAATTCTTTCAAATTACGAGCTGTTTCTTCTTTACCTTTCTGCAAACCTTTTTGCAAGCCTTTCTGCACCCCCTTCTGTTCAGCAAAGTCCAACGTATTAAAATAATCGTTATAAACTTTCCATTCTTCTTCATACCGGGCTCTTTCCTCCTGGGTCATATTTGCTTTGGAAGCCAACTTTTCAAGTCGCTCGAAGACGGCCTTGCGAGCCTTGAAAGGCATCCGGTCAAGTGTATCCATATGCTTTAGTATATAAATCCAGCGTTCAAAATCATTTTCACATTCATCCTCCTCTTTGTTGAAGTTCGGCAGTTCGATAAAAATCTGCCGGAACTTGTTGCTGAAGAGCTTCCCCGTATCCCTGTCAGAAAGAACGATATCCGTTCTGATTTTAGAGGGCATATCCTTGTCCATCACGAAATTCATGAAGAACACTCCGTACACGGCATCCAATTGAAAGTTCCAAACTCCCCTTTTCGCCTGCTGCGTAATGGCCCTAGAAAGATAGAAGAGGGCACGATCTTTAAAGTAAGGCTGTTCCCGGTTCTGCATTTCTACGATAATACGTTCACCGGTATCGGTTACGCAATAGATGTCGTAGATAAGACCTCGTTCTGTTTTTACTTCCGGCTGCTGTTCACTGTTAAGGAACTGAATGTCGGTAATCACATGCTCTCCTACGAGCAAATCGTTCAAGAAGTCGATTAACAACTCCTTTTCTACCTCTCTGCCGAATAAAAACTTAAAGCCAAAATCGGTAAAGGGATTGATAAATCTTCCCATTATATGCTGTGTCTCAATTACAAAACAAAGATAGAGTTTTTTTGTTGAATACGGTCAAGAATAGAAAAAAATAAATGGGTACAAAAAAAGAAGCTGCCTCATTCATCGGGAGACAGCTTCTTCATTTGAACCTTGAGCCTTACTTTACTTTCACTTTATGAGTTGCTCCACGTTTGTTACCGGTTCCGTGAGCTATGTGCGGGCGGCACGTTTCGTTTTTTTTCAGGATCATTTTTTTACACGTACACTAATCTTTTTCCGTCTTACTGCTTCTCCGATGACGGAACCGCAGAACAGCCTCAAGAATGTCTAACAACTTTTCCAGTAATAATTTCATTCGCTTTTCTATTAAGGTTGATAATCTATTTTATATCGGTCGAAGTGCAACCATCAGCTATACCCGATTCGCGGCTACTGATAAGTCTATCAATAAGCTTTAGTTTGCCTGACAAACTTATCAGTTAATCCCTACGGATTCAGCTGCCAGCTGCACTTCCGGTCAAGCGGCCGGGTCCGGCGCTTCTCCTCCTCCGCCACCGGGTTCGTCGCCGTCATCCGGGTCTTTGTCAACGACATCGTCGGCCACAAACGAACCCGCTACATCCTTGATGTGCACAAACTCCACTCCGGTGGTCAATGCGCGGGTAGCACTTCCGTTAGCGGCACGGGTGTATTCAGGGGTAAACTGACAACGCAATGAAGTGATCTGCGAACTGCTGACTTTACTCTCCAACTCCACTCCTTTTCCTCCTGCTTTGGCAATCATTGTAAATGTTCCCAAGCCTTCGAGACGCACCGTGCGGCTGTTGAGCAACTGTTCGCGCATCACCGACATCAGGTTACGAATCACGTTATGAACATCACCCGCCGTCAGCGAGGCTTTTTCTGCAATCAATTCCGCCATTTTCTGCGTATTGACCATTTTCCCGAATTTCACCAGACGGGGATAATAAAGTTTCTGTCCTTCCTTGTTGGCAAGTGTTGCCTGATAAGGTTTGTAAATTAATGGCATACTGTTTTCCTTTCTTTTTTGATTGATGAATAAATAACTACTGTTTGTAACCGATTACGAAGACAAAAGTACACGAAGAGAAAAAAGCAGGGAAACACGATGTTACAACCCGTCGCAAGAGAGAACAGACAAGCACAAATTGACACGATTCATGCCTGCAAAGGCTTCTGTACAACACAGAACCAACCAGCATAAAAAGGCGTACCTTTGCATGAGTTCATAAATAAACCTCTAAAAAACAGTCAATATGAAAACAGAAACAACCCCAAAAGCAGAAACAGAGAGCCGTACCCGCATACAAGCCTATAGCAAAAGCCAGTTGGCCGGACTTTACCTACCTCACATACAGTCCGCCTCGGCACGACGCACCCTCCGTAGTTGGATTGCCAAGAACACTGCACTGCAAGCCGCACTCGCTCAAACCGGATATAGTGAAAAAGCCATCCTGCTCACTCCGGCACAAGTAAGGCTGTTCTTCAAGTTTTTAGGAGAGCCCTGAAACGACTCTTTTACAAGGGAAATATCATTCGGAGAAAGACAAAGCCAAACAAGGCAAGAAAAAAGGCAAGCCAAAGCAAAGCGGACATTTCATCACAGATCACGCGAATCAAATTATAACTTGCTGATTGCTGTTATAAAGAGTCCAAGATAATCTGTAACGAACTGTCCGCTCATTATATAAAAAAAGGATTATATCATTCCGGAGTACCTCCTCCCGACGGCTTCATCAAATCGGCTGTAACCTCCGCTTTAAAACGGACACCGTCGTGAAGCCGCAGATTCAATTTGACAGTAACATTCTCATCGTTGTTACGCTTCACATAAAACGTTCCCGTCACCCTTTTATATTGGGAATAATAATAGAACGGATCTTCGTAAATAAAGAAATACTGGTCGTTTTGGTACAAGGTCGATGCATCCACCACTTGCCCCTCCCAATACATACCCAGAGAAAACAAAAAATAAGTACTAGTTTTCCCGTCCTGTATCTTTTCCGGAGAAAAGATACAAGTAAAATAACCACCGTCTATAGTAGCCTCACCGGACACGATCCTGTTCGCTTCCCCCCGGAATGAATAAGTACCGATGGAAGGCAATTCCTCCACATCCGGACCGGGATTTACCGGATCATTATCTTTATCGTCACTACATCCGGCAAAACCCACCAGAAGCAATCCCGATAAAACATATAAATTTAAATATTTCAATAAGATTTTCTTCATGAATACACTTCATTAAATCGTCACTCTATTACTGTCACCGCACCTTTATAGTAGCCGGACAAACTGGCATCGCCATATTTCTTAATACCTACCACTTCAAAAGTCATTTCAACTTCATTGCCCTGAAGAGACACCGAAGTCCGGCCTCCCAGAGCCAGATTGCCCAATGTGGTATTAGCCCGACTGTAAGTCACTCCTTCATACGTAATCGAGATTTTCACATTTTCATCATCACCGGAGAATCCGCGGAGCACTCCATCCAGCATTGTTTTCGAAAGACGCACCACTGCATCCGCTGCCGACATTCCCGCCACAGTAGTGATACCTGGCTGTCGTGAAAGGTAAATAACACAAATATCCGCATCCGTCTTATCTATCACCACAGACTGGATAGTGACCGGAGTACCGTCCGCCCCTAAGCGATATTCATTCGGGATCGTCGTATCATACACCACGAAAGCACCGTTATAGTTACCTGATATTTTAAGGCTATTATCACCCAAATATTTGAGGTTAAGCGTCAATGAATATTCATTATCCGCTGATTTCGATACACTGAACGTACCTGCCGCATCCTCCAGGTGACCTTTGGATATTTGTATTCTTTCTTCGTCATACGGGCTATAATAAGTAAATTCAAAAGCCAGATTGGTATTTGTTATATCCACTTCCTGCCCGTTAAGTCCTGCGTTCGGGACAAAGAGACGCACATAATATGTGTTTACATTCTCCAAGTCCGCAGCAGACGAAATTCTCGACGGAGTGAGATACAATGCCACTCCTTCATCCGTCTTTTCATAGAAAGTAGCTTTGATGTCACGCGTGTTTTCTCCGTTCAACGTTAATATATTCGTCGTACTCTGTTTAATTTCAGAATAAGCACCCTCGTAAGAACCTTCGAACTTTCCACCCGAAAGCAAAGTAAAGCTGAAAGTTATTTTCACCCGATTATCCGTCTTTTCCACTTTGAACTTACCTGCCGAACATATTTCAGACCATCCATAAGGATCTACCGCAGTCAGGTCGTCAGCTCCCAATTCTGTCATATTATAGAAAGCATAATCCATACCGTCATAAGACGTGATATCCAATACCTGTCCCAACATAGCGGGATTGATTCCGATCATCAGGAACTCCGTATCCGACATATCTTCCACCGTTGTCAGTCCTGCGTACGGACTAAGATAAAAATATTGAATTCCCCCGATGACAGTAGCCACCACCGATTTCAACGGACGCACTTCACTTCCGAAAGAAAATTCACTGGGCAACTTTGCAGGAGCCTTGTAGCTACAACCAGCCTCCCCTGTAAACTTACCGCCACTTTTCAGCGTACAATCAAAAGTAGCTTTCACAGCCGATATCTCATTCTCACCCGGAGTCATCGTCAAAGTGATCTTGCCTTGCGTCAGCACCTCTTCCCATTCGTAAGGGTCCACGGCTACAATAGCCTCACCATCGGCATCCATGTAATAAAGCACATAATCGTCACCTTCAGAGCTGCCTACCGTAACCGGACTGCCCACCAGACTCTTATCCACTCCCAGCATCACATATTCCTTTCCGCTATTCATAAAGTCTTCAAGCGTTTCCAAACTCTGCAACGGACTCATACACACATACACAATGCCATCCTGTTCAAAACAAGACACCGATTTAGCTTATATCGTCTTATCCTTATACGTATACGTATTCACTGTTTCCACAGGTTCCAGTTCCGGCTCCGGTTCGGGATCAGTGGCCGGATCATCGTCACTACATGCCACAAAACAACTCATTGCCAACATGAATAAGAAAAAGGAAATAAATCTAGTTTTCATATTTCTCGTTTTTTGGGTTAATTATAAAATCGCGTTATTAGTAAAATGATGCCATCCACCCGTGTTTACTGCGGACGATAATCAAATACGGTAATAGGAGCATCCTGCGAATAAGTGGTACGTACATGATTCGGGTGTTCCTTATCACAGTCAATAAAATCTATCGTCAGCGTGTGTTTGTCACCGTCGCGTGCCACAGTCATGGTTCCGCCGTCTATGCGTGCATATTCTTTCATGGCTCCGTTCTGAGGTTTCTCATACCAGGTTCCTCCCGGATAAGTAAAGCCGTTAGGATAGCCCGAAGCTATGTTTCCCGGTTTCAGCAACTCGCGCGGGATACCATATGATTCCTTATCACGCGCCACCACCGTATAAGTACCTGCCGGAATACCCTGTGTTACATCCGTAGCCCATTCCACGAAAAATTCCACCTTCAATACTCTTCCATTACCGGCCGGCCAAGTGTCGACAAGACTTATACTCTCTTCCGCCAGATAAAGCTCGACTACCCGGCACGACTCATCTTGCAGATAATAAGAATCGCCCTTATCCTGCAGGCGGGCTTGCGTCCATCCATTCAGTGCAATATCGGTGGTCAGCGTAGAATTAGGAGTTTCATCCTTGCTTTCGTGACGGTCGATGGTGATTACTTTTCCCGTATAGGTGAAATAACGTTTCAAGGAAAGATCGCCCACCAATGTTCCGCTAATCGAATATTCACCACCGGACAGCCGTTTCACCGTCATTTTACCACCGGAAAGCAAATCGGTATCGACACTCGTAGAGTAAGATTTCACATCACCGTAGAAAGTTCCGGCAGGAATATCCACCTTTCCGGTCGGGAGATCGATTTGATTCATATATCCGAGGTTGAATGTCCATTCATCAAACGTGTATCCGTTCAATGCTGCATCAAAAGTGCCTTCAGGGAGCGGAAATTCCGTAGCTTCCGAAGCAAATGGCGGGACATTCAGGCTGAACGCCATGATCTTGCCCGGTCCTATCGGATTACCAGTAGCATCTACTTCCATATCCGTATAAAGCGTCAATACAAAATGATCTGTGCCCACTCCGTCTTTATCTCCCCAGTACACCAGGTTGGAGTTGACAAACTCCACCACTTCCGGCGCCGGGTTTACGTCTTCTCCACCGGGTTTTCCTCCCTCCGGATTTTCGGCGTCATTGTCACTGCAAGCGGTCAACACCCCCACAGACGCAACAGCGAACAGGCAGACACCCAATAACTTCATTATTTTCTTATCCATATCAGACTGATTTATATATTTTACATCATTGAAAAGAACTTCCGTAGCGACCGGGAATCATAAAAAAGGCGGAGTAAGCTCGGGAAAAGGATTCCCATTCTTCGCACGAGTATCCCCGCCTGTCATATAGTAAAGTTAAATTAAGAGAGAATTAGTAAATTCTCATTCCGTTTCACAACGGTAGTTCTTTTCTTTATTCATCAATGTTATGTTCGTTTTATCTGAAAAGTGCAATATCCGGGAAAAGGATACAATCTTTCAGTGTCCCGGTCAGGAACTGCTGTCCGTCAAACAATGCTATCGCCAGGTAGCATCCGCTTTCCGGTGCTCCGGTCACGTCCTGAAAACTGACTCCGACAGAACCGTCCTGATAAAGCACAGGAGCGAAACCGAAATTTCCTTTCGAATAAATATTGGAAGAAGCCGCTACAGAAAAGCCGTACAGGGTTTGCAAAACAACACCTGCCCCATCATCCGATGTTCCGTCCGATACTCCACCTGACGTTCCGTCCGAAGCGCCTTCTGCCACCTCATCCGCAACTTCTTCCACGACCGTAAAGTCTTTCTGTGCCGCACCGATAGGAACCACAAACGATCCATTTTCATAGGTAGCCTGCAATGAAATCGTAGCCTTTGCGGGGTCTTTCAGATATTGCGCTGCCGGAGTATTTGCCAACGACATCTTAATGGTATATCCCTCGCCATCGACATTCTTCGAAATTTCAGTAGCCGACAAGGGATAGGCGTTTTCGATATTCTTCGTATCCCATTTCACATAAATCCGGCTATTTCCCCACACTCCAAGCAGGTCCGTCGCTTCATACTGGTAGACGTAGTAAAGGAACTTCCGCCCCTCATTGGTGCTGACCAATAACTGGCAGGCACGGGGATTTCCGGTTTTGTTCTCTTTCAACACAAGCAAGAAACCATCTTCTTTTGAAGCAGCCGGCACCTCCACCCAGTCGATTCCCCGCTGCACGCTCACTTTGAAATCAAACGAACTATTCACACGTACAATCGTCTGTGAAGGAGCATTTCCGAAGCGTATCACCTGCTGGTCGGAGTCGGGAGCAAAAATATTTCCCTCCTGCGTCACTACAATTTTCTGTTCGCTATTACCATCGCTCACGGTCACCTGCGTGGCACGTGACGTATATTCATAATTGGCTCTGGCAAGCAAAGTTATCTTTTCGTTTGTCACTTCGATTACCCTGCACCAGTCCGCACCCGAAACGGCAGTTAGTTCTCCGGTAGCCTGCAAAGCCACTTCCACTGTTCCGCCTCCGGCTACCAGATCGACGTCCGCCTTCATGACGCGAAAGCCTTGTGCCGTTTCATCGTTTTCCTTGTCGCACGCTGTCATCAGCAAACAGCACGCAGATAATAACAGTATAACTAACTTATTCATCATATCATTCTTCTATTGTTTTTTTAATCAACCTGATTGCTGCAACTGCATCCGTGTATCCCATGAAAGAGGCCTCCTCATCCTGCGAGTCGTACACACCGAAGATAAATCCGGAGATTTCACCCATCCACACTCCATTGTCCACCAGATAAATGCCGTCGGTGGTAGGATAACTGATAAGACCGATTGCCGAACTGCGCAAAACATAATCATTCATCAAATCCCACATAGCCAGATATACGTAACCTCCCTGTACTTTCTTCAAGAATTGCGGCAGGATGGAAAGTCCGCCACGCGGCTTGTCGTAAGTTACCAGAATGTCATATTCGAGTCCTTTAAGCCAGTAGCTCTTGCCGTCCTCGTTCTTCACCAGTTGAATCTCCTGCGAAGCCACTTCCAGTTGGTTCGTCGCACCGTTCAGGCGGTAGAAATCCATCAAATAAGTGCCCGGATAATAGTCGTAGCTCTGATATCCGTCAATGTAGATGCCTTTCATCTTCACTTCTGTAGCTCCTTCGTCGGTACAGACAAAGCTGATTTCCTCGTTCTTCCAGACAAAATTCTGCATGGTTTGTCCGTCTATCGTCACCGGTTCGTGAAAACGCATTCCGTCGGTGGTAAACATAAAAGGTACGGTTTTCTGATGCACCTTTCCAACTTCGTCATAATAGGTCACAATGAACGTATAGTTGCTGCGTAGCATTTGCCCGGTGTAGAGTCCGTCCATCCGCAGGTCGTATTCATAAAAGAAAGCATCGTCTTCCACTTTCTTTATCCGGGTGAGATATTGCTTCCACGTCTGGTCGGCAGAAAAAGCCTTCATCACGATGCGGTTGCCATATTTCTTGCCTTTCAGTTCGATACGGTCGGCGGTGGCATCGGAGATCACGAATTCGTAGTCGCCTCCGAGCGTTCCGTTCGGGTCGTCGGCCATACTTCCCTGTGGTTGACCGAAATAATGCACCAGATAATTGTAGGTATCGAAAGACAACATCGTTGCCTGCTCGGACTTGACGCTATAAAGCGAACTGACCGTCTCATCCGCTCCCGCTATCTGCGAAGCCATCGTCACCCGCTGGCCGTCGAACTTGCAAAGCAGGGTAATACCTCCCAGCGAGTAGTCCTTACCGACGTAATATTCCATCACCCATCCGTTGGGTGCTGCTTCCAGCAGTTCGCTGCAACGCTTCACATCGGCCGTGGCACGGTTGGCAGACGAATCGTCAAAATAATCTTCTTCCTGAAAGAGGCACGACTGCAAACCCAGGCAGACAAGGGCCAACAGGAAATATATCGTTCTATTTTTCTTCATCATAATAATGTGTAATTAAATAATCATCCAATCGTCAATCAAAAAAACAAGAGGTGACCGGCACTTATTGAATAGTGCTCAAGTCAATTTCGGTAATCTCCTGCTGGCGGCGCAGCACGATTTTACGAAGTTCGTTGAGGTCGATCCCCCATGTGTCGCGCATATAGTTATAGACAATCGTGAATTTCTTGTTGATGATGGCAGCGCCCGATTCTCCGGCTGCCGTCATCATATTGTCCCAGTAGGCCTGCGTATGTGTGACGTACATGGCTATATTTTCCACAAAATCCTCGTTGGACTGGCTCATGGCATAAGCCGTCACGAAACCGTCGGACCAGGCCACATCGTCCGTGCGGGGCATGGCACCCTGGGCGGTCATGTAGTAATACCAGTCGGCTCCCACGTATTTTCCTTCCGAGATGCGGTTGAAAGAAGGGTCGAAATTCCGTTTCTGATGCAGGATATGGGCAAATTCATGATGCATCGTTTCAAAATAATACTCGTTGAGCTTTTCGATATTGATCTTCTTTATGTTGAGGTCGTTCACGTTATAGAGGGTGATTTTCTTCCCGCCTTCTGCCGTGCCGAGCACCATGTTACCGCTACTTTCGTAGGCGGGCGATCCGATGAGGTGGAATGTCTTGGGTACGTAGACACGGAGAAAATCCATTCCTGCCAGTTCGACGTAAGCGTCCATCCAGACGTGTTTGATGATTTTCGACAGTGCCACCGCTTTGTCATAGTCGGCGGGCACGAGGTTGTATTTATGATCGCTCTCGATATCCTTCATGCGGTACATGAAGTCGATGTTATAAGGATAGGTGTAGTTGTCGAGCAGCCAGTAATCGAAAGCATTTCTCTCCAGAGGTTCGGTAGAGAAGATGCTGTTCGCGGTGTCTATCTCGTCGTTATTGTTGCAAGCCCCCAGGCAGACTGTGGTGAGAGCAAGCAAAGAGTAAATGATCTGTTTCTTCATAATTTTCACTTTTTTCTCTGTTAGTTTCTTCTCGGGTTAGGTTGCATTCCCGCCACGATCACGTTTCGCGGAATCTGGATGGCACGGCGCAGGTCGTTCGGCGGCATTTCGTCGGTGACACGTTGAGTAGCCATGTTGCGACGGTAAATCATAATACCGTACCGTTTGATATCGGGCCAGCGCATCCCCTCGTGCAGGGTAGTGACACGGCGTATGTGCAGAATACAGTGAAGAATATTTTCCTGCATCCCTTCCTCGATAGTGAAATCGGGAGCTAGCTGTTTCTTGGGCGTCTGTTGCGTGAAAGGCGTGTAGAAATTCATTTTATCATAATACGCATTGATCTGGTCGGGTGTCAGGGCCGATTTGTTGCGGGTGTAGGCACGTTGCCAGCTCGTGATGTCGGCAGCCGACTGGGGGTACATTTTCTTCAACGCGTATGCTTCGGCACGGCAAAGCAGGGTTTCGTCCGTTGAAAACAATACCGGCATATAATAAAGGTAGCCGCCATCATAAAGTCCGCTCTTGCGCAGGATGCTGGCTACAAATCCGGTGGTAGAGAAAGGTTTCAGATACAAATAATCCGAGCTGCCCCACAGTCCTGCAGAAAGACAGGTTTCGCTGGTGGCGAGCGTTTGGTTGTGGAAGTAACGCGGGCCTACCAGGTAGTCGCTTCCGAGTGCGCCCCAGTTGGAGACGGTGCTGCTTATCAGCAGGTTGGCCTCATTGGAAGAAGCAATATACGCATCTGCCTGCACATTTCCGTTCACGGAAAGATTGCTCAATGCTTCCCAGTCGCGGAGCAGGTCGTCGGGGTTGCTGCCCAACACACGGGTGGCAAAGTCAATCACCCGGTCGCAGTTGGAGAAATCGGGTTTCATATAATAAAGGTAGAAACGGGCGGCAAAGGCATAGGCGGCCTTGCGGGTGAAATGGTATTTGGGGACGGAATATCCGTCGTCCGAAATCAGTTCCACTCCCTCCAGGAGGTCACGCTCCACTTTCCGGTACACTTCTTCCAGCGTGCCGCGCTCGTAACGGGGAGACACGGTGGTTTCCACGTCTTCCATATAGGGGATTCCCAACGATTCGGAGGCATGAGTGTCATAAGCATTGCAGAAGATAGTTGCCAGCATGAAATGGCAGTAGGCACGGCACACCAGTGCTTCACCGCGCTGCGGGTTGAGCGATGCCGGATTTCCTTTCTCCTCTATCGCCTTGAGTGCCATGTTGGCGGCTGAAATTGCACCGTAATAACCTCCCCAAAGGGAATTGGGTGTGTCCTGATATTCCTCTTTGGTATCTTCCCAGTTGTAACATTCCTTTTCGGAAAGCTGGTAGTAACCGTAGGTGGGGCCGCTATCATCGGAGTTGTCGCTGTAGAGTTCGAACAGTTCGTTGGGCGATACGTCGGGATAGGCCGATACAAGCAGTTTGGCTATTTTCTGGTCGGTGTTCAGTTCCGTGCGGTTGTCCGGTGTTTTGTCCAGAAAATCATTGCAGGAAACGGTAGTCAGACCGGAAGCTGCGGTGAGCAGCAGCACAGGGAGTATATGGTTTATTTTCGTCTTCATCTATCGTATATTTTTTCGGGTTCTCTATTGGGGGTTACAATCACAGTCCCAGACGCAGGGTGAGGGTAAACTGACGCGGAACGGGGGATGCCACCCCTCCGGTGTTCACAAATTCGGGGTCCTGCCCGTTCAACTTCTTGTCGGCGTAGATCAGGAAGAGGTTGGTAGCCTGCAACTTGAGCGACAGGTTGGATATTTTGGCAGGAGCGATCCAGCTTCTCGGGAACTCATACATCAGTGATATTTCTTTCATGCGGATAAAATCGCCTTTGGCGATGCGCTCCGTAGAATAGTTGTAGGCGTTGTAGGCAAGATAAAGCGATGTATTCGTCCTATATTGCGGGTCGCTAAGTATCACCGGGATATTCGTTCTCGCTTCGTCGCCGGAAACAGTCCAGCGGTTTTTGAATTCACGCGGCATGGCGGTAAGGTCGGAATATTTGTAGTTGAACACCGGGTTGAGGCGGACTACGTTGCCGAAAGAGTAAGTCATAAAGACATTTAGTTTGAAGCCTTTATAGGTGAATACATTACCGAAACTTCCCGTGACGGTGGGATCGGTAGGACCTTCGTATTTCAGGTAATCCAGTTTTTCGCGTTCCTGGAAGTTGATGCTGGTGCTAGTCACTTTTCCGTCGATGAGGTATTGCGGAATACCGTCTTCATCAAGTCCCGCAAAAGGGATGGAGAAGAGTCCGCGCACGGGGTATCCTTCGCGGGCAAAGCCGTTGCCGGAAACGAGTTCCATCATACTTGTGAGTCCTTTCAGTCGGGTGACTTCGTTCTTGGCATAGGAGAAGATAAAGTCTGTGTTCCATGAAAAATCATTCGTGCGGATGTTGCGGGTGGAGAGCGTAAATTCCACACCGTGAGATTTCATGGTGGCTACGTTGGCATATTTGTTGATGACGCCGCCTACTCCCTGTGTGGGGACTACACCGATCAGGTCGTAGTTGTTACGCTGGTACCAGTCGGCGGAGAAGTTGATGCGATTTTCGAGCAGGCCGAGGTCGATGCCGATGTTCAGCTCATGCTTTTTCTCGTAAGTGAGTTCGCTGTTCTCGATGTCATCGATATAAAGTCCCGTTTCCTGAATGTCGGTAAAGGGGCGGTAGGGCGAGAAGCTGCGGATGATGGCTTGCGAGTTGGTCACTTCCGCCGGGCCGCGGTCGGCGGTGAGGGAGTATGAGGCTTTCAGTGTCAGGTTGGAAAGGGTGGGTTGCAGCGCTTTGAAGAAAGATTCTTCATGCACGTTCCAGGCACCGGACAGGTTCCATGTGGGTAGCCAGCGGGATGAACGGCTGCGTCCCATGCGGTTGGTTCCTTCATAGCGGAAAGTGCCGTTGAGGGTGTAGCGTCCGTCGTAAGAATACGTGGCGTTGAAGAAGCTGGCTATACTCCGGGTTTCGGAGTGTCCCAGGCTGTAATAGCGCGAACCGGATTCGATGCCGTTCTTAAAGAACTGGTAGATGTAGGACGGAATTTCCCCCATCGAATATTGCATTCCCCAGCCTTGGAAAGAGGAATATGTTTTTTGAAGGCTGTTCACTTCCATTCCGGCAAAGAAGTTGGTGATGTGCTTTTCGGCGAAAAGATGATTCCATGAGAGTGTTCCACGGAAATCGAGTCCCAGCATACGGCGGTCCTGACGCTGGTAGATACCGCCTTCGGGCAGCAGGGTGATAGGCAGGGCGTATGGGTTGTCGGGGTCGGTATAGAGCAATTTGTTTTGCTCGCGGATGGTGGCGTCGTCCATACCGGTGCGGTAGGCGATTGCCTGATTGGCGTCGTCGAGCACGTTGTGTTCCTGCGATGAAGTCTGGTATCTAACGGCTCCGAGGGCACTCAATTCGAGTCCCTGAATCACTTTCCACTTCATCTCGCCTTGAAATTTCACATCGACCATATTGATTTCGATGTAGTTATTGTCGAGTTCGTGGAGAATATTGAATGGGGCGTAGTTGCTGATATAGTCCACAGAGGGGTCGAGTGTGCGGCTTGTGTTGAGCGCGTATGAATAAGGGTTGATGTCGAATCCGCGGGACATCTTTCCTGATGCGATGTCGAGGGTGGAGTTCATCGTTCCCGGCGCGTTCTGCTGGCGGTAGGAGGCGTTGGATATGAGGTTGAGCGACAGATTTTTATATATATTATAGGTTGTGTTCACATTGGCCGTATAGCGTTTCACCTTGCTCTGCTTGTACCAACCAGGATCGAGCATGGCACTCAAGGAGGCATAGAAAGAGGATTTTTCCGTTCCGGCGGTGATGCTGACGGAATGGTTCTGCGAAACGGCATTGGTGAAAAGCACGTCGAACCAGTCAGTGTTGCGCATTTCCGCTTCGCGGAGGTAAGCGTTACGGGCTTCGGTGGTGTTGAGCAGTCCGCGTTGGCCGTTACTGTTGTTGTATTCGTCGATGAGGCGGTACATACGACCGTACACTCCGGTGTCTCTGGTGCGGAAAAGGTCGGCACTGTTCAACCAGCCTTTCTGTTCCATTTCTTTGTAGATTCCCATCTGTTCCTGCGAATTCATGATATTGAATTCTTTGTAGCTGGGGATAGCACGGGTGGTGAACTCGCCCGTATAACTGATCTTGCTGACTCCGGCACGTCCTTTCTTAGTGGTGACTACGATAACGCCTGCCATCGCACGTGCACCGTAAATGGAGGTTGCCGAACCGTCTTTCAAAATTTGGAAACTCTCGATATCGTCGGAATTCAGTCCGGCTATGGCGGAACTAATCAGTGTCTCGGCATCACCGGAGGAAAGATCATCGGGACCTACGTCGATGGCGTCTTCCAGAATCACGCCGTCAACAACCCACAACGGTTTGGAACTTCCGTAAATGGAAGTGGCTCCACGCACACGAATCTTGGGGGCAGTTCCAAAAGTGCCCGAAACATTCTGAACGGAAACTCCTGCCGCACGACCTTCCAGTCCGCGACTAATGTCGGGCAAACCGTCCAGCTTCACATTATCGGCATTTAATTGTTTGGTGGCTCCGGTAAAAAGACGTTTATCCATTTTCTGCATACCGGTCACTACCACTTCCTGTAATACTTCGGAATCGGATTTCATCATTACCTTGATGGTCCCGGACTTGATGGGAACATCCTGCGACTTCATGCCGACATAGGTGATTTGCAAAGTTCTTGATGAACTCATGCATTTTCTGCCCCTCCTTCCATAAGTGCTTGAGCACAAAATATTTAATAAATATAAAAAAGAAAATACAGAAAGGGGAATAAGAAAAGCAAAAAAGGAAGTGAAACGCAAAATAAATCGTCCTTTTTTGCTTTTTATCTACTTACTGAAAAGGTAGAAAATATCTTTCATGTAGCAAACTTCAAGTCCGGCAGCAACTCTCGTCTCCCCAATTAGGGTATTAATATAAGAGACTACGGATAGAATTTCTTTCTTTGTCCAATAAACTATCTTTTTTCTACCTGCAATTATTTATTTGCAGATTATTATGTGTTATTAAACATCTTATCTACGAATTTATCCACATTTATTTATCAAAAAGATACTTATTTTCGTTTATTAATCACCAAAAAGAAATAAGAAACCGCCTTTCATGTACTTATCTTGTATTTAAGTCCTTTTGCTACAAGTATTTTGTATCGACAGCACAAATTCATATTTTTTTCATATTTTTCTTTGTTTTTCTAAAAAAGTGGTTACTTTTGCGAATCGTAAGATAGCAAAACAGACTATTCTACTATATAAAAACTATATGAAAAGAAAACTAACGCTGTTATTAACCTGCCTGCTAGCAGGCATTAGCCTGGCAATCGCTCAAACCTCCAGAAAGGTAATGGGCGTTGTCTTCTCCGAGGAAGACAACCAGCCCGTCATAGGAGCATCCGTTTTAGTTAAAGGTACATCTATAGGAACCACCACCGACCTCGATGGAAAGTTCGTTATCAATAATGTACCAAGTTCATCAAGAACTTGGTAATTCCCCTCCCGCTTTCCTCTATTTTCCATCTTTTTTCTTCACCTTTCCTTCCTTTTCACCAGTCTCCAGGAACAGTGTTTTATCGTCATGAAACTGAATATCTATACGAATATGATGACTATCATCAACTGTATAGCCTACATCCGCAGAATCTCCTAGAAAAAGCTTCAGAATCCAGCACAACACCTCCGGAATATTGACAATAATCGTTGCCTTTCCAATCACACAAGAGAAAAAATTAAAGATAGTTGTCCAATTTGGTATAGGACTCCGACCGTCGAAATTACACCTGTACACACGCCCCACGGACGAACGCGAACAATCCGAATTCTTTTCAACATATTTTTCTGGAATATTATTCAGTTGCCCCAACTTAAAAACACAATCAATTACTTTCTTCTTAACATCATCGTCGCTGTGACGTACACCGGTCATTTCTTTCTGACCATTTTCACTGTTAAAAACCACTTCTCTTTCTACCTTAGTCATTTTTTTACATTTTATTTAATATTTACATATAAAATTCACGACAAAAGTACAATGCTTATTTTAACATATATGTTCAAGCATGACACATTCTATATTTTTCATCCATATTTTCACAAAGAAAGAGGGTTTGGGGTACCCATTTTCTACCTTACCGGTATTATCAAGAAAATAGATGAAATAAAATCTGCCAAAGAGGAAAGAAATCACTCGTTCCAAAAGCTGTGATTTGCGCTAAAAAAGAGAAAGCATTCCTGCACTAAAAGTTTCAACGTTTCATTATGGTTCAAGCTTGGACAGCCTTTGCATTACCTGCTCTCTACCTTTGTCCCCATAATCAAATCATTAAAACGAATCAAAATGACTGAAACTGAAAAAAATCATTCCTTCCAACGGGTACAGCTAATGAAGCAAGCTGCCGTCATCCGGCAAAACAACGGTATGAACCGGCACGATGCACTCGTCACGGCTCACCGGATAGGGGCTCTCATCCGGCAGATGCATCACGGAAATGTCTGTTTCCGCTACACCAAACAGGATGGAACCATCCGACATGCCACCGGCACCCTCACCGGATATGAACATAGTTTCCACCGTCCGTATCTACCCAAACCGGAAAATACGTTCGTTGTCTACTATGATATCGAAGCCAAAGGCTGGCGCACCTTTCACGCTGAAAATTTTCTGGATATCGAAACGGACGGGCAAGACAGCAACAAGTAAAAATGAATCTGCAAAAGAACGGAATGAACGGGCAGGAACGAAAAGAATGGGAGGCGCTTTGCAGACAGTATAACGTAGATTCGCTATACGAGGCCATTCAAGGCTGCCGGGAAGAACTGGAGTTTCTGATTCATTGTGCCGAACGGCTCGAACCTCATACGGAGGAGGAGGAAGAAACGCCGTTTAACACATACAGACCACAGCGTTTCTCCGCACCAGAAAGCGCCGTTTAACAGATGGAGGAAACGCCGTTTCTCCCCGCATGATTCAGAAAAACGATTATTTTTTAACAGAGTATAATTTTATTAACATTATCAATATCAAGTATGGAAAATTGGAGATTTATTGAAGAAAACCCCGACTATATGATTTCAGATCACGGACGGGTATTGAGTTTCAAGGGCAGATCAAAGTTGATCCTTTGTGCCAAAATCATGGGGACCGGTTACGAAACTGTCATACTGCCGAATAAAGGTGTTTGTATCGAATACAAAATTCATCGTTTGGTTGCCAAAGCATTCATCCCCAACCCGGAGCAGCTGCCACAGATTAACCACCTCGATGGCAATACGATGAACAACCACGTGTCAAACCTCGAATGGTGCGATGCATACACCAATATGATGCACGCCATCCGGATGGGATTACGACGTACGGGAGTGGGATCTCATCAAACACCTTTCGCCGTTACGGATGCAACGGGGAAAGTATTGCGTGCCTACCCGTCTATGAAAGAAATGGTCAGAGAGGAACGTCTGAAGCCTGCGCACCGAAACTGGCTTATCCTCCAACTAAAGCATCCGGACCGCGTGAAACAACACGCCTTGCGTGTGCAACATCATCGGGGAGATGCTTTTATTATGGTTCAGACAAGGCCTAACCAGACCACAGTGCTTAATCGGACGACAATACCTAATCGACCCACCATGCCTAATCAAACGACAACGCCGCCGATGGATGCTCCCTTCTCTCCGGTGCTCCATTCAGTAACAAAGCAATATTACCGCCAACTGTCCAAAGAGGAGGCTATTGCGTTCGGGGTTATCTCACGTGCCGTCTGCAAACAGGAAAGGAGGATTCTTCCATGAAAGACACGATCATCATCCACTGTTCCGCCACTCGTGCGGGACAGGATTTTACCGCTACCGACATCGACCGCTGGCATCGTCAACGTGGTTTTCGTTCTATCGGTTATCATTTCGTCATCCGTCTCGACGGTACGATAGAACCGGGAAGAGATGTTGCTCTCGACGGAGCGCATTGTACAGGTTGGAACCATCGGTCTATCGGCATCTGCTACATTGGCGGATTGGACAGGAACGGCCGGCCTGCCGACACACGAACGGAAGCGCAACGTGAAGCGCTCGTCCGGCTGGTAGAAGATTTGCGCCTTGTCTTCCCTTCTCTGAAGCAGGTGATAGGGCATCGGGACACCAGTCCTGACCTCAATGGAGACGGCATTATCTCACCTGACGAGTATATAAAATCCTGCCCCTGCTTCGATGTAAAAGCAGAATTTATTCAGTAATAATCAACCATTTACAACCAGCATTTTATCATCATGGCCCGCATTTCCAAACCCGGATTAGATTATTTCCCCCTCGATGTCAATTTTCTGCAGGACAGAAAAGTACGCCGCATCTCCTGTCGCCACCACGCGGCAGGGATTGCCGCACTCACTTCGCTGCTCTGCCTCATCTATAAAGAAAAAGGTTATTATATTTTGTGGAACAAAGACACTCTTTTCGACATCGCCCAAGAAGCGTGTTGCGGGGAGGAGGAAATGCAGGCCATCATTGATGATTGCCTGTCAGTGGGGCTGTTCGATGATCTTATATATAAGGAGTATGGCGTACTGACTTCACAGGCGATTCAGGAACAATATCATAAAATCATCACCGACAGCCGGAGAAAATATAAATTACCCCTGGAACATTTCTGGATTATCAAGGAGGAGAGTAGTGAAATAGAACCGGAAAATACGGATGACTCCGGCAAAGATGTTACAAAACCCCATGAATTTGCTACAACAATGCCACAAACAAAAGAAGAAACGGATACAGATATCAAAGGTAAACAGGAAAGGAATATGGAAAATGAAATCAAACCTGAAATAAAAAAAGACATAGAGACAGAGAGGGAAGGAAAAGACGGAAAGGAGAATGAGAGGAGCATGCCGCCCGTTCCGTCAAACAGCGTTTTTCAGGCTTCGCCTGTCGTTGTAGAGGGTTTGTCTTTGGATAAATCGATTGGAAAAGAAACGGTTTCGGAAGGGATGCAAGCGGGAGGAGGCTCGGAAGCTATACTTCTACTTAATATGCAAACTATCGGCATCCGGAACGAACAGACCGTAAAAGCGATTGTCGCCCTTGCCCGACGTAAAGAATTGGGAGGCCCCGGCGGTATTTTATGGAAAATTCTTAGTTCCCAATACCGCCCTACCCTACTCAAAAAGAATGAACCGGGTGATTACATTCTTTGGGCACTCAATCATCCGACGGAATTTGAAAACACCTACAACGGGACACTGAAAAAGCTAATCAGGGGAAGATAAAGCGGAAAAGTCTGCCTATAAACAAGGAACCTTTTTATTTTTACTGCAAAAGGGATGGAAAACCAAGAATTATCGTACCTTTGTAGTACGAAGAAAAAGCCTCTTTTTTATGTATAAAGAGAAACGTCTCTTTGCAAAACATAAAAAGAAGCGACCCAAAACAATGAGTAAATTTATCAATCCGTTCACCGACTACGGATTCAAACTAATATTCGGCAGAGAAGTGTCTAAGGATTTACTAATCGAATTTCTGAACGACCTGCTCGAAGGTGAACGAGTGATAACGGACTTACAGTTTTTGAATAATGAGCAATTGCCGCTCTATCCGGAAGGACGAGGTATTATCTATGATGTATATTGCACCACGGACACAGGCGAAAAAATCATCGTTGAAATGCAGAACCGTATGCAAAGCAACTTCAAAGAACGCTCGATTTATTATTTATCGCGTGCCATCGTCAATCAAGGAAGGGTAGGCAATGAATGGAAGTTTGAAATAAAAGCCGTATACGGAGTTTTCTTGATGAATTTCATTATCGACAAGAACATAAAACTCCGCACGGATGTTATTCTAAGTGACAGGGAAACAGGAGAACTCTTCTCGGATAAGTTCCGGGAAATCTTTATCGCTCTCCCTCTCTTCAACAAAAACGAAGAGGAATGCGAAACGAATTTTGAACGTTGGATTTATATATTAAATAATATGGAAACTTTAAAACGCATGCCGTTCAAGGCACGAAAAGCTGTCTTCGAGAAATTGGAAGATATCGCTGATGTGGCTTCTATGTCTCCGGAAGACAGGGAGCGATACGACAATAGCGTCAAAGTGTACCGAGATTATTTGGTGACAATGGATGCAGCTGAACAAAAAGGAATAAAAGAAGGGTTGGAGAAAGGTATAGAGAAAGGAATGAAAGAAGGTACACAAAGAGCCCAGCTGAAAATAGCCCGGAACATGAAAGCCAAAGGGATAGACAATGAGTCTATCGCCGAATGTACCGATTTACCTTTAAGCATAATCGAAGGGTTATAAAGTAATCGGATTCATAAAGGCACTATTTACCAACCAACCGTTTACGAACGAAGAAAATAAAAGAGGTGAGCTCCCTTTTTAGGGTAGCCCACCTCTTTCTCTTCATACACAAACATTCAAATTATCAGGTTTCAGGTGTTCGTCAATATAACGGATACCGTCCATCTTAAAAAGCCCCCGCAGAAGCGTATAGTTCAACATACGCTGCACCAGGTACGGGGTGCCTTGCAAGCTGCTCTGGTAGATGACCTCCTGCAAATCCGGTGCAAAACGGTCGGGATCGACTCCGGGAAGCAGATAACCGCAAATCTTACAATGCGTCAAGACATCAATCAACTGCTGCAACCAGAAAGCTTCCTCCCGCTCGAAAGCAGCACGGTATTCCCTGTCGGTAGCAATATCCATCAGCAACTTCTTCCCCAGCGAATGAAGCAGGGTGAGATAGCCATCCACTGTGATGAAAAGTGCCTCCATGCACGAGCTGTCCATCCGTATCTGTTTTTGCTGGATCCGGCTTCTGATTCCGTTAGCAAAATCAGAAAGACAGACACGGAACAGACTCGTTTTGCTGGGAAAGAGCTTGTAGAGTGTCCGCTTCGACATCTTCATTCCCCTGGCTATATCATCCATCGTCAACCCGTCGGCACCATGCTGGTACATTTCCCGCTTGGTGTAGTCGAGTATCCGGCAACGCAGTGTTTCTGGATTCATACATACCTCCCTACATACGGCCGCCACCCAATGCCTGATACAAAGTGATTACGCCTTGGATTTCGGTAAAGCGGTTCGCCACTTGTGACAGTTGCGCGTTGAGCAACGTCTGTTGGGCGGTCAATACTTCCAGATAAGTGGTGTTGCCATGTTTCATCAACAGGCTTGTGCTCTTGGCTGCTGTTTGCAGAGAAGCCACCTGCTTGTTGTAGTAGTCGGCTTTCTCGCGGGCAGTCTGGTACTGCACCAGTGCCTCGTTCACTTCCACGCCTGCGTTCAGCAAGGTCTGTTCGAAACTAAGGCGGGCTTCCTCCTGTTGGGCTTTCGCTATTTTCAGTTGGGCGATGTTCGCTCCTTTATTAAACAAAGGCTGCGTCAGGGAAGCCACGGCGGAGGCCAGGAACTTACCCGGGTTGACAATCATGCTCCCTGCACTGTTTGTCCACCCTGCGCTGCCGCTCAACGTGATGGAAGGATAGAAAGCGGCACGTGCGGCATTCGTTGTATAGAAAGCCTGTGCCAACGAAAATTCTGCGCTACGCACGTCAGGACGGTTGGCAAGCATCTGTAAGGGAACACCCACGGAGAAGTTTTCCGGCAACTGTTGATTTCCCAGTTTGCCACGCTGTATTTGGTGGGGAGTTTCTGCCAGTAAAAGTGCCAGTGAATTTTCCGCCTGATTGATTTGCTCTTTCAGGTCGAGTACGGTGGTACATATATTGAAGTAGGTAGCCTCCGTCTGCGCCAGTCCGGCCTCATTCACCATCCCGGCCTTTTTCATGGCACGGGTGGCATTCACACTTTCTTTCCAGGCAGCTTCGGTAGCCACAGCTATCTCATACTGCGAATCGAGCATCAGCAAGGTGTAATACGTATTGGCAACGGATGCTACCAACTGCGTCTTGACAGCCTGTTCATATTCCTTGCTCTGTTCGTAGGCAGCTTTCGCACGACGCTTTGCTGTTGTCACCTTTCCAAAAATATCCAGTTCCCACGAAGCAGTCACGGGCAGCGAATAAGTTTGTGTAGCCTTTCCACGGTCGAAGCTGCTGGCAGCTCCTTCCGGTGCCAGAAACAAAGAAGGCAGATAAGACAGTTTGGACGTCAACAGCGTGGCTTCCGCTTCTTTCACACGCAAATGGGCAGTCTGCATATCGGTGTTGCGCAAGAGTGCCGAATCCACCAAATTCTGCAGATAAGGGTCGGTAAAGACCTCCCGCCACGAGAGGTTACCGAAGTTTGCCGTATCGGTGGCAGCAACAGACTCGCTGCCGTAAAGTCCTTCGGGAACTTCCGATACCGGTTTGTATTTATTGTAGATACCGCAACTACTCAATATAAGCGTTGCTGCGGACAGAATGATTATTTTTCTCATTAGTTCTTATTTTAATTCAGGTCTAAAACCTTTAATCATCAATTATTCTTTTCCAGCTTTAGATTTTTCTTCCTCGCTCACTTTGATTTCTTCTTCAATCTGCCAGTCATGCGTCGGGACGCTCTGCACGGGACGCAAACGTTCCTGCAACCACTGGAAAGCAATAAACAAAGTAGGCACGATGAAGAGCAACGCCAACGTACCGATGGTCATACCACCTACTACACCCGTACCCAATGAACGGTTACCGTTGGCTCCCACTCCACTTGACATCATCAACGGGAACAGACCGAAAATCATCGTCAATGCCGTCATCAGAATCGGACGCAGACGGGCTTTAGCCGCACTGACCGCAGAAGCAATCAGCCCCATACCTGCTTTACGACGTTCGGCAGCATATTCCGTCAGCAAAATAGCCGTCTTCGCCAGCAGACCGATCAACATAATCAAACCTGTTTGCAGATAAATATTATTCTCCAGTCCGAACATCCAGGCGAAAAGGAAGCTACCCATCAATCCGCAAGGCACACTCAAAAGCACAGCGAACGGAATAATGAAGCTCTCATAAAGCGCACTCAAAATAAGGTAAATCATCAGGAAGCAGATACCGAAAATAATGATCGTCGTACCGCTCTGCTGGTTTTCCTCACGGGTGATACCTCCGTAATCATAGCCATAGCCTTTCGGAAGAGACTGTTCGGCAGTTTCCTGCACAGCCTTGATGGCGTCTCCCGTACTATATCCGTCGGCCGGCATCGCATTTACCGCAATGGAGTTATACATATTGAAACGGCTCAACGATTCCGCACCGTAGCTACGGGTCAGCGTAACGAACTGGCTCAATGGCGCCATCTCTCCATTCGACATACGCACAAAAGCATTATCAAGGGAAGTTTCGTCCAAACGGAACACCGGATCGGCCTGAATCATGACACGGTACACTTTAGAGAAACGGTTGAAATTGGACACATACTGCCCACCGTAATAACCGGACAGCGTACTCAACACAGCGTCGGGCGTGATACCTGCACGCTTACATTTAGCTGCATCCACCTCTACCGTCCACTGCGGATAGCGAACGTCGAACGTCGAATAAGCCATCGATATTTCAGGCCGCTGGTTCAAAGCTCCCAAGTATTGCTGGGTGGTGGTGAAGAACTCGTTCATATCACCGCCCATCTTATCCTGCATGTGGAGTTCGAGCGCATTACCCATACCGTAACCCGGAATCATACCCGGAGAGATGGCGAACACACTGGCATCCTTGATATCAGCCGTACGCGCATATACCTGACCGATCACCGACTGCACATTGTCCTCATCACCCGGACGTTCGTCCCACGGTTTCAGTTTGAGAATCAACATACCGAACGAACTACCCTGTCCTGCCAACAATCCGTAACCGGCCACTTTCTGCACGTGTTTCAGTTGAGGTATTTCTATCAGGCGTTTTTCGATACGTTCCATCACCTTATCCGTCGTTGTCAGCGAACTGCCTGCCGCCGTACTTACATTCACGAAAATAACACCCTGATCTTCGTCGGGTACCAGACTGGTCTTCGTGTTATTCATCAGTAACACAAGCAATACCACGGAACAAGCCAGCAACGACCATGTCAACCATCTGCGCTTGATAAAGAACAATACAATCGTCTTATATTTATCCACCATCACATCGAAAGCCGAATTGAAAGCCTTACGGAAGCGTGCCGCAAAGTTGTTCTTCTGCGTTCCGTCTTCATTAATATAAGGTTTCAGCAGCAATGCACACAAAGCCGGACTCAAAGTCAACGCGTTAATAGCGGAGATACCTACCGCAACCGCCATCGTCAAACCGAACTGGGTATAGAACGTACCGGAAGTGCCGCCCATGAAGGACACCGGAATGAACACCGCCATAAACACCAGCGAAGAGGTGATAACGGCATTACTGATACCTTTCATAGCGTCGATACTTGCCATATATGACGACCTGTAGCCCACATCGAACCGCGCCTGCACCGCCTCGACGACAATAATGGCATCATCCACCACCGTACCGATAACGAGCACTAGCGCAAACAGGGTCAGCAGGTTGATACTGAATCCGGCTATCGCCATGAAAGCAAACGTACCCACCAGGGAAACCACAATTCCGACCAGCGGAATCAATGTAGAACGGAAGTCCTGCAAGAAGACGTACACCACAAGGATAACCAGGATGATAGCCTCGATCAACGTTTTCACCACCTCATGAATGGAAGCGAACAGGAAGTCGTTGGAGCTCATCATCTGCGTCAGTTCCACGCCTTTCGGAAGGTCTTTGCTTGCCTCTTCGAGGAGTTTGTCGATATTCTGGTTTACTTCGGTCGCATTGGAACCTGCCGTCTGGAACACCATACAGGATACACCCGGATGACCGTCCATACCACCGTGGTAAGCGTAGCTGTCCTGTCCCAGTTGGATATCGGCAACGTCTTTCAGTTTCAAGACTTCGCCATTGTCGGTGGAACGGATGACGATATCCCCGAATTCTTCGGGAGTAATGAGACGTCCGGTGTACTTCATCGTATACTGATAAGTCTCATCGGAATTTTCACCGAACGAACCGGTAGCCGATTCGATATTCTGCTCGGCAAGCACACCGGTGATATCGGACGGAATCAGTTTGTACTGTGCCATCACGTCCGGTTTCATCCATACACGCATACTATATTCACCGCCCATAATCATCAGGTCGCCCACACCGGAGATACGAAGAATCTGCGGTTTCAGGTTGATGCTGATATAGTTGGACAGAAAGTTCTCGTCGTAACTGTCGTCCGGACTATACAATGAGAACATCTGCAGAATACTCGTCTGACGCTTGGAAGTGGTCACACCGACCTGGGTTACCTCCGCCGGAAGTTGTCCCGTAGCACGTGATACACGGTTCTGCACGTTGACAGCCGCCATATCGGGGTCTGTGCCCTGCTTAAAATAGACGGTGATGCTCACCGAACCGGAATTGGTGGCGGAGGAAGTCATGTAGGTCATGTCTTCCACTCCGTTGATCGCCTCTTCCAAAGGCGCAATAACACTCTTCTGCAATGTTTCCGCACTGGCGCCATAATAGGTGGTACTCACCATAATGGTAGGCGGAGCAATATCGGGATACTGCTCAACGGGCAAGCTGAACAGCCCGATGATACCCACTACGACAATCGTGATAGAGATGACTGCCGATAATACGGGGCGTTCTATAAAGGTTCTTAAATTCATGAATGATTCCTCCTTGGTTTAATTTTCAGTAGTAGTTGCCGGAGACTTCGTTGTTGTCTCTGTTGATGAGGATTGATTAGCATTTGTCACTCCTGCCACTGGAGTTTGAGCAGCCTTTGCCTTGACCGGAGTGCCTTCACGAAGCAAACCTACTCCTTCTGCCACGATCACATCGCCCGGTGCCAATCCTTCATCTACAATAAATTCCCGACCGCCATTGACACGGGTCACTTGTACCTGGCTGGATTGAGCCTTACCGTCCACTACCTTATAGACATATCTCTTATCTTGTATTTCGAAAGTGGCAGCCTGTGGAATGGTCAGCGCAGCTGTTTTTTGAACAGGAACGATCACATTACCCGCACCACCGCTATGCAGCAATCCTTCCTTGTTCGGGAAAACTGCACGCAGGCTGACCGTACCCGTCGAACGGTCGATCACTCCGCTGATAGATTCAATCTGTCCCCGTTCGGAGTAGGCTGACTTATCGTTCAGTTGCAGGTCGATGGCAGGCATATTTTTCAATACTTCCTCTTTAGAACCGTATTGGCGGATCAGTCCCAGTAATTGGTTTTCCGTCATGGAGAAGTAGACGTACATATCCGAATTGTCGGAAACGGTAGTCAACGGCTGGGCAAGAGCGGAACTAACCAAAGCTCCTACACGGTAAGGCAACGTGCCTACCACTCCGTCGGCCGGACTTTTCACAACCGTATAAGAAAGATTATTGCGGGCACTCACTTCCTGCGCCTTGGCCTGTGCCAACTGTGCTTTGGCAGCCAACAGGGAGTTTTTTGCCGTACTCAAATCGAAAGAGGAAATTACGTTCTCTTTATACAGTTCCTCTTTACTGTCATACGTCAGTTGCGCTGTAGCCAGAGAGGCCTTGGCCGATTCAACGTTTGCCACTGCCGTCTGCAAAGCAGCTTCATACGGCACTTGGTCGATGATGAACAATGTCTGTCCGTTCTTTACACGCTGCCCTTCCATTACACAGACTTTAGTCAGCGTACCACTTACCTGGGGGTAAATATCAATATCCTGACGTCCGCGGATGGTCGCCGAGTAGGCGCTTGAAATCATCCGGTCGGCCGGAGAAACGGTCATCACTTCGTATTCTGTTTCCATTTGTGCCGGAGGAGCTTGTTTACAGCCCGTAGCAGCTACCATACAGCAGAGCAACAATAGCCCTTGCTTCACTTTACATACCTTTTTACTCATTTTCTGTTACCTATTTAACTATTTTTGAACGCGGCAAAGGTAGACTGTTTTCTTCATAGGAAACTGGACTTAGTATCTTCAGTTTTGTTCATTTTAGGAACATTAAAACCGATATTTAGTGAAAAAGTCCTATTTTTGTACCCAAAATAAGAACAACAATGGAATCAAAAAACTCTAGCCTAGCCATACTTCATGAACCGTTCGTTGCCGGAATGGACGAAAACCTGTCTCCAATTATGCAACGCCTGTGGAAACTGGAAGGGGGTGCCATCTATTTTTGCAGAAGCGGATGGGCACACGTCACAATCGACCTGAAAGACTATGAAATAGTAGAAAACACTCAAATCGTGCTCTTGCCGGGAACGATTATCCGCATCAATGGCAACAGCAGCGATTTCACAGCTTCTTTCTTCGGATTTCCCAAAGAAATGTTTCGCGAAGCCTGCCTCCGTTTCGAGCCGATCTTCTTCCGGTTCATCAAAGAAAAACCGTGCTATACACTCAAGGATGAAAGCACAGGAGCAATCAACGGGTTAATGCGTGCCACAACAGCTATATACAACGATCGTGAAAACCGTTTCCGCAACCAGATCGCCAAAAATCATCTCCAGTCGTTTATGCTGGATATTTATGATAAGTGTTACCGCTACTTCGACCGACAGGAAATCGAAGGAGGAAGCCGGCAGGATGAAATCTTTAAGAATTTCATCGCACTGGTACATGAAAACTGTATCTCACAACGGGAAGTGACTTTCTACGCCAGCAAACTGTGTATCTCCACCAAATACCTGACAGGTATCTGCAAAAGCGTGACGGGCGAGGCTGCCAAAAAGATTATCGACGACTTTGCCATCCTGGAGATAAAAGTGTTGCTTCAATCCACCGGACTGACGATTCAGGAAATAGCCGACCGACTTGGTTTTCCCGATCAGTCGTATTTAGGAAGGTACTTCAAACGGCACGAGGGGATGTCGCCGAAAGAGTATCAGAGTAAATATTCTATCTAATCAAGTAAAATAATCTTTTATTATTAGATTATTAGGCACGGATTACGCGGTTCTTTTATTAACTAAAACCGTGTAATCCGTGCCTCCATTTATTTTATTAATTTGTATTTATCGCACAACACAGATTGTTAACAGATCTGTAATACTATCTTAATCTGCCTTGCATTCCTTTGCACCGTGAAACAAAAACACGGGTGTGAATAACTTTATTGCATTTAATAAATTAAAAGAAGCAAGGTAAAAGATTATGAAAAGAAACAAATGGCTGCTTTCTCTGTCGATTGGGCTCTTGTGCTGTGGCTCTGCATACGCACAGACAACAGTGAAAGGAAAAATAACGAGTGAAGGCGGGGAACCGTTAATCGGGGCTACCGTAGCTGTGAAAAACTCGACAGACGGCACGGTGACCGACATCGACGGAAACTACTCCCTGAAGACTAAGAAAACATTGACTCAAAAGGATTTGCTTGTATTCAGTTATGTGGGATATAAAACGCTACAGAAGAACTATGCAGGCAATACGATGAACGTAAAACTGGCGGAAGAGTCGCAACAACTGAATGATGTGGTGGTGACTGCCCTGGGGATCAAACGTGAAGAAAAAGGATTGGGATATGCCACGGAAACCGTGAAAGGGGATATGATTACGAGTGCCCTGCCCACCAACTGGTCGACGGCACTGAACGGCAAGGTAGCCGGATTGAGTGTTATCTCTTCCGGTGGTCCGCTTAATTCGAGCCGTATCTCGCTGCGGGGGGACGTCTCGCTGAACCAGAACGGAAACGACGCATTGGTGGTAGTGGACGGTGTACCGATGAGTAGTCCGATGACCAATCCGGGTGTTGCCTACGGTGCAGGTTCAAACAGCGAACTTTCCGTGGACTATGGTAACGGATTCTCCGACATCAATCCGGATGATATCGAAAGCATCCAAGTATTAAAAGGGGCCAGTGCGACAGCCTTGTACGGTACGCGTGCAGCCAATGGCGTGATTATGGTGACTACCAAATCGGGAGCGGGTGCACCCAAAGGTATCGGTGTGTCTTACAGCGGTAACTTCAGTATTGACGATGTGATGAGATGGCCCGATTACCAGTATGAATTCGGACAGGGATTGCCGAGCAATATCGGTCCGGCAGGTTCTATCTACGAAGGCCAGCCCTATTACTCTTACGGGAAAGCGGAAGACGGCAGTTACGCAAGCACTAGCGGAACCAGTAGCGCCTACGGAGCACGTTTCGACGCCAACAGGTTGTTCTACCAATATGACCCCATAACGCAGGGACGCGCTTCTGTTGCCACCCCTTGGGTAGCGTACAAAAACAACCGCAAAGATTTGTTCCAGACAGGATACACCCTGACCAACTCGGTAGCCTTGACCGGAAAATCCGACCGGGGCAGCGTACGGGCGTCCATCACCCACACTAAGAACGAATGGATTCTCCCCAATACAGGTTTCCAGCGTATCACCGCCATGGTTTCCGCCCAACAGCAGATTTCGAGGGCACTGCGCATTAATTTCAAGTCGAGTTATACGTACCGCAAGCTCAACAACACGCCTGCACTGGGATATAACAGTAACTCTATCTCCTACTTCCTTATCTTCCAGAATCCGAATGTCAACCTCGACTGGTTGCGTCCGATGTGGCGTACCGGACAGGAAAATGTGAAACAGCTCCAACCGTACAGTTCCTTTATCGGAAACCCGTATGTCATTCTGTACGAATCTGAAAATCCTTCGGAGAAACACAGTAATGTATCATCCATTTCTGCCAATCTGCGCATCAACAGTAAATTCGATTTCATGATCCGGTCCGGTATCCAGTTGTCAGCAGACCAACGCGAACAGCATCGTCCTATCAGTGACGTGGTTTTCGGAAACGGGTTTTTCAAGAAGCAGAATGTGTTCGATTATGAATTAAACAGCGATGCTTTATTTACTTACCATGATTCATTCGCCAACGGATTGCGTGTCAACGCTTCGGCAGGTGGAAACATGATGCAACAAAGCTACGATATGTTGGCTGCCTCGGTGGTAGGATTGATTACGCCGGGAGTATACAAACTGGCAAACGGTGTTTCCAACCCGAACGTGCAGACGGTTATCAAAAAGAAAGCGTTGAACAGTCTTTATTTCACGGCCAATTTCTCGTATAAGGATAAACTGTTTCTCGATGTCACCGGGCGCAATGACTGGTCGTCTACCCTGCCGAAAAGTAACCGTTCTTTCTTCTATCCGTCGGTCAGCGTCAGTGCAGTGATGAACGAGTGGTTCACGTTGCCGGAACAGATCAGTCTGTTGAAAGTGAGAGGTTCGCTGGCACAGGTCGGCAATGACACAGACCCTTACAAGACATCGCCCTATTATGGCACAAGCGATTTCCCCGGCTCGGCCATCGTATCTTCTACGCTCTATAATCAGGATTTCAAACCGGAGATTTCGACCAATTACGAAACGGGATTCGACTTCCGTATGTTTCACAACCGCATCGGACTCGATTTCACATTCTATTATAACCGCACCAAAAACCAGATTCTGGATGCTCCGATGGACCCGACCACAGGTTACAGCAAAGCTACCATCAATTCGGGATGCGTCCGCAACCGCGGTTACGAAATCCAGTTGGACGTTACTCCGGTAGTCAGCAGGGATTTCCGCTGGAACGCTACTTTCACCTGGTCTAAGAACGAGAACCGGATTCTCTCACTGGCGGAAGGGGCGGATGAGAACCAGTTAATCAGCAGTATCGGTAGTGTGTCTATCATCGGACGTGTGGGTGGAACTACGGGCGATCTCTGGGGATATAAACTGGTACGCGACCCGGAAGGAAATGTGGTCATCAACGACAACGGATTGCCCGAACGTTCGGGAGAGATTGAATACGTCGGCACGGCCTATCCGAAATGGAAAGCCGGACTGTATAACGAATTTTCTTACAAGAACTTCACGCTTAGCGTCCTGCTCGACGGACAAGTGGGAGGTAAAATGTACTCGCACTCGCACCACAAAATGACGGAACAGGGAAAACTGCAACATACCCTGAACGGACGTCTGCCGGGAACGGAATTTTATATGTCGAAAGACGACCCGCGCATCGCTGCCGCCGGACTTTCACCACAAGACGGGATGTACATGATTGCTCCGGGAACAGTGAAGAACGATGACGGAACTTACTCGCCAAACACCAAAGTGGTGACCGTGGAAAGTTATTATAAGGAATATTACCGGATGGCCAATGTGGAAACTAACACGTTCGACACTTCATTCCTCAAGTTGCGCGAAATGAGACTGGAGTACAAGTTGCCGAACAGCACACTGAAGAAAACACCGTTCAGCAAAGCATCGGTGGCACTCTACGCACGCAACCTGTTCTGTATCACCGACTATCCTCTGTTCGACCCCGAATCTGCCGCCCTCAACGGAAGTTCGATGGTGACCGGTGTGGAGACGGGCTCACTGCCTACGGCACGTACTTTCGGACTGAATATTAACGTATCTTTTTAAACACTGACTTATGAAAACCAATAAACTTTTCAAAAATATAGTATGGGGAATGACTTTGTGCGGAACTCTCTGCACGACTTCCTGCACCAGCTTCGACGAACTCAATACAGACCCCACCCGCATGGATGAGGTGAATCCCGGCACGCTGCTCAACCCGATTTTATACGAAACATCGGTCTACAACTGGAAACGCTACAACAGCTATACCTACGACCTGATGCAATGCGCCGTATCTACCAGTAGCACCAACGGTGTGGGATGGTGGTATATGACGGACAGCGAAGGAGACGGCACATGGACTACTTATTATAAATGGATCAACAACGCCAAAGAGATGATGCGCCTCACCGGAAAATTGCCGGAAGCCTCCAAACAACCCAACTACGATGCTATATCGCTGACTTTGCAATGTTGGCTATACCAGATTCTGACGGATGCCTTCGGTGATATTCCGATGAGCGAAGCCTGCTCCGCCGACGAGGGAATACTTGCACCGAAGTTCGACACCCAGCAGCAGGTGTACCAACAGATTATCGACAATCTGAAAACAGCTAACGAGTTGTTCGACAAAGCTAACGGGTTGATCTACAACCAATCGGGCGAAATGTTGTACAAGACGTCCAAAGGGGATGCAACCGGTATTTTGAAATGGAAGAAGTTCTGCAACTCGCTCCGTCTGCGTGCACTGCTCCGGGTGATCGACGTGCCGGAATTCAACGCGAAACAGGAGCTGCGTACCATGCTGACCGATCCCGCCACTTATCCGGTATTCGAATCGAACGATGATGCTGCCCTGCTTGCCATCAGCGGAACTTATCCGGAGGAAGCTCCGCTCACCCGTCCACAGGATTTCACTTCTTATGTTCAGATTTCAGAGTTCTTTGTTAATCTGCTGAAAGGTTGGAACGATCCCCGTCTGCAGGTGTATGCAACACAGGTCACTCTCCCCGACCAGACTAAAGATTATGTGGGTTTGCCCAGCGGTTATCAGACGTTGCCTTCAATCACTGCTTCGGGACTGAATCAGGAAATGGCGAAGGCACCTATGAAACTTGCCATGATGCCTTATGCCGAAGTGGAATTCATCAAAGCGGAATTACTGAAAAAAGGAGTGATCGACGGAGGAAGTAGCGCTGCCAAAGAGGCTTATCAGAAGGGAGTGCAGGCGGCTATCGAACAGTGGGGACAGAAAATGCCTGACCATTATTTTGAAAATCCGGAAGCTGCTTATGATGATACGCTAGAACGAATCATGAACCAGAAGTTTGTCGCACTGTTCTTCTGCGATTATCAGCAGTGGTTTGAATATAACCGTACCGGTTTTCCTGTGTTACCTGTGGGGCCCGGCATCGCAAATGCTAATAACAAAATGCCGAAACGCTTTAAATATCCATCTGCTCTGCAGCGTACTAACCTGAAAAATTATCAGGCGGCTAAAGCGAACATGGGAGGCGATGACTTCCATATCCGACTGATGTGGCAACAATAAATGAATGTGTCGGTCACCAAGATTGCGGCAATAATTATCATTTCAATCAATCTTTAAAATTCAATGAATATGAAAAGAATAATCAGTATGGCTGTTGTGTTAGTTATAACGATGGCAGCAACAGCGCAAAAAGGAGAGCTCGCCATGAACGAGAATATCTCCGGAAAAGACCATGTTTCCAAAAACGAAAAAGAAGCTACTCCCGTAGGCAAAAAGCCGAAAGCGGCGTTTATATTCGACGTGTATGGAGAAATCCCGACTACCAAACCAGTGTTTGAAGCGGAACATTATCTGGGGAGTGACATTACCGGAAAATGGAATACTTTCATCCAGAATTATACGCACGAGTATGATGTAACAATCGGATTTACGGATTCTTCGGTCGAAATTTTGAAGCCTTCTATTTACAAGGCGGTCAATAAGGTGAATAAATATTATAAGAAGGCATTGAAGAAAGAAGAGGTGAGCCGGGAAGTTGCTACATTCAACATGGGTCATATTCTGGATTGCGCCAATGTGATGTGTTTCGATGATAACAGCAAGTCTTTTGAGGAGGCTCTCAAGTCGGCAGATGAACCGGAAGAAATTATCGCATTATTCAATCAGGTTACTTTAAGAAAGTTATAAGCAATGAAAAAGATCAATTTTAGAAAAACGCTGTTTGCAGCGGTTTTGCTTTTCCAGCTGAACGCTATTGCCGCCTTTGGTCAGACGGTGGTGAAAGGTAGTGTGAAAGATAATACAGGTAAACCCATCAGCGGTGTAGTGGTGACAGACGGGGCACATTTCAATACGACTGATGCAGAAGGAAATTATGTTCTGAACACTGATCCGACACGTTATCCAATGGTTTACATCTCTACTCCGGCAACGTATGAGCTTCCTTCCAAAGAGGGGATAGCCGATGGTTTCTATCAATATCTGGATGCCGGGAAAAGCGAAAACCAATGTGACTTCGTATTGACTAAACGGCAGAAGCCGGTGGATGAATTTGTCTACATCGTCCTTTCCGACCCGCAAGTGAGAAACGAAAAGCAACTGGACCGCTTCCGCACGGAAACAGTGCCCGACCTGAAACAGACTGCCGACTCACTAAAGAACTTCGAAATCGTCGGCATGGGACTGGGGGATCTGGTGTGGGATGCCATGAACCTGTACGCTCCTTACCGTCAAGCGGTGTCCAACTTAGGAATGACGATGTTCCAACTGATGGGAAACCACGACTTCAACCTGCTCTACAAATCTATAACGCAGACGGATCATCCGGCGGATGGTTATGGGGAACAGAATTATTATCAGTCATTCGGCCCGGCCAACTATTCATTCAATATCGGTAAAGTTCATGTGATAGCAATGAAGGATATTGATTACGACGGCAACAAGAAATACACGGAACGCTTCACGCCGGAAGATTTGGACTGGTTGAGAAAGGATTTAAGTTATGTGCCTAAAGGAAATATCGTGTTCCTGAACGTTCACGCTCCAGTAGCTAATAACACGGTAGCTGCGGGGGGAAATGCGCGCAACGCCAATGCGCTTTTCCAACTGTTGAGGCCTTACCAAGTACATATTTTCTCCGGACACACGCACTTTTATGAAAATCAGTTGCCCGCCCCTACCATTTACGAACATAATATCGGAGCGGCCTGCGGCGCATGGTGGGCAGGACACGTGAATCGTTGCGGAGCACCAAACGGTTATCTGGTGGTACAAGTGAAAGGTGATGATGTGAAATGGCGTTACAAGGCAACAGGGTGTTCGCCGGACTATCAGTTCCGGCTTTACCAACCGGGAGAGTTTGAAAGCCAGAAAGACTATGTGGTAGCCAATATCTGGGATTGGGACTGGACGTATACGGTAAACTGGTACGAGGATGGAGTGTTGAAAGGTGCTATGCAGGCTTTTGACGATGAGGATCAGGATTATATCAATATGGTAAAGGGAAAGAAAACGGGTTATCGCACACGTCATCTTTTCCGTGCACAGCCTTCCAAAGATGCAAAATCTGTCAAGGTGGTGGTTAAGAATCGTTTCGGGGAGATATTCACGGAAGAGATAAAACTGTAGTTTTATTTCAGTCTGTTTATACTGGTAGTAATTATAATTATGCTGGTAGTAAATTATAAAAGTCATGAGGGAGTTTAAGCTTTAACTTCCTCATGACTTTTATTTTTGAAACAATCTCACTTTAACGGAAAATCCGGCACATTGCTACTTTCATCGGTACTTTCCTCATCGCCCATAGTGCACAAAGCAGGGAACAGATGGCGCAGACCACAAATGTAACTCCGGTAGATACAAGGATATTTCCCAAGCCGACCAACGGAGAAACAATACCTCCGGAAGCAAAACAGAGTGCTCCCAACAGGGCGGAAGCTGCTCCGGCGTAACGGCGTTCGCTATCCATCGCCAAGGTAGTGGAGGAAGTAAAGGTCAGTCCCATTGTGAAAAGTAATGCAAACATCAGCAGTTCATAGGTCCAGAAGCCGCATCCGTTATACAAGGCAATCATCACACAGACGGACAGGCACAACATACCGATGCATCCGGTCAGCGTCCCAGTTTCAGGTTGGCGGAATTTCACGGAGATAGCTGCTGCCACCCCGATAGCTACCGCATTCACCGCGAAGCAAGCTTCACCTTACGGTACATATTATATCGCATCTTTACTTCAGGAGTGGTTGTGCTTCTTTCTATTCTTTCTCCTATTTGATATGCTAGCTGTCATTCGTTAAAAAACGTTATATTTGAGTCTATATAGGGTTACAACTTACTTGTTTTTTTTCATAATTTTGCATACGAAAAATAGAAAAATAGGTATCAAAATGAAACTAAGATATTATCAAATCGCCATTCGTTACAAGAACAAAATGCATGACTTTCACGGTTGGGGTGTAGCAGCGCAGATTTGATAACCCTCCTATTTTCACTACAGAGAACGCCAGAGGACACAGCGTTCAAATAATCTTCATTAACTTGTGTCAACTGACATATTTCAAAAGAAAAAAACTCTGTGTTACTCTGTATTATTCCGTGGGGAAGAAAATTCAAAATTCTACTATTAATTAAATTTCTTTTCACTTTATGAGCAAAAAAAGATGGCTCATAGTGCCGCTATGTGCCGTGCTATGCAGTCAGGGACTGTTTGCCCAGACGCTTGACAGGAGAGTGTTGGGCATTGACGAAATGTTCCGTCTGGCAGACGAGAACAGTCAGAGTATTCAAACGTATAAAACCGGAAAGGAAGCAGCCGATGAAGCTTTGAAAGCTGCCAAGTCACAACGTTTGCCGGACATAGGTGCCTCACTCTCATTTAGTTACCTGGGCGACGGATATATATGGGACCGTGACTTCAAAAACGGGCAGAATATCCCTATGCCACACTTCGGCAATAACTTTGCGTTGGAAGCGCAACAAGTGATTTACGCCGGAGGAGCCATCAACAGCAGTATTACTCTGGCTGAACTCGGTCAGCAAATGGCTGCATTGGACTGGCAGAAGAACCGTCAGGAAATCCGCTTTCTCCTGACCGGCTATTACCTGGATTTATACAAGTTGAATAACCAGCTGCAAGTGTTACAGAAGAATCTGGATTTGACGGAACAGGTGATCCGCAACATGGAATCACGCCGCACACAGGGAACGGCCTTAAAAAATGACATCACCCGCTATGAGCTACAGAAAGAGACGCTGAAACTGCAACTGGCAAAGGTGCAGGATACCCGCAAAATAATGAATCATCAACTGGTGACTACCTTACATCTGCCTGCCGGAACAGAAATCGTTCCCGATTCTACCTTGCTGAACGAGGAAGTGACAGCATTAGCCGAAAACGACTGGCAAATGATGGCCAGTCAAAGCAATGTAGGACTGCAACAAGCCCAGCTGGCTATGAAAATGAACGAGCAGAAAGTGAAATTGGAACGCTCGGAACTGCTTCCGAAAATTGCACTTGTGGCCGGTGAACATTTAGATGGTCCTATCACCATCGAAGTCCCGGTGCTCGACAATAACTTCAATTACTGGTATGTGGGGGTCGGTATCAAATACAATCTTTCTTCTTTATTTAAAAACAACAAGAAAGTGCGCCAGGCAAAACTGAACGTCCGCAGAGCACAGGAGGAATATTCACTGGCACAGGAACAAATAGAAAACGGTGTACAGGCGAACTACGTCAACTTTCTCACCTCTTTCACAGACCTGCGTACACAGGAGAAAAGCGTGGAACTTGCCGACCAGAACTATAACGTAACCAGCAACCGTTATAAAAACGACCTTGCCCTGCTCACCGATATGCTCGATGCCAGCAATATGAAACTAAGTGCCGACCTCGGTCTGGTCAATGCACGTATTAACCTGATATACAGTTATTATAAAATGAAATATATCACACACACTCTCTAACAGAGAAGTAATGACTTATCAAAAAGAATCTAACTTATAATAGAATCAAATTCTCATCTCTCTTAAAATAGAACAGATTATGATAGCTAGAAAAACCCAGAAGATAATATACAACATTGTAATTATCTGTTTACTTATCGGTGGTGTCACTTATGTTTGTTCCCGGTTTATCCACTTGGGAAATATCGAATATACGGATAATGCACAGGTGAAACAACATATCACGCCGATCAATACCCGTGTACCGGGATTCATCAAGAAAATCTACTTTGACGAGTATCAGCAAGTGCGCAAAGGCGACACGCTTCTTATCATCGAAGATGCGGAATTCCGTCTCCGTGTGGCACAGGCAGAAGCAGATTTGGCGAATGCCACCGCAGGACGCCAGGCCACTACCATCGGTATCGCCACTACGCAAAACAATTTAAGTGTGAGCGACGCAAGTATTGAAGAAGTACGTGTACAGATGGAAAATGCCAAACGTGAACTGAACCGTTTTGAGAAACTGTTGCAGGAAGACGCAGTGACGAAACAGCAATATGACAACGTACATACAGCATACGAAGCTGCCAAAGCCCGTTATGAACAGGTGTCACGGGCTAAAATGTCTACTTCTTTAGTGAAAAGTGAGCAGACTCATCGCCTGGGACAGAATGAAGCAGGTGTCCGCCTGGCAGAAGCTGCGTTGGAACTTGCCCGTCTGAATCTCTCTTATACAGTCATCATTGCTCCGTGTGACGGCACGACAGGAAAGAAAGAAATCCTGGAAGGGCAACTGGTGCAACCGGGACAGACTATGGTTGATATCGTAGACAGCAGTGATTTGTGGGTAATCGCCAATTACCGCGAAACCCAGCTTCCGAATATCAAAGAAGGTGCAGAAGTGGAAATAACCGCAGACGCCGTGCCGAACGTCACATTCAAAGGAGTAGTAGAATCCATCTCCGATGCAACAGGAGCCGCCTTCTCAATGATTCCGCAAGACAACGCCACCGGAAACTTCGTGAAAGTGGAGCAACGTATTCCCGTACGTATCAGTCTGAAAGGAAACAAACCAGAAGATTTGAAACGCATGCGTGCCGGTTTTAACGTGGAATGTGAAGTGAAATATTAACCGCTTTAACCCTTTATCGTTTTAATCATTGTTTTAATTATCAATTGCTTTAATTTTTAATTTCTAATCTTTAATTCTTATGAGTGCTCCTGTTCTGAACGGTCCTTTTGTTTTGCCGATGTTCCGCAGCTTCGTGCCGCGGAAAATGCAACCGTGGATTTATCTTTTCATAGCCGTCACCTTCCAACTTTCGGGAGGTGTCTATTTGGGTGCATTGAATCAGATGATCGGCAGCATGTCACTGATGCGGGAGGATATTTTAATGTGCATGTATGCCAACCTGGCCGGTATGGCGATCTACTTTCCGTTACTGTTCCGCATGAAGTTTCGTTTTACCAATAAAACCCTGCTTACATCGGCCGCACTGGGAGTATTACTCTGCAACCTGATAGCACCGCATATCACCTTTCTCCCTCTATTGTGGTTGGTCTGCTTCATCGAAGGTATGTGCAAAATACAGGGAACTTTCGAGTGTATGTCAAACATTCAGCTGTGGATGACTCCTAAACGGGATTTCACCGTTTTCTTTCCCTGGCTTCATATTGTTATTTTGGGAAGCATCCAGCTATCCGACCTGATTACGACCCGTTTGATGTATCATTATCACTGGACATACATGAACCTGTTCGTTGCCGGTCTGATGCTGATTGTCTTATTGATACAGTTCACTTGTGTGAAGCATTTCCGGTTCATGCGCAAATTTCCTCTGTTTGGTATCGACTGGCTGGGCGGGATACTATGGGCTGCCTTATTAGCGGAAATCGCCTTCCTCTTCAACTACGGAGACTGGTACGACTGGTGGAACAGCCCGGTCATCCGCCAACTGACCATCGTGATTTTCATCACTTTAGGAATTTGTATTTGGCGCATGATGACCATTCGACACCCATTTCTCGAACCAAAGATGTGGACGTACCGCCATTTTTTGCCTTTATTGGGATTAGTCACTTTAGTGGAAGCGTTCCTCGCCACGGAGCACGTGCTGGAGGAAGTCTTTTACGAGGAAGTAATGAAATATGAAGAACTGGTCAGTTCCCAACTCGATTGGCTTGCCATTGTCGGTATCGTATGCGGTTGTGTGTTTTCGTATTGGTGGATGCACGTCAAGCAGTATAATTATGTACGCCTGGTCATTGTCGGCTTTATCGGGTTGATCGGTTACCTGATCGGTTTCTACCTAACTTTATCCACCGACATCCATATTTCACAGCTTTACCTGCCGACCGTATGTCGGGGCTTCGCTTATGCCATATTGAGTGCTACTTTTATGGTGTGTCTGGAGGAAATCATGACTTTCCAGCATTTCTTCCAGGGATTAAGTGTGTTCAATATGCTGCACATGGTAGTAGGCGGCGTAGTGGGAGCCGCAGTCTATGCACAGGGATTGGCGTATTATGTTCCCGACAATCTGGCCCGTTACGGTTCAGCCATCGATCATGTAGCTTTCAGCAGTAGTCCGTTCAATCTGGGTCACTATATGGAAGAGTTTATCAGTCAGATGATGGAGATAAGCATCAAGCAGATTTACGGCTGGGTGGCTTATGCCTGCATTTTCCTCTTCCTATTGTTATTGCTTTACGATTTCCCGGCTCGACGCTCACTAAAAAATATACCAAGCTGGAAAGAGGTGGCAAGGGAGGTGAAAAATACGTTCTGGCGGACAACACACATGCCGTCGGAGAAAGAAAAATAGGAAGACTGTTTACCTGTATATTTATTGAACTGATAATCAATAGAGTTTATGCCACCCGGCTACGAAAACAAACTGCCGTAGCTATCCGGCATAAACTCTACCTTTTTCTAACTAGTCACTTACCTTCTATATCTTTATAAATAGTTGCTTTTTGTACAGCCCCCATACAATCAGATAATTGAATCCGATAAACAGAAGGGCGTAAATCAGAGAGGCCAGATGAGCATCGGGAAGAACGCTCCAAATAGAAGTGTAAATCTTCTCCTGCAAGCTACTCTCCCCAACTGTAATTACCTCCAGCAAAGTAGCTAACACACCGGCCACTATATAAATAAACAATGGATTCGTACCAAAAACATGGAAAGGATATCCCCATTTCTGCTTTTTACGAATATCAATCAGCCAGGTGAGAAACACAAGCAACAAGGAAGCAAAACCACAAGTCACCAGCACAAAAGTCGGACTCCATACTTTCTTATTCAACGGACAGCCGTAACTCAACAACCATCCTGCAAACAAAAGAGCAATACCCAGTATGGAGATCTGCAACAGCCGGTGATGGATTTCAGTCTTCTCCCGCAAAATATTTCCGCAGAAATAACCGATAATCACTTGCGCAATGCACGGCAAGGTACTCAACAGGCCTTCCGGGTCGAAAAAGATACGCCCGCCATCCGGCAACCACTCCCGATACAAATGGGCTTCTCCGAATAGTGTGCGATCTGTAACGGCAATAATATTCTGTTCGGAAAGTTCAAATCCGTGTCCCAAAGCCAGCAAGGTGGAATAACCTGCCAGAATGATCCCGGAGATCCATGCCAGATTTGCCGGACGCCGGACACCCACAATCAGCAAGGAACCAAAGAAATAAGCCAATGCCAACCGCTGCAACACTCCCAGAATACGTATGTGCGAGAAAGGTTGTTCTACTCCTGTGCACACCAACGAGAACCAGGAAAGAAAAAGTCCCAACAAAAACAAGATCAACGTGCGCCGTACCAGTTTGATGATAAAACCGCGACTGAAATGATGATCGAACCGGGATAAGGCAAAACTCATGGAAACGCCCATTATAAACATGAAGAACGGGAAGACCAAATCAGTCGGAGTCAGTCCGTTCCATTCGGCATGTCGCAAGGGTGCGTAAATGGATTCCCATGTTCCGGGGTTGTTCACCAAAATCATTCCGACAATGGTGATTCCCCGGAGTATATCTAATGAAAGTAAACGTTCTGATTTCATATTGTTCTTAGTGTACCAGGATTAAAGAAATCCCGGTTTGGTGAAATAGAATCCATTCGCATTCAACCATTTAACATGCCATTTCAGGCGATTGGTAAAATCAATCCAGTTACGGCTACTTCCCCACGCCAACTCCGAAAATGCTTGAAGAGAGGGAAACACGTGCTGGCCAAACTTCCGTTCATTAGGAATCATCTCCGTCCATACACAAGCCTGGAAGCCTAACACATTTTGCTTCACGATGCCGGGAAACTGGGGTTCGAACTCGAAGTTATACAAAGAGCTTAATCCTTCGTCTGAAGGCGTTGCACTCAAATAGAAACGGGACCATTCCATGAATATAATCGGATACCCTTTCTGGGTAATCTTTCCCGGCTGATCGGGCAGCCAGTCACGCCAATAAGTATAAATCAAATCCTGTGGCTCTTTTTCAAGAAAAGCATCGTCCCATCCCATCACTTTCTTGCCTTTACCCTTCACATAGTTCGTCATAATCTTCACAAAACGGTTTTGCAGTTCATCCACTTTCTGATAACCTTCCTGCTGCATCAATCGCTGACAAACTTCACACTGTTCCCAGTTATCTTTCTCCACTTCATCTGCTCCGATATGGAAATATTCCGAAGGGAAAATCTCGACCATCTCATCAATGATGGACTGCACGAACTGATAGTTCTCCGGGCGCGAGGGACAGATAGGATAAGAGAATTCTTCTCCCCATCCGGCTTCTCCCGTGCACGACAACTCGGGATAGACTTTGATAGCCGCCGAGAAATGACCTGGCATGTCAATTTCGGGTACAATATCGATCCCTCTTTCCAACGCATAACTTACCAAACCTTTCATCTCTTCCTGCGTATAATGACCGCCATATTGAGAACCGTTTCTCACGAAACGGGGATCTATCTCATAGTTATAATCCTGTTGGGAAAGTTCTACGCATCTCTTGTCATATTCGTCAAAGTCGCGCCAGCTGCCTTCCTGCGTCAGCAACGGATATTTTTTCACTTCAATGCGCCAACCCTGATCGTCCGTCAGATGCAAGTGAAGCTTGTTTATCTTGTAGAAAGACAAACAGTCTATCACCTTTTTCAGATAATCAACCGTAAACATGTGGCGGACTACATCGATATGAAATCCGCGCCAATCATATTTGGGAGCATCTTTTATATCGACCATCGGAAGATATTTAGCACTTCCGGAAGTGAAGAAATTTGCTTGTTCGAGCGCTTGTCTCAATGTCTGGATTCCCCAGAGAAGTCCGGTTTCCGTTGAATAATAGACGCAGGCTCCCTCTTTGGTAACGGTGAGCCGGTAAGCCTCTTTAGCCAGATCCGCTTCCTGTTTCACACGGATAAAGGCACGATCGTTGGAGGCATCACTGACGGAAAGAGAAAGTTTCTCTTCCAGGGTGGATTTCAACAGTTGCGACGTGGAAGCCGGAATGTTCTGGCTGACAGTCACATTCTGCGGAAGAGAGACAACCGATTCTTTATAATCGACTCTTTCCGGCAAAGGCATCACCGACAGGCGGGTGGGCACTCGCTCCGGGTAGTTCGCGTTATCATTATCATTGCACGACAACGATGTGATCGCACCTATTCCCAACAAGAATAATATTCCGGTTCTTTTTATCTTATCATAGTTCATAACTTATCTACTTTTGTGGATTAATCTACTTTGAGAGTGCTTGTTACACTCTCTTTATTTAAATAAAACAGTTTCGCTTTCACAACGGAAGCATCACAGGCTACGGGAGCTTTCCAAAGTTCCGAACGAAGGGTCGGTTCCGTGCCATCGGTCGTATAGCGTATTTCACCTCCCCGGATAGGGGTACTGGCATGGAGTTGCCCTTCTTTGATGCAAAGTCCGGGATGAGGTAAACGGAAATTGATACTTCGGGACGCCCAGTGAGGCATTTCTTTCTCACTCACTTTGGAGTAGAACAGGCCCAGTTCTTTATTGAAAGCCTGACGTTCTTTCTCTCCTGTTAAAGTGCTCCAGGCGGGAAAAGCGTTCCAACCGCGTTCCACCAATCCGAGGATTTTGGGGAAGGTGTAATATTCCACCCATTCAAAATCACGGATGGTTTCAGCAAATAATTGTGCCTGCACTCCCTGGATATGTTCCTTTCCGGAAGCGGTCAAAGTCGTTTTTCCCTTTCCTGCGATGTCCGGATCGACCGGATTGCCTGCCATATCGGTACGCGAAGAACGATAAATGCTATATGGAAGCATGGAGAAACCTTTGGACTCGTCGACATATCCCGCCCACGAGAGACCTCTTTCGTCGGGATGAGCGTCATAGGCCAAATCCAGATAGAAATTGTTCACGTTGCAGAGAATCACCGGATATCCTTTGTTGGCTATCTGGTAAGGTATTTCATCCGCTTCCCATTCAGGAACCGTATTCCAGCAATACACTCCTGCTGCAAGTTGGTTCAAATGACGATCGGTTGTTTCCGGATGTCCCAACGCTACTTCCTGCCAGCCGCTGAATTGCAAATGATATTGTTGCAGATAGTCTGCCATCTTCGTAATATAGTATTCAGACAGTTCGTGGGCACTTGTCATCCCGTTTTCATCCATAAACGTCCGGCAGACAGGAGAACCCATCCAGGCTCCTTCGGGTACTTCATCGCCACCTAAATGAATCGTAGTCAAAGGTACCTCCGCTTCCTCATACATGGCTATCAACTCACGAATCACTTTTTCCATAAACCGGTATGTAGAAGGCAATGCTACATTCATGACATTATCCGTATAAGACTGCGCGGAAACATAACGGGAAGTGTCTTGTGCGTCACTTAATAAATATTCGTTGGCCTTTTCAGGGGCAGTATTCACATACTTATGATAGCGCGCTTTCATGGACACGATTGCCGCACGGGCATGTCCCGGAGACTCAATCTCCGGAATCACACGCACATGTCTTTGAGCTGCATAACGCAATAAATCGATAAATTCTTCACGGGTGTAATATCCGTTGCCGGAGGTAGCTGCAGACGGATCATAGTTGCCATCGTAGCCCGGATATAAACATTCCAGTTCATCCGTGGTATGTCCCCGGCGTGCGCCAACCGAGGTCAATTCTTCCAAGCCGGGAATCTCCAGACGCCAGCCTTCATCATCCGAAAAATGGAAATGCAGTACGTTCAGTTTATAAGAAGATATTACATCTACCAGCTTTTTCAGATGTTCAACAGTCGTAAAGTTCCTGGCAATATCGAGCATTTGCCCGCGATACGGCAAATCGGGATAATCGCGGATGGAGAGAGCTCCCAAACGGAACGGCTTTTCCTGACCTTTCAACAGGGAGAGCAAGGTTTGCGTCCCATTGAAAATGCCATGTGAAGTGGAAGCTGAAATATTTATCAGCCCGTTTCCCGTATCAATCCGATAATATTCGCCGTTCACTGCTGTTTCCCGTTCCGGCAAATAATCCAGATGAACTGTTACCGGTGCTTCGGATACAACTTCCAGGCCATGGATGGTTGCCAGCTTTTCTTTCAGTAATTCAGCTTCGTTGGCAAAATCGGGATGGAAAGTCAATTTTACTTTATTTTCTATAGCAAAACCCTCTTTGCCGGTAGCCGGCACCGCTTCTTTCACTGACGGAAAAATATCAGTTTGCTGCAACTGGGCTGTAGTCTCCAACGCCAAATTCGAAGCATATATCTTATCAGGTGCGGGATACCAGTCTTCTGTCTCCATTCCTTTCAGCGGCTGTATGGTCAGTCCGACAGGCAAGGGAATACCTTGCTTACTGCCTGACTGACTCACCCAGTAAGTGCCTTCGGGAGCATGTGACATTTTTTTCAATCCGTTGGTACAACAGAATTTGACGGTCAACGAATCTCCCGGAGCCAGTGGTTGAAAATTTTCTGCCGGATACATCCGGAAGAAGTTCGCATTCACCACTTCCACTTTGACCGGAGCAGACTCTTCCTGCAGAATCTCACGAGGCAGCTGCGAATAATAGATGATCCAATCCTTTTCTAAAGGAACATCTGAGATGTTCTTCAGGACAAATGAATTCTCATAGTAACCGGGCTGTACTTCCACAGCTCCCATCTTCCAAGTCAATGACACGGGGGCTTTCGCCCCGTCAGTCGATTTACAACCGGAAATGACCAGCAGGAGGCACAGACTTCCCCATATTATATATAGCATATTTCTCATAGGCTTTCCTGTTTTTCTATATATCATTCTTTTAGGTATTAATCACTCAATCGTTCGATGTGCAAAGTTTCTTTGCCTACTCCCTGCGAGGCGTCGAAAGTCAGACGATAATAGCCGGGAACGAAACCGTCGCCACTCGTTATTCCATTGGAACCAGATAGTTCAATTCCATCCGTATCACCGGACAATGAACCCTCTTGCAGTAGCATGCCTTTATCTTTATTCCATTGCAAATCGCTGTAAATTTCAATTTCGAAGGATTCCCATTCATGAGTGTTACTCAAATACACGGTGGTCTGGTATTTCTGTTCACCGATTGGCACAATATATCCTAACTGTGATATGTCTTCCAAATTCCAGCCTCCACTATTATATGCTTCATTCCAGACGGGTGCGCATGTAAATCCGTGTCCTACCAGCCAGAAGCAAGTGGGAGCCGTATCACCCATCCGTGCCACCCAGATATAATTATACTTAGAAGAATAATAGATCTCCCAGGTTCCTGATTTGCGCAAGAAGGTAAACTTGCCATTATCCGGATTATAGCTAAAGAAGTCGCGATTGTAAGCGTGTTCCACATCTTCAAATCCACTCATTTCGAACTCTTCCCCCTGCGTAAAGCTAATCTGTGCACGGAAAAATCCCTCACTGGCTATCAACTCGGTTTCTTTAATTTTCAGGTTCTTTTGGTAGCCGACTACTCCCAGTTCAAAAGTCATCACATTGAAAGTGATTTGTTCGACAAACCAATCCCGGTAATCAAAAGCAAAGCTAGGGCCCGACGCTTCAATAAGAACTGCCGTATTGCTTGCTTCGGCAGCTCCCCAAATCAGTTTTGCATCATCCAATGATGCTGTGGTTGAGATCTTTCCGGATAGCTCCATCGGATAACCCTCTTCCGAATCGGAAACTTCCGTAAGGTACAGGTAAGGATTGTCCTCACTCCGGGTCATTTCTACCACCTCACCGTTATAGTGAAGATAAAGCACTTCGGGAATCTGCGGACGGGTGATATGGAAATCAAATGTTTGAGTGACTTCACTACCTTCCACATTAATGGCTGTCAGAATCACCTTCGCTTCCTGATTCTCTTCAAGTCCGGCTTCAAACGGGATATAAATCCCTTTTTCAACAATCGAAACATCAGTGCCTTTCGTACGGATCGACTGCGAACTGACCAAAGTTTCACCTGTCATCAATTTCACTTCCAGCGTAGACAAAGGAGTCTGCGGATCGTGAATCTTCACAGAAAAATAAAGAGAATCGGCAGCAGGTGTCTGATCGGTAGTTGAGAATTGCAGTTCCGATATTTCGGGACACGAATATGGATACGTCACCCGGCCATCTTCTTCGCTGCATGAAGCCAGCCAACAAACAGTCAGCCCCAGCAGCCATAAAAACAGATTATTGTGTTTCATCATTTTTTCTTTTAAAGTTTTACGTTCCTCTTTTCATTAATAGCCTTCATTTTGAGTCAGATTGGTGTTCTTATCTTTCTCTCCTTGAGGAATCGGCCACAACTGCCGAAAAGCCTGCAAACCTGCAAACAGCAATCTGCCGTCTTTGTCTTTATGCTTCTGCATCACTTCCAGCAAACGATTATTGCGTACCAGGTCGAACCAGCGTTGACCTTCCATATACAACTCTAATTGGCGTTCGTTCTCTACCGCCAGGCGTCCTCTGGCCTGCCCCATATTTTCATCTAAAGAAGAAGGAGCAAAACCGGCACGTTCTCTAATACTATTTACAATCCGGATGGCTTCCGGGGTGCGGTCCAACTCTACCAGTGCTTCGGCTTTCAACAGCAGTATATCTGCCAACCGCATCAAAATGATATTGGAAGTCTTCTCGCGAATCTTATAAGACAACGGGTAACTGTCTGCCGGCCAATAGGTATCATAAGGCACTGATTTCCAAAGAATACTGGATGCATAACGGGTATCTTTCTCTTTGTCAAATTTAGCAACCAGATCATGAGTAGGTGTACAATAACGTCGCCAGGTTACTGATCCGTCATCTTCTTTCAGCAATACCCAGTAAGCCCAGTTGGGTGCATCGGAGGTGTAATAGACTTCGAAGATGCTTTCTGAAGAAAATTTCTTGTCGGGTTGCCACAACTCGTCAAAATTGCTGACCAGCGTATAGCCTTCTGCTATTACTTTGTCACAAGCCTCAACCACTTTGGTATAGTCGCGTGTTGATTTCTCCCCTCTCGTTGCTAACACTTTGGCACGTAAGGCATAGGCTGCTCCCTTAGTTGCCTGGAAAATTCCTTTATTCTTGCTTACCAGGTAACGAATGGTATTTTCTTCATTCAGGTCGTCCAGGATCTGGTCATATATTTTATCTGTGGCAGAACGTTCCGGATACATCACCGGATACCATTTATCGAGGTTTTCGGCTGTAATGGTCGGAATCAAATCCAGCACCATCGGGGCATCACCCCATAAACGGACAATATCAAAATACGCCCATGCCCGCAAGAACTTGGCTTCTGCAATAACACGATTACGTTCTTCTGCTACGGTAGAAGTAGGATCCATCATCTTCGTATTTTCAATTACACTGGTTGCAGTGCCCGCCATCGAATAATACTGTGACCAGACCAGTTCTACTTTATAATTGGTAGAGGTCAGTTTCAACAAATCAAACTCCTGTTCGGCCACACCATCTCCGCCGATATAACAATTATCGGACTGCACATCTCCAATAGTATAATTTTCCGACTGGAATATATCTGCTTTAAAACTCTCATACACACCCTGCAACTCGGCCTGTGCATCTGCCAGACTTCCATATTTAGACTCCTGATCTTCCGTTCCGGTACCTTCCTGCATAAAATCCGATTGCGGTTTCTCATCTAGGAAACTACTGCATGAAACGACTAATGTACAGAGTACGACATACACTAAATTTATTATGTTTTTCATTTTTGCAGCTATTAAAATTCAACATTCAAACCAAAAATTACCGCCCTCGATTGAGGATAAGTACCATAGTCCACCCCTTGAGCAACGGAGTCTCCGCCAAAAGCATTTACTTCAGGATCGTATCCTTTGTATTTTGTCAGTGTGAAGAGATTCTGTCCGGTGACGTAAGCCTGCAATCTGGACAGATGTATCTTATTCAACCATTTCTTAGGAAAATTATAGGATAAAGTGACTGTTTTCAGGCGCAGATAAGATCCATCTTCTACAAAACGGGAGGAGTTATGATTATTCTCTGTATTACCAACGCGGGGGACATTGGTAATCATACCCGGTCGTTTCCAACGATCCAACACACGAACCGACTGGTTTCTAAAGTCTGTCATGCCTTCCATATCAATACGCGATGCATTAAAAATCTTATTGCCCTGACTTCCCTGCAAGAATACAGACAGGTCGAAACCGGCATACGAAAATGTATTCGTCATACCGTAAATGAACTTGGGCTGGGCATTTCCCAAAGTAGTGCGATCTTCCGGATCGATAAAACCGTTACCATTCAAGTCACGATAGATAATATCTCCGGTTTCCGGATCAACGCCTTCTGATATATAACCAAAGAATGTGCCTAACGGAAGACCTTCTTTCAGGATGACGGCTTTCTCCTTGGATTCGTACATTTCAGCATAATAATAAACTTTATTCAAACCGAGCTTCGTCAGCTTATTCCGGTTGAAAGATATATTAAAATCGGTATTCCACTGAAAGTTACCTTTAAAATTCTGGGAAGAAAGAGTGAACTCCATACCTTTATTCACCATCTCACCGTCGTTTCTTGTCACACTGCTCGGCACCACATTCTCCGGCAGGCTGACTGTCAATAGTAAATCGGTGGTCTTTTTGTAGTAAGCATCAACCGAGAAGGATAAGCGGGAATCAAACATGGTCAGGTCGAGTCCCAGATTCCATTGGCTTGTTTTTTCCCAGGTCAGTTCTTTATTGGCTGCCGAGCCGGGTTTAATGGCAAGTCCCGGATATAAGTTTCCCTCCGAAACGGGCAGTTTACTGACGCTCATGGAAGCCATGTAAGCGTAGTTTCCAAAACCGCCTTGGTTACCATTCATACCCCATCCGGCACGTAATTTCAAGTCGGTAACAATGTCTTGCAAAGGTTGCATGAACTTTTCGCCTGAAATTCTCCAACCTGCAGAAACAGAAGGGAAAGTACCCCAACGATGTCCCGGGGCAAAACGAGAAGAACCGTCTGCACGGAAGTTAACTGTCAGCAAATAACGGCTGTCGTAATTGTAGGCTACACGACCCAGAAAAGAGGCCAGCGTCCATGCGGAAGCAGAAGAACCGCAAGCATCCTTATCCAGTTGATTGGCGGCACTGATGGAATGAATATCGGGATAAGACTCTGCCAGGTCGAAACCTGCCATCCACGAACCGTTATATTGTGCACGCTGCTGGGTAGCCCCTCCCAAAATAGAAAGGTTATGTTTGTTGAATGAACAATCATAGGTCAGCAAATTTTCAAAAAGCCATTCGAAGTTTCGTGAGAAACTCTCTTCCACACGCCCTTTTGTACCCCGTCCGTCCGAAGTTGAAATCGGGTCCAGATAGTAGTCCCAATGTTCATTGGTCAGTTCAATGCCAAAAGTGGTTTTAAACTTCAGTCCTTTGAGTATGTCAACCGTGAAGCCGAGTGAGCCATTTATATGGTCTGTATTCGTGTTACTGTCTGCGGCATTGGCAGCCAGCGGATTCAGAATACGTGCACCGTAAGCCTGTTCATCATATTCGTTCGGATCATACGGATTCCGCTTCTGCATAAACGGAGGAGTATTCACAACGGATAAGATGGAACCGGCACGCAAAGAACTACGGCTTTCGTTCACCCATTGTCCGCCTGTATGCGAATATGCAAAATTGAGTGCCATCTTTAGCCATTTGGTCTGCTCACTATCCAGGTTTGCACGGAAATTATACCGATTGAAATGTGCTTTTTCCACGATACCCTGTTCGTCGGAATAACCTCCGGAAACAAAATATTGCAGTTTCTCGGTTCCATTTGCCACAGACAACTGATAATTCTGATTGACACCCGTACCGAAGAATAAATCAGTCCAGTCCACATAGCGCGTTTCACTTTCGGGGATATTGGGGGCAACATCCGAAACTGCTTTCAAGTCTTTCATCAAGTTTTTATATTGTTCTGTATTCAACGCATCTATTTTTTTCCCTAATTTAGAGAAACCCACATAAGCACTCATTTTCACTTGTGGTGCACCGATCTTTCCTCTTTTAGTCGTAATCAACACTACTCCGTTTGCCGCACGTGCTCCGTAAATAGCTGCCGATGAGGCATCTTTCAGAATTTGCATGCTTTCAATATCATTCGGACTGATATTCGAAATGTCATCCGACGGCAAACCGTCCACCACATACAACGGTTCATTGGATGCCTGTACCGAAGTGGCTCCTCTCACCCGGATTGTCACTCCGGAACCCGGCATACCCGACGGCTGCACAACCTGAATACCGGCTGCCTTTCCCTGAATAGCCTGTGCAGCTGTCATAATCGGACGTTCTTCAATATCTGCCGTGGAAACGACAGATACCGCAGTCGTAATATCTTTCCGTTTCATAAAACCGTATCCCACTACGACTACCTCTTCCAGTACCTGCGAATCTTCGCTCAATGACACATTGTATATGTTCTGCTTATTGACCGTATGAGATTGGGAAACATAACCGATATAGGAGAAACTGATTTTTGCCCCCACAGGAGCTTCCAAAGAGAAACGACCGTCTATATCGGTAGCGGTTCCAATATTCTCTCCCTCCACTCTCACTGTGACACCAATCAAGGGTTCTCCCCTCCGGTCGGCCACAACACCGGTGATTGTTTTCTTATCGCCTTTCTGGGGGGCGTTCTGTTCACTTTTCAGAGTAAGCACCACTTGCTTACCTGATTCTATTTTATAACTAATAGATGATCCTTTGAAAACTTTTTCTAAAACCGCATCAATACTTTCATTACTCACTGTCAATGAAATTTTTTGATCTAATCCGGGAAGCTTATCCGTATAAAAAAAGCTGTAATCAGCCTTCTTTTCAATCACTCGTATCGTCTGGCGTATCGTCTGATTCTTCACAGAGAAAGTGATCTGCGCACTTGCCTCTTGAGACACAAACAACAAGATACAACTGAACATAACAAGCCTGAATATGATATGTAATTGTTTTCTCATTAGTAATTAGCTTTAAATTCTTTAAAATATAAGTCTGAAAATTAGACTTTTTATTATCTTTGTAAAATCGTGAAGCAAAAAGGATTCCCTTTCCCTTATCCGCATAAGGAAAATTTCTTTTTTACTATCATGTATAAACCGTATTTGATTTCGGGGTGGAATTATGCTGCTACATAATTCTACCCTCTTTATTTTATTATGAGGTGTCTTCCATAAATCGTCCTTTTTAGTTAATACTACTTCCTATTCTCACCGTATCTCCTTCTAACTCATAGGTTAAAGGATAAGTAAGGCTTATAATGTAAAATACATTATGCAAGCTACTGTTCCGGATGGTTCCGGAAAATAGCACGTTCTTCAGTTTCTCGGAGTCAAACACGACTTTCACTCCGTACATCCGCTCCAGCGTAGTCGCGATCTCCGCTAAAGAGGATGAATTAAAAATCAACATATTGTTCCGCCAAAAGTCGATTTCACGCATATCCGAGATTACAGATTTAGTAAATGTCTGCTTGCTCTTATGGTATTCTACCTTTTCCCCGGGTTTCAACAAGGTTACGTCCGTTTTATTAGAAACCTTGACGCTTCCTTCTGCCAGCAGTGTTGTGACAGAATGATCGTCACAATAGCCTTTCACATCAAAGGTGGTTCCCAACGCTTCTATCTCCAGATCATTGCAGCAGACGATAAAACGTTTATCTTTGTTTTTCGCCACTTCGAAATAGGCTTCTCCGTCCAAATAGATTTTCCGGTCGGATTTGTTGTACTCCGCATCATAAGAAAGATGAGTAGCCGAATTTAACCAGACTTTCGTTCCATCGGGCAAAGTCAGATTCGCTTTCTGTCCATAATCGACAGCCACCATGAAAGGGTCCTGTGACACCTTATTCATGTGTTCTACCCCAAAGTAAGTGGCCAGTCCCAAACAAACCGGTAATAAGATAGTGGCTGCCACCTTATATATAATAGGTTGCCAGCGCCGTTTCTTCGGAGATAGTATCTTGGGCTCATCCAGATTCCTCTGCAGATGGTTCCACATTTCTTCTTCCACTGTCTTATCGATTTCGACGGCTGCTTCTTTCCACATTTGCTCGCAAAGCAGATTAAACTCATTACGAATTCCGGGTTTACGAATCCATTCAATAAGTATCCTTCTTTCTTCAGAAGAGGCCTCCTTTTTGAAGAATTTTTCCAATAGTACTATGTAATCGTGTTGCTCCATAATTTTCCTGTTCTATTTATACTAGTCTTGAGAGACAGAAAAGGATTACAGAGAAATCGAAATAGTTCAGATATTAACTTTTATTAAAACTTCTATATTAGATATCATGTAAGAAGAGAGAGACTGAAAAGGTAATTATTCCCAGTTTGTCACGCAAGAAATCCAAAGAACGGTGTACCTGTGTGGCAACAGTCTTTTCCGAGATATTCAATTGGTCGGCTATCTCACGATAGTTCAACCCTGATTTCCAGTAAAGCATAAAAACTTCCCGGCGCGCTGGAGGCAGTTCTTCTAAAAGTTTCAGGATATATTCTTCCAAAAACAAATAATCCAGTTCTTCATCTATCTCTACGGATTCGTCAGATGACTCATTCGCAAGCCTGTCTACATAATTTTGAAGCAGGAGTTCGCGTCTTACATAATGATATACCATGTTTTGGGATATTTTAAAAAGATAGCCGTCAAAATTCCCTTCCAGATCGATATTAAGCCGCTTCTCCCAGATATGGAGAAAAATATCTTGTGTGATATCTTTCGCCACCCCGGCATTGCTCACCATAGAAAGGACAAAATTATAAATGCGAGCATTGTATCCACGATACAATGCCTCAAAAGCATTTTTATTTCCTTCTTTCAATAATTGAAGTTGCTGGGTGGTAATCATTATAAAATAAGGTTAAATCATATATCGATTCAAAAATAGCGAAATAACTAAAGCCGACAACCAAAGCACTTGTTAAAATTTCAATAAATCAATATCATAGCATTTAAAAGGGAATAGAATACAAAAACACATCCTTGACATATCATATCATAAATTCAGCCATTTTGCTATAAAATTAATAGAAATTATTAATCAACAGCTACAATTTCGAACTTTTATTCCTACATTTGCGGTCAAATGATAACTTATTAACAAATTTCATAAATACCATGGCTAAAATAACGAAAGAAGCCGCTTTGCTCTATCATTCACAGGGCAAACCCGGTAAGATTGAGGTAGTGCCTACCAAACCTTACAGTACACAAACCGACTTATCACTCGCATATTCTCCCGGTGTAGCAGAACCTTGTCTCGAAATTGAGAAGAATCCGCAAGATGCGTATAAATATACGGCTAAAGGTAATCTGGTAGCCGTTATTTCCAACGGTACAGCCGTACTCGGACTGGGTGATATAGGTGCATTGAGCGGTAAACCTGTAATGGAAGGTAAAGGTCTGCTTTTCAAAATTTACGCGGGCATCGACGTTTTCGACATCGAAGTGGATGAAAAAGATCCGGAGAAATTTATTGCTGCAGTAAAGGCTATTGCTCCTACTTTCGGAGGTATCAACCTGGAAGACATCAAAGCTCCCGAATGTTTTGAAATCGAACGTCGCCTGAAAGAAGAACTGGATATACCTGTCATGCACGACGATCAGCACGGTACTGCTATTATCTCCAGTGCCGGTTTGGTGAATGCCCTGCAAGTGGCCGGAAAGAAAATCGAAGATGTAAAAATCGTTGTGAACGGTGCAGGTGCATCTGCCGTATCTTGTACTAAATTGTATGTGTCACTGGGTGCACGTCTCGAAAACATCGTCATGCTGGATAGTAAAGGCGTTATCAGCAAGGCGCGCACGGATCTGAACGAACAGAAAAGATTTTTTGCAACCGACCGCACGGATATTCACACGCTGGAAGAAGCAATCAAAGGTGCAGATGTATTCCTCGGCCTGTCGAAAGGAAATGTGTTAAGCCAGGATATGGTGCGCAGCATGGCTCCGATGCCGATTGTGTTCGCATTGGCTAACCCGACACCGGAAATCTCTTACGAAGATGCCATGGCAGCACGTCCTGACGTACTGATGGCTACCGGACGTTCTGACTATCCGAACCAGATTAATAATGTAATCGGTTTCCCGTATATCTTCCGCGGTGCTTTGGATACTCACGCTAAAGCTATCAACGAAGAAATGAAGATTGCAGCCGTACACGCTATCGCTAATCTGGCAAAACAGCCGGTACCCGATGTAGTTAATGCGGCATACCACGTGAACAACCTCTCTTTCGGTGCGGAATACTTTATCCCGAAACCGGTAGATCCACGCCTCATCACCGAAGTTTCCTGCGCAGTGGCAAAAGCTGCTATGGAAAGCGGAGTGGCCCGCACTGAAATCAAAGACTGGGATGCTTACTGTGTTCACCTGCGCGAATTGATGGGTTATGAATCCAAGCTGACCCGCCAACTGTATGATACAGCCCGCCGTTCACCGCAACGTGTCGTATTTGCCGAAGGTATCCATCCGAATATGCTGAAAGCTGCCGTTGAAGCGAAAGCCGAAGGTATCTGTCATCCTATCTTATTAGGAAATGACGAGGCTATCGGAAAACTGGCAGAAGAAATGGATCTTAGCCTGGAAGGTATTGAAATCGTCAATCTCCGTCACCCGGACGAATCGGAACGCCGCGAACGTTACTCACGCATTCTTGCAGAAAAACGTGCACGCGAAGGCTTTACTTATGAAGAAGCCAACGATAAAATGTTCGAACGCAACTACTTTGGTATGATGATGGTGGAAACAGGAGATGCGGATGCTTTCATCACCGGACTTTATACAAGATATAGCAATACGATCAAAGTGGCCAAAGAAGTAATCGGTATCCAACCGGGCTTCAAACACTTCGGAACAATGCATATCCTGAACTCCAAGAAAGGTACTTACTTCCTGGCAGACACACTGATTAACCGCCACCCGGATACGGAAACATTGATTGACATCGCTAAATTGTCTGATAAAACAGTTCGCTTCTTCAATCACACGCCGGTTATCTCAATGTTGTCATACTCCAACTTCGGTGCTGATACTGCAGGTAGCCCTGTGAAAGTGCACGAAGCTGTTGCCCACATGCAGGAAGAATATCCGGAACTGGCTATTGACGGTGAAATGCAGGTAAACTTTGCCATGAACCGCGAATTGCGTGATATCAAATATCCGTTTACCCGCCTGAAAGGAAAAGATGTAAATACATTGATTTTCCCGAACTTGAGTTCAGCAAACGCCGGTTACAAACTGTTGCAGGCAATGGACCCGGATACGGAATTCATCGGCCCTATCCAGATGGGATTGAACAAACCTATTCATTTCACCGATTTCGAAAGCTCTGTCCGCGACATTGTCAATATCACAGCTGTAGCCGTGATCGACGCCATCGTTGACAAAAAGAAAAGAGGAGGTAAATGAAACGTCCGTTATCCAAATCACAAATAGTTTGCATCAGCCTGCTTTGGTTGGCGCTTTGCTATCTAGTTCTGACAAAAGCCGAACGAATTGACGGGATGACGGTGGTAATGCTTGGCATTTCGGCAGCATTAGTATTTATTCCTGTCTATAAGTCGATCAAAAAGAACAAATAAATATCTTTTTTCCTATTTTTAATGCGATAAAATATCAAATTTGATGTTTTATCGCATTTTTCTTTATAAAATGTTTGCTAGTTCAATTTTTATCTTTACTTTTGCAACCGAAAATAAATATCCGATGTACCCATACGCAGATGTGCAAATCTGCTATATAGCACAAAAGCACATAGTCAAACGGTATATTAGCAAATTGTCAAATTAGCACTTTATTTATATCAACCAATTAAAGAAAAAAAAGATTATGAATGCAGCAAAGGTATTAGACGATCTGAAAAGAAGATTTCCCAATGAACCGGAGTATCATCAAGCAGTAGAAGAAGTACTTTCTACTATTGAAGAAGAATACAACAAACATCCGGAGTTTGATAAAGTAAACTTGATCGAACGTTTGTGTATTCCTGATAGAGTATATCAGTTCCGCGTGACTTGGATGGATGATAAAGGTAATATTCAGACCAATATGGGTTACCGTGTTCAGCACAACAACGCAATCGGCCCTTACAAAGGCGGTATCCGTTTCCACGCATCTGTGAACCTTTCTATCTTGAAGTTCCTTGCCTTTGAACAAACATTCAAAAACTCACTGACTACTCTGCCAATGGGTGGTGGTAAAGGTGGTTCTGACTTCTCTCCTCGTGGAAAGTCAAATGCTGAAGTAATGCGCTTCGTACAGGCATTCATGCTGGAACTGTGGCGTCACATCGGTCCTGAAACTGACGTTCCTGCTGGTGACATCGGTGTTGGTGGCCGCGAAGTAGGTTTCATGTTCGGTATGTATAAAAAACTGGCTCATGAATTTACCGGAACATTTACAGGTAAAGGCCGCGAATTCGGTGGTTCACTGATTCGTCCGGAAGCTACAGGTTACGGTAACATCTACTTCCTGATGGAAATGTTGAAGAGAAAAGGAACTGACTTGAAAGGTAAAGTTTGTCTGGTTTCTGGTTCTGGTAACGTTGCTCAATATACAATCGAAAAAGTAATCGAACTGGGTGGTAAAGTAGTTACTTGCTCTGACTCTGACGGTTATATCTACGATCCGGACGGTATCGACCGCGAAAAACTGGATTATATCATGGAACTGAAGAATCTGTACCGTGGCCGTATCCGTGAATACGCAGAAAAATATGGTTGCAAATATGTAGAAGGAGCTAAACCTTGGGGTGAAAAATGTGATATCGCTCTTCCTTCTGCTACTCAAAATGAATTGAACGGTGACCACGCTCGTCAGTTGGTAGCAAACGGTTGTATCGCTGTATCTGAAGGAGCTAACATGCCTTCTACTCCAGAAGCTATCAAAGTATTCCAGGATGCAAAAATCCTTTACGCTCCGGGTAAAGCTGCTAACGCTGGTGGTGTATCAGTATCAGGTCTTGAAATGACTCAAAACTCTATCAAATTAAGCTGGAGCGCTGAAGAAGTAGACGAAAAGCTGAAAAGCATCATGAAGAATATCCACGAAGCTTGCGTTCAGTATGGTACAGAAGCTGACGGATACGTAAACTATGTGAAGGGTGCTAACGTAGCCGGATTCATGAAGGTTGCTAAAGCAATGATGGCACAAGGTATCGTATAATCAGCAAAAGATATATAAGCTATAGTTTATTTAAAAGCTCCCGTCTTCCGTGAAGGAAGTGCGGGAGTTTTTTTATGCAATAAAAAGATGTACGACACCCGGGTGTCAGCACAATAATCTTTGTAGAAAAATAAATAGCAGACAATACACACACAATTCATAGTTATTCTCTATCTTTAGATAGAAATTATCTGTTTGACAAGCGAGCAAAAGAAGCCTATCTTTGTTATATATTATAAACCCCGGATGAAAGAATAAAAGGAAACAGTCTGCTTATACTTGTATCCGACTAAAAAATCTATTTATGGAAAAGAAAAAACTTACTGCAGCGAACGGTCGTCCTATCGCTGACAATCAAAACTCGCAAACCGCAGGTCAACGCGGACCTGTAATGTTACAAGATCCCTGGCTTATAGAGAAACTTGCCCATTTTGATCGTGAAGTAATTCCTGAAAGACGTATGCACGCTAAAGGTTCGGGAGCTTACGGTACGTTTACTGTCACCCATGACATTACAAAGTACACCCGTGCTGCTATTTTCAGTAAAGTCGGAAAACAAACAGAATGTTTTGTCCGTTTCTCCACCGTAGCCGGAGAACGTGGAGCTGCTGATGCAGAACGTGACATCCGTGGTTTTGCTATGAAATTCTATACGGAAGAAGGTAACTGGGATTTGGTGGGTAACAACACTCCTGTATTCTTCTTACGTGATCCGCTTAAATTTCCGGATCTGAATCATGCCATCAAACGAGATCCGAAAACAAATATGCGTAGCCCGAACAGTAACTGGGACTTCTGGACGCTTTTACCAGAAGCATTACATCAGGTTACTATCACTATGAGTCCGCGTGGTATTCCTTATTCATATCGCCACATGCACGGATTCGGCAGTCATACTTATAGTTTTATCAATGCAGAAAATCAACGTATTTGGGTTAAATTCCATCTGCGTACCTTGCAGGGTATCAAGAATCTGACAGACCAGGAAGCAGAAGCAATAGTTGCTAAAGATCGCGAATCTCATCAACGTGATCTCTTCGAGAGCATCGAAAAGGGCGATTATCCGAAATGGTTATTCCAGATTCAGTTAATGACGGAGGAAGAAGCGGACAACTATCGTATCAACCCGTTTGACCTGACTAAAGTATGGCCGCACAAAGATTTCCCTCTACAAGATGTTGGTGTCCTTGAACTGAACCGCAACCCGGAAAATTATTTTGCTGAAGTGGAACAAGCTGCTTTCAACCCGATGAATATTGTAGACGGTATCGGTCTGTCTCCCGACAAAATGTTACAAGGTCGTTTATTCTCTTATGGTGATGCACAGCGCTATCGTCTTGGAGTGAATGCTGAACAAATCCCGGTCAACAAGCCTCGTTGTCCTTTCCACGCCTATCATCGTGACGGTGCTATGCGCGTAGACGGTAACTACGGTGCTACCAAAGGGTATGAACCGAACAGTTACGGCGAATGGCAGGATTCTCCTGACATGAAAGAACCGCCTCTTAAAGTTACCGGTGAAGTTTACAACTACAATGAACGGGAATATGACGACGATTATTATAGCCAACCGGGCGACTTATTCCGATTGATGCCGGCTGAAGAACAACAATTATTGTTCGAAAATACAGCCCGTGCCATGGGAGACTCCGAATTGTTTATCAAACAACGTCATGTGCGCAACTGCTACAAAGCCGATCCTGCATATGGAACAGGAGTTGCCAAAGCGCTGGGTATTGACTTACAAGAGGCTTTGAAAGAATAATCTGCTATCACTTTCCTCTACAGGTACTCCTTCTTCCCAAAGAAAGAGTACCTGTTTTCTTATACCCCATAAGGTATAATTCATAAATCTACAACTAAATTTATACCCTAAAGGGTGTAAAATAGAAAATTTACATTATCTTTGTACCCAAAAGGGTATAATATGAACGATAAATCATTATCAGAATACGTCAAGCAAATGCGTAAAGAACATAACTTGACCCAAGTAGAGCTGTCCGAAAAATCAGGAGTCGGGTTACGTTTTGTACGCGAACTCGAACAGGGGAAACAGACTTTGCGTCTTGATAAAGTAAATCAAGTGCTTAGTCTCTTTGGAACGGAAGTGGGTGTTGTACCAATAAGTAAATTCAACAAGCTATGAGACAAGCACTCATATACAACCAAGACCAGTTGGCAGGATTGCTTACAGAAGATGAAAATGGCTATACCTTTCAATATGATACAGCCTACATTAAATCCAGCGATGCGGAATCTATCAGCCTCACACTGCCAATCTCGGAAAAGCCATATACAAGTCTAATATTATTCCCATTCTTTGACGGTCTTATTCCTGAAGGCTGGCTTTTAGATATTGCTGAAAAAAGTTGGAAGATAAATCGACGTGACCGTATGTCACTACTGCTTGCCTGTTGCAAAGATTGCATCGGTGCAGTTAGTGTGATTCCCATCTTAAATAAAGAATAATGATGAGCAGATGCCTATATTGTTATCAGGAACTTGGCGAGGGAGAAACTGATTTTCACCCTCAATGCGGAAAGAAAATATTTGGGAGCAAAACAGTTCCTCTCCTACCTTATACAAAAGCGGATATTAAGCAACTTGCCGAACAAGTCATACGCTCACAAACCACACTTACAGGAGTGCAAGCAAAATTGTCTCTCGATATATCATCGTCCCCCAACCAACCGCAACGCTTTACTATCGTTGGTTTATGGGGACGTTATATTCTCAAACCGCAAACGGAACAATTTAAATACATGCCTGAAGTTGAGGATTTAACGATGCATCTTGCCGAATTGGCTAAAGTGAACGTTGTCCCTCATTCATTGATTCGTTTTGCCGATGGCGAATTGGCCTATATCACTAAACGCATAGATAGAACCGCAAAGGGTGAAAAGTTGCCAATGGAGGATATGTGCCAGCTCTCGGAACGCCTCACAGAGTATAAATATAAGGGCTCTTATGAAAAGATAGCAAAGATAATTATGCAATATTCCTCTGTGCCAAAACTTGACGTAATAAATTTCTGGGAACAAGTCGTTTTCTCATGGCTGACCGGAAATGCGGATATGCATCTGAAAAACTTTTCACTTTATAGTCAGCGTAAAGGCTATTATTCACTGACCCCGGGATATGACATGATCTCTACGGCACTCCTCATGCCGGAGGACACTGAAGAATTGGCTTTGACACTTAATGGAAAAAGACGCAAAATCAAGCGTTCTGATTTTGAAGTTGCCATGAATAGTTGCAGTTTAGAGAAAAAGATCATAGACAACCTATTTTCTAAATTTACCAAAGTTGCCGAAAAATGGTTAGAGTTCATAGATATTTCTTTCTTGCCTAAAGAAATGAAGCAACAGTACAAGCTGATTATAACAAGAAGGTATCAATCCTTCTTTGATGCGCAAATATAAAAACAGGCTAATACAACGAAATGACATGAAACTTAGAGAGGATAAAATTCTAAACATAAGGATCTATTAATTAGATATTTAATAGTTCCTTTCCTCTCGCTTTAAGAAAGAGGGCTTCCGAAAAGAAGCGGACAGCCTCTTTTATATATCATTACCGACAACTCTGATTTTTCTTTTAACATTCTACAGAAATAGCCACTCAACTATTTTAACTATCTTTGTCCCCTGTATAACCCCTTAATATTTATAACAGACTGATGAAACTAAAAAATTTATTCGCCGGAATGATATTATGTCTGGCAGTTGCTTCCTGCATTCAGGATGAAGCTCAAAATGTTGAAGCAGCTATAGATGGATGCAGTGGAAACCATATCCAACAGTACTTGATTGATCGAAATGACTTCACCATTCAGTTGTATGTATCAAAAGCTGCTGACCCATCCAAAACAAACATCAATTTCGACCTCCCTACTGGAGCTTCTATAAAGCCGGTACGGCAGTTAACCGGAGACGAAGCTAACGTCTATAACTTTAATGACGAAAACCCTAGAGAATTTAAAGTTACATCAGAAGATGGTGCTTTTTCTGCGACCTATACAATCAAACTTTGGCAGACAGAAATGCCTTTAGTATACGATTTCGAGACGCTAAGTTCAGATGCTCCTTATCACAAATTCTATGAAGATAAATCTTCTGAAAATATTATCCGTCGACTAGAGCTAGCTAGTGGAAACCCTGGATTCGAATTAACAAAAATGGCAAAAACACCAGAAGACTACCCCACGGTACAAGTAAACGGAGGAGTTAATGGCGGCAAATGTGTAAAACTGACAACGAAAGACACAGGTAGCTTTGGAAGTATGGTAAAAATGTATATTGCTGCAGGTAACTTATTCGTTGGCTCATTTGAAGTGGGACAGGCCTTAAACAACGCAATGAAAGCCACCCACTTTGGTTTCCCATTCTTCTACTATCCACTCAAGTTGGAAGGATGGTACAAATATAAAGCCGGTACCAACTTCTCATCAAAGGGAGAAATCGTAGAAGGAAAGAAAGATAAATGTGACATCTACGGTGTATTATATGAAACAGATGATAATGTACAATTCCTTGATGGCTCTACTTCACTCACTTCACCCAATATTGTAGCCTTGGCACGAAATCTTGACGCACTTCCTGAAACAGATAGTTGGCAACAATTCAGTTTTAATTTCGAACCAAAGAATAGCAAATCTATTGATCCTGATAAACTAGAGAAAGGTATCTACAAACTTGGCATCGTATTCTCTTCCAGTGTAGACGGTGCAAAATTTGAGGGAGCAGTAGGTAGTACGCTTCATATAGACCAAGTAGAGATTGTCTGCACTTCTAACCCGAGTGAATACCCCGCAAATCAATAATAAACCCAACCAATTGATAAGATAATGAAGAAAACAATATATAATAAAGTAGTAGGGATTGTATTCCTCGCAATACTTTTTTCACATGTTGCATATGCCCAAAACGAACGTAACAAAGCTCTTATCTACTCATATTTACATGGATGGGAGTATAGTATCAAAGCCGGATTGAGCATTGGAGGTACTTCTCCTCTTCCCCTACCTAAAGAAATACGTAGTATTGATAGCTATGCGCCAAACATAGCTATTGCTATTGAGGGAAATACCACAAAATGGTTCGGCAAAGACAAAAAATGGGGAATGACCGCAGGTATACGGCTTGAGAATAAAACGATGACTACCGAAGCTACCGTAAAAAATTACGGAATGAAGATCATCAATACTAATGGTGGCGAGCTACAAGGTCTTTGGACTGGTGGCGTAAAAACAAAAGTGAAAAATTCATATCTCACCATTCCTGTATTGGCTAATTATAAGATAAGTGACCGTTGGAAAGTATCACTTGGTCCTTATGTTTCTTATATGACTGAAGGCAACTTCTCCGGACATGTATATGAAGGTCATCTACGCACGCCTGATGAAACAGGCCAGCGTGTCGACTTCAACGGTGAAAGTATTGCAACTTATGATTTTTCAGACAACTTACGCAAATTTCAATGGGGAGCTCAATTAGGCGGTGAGTGGAAAGCTTTCAAACACCTTAATGTCTATGCGGATTTAACATGGGGACTAAACGATATCTTTAAGAAAGACTTTGATACAATAACATTTGCAATGTATCCTATCTACTTGAATATTGGGTTTGGATATGCGTTCTAAAAGAGTAACAGATATAGAACAGGCACAATGCAGTGCACATTACAGCCGTTTTTAATATAGGATTCTTATGTACCAAGAAGTATTCTACTAAAAATATCCCCGCTACAATTCAAATTTGTAACGGGGATAAATATTTTTTCTAAGAGGAACACTCAATATATTAATAATATTATTCTCCGATGATTTCTAGTTCGTCAACAAATAATGTACTATTAACCGCACCTTTAAATGAGTCTCCAGCTTTACTTGATGAGCAAACAATAGCCATTTTATATTTTTTTGATGAATCATAAACCTTACCTTCAAAATAAGTAAATGCTTCATTAAATTCGACCCATTTGTCTTCTGTATCCGAACCATCTTTTATTTGCGCAATAGCTACACGATATTCCGAATTAGTTATCGTATTCCCATCCAGTATAACTTCTTCTTCTTTTTCATTTGTAGCTTCATACAATAAAGCATAAATTCCACATTGATCTTTATCACCTGTATTTTCTTTTACATCATTTTTATCAGAACCATCTACAAAATTGTCCCCAGCTTTATACTTAAAGGCTCCCTTAAAATAAAGAGGCTTTTTAGTATAAGAAATACCAAACTTGGTCAACTTCAATTGTTCCTTAGGATCAGTAACGGCTTGAAATTCAAACCTACCAGTAAATAAAGAACCCGGCGTTATAGCAGGTGCCATACCAAAACCTGCACCCTTTGTATATTGAGTTATCAACTTAGCTGCAGTACCTTTATAACCAGCTTCTTTTTCTTCCAATGTACCATAAGACAAATTGTACTTATTAGTAAAATCAAAAGCTTTAAGATATGCAACACCATTATTAGCCGTAGCCAATTCATCAAGAGGAAGAGGAGAAGACCATTTCATTTTATCAGGATTAGTTTTGTCTGCTTGTTCACCCCATTCTTCAAATGAATATTTCAATATATTATTTTTCCCTACAATAGAAACTGTATATACCTTTGTAGTCCCATCCTCTGCCATCACAATATATTCCACAGATTTACCACCTGAAAAATCTTGTGCTATACCACTGACAGGAGAAACTGTAGCTTTATCAGAAACTTGAAACGTAGGAATCAATGCCTTTAAATCATCATTAGTTGTAGCATCATTAACTTTAAAAGCTATAGTTCCATTTTCATCATCAATGACAGGTTGTTCTGTAACAAACTCACTATCAATCACAAAATCTGAAATCTTCGCTTCACTGCTTTCATTACCAGTCATCTTATCTCCTTCAAAAGCAACATCCACTGTTTGGCCCAAAGCTGCAACAGTTACACCAATTTTCATACTAACTTTTCCGTCTTTCACTGTTCCACTTACTGACGTAGGAAGTGTTCCTAACAATTGACCAAACTCTGTAGTAAACTTCAGATCTTTCTGACCACTAAAAGATTGTACTCCATCTTTTTCTTCCACAGTACAAGGCACTTCAATATCACTTACCAATTGACCTGCAAATGAAAATTTTTTCAAAGACAATATGACTTGTGATGTTTGATCACCTGATTTAGCAATAGATATCACTTGAGAGACACGATCAGCTGCACTTCCATCAATGGATACTACCAAATTACCTTTATAGTTACCACTAATATCAGTAACTTCTGTCTGATCATCACCATTCTTTCCATTATCATCATCGTCACTACAAGACGTAAACAATGTCGCAGTACACAATACTGCAAACAGATAATAAAATAATTTCTTTTTCATTTCTAAATTCTCTTTTTAATTAATAAAAGCAAATACGCGATATACCATCGCATAGAAGCCAAAATTTCACAGCTGCAAAGTAACTACTATTTCCACATCTCCGCAAGGTCTATTTTTCTTGTTTCTGTTCTATTTTTAAAGAAATATACTCAACCCCCCTTGTAATGTACCATTTTTCAAGTCAAAATTATAATATAAGAAAAAAAAGAGAATCTATTTCCCTAAATCTACATATCTTTGTAATAAAGTAAGAAGTACGATATATGGAAGAATTACCCAAAATAGACTTACCAGAAGAATGGCTCATAGGTACAGGAGTTAACAAAGAATTACTCAAATTATATACAAACTTTCCTTACCGGTTGAAATCGGAAATATTCGTATTATGTATGGATGGAGAAATTGAGGCTTCAGTCAATCTAAACCGTATTAGAGTACGGGCTAACGATTTTGTTACTATCATGCCGGGAAGCATTCTTCAGATACACAGTGTTAGCGGAGAACCAATACTTTATTTTGGAGGATTCTCATCAAAATACATAGAACAAGCCAATTTGACACCTTCATCTATCAATACTTTATTTATAACAATAGGAAGACCTGTCATTTCATTAAAACCGGAAGGGACCAAATTATTAGCGGAATACTTTCAATTCTTAATAAAATTATATGCCTTTTTCAATGAATCAACCCGTAAAAGCATTACTCCGCACCTGTACAACAACATACACGCAGGGATAGCTGCCATGTATAACACCCAACTACAAAACACCAAAGAATATTTATCTAAAGGTGAATTAATCTACAAAAATTTCACTCAACTAGTAATGCAGAATTACAATCATACTCGAAATGTAGCATGGTATGCCGAGAAGCTTAAGATCTCAAATATCCATCTGTGTACAACAGTTAAGAAAGTCACAGGAAATACATGTGCAGAAATCATTTCACACATGGTCATCATGGATGCCAAATCACAATTAAAGTCCACCCATCTTTCTATCCAAGAGATTTCTAATTCACTCAATTTTGCCAACACATCGTTCTTCGGCAAATACTTCAAACGATATGTCGGCATGAGCCCATTAGCCTATAGAAATAACGGGTAAATAAAATAAATCAAACACCACCTTAAGTCTCCGGCATCAAGACCACTCCCAACTTCTTTTTGCCGTCCATCTTGACTACCACAGGCTTTTCAAAGCGAACGTGACGGAGATAGTTCGTTTCCTGCACTGCCGGTTGCGCATTGAGGAAATCCTGATTATATACTCCATCATTCATAAAGGCGTTGATCGTGAAATACCCTACCCCGAAAGAAGTCAGATTCTGGAAAAAGTGTGTCCCCTGACTGGGATCTACCCGGTAATTAGTCAGACCGGCTTCCACAATCACACGGGCAGCTGAAATATGAGGCCACTTCACCGGAATACCAAGCCATGCATCACTGCTCCCCCAGCGTCCCGGACCAACCAATATATAGTTCTTTCCTTCGTTCAGGAACTGTTGATTGATCTTTTCTATCTCCCAAGCAATCGTCTGATTATTGGAGGCACTATAATTGTCCGTTTTTACATAAACCACATCATATACCTCATTCATAATGCCGTGTCCCAATGAATTATACGAACGGAGAATCACATTCTCATCAGGAATCTCGTTCAAATCTTCGTCCAGCATTTCTTTGCTGTCTACGATAGGACGAATCTGCAATAGATAGAAAGTTCCGGATTTATCATGTTCGCGACTTAACGTTGCAGCAAATTCAATTTCAACCGGACGGCGCATCTCCTGTTCACCATATTTCAATACTAACTGCAGAATACGAGCTAACGGAAAAACATCATGTTGCAGGATATTAGCAAAAGTAATCACCTTACGTCCTCCCGGATATAAACCATCACGAATGATCTGATCGTACGGATCGTAGGTAGAAGCAATATAACGCAGAGCACCGTCACTTTCTGCCTCTTTGACATGAAGTTTCAGCAAATTAAAACCATCGTCGATAGAAAAATCATGTCCGGCATTTTTCAAATCCAATGCATAGAAACGGGTTTGAGTCTCCTTGAGAGCAATTTCCATTTCGCTGGTCTGTAACACCTGATTAGGATGATAAGGAGAAAAACGAAGGGTCATGCCACCGTCAACAATATATTTTCCTAATCCCAAAGCCAGATTCACCGTTCCCTCTTCTGCCTTTTCATTCCCCAACGGATAATAATTGAGCGAGCGTGCCACACCGGACATGGAAGGATAATAACGGTCACCATACTGATTGCCAACTACTTCCTGTAAGATAACAGCCATTTTCTCCTGATCGATTACATTCGACGTAGCTTGCATATACGCTTTGCTGTCACGGAAATAAACCGAAGCATACACCCCTTTGATGGCATCGGAAAGCATCCGCAACATTTCATAGCGGTCGTCCAGATAAGGAATCATGTAAGTGTTGTAAATTCCGGCAAACGGTTGATAGTGAGAATCCTCCAACAAGGAAGAAGACCGAATGGCAATCGGAGACTTCACGACATCGAAGAAAGTGAAAAAGTCCTCTATCAACCGGTCCGGCAACTTTGCCTTCAGGAAATATTTTAAAATCGTGGCATCATCCGCATCCGACAACGCAATCTGATACAGATTGTTGGTGTCCATGAACTCATCAAAGACATCCGTGCAAAGCACCACTGTTTTCGGAATAGCAATACGCGCATTTTCAAACTCGTCAAACTCCGGATGACGCTTCACCATATTATCAATAAATGCCAGCCCACGCCCTTTTCCTCCGAGAGAGCCATCCCCGATACGGGCAAAGTTAGAATAACGGTCGAAGCGGTCGCGCTTAAAGACCGCCACGACTCCCTGGTTCTTCATCTTACGATACTTCACAATCGCCTCAAAGATGATTTTACGGTGAGCATCCACATCCTGAAGACTATTCCAGGTTATCGGTTTCAAAAATTCAGCCACCGGGAACATGGCACGTGAATAAAACCAACGCGACACGTGATTCCTGCTGATATGATATAAGAAAGATTCCGCAGGTACGGCAAAAAGAATGTTTTGCAGCTCCTTCAAATTCCGGACGCGGGCAATCTCCTCCCCGGTATCCGGATTGCGGAAAATAAAATCACCAAAACCAAAATTATCGGAGACGATACGGCGCAAATCAACGTCCATCTTCTTGGAGTTCTTATCGATAAAGCTGGCACCATACTTGGCTGCATAAGACGAATTTTCAGATTCGGAAGACTGAATAATCAAAGGAACAAACGGATCATTCTTACGTATCTCCGCACACAGCTTGATACCTGCCAGACCGTCTTTCTCTCCCCGTTCCACTTTCGGGAAACGGACGTCAGTGATTACCCCCAATATATTATTCTGATACTTATGATAGATCTCCATCGCCTCCTGATACGTACGTGCCAACACTATTTTAGGACGTCCGCGCATACGGAGCGTACGCTGGTGTGCATTCAAGGCTTCGGTAGAGAATTCCTGACTCTGCTTCAACACGAACTTATACAGATTCGGCAAAATGGAAGAATAGAAACGAATGCCATCTTCCACCAAAAGAATCAGCTGCACACCGACCTCCTGTACATCGTGTTCCAGATTCATCTTGTCCTCTATCAACTTAATGATAGACACCAACAGGTCGGTATTACCCAACCAGCAGAACACATATTCGAACGCACTTAAATCTTCATTGATAATCCGTTTGGTAATACCATGGCTAAAAGGAGTCAGTATGACGATAGGAATATGCTCGTATTTCTCTTTGATGTGACGGCCGATATCGAAACTGTCATTATCCCCCGTACTCGGCATACAAATCACCAGGTCGAACGACATATTTTCCAACTGTGACAGTGCTTCCTCCTCCGTAGATACCTGCGAGAAACGAGGTGGATAGCGCAGAGACAAAGAAGTGTATTCATTGAAAATCTTCTCATCAATGCGCCCGTCATCCTCCAACATGAAAGCATCGTAAGGATTAGCGATTAATAACACGTTAAAAATCCGCCTTGTCATCAAGTTAGCGAATTGTGTATCTTTGAAGTAAAGCTGGTTTAATTTATATTTACTAAGCATAAAGTCATTCTCCTTTCTTATTTCAAATCGTCTATCTGCAGAATCACATTTTGCAAAGTTAATTCTTTAAATCTCATTTTCCACCATCTTCTTTATAAAGTTTACTTGTTTATCTCTTATTATTTTGTAGATTTGTAACTTTAAGTTTATTCAAAAAGACTTTTTATTCACATGAAAAAAGTAACTTTATTAATGAGTGGAATCATGGTGATGTCATGCGCTCCCCAACAGAAAAAGCTAGTCTACCCCGAGACGGCAAAGGTAGACACCGTAGACGTGTACTTCGGTACACAAGTTCCCGACCCTTACAGATGGCTGGAAAATGACACCAGTGCAGCTACTACTGCCTGGGTAGAAGCACAAAACAAAGTAACGAATGAGTATCTAAGTCAGATTCCATTCCGGGAAAACTTGTTGAAACGATTGACCACACTGGCCGATTACGAGAAGATCAGTGCGCCAATCAAGAAACATGGCAAATATTACTTCAGTAAAAATGACGGCCTGCAAAACCAGAGTGTATTCTACGTACAGGATTCACTGGACGGCGAGCCTCGCATTTTCCTCGACCCGAACAAGCTCTCGGACGATGGCACAGTGGCACTGACCGGTCTTTACTTCTCAAACGACGGCAAATATACCGCTTACAGTATCTCACGCAGCGGATCGGATTGGTCTGAAATATTTGTCATGGACACTGAAAGTGGCAAGTTATTGGAAGACCACATCGAATGGGCCAAATTTACCGGTGCCGCCTGGCAGGGAGACGGCTTCTACTACAGCGCCTACGATGCTCCCGCCAAAGGAAAAGAATTCTCCAACGTAAACGAAAAGCACAAAATCTATTATCACAAAATAGGTGAACCGCAATCGAAAGATAAACTGATTTATCAAAATCCGGCTTATCCGAAACGTTTCTATACAGCCAGCACCAGCGAAGACGAACGTATTCTCTTCCTCACAGAATCCGGTGCCGGAAGAGGCAATAACTTGTTTATACGAGACCTGAAAAAACCGAATTCTCCTTTTATCCAGCTGACTACCGACCTCGACTACCAATACTACCCGATTGAAGTGATCGGCGACCAGATTTATATTTATACCAACTATGGCGCACCGAAAAACCGGATCATGGTAGCCAACATCAACCGTCCGAAACTGGAGGACTGGAAAGAACTCGTTCCCGAATCGGAAGCCGTTCTTTCAAACGCAGAAGTGATCGGTGGCAAACTGTTCCTTACTTACGACAAAGATGCTTCGAACCATGCATACGTTTACGGCCTCGACGGCAAACAAATTCAGGAGATTCAACTGCCGTCACTCGGTTCCGTAGGCTTTAGCGGCAACAAAGACGATAAAGAATGTTTCTTCGGATTCACTTCATTCACCATTCCGGGTGCCACTTACAAATATGATATGGACCAGAACACCTACGAACTATACCGTGCACCGAAAGTACAGTTCAACTCGGATGATTTTGTGACGGAACAAGTATTCTTTGCCAGCAAAGACGGTGTAAAAGTCCCGATGTTCCTTACCTATAAGAAAGATCTGAAGAAAGACGGCAAAAATCCTGTATTCCTCTACGGATACGGTGGTTTCGGCATCAGCCTCAACCCGGGTTTCAGTGCAATGCGCATCCCATTCCTCGAAAATGGCGGTATCTACGCACAAGTCAACCTGCGTGGTGGCAGCGAATACGGTGAAGACTGGCACGTAGCCGGAACTAAGATGCAGAAGCAGAATGTATTCGACGACTTCATCTCTGCTGCCGAATATCTTATCAACGAAAAATATACGAATAAAGACAAAATCGCCATTGTAGGTGGCTCCAACGGTGGTCTGCTAGTAGGTGCCTGCATGACACAGCGTCCGGACCTGTTCCGTGTAGCAATTCCGCAGGTAGGCGTGATGGATATGCTTCGCTATCATAAATTTACTATCGGTTGGAACTGGGCAAGCGATTACGGAACAAGCGAAGACAGCAAAGAAATGTTTGAATACCTCAAAGGCTATTCTCCATTGCACAACCTGAAACCGGGCACGAAATATCCGGCAACACTAGTGACCACTGCCGACCATGACGACCGTGTGGTTCCCGCCCATTCATTCAAGTTTGCCGCTACGCTGCAAGCAGACAACGACGGTACAAACCCGACACTGATCCGCATCGACAGCAAAGCAGGTCACGGTGCAGGCAAACCGATGGCAAAAGTACTTGAAGAACAGGCAGACATCTACGGTTTCATCATGTACAATTTGGACATGAAGCCGGATTTTAAGAAGTAAAAGTACAAAGTATTAAATTCAGGTATCAAGTATTAAGTATTAGCACTGAATACTTGATACCTAATGCTTTTTCTACTATCATTTTATCATTATTTAATCAAAATAATGGCATAAAATCAATCACATCTGAAAAATTTTCCTATATTTGCAGTGAGTTAGTTGACATTTTATCAGAATTAACCTTTTAAAATATAGTATCATGAACATCCAGAAAATCATGTCCTCTTTGGAGGCTAAGCATCCCGGTGAATCTGAATATCTTCAGGCAGTGAAGGAAGTTCTTCTTTCTATCGAAGATATATACAATCAACATCCTGAATTTGAAAAAGCTAAAATCATAGAAAGATTGGTAGAACCTGACCGTATCTTCACTTTCCGTGTGACATGGGTAGACGATAGAGGCGAGGTACAGACCAATCTCGGCTATCGTGTACAATTCAATAATGCGATAGGCCCATATAAAGGTGGTATCCGTTTCCATGCATCCGTTAATCTTTCCATTTTGAAGTTCCTCGGTTTCGAACAAACATTCAAGAATGCACTGACTACCTTGCCTATGGGTGGCGGTAAAGGCGGTTCCGATTTCTCTCCACGCGGAAAGAGTGATGCTGAAATCATGCGTTTCTGCCAGGCATTTATGCTGGAGTTGTGGCGTCATCTCGGACCGGACATGGATGTGCCTGCCGGTGACATCGGCGTAGGAGGACGTGAAGTGGGCTATATGTTCGGCATGTACAAGAAACTGACTCGTGAATTTACCGGTACATTCACTGGTAAAGGATTAGAATTCGGCGGTTCATTGATTCGTCCGGAAGCTACTGGTTTTGGAGGACTGTATTTTGTCAATCAGATGCTTCAGGCAAAAGGGATCGATATAAAAGGTAAGACAGTGGCAATCTCCGGTTTCGGCAACGTTGCCTGGGGAGCAGCTACTAAAGCTACCGAACTGGGTGCAAAAGTGATTACGATTTCCGGTCCGGACGGATATATCTACGATCCGGATGGTATCAGTGGTGAAAAAATTGACTATATGCTCGAACTTCGTTCTTCGGGTAACGATATTGTGGCTCCTTATGCTGAACAGTATCCGAACGCAACCTTCGTAGAAGGAAAACGCCCGTGGGAAGTGAAAGCAGACATCGCACTTCCTTGCGCCACCCAGAACGAATTAAATGGAGAAGATGCTCAAAATCTCATAAAAAATGACGTACTTTGCGTCGGAGAAATTTCCAATATGGGATGTACCCCTGAAGCTATCGATCTTTTCATTGAACATAAGACGATGTATGCTCCCGGTAAAGCGGTCAACGCAGGTGGTGTAGCCACTTCCGGTCTGGAAATGTCTCAAAACGCAATGCACCTTAGCTGGAGTGCCGCCGAAGTGGACGAAAAACTCCATGCAATCATGCACGGCATCCATGCACAATGCGTGAAATACGGCACGGAACCCGACGGATACATTAATTATGTGAAGGGTGCCAACATTGCCGGATTTATGAAAGTAGCTCACGCAATGATGGGACAAGGCGTTATTTAAGGACTTTGTTTAGTTGTATTTGTATTTGTGGTTTGCGCTGCTCGTCTCCTGTGACAGGACGCGGGTAGCGCTATTTTTTTGAGATTAACATTATTTTCGCTGGAATTAATTATCTTTGTAGCATGATAGGTTAAATAATAGTTTGTGAATTTGTTATATGCGATAAACAACTCACAACTAATAATTTACCATTATTGGTTTTGTAATTAATAATCAAGTAATAAATAAAAAATGCTACAACCCGAATTGAAATTTCGCCGTGACAAAATTCGCAGTCTGATGGTGTCGCAGGGCATTGACGCCGCACTTATCACGTGTAATGCAAATTTAATTTACACGTATGGCTGTGTAGTCAGTGGCTATCTTTACCTCCCCCTTCATTCGCCTGCACTATTATTTTTTAAACGTCCTAATAACATCACAGGAGAGCACTCATTCTCTATCCGCAAACCGGAACAAATTGTTGATCTGCTGAAAGAACAAGGATTACCGATGCCAACCAAACTGATGTTAGAAGGTGACGAACTTCCTTATACGGAATATTGTCGTCTGGCCGGTCTCTTCCCGGAAGCGGAAGTGGTAAATGGTACCCCGTTGATTCGCCAGGCACGCAGCGTGAAAACACCTGTAGAAATTGAAATGTTCCGCCGCTCCGGCATTGCTCATGCAAAGGCTTATGAGCAGATTCCTGGTGTTTATCGTCCCGGTATGACGGATATTGAATTTTCCATCGAAATAGAACGCCTGATGCGCCTGCAAGGTTGCCTCGGAATTTTCCGGGTATTCGGACGCAGTATGGAAATATTCATGGGTAGCGTACTGACCGGAGATAATGCCGGTTACCCCTCTCCTTATGATTTTGCCTTAGGCGGTCAGGGACTTGATCCTGCCTTGCCGGGAGGAGCAAATAAAACTCCGTTAAAAGAGGGACAAAGCGTTATGGTGGACTTAGGTGGCAACTTCAACGGTTACATGAACGATATGAGCCGTGTATTCTCCATCGGCAAACTGCCCGAAGAAGCTTACACCGCCCATCAGGTTTGTCTGGATATCCAAGAAAAAATTGCTTCCATTGCCAGACCGGGTATTGCCTGTGAAGTGCTTTACGACACAGCAGTCGAAGTGGTCAAAGCAGCCGGATTTGCCGACAAATTTATGGGAACAGGACAACAAGCCAAATTTATCGGTCACGGCATCGGGCTTGAAATTAACGAAGCTCCGGTACTGGCTCCCCGCATAAAGCAACAATTAGAACCGGGTATGGTCTTTGCCCTCGAACCGAAAATCGTTATTCCGGGTGTAGGTCCCGTAGGTATCGAGAACTCTTGGGTAGTGACCAACGAAGGAATAGAAAAACTGACGAACTGCAATGAAGAAATCATTGAATTAAGTTAAACAGACGATGAAAAAGATGTGTCCGGCAAAGAACAGGCACATCTTTTTCTACTAATAATAACACACTTAACCCCCAAAACCAATGAAACAACCTTTCATTCTAACCCTTGTATCCTCTGTTGCCTGTGCTGCAACAGCCGCCAATAAAGCACCGGAAAACACCACACCGACAAAGTCAAAAACACCCAACGTTGTATTTATCTACGCCGACGATCTCGGCTACGGCGATCTGGAATGTTACGGAGCTAAAAACGTACAGACACCCAACGTCAACCGACTGGCAAAATCGGGAATCCTTTTCACCAATGCTCATGCAACAGCCGCCACCAGCACCCCTTCCCGCTACTCCATGCTAACCGGAGAATACGCATGGCGCAAAGAAGGAACGGATGTAGCGGCAGGAAATGCCGGAATGATTATCCGTCCCGAACAATACACCATGGCAGATATGTTCAAAAGTGTCGGTTACACCACTGCCGCAGTAGGCAAATGGCATCTGGGACTCGGAGATCAAACCGCCACTCAAGACTGGAATGCTCCGTTACCGTGCGCACTGGGCGATTTAGGTTTCGACTATCATTACATTATGGCAGCCACAGCCGACCGTGTACCCTGTGTATACATCGAAAACGGGAAAGTAGCCAACTATGATCCGAGTGCTCCCATCGAAGTCAGTTATCAAAAGAACCTCGAGGGTGAACCTACCGGAAAAAGTAATCCTGAATTACTTTATAACCTCAAGCCAAGTCACGGTCACGACATGTCGATCGTTAATGGAATTTCACGCATCGGTTTTATGAAAGGCGGTGGAAAGGCGCTCTGGAAAGACGAAAACATTGCTGATTCACTTACCACACACGCCATTCAATTCATCGAGGAAAACCAAAACAAACCTTTCTTTCTCTACTTTGCCACCAATGACGTACATGTGCCCCGCTTTCCTCACGACCGTTTCAGAGGAAAAAATCCGATGGGATTAAGAGGCGATGCTATCGTACAGTTCGATTATTGTGTCGGTGAAATCCTGAATACACTCGAAAAACTGGGATTAAGAGAAAATACACTCATTATTCTTTCAAGTGACAACGGCCCGGTAGTAGACGACGGATACGATGACAAAGCAGAAGAACTACTCAACGGTCATAGTCCTGCGGGACCACTACGGGGCAACAAATATAGTGCCTTTGAAGGAGGAACCCGTATTCCTGCCATCGTCAGCTGGCCTGCAGGAGTAAAAAAAGGAATGACTTCAGACTTATTGGTTTCACAAGTGGACTGGCTCGCCTCTCTCGCTTCCCTGACCGGAGCTACGATGCCTAAGAATACCGCACCGGATAGTTACAACTATCTGGGAAGTTGGCTGGGTAAAGAAAAGACAGACCGCCCGTGGGTAATAGAGCAGGCTTCTAATCACACGCTTTCTGTCCGCACCAAAGACTGGAAATACATCGAACCGAATGACGGACCGAAAATGATTCAATGGGGACCGAAGATAGAAACCGGAAACTCTAAAGAACCCCAGCTTTATAAGATGAAAGAAGTGAAAGAGGTAACCAACTATGCAAAGAATATGCCGGAGAAAGTGGCAGAACTGCAAAGTATCCTTCAAAGCGTACGCGAAGGAAAGGACTTAATCGGGAAATAATTCCAGATATGAAACACTGAAACGCTTTTATTTTAATGACAACAATATCATGAATTATCAATCAATCCCGTTGATAGGCAGTGCCCTGCTCCTATCTACCCTATCTGCCAACGGACAGAAAAAAAATACCCAGCCCAATATCCTCTTCATCCTTTGTGACGATATGGGATATGGAGACTTAGGATGCTACGGTCAACCATTTATCCGTACCCCTCATATAGACGCCATGGCCGGTGAAGGAATGCGTTTTACGCAAGCATACGCAGGAAGTCCCGTCAGCGCCCCTTCCAGAGCTTCATTCATGACAGGACAACATTCAGGCCATTGTGAAGTACGAGGTAACAAGGAGTACTGGAAAAATGCACCGATCGTGGAATATGGACAGAATAAAGAATACTCAATAGTGGGGCAACACCCTTATGATCCCGACCACGTAATCCTGCCGGAGATAATGAAAGATAACGGCTATACCACAGGTATGTTCGGTAAATGGGCCGGAGGTTACGAAGGTTCCTGTTCCACTCCCGACAAACGGGGGATAGACGAATACTACGGTTATATCTGTCAGTTTCAGGCTCATCTTTATTATCCCAATTTCCTGAACCGTTATAGTAAAGCGTTGGGTGACACCGGAGTGGTACGTGTAGTGATGGATGAAAACATCCAATATCCGATGTATGGTCCCGACTACCTGAAACGTCCGCAATATTCGGCCGACATGATTCACCAGAAAGCATTGGAGTGGCTGGATCAGCAAGACGGCAAACAACCGTTTTTCGGCGTATTGACTTACACCTTACCTCATGCGGAACTCGTTCAGCCGGAAGATTCTATCCTGAATGAATACAAAGCTAAATTCAACCCGGATAAAGAATTTAAGGGAAGCGAAGGCTCACGATACAACGCCATCACGCATACACACGCCCAATTTGCCGGAATGATTACCCGCCTGGACTATTACGTGGGCGAAGTTTTGAAAAAACTGAAAGAAAAAGGACTGGACGAAAACACATTGGTTATTTTCTCCAGTGACAACGGCCCTCACGAGGAAGGCGGAGCTGATCCTACTTTCTTCGGCAGAGACGGAAAACTACGCGGACTGAAACGTCAATGTCACGAAGGAGGAATACGTATTCCATTTATCGCCCGTTGGCCGGGACACATACCTGCAGGCGAAGTAAACGATCACATCTGTGCATTTTATGATTTAATGCCGACGTTCTGCGAAGTTATTGGTATCAAAGACTACGAAAAGAAATACCGCAATAAGGAAAAAGAAGTCGATTATTTCGATGGGATTTCTTTCGCCCCCACACTCCTGGGTAATAAAAAGCAAAAGAAACATGACTTTCTGTATTGGGAGTTTGATGAAACAGACCAGATTGCCGTACGCATGGATGATTGGAAAATGGTAGTGAAAAAAGGAACACCGTTCCTCTATAATCTAAAAACAGATATTCATGAGGATCATGACATAACACTCCAACATCCAGATATCGTGGAAAAGATGAAGGCTATCATCTTTGAACAACATACTCCGAATCCTCATTTTTTGGTGACGTTGCCCAAACGGTAAACGCACGGATAAAGAAACAATGAGTAATCAGCAATTGGAAAGCAAGTTATCATTCATTCCGATGTGGTTTTGAGGAAAATACAGATTTTCGAAACTCCATCCAATAGAATGATTATATTTGCATTTTGATTATAAGTAATAAATTACGAACCACTAATCAGTAAACAATGAAATTCAGCAATGTAAGATTATTAGTAAACGACTTCGCCAAATGCTTCAAATTCTACACCGAACAACTCGGATTGGAACCAGCCTGGGGAGATGCAACCAGCGGCTACGCCAGCTTTAAAGTAGCCGACGGAATAGAAGGCTTAGCCCTTTTTGTATCCGACTGGATGGCACCTTCGGCAGGCAATGCAGATAAGCAGCAACCTGTTGGGATGCGCGAAAAATCAATGATCTCCTTCAGTGTAGATAACGTAGACGAAACCTTTGCCGCTCTAAAAGCAAAAGGCGTGACATTTATTAATGAACCTACAGATATGTCCGATTGGGGGATGCGTACCGTGTACCTGCGCGATCCCGAAGAAAATCTGATAGAACTCTTTACTCCTCTGTCACGGGAGCAATATAGCCAGGAACTCCTCGAAGAAGATAAGAAATTTCAATAAGAGATATTGCTAAAGGAAACGCGCTCATACAAATGAGCCGGAAAATACATTCAATAAGCCCCATAGTGACATCACTATGGGGCTTATACGTCCACTTGGCATCCCACTCAATACTGCCTTGTTTTACTCCAATTCAACTACTGATTCGCATAAATCAGTGTCTGAATACTATAGGATTACGATGCCTGATTTTATATCTGTTCCGTCCTTCTATCAGCGAATAGGCGTCATTCCCATCTTCTTTGCCCGTTCCAGCATGAAAGCATGAGCCGCCTCATATTCATTCGGAATCACTCCATCCAAGATTGCATCTTTGATAGCACTCTTCAAGACTCCGACCTCACGACAAGGTTCCAAGCCGAAAATCTCCATAATTTCTTCTCCGCTCACAGGTGGCTGGAAATTACGGACACGGTCTTTCTCTTCCAAATCCTTCAGTTTCTGTCGAACCAACTGGAAGTTATTCAGGAAACGCTGTTTACGTTCCATATTCTTGGAAGTAATATCCGCTTCACAAAGCATCATCAAGTCGTCAATGTCATCACCCGCTTCAAAGAGCAGACGACGTACAGCCGAGTCTGTCACGACATCATCCGCGATAACGATCGGGCGCATGTGCAGGCTGACCAGCTTTTGTACATACTTCATCTTCTCATTCATCGGCAACTTCATCTTGCGGAAGATATGCGGAATCATCTTTTCACCGATAAAGTTATGATTATGGAACGTCCATCCCGCTTTAGGCTCCCAACGTTTCGTGGCAGGTTTGGCAATGTCGTGCAACAAAGCAGCCCAACGCAGCCAAAGGTTATCAGTCTTCTTGCTGATATTATCCAGCACTTCCAACGTATGATAAAAATTATCCTTATGGGAACGTCCGTTCCGTGTTTCCACACCCTGCAAGGCGGCAAATTCCGGAAAAATCAACGACAGCAAACCGCTACGCTCCAAATCAATAAATCCTTTTGAGGGGATTGGAGAAAGAATAATCTTATTCAATTCGTCCGCAATACGTTCACGGGATATAATTTCAATCCGTTCCTTATTCCGGCAAAGCGATTCGAAAGTATCATCGTCAATGTAAAAACCCAATTGCGTAGCAAAACGGATGCAACGCATCATGCGCAAGGGATCATCGCTGAAAGTAATATCCGGGTCGAGGGGAGTGCGGATTGTCTTTTCCTTCATATCCTCCAAACCTCCAAACGGATCTACCAATTCACCAAAACGTGCTTTATTGAGACATACGGCCAGAGCATTGATCGTGAAATCGCGACGATTCTGATCGTCTTCCAGCGTGCCGTCTTCAACAATAGGTTTACGCGAATCCCGTTGATAAGATTCTTTACGTGCACCAACAAACTCTACTTCCGTGCCTCTATATTTTACTTGTGCTGTTCCGAAATTCTTGAAAACAGAAACATGAGCACCACGTCCCAACTGTTTTCCAAGGGCTTCCGCCATTGCAATTCCACTTCCTACAACTACTACATCTATATCTTTAGAGGGACGTTGCAGAAAAATATCACGAACATAACCACCTACCACATAACACTCCATACCGAGTGTATCAGCCGTTTCGGCTATCTGTCCGAAGATGGGTTCGCTAAAATGCTGCTTCAATTCCTCTTGAGTCAACTCTATCATTCTTTTTAGTTATAAGTTTTGAGGGGACAAAATTACAAAAATAAGGGATATATTTGTATTTTTGCCGCTAATAAAACCAGTAAATAGAATTTGTGATGAAAAAACTGATTATCCTCTTTTGTGGTACGCTGGCATTAGCTGCCTGCGGAAATGGCCTTGAGAAAAAAGCCAATGAAAAACTGATGGTTGCCAAGGCTGCCTACGAACGTGGCGACAATGAAGAAGCTAAGTTACAAATTGACAGTATCAAGATTCTCTATCCCAAAGCGTTCGAAGCACGTAAGGCGGGACAGGCACTGATGCTCGATGTTGAAACAAAGGCACAGCAAAAAACGCTTGCTTACCTGGATAGCGCCTTTCAGGCAAAGACAGAAGAATTCAATGCCATCAAGGACAAATTCAAACTAGAAAAAGATGCCGAATATCAACAAGTCGGCAACTACCTCTGGCCTACACAGACCATTGAAAAAAATATGCACCGTTCGTACCTCCGCTTCCAAGTGAACGAGCAAGGTATAATGAGTATGACTTCCATCTACTGTGGTGCCGGCAATATTCACCATACAAAAGTGAAAGTGATTGCTCCTGACGGCAGTTTTGCAGAAACTCCAAGCTCCAAAGACAGCTACGAGACAACGGACATGAACGAGAAAATAGAAAAAGCTGACTACAAACTAGGGGAAGACGGAAATGTGATCGAATTCCTGAATCTCAATAAAGACAAAAATATCCGTGTGGAATATATAGGCGACCGCACCTATAAAACGACAATGAGTCCAACCGACCGCCAGGCCGCAGCAGGTGTTTACGAATTAGCACAAATCCTCTCGGCCATGGAACAGATTAAAAAAGAACAAGAGGAAGCCAACCTGAAAATCGGATTCATCAATAAGAAGAAAGAACGGAAAGCACAGGAAGAAATTACCGATTAGTAAAAGGAAAGCCATCCACCAGAAAAAGCCATTGGTTAATAATAAAATAGACGGGAATAGTTGTTATTTTTCATAAACGACAACTATTCCCGTCAAATGCATAATGAGACTCTTAATCCTCTGCGTGAGAGAAAAGGCGTTTCCTGGTAGGGAGAAAAGGCGTAGTCTGCCATCATCAAACGGCGTAGCCTGATAACCAAAAACGGCGTGGTCTACACGCCTTTATTTTATCCTTCTATTCAACTGATTATTAGCCTTTTCCTGCTTTGATTTTCCGACCCGTTTTCCGGTCGTCTTCTTTTTACCGACTGCAGACTTTGTCTTTCCGGCAAAAGGATTGTTACTTTTTTTGATTGGCATAGACAGCACTTATATAAACAGTACTTATTTCTTATAATTCTTATTCTCCTTCGTAATACTCACCCAAAAACCAGCGAGCCACAAAATCCCAGTTTTCCTGCAATAACTCCTTTCCGTTCTCAAACGGGAACTGTGCTTCCGGCAACAAATCGTGTTCCATTCCATATTTCAGCAGATCGAACGGACACAAACCTTCTTCACAAAACAGCTCGTATGCTTCCTCTTCAGCCAGTTCGGCATTGTAGAGCGGATTACGTTTGTCTGCAAAATATTCGGCTACATCAGGACCGATCAACAACCCTTTCGGATTGGCAAAAACCACAAAGTTACCGAACTCCTTTAAGTCAGGCAACAAAGAATCCTCTTCATCTTCCCACTTCAACGATTGCACAAAGAAATATTTCAGCGCTTCGTAAGAGTCAAAGTATAAAAGCGGTTCACCTTTGCTCGCTTCAAGGAAACGTTCTACGTTCGTAGGCATCTTTTCTCCCGGCAAAGCTACCGGCAGAGGCATCCGCTTCTTTTGCATCAGCTCCGTTTCCATCAGCCAGTCCGTTGCCAGATAATCGCTGATAGGAGCCAATTCGAACGCAGCATCCAAACGGTTGTAAAGCGTATCCGCAAACTCCAGCAAATCCGCATCCATCGGGTTCTCTACTCCATCAAAATCATCGCCAACCGGAGAATTGATGGCCCACAAAAGGAAAACAACATCTTCACGGTTAATTTCGTCCGGCAAATATTCCTCCGTCAGTGCGTAAAAAGGCAAATAACGTCCGTAGCTTTTCCGGTGCCAATGAATAAACTGACGCCAATTTCCTCCGTCTGCTACGCAATCTTCCAAATACAAGGCACACGTCAAAGCCACTCGCTTCTGGTCTTCCTCCCACTCTCTCCCACCGTATATAAAAGAATCTGCCACCAACGGCAATAGCTGGTTAGCGAAATCCAGATACCATTCATCCGTATCCACTGCTTTTGCACGACCATGAGCGTCCAGCCATGCTTTCATATATATCTTCTGTTGCTTCATACTACAAACGTTTCAAAGCCAGTTTGATAACCTTTTCTACCGGAGCATCCGGCTCCTCCTTCAAGATAGCCAACACCACCTTCTGTGAAGGTGCAGCAGCAAAGCCTAGCATCGTCAATGCAGACACCGCCTCTTCCTGCACTTCCGCATTGGCAGGTTGCAACAACAAACCTGCGGAAGCCCCTCCGGCAGCAGACATACCCATTGTTTTTATCTTATCTTTCAGGTCGACAATCACGCGTTGCGCAGTCTTCAGCCCGATGCCTTTCACCGTTTTCAACATGTTCGCATTTTCAGTACTGATTACGTTCACCAGTTCGGCAGGCGAGAGAGCCGAAAGAATCATACGAGCCGTGTTCCCCCCGATTCCGGAAACGGAAATCAATAATAGGAAAATCTCCCGTTCCTGTTTCTCGGCAAATCCGTAGAGCACATACGCATCTTCACGAATCGCCTCGTAAATATATAGCTTACAACTTTTCTTTCCCTGAATAGCCGAATAGGTATTCAAAGATATATTGGCGGCATATCCCACCCCATTACAGTCGATCACTGCGGTTGCCGGACTTAGTTCGGCAAGTTCGCCTCTAATATATTCTATCATAACAAGGACAAAGATAAAACTTTCTCACCACAGATTACACTGATTTTCACAGATTATTCTTTTGTACATTAGATATGAAGAATATGAAAAAAATAAAAATATTAAAGCAGATGAACCAAAGTTAGTAGTAATTTGTTTACTTTTGCAAGCAAAAGAAAGAAATTTGTTCATTAAAACCAAGAAAAGAATGAAAAAAGTAAGAGCTGCCATCGTTGGTTATGGCAACATTGGACATTATGTACTTGAAGCGCTTCAGGCGGCACCTGATTTCGAAATAGCCGGAGTCGTTCGTCGTGCAGGAGCAGAGAACAAACCGGAAGAGTTAGCAAACTACGCAGTAGTGAAGGATATAAAAGAGCTGGGAGAAGTAGACGTAGCTATTCTTTGCACGCCGACTCGCAGCGTAGAAAAATATGCAAAAGAATATCTGGCGATGGGTATTAACACGGTAGACAGTTTCGATATCCACACCGGTATCGTAGACCTGCGCCGTACCTTGAATGCTACCGCCAAAGAACATAAAGCCGTATCGATCATCTCTGCCGGATGGGATCCGGGAAGCGATTCCATCGTACGCACCATGCTGGAAGCAATTGCTCCGAAAGGCATCACCTACACCAACTTCGGTCCCGGTATGAGCATGGGACACACAGTAGCCGTAAAAGCGATTGACGGAGTGAAAGCTGCCCTTTCCATGACCATTCCGACCGGCACGGGAATCCACCGCCGCATGGTATACATCGAACTGAAAGACGGATATAAATTCGAAGAAGTAGCCGCTGCCATCAAAGCAGATCCTTACTTCGTGAACGATGAAACACACGTGAAACTCGTTCCGAGTGTAGACGCCCTGCTAGACATGGGTCATGGTGTAAATCTGACTCGCAAAGGTGTATCCGGCAAAACACAGAACCAGTTGTTCGAATTTAATATGCGTATCAACAACCCCGCACTGACCGCACAAGTACTGGTATGCGTGGCACGCGCTTCCATGAAGCAACAACCGGGATGCTACACGATGGTAGAAGTTCCCGTTATCGACCTTCTCCCCGGCGACCGCGAAGAATGGATCGGACATTTGGTATAATATATTTTATACATAAAACAAAATTAAAATAGAGAAAGGTGATACACCTTTCTCTATTTTTTTTATCTTTGTGAGCATACTACAAAAACACAATTATGAGAAAACTATTTATTCTCTACGCATTTCTGTTACAATTTCTGTCGCCTGTCCACTCGCAACAAGCCACAACAGCCACCATAGAGCCCAATCTAAAGTACGGAAAACCTTCCAAAGAAGAACTATCTCTCACCTCCTATGCCCCCGACACCACCGCCACGGCTATTTATCTTTTCCATCAGGGACAAAGTGACTTCGTCTACCACGACGGTTTTCAACTGACTACCGAGCATTGGGTACGCATCAAAATCCTGAAACCGCAAGGAGTGTCATACGCCGACGTGTCCGTTCCCTACTACTCTCCCACCGATAGGGACGAAGGGAAGGAAAGAGCCAGCGACATAGAAGGCTGCTCCTACAATATGGAAAACGGGAAATGTATAAAAACGTCCATGAAACGGGAATCTATCTCTTTCGAGCGGATCAACAACCTGTATAAAATGCTAAAATTCTCTCTGCCCGCTGTCAAAGAAGGCACTGTCATCGAATATCACTACAAACTCTACTCCGACTATTTTTCACACAACACTAATTAACTATTAGGTGGCAGAATTGCTATTGTATCATGTTGAATCTCGAATATTGCACAAACTCCCTCATATAACACACATCCTCACTTCTAAAAACGTATTAACAAGTATGTTTCTCTACACTCTCTATATTACACTGCACAATACTTTCAATTTTGAAATTTCCGTCTTTAAATTAATCAACCCAGTACCAGAATATAACAATTTAAAATGAACTTGCGATAATTTCATTTGTAACATAAAAGATAGTTTGAAATTAACTTTGGCAGAACTAAGAAATGAAGCTATTGAACTTATCGCTATAGCCGCCATTGAATATGAGATATTATTATTTATTTCCATCAAAGCTAAATCTAAGGCATATCCTATGGCATTATTTATGTGATTATCTCTATGATTCTTCAAATTATGAATCTCCAATTCAATATTTTGTCTTTTCATGCTATTAGAAAAATCAGTGTTATTATCACTAAAAGCATATTTATTATTGATATCAATTAATCGTATCTCAAATTCCTTTTGAGATATTTGTGATTGATAATTTCGTGATTGTATTAACTCATTAGATGAATTCAAATAAAGTAAATTATTATTCATTATTTTGCCACCTCCCCACAGCTACTTTGTACTTGATCCTCTTCAATTACATTCTTTCGTGCCTTTATCTGTTCATAAAGACTGGCAGCTTCTATCAGTAGTCTGTCAAATTCTCGTTGCTTTGAATTTAAAACATCCTCCTTTTCTTTTAACATATCATCTATCTGCGCCGTAAGATCTGCAAGGATTTTCAAACCTTGGGTGTCAAAATTTTCTTTTGCTAAACTTAAACCTCTCAATGATTCTCCATATTGAGTTTCTATTTCATTCCTTTTCTGTTCCAACATATTAATAGATTCCGCCATCCTACGTTGCTGTCGCACCACAATGGTATTAACTTTTGTTTTAGTATTTTCTATTAATGCATTTCCCTCTATTTCTAATTTTTCTACCACACGCTCTCCTTCTCGCTTTACTCTTTTAATTTCTTTTACACCCTCATTCCCTTGTTGAATTAATTCATCCATCTTGTAAATAGAATAAAAACTAAACACTAGAAACAAAATCGTTAATATAGCTCCCCACATAGTAATATTGCTATATTCATGTTCTACCTTATTCAGATGTAAATCAATCATTGTTTTTGTCTGCCCTTCAAGCAACCTTCGTTCAGTGCTTAAACGTAACGAATCACTTAATAATTTCTCATCATATTTATTATGTAACAATTCTATTTCATTAAAATGATTGTGAATTAACAAGATTAATTTTTCATACTGCCCCTTTGACAAAGCATGTGCATTAGTCAAAGTCACTTTCAATAAAGAGTCAGTTATAACAGCATCGTTTACCTTCTGAAAACCGACCATAATATTTCTATTATATTCAGCCAAATTAAAATACAAACTATCTGCCTTATGAATATGTTCAACATAACATTCTTTTATTTCCTTTTGAGAGTGATTTAATGTATACTTTGCATATATTAAATATATAATAAACAATATCGTGTATCCCACCAATGTACATAAGAACAATCTTCCATACATGGTCTGCATTGTTTTATAGAACTTCTTTGACTTTGTAAATTGATTCATATAATATTTGTTTTCAGATTATAGTTCAGGCCGCACTATTCATTAAAGTACTTAAAATTTACATGATTTAAATATATATTATCATAGCTCATATGTAGACTATTTTCACATAAAATCCATTTTAACTATTTCTTTGTTTTAAACATTATGCTTATTCTAAGCAAAAATCATCACATAATAGAAGTTCATAACAATAATGTTAAAAGAAAATATAAGAAGACAGATTCCATAATAAATCACAACTTCTTAATCTCCTCTTTAGACAGCCCAGTGGCCTGTGAAATTACATCAATAGCTATTCCTAGTTTTTTAAAATTACGAGCATTCTCTCTTTTTTCTTCTTCTCTCCCTTCTTCCCTACCTTTCTTTTCCGCCGTAGATATAACACTATACCAGTCACGGAAATTTTTCAAACTGTCCCAATACTCACTCAGTTCAGTCTTAGTAAACTTTGCAATTTCCGCAGTTTCAAAGAGGCGGTCAAAAACTCTGTTCTGCAATGCTCTGGGACGTTCAAGCAGAGAGGCAAGGTTACGCAGGACAAAAAGCCACTTGTCAAACATACTCTCCAACTCATCCTCAGTCTTATTGAATTTAGGCATCTCAAGATAGACAAAGGTAAGTTTATCATAGAACACCTTGTGCGTGTAAAGGTCCACAAGTTTCACCTCATGATGAAAATACTCCTCATCCGAAGTGTCAAAAGAGAAATTCAAGATACCCACCACATAAACAGCCTTCAACTCATAATCCCATTCACCCCGTTTAGCCTGCTCACGAATAGGGAAAGTGGAATAAAAGACACTGCGGTCCTTGAAGAACTGCTGTTCACCACGCTGCATCTCAACCAGGAACTTCTCTCCCTTCTCATTCTCACAATATACATCAAATACGGCCCGACGGTCATATTCCTGTGTTCCAAGATGCTCTGCATTAAGGTAAGTTACATCCTTGATTACTTCCTCCTTGAATAAGAGCGCATTTAAAAAGCTAATTAGCAATTCCTTGTTCATTGCTGTACCAAAAAGCAATTTAAATCCAAAATCGGTATATGGATTTACGTATTTATCTTGAATTCCCTCTGTTCCCATATGCTTTCTATTTTTATAATTTCAAAATCAAATCGCGGAAATGCCCTATTGTATAACCAACAACATGAGAGACTGTTTAAAATGCCTCAATGAACCTTCCCGACGCTTATGTACAAAAGTAGCAATAATCAAGTAAAAATCAAGCAGAAAGAGGCTATTTTAACAGAGAAATAAAAAATGATCGGGATTATTTCTTTATTATATATAACTCTGATATTTACAATTCACACAACTTCAGTGATCATACAGGTCATTCTTTTAGGTCTTCCAGCTTCCCTTCATTATCAAAATATAATATCAGGGTGTTTTTCTCCCTCTCTCACCCCCTCAAACTCTTATAGATGAGAATAAATTGAAGTACAGAGATTGCATCAGTACTAAATGGTGCACACAGCTTCAAACAAGATTAAACAATTTCCGGGTTGATCCCAATACTTAGAAGATCATTGGGCGATTCAATTCGAAGGATAACAGCGATACCAGTAATTATCACAGCTACAGTCTGGGTAATGAAAGTATGACAGCCTATCAAAGAGCCAAGTCAGGACGAAGAGTCTTGATAACGGCTCTTTATTTTTTTCTTCTCCTTCTCTCTTCACCTTAAACCCTTATATATGACAAGAATAAGAATAAAAGACAAGAGAAAAAGAACATATTATTAACCAACAACAAAAAACAAGAGAAAAATGAAACATTTAATGAAAGGAATCAGAATCGCAGCATACATTGCTGAGATCATCGTGGCAGGTTCAACTATTGTGGAACTTGTAGAGAAGTATAGTGGTAGGAGCAAACGTAAACCTGCCGCAAGTAAAGTTGATACAGGCAATGTAGCAACTGAAAACCCATAGAACGTCTAGTGAATGGATTATGATAAGGCACAGGACGTAATTATAACAATCCTTGAGGTAACCACATCCATACTCAAGGGAATAAAGAAGCTAAGAGGAATATTTGTAAAAGCAAAGAAATGAACCTCTTGGCTTTTTCTTTTATCGGATTTTATTAACCAATTAAAAATTATAGAAATATGGAAACTACAAGAGAACTGTCTGTCGTTCCACCACAAGGAATGATGACAAGAATGGGTATGATCAACCCAACCTTTATCGAAGATGCAGTAATCGTATCAGAAAAGGAACAGGAGAAGGAACATCCCAATTTTATTGAATCAAACACTTCAGGCATTACACTTGAAGAACTGGAAACGAACTGTATTGTACCCAGCTTTGGAGACAATCAGCTTACAATCAGCCACCAGACTTTTATACATCGTATCGAGGAGGCGGCAAGCATGTTTTTTGCAGGAGAAACTTTCGGTAATACGGAAATCAGAGTCTCACACAAGATTTTAGGCAGACATCCTTCCGCACTGACAAAGAGGAAGGAAGAACTCAAACCTGAAGACGAAACCATCTATTATCAGAGAATGGCATTCTGTTTTCATATCCGAACCATATGTCGGGAAATGAACGGTGAGGAAGTGCATCTTTGTATCGGCGGCGTAAGAAGCCTGAACGAAGAGAACCTGTACGGAAAAAAATCCCCTGAAAAATTTAAAATCTTTATCGGATGGAGAGTCAGGGTATGCAGCAATCTTATGCTGACATGTGACGGCTTGACAGGACGTCTGGAAGTGATGGGCGATACGGATATCTATATAGCCGCACTAAAACTGTTCCGGGAATTCAACCCCGAACAAAATCTGAAGCTTCTTGAGAATCTGGGAAGAACAATGATATCCCAGGAACAGTTCTGCCAAATAATCGGACGTTTACGACTTTACCAGGTATTACCGGCATCACAAATGAAAGAATTACCGAAAGTTATCTTAGGTGATTCAAACATCAATGCAGCCACCAAAGGCTATATTGACAACCCTAACTTCGGCTTACGCGGAAGAGCAAAAATTTCATGCTGGGACCTGATGCAGCTTCTTAACGAGGCGGCCAAACAGTCCTATATTGACAAATTCCTCGAAAGGAATCAGAACGCCACAGACTTTGCAGTGGGCATTCAGAAAGCTTTGAGAGGAGAAGACACTGAAAATTACGGATGGTTTCTGAGATAAACCGGAACATCTAAAAATCCTATGAAGGGAGAAAGATCTAAAAATAACAAACAAGGTCTTTCTCCCTTCTTTTGTTGAATTAAAATCAGAAAGGAGAAAATATATGAGCGTAACATGTATACAGGACATATACCATTGTGACACCTGTAAATCAGCACTAGACGAGCACGGAAGGAATTGCAGGCACGGGATGTTATTTCCCCTGCTTCTTTTAATGGGAAACTTTAAAAAGTGCATGAATTATGAATTTGATGCGGAGAAGGTGGAACTTCAGTTGCTAAGAAAAGAAAATGAACGGACAGAGCACATCGGTGAGTAAAACGGGAATGGTTCTGAATAAAATGGAAAGGAATAAAGTATGGCACATTACACCTTCGATATAATCAAATATACCTTAATTACCGAAGAGGGGGAAACGTATAAGGACTTCATAGAAATGATGCCCTCGCTGACGGTACAAGCAACAAATTATATTGCAGCCACTTTAAAAGCCGAAAAGGCATATCCGTCAGATAAATATGTACACCAGCTCATTGATACTGACGCAGAAAAATGGCCGTTCAATGCAACTATATTTTAACTAAAAACGAATCAGAAAGAAAAATGGAAAGATTTGAAATTGAAAACAGCAGAGAGTTCAAGGCGGCACAGGAATTGGCAAGGGCCTTGAATGATTACGGGTGGAATGAAAAACGATTCGCACTTGCAACGACAACATTTCACCAAACCCTACAACAGACATTATTCAGGACTATTGTAGAGATATTGAAAGTGTATGCAGATCCTCAAAGAAGGACGGACCTAAGAAATGAAGCATCAAAAAAAGGTGCAAAAAAATTAATGGAAGTGCTGGAAGAACTACATATTCCATTCATTTGAGAGACGGTTGAAACATACCGGAATTATATCTGAGGAGGATATCACAATCAACGTGGTGTCCTCCTTTTTTATTTACCAACATTTTAAAACAAGAAAGATTATGTTATACTACAAATTTAAAAATTATGAAGAATTCAAGGACATGTTTGGAATTATCAAGCATGGAAACGGGGTATGCAGCAGAAAAAACAAGATACTGCTGGCATATATCAGGAACAAGAGATTACTGCATGAAGCAATAGAGACAAACAACTATACGCTGCTTCATATTTCCTCAATGGCGGAATTGAAGAAGACCATTACCCGGACAATAATTATAAGCGGGCACTCAGATATGTCATTACGTTATGTCTTGGAGCTGGACGGAGACTTCTTTTACTCCAGGAACTTTGAAACGGACGAACTGAAAGGGCTGTGTAAAGACGGGGATACCAGATCAATCCGCTACATTAACCATGAAAACGGAGGAAAGGTGTTTAAAATGAAAGCGGGAAAACTCTACCGTTCCCTTATACTGGAAACAGAATTCGGCAGAACCCTCCCTGAACAGATAGTGACTTATCTGTGCGAGGAATTCTCGGCGGACTGGCAAGTGTATACTCACGGCAGGTTACCGAAGAATAAACTACATGTTGACAAAGACTTTGAGAGAATCTATTCATCAGACTGCTGTAAAGGAGATTTTCATTCCTGCATGGTAGACAGGAAACTGCATTATTTCTATACGAATTCAGTCGATGCAAGCGCGGCATACCTGATCAATGAAGAAGGAAAGGTGACAGCAAGGTGTGTCATCTACAACAGGGTTACAGACCAGAATGGAAAAATATGGAGACTAGCGGAAAGACAATACGCTACCGATGAGAACAATTCCCTCAAACGTGCTTTAATAGATGCTCTGATAAAGGGGGGACACATTGACGGTTACAAGAAAGTCGGTGCCGGATGTGGTGATTCAAGGGCTTTTGTTGACCTGGAGGAGAATTCATTGTCAGACAGGAAATTCAGAATAGAATGTGACCTGGACTGGGATGACACGCTAAGCTACCAGGATTCATTCAAGTGGTACAATGAATCTAAAGGAACGGCGGACAATTATGGAAGTGGCGACATCGCACTTGATATTACTGACGGTTCTTTGAATGGTGAGGAGGAATATGATGATTTCCATGAATATCATTGTCGTGAAACCACCACCGTATATTATCATGGGCAGGAATATTATTGTGATGTAGAGAATCTGGGAGAATTTACATGGATAGAGCAACTGGAAGAATACCACCATGACTCCGACGTACTATCATGCTCCGAATGTGAAGAGGATTTCCTGAAAGAGGATAAATACTATTCAGACATAACGGAGAAGGACTATTGCTGTGAAGAATGCCGGAAGAAAGCGGAACAGGAGTACAAAAAGGAAAACTGGCATTATTCCGACTATGATGAGGAATACTATGAGCATACAGAAAGCATAACCATATACCGGGTATGGAACAATATCCTTTGTGAATATGAGATAAAGACAATATCCGTAGAGTCAGCACAAAGACTGCTGGAAGCGGAAGAACTTCATAAATTGAACGGCAAACTTTATGACGGGATAGATGAGGAAACGGGACTGCCTTATGCATACGAGATGAATGAAATAAATGTTTAACCCACAAAAAAATAAAAATTATGGAATTGCTTAAGAAATTATACAAGGTTTATAGCCCGAGCGGAAAAGAACGGGCGATGATTAAGTTTATATGGAATTATACCAAGAGAATTCCCGGTACCAAAGTTGAAACAGACACGGCCGGGAACTTGTATATAACAAAGGGGGAAGCGGAATCATATCCCTGCATCGTAGCACATCTTGACCAGGTACAGAGATTGCATTCAAAAGACTTCACGACTGTCGAAACGGGAGAAATCATATTCGGTTACAGCTCCCGGAATAAAAGACAGGAAGGACTCGGAGCCGATGACAAAAATGGAATCTGGATAGCACTCAAATGTCTGAAAAAGTATGATACCTTAAAACTGGCATTCTTTGTCAGTGAAGAGGTGGGATGTATAGGTTCAGGAAAAGCGGTGATGGATTTTTTCAATGACTGCCGATTTGTTATACAGCCTGACAGACGGGGTTATCAGGACATTGTTACAGAAATCGGCTGGTCCTCACTATGTTCTCCCGAATTCCTAAAAACTGCCGGATATAAGAAGTTCGGATACAAGAAAATACATGGAATGATGACGGACGTGCAGGAACTAAAGGAACGAGGTCTTCAGGTCAGTTGCATCAATCTTAGCTGTGGATATTACGAACCGCATACGGACCATGAATTTACGATAAAGAAAGACCTCATGAACTGTCTGTCACTGGTAGAGCATATCATTGAAAATTGTACTGACACTTATCCACACCAGGCAGAAATACCGGGAAGACGAAGGGGGATCTATGATGAATTCGATGAAGCGACGGATGAAATATTTGCACTACTCGATCAGGGGGAGTTATGGAGTGCGGAAGACCTCTATTATATGTACCACTCCGTTTTTCCGAAACTGGATATGGAGGATTACCGGAAAATATATACTGAATATTATAACTTAAATACAATCGAATATGGAAAACAAAAATTATGATCTGAAACTGGCCGGATATATATGGTCAATCTTAAAGACACAACCCATTATAGTTATGTCGTGGGGAGTAGATATGGACACGACAAAACCGGTCGAAGGAGGACTGGAATTTCATGTACAGGGATTCATACATACAGGAATGGTGCGGATCATTCTCGATGAAGGAAAGGATCTCTTTGAAGTACATCTTATCCCCGATTCTGAAGGAGAAGAAAAAATAATAGAAGACGTTTATCTGGACATGCTTGTTTCTGTGATAGACGAGAATATAGAAAAAACGGATGATTATGAAAAAAGGATTTCTGATACATACGATATTATAAGGTAATAGGGAATCTTTGAGATATTCAGAATTTGAAAAGATGGCTTTCTGTGAAAAAGTAGAGTTTATAGGAACATGAAATCTCATGGAAAGCCCTTTTTTATGCAATAATGTGAATGGTTCCATAGATTAGACGACCATCTAGCCAGTGGAACCACTGTTAAAACTATTAAAATTTAAAATCAATGAACAATCAATATATTGCTTATCTTCGGGTAAGCACACAGAAACAAGGATATTCAGGACTGGGACTTGAAGCACAAAGGGAAATTATACAGAAATATCTTCGTGACAAAACTCCGGTTGCTGAATTTGTTGAAATTGAATCAGGTCGAAAAAAGGACAGGCCCAAACTTAAAGAGGCATTAAGCCTTTGCAGAAAAACAGAAGCGACACTGATCGTTGCCAAATTGGACCGGTTGGCAAGAAATGTTTCCTTTCTGTCAAATCTTCTGGAGAATGATGTGGAGATCGTGTTTTGTGATTTCCCGCAAGCCAATAAAATGGTGTTGCATATCCTGTCGGCAATCTCACAATACGAAGCGGAACTGATAGCGGCAAGAACAAAATCTGCCCTACAGGCTAAGAAGGCAAGAGGCTCCAGGCTGGGTAATCCGGAACACTTAATGGACAAACATGAACAGGCAATTCAGAACAGTATCAGAACCTGCAGGGAGAAAGCGGATAACAATCCCAATAACAGGAGAGCTGTCGCCATGTTGCGTACATTAGTAAAAGAGGAACATACTCTGCAGGAGATAGCGGATATTCTTAATAAAGAAGGATTTGTAACGTCTAAAGGATACAGGTTTTACAAATCAACGGTTTACAAATTAATCAGAAGGTATAATCTGAAATAAGAAAGTTTATGATCTGTTATATGATAATCAATGGCAACATGAGTTTTGGGTAATAGAAAATCTTTATAAGAAGAGAAGCTGAGGGATGCCCCGGCTTCTTTTTTTCTTTCTTCATCGGGTAAGTCGGAGACGGAGAGTATACGATAGTAAATACATAGCCAGTAGGGACAGTGTAGATGTTATAAAATATACTACAAAAAATGTACTTCTATTATAAAATGTACACGATTTGCAAACTTTTTTATAACACTTTTATCTCCTTCCAGGAGTTATGTATGTCACTTCGTTTTTTACCTTTATGCCCAGCTAACCCCGTCATATCGGCTAATATCTGCTATCAAACACTGCATCACATATGGTGGGAACAGTGCCAAAGCCCATTAACGGCCTGTTTGCGTCGTGTTATCCAGATAATCGCCGGACATATACCAGAGTGCTCATACCCTAATAGATTAATTATTATTTATAAATTTCCCTAAATAAAACGTCTGTATTAGATATAAAAAAGGGATTTACAGCATACTTCTGCAAAGTATTACTTTATTACAATAACAAGTGCATTCAGGAGCGGATTTATTCCTAATAGATGCAATTGTATAACCGTCGTATTGGAAGCAATAAAGAAACAACCCTGTGAGAATCGGTCCACAGCGCTGTAACATATATTTAAGCAATGTATATCATCCACCACTAATGGCAAACGATAAAGAAATATGTAATTCACAGAAGGTACTGTCGAGACAATACACCAACTTTGTGGAGGATTGTAACAAAAGTATATGGATTAAAGACAAAATGTGTTGATAACTGTATTTTTCTCCATATATGGTATTTTATTAATAAGTTATCCTATCTGGAAATTTGTGTTCCTTGGCCCAGCCATCCTCCGACACCTTCAACCAGTTTCCAAGTTCCTTTTTCAGTAACTTTGTCTGAATTGACGGAATTTCCTCTATTTTCAGAGAATGTATCTGATAAGGATCCTTCAGATTATCAAAAAGTTGATAATTTCCATCCCCTGTCACCAAATACGAGTAGCGGTCAGTGCGTACACCTTTCTCTTTCTGCTGATAGAAAAACTGAGAAACAGGTTTCTTTACCTTCCTATATTTACCCGTAAGAATACCTTGTGAATAATCCTTTCCCTTCACCGTTTCAGGAAGTTGGTCTCCAAGGTTCATCATACCCAGCAAAGTAGGCATAATATCTGTAGCGCCCAACATCAGATCGTTCACTCCTGGTTTCAGTTGACCGGGATAACGTATAAAGAACGGAATAGAAAAAGACTCATCATAAATCACACTCTTTGCCATACGACCGTGGCTACCCATCATTTCCCCATGATCGGCAGTGAATATCAAGATGGTATTATCAGTCAATCCTTCTTCATCCAAAACTTTCAACACCCGACCTATCTCATCGTCCACACTCTTCACCAAAGAGAAATAAATTTTTGCCTGAAGTGTCAGTTGTTCCAAGTTTTTCACTTGTGTACCCTCACCAAATTTCACATTAGGACGTAGCAATACTTCTTCCGGTTTCAAATCTTTATAATATTGATTAAACACCTCTTCCTTACAATCCGTAAGTCTATGATAAGGGGTATGAGGTGGATTCAAACTCCAGAATAAACTGAAAGGCTTGGAAGCGTCTCGTTGTCCTTGCTTATTTCGCAGATAACCTATCACTACATCCGCTTCAACCTCCAAGGTAAGCCGACGATAACGGAACGGCTCACCATCTTTCTTTCCACCCACCAATTCAGGACGATTGGAATAGGCAGTAGCATTAAAATGATTGTCTTTCAATTGCTGAAACCAGTACTTATTACTCTTGCGCCCTCTTCCTTCAGGAATATAGGTATCGTATGGATACACACAATGTCCGCCAGGTGCTTCAGTTGTACCTACATAATTATTCTCCTTGTCAAACAGGGCTTCCGTACGATGCCAATGCGTTTTTCCCACATAAGCCGTTTCATAACCAGCTCCCGCAAGTACATCAGTGAAACAAACCAAGCTGTCGGGAATACCGTTTTGATTGTTCACATGGCAATTGCCCGGTACTCCATTCTTCTCAGGGAATGCACCTGTCATCAACATAGCACGATGAGGACTACTTAACGGACAAGTACTGCACGCCCGATTAAAAATCACACTCTGTTTTGCCAGTCTATCCAAATTAGGGGTATGAACCGGATCACCTACCGTATTCAGAACATTACGATATGCCACATCATTCCATATACTCAATGCATTCAACCTATATTGATCAGGAAAAATATAGACCAAGTTCGGGCGTTGTTCCTGTCCAAAGACCTGTGTACCTGTTCCGGCAAAAAGAGTTACAGGAAGACTACAAATAAGTTTGTATAAAATTGGTTTCATTTCTATTTTAATTTAAAACAAAGGCTACTTTACATTACTCACTTTACTTCAGGCGTACTCTGCGAAGAACATTCTATAATTTAAAAACCTTATCGGGGTATTAAGAAGCAACATTTTCTTTTTCCGTCACTTTATTCATTTCATAAAGTTGAGGAACACTTAAATTAACATGAGTTCGATGTAAATAGAAATATATCGGTCTCTATATCAATAATATATCAGCAAAATATTAGATTTATAGTGTCCAATTATAATATTTAGACAAATACCGTTAAACTCTCAGAGGCTAAAGTTACAGGAGAACTTTACCGAAGCTACGAATTATCACTTGATTCGGCAGAGGACATCTAATCTTGCTTTTATAATAATGCAATATAAACAATTATTTTACAATAAATGTATTAAAAGAGTGCGCCTGTAAAGTTACATTTAAATACTTCTCCCCTAATTGTACCGTCATTTGCTGCGCAACATCACCATAATTACCTGCTACTATCAAATATTTACCTTCTGGAGTCAAGAAAGCAATAACAGACAAATTATCCTCCCCCTTCTCTTTATATTGTAAAACCCTTGTACCTGAAACAACCTGATTACAAAAATGCTTCACCGCATAATATTCTGGTGTATACGTAATAGTCCCGGTTTTAGAATCTACACGAATCAAAGCATTTTGTTTCCATCCCCAGCTACTTTTTCCTTCGTCAGATAAAATCGCATTCCCAAAAGTATACTCCTCACAACCATTACCTATATAATGATTGATCAACCTAAATGTATGTTCTGCCGCTTTCCAATCAAACGTTCCTGAACCACATTCACTCTCTGTCTGCATATACTTATAATACGGATATTTCTTGCGGATAGCAGGCAAAATCTGTCCTCCCCACCATTGAAATCCTAATCCTTCCACTGCATCTTTCATACGAGAATCTGACAGAATCTTATCTACAACATCAAAACGATTGGTATTGAGTGTTCCAAGAAAAAGTGAAACCTCCGGGTGTTGTTTCTTTAACTCCGGCGCCAAATATTCGACATTAAATCTTATAATCCCCTCAGGCGTCCATGCACAACCCGGATAAATGGTATATGCCCATGGTTCATTCTGAAACATCACTCTTGATATGGAAATATTCTCTTCCCGATAGGCAGAAACAAACCTACAGAAATAATTGGCATAGGTTTTCAAATAACGAGAATCCTGAATAAAATAATCATTCACAGCCAATTGCTTTGGATAATATGCAGCATCCTTCCCCGTAGTATTTTCATATAGAACAACATCAGACAAAGGAGACATTTTATTCTGTCCATTCCAACTACGTACTGAATAATAATGGTTAACCTTCATCCAGGACGGCGGTGACCAAGGAGATGCCCAAAAGATTACATCAGGATTACAGTGCAGAACTCTTTTACAGAAAGGTATAATTGTCTTCTTATCACGTTCTATAGAAAAGTACTTTAACTGAAAATCACCGGACACTTCATCACAACTATACCAGTCCCGTGCATAATCATTGGCATTCATCGGTATACGCCCCATGGAAAAACGTAAAGCGCCTTCTTTCGAAAAAAGATTACTTAATACTTCCTTCTGTTGTTCAAAGGGCAACAAATTCAAAGCATCCCATCCCAGTTCGTTGAGACAAGTTCCCCATCTTTTGAATACCTGAATGCTTTCTGTTGTATCCACCTTTAAAGCGGGTTCCTTATCAGGCTTTAATTGTAATCTGATTTTCGATTCTTTCCACATATTTCCTTCCGTGCTGTAGATCCATGTGCAGGACTGGGCAAATACACTTTCCACCCCCATCAACAAAACTATAAATATAAAAGTTATTCTTTTCATTTTCTCCTTTTTTAGAATATTTCAATTAACTAAAAATCAGATAAATCTATCCGAGATACCCCCTCGATACCTGGCAACATAATCCCATCAGCCTGTTGAACTTTTATGACGATAATATGTTCCTCCGCGGTCTGATATACATGTGACGGAGTGTTTTTTCCTGCAAACATCTCAGATTTATCATCTCCCCATTGAATATTACCAGACAGTTTACTGCCTGTAAATTCAAGAAAACCAAATGATTTCCCGCTATGCTCTATTGTTACAAGGCAATAGTCCTTAAAAGGGTCTTCTTCCGGTCCCTCCTGCAAAATATCCTCTCCACCGCTACATGAATATACCATGAAAAAAATTAAAGTCAGTCCAATATATTTCAATATCTCCTTCATATTCTCCTATTTCTTATTTTGATTACCTATTGCAAAACGTATTCTTTTTTCTTCATACTCGTCTTCATCCTCTATTTTCTTCCGGAGCACAATGACATACTCTCTGTCAATCAACTCACTTGTATCAATCCGAATCTCCGGGTTATCATCATTAGTAATTCCTGAAAATACCACGTTATTAGTTAGTGAGAGCACCTGATACTCTACCTGGGGACAAGTCTTCAGACTAATCTTCTTATTTTTCTTATCATAAGCAAAACTGGTCATTTTTTCCAAAGGCATATCTTCCTCCTTGAGAATAATTTCAGATTTCAATAGTGAGCCACCCCGCAAATATTCCCAATCCTCTGAATATTTACCCTTGTAATATACTCTAATCCGATCTCCGGCCTTTATTGGTAGGGTTATTTTACAGAAACAGTCTGTTTCACTATGGTAAGAGTCTGCCGGATACTTAACAGGGATTTCCTCGGATATATATTCTTTTATAGTTCCGTTCTTGCCTACTAAAGCTATTCTCAGGTTTCCGTCAAAAGCTGACCGTCCGATGTTGTTAACAGCTCCTATACTTATTTTAAATTCTTGTTCTGGCTGAATATTAACAGCATCCATTACAAGTCCTTCATAATAGACACCATTCACTTCCTTCCTAATAAGAACCAAATTATCTGTAAAAGCAGAGGTGCCATCCTTATCTGGTATCAAGTTAAAAAAAGCAGCTTGCTCTTGAGTGTATCCACCGCTAGAACTGCCGGAACCCGGATTTGACGGATCCATAACAGTCAATAAGTAATAACCATTCGAACTTCCACTCCACCCCCAATTAACATGATAATAATTTTCCTGGGTATAGCCATCTATTACAAACATATGCCCTCCACCGGATTTAGTAGAAGCTGTATATAGAATCGGCCTTTTTGCATCAAGTTCTTTCCTTAACATCTGATGCCATTCACTCATAACACGGGTAGCCCGATTCTGCATATGAGTCCCCTTATTATATTTCATATACTTTATCATACCTTCCAGTGCATTCTCGTAATATGCCCACGTAGACTTCCTGCCAAACTGTGACTTTGAAATAATGCCACAATCATATATAAGAGTTGCAACCTCATCCTTTATATCAGTATCCGAATTCTTATCAACTTTTACCGGCATCTTGCTCCAAACATAAGGACGATCAAAAGTTTTGCTTGGTATCTGGGTATTCTTATCAGCTTGTAGAGTATAAGCAGGTACAGTTCCTACACCCTGATCCGGCCATTGATAATATTGCATAATAATCGCCATTGCAGTAGCTACACAGCCGGTAATTGACTTTCCGTCACTGGTTGTCGGAGATAGTCTGTTGAAAGGCGCTTGCTGGTCCCACAAGGCTGTGGTTAATTTCACTATTGGCGTACCAATAGCGTCTGATGCCCGCGTCCAAGCTTTCGAAATATAAGAAGCGCCCACAACATGTTCCTCCCGGACCGCATTAATCTGATTGCGTAATTCATCCATCCAATCAAGCAAGTTGGGAGGCATATTTTCAACTACAAAATGATTCGAGCAAGAGTATCCTAATATCGGCATGGTAACATCATCTCCCGAGATAATCACAAACCCATCACTATCCATACGGTTAAACACATAAAATGCGGGAGATGATCCACCTCTCGTAGTAGTACTTTCACCATCCCAGACGAGCTGAAGTCTGGGAATTCCACCACGGGATCGTATCGTTTCACAAAAAAAACTCATAGCCACTTTTCTAGCCTGCTCCATTGTAATTTCATTAGCAAGAAGAATATGCTTTGAGGAAAATAATATAAGAAAGAAAAGAATATATTTCATAAAAAAAGTATCAGATCACATTGCTGTAGTTAAGAACAGGATATTGGAGTATTCTCTCCTGCCGGGGAGACACTCCAATATTATTTTTATAATTACCATCCGGGATTCTGTCCCAAATTCGGATTTTTAAAGCGTTCTGTATTGGGTATAGGATAAAAATACATATTATCAGTTACCGCACGGGTTTCGAGTAAGAATTTCTCATAACTGATTACCTCATTATTCTTCGTTATTTTTACTCCATATATATTGGCCGTCTGTCCCAGTTCCTTCCAGCGACGTACATCCCAAAAACGATGACCTTCAAAAGCTAACTCAACACGACGCTCATTCTTCAGGCGTTTAACGAAATCTTTTTCTGTAATATCCGACGGAAAACCGGGCAACGAAATATTTGTACGACCACGAATCTGATTTACCGCTTCACGCGCACTCATATTGTAAACAGCATCTTTATAGTTGGGATCATGAAAAGCATTAATCATAGCTTCTGCATAATTAAGCAAAATCTCACCATAACGGAACAATACCCAATTATGCTGTTTTTTCGTAACAGTGCTGCCAGCCTCGAAACTAATCGTGTTATTTACATACTTTTTCAAATAGTATCCTGTAGTAGTGGCATTCTGCAATGGCAATCCGTTAGTTCCTCCTTCCCATATTTCCACAGGGTCTACAGGCCATTTCATTTCATTGCAAACAATCGTATATTTCATACGAGGATCACGATTATCGTATGGATTTGACTGATTATTCCATACAAAAGGAGTACCATCCTTCATATCATACGCTTCCATCAAGTTTTGTGTCGGACAGGTAGATGTCTTTCCACCCTCCACTCCAATAGGAAAATTAGCCTTCTCAAAGTCACCGCTCTCACCTGTCGGACGATACAATATCACCTCAGCTTTCTGATTATTAACGTCATTAAATATTTGAGGATAAGGAACCAAGTCCAAGCCTAAATCTGTTTTCTGTTTAATAATATCATAAGCAGCTTCTGCGGCTTGTTTCCATTTATCTTCACTATCTTCTGAAAATAAAGGGCTGGCCATATACAACGTAACACGCGATTTTAATGCCATAGCAGCTGCCCGCGTAACACGTCCTTTCTCTTTTGTACTGAAATTATCATAATTCACAGGCAAAATCTGTGCAAGATCCGAACATTCATCCACGATGAATTTAGCAATCTTCTCATAAGATTCAGGATTTACCCCGTTAGCTTCATTCTGTGCCAAGACATCTAGTACAAAAGGAATATTGCGATAACGCTTGATTAATTCAAAATAGAAATATGCTCTAAGGAAACGGACTTCATATTGATAATTAGTAAACTCTTTCATTATAGCCTCATAATCATCCGAATATTTCCATTCATCAAATGTCAGTCCGGCAGTTTCCTTCAAATAGAAGTTGGCTGCCCGAATTCCTTCGTAATAATGTCCCCATACATTATCCACCAAATTATTGGCAGACCATGTACCATCCACAAACCGCTGGATATTGGAAGACTTGTAAATATGGACGGCATCATCCGTAGCCGCATCCAGCATGGCCCCATCTATAGAACAAAAGTCCGCTTTTAAGAAACCATATACATTGGTTGCCAGTTGCTTCACACGATTATAGCTATCAAGCACCTCTTGTTTGGTAAAGTTATCAGACTCATCACAATCCATAAAATCACATCCTGTCATCATCAATAAAGATAGAAGCAGTACTATATTTTTAATCTTTATTTTTTTTATCATTGTCTCTCCAATTTAGAATTGTAAATTAAAACCAAATGTATATTGTTTCATCGCAGGATGAGTAACTCCCAACGCCTCCGGATCAGCAATATCAATGCCATCCAGACATAACAGGTCGTGTCCGCGAACATAAAGTTTCACCGATTTCACAACATTCTGCCTACGTAGCCATTTATCAGGTAATTGATAATAAACTTCTAATGTTCGTAATTTCAAAAACGAAGCATCTGTCACCCATAATGAGTTATTATTATAATTATTCGCTGATCCTAATGTAGTTAGCCTGGGTAATGTCCCATTCGGATTATTCTCGCTCCAACGATTTTCCCAATAATATCTGGAAATTGTATTATTGTTAATCAATGGTCGGTACACACTTCGTGTATCCAGCACCTGGCTATAATTGGCCACTCCCTGAAATTGCGCCAAAACTCCCAAGCCCTTGTATTCAGCACCTAAATTGAAACCATAATAAATCTCCGGACAGGTAGCGTTATATCCCATGGCAACTTGATCATATTGATCGATACGTTTATCACCATTCTGATCTTTGAGTTTTAGATCACCGGGACGTACCTCCGACAAATATTGTTTTACCTCACGTTGGTTTATTTCTTCCTGATTCTTATAGATTCCCTCTACTTCATAACCAAATATTTGACCGACACGACACCCTGTACGCTCCAAATAATCATACGGACGATATTCTTCATTCATATTGATAATTTTACTCCGATTGAAGGAGAATTGCCCGTTTATCTGATAACTGAACTCACCTATCCGGTCATTCCAACCTGCCATTAATTCCACTCCATAGTTATTGACAACACCATCATTACGCTTGGGAACGGTCATTCCGAACACAGAAGAAATCGCATTACCACCATCTACCAGAATATCAGTCCGATGATCATAATATCCATCAATAGTTAATGACAACTTCTTCCATACCATGAAATCCATACCAACATTCAACTTATGCGACTTTTCATAAGTAAGCCCGTCTACAGCAATTTGCTTTTCAGTCATACCACTTTGGCTGGCCGGAGTATCCTTGAAATAATAACTATTACCACTTCCCATATAATACTTATACAGATTTACCCCAAAATCCGCCCTTCCAACTATACCATAAGATACTCTCAATTTTAAGAAATCAACCGATTTTCCTTTCATCCAGCTTTCTTCTGAAAGAATCCAACCAGCACCTATTGACGGAAATATTCCCCAACGATGATTCGGTTCCAAAACACTGGATGCCGAACCCGATAAAGCAAAATCAAGTAAATAACGGTTTTTATAGCTATAATGCGCTTGTCCAACCATATCCATATATGCCCGGGAAGCATTCTGTCCATCACGATCCATCCGGTCCATAGCATAAAGTAAAACTGTATTCAGCCGATGTAATCCCCAATTTCTATCATAATTTAATTGGGCATTAAAGTTAAAGCGGCGGACAATTTCTCCTGTACTGCTGCTAAAACTCAAAGCAGATTCATTACGCAAGTTTTTATATTGGTCTTCTTGTCCATCCCATCCTTTCACTGAAGACTCATAAGCAAAGTTACGAGTATTGGAATCCCAGTAACTAGCATCGCTGTCAAGCCCCACTCGGACTGAAGCAGATAGACCGGGAGTAAGAGTACTCAAATCCTGTTGAATATTCATATCGGCATACAAAGCACGATTTTGTGAACGCGCATATCCCTTACCTGAAATGAGAGCAATAGGATTATTGGAATAAATAGTAGAACCTCCCCATACCTCATTCTTTGTTTTAACAGGAAACACTCCTGAAGGAACCTGGTACAAAGCTGTGAAGATATCATCTAGCTGTGCACCCGGACGATTGTGTTCTGAGAAATTACCTAGCATACTCAATTGCACTTTCGTGGTTTTGGTAGCCTGTATATCAAGATTAGTCCGTATATTCAACTTTGAGAATTTAAGCTGGGTGGAATAATCTTCATTGTCATTGGTCGGCTTCAGAATTCCCTGATCATTCAGATAATTCAACTGTGCATAATATTGTACCTTATCACCCCCTCCCTGAATGGAAAAGTTTGCATTCTGACCAAGGCTATGATTCCGCAAAGCCTCTCCCCACCAATCTACGTCCGGATAAAAGTCTGGGTAAGTACGATCTCTAAACGCGTCTAGTTCACGTTGAGTATAACGGGGGCTAAGATGATCATTTTTCAACCCTTCATTCAAAGCTTGGGCATAAGTATATCCATCTACCATTTCCGGTAAACGGACCGGAGTCCCCATATTAAACTCATAATTGAAATTAATTACCGGCTTGCCAGTCTTTCCACGTTTCGTGGTAACATAAACGACCCCATTAGCTCCTCGTATTCCATACAGTGCCAAAGCTACGGCATCTTTCAAGACAACCACAGATTCTATTTCTTGCACTGTCAGGTCTGATATGGAACGTACAAAGCCATCAACCAATATCAGCGGGCTTTTGCTGTTTGTAGTCCCCAAACCACGTACATACATAGTAGCACCATCTGCCCAGGAACTGCCGGCATTCTGTAACACATATAGTCCTGGAACAGAACCAAATAATGAGTTAGAAGGATTAACACTCGTTTTATGGGATAATTGCCCTGCTGTCACCATTCCTCCCGCAGTAGTAGATTCTTTCCAGTCAACCGAAATACCTCGACCGTACTGCTGTATGCTGTCCGTTTCCTGTGCCAGCATATTTGCCGACACCAGCAAACCTGTCATTACTAATTTTATAGCTTTATTCATAGTATTCTTTTATTTCTTTATTCATTGAATGATTTTCATGATCACCATCCCGGGTTCTGTACTAACCCGTATCCTTTATTCACTTCCTTATCAGGAAATGCACTCAGATACCATTTTGCAGAAAATCCTCCCGGCTTTTGCCATGCTCTTTCCGGCAACTGCGGAAAATCAAATTTATATTCTTTGGTAGTTTTATGGCGATACACATTAATTCCATGCAAATGTTTTGTAAAATCAGATTCACGTTTCCAACGTATCAAATCAAAGAAACGGTTTTCTTCCCATACAAATTCACAAGCGCGTTCTCGAAGTACTGCTTCGCGAAACTCTGTTTTCTCATCCAGTTTTCCTTTCAATACCAGCCCTGGCAAACCAACGCGTGCTCTAACTGCATTGATATACTGATATGCCTCACTGGTACGCCCACATTCATTCAATGCCTCTGCATAAGCAAGATATACTTCAGCCAAACGTAAATAAGGCCAATGAATTACACGGTTATTGTACTCCCCTTTCCGGTCAAGAGCGAATTTACGTCCGGCAATCCCTGTTGACAAACTCTTACTATCCAAATTGTTCTTATTCCAATCCGCACCTTTGGGATAATTCTTTTTATCATTAGCATCTTCCTTGAATACCTCAGCCTTTCTACCTTGAAAATCGTCACCATCCAATAAGATTGTTTCACACAACCGAGGATCACGATTTATAAAAGGATTTTTCTTATGAACAGGATTATCCCAATCAAAATCATCACCATTCGCCATCGGGAACAAGTCAAAACATTCTTTTGTCGGACACCATGCGCCCCAACGTAAACTTTGCAGCAACGTACTGATACCATTTGTCCTAAAATGCCTGCGTACAGAAATTAGGCTCTCTGTAGTACCCCTGGTATAATATGCATCCTGAAATGCCTGACGAATTGTATTTTTAGTTGCCGTTTCTTTTTGTACCAATTCATAAAAACCACCTTGTTTCCAAGATTTGAAAAAATCTTCCCCCGCTTTTGCCGCATCTTTCCAGCGTTGTTCACTATACCCGCCAAACCAAGTCATCAATTTATCAGAGGCTTCCCCCGGAAAATAAGGCTCGTCAGAATTGAACAACGGACTGGCTACGAACAACAGTACTCTTAGCTTTAATCCCATGGCAGCCGCCCCTGTCATACGTCCACTCTCATTACTCAGATCATCTTCCGGCAAAGCCCAAGGTAATTCTTTGCATGCAATAGCCTCATCCAACAACCGGGTTATGAAATCCACAGTCTGTTGCAAAGTGGCACGCTCCGGTAACCCCATTTCTTCCGGCATAATAGCATGGTCAACAATAGGTAAGGCTCCATAATGACGCAACATTTCAGAATACTGCACAGCAATGGTAATTTTGGCCTCCGCCTTCAAACGCAACTTCTCTTCCGCCGTCATATCCGGTACTCGGTCCACATTATTAATAAAGACCCATGCATGGCGAATCCCTTTCCAAGGATCACGTGCGTACATATTGTATTTAGTTGCATGATCCTCTCCACCTGATTCGTCTTCACTTCCGGCATTATAAAGTCCCGGATAATACAACTTATCCGCTCCTGCATAACCAACATATGACTGTGCCAGATCAGTCAACGATTCTATTGAACCCACACGCATCGAAGTCGAATTATTATAACCGGTAGAAAAGCCATAAGGCAATTTCGAATAAGCATACCATAATACTCTCCGGGCATACTCTGCCGTCGAAAAAATAGTGTCGATAGTAACATCCCCGCTAGGAGGTTTCTGAAGAAATTTCTCCCCTAAAGCAAAATCCTCGCATGATGTAAAAGAAGCATATGAGAAGATCAGTAACAGATAAATATATTTTCTTATCTTTTTCATGACTAACTTTATTTTTATAAATTAAAATCCTACTTTCAAGCCCATATTTATCACCATTACTACCGGATACATTGCATTACCGTTGGGACGAGATTCCGGATCTACAATTTTCAATTTATCTAATGTCAACAAGTTATAACCTGTTGCAAAAACTCTCAGACTTCCAATATTGATTTTGCTCAATATTTTTTTAGGAAAATTATAACCAATCTCCACATTTTTCAAACGCAAGTAGGAAGCATCACGTAACCATAAATCCGAGTCTCTGTAATTATTTACTTTATTCGTAAACGAGATGGCAGGAGCTTTAGCTGAATTTCCTTTTTCCGGCGTCCACATGTCATCTATCATATATTTCATTAACGAACGAGAATCTGTGGCTCCAAACGGTTCACGAAAAATATCATCCAATAAGCGGGAAACTTTTGTTGCGCCGGACCATGTCATACTGAAATCGAATCCTTTATAGGAAAATCCCAAATTTATTCCTCCTGTAAGAAGTGGGTAAACTGGATAACCGATAGCGGCAACATCGTACTGGTCTATCTTATGGTCATTATTTAAATCCTTATATTTCACATCACCCGGCTTAGGAATATACCCTGTTCCATGATCCGGTATTGATTTACCACGTTCGGTCTCATACTTTGCCACATCTTCTTCCGAAAAGAATCCATCGTATTTATACCCCATCTGTTGCCCAACTGGCTTACCGGTCTTTCTCATATAATCGTAAGGATAGGGAACTTCATCTTGAAAGACGATCTTATTTTTAGCATAAGCCAGATTGAAACCTATATGATATCTAAAATCATGAATTCTATCTCTCCAGTTTACACTCAGTTCATATCCTTTATTATCAACTTTGCCAATATTGGCAATAGGCAAATTTGCTGCTAAATAAGTTGGCAGAACCTTACGATTTGTGAGAATATCCTTACGACGCTCAATAAAATAATCAAAATTAACTTTTAGTTTGCTGTTAATGAAATAAGCATCCACCCCATAATTCTGCTTTGCAGCCGTTTCCCAAGTTACGTCGGGATTACCAATCTTACTTTCCACTGCACCTTGCCATGCTGTAGATATGGAATTTCCAAAATAATAACTACCTGTCGACGGATTATAAGAATCCGGCAGATAAAGAAAACGATAGTTACCACTCACACGATCATTCCCCACTACACCATAGGAAGCACGAAGTTTAAAATAACTCAACCACGGTTTTAAAGGTTGCATAAAGTTTTCCTCTGTCAGAACCCAACCTGCTGATACTGCGGGAAAAAGACCAAACCGCTTACCTGGCGCAAAATTCTCAGAACCATTATACCCCACGTTCATTTCAACCATATAACGTGTTTTCCAGTCATAAGTAGCACGCCCAACTAAACCGATATAGCTTCGGGGAATAGATTTAAATTCATCCGGATTACTATCCGGATAATATTTCATTGTTTGATTGTACATAGCCAAGGCTGAAACATGATGATCACCAAAATCACGCTTATAATTCATGGCGACCTCCATATACCAGTCTCTGCTCCGGCTTGTACTCTCCGAATATTGAAGATTGGTCTGATCTCCCACTTTACGCAAATTCACTGTACCATCTTCATTTACTATCGTCTCATAATGAGGATAAGAAGTTTTACGCAACTTTTTCAAAGTCACACCGCTATTATAAGATGCTTTTACATGTGCCTTCAAACCTTTAGTGATGAAGTTCAATTTCTGCTCCAGCATAAAATCAAAATTCAGGATATTCCCTGCTGAAGTGTTATATCCTTTTCCATAATATGGATAAAGTCCGTCTCTTACAGTACCCGGCAGACTAAATTCTTTTGTATCAGGCCATATCCATTTTCCATCCATAATACCTACCCCCGACATTGGAATAGCCCAATAAATATCACGGAACAATAATCCGATATCACTACTTCCTTCATAATTCGGCGTACGCTTATCATTAACACGCCCACCTAAATTCATACGCATCAATGTGGTTTTCGTCAGGTCCAAATCCAGATTTATACGATAATTGTAACGGTTATATTTGAAATTACCATCATACTCTTTCTCAAACGACTTGAATAGACCATCTTGCGTCAACACACCCAAGGAAGCAAAATAACGGACTCCTCTTGTTCCTCCGGAAATAGAAAAATTATGTTGCGTTTGCAAAGCCACGTCCTTTATTAACATATCCACCCAATCCGTATCTGGATAAGCTAAAGGATTGCTGTGTGTCCGGTAGGCTTCAATCGCTTCATCCGTAAAAGCAAAGTTACTCTCTATTCCATCCCGACGCTGGGCATTGACATATGTACTTGCATACTCATAACTGTTGGCAAATTCCGGCATACGCGTTGGCATTTGTAAAGAATAAGAAGTAGATACATTTATTTTAGGTTTTCCTTCTTGTCCCCTTTTCGTTGTTACCAAAATAACACCATTAGCACCACGAACACCAAACACAGCCGTTGACGAAGCATCCTTCAAAATAGAAATATCTTCAATTTCATTAGGATCAAGTTGGTTGAACGAACGTTCTACTCCATCTACCAAAACAAGTGGTGACGATAATCCTTCTGTCAACGAACCGACACCACGGACATACATTGTTGCATCATCAGCTCCCGGCTGCCCAGTCTGCTGCACAGTAGACAACCCCGGTAATTTGCCGGTCAATGCATTGGATATACTTGAGACTGGTGATTTAAGAATTTCTTCTGTACCCACAGATGAAATAGCACCCGTCACTGTCACTTTCTTCGTTACGCCATACGCTACAACTTGTACTTCCTGCAACTGCAAAACATCTTCAGATAATTCAACTTTTAAAGTAGACTCGCCCTTATAAACAATTTCTTTACTATCATATCCGACATAAGATATGACAATTGTCGCACCAACAGGAACATCCAGTTTAAAATTCCCATCCATATCTGTTATAACACCTTTACCGGCATTCTTCACCACGACACTGGCACCTATTATAGGCTCGCCATTATCAGTTACCGTACCAACAACCGTCTTACTTTTCTGCTGCATAATATCTGCCGAAACAGCTATACTTTCCGTCACATAGTTCTCTGAAGAAAATGCCTGTTGTCCAAACACAAAAGACATCGCTAGCAGACATACCCATTTTTGGGGTATCTTCATTGGAGTGAAAAAGTCTTTCATTGCATTTAAATTTAAGTTACTAGAATGATTAAAAATTCATCAAATTGACTAAAAAAAACGACCTGACAAAAATGTTTATTCACACTGCGAATATAGTTAGAAAACCAAAAAAACAAAAACCAAAAACGTACATAAGAAGTATAAAAATTATCCTCCCAAGTTCTCTATTAATCATTGTACAAAAAAACACCCTTTTAGTACAAAAAAATCACCATTACAGCACTACTTCTGCACTGATTTACTCTTAGCTTCAATGTCGCAATCCCTTTTCCGCTTCAATGCTTCCAGAAAATAATAATCTGCATAAATCAAAGGGACATCTATTTCGTTTCCATGCGGATAACTTCCAACAGAATGCATCAATAAGAAATTGTGATTTTCACCAATCTTACTCCGATAATCCGATGATGACAAAGAATGCATTACCTTATCTGCCGTCTCTTTATACTTTGCTTTATTCGAATACATGCTCAATTCATACAAGGCGGCAGCCATAATAGCAGCAGCGGAAGCATCTCTTAATTCATGGGGAATATTCACTGCATCAAAATCCCAATAAGGAATCAAATCTTCAGGAAGATTGGGATGTGTACATACGAATTCATAGGCAGCTTCTGCCTGCTCAAGATATTTTAATTGACGTGTATACCTATAACACATTGTATATCCATAAATACCCCAGGCTTGCCCACGTGCCCAAGCTGATTCGTCGGAATATCCCTGAGCTGTGCAACGACTTCGCACCTTACCTGTTCTCATATCATAATCAACTACATGATAAGAGCTCCCATCCATACGAAAATGATTCTTTAAAGTCATATCTGCATGTGAAACCGCCATATTGTAAAAAGTAGAATCACCGGAAAGAGAAGTTGCCTCAAAAAGAATTTCCAAATTCATCATATTATCAATAATAACAGGACACTCCCAGCCTCTTTGTGCCTGCCATCCTGTACGGGTATTCCATGATTGGATAACTCCGGCTCCAGAACGAAACCGAGTGGAAAGGGACTTGGCCGCTTGCACGATAATTGTATCATATGCCTCCTGCCCCATACGCATACCATTTAAATAACTACATCCTATAATAAAGCCGATATCATGATGAGAAGTTATATATTGTTGTTGTTTCAGAGCTTCCGTATACTTTTTCGCCAATGTTTTCCATTTCTCATCTCCCGTAAGATTATACAAATACCAAAGGCTTCCCGCGAAAAAGCCCGAAGTCCAGTCCCATACGTTACGGGCATATACTATATTTCCTTTAGTATCTACCGTACGAGGTGCCCAAGGTTTACCATTTTTTTCCAGTTTTTCTATCAACAAATCATATTGCGCCGCTGCATACTCAACGTTTTCTGAAAGATAATTTTCCTCTACCCTTTCACAAGCACACACAAAAGTGAAAAACAAGGCTATACAAATTGAAATAATAGTTTTCATAAATAATTCATATTATTTTGAGAAAACAAAAATACGCATGCTAATCACAAAAAAGGGATAATATATGTACAGAAAGAGGATGTCAAATATATACAATGAGACAAAAAGCAGCGATGTACAATAAACGACCTAAAATGTACAATAAACGACAAAAAAAGAAAATACACACATACTCTTTATTTAATAAAAACGATATATTTGTAATCTGTATAATAAGATCTAGAATATGAAAAGCAGGATTATAATCATTTTTTATTTACTAATATACACATTATCAGGAAAAGCACAAAGCATATCATTTCTTCATCTGACAACCGACGATGGCCTACCTAATAATTCCATTTCTTCCATTTATCAGGATGAACGTGAATTCATGTGGTTCGGTACTCGCAATGGAATCGGCGTATATAACGGAAAAAAAATTAAAATCTATCAAAAGGAGAAAGATATTTCCAACAGCATTTTATACAATGATATATATCATATTACCGGTGACCGGAACGGACACGTTTTTATTATGACCAACAGAGGTATCTCCGTTTATGATATAGAAAAAGATTTATTTAGTACGATAACCAGAAATAATATGAAAGCGCAGTTCTTCTCCGGTTATTTATACGCTGCAACATCCAAACAAATATTTAAATACAACGGCAACAAGCTGGAGCCTTTCTATAAATTTCCGGATAACGAAGGATATATCAGAAAATTATATATACATAATGATTCCATACTCATCGGAAGTGACCGGGGAGTATATATACTAACTCCCCAAAAAGAACTAACCCATCCTATTACAGCAGGGAATATTTCTGATATTTTCAGAGATAGTAACGGAGAGTATTGGATAACCGCAAGTTCCGGTCATGGGCTGTACCGCATTCAAGGCGAACAAATTGACAGGTTTCAGTGTAAAGAGGAAGATCCGACGACAATCAGTTCCAATTTTACTCACAGGTGTTGCGAAGATACAGAAGGCAACATATGGATAGGAACTTTTAACGGGTTGAACAAATATGATAAAAATACAGGAGAATTTTACAGATATTTTAAACAGGAACATAACAAAAGTTTAAGCCATTCCTCTATTTGGGGATTATACTGTGACAAACAAGGAACTATCTGGATAGGAACCTATTCCGGCGGCATCAATTATTTCAATCCACAAAAACAGATTTATCGCGAATATCAGGCCTCTTCCAAAGAGGAGGAAGGATTAAGTTCTCCCATTATCGGACGTATGCTAGAAGATTGCGAAGGAAACTTATGGATATGTACTGAACGGGGAGGAATCAATAAATATAATCCTGCTACCCGGACTTACAAACGTTATCTAAGCAAAAGTAGTTCCTGTAATCTACCACATGATAATGTGAGGGCTGTCTACTATGATTCTCTGCAACAAGTATTATGGCTTGGTATACATCTAAAAGGACTGAACAGACTAGATATGAAGACTGGGCATTTCACTCAATATAAAAATAAAAAAGGAGATAGCAGTTCTCTTCCGTCCAATCTTGTGGAGGATATTATTCCTTATCAGAAACAATTGATATTGGCCACAGCAAATGGAGTCACGCTATTTAACCCACAAACAGGCAAATGCAAATTGTTATTTCAGGATAAGAATGCGCTTTATAATACGATATCCACTATAGGGCTGACTTTAGACCACGAAGGTACATTATGGATAGCCAACAATAACAGCGGAGCGTGTGCTTATCATTTTGACAGTCAAAAATTCTCCATTTACAAACATAAGAACAGTAATAAACACAGTCTCAGTAGCAATAGCATTAATTCCATTTACGAGGACAGTCAAAAAAGGCTCTGGTTTTGTACAAACGAAAATGGACTAGATTTATATAGAAAAGAGACTGATGATTTTATCAATTTCGATAAACGTAAAAACGGGCTTGCCAGCAATGTAATATATAATATTTGCGAACTATCACCTGAAAAATTGTTAGTGACAACGGATAAAGGATTCTCAATATTAGATTATCAACATAAAGAATTCAGGAACTATGATGAATTGCCCTTAAGCTGTATAAGTGAAAATGCGCTCTATAAAAGCCGGAAAGGAGAAATATTTATTGGTGGAACCACCGGAATGATTTCTTTCCAGGAAAAAGATTTGGAACAGGCGCCACGATCTTATCGCATACTTCCATATCGTCTAACAGTGAACGGAGAAAATATTCAGACTGGAGACCAAAGTGGAATATTACACCGGAATATTACATATACCCCAAAAATAACCCTAAAATCTATTCAGAACATTTTCAATATCGAATACACAACTACAGATTACATACCTTTCAATAAGAATAAAATTGTTTATCGATTGGAAGGTTTCTCAGACACATGGAATGTATTGGAGCAAAACACTATTACTTATACTAATCTTGCTCCCGGCAATTATACATTAATTGTAAAAGCAGAAAACGTAAACGAAAAGCTAGTTCCCCCTAGTCGATTACAAATAGAAATATTACCTCCCTTTTATCGTACAATATGGGCCTATTTAGCATACATTATAAGTATCATCATACTTACATATTATATCATACATACATATCATCATCGCCTAAAATTACAGGAATCTCTTAAATACGAAAAAAGACATATCGAAGATATCGAAAAACTAAATCAGGCAAAACTACGTTTTTTCACCAACATATCCCACGAGTTCCGAACACCGTTGACACTTATTATCGGCCAAATGGAAATGCTACTGCAAGTACGTTCTTTCAACCCCAATGTGTACAATAAGATTTTGGGAGTTTACAAAAGTTGCCTGCAGTTAAGAGAACTTATAACCGAATTACTGGATTTCCGGAAACAAGAACAAGGACATATGACCATCAAAGTCTGCGAACACAATATGGTTCATTTTATATATGAACACTACCTGCTGTTTCTGGAATACGCGGCACAACGCCAAATCACTTTTAATTTTGAAAAAAGCAGTAATAATATCAGTGTATGGTTTGATGCCAAACAAATGCAAAAAGCTATTAATAATCTTATTTCTAATGCATTCAAATATACCAAAGCAGGGGGAACAATATCTATCGCAGTCAGGAAGAGAAATCAGGAAGTGTTAATTGAAATAACAGATAATGGTTCAGGCATTGCTGAAAAAGATATTGATAAGATCTTCAATCGTTTTTATCAAGCAGACATAGATTCCCCATCACATACAGGTACTGGTATTGGTCTGGCTCTCACTAAGGGTATCATCGAATTGCATCATGGAAATATTGATGTGTCCAGCGAGCTTGGAGAGGGAACAACTTTCCGCATCCACCTAATGACAGGAAAAGAGCATTTCACAAACGACCAAATTTGTACAAATTCCAATACTTCTTGTTCAAATGAAGTCACTAATTTGAATTTAGTCTATCAACAGCCTCTAGAGCAGGAAAAGGAAAATATAGATAACGAAAGTATACCAAAAGAAGGAAAATACAAAATACTAATTGTAGAAGACAATGACTCGCTTAGAGAAATGTTAGTCAACATTTTCAAATCACTTTATACAGTAATTACTGCTGTTAATGGTAAAGAAGGGTTGGAAAAAACGTGTTCGGAAATGCCTCATATTGTTATCAGTGACATCATTATGCCTGAAATGTCAGGTACAGAACTTTGCCTGGCTATCAAACAGAATTTCGATACTTGCCATATTCCCGTCGTTCTGTTAACTGCCAAAACTACAATTGAACACAATCTGGAAGGTTTGAAAATGGGAGCAGACGATTATATCGCCAAACCATTTAATATCAATATTTTATTATCAAGATGCAATAATCTCGTTAATAATCGAATTATGTTACAGGAGAAATTCAGTAAACAACCGCAAATAAATACTCTAATTCTGACCAATAATATCCTGGATAAAAAGTTTATGGATAAAGTCACAGAAATTATTGAAAATGAAATTGATAATGTGAATTTTAGTGTAGACCAACTTGTTGCCCAAATGGGAATTGCCAGAACTAAATTATTCACCAAACTAAAAGCAATAACAGGACAGACTCCAAGTGACCTCATTATGACTATCCGTTTGAAACGAGCTGCATATTTGCTAAAGAATAATCCTGAATTAAATATATCCGAAATATCTGACCGAACAGGATTCAGCTTTCCAAAATATTTTAGTAAATGTTTCAAAAAAAAATATCATGTAACTCCACAAGCTTATAGAAAAGAAGAGATTCAGATATAGAACTTCAGAACACTAGCAGAAAATTATTCGAATTATATTCTTATTTCACATTAGGGATATTCTCAAAATAAATCGGAATATTCCTAAAATAATAAAATGTAAGACAACTAATTCATCGCGAGTTAATAACTTTTTTGCATCTTTAAGTATTTCTTGTGACAAAAAGTCGCACAAGTAATTGTTCAACATTGCGTCTGAACTCATTGTTCCGTCAATAGTAGCCTAAAAAAGCGTGCATTACCAATAATGGTTTAGTGCGAAGCTCTCTTGACAATATGGTTCTATACAAAAAGATCCAATGTATAGACTGTTAAACTGACCGATATGAGTAACATAAGGAACCGCCATACCACCCGTAATAAAGAAATAACTTACGGATATTGAGAAGCTATAACCAAAAGTCAAACAGGCAGGATAGTGTTATAAAATATTCTTCAAAAAACACTTTTCTTTATACATTTTACCTCAATCTGCACAACTTTTTATAACACTTTGTCTCCTCCCAGGAGTTATGTATATTACCACTCACTTCGTTTACTGACTATTTGCCTCCAGCTAACTCGATGATAAAATCTAGGCTGTTTACTTTGAATGCTGTCTTCTTAAAGCATAATGAATTCAAAAAAAGAGTGCACATAAATGAATTTCTCAAATAAAACGTTTCTTTCATAGAGAAATTCATCCTTTGAATAAAAACTGTGGCTATTTTATTTAGCGCATCATAAAAACAATATTATATCTTGCCGTTTTTCTCATAGGACCATATCAACCTCTAAATTATTAGATAACCTGAAACATCATTGGCATTACCTAAAACACGAAAAGAGCCCCATAACCCTCCGCTGAAGTAGAAGCCCTTTCTTAATACAAAAACTTAACTTTGACTTTACTAACTATTCCATTTATTGAGTTTCACAACCCACATGTTTACGTCCTGCAAAATTATAATGGAAATTTATATATCGCAAATTATTAACACAAAAAACATCATATACATCTCAAATTCTGAAGTATACCGCTCAATAAAACATCATTAATATTTTATGGAGTATTTATTGAACCAAAGAAAAAATAAAGCGACAAGAATCCGCTGACTCTCATCGCACAATAAAACACGACAAATACTGGAACGCTTTTCACAAAGGGTACAATATTTAGAGATTCTAAAAACAATAGACAAATCTCTTATTTCTAAAATAAACAAAAAACAAAGTCCGTTGGTTTACTTAAAAAATCATTATTTACAGAAAGCCTTAATTTTAAGCAATAGATAACCACAAAGACATTATCAAACAAATCAATCTGCAAATTTCTCCACTATATTATTCCTCTTCATATAGACAACCTCTCCTCTTGAAAATAATTACTATTCAAATAAGAGAAAATAAATAAAGCGATGATAATCCAACGACTAACACCGCTTGTAAACAATTTAATGCATGAGACCCTTTTCACAAAGAGCATGCTACAGAAAGAAAATGAATCACTTTCCATTTTATTTTTAGGACAAGCAAAAATACAACTTCTTCCTGAATTTAAGAAACAACATAAACTTTATCCTACTCAAAAATCCAATGGAATAAATCTATTTATGTATGAATCATTTGCAAATAATTAAAATATTGAATACTTTTGTTACAGAATATCTTAAATCACAAGACTCTCATGGAAACCTTTTTACTTATCGGCATTACCATTGTAGCTGCCATATGGATTATACGAAAAGAAAACAAGAAACTCAAGAACACCAGCAGACTGCACAGATCCAATAAAACTTTCAGCGAAGAATGTGTCAAGCTACTTAAGTATGAAAAATACGGATGCTACAAACTTACCGGGATGCAATACAAATGCCTAAAGCAGGCTGATTATGGAGTACATCACGGATATGCAATAGCAGAAGGAAACAATCAATATGACAATGCCGTTATAATAAAGAGGAAAGACAATGGGAAGATTATAGCTTGTGTGGAAAATGATGTAAACAGGCAACTACATGATTTTATCATTCAAAACGAAGGAAAGGTACATGCACTATATTACATCTGGAAATATGGTAAAAATAGAATCTACGGATGTGCTTACATTAGGAATAGGGACGAACATCGATAATTGATATTCTTTATGGTTGAGTATTATTTCGTGCTACTAAGCCGTGAAACTTGTGAAAGGCAATACGACTTTTCAAAAGAATCCAATATAATAACAAAGCGATGAAAGTTCTTTAGGGGAGCTCACATCGCTTTAACATAAAAAATACTAGTGTGCAATGATCACCTTCTCACAAAGATGTATTATTGCAATATACAACAATTAAAATTGCACAATTAATAAACAAAGCATTTGTATTGGATAACAGTGATATGATATACAGAAAAACTGTCGTAGACATAATTCTTCTTTAATTACTCATCAGGCACAATACCAAGTGGAACGGGACGATTGTTATATCATTAAAACATAATACCACCGTAAACAACAAACAAAGCGATGAAAGTATTAACTCACACCGCTTAAAAAAACTATAACAAGCCGTAACTCTTTTCACAAAGAGTAGCTACGACGGAAGATTCACACTGATACTAAACTGAGAACAAAAATAATTATTCCCCAGGTATCTACAAAGAAATAACGCCCTAAAAATGCGACTTATAACAAGCTGCTATCAAAAACAGAATCAGAAGAATATCTCATCACTAACTATCAAATATAAAATATCCCCACCACAGATAAAATAATGCACCTCCGGAAGAACAATATTAGAAATAAATTGCTATTTTTGTCACGATCAATAGTACGAAAAACACACCCTAATGCCATTCATGACATCCTCGGAATAAGTACTAATCTGATATATGATACTGCACTGTATGAAATCTAAAGAATCAGCCCCGGTATCATCCACCAAAAACAAACAATCTGTGAATTGGAATACAAAGAAGAGAATCAACCCCAATACGAAAGCATGATTGTCCTCAGATCTATTTCAGTAGCAGAACTTATTAGAAATACTTTAATCATTTAGATAAATAGACAATTCTAGTTTATAAGTACTTGCTTTAAATTCTACATTCCTCTAATGAAAAAACATAATACCCCCTGTCAGTCACGATAGGGGTTTTGTATTTTATAACATTGAAGACACAATGCTTAAAAAATGACATTTATTAAGATCAAATAAGAAGAAAAGAATCAACTATTAACAATCAAGAGCATGTAAACAATTCAGATTATCAAATTAGCAAGGGCAAGATTTTCTCCAATTCTCGTTTATTTTGATGAAAGGATGACAGGTAGCGCTTTACATGTCATACTTTCTTCAGGGATATCTACTGTTATCCGTCACTTCCGATTTTAAACATAGAAACTTTTTATTCAATATAACCCAAAAAGAGAGTTTGTAATAACCGGTAATAAGAAAGGTATGCCTGTTAACCGAATTACCAAGCCTCAAACAATCAACAATATGCCAAAAGAAAAAAATTAAAAAAACGGAATAGAAAAGACCAAAGCACTCATAACAAGATTAGAAAAATTCAGAACAGACTCTGAAGCAGGAATGAAAAACGAGACTAACAGTTATTTCAGTTGGAGCAATAATAACAGAGAACGTACAAAACATTCGATCATCAGCAAGTGACTAAGAAGAACTAATTAAAGAATTGCAGAATCACGCGAATATATAAAAAATATCTACAAATATCTATATGTGATTAAATTTGTAAAAGAACTTCCAAAAAGTATCAGTGACAAGATTTGCCGTATAGAGACTCGCCACAATGATAAGAAAGCAAAGACATCTTCAATCTTTCACCATCCATCACTCTTATATACTAAAAAATCAAATATAGTATACAAGATCTTTTTTTATGTAAACTACTCATCCTAAAAAAATCACGAGAAATCACAAAAAACACACTTTAAAATGCATAAAATTTCAAATTATAATATAATTTTGCTAATACAAAATACATTTAGTGTTTAATAAAGAATACAAAATGAAAAAGAATTTGGATAATAGAGAATTAAATATTATAAACCGCTTTCTTCATGGAGATCATGAAGCATATTCTCTATTATATAAAGAGCATGTCCAAGAACTTTTCTCTTATGGGAAAGCCTTAACAAGTAACGATGAACGACTAAAAGACGCAATTCAAGATGTATTTTATAAAATATTATCCAATCCTTCCTCATTAAAAAATGTACAAAACTTAAAATATTTTCTTTTTAAATCATTAAAAAACAGGCTTATTGATATACTTAAATCAGAAATCAACAAAGAAGCAGTATATGAACGGATTGACTTCACTGTAAATGACGTCACAATATTGGACTCCTTGATTGAAGAAGAAGAACGCTTTGAACTAAGCCAAAAAATCAAATTATTATTGGAACAATTGACATTCCGGCAACGAGAAGCCGTATGCTTGCGATATATATATAATATGGAATACGAAGAAATTGCGGATTTGCTGAATATGAATAACTCCAAATCTGCAAGAAACCTGGTATCTCGGGCACTTGAACATATACGCAATGAAGAATCAGGCATTTTCATTTTACTCTTTCTATACAATCAGCCAAATTTTGCAGCCGACATACTTATATTATAAGTCAATATCCTCCAGCATTTATTATACAATTGCCCTCAAAAATAGTTCTCAAAAAAAAAAATGAAAAAAATATCTCTTTTTTAATGGCAAAAAAATCTGGGTATCGTCTTTATTATAAACAAGTCCGAAACTTGTTTATTGTTAACCTGATTAAAAGTGAAAATAAACTATGCCTGTCAATACCAAATACAAAAATTACTCTGTCAAGGATTTCTTGAAAGATGATTTATTTCTCCAGTGGCAATTGTTGTCTACAGAAACATTAGACAACTATTGGAAACAGGTACTACAAGAAAATCCACATCAAGAGGCTAATATTACCAATGCTATCCGAACGTTACATTCAATAGCTATTAATCGCTCAGCGCTTTCCTGCCAAAAAGAAGATGAAATTCTCAAGAATATATATGCACGTTACCACCGTCATAAAATTCGCAGATTCATTTATTGGACTACCAGTGTAGCAGCAGGCCTGATATTACTATTTTTTTCAGTATCTCCATTAACAAACATAACAGAAGAAAATATCAATGTAATGCTATCGGATGTTCAGTCCGTAAGGTTGGATACAATTCAGGATGTAAGATTAATAATAGGTAACAAGAAAACAATAACAATGGCAGAAGATGCCGATATCAGCTGGTCGAAGAAAGACGAAATTGAAGTAAATGGACGTTCATCAAATTCTAGCTACAAATCACAAATAGATGCAGACGTCGAATACAGCACTTTGCTGGTACCTTATGGCAAGCGTTCTTTTCTAACATTACGTGATGGCACGAAAATATGGATAAATTCCGGTACCGAGCTCCGGTTTCCAGCAAATATGGAGAAAAAAGGACGCGGCATCTACGTCAATGGTGAAATATACATTGAAGTCGCAAAAGACGAAACATCTCCTTTCTATGTACGCACATCCGAATTTGACGTAAGGGTATATGGAACTAAGTTTAATGTCACATCCTACAAGGCAGATCTGAATAAGTCAGTCGTGTTGGTGGAAGGTAGCGTGTCAGTATTGACGAAAGAAAAAGAAGCTGAAGAAATATTCCTTCATCCGAACCAAATGTACAAAACTGATCAACCCGGGAACAAAGTCACTGATGTGAATGCACTTCAATATATTACATGGAAAGACGGAATATGGCAATTTACGAGTGAACGGTTGGAAAACATTGTTCTTCGGCTGTCACGCTATTATGGCATAAAAATACATTGTGATGAAATATCAGCAGCAAAATCATGTACCGGTAAATTAGTACTGTTTGACGACATAAATGAAACATTGCAAATAATTGAGGAAATATTCGGCGTGAAATATACCCCCAATCAGAATGAGATAACAATTAGTATAAACCCTTAAAAACAGTGTAGCCTATGGTAAAATAAACGAAATAAAAAGCCGGATAATACGGCAATACTATCCGGCGTAATTTAGCTTACTAATAAAATATTAAAAGCAATTCTAAAAACAATCAAATGTATGAGAAAAATGGCTCATTTGAAATTAATGAATATTTATTTATATAAAAGGATGTTGAATGTTCAACGCATAGTTTTACTCCTTTTATATGTAACTTTCACTGTTCCATCGCTGGCAGAAGTCGCTACGATGCAGTTACCGCAGCTTTCGCTGAATTTAAATAACGTAACGAGACGTGAGGTATTTAACACTATTGAAAAAAATACCAAATACGTATTTATCTATTCGGACGAGTTACTTACAGAATTAAACGAAAAAGTTAGTATCCATGTCAATAAGCAAACACTGGACAAAATATTAGATAAAGTTTTACATTTAACGAGTTTGGGTTATAAGATAACTAATAGACAAATAACAGTAAGCAAGAAGGCTCAAACGGTCATCCCGAAAACTCCATTAAAGATTACAGGACACGTAACCGATGAAAAAGGAGAAGCTTTAATTGGGGTAAACATACAAGAAGAAGGAACCAACAATGTAGTTATTACAGATATGGATGGAAATTTCTCAATTTACAATGTGTCAGGTCCTTCCTCCGTCTTACAGTTTACTTATATAGGTTTTGTTCCATTAAAAATTGTAGTAGGAAAACAAACGAATATGTCCGTAAAGCTGGACCCTGATATAAAAGGATTAGAGGAAGTAGTTGTAGTGGGATACGGATCACAAAAGAGAGAAAGTGTAATTGGAGCTATTACCACCATGAAACCTGCCGCTTTACAAGTGAATCAAAGCCGTTCTGTTACAAATGCCCTCGCCGGACAAGTAGCTGGTGTTATTGCTGTGCAACGAAGCGGCGAGCCTGGGAATGATACTTCTGATTTTTGGATTCGTGGCATCTCCTCTTTTGGTGCGGGAACAACTCCGTTAGTCTTGGTTGACGGAATCGAGCGTAGCCTGAGCAATATCTCTCCAGAAGAAATTGAATCTTTTTCTGTTTTAAAAGATGCCACTGCAACAGCAGTCTATGGTGTTAGAGGAGCTAACGGTGTGATTCTGGTACAAACCAAACGCGGTCAGATTGGTAAGCCTCGCATTCAGATAAAGGCTGACTATGGTTTCTCTACTCCGACCATGCTTCCCGAATTTGTAGACGGAGCCAAATATATGGAGGTTATGAATGTGGCGAGTCAGTTTTCCTCTGGAAAGGATATGTATACACAAGCAGCAATCGATGCCACTCGCAATGGTACCGATCCAGATTTATATCCTAACGTAAACTGGTTGAAAACAATAACCAAAGACCATGTACCCAATGGACGTGTCTCTTTAGACATCAATGGAGGTACTGAGCGATTACGCTATAGTATGGTATTGGCTTATCACGGAGAGACCGGTATGACAGTAACAGATCCGGGAGTGGAATATAATACATCCAATAATCTGTCACGTTATAATATACGTACCAATTTGGATATGAATCTAACCCCTTCCACTGAAATTAACGTAAGCTTGGGAGGATACATCATGAACCAGCGCACACCCGGCTTCTCGACAAATGCCGCTCCTTTTACGGACATCATCTATCTGGCCTTTAAAAATACTCCGATTGTCCATCCCACCGTTTACTCTAACGGACAGATTCCAGCCAACACATCACAAACTAATCCGTGGGCAGCCGCTACACATTCAGGATTTATTTCAAGCTACAAGAGCAGTTTGCAATCTGTATTTGCCGTAACACAGGATATCGGCAAGTTGTGGCATCCACTGAAAGGATTGAAAGCGAAAGCCACTTTCTCATTCGATACCTATGCTTGGAACTCATTTTTGAGAAGAAAAACACAAACTACTTATATGGCAACCGGACGTGACGAAGAAGGGAATTTATTGACCAGTATCACGAACCAGGGAGATGATTACTTGCAGTATGCAAAAGAAGCCGGCGGCAATCGCACCATGTACCTGGAAGGTCAGCTGTCTTACAGCCGTCTGCTCGCAGATAATCACCAAATAGACGGACTATTGTTGTATAATATGCGGGATTATGTAAATGCAGACGCAGCTTCAGCCATTTATTCACTACCGTATCGTACACAAGGTATCGCTGCTCGTTTGTCATATAGCTATAAAGGCAGATATTTCATCGAAGGAAACTTCGGGTATAACGGTTCAGAGAACTTTAGTAAAGGGAACAAATGGGGATTCTTTCCCTCCGTAGCCGGTGGCTGGCTTGTGACCAACGAAAAATTCATGGAGAATGCCCTCTCCGTATTATCTAAATTGAAATTTCGTGGCTCATACGGTTTGGTAGGCAACGACCAGTTGGCAGGACGACGTTTTGCTTTCCTATCTACGATAAACAGTGGAAATGGATTTACTTACGGACTTACAGGCAACCAAGGTATAGGTGGAAAATTCGAAGGAGACTTCGGGGTTGAAGATTTATCGTGGGAAACCGTAAAGAAAACAGATATCGGGGTTGAAATCGGCCTATGGGACTGCGTCAATATACAAGCCGATTATTTCCATGAAAAAAGGGAAGATATCTTTATGCAAAGAAAGACCATACCGGAAACAGCAGGATTCAATACAAATCCATGGGCAAACTTCGGTATCGTAAAAAATCAGGGATTTGATGCCAGTCTGGAAGTAAACAAGAGTTTTGGAAAAGATTTCTTTTTATCATTACGAGGTAATTTCACTTTCAGTCGTAATGAAATTGTAGAATATGACGAATCCGAGACTATGAAACAAACAACCCGTGCACATACTGGAAATCCATTGAACACATATTACGGACTGAAAGCTATCGGTCTGTTTCAGGAAGAGGATTTTAAAGCAGACGGGACATTAGTGAACGGAATCCCCGACCATACATTCGAACCGGTAAAACCCGGTGATATTCGTTATGAAGATACCAATCATGATGGTAAAGTGGATGCCTATGATTATCAACCTATCGGTCGTCCTTCTGTTCCGGAGATTGTATATGGATTCGGATTCAGTGCACGTTGGAAGAGTTTTGATCTCAGCGCATTCTTCCAAGGTTCTACAAATGTATCCAATATGATTCAAGGAGATTTACTGATTCCCGGCAGTGGCGGTGGTGGATTGGGCAATATTTATGCCAACTGCGATGACCGTTGGGATCCGAGTGATCCGTATAGACAGGTATTCTGGCCTCGTTTGTCCACCAATAAAAGTTCTAACAACATGCAATATTCTACATGGTGGTTAAAAGATGTTTCTTATTTGCGTTTGAAAAATCTTGAAGTAGGCTATACTTTCCCAAAAAAATGGCAGAAAGCGGCGATGATGCGTGACGCACGTATTTTCTTCAGAGGAAGCAATCTGTTAACATGGGCTGCATTTGATATGTGGGACCCGGAAATCAATTCCAGTGACGGAATGAAATATCCTTTAATGAAGGTATATTCATTTGGTTTTCAAGTAACATTTTAATCTTACGTACAATGAAAAAATATACATATAAAAAATATATCCAAACAATGATGCTGGCTGTTGCCGTCATCCCGTTTTTCTCTTCTTGCGATTACTTGGATAAAGAACCGGATGATATGCTGACTATAGATGCTGTATTTGACAATGCAGATTATACAAAGCAATGGTTGGCAGGTGTTTATAATCTTGTACCCGATCCCTTGTGGGAATACATGAATTTTGCCGGATATGGCTATTACATGATGAGTGATGAGACACAAATGGCTTCGTCACTGGGACAGTTTGGTTGGGGAAATCTGATGAATGTACAACAAGGAAGTTGGACACCTACACAAATTATTCCAGGAAAAAATCTGTGGAAAGAGACCTATCAAAAAGTGCGTTCAGGACTTATTTTCCTGGAAAGAGTAAAAGAGATTCCAGACCAGAGACAAACAGTCGAACTAGTAGAACGATATAAGAATGAAGTTCGGTTCCTAATTGCTTACTATTACTCAAGAATGCTGGAGGTGTACGGACCGTTCCCATTGATTACTTCATTAATGGACGTAAATGATTCGGGTGAGGTACTGAAAAAAGAGCGCACTCCCTATGATGAAATCGTAAACTACTTGGACAATGAATTTATGGAACTTTCCAAGATACTACCTTCTTCCTATGATAATGTAAACATCGGACGCCCCACTTCCGGTGCATGTCTGGCATTGCGCGCCCGTATGCTAATGTTTGCAGCCAGCCCATTATTTAACGGGAATGAAGATTTCAAGGATGTCGTCAATAAAGACGGAACTCCACTTTTTAGTCAAAGCAAAGATAACAAAAAGTGGGAGAAAGCAGCAGTAGCAGCCAAGTTGGTTATTGATCTTCCTGAATATGATTTGTACAAAGAGTACCTGGAAGACGGTTCCATTGATGCATTAATGTCCTGTACCAATTTATATCTGACTACTACTGAACAGAACCCGGAAATTATAATGGCCTTCCCAGGAAAAACAAGTTCATTATATGAATACCATTTAATGCCTCGCAAATCCGGTTTTGCAGGTTGTATCAGTGCCACACAGAACATCGTGGATGCTTTCTTTATGAAAAATGGCTTAAGCATCGATGAATTAGGTTCAGGATATGTAGAAGAAGGATTCTCTACTGAAGATACATATTATCCTACGAAATATACCTATGGTAGTGCGGATAAGAAAGAAGGATTGGTGACACCGAAAGGTACATATAATATGTACGTTAATCGAGAACCCCGTTTTTATGCCAACATTCGTTTTCATGGCAAATATTGTTCGTTCGATGATGACAAGAGGCAACACAACTTTTTGAACGGAGGGCAAGATGGTAAACCTTCGCATGATAGTCCAATAGCTGGTTATCAAATTAATAAGGCCATTCATCCTGCCACCCGTTCAGGGTCTTATCCTTATAAACCGGGGATCATTGTTCGTTTAGGAGAGATGTATCTGAATTATGCAGAAGCACTAAATGAATATAATCCAGGACATACAGATATTACAAAGTATGTAAATCTAATTCGTGAACGTGCCGGACTGCCTGCTTTAAAATCCGGTTTGTCACAATCGGAAATGCGTGAAGCGATTCACCATGAACGCAGAGTAGAATTTGCATTTGAAGGAGGAATGCGTTATATGGATATCCGTCGTTGGAAAGAAGCGGAAAAAGTTTTTGAAACCCCGATTTCTGGTATGAATACGGATGCTAAAACCAATAATGATTTCTTCAAACGAACAGAAATACAGAAACGAATATTCTTGAAGAAAATGTATTTATGGCCTATTTACCAGACTTACTTGGATAACAATGAAAAAATGGTTCAAAACAAATATTGGTAATAAGAAAATGATTATGAAAATGAACCTCTATTGTATTTTATGTCTATTTCTAACAGTTTTTTCATCAGCTTGTGGTAATGAAAAAATTGATGGAAATAAAACTAAACAGGTGACATTGACTATTACTCCTTCCGACGAGATAATTGTAGAAGGTAAAGGGGGCAGTGTCTCGTTTACTGTCACACCAAGTGACCCTACAGTAGCACTAAAATATGTACCTAGTGTAGAGTGGGTGAAAGCAACTAGCGGCACCAAAGAGACTCTTTGGAACATAGCGACAAATACTTCCAAACTAAGCAGAGAAGGATATATTTATATTCTGGATAACGCTTCATTGGTTCAGTTAGGTAAAATCACTATCATTCAAAAATCGACAGACGGTGAAATTCAGGAGAATCCGACAGTATCGTTTAACGAAGCGGATGTACCGATTTTTATTCCTTTTGCCGGAAACTCGTATATGACTACTCCTCCAGCTTCTTCCGAAATAGACCTCTATACCGGTAAATTCAAGGATACATGGATGGACAAAACAATTGTTAGCAGCACCTACTTCCATGTGGGCGAAACTGGTAATATGAATTTGGCAGTCGTTGGAAGCAATGAAACCGGAAATAGTGTCGTACGCTTCAAGATACGGGACAAAACGTATGATGTTACTATCAGTGGTCCTACTTCTAAAATATACGGTATTGCTACAATTCCGATAAAAAAATCGGGATATATCCGGGTGGATATGCAGGGAGTATCAAGAAGCGGTAAATCTTTCGGTGATGTCACTGGTTTCCGGATAGGTGGACAGGCGACAATGGGCGACAATCATTTTGTAACAGAAGAAAAAATGGCTGAAGATAAGTTGAATTGTTACTTCTTTCGTAGAGGAGCTTCCGTGCATTGGGGGTATACAATGCCCGAAGCTAATGTTGAGTATTTCTATAATGAAGTTTTGGTCACAGAAGAAAATGTCCGAAATAGTTCATACTATATGATGAACGGGTTCTCCGAAGGCTATATGGGTATTCAACAAACGAGTTCCGGTGAGCACACTATTTTGTTCTCTGTCTGGAGCCCTTATTCTACTGACAATCCTAGTGACATACCAGAGGACAAAAGAGTGAAGCTATTACGCAAAGGTAAGAATGTCACTGTCGGAGAGTTTGGAAATGAAGGAAGCGGTGGACAAAGTTGGTTACATTGCGGTTGGAAAGCTGGCACGGTGTACAAAGCGCTTGTTCAGGTGAAACCGGACGGAAACGGAAACACCATTTATACAGCCTATTTTTATGCAGACAATGAATGGAAGCTAATCGCATCTTTCTTACGTCCGGACACAAATACATGGTATAAGGGAGCTCATTCATTCCTAGAGAACTTCGATCCGGTAAACTCAATCTATACCCGTTCCGTACTCTACAAAAACCAGTGGGTACGGCTTGCGTCAGGCGACTGGAAAGAGATTACGACAGCTAAATTCACCTGTGACAATACGGGAATACAGGGTTTGAGATACGACTATTCCGGCTCGGTCGATGAGAAGAATTGTGGTTTCGTTCTAAAGAGTTTCGGCTTCTCGGATGATCATACGGAATATGGAAAGATTTTTACCCGTCCTTCCAGTGGAACAGCTCCAGACATTGACTTTAAGAGATTAGAGAATATTCCATCTGTTGAATAAATAATTCAAAATAATGAAAAAGATAAAATTTATATATGCCACGATGTTGCTTGTCCTCGCATTAGCAATGAATGCATGCGACGATTATTATTCGGTAACTGTCAACGGTGATCCAGGCATTACACCAACAGTATTGATAACACCGGAAGAGAGCATTACTTTGCCGGCCAAAGAAGCAGCAGGAGAAATAGAGATTATATCCAACATGGATAACTCGACAATTTCTTTCCACGTTCCTTCCGATGCAGAAAGATGGTGCAGCGTAACACTCGAAGGAAATAGGATATCGCTTGCATTGGAAGATAATCCACGAATGATTGCACGTTCTACGATTCTAACTATAAAGGTTTTTTCAGTTACTCGAAAGATTGAAGTAGTGCAGGAAGCAAAAGCAGCAGAACCTATTTATCCGATAGAGAAAGTCTATAAATTCAAAATTCCTTCTGTCGAGAATTTTGATATAAGCAAGATTTATAAGGTGATGGATGATAAATTAAAAGTTGCGGAAATCTGTCTGGAGTATCTAAAAAATGATCATATTGCTTCAAAGGCTGTCGTTGTTTATACCGGTCAAGGTGGAGCGGCTGATTATACCAGAGGGTTGGTCGCATATTTGGTAGACGATGACGGCAATGTGTCCGACATCGACAAAAACGGAGGAACAGTAGCATTCAACTATAACGAAAATACACTTGATTATGTAGCCGGCAATTCTAATGCTGTTCAAACAGTTTATCTTTCTGCTTTCGGTATTACAACAGAGGAACAAGAAAATGCTGTTGAAGTTGTGGCTGAGCCGTATTTAGTAGCGGATATATCAGGCAATTCATATCCAACTGTCAAAATAGGTAGTGAAGTATGGTTGGGGACTAACCTCCGTACAACAAAATTTGGTGATGGTTCGGAGATACCATTTAGTGCTATGAATTCTTTGAATCAACAAGTTGCATCTTATACATACCCAGGTGGTGACTCTGATGTTGATGCTTCCTTATATGGTTATTTATACACAAGTAAAGTAGTGGCAGATGAAGACTTATTAGCCGGCAGCATTGTGGATGGTCTGTGGCGTATCTCTACCGGAGGAGGAAATAATAGTAACGGATTAATGGGTAATGTAACTGACTGGCAACGCTTGTTTAAGTATATCGGACAGGACCAACTGGGAACATTATTGGCACCGGGATACAATTGGAACAACGGCGGCAATGGTGCGTTTGATATTAATACAGTATCCGATTTAACAGGTTTAAGTATAGTGCCTGCCGGACAAATATATAGCAACGGAGCTTTTGCCTTAGGTTATTTAGGGCAAGCGTTTTTCTTCTATGGAAATGCAGGTCAAGGATATAACTTAGCAGAGAGAGACGGCAAAGCGGCCGATCAAGCCGGAGTACGCCAATGGAATCATGTCACGGATGCTTGTTCCATTCGTCTTGTCCGAATCGACAATCATCAATAACAATCCATTTTACAGAGTTTTCTATATCAACAATCATACTATTGGCAGAAAAATCCGTCGATAGTATGATTGGAAAAAGAACAAATATGTCACATTGTTAATATAATTAATAATTTTAAATTTTGAAACGAATGAGAAATAGGACTTTGTTTGGAACCGTTGTAAGTGCTATGCTTACCACCATGGCATCCTGTGTGTCAGCTCCTCAACACAACACTTTGACCAAAGCGGAAATAGCTGACGGTTGGCAACTATTATTTGATGGAAACACACTCAATGGCTGGCGTGACTATAATGGAGATTCACTCACACAACCTTGGCATGTAGTAGATGGATGTATTCAAGCAAATGGTGACGGAAGTGACCTTTCAGGTTATATCGTAACCGATCGGGAATTTGACAATTTTATTCTTGACTGGGATTGGAAACTTTCGTACGGTGGCAATAGCGGCATGCTTTATCACGTAGTAGAAGATCCTTATTTTAAAGTTCCGTATGTAACCGGCCCTGAATATCAGTTGATTGATGTAGAAGGTTGGGAAAAGACAAACGCTCCCACCAAATTGGAAGAATGGCAGAAACTGGGAGTAGACTATGCAATGCATCTTCCAGACCCAGACTCCATGTTCGTAAATCCACAAGGCAAATGGAATAACTCACGCATCGTGTTCGATAATGGGCATGTAGAACATTACTTAAACGGACATAAAATTTTGGAATTCGAGGCATGGACCGACGATTGGTTTCAACGCAAAGAAAGCGGTAAATGGGAAATGTCTCCTGAATATGGTTTGGGGCGCAAGGGAGTTCTCTGTTTACAGGATCATGGCTATCCTGCTTCCTTCCGCAACATCAAAATAAAGGAATTATCCAAGAAGATACCTGCTAAAACGGAGTTCCTGTTTAACGGAAAGGACTTGAACGGCTGGAAAGTGTACGGAACCGAATTGTGGTATGTGGATAAAGAAGGCTGTTTGGTATGTGAAAGTGGAAAAGACAAACAATACGGTTATTTGACTACCCGCGATTATTACAACGATTTTGACTTGAATCTGGAATTTAAGCAATTAGCTAATGGCAATTCCGGTGTCTTCTTCCGTTCATTCATCGAGCCACCGGTCAAGATTCACGGCTGGCAATGCGAAGTGGCTCCGACGGGCAACGATACCGGTGGCATTTATGAATCTTACGGGCGCGGTTGGCTGGTACAAATTCCAGATGAAAAAGAAAATATCCTGAAACAGGGAGACTGGAATACTTTACGCATCCGCGTGGAAGGTGCGCATGTACAAACATGGCTGAACGGTGAACTGATGACAGATTTGACAGACAAAAAGATTGGTGCCACACAAGGACGTATCGCATTACAGATTCACGACGGGGGCGGTATCAAGGTGCAGTGGCGCAATATCCGTTTGACAAGACTGTAAGACAGTATTAAAACATATACAACAATAACTTATGTACAAAATATGGGAATTGACAGAAGAAAATTTTTAAAAGGCATGGGCAGCCTCGCTTTGTTCTCTATCGTGCCAAGCAAAGTATTGGGTGGGCCCAACCATATTGCTCCAAGCGATCAATTGACAAAAGGTATCATTGGAGTAGGCGGAATTGGCAGAAGTAGCTACCATTTCACAAGTAATGAACAGTGTCGCCTTGTTTCTGTGTGTGATGTTGACAAGAACCACCTACAAAAAGCAGTAGACCTGGGCAAGAAGAAATTCAATGAAACATTGCAGACATATCACGACTTTCGCGACCTAATTAAAGATTCGAATGTAGACATCGTACATATCGCTACTCCACCTCACTGGCACGGTCTGATGGCCATCGAGGCAGCCAAAGCAGGAAAGGACATCTGGTGTGAAAAACCGATGACACGTACTATCGGTGAAGGTAAACGTTTGATGGAAGCCGTGAAACAGAATAATCGTATATTTCGACTGAACACATGGTTTCGCTTTAAAGATAATTTCTACGGACTGGGTACTACTGTTGAACCATTAAAAAAACTGGTAGACAGCGGATTGCTTGGCTGGCCATTAAAAGTAATCATCTCGGGTGCTACCGGTTTCACATGGAAATTCTTTTGGGTAGGAAAGGAAAATCTTGCTCCGGAACCAGTCCCGGCAGAATTGGACTATGACATGTGGCTGGGACCGGCTCAATACAAGCCTTACAATTCTCATCGCGTTCATTCCACATTCCGGGGATATTGGGATTACGACGGAGGTGGCCTGGGGGATATGGGACAGCATTATATTGACCCGGTACAATACATATTGGGCAAAGATAATACCAATCCTATCAAAGTCGAAGTAGATGCTCCCCAGCAACATCCTGATGCTATCGGTATTTGGCGTAAGATTACCTATACTTACCTAGACGGATGCCAGATAGTATTGGAAGGTGAAGGGTTTGAAAGTGGCAATAAGGTACCGTATATAGAAGGTCCAAAAGGTAAAGTCTATAAAGGTTTTGAATGTGAATTAAACGGTAAGCCTGCTCCGGACATAATGAACATCATTGCTGAACTGCCTGATCCGGAACCGCAGAACACGGATTTTATCAAATGTGTCAAAAATAGGGAACTGTTCGCCTTGAATGAAATGAACGGGCACCGCAGCTGCAACATCGTAAATATGGCCCTTTGCGCCCTTCGTCTGAACCGTACACTACATTTTGACCCAGTAGCGCAGCAGTTCATCAACGACGATGCCGCCAATCAATTGATTGACCAGCCGATGAGAAATCCCTGGAAACTTTAATCTACTAATACTGAAAAATGAAAGATATGAAAAAGATATTTTGGGCATTAACTTTTGCAGCTTTATTGCCGTGGAGTATTGCGGCACAGGATGCCCGCCAGCGTACTATTGCCACTATTATAGCTGATGCGTTAGACCAGCTTCCTGCTGCCAAACAACAAGACTACAACAACATAATGAATGAACTGATGTCCACCGGTACTGCCGGCATAGTTCTGTTGGGAGAAATGCTTGTTCCGGCAGACAAAGGTAAGAACGCTTCCATTGAGCATGCTTTGTATGGTGTAGTTTCTTATGTTACCGCTCCGGATAAAGCAGACAAAAGGGCTGAAGTGAGAAAAGGTTTAGCAAAAGCCATTGAAAAGTGTACTGACAATCCAAACCGAGCATTCCTAATGAGCCAGTTGCAACGTTGTGCAACAGTTGAGGACATCCCTGTTTTTGTAAAATACCTGCATGATGCTTATCTGGCAGAATGGGCTATCAACGGACTGGCACATACTGAAGGGGCAAACGAGGCACTTCTTGATCTCATTAAGAAAGAGGTTGCTCCTCGAGAGAAACTGGCCTATGCTGTCGGCGTAAAAAGACTGAAAACGGCCGAACCTATACTGTTGGAATGGTTGAAGAATGCAGACGCTCCAACTCAAAAAGCAATCTATCACGCATTGAGTATTTGCGGTTCATCCGCCTCCCTTTCTACATTGGAGAAAGCCGCCAAAGCAGCGAAGTATGAGTGGATACCGGAAACAGATGTTACTGCTTGCTATTTGCGACTACTCAAGACAATGGTTGTCAACGACGAGGGACATATCGCAGCTAATGCAGCAAAAAAACTGCTAAAAGATACTGACAAGGCTTATGTACGTGGTGCTGCTCTCGATGTAATTATTGAAGCAGAGGGCAAAAAAGCTGTCTCTTACATCCTTGCCGCTTTGAAGGACAGTAATCGTGAATATAGAGTGAACGCTTTACGCCTATCTGAAAACATTGCTGATGAAACCTTATATGCAAACCTGGCAAAGACATTAAAGGCAAAGAACAATAAGAAAGTAAAGGCTGACATATTAAATTGGTTCGGTACTAATCATGTAGTTTCACAGATTGATGCCGTAATAACCAATATGGACTCCGACGACGAGGAGATTGCCATTGCTGCCATTACTGCTGCCGGAAAGATTGGCGGCGATACAGCATTGGAAGCTCTAATTGCAAAACTGAATAGTAATCATGCCGATGCTGCAACCAAAGCATTGCTCTCATTTAACGGTAAAATCAACAACAATATCATGAAAGCGTTGGATGCGGACAAAGCCATTCGGATTGCCGCACTAAATCTTGCTTCTACACGCAGTATGGACGAAGCGACCGATAAAGTGTTTAATATGCTGACTTCACCAGAAAACGATGTACGCACTGCTGCCTATAAGGCTCTTGAGGGTGTAGTAGGTCCGTCAGATCTTGAACGTCTCAGCCGATTGATTGAAAAAGAGAGTGGCAAGAACATTCCTCAAATTCAGAAAGCGATGCGGAACGCAGTTCTGCCTTTGCCTAAAGATAAACAATATGCTACCGTAATTCCATATGTCAACAAATCCTGTAATCCTTCCTTGTACTATCCGGTTCTTGCGCAAGCGGGTAATCCTGAATCCATTGCTGAGATTCTAAAAGGATACAATGGCAATTACAAACAGGAAGCATTCGCGTCATTGGTGAATATTGACAATATAAAAATGATCGAGGTTCTCTATAACATTGCAGTTAATGACAAAACGAATGCTCAAGCTGCATTAAACCGCTACACAAGTTTGGTTGCCAAGTCTGCCCATACATCGATACGAAAATACCAATTGTATCGCAGGGCATTGGAAATTGCTTCCGATGTGAAAGTACAGAATCGCCTTATTAACCTGTTGGGTGAAACTCATACTTATCAGGCTTTGATGTTGGTTGAAAAATACATGGATAATAAGGCTACGGCTGAAGCTGCTGCCGAGGCAGTAAGAACTATCGCTTCAAAGAACTCTGAAAATTTCGGCGGTGAACCGGTACGCAAAGCTTTGGAAAAAGCAATTGCATGTTTTAAGGAAGCTGGTCATGCGGATGCCGGTTATGCCATCGATGACATTAATGCCATATTGCAAAGACTTCCGCAGGCAGCCTACATTCCGATATTCGGTAATGCCGAATGGACAGTAATTGCGTTGAATCCGGCTCAGAAGGCTTCAATGAATCCCAAGAAAATCAAAAAACACGAAGCATTGACTGCCACAACTAGCGATCTTTGGAAGATTACAGAAAATGGAATAGCTTATACCGGTGGTAAAAATGCCATTCTGGGTACTGGCAATTATGAGAACTTTGAACTATGGTTTGAATGGAAAGGCACAGGCAAGGCAGGTTTGGGCGTGCGTTCTATTCGGCAAATAGACTTAGGCGGTGATAAATCCGGGGCTTTGTCCGGCAACATAAAAACAAAAAATACACCGGAAAAAGTAGCCGATAATATAGCAGGTGAATGGAATACAGTTTATGTAAAGGTATTGAACGACCGGGTGACTGTCAGTGTGAACGGTGTGGTGACCGCCACCAATGTTATCCTTGAAAACTCCTGCGATCGTAATATTCCGGCTTATGTGAAAGGTCAGTTGATGCTGATAGGAGAAGGCACACCTGTAGAATACCGAGAGATGTACATCCGCGAACTTCCTTCTACTCCGAAATTCAACCTTCCTGCAGAAGAAGCAAAGGAGGGATTTGAGATATTATTCGATGGTACTTCCATGCACAAGTGGACAGGAAATACAACCGACTATGTACCTGTAGACGGAACTATCTACGTGACTGCACAATACGGTGGTAGCGGAAACCTCTATACAGTAAAAGAATACAGCGATTTTGTATTTCGCTTTGAGTTTGCATTTATGCGTGAAGGTGTCAACAATGGCGTAGGCATTCGCACTCCGATGGGAGTGGACGCAGCATATGAAGGTATGGAAATTCAAATACTAGATCATGACGCTCCTATTTATAAAGGATTACGTGAATATCAACAACATGGGTCAGTATACGGTATCATTCCTGCCAAACGAGTGAAGTTCCCTGCATTAGGTGAATGGAATACCGAGGAAATCCGTGCAGTAGGAGATCGTATTACCGTAACTGTAAACGGTGAAATTATACTGGATGGAAACATTCGTGAAGCATGCCAGGGACACAACGTATCGGAAGACGGTTCTACAAAGAACCCACATACTGTAGACAGGAAGAATCATCCCGGACTCTTCAACAAGTCGGGACATATCGGATTTCTAGGACATGGTGCAGGAGTGAAATTCCGTAATATCCGTATCAAGGATTTGAGCAAATAAAAAACTAATAAGATAGCTTTCATACTTCTTTATGAATATCAAGGCAAATGATGCCCGCAGACCGGTCTCCATCGTAGTGATAGGAGCCGGTAACCGGGCTAACAAATATCTGGAATATGCAAAAATAAACCCTGACAAGGTACAGCTTGTCGGAGTTGTGGAGTTAAATGACATCCGGCGTAATAAAGTAGCGGAACGCTTTGGATTGGACGCTTCGCAGTGTTACTCCGATTATAAGACTTTTTTTCACAATCCTGTCAAGTCGGATGCCATCCTGATATGTACACCCGAAAACATGCATTTTGAGCCAAGCATGATGGCCATCCGCAAAGGGTTTCATGTTTTGTTGGAAAAGCCTATAGCCCAGACACTGGAAGAATGCATTGCCATTGGCAAGGCTGCAAAAGAAAAAGGGGTTATCGTTGCAGTTTGCCATGTATTACGATATCATCCGTATTTCATGAAGATCAAAGAGCTGATTGACACTGAAGAATTAGGTAGAATTATTTCAATAAATCATCGTTCATCAGTAGGAATAGACCGTTCTACACATGGGTTTGTGAGAGGCATGTGGCGTAAAGAGGAAATAACCAATCCGATGCTTATCTCCAAATGTTGTCATGACATCGATTTTCTGTTATGGCTTACACGCACCCGTTGCCATAAGTTAACCTCGTTCGGTTCTCTGCGTTGGTTTCACAGTGCGAATGCCCCAAAAGGTTCAGCCGATCGGTGCATTGATTGCAGTGTTGAAAATGATTGTCCGTTTTCGGCTGTAAAGTTATATCGTGAGCGTCGTGAGTGGATCGCTAATTTTGATGTACCGGAGGGTAAAACGATTGATGATGTGATTGAATACCAATTACATGTAGGGATTTACGGGCGTTGTGTATATCATTGTGACAACAATGTGGTAGACCATCAGATTGTATCTATGGAAATGGAAAGTGAAGTAACGATTAATTTCTCAATGGATGTATTTACTTTGAAAGATAATCGGGAAACACACATTTGCCTGACGGAAGGAGAAATAGACGGAGATGAAACGACTTTACGCGTAAAACGGTTTTGCGGAAGGGAAGAAACGGTCTATGATTTTTCGGATATTGCCGGCACTCCGTTTCATGCAGGAGCAGACTTGGCTTTGATGGAGGATTTCATTGAAGCCGTCCGTTCCAGCAAAAAATCTCTCGCTACTGCCATCGATGTTTCTGTAGAAAGCCATCTCATCTGCTATGAGGCGGAGCGTAGCCGCAGAGAAGAACGCATTATTGTTTTTTAAGGCACTGTCCTATTTTTTGTGTAAATTGAAACAGGATTCAGTTGTAAGTTTCCTCTTATATCTGTATTCTGTTTTCAAAAATAAGCATAAATTGGTTCATAATCAATCCCCAGTTATGAATTGGCTATGTCCATTTCTTCTCAATCTCCATTAGTGACAGATATACTGTTTTCTTCACGGCATCATCAGAAGGGAATAAAAACTTTGATTTCGTGTACTTTCTGATTTTCCCGTTGAGATTTTCAATGAGATTTGTGGTATAGATTATTTTTCTGATTTCCAGTGAAAACTGGAAGAAAACAGTCAGGTCATCCCAGTTGTTTCTCCATGAAAGTATGGCATAAGGGTACTTTCTTCCCTATTTCTTTTCCAGATTATCAAGTTCTGTGGCAGCAACTTCCTTATTGGGTGCATTATAGATATTCTTCATATCTGCCGTAGACTCTTTCTTGTCCTTATAAACGACATATTTACAGGAGTTTCTGATCTGATGTACCACATAGATTTGAGTGGACGACTGAGGGAATACGGTACGAATGGTATCCGTAAATCCATTCAGGTTGTCGATACAGGTAATCAGTATATCCTGCACTCCACGTACCTTTAAATCAGTCAGTACACCCATCCAGAAAGAAGAACTGTCCGATTTGCCAACCCACATGCCAAGAACTTCTTTCAGGCCATTCTGCTTCAGGACGACACAAAGATAAACGGTCTTGTTTATGATCTTGCCGTTATCCCCGTACTTTGAAGACGATTCCGTCCATCCAGACTATCAGATAAACCGGATCCAAAGGGCGGTTCTGCCATTCCTGAACGGCCTGGTTTACTTTGTTTGTAATGATGGAAATGGCTGATGTAGAGAGTTCTATTTCATAAATCTCACACATCTCTTCCTCTATATCGAAAACACTCATTCCTTTGGCATATAAGGAAATAACAAGCTTTTCTATCGAAAGTCCACTGCTTTCGTGTTTGGGCATTGCAATCAGTTCGAACTGGCTGTTACGATCATGGGGAATGGAAATAACAGCCTCCCCATGTTCGGTTTGGATTTTCTTCGGATAGCTGCCATTACGTGAATTACTGGTATTATTCCCGGCTATAGAATTCTTTTCATAGCCTAAATATGCGTCCATTTCACCTTCAAGCATCTTCTCCAATACTTGGGCATGTAACTGTTTAAGAAACTTGCTCACATTGGATTCTGTTTTGAATTGGCTAAGGAACTCCTTACTTAATACTTCATCTGGCACTACATGATTCTTTTCTTTCATAATCTTCTTCATTTTACAAATGTATAAAATAAAAATACGAGACTCTAATATGAATCCCGTATTTCAATTTACACAAAATATTTTATAGTGCCCTCCCCTTCGGGAAGTTATGCTATCATCATTCGCTTCGCTCACTGAGTATTTGCCTCTAGCTTACCCCGCCATTTCATTTTTTATTTCATTAGTGGATTCCCGCTCAATGTCACATAATTCATTAAACCTTTTGATCAGCTTCTCAATATCTCTCTGCTTTTTTAGCTATGCTTTTCCTATGGAGAGATAAGATATTAGCACTTAAGTCAAAGAGTAACCTATATAGCTCAACATTATCAATTTGTCAAATTACTTTATTACACCTTTAATTCCTTCGTAAAATCCCGAATTGTTTTACTTATGCAATTATCGAATAATGAATGCTATAAGATCTTTCCCTTTAGAAGTCAATTTATCCTCTAAAGTACGAATGGGATGACCGTTGGTTTGCAATTTTGATAATGAAACATTATCAACAATAAGTCTATTACTTTCAAGATAGTATATACTTTCGGCAACATCTTCTTGGGCAGCATTTAATAATTCGCTCAACATCTCTATGAAAAAATAAGTTCTGGTATAGATTATCAGGTTTCTGTAGCCAGGTGTTGGAGCATTGGGATCTTTTATTTTCTCTCCATTTTGCCGATTAAATTCTGAAGGATTTTGAAGAATTCGCAAAATTAGTAACTCCAAACCATTCATTTGTTCTAATATTCTTAAATATTTTTCCGTTTTATCGTAGCTGCATTCTTTTGCAGTAATGCTACTAAGCAAAATATTTCTAAACAAAATTCTTTTCTCTTCTTTACGTTCATTTACAATATGCCTAGCAGTTTGTTCAAACACATCAAGAAAATCAGGTTGATTGATGTATGATTCATTAATTTGCTCTTTAATCTTTTGAACTTCCATTTCTAAGGAAAGATAAAATTCTTCAAGCCGTTCGTGCTTTCGCTTAGCTTGAATTGCATCTATATCTGACCAAACAGAAGTTAAAGTACCTCCTAGTACAGGTATCATTGCTGTGATGCCTTTAATCGCCACCATTCCTTTTTCAATAACATTTTCTTTCTTCATATCTATATCTATGCCCCGATTGAGGCCTTTATCTACTTTTTACAATGCTTTTATTCCGAGAGCAACTGAGTAAATTCATGAAGGCGAAAACGATAACTGTTGAAGTAAAACTTACGTAAAAGTCTAAATTTTCAGATTTCATATCAAACCTGTTGACTCCTCCTTTGTATCCTCCCAACGTTCTTTTTAAATATCAATTCCTGTCGGAACTTTAATTTCTCTATCCCTCACTCAGACCCTGAAATATATTGAATATTTATCATTTCGCTTCACCGGATCCCTCCTCTAATTCAAATTATAATAAAATATTCTACCATAATATACGATTTAATTTATATTTTCCATGTACTAAAATAGTTACTTTATCAATGCAAGCAAAATTTCGCCAGAGAAACTTTATTTTATGAGTTCATCAATCGGAAAATTTCACTATCTTTGATAAGTTATTTACTGTAAACCATAATTTTTAAACAAGGATATAAAAATGAATTCATCTTACTATCAAAATCAGATAAATCGGTTAGAAAAAGATATTGCAGATTTGCAGAAGAAAATTGCTGATGAAAACAAAAAAGAAATTGATAAGAATAAACAGATAGACTCGGTGCATAGAACTATCAATAAAAATACTTCTATTTCTACTCTTAACTCAAAGCAACGGCAAATAGATGGATATCAAAAGGATATTCTTAATTGCAGAACCAAAATTGCGAGCTATCAAAAAAGTATTGCAACAAAGTCAGCAGAACTGGGGAAAAAAAGGCAAGAGTTGCTAAAAGCACAACAAAGCGAACAAAAGAAACTACAAGATGACCAATTAAAGTTCCAAAAGAAGTTACAAAGTGAAATTGAAATTCAAAAAAGACATTTGGAGACTCTTATCGCCCAAAATTATTCAACACAAAATAATAAATTGGTTTCGACAGAGGATATTCCGGAGCCGACTAAACAATATGACTTTTTCATCTCACATGCTTCAGAAGATAAAGATGATATTGTTAGAGATTTAGCCGAAGCATTAAGGAATAATGGTTTTGAAGTTTGGTATGATGAGTTTGAACTAAAAATCGGAGATAGTCTCCGAAAGAAAATAGATTATGGTTTATCCAATGCTAATTATGGAATTGTCATAATCTCCCCTTCCTTTGTCAAGAAGAATTGGACGGAATATGAATTGAATGGCATGGTTGCCAGAGAAATGAATGGGCACAAGGTTATTTTACCAATTTGGCATAAAATAACGAAAGATGAAGTTTTAAGATTTAGTCCATCATTAGCTGATAAGCTTGCACTAAACACTTCAATTCACACAATTGATGACATCGTCGAAAACCTGAAGAATTTATAAATATCTGATTACAAGAGCGTATATAGAAGCGTAAAAGATGCAATAATATGATTTTCTTTAAACTTTGATTTGAAATCGAGATTTTGTATCTTAGCAATACTGAGATTTATATAATTACAAATAAAGTCATAAGAAATCAAAGTGAACTTCACCTAAGACCTTGAAAGGATTCTTTCCGAAATAGAAACCATTGCAAAAAAATGGAATAAAAAAAGGTGCTGTTCATATTGGACAGTATCACAGTGGCGGCAACAGGAAGTGTCACGGCCAGAGTTGCAAAGGAGCTGATGAAAAGGCTGAAATTAATCTGTGGACGCTATAACGTAACAGTGATAACGCTGATGCATACAAGAAAGCGGGACAAATCCAAACCTATTGAGATGCAGGACCTGGCCGGTTCCGCCAAACTGACTGACTTGGCGGATAATGTGCTTGCAATAGCCAAATGTAATGCTACTGAGGTGTATGTCAAGGTTCTCAAGTCACGCAGCAATGCCATTCCTGACAAAGTACGGCATTTTGAGATTCGCAGTGACGGCTATCTCCATTTGGAATTCATTCGGGAATGTGAGGAAGAGGATCTGCTGGCACAGGGTAAAAGCAAGCTTACACCAGAGGTGGAACAGGAGATTCTCACCCTGCGTGGAAAAGGATACTCCGTCAGGAAAATAGCAGATCATATGAAACTGTCAAAATCTGCTGTTGACCGTGTGGTTCAAAAGCATAAGGACAGTGAAGAATCCAGCGCGGATGCTATTAAGGATGCACAATTCCCCGACAACGCAGCCTGATAAAAAGACCATATCCTGTAAGACTTTTACGTAATCATACAATGAAGACTGGAATTCAATAATGAGTTTCAGTCTTTTTGTTTATCTGAAGCTTCTTAAGCCCCCTTGAGTTATCCACTGTCCCTTTGTCCCGGAACTGACGATCCCACTGTCCCGGATATCACATTTTTCAGCATTTTAGGCATGAAATTTATATAAAATACCCTCCAAAATTATGTTTTTTATCATTCGTAAACAAGCATAATTACAGACATGATATAGTAAGTATTTGTATAGTTACAAACATTATCAATAGATTACACACAAACATCTATTTCGTATTATTTACATCACATGGGTAAAGTTCCAAAATGTACATATTTTCTGGGACACCTTCCCGGGACAGACGGATAAAAAGAGATTCAGGGTTAGCCCGACCATTTCTTTTCCTTCAAAAAAATATCTGTTTTGCCGTTCAAATCCCTCGAAAGCTTGATATATGTATGAAAACATATATAATATTGTCAAGTAAGAACGATAGCTCTATACTAGACCGTCAGGTAAGGGATTGTCCTGATGTCAGCGAAAAAACAGTTCCACAGAGAATACCCAGAAGATACAAAGAGGATATCAAGAGATTACAAGAAAAATACGATCTGCATGAAGGGCTGGTCATTAATGTGTCCCTCAAAGAATTCAGGGGCATATGTGAAAGGGATTATCCAAAGATCGAAGCCTACCTGGGATTAAAGAAATACCTGTTACGCACTTTCGGAGTAACCCTGAATATACATTCACAAAAGACTAAGGGTGGTTCGGATAAAAATACAGCAATAACACAAAAACAATAGATACACAGATGGATACAATAGTAATTAAGAAATCGGAACTCATAGAACAGATCAGAGAGGATTTTAAACTTTGGGAAGAAATGTCACCGGATATCGACGAAGGCTATTTTGACGAAGAGGACGTACAGTCTTATCTGAATTTCCTGATAGAAAGATATCATGACGAATGGATTGTCATAGATGACACACAGGAAGGAGGTGATGTATGAAAGAGCTTTTTAATATAATCCCCAATTCGACTGGTGACGGATTCAGAATGAAACTCAGTACGGGAGTTATCGATGTCCCGGATGATAACGGAGGCTATATCATTTCCTCCGGCTGTGGTAGCGGTAAGACTGAAAGCATAAAGAGCCTGATCCGACAGAAATATAACTCGGGGATTCTGTATTGTGTCGATACCCGTGACGAACTGGGCAAGATGTATGACTGGATTCTGGCTAACCTGGTGAACAGGGAATTGGGGTATGGTGATATATTGAGAGAAAGCGACGTTATGATCATATCCAGTGACAAGGAGCGTTCATCCTTTCTGAATCAATACAGGGACAATCCCGAGATTCTTATGGAGAAAAAGATCATCCTGATCACACATGTACGTTTCTGGACTGACCTGATCAATTATTTCCTCATTTACCGTCCCCAAGTACCCGTAGATTCATTTGACGGGGATTTCAGGAAACTAATGGTACGACCGGATCTTAGACGGTATATCCTGTTTGACGAGACTCCCACATTTATCAGACCTTTCGTGGAATTCGACCGGACGATACTGGGAGTATTCAGTAAAACCGATGATACGGGCAATATCATTTGTATGTCACCGGAAGAAATCGGGATTTATTACGACCATTTTATCAGGAATACCAGGAATGATCTTTTTAACCAGTCTTACCGAATTAACCGTATCAAGCGTGACGTGGCATTAAACCTGATTTCGCAGTATTATGACTCATGGATGCTCTCCGACAGTGACAAGGCAGGCATCACATTCTATCCCGTTGACCTGTGTCCTTTGGGAGTCTACATAAATACGCATGTACTGATCTTCGAAGGTGCAGGGGATCTTTTGTTCAAGGACTCCAGGAACTTCAGACTTCTTGATGTGGACCGGAAATATAACTGCGTGACTGAATTCCGGAAAATAGACTTCGGACTGTTCAGAAGAAATCTCAATCCCCGACGTTTTGACGAGTTTACCACCCGTATCGCCATGCTTATAAACAAACCTACCCTGGTCGTATGCTGGAAGGATATCAACGGGGGTGACGACGGTCCGGGTAAATCAGAATATGCAGAACAACTCAGTGAGGCTTTACTACTAAAGGGTGTCCCCAAGGAACTGTTCACTGTTACCTATTATGGGTCTTCAGATAACAAGAGTACCAATAACTACCGGGATATAGACCAGATTGTAATGTGCGGTGACTGGACCTTGCCCAATATAGAATCAGCCAGAATACGTCGGGCTTATGGAACCACTACCGATACACAGAATCAGAAAGACTGGTTCTTCAGTCAGCTAATTACAAGGATAGGCATAAGAAAACACGATGGTGGTACTTATACGGTATATTATACGGATGACTTCAAGTATGATTTCATAGGTAGAATGTATGCGTACTTCAATGAGAACAGGGTAATCAGTTCGTTACATAGCCGGGAATCATCTGACTGGAAAAACAGGTTGGATAGAATGAATATCCGAAGTAACCTTAAGAATGAAATTATACAACTGGCTATAGCTGATGAGGATATGAGGAATGCTATCGGTATGGATCGGGAATACACAAAAGAGGTCAGCTTTGATTATCTGGAGAATTTGGGGATAAAGAGAGGCAAGCGGGAAAGAGCGAGATACAAAGCATTATCTGATATTCTTAGGAAAATAAAGATAACCCTGTATATAAAATAGATGCTACATCCCTTTTGTTTCTTTTGAAATAATACCTGAAACTTTACCCCCTATTTTTCGATGGGCTAGTTAAATTATATAAGGATCAAAAAAAAGTAAGTAGATATAAATAATAAATAGAATTGAAAATAGAAATTAATAACATTATAAGTTACCCCCTATTTTTCGATAAACTAGTTAAATTATATAAGAAGTAAAAAAAAGGGGGTAGATAAATAATTATAGAATTGATAGATAGAAGCAATAAATATGATAAATCATAGATATACAAGTTTTATAGATTAAATAAGAAAGACCGCTACGCTGTCTCTCAAAGTGATACAGAAAAAAACTTAAAACATTTTATCTCTTTCTTTCTCTCATCACTAAAGGAAGAGCACGAAGTGGTCTCTCTCTTGTTTATTCGATTATTTATCTACATTACTTTTATTCCAGTCTATTACCATAAATACTGAACATAGCACCTCCAATGAAAAAGAGTGGTTATGTGTAGAGAGAATGACAATAATAAAAATCCTAAATATGATGATTAACAAAACAGTCAGTTACTACAATAATGCGGATGATTCAAAAAGTAAAATCCGTTATAACCTTGATTATGTCCTGGGTATGATCAGGGATAATCAAGAACTGTTCCAGCAAACGGTAAGAGTCAGATCTATGCCGACAGAAGAAGAATACAAGCAGGCGAAAAAGTCGTTACCAATGATTGCTCCCTCTGGCGTATTTGATTACCGGAATGATGATCCGGAAAATCTCAGGGAATATTCCAATGTGTTGGTTCTGGATTTTGACCATTTCCAAAGCCACCTTGATGCCGGAGAATTCAAGAGAAACCTGATCGACAATGCAGACCGTCTTTATATCTATGCACTTTGGTTTTCACCAAGTGGATCAGGAGTAAAAGTGGCAATGATTCATGATAGCACAAACCCTATGTATCATAATGAACTTTTCAGATGTATTAGAGAACAACTCTACCCAGGAATACCAGAGTTTGATGATAAATGCGGTAATCTTAGCCGGACATTTTTCCTAAGTTCGGATCCGGAGATCTATATCAATCCGCAACGGGATTCTCTTACCCCTTATCATTTTGAACATTCCCCGTCAGTGAGAGCAACTCCTATGAAAAGCTATAATCAGGGTTACATAAGCAATTGTTTCACACATACCTCGACAGAAATAATCCAGAATAATTGTTTTCAGGCACGATGGAAAGACAAGACACTGATCAATTACATAGATAAGAAGTGGCGCCTGGAATATCCTGAATCTTATGAGGACGGTCACAGGCATCAGTCTATCCTGTCAAGAGCTAAATGGTTATGCAGGTATGGTGTGCTCTATGAAAATGCATTGGCATATCTCACCGGGACATTTGGGTTACATGGGATTGATAAAGCTGATATAGAAGCTATGGTTATCAATAACTATAATGCCAACAGGGGAGACTTCGGAAAGGACAGAATGAGGTTGTACCAGAAAAAAGAAGAGGGCAGGAAGTATAGGAACCAGAAACTGAAAGGGGAATAAAGTATTCGATTGTAGTTTCTCCTCCGTCCCCAATCACCCCATAGCCTTATCCATGAAGAAACAATACTCACACAAAAAGAGTACCTGAAACCAAAAGTATCCTACTACTTGAACTATCATACTGATCAAGAAGCAAAGAGAATACAATGCCGGAAGGTACTCTTTATTTTTTCTTTTTCTTCTCACTTAAAAAAAATGACAAAACGCTCTTAGTATCCCGCCAATTCCTAACTAATGATAAAAAACAGCATATCTGCTATGTGGAGTATTATGAATTTATTCTTTGGTGGTCCCCCGGAGGAATCACTGAAGCGTCAGGTTGGAGAAAAGGCTTCCGGTCCTGATGTTAGCGAAAAAACGGGAAGCAGGCATAACGAGAAGTACGAACAGGATATTACAGCACTCAGGGAGAAATTCGGAAACTCTTTTATAACCGGACTCTGTGTTCGGATCACACTGAAGGAAGCACTGGGGATGATGCCACGTAACCGAAAAAGGGTTGACGCATATTATGGGCTGGCCAGATATCTGCAAGAAGAGTATGGAATTACACTAACCATTTATTCACAAAAAACTAAACCAAACGATCATGAAGAAGATAATTTATAAAGGTACAATAGAAGAGAATGACTATAACCGTGTGAAAGACATAGACAGCGAGAACTATATAACTCCGGACGGGAAAACGGTCCTGCCTAAATTAACGCAGATGCCATTACGAGATCTAGCTATCCTAAGTTTCACCGATGAGAACGAACTGAAGAAATACTATACGGGCAATGAGGAGTACTTTCCGTATTCCGTTGTAGAACTGATGCTCGATACAAGGATACAAGCCAGAAACTTGAGCAGACACAAAGTCAGCTGTTTTGAGGATGCATTGTATCTGCTTTACACCTATTCAGAGGAGATACCGCAAGCGGACGATCCCAAATATCTGTCCATTCTTATTGCAGCTGACATATTGAATGTAGAGGAGGAGGATATCATAGAAGAGGCAAGAAGGGATAATAAGTTGTATTCGGACGAAGACAAGAACCTTTTTGTACCGGTCCGGTGGATTGGAGACTGGTATAATGATGCTCTGGCTACTTTAGGGATATCGAGTGTCATCTATATACAGACTAGGGGAACGGGGAAAGTTAAAATATTAATTGAAAGAGACCTGGAGTAATATGAAAAAGAAAATATTTACAATGGGTAAGGTGTATGATTTGGGTACACTGGGAGTCAATGAAGTTGAAAAACTAGTTCAGTCGGATCTGGATAAGGTCTTTAATGCCGGTGGAGTTAAATTTAAACTTAGAGAAGTATCGGAGAAAACATTGGAACTGACATTTCTCCGTAAGTACAGGGAAAGGGAAATAGACTGGCTGAATTATGATCCAAAGTTGATCTATAATATTGATGCCAACATTATCACCGGGCATAGTTTTAATGGTTTCAGGATACCGGATTACTGGGGAGGCGTTCCTTTCGGGTACACGTTTTTCATGCCGAAGAGAGAATTCACGAGGTGTTATAAGAATTCGGCTGTACTACTTGGGACGGATCAGATAGAGAGAGTTAAGATCACAGCACAACCGGAGAAAGTGGTTATGAAGTTGATGTTTTAAGAAAAAGAGAGAAGATAGTTAGAGGCTGTCTTCTCTACTTTTTTGTTTTATAGAGGTACTAGAAATTACAAGATTGATTCTCTTCATAGGCATCCATATCTCACCTTCTCCCATTCAACAACAAAAATTCCCCTGTAAAGTCTATTTCGAATTATCCATGAAAATATATATCAACGATCTTCACAGACAGTTGATATATGGGGTAAAAAAAGCATATCGGAAATCAACCGATATGAAAGTGCCGGTTAAGATACACCGCTGTGCCCTTCTTAACCAACGAAAGATGTAGGGTTCTTCATCCTGTAGCATGAAGTTAGGGACCTACATATAGCAATTCAATATAAAATGTAACATATAATACTAATATTCAAATCAATATGCTATTTAAGAAGATAGCTTCTCATATAACATAACTGCTTTTATCAACCGTAGATTCTCCCTGCAAAACCAAGGAAAGTCAATACAACGGAAATCAACACGATATTCATCAAGCAGATCATAAAAACGAATATCCTGTATCAACTCACGAACTGAAATGAACAGAAGCAAATACTTCTTCCTTTTACAATAAAACAATGCTTTTTGCAGTTCTGCATAGGCAATATTTTCTCCTGTTTTACATTCTGAGTTTTTTTCATCACAAAAAGACAATTGAATCTTTAACAAATTATTCCGTTCTAAATATTCTGTCAATCGTTCTTGTACGACAGGAGAGGAAGTATTACCATATAATACAACATCTTTATATTCCATATCCGATATTTCCCCAGAAGGAGCGCTTTTCAAGTCAGAACACAACATATTATATTCTTTAAAGAGGCTTTGTTTCGTAGGTCTTCGTAATTTTTCAACAGAATAGAAAGCATACCTGAATACAAAATGTGCCCCCCGCTTCTCTATTGTTTCCTGTTCTGAGAAAAAAGCATGTAAACGCCTTTTATTGGTTTGAAGAGATTGTTGGGGAATATCTTCAAGCGTATTGGTGATATATTCGACTACCGTCTTTTTCATATATCACAGATTTATCTGTCACTTTTCTTCATAGCCATAGCCGTAACCATAACGTTTGCCATAACCATAATGCTTGCCATACTTGCCGTAGCCGTAGTAATAACCGTATTTTCTCTTCTTCAGGTCTACGCCGTTGATGACGGTACAAAGATTAGGCAGCTTCTTCTCAAAAGACAGTTCATTGATCAATGTATATTCCGCCTTATGAGTGTAGTCAGCACGGCATACGTAAACAGACAAGTCTGCTACACGACCTATTAATAAGGTATCCGTCACCATGCCGATAGGAGCAGTATCAAGGATGACATAATCGAAGTTCTTCTTCAAAGTTTCTATCGCTCTGTCCAAACCGTTACGAGCCAACAGTTCTGTTGGATTAGGAGGAACAGTACCACCCGGAAGAATAAACAGATTCTTATTTACATCAGAAGGCTGAACAAGTTCCATCAAATCCGTTTCAGGATTAGAAAGATACTGAGTAATACCTCTCTCCTTATTAGAGAGCTGGAATACTTTATTCAACCCCGGCTTACGAATATCGAGTCCGACAATCACCACTTTCTTTCCCAAAAGAGAAAGGCTGATTGCCAGGTTCGACGATACGAATGATTTACCTTCACCACTGACAGTCGAAGTCACAAGGATAACTTTCTGATCATTATCGAGCATAAACTGAAGATTGGTCCGAATATTACGGAAGGTTTCACTCATCAGATTATTCTTGTTCTCGAAGACGGCGATAGAACCATTCTTATCATTCTTTTCGTCAGTCAATGGAATATCACCTATAATAGGAACACTCGTTAGTTTCTCCACATCGGCACGACCTTCGATCTTGAATTTAGTCAGTTCAACCAAGTAGATGATACCAACCGGAATTCCAACACCAAGTACCAATGCAATCAAATAGATCATAGGACGTTTGGGGGATACCGGAATATCGTCAGCTATCGCTTCATCAATAATCTTCGCATTATTCGCAGTAGCAGCAAGTGCAATCGCATTCTCTTCGCGCTTCTGTAATAACATCAGATACAATCCGGCTTTAATCTCCTGCTGACGGGCGATGCTTACATAAGCACGTTCCTGCCCCGGAGCGTTGCTGATACGACGGGAATAGCGACTTGCTTCACGGTCAAGGCTCTCTTTGGTAATCATCAACCCCTGCAAGGTTCCTTCAAGAGTAGCCTGTACATTAGCTTTCATGGCACGGATACTCGTATCCAAATTCACAATCGTAGGGTTATTCTCTGTTGATGTACGCAACAGGCGTTTACGCTCAATAAGCATTTCGTTATAACGTTCAATGGCTCCAATCAAGGCAGCATCCTGTAAACCTACATTACTCGGTAAGACTTCGTATTCATTGCCTCGCAAGTATTTACGCAAGTCATTTACCAAACTGATTTGAGTACGGTTCTCCACACTTTTCTTTTCATACTCAGCATTACCGGCCAAGGCTATCTGAGCTTCACTCGTCAAATCCGTGATACCTGCATCACGCTTGAAGGACTCCAGATTAGCTTCCGTACTACCCAATTCTTTTGAAATAATGCCAATACGTTCATCGATAAACTCAGCCGTCTTCTGGGCAATCTCGTTTTTATCATTATTCGTATTGCGATTATACATCTCCAGTAATTGATTAATAAAATCTTGTCCACGCTGCAAACTGGAGTTCTTCAACGAAATTACGGCTACAGAAGTAGTCTTAGAAGTAGGAGCAATAGACAGGCTTTTACAATAGTCTCTTGCCACTCTCATCGGCTTACTTATTGTCGCAGTTATATGACGTACGTCCTTCTCTATCTGAGGCATTTTAGTTCCATCCTGCAAAGTAACCGAATCAACAGCCTGAAAGAAGGCCAGCGTGCCTTCATCAGTCGGGAAGATAGCAGGCAACTTCTCAAAATGCTTCTGATAACCCTTCTCACCCACAGTCACATTCACATCCATACTACCTTCAGGCTGCAAAGTCATTTCCACCATCATCGGTGCATTCAATTTTTCAGCCTCTTGAGGAGTTAGGCTCACCTGCACCGGAGATGTCTTATATAGACCTTTAGCAGGAAACTCATCCTCATCTTTATAAGTTATATATAGTCCCAACTGATTCACAACCTCTTTTACCAAGGTTTTCGAACGCAGAACCTCCAGTTCGTTATCAATGTTTTTAGAAGATGTCATCAGACCACTTAACCCCATATCCTCCAGTTCCGAAGAAAGTCCCGCACCTCCGCCCTTCTTCTCATCTTTTATCAGAACAGTGGCGGAAATATTATAGATCGGGGTAGCCCAGTGCAGATAAAACCACGCACCAACCAAACATAGCAACACAGCACCTACAAACCAAGGCCAGTGAATAATATATTTAAAAAGCAACGCCCGGAAATCGTTCTGATCCTCAGCCATTTCACGTTCCTTCACGTTTTGATTTTCTTCCTTCATAACTCTTCCTTTTATTTCAAAATATTAAACAACAAACTAGCAATAGAAACAAGGATCGAAGTAGCAGAGAACCATAAACTTGTACTAGTTCCGATATCCGAATTTCGTGCTTTCGCCTTATTCGGAGTAACGTATATGATATCATTCTGCTGCAGATAATAATAAGGGGAAAGGATTGTCTCAGCTTTATTCAGATCCAATGGAATTATTTCCTGCTTGCCATTAGCATTCTCCCGTATTAGTTTTACATCATCACGCAAACCATATACGGTCATATCACCTGCCATAGCCAAAGCTTCCAGGATATTCACTTTTTCATTGGAAATCGTGAATGTACCGGGACGGGCAACTTCTCCGATCACAGAAATCTTATAATTTACCATACGTACTGTTACAATAGGAGTTTCAGTAATATAAGGTTTCAGTTTTTCAACGATCATTTGTTCGGTTGCCTTCTTTGTTAATCCGCCTACATGAAGTTCACCCAATACCGGAAAGTTGATATTACCATCGTTATCAACTAAATATTGTTGTAGGACTGGCTGAGTAGTTGTATAACTCAAAGCAGCATTATTTTGCGTAGCCACTGTTAAGTTGAAAGGTGCTGCCAATTCAGGACTGGTACATGACACCACTATCGTCAGTAGGTCCTTGGGCATGATCTTAGCATCATAAAGTTCTGCATCTCGGGTATTGTACAATACAACTTCAGCATCCTGTAAGTAAGGTACTTTTTTGTAGGACTGGCAGCCTGTAAACATTAATGTCGCCAATGCGCAATAGAATAATTGTTTCAATCGTTTCATATATTTCTTCACTTGTTGGGGTTATACAATTCTCCGTAAGGCCGGATACCCCATTTAGCACGGCCGATACGGTATATGATTGGGGTAAGATATTTTTCTTTTATATCGTAATTGAATAAACAGTGAACAAAGCATCTTTACTGACCCTCCTGCACCTTCTTCTTTCGCCCTCCGGTATGCCCGTCCATATCCCACATCCCCGCTATGTCAAGGAACATCTTCAGTTTCCACTCTTCCAGCGTGCCTTGACTGATTTTACAGCGGACAAATTTTATCTTGTTCAAAAGACGGGTATGCTTATTCGGGAAGTGACGGTTTTCCAGGACATATGCTCTTAACTCGTCACAGAAGGCAATAAAGCTCTGATCGTTCTTTCCGGACATTCATTTGATATTTATGGGATTCGTAATCTGACATCCGCCTGCCGGGTGGTTTGTTTCCGTTTCCTCCTCACGGGCTATGACCGCCTCTAGCCTTCGTGCGACATCAAAGAAAGACATAGGATCGTTATAGTCCAGGTCAGAGAGGGCATTGTCAAAGTCATTGAGGGTATAGTGGCCCCATTCAAAGGTGTCAGGGTCAATCTCCCCACCATCGAAACTGATATTGTCATACCTCTCCTCGAAACGCTCCAGAAACATGGTCCCATATATCACCCTTTATGATGAATTTATGGAATGCCTTGGACACTTTGACCAGGGAATTATAGTGAATTGCGGACAGCTGTCACAAGCTCCGATACCATTGAATATTTAGTCTTTGGGGGAAATTCAAGGTTGTCATCCGGTCCGTCAGGATCAGCATCATCAAAGCAACCGTCAGTCAGCAGGTCATCATCCAGAATATGCTCGAGAAAGTGTCAAAACATCTCTTTCGGGGGAATTCCGTCAAAGTCATCGATTTCAGTTTTGGAAGGGTAGATGACCGGCATGTTCGGTTCTGCCGCCAATTCCTTCACTTCTTCCAGGCCTTTTTCATGACGGAATCAAGGTGGGGGCAAACAAACCCCGCAATTCATCGGCTATCAGCAAATTCTCCTTCCGTGTCTTCTTGTCATAACACACACAGACCAGGAGAAGCATCTTCAGGGTATCATAAGTTCGGCAGGGAGCTTTTACCACAGGGGTATCGGGCCCCGCCTTGACGAACTCCCTGACCAGTTCCAGTACCTTCACGCAAAGCTTTTCCAATACCTCTATCGGATTTGACTTGACGTAGGAATCGATCTTCTCAATCATGGCAGGCTTACCCGCTGATTTACTGACGGGCACACCCAAGAAGGCGGCAATCCGAGAAAGTGCCCCCTTATAGACAAGATTCAGATTACTACGGTATGTAAACGATGTTATACTCATCGTCTTTTTATGGGAAATATTGGAGAAATTCATTGTAGTTGATATTAGCAGACTTCTGTCAAACCGCAGGAATTAGCACTACTTGGTAATCGTTCGGTAATAAGGCCCACCAAACAACATCAATACTGAAAAGCACCGATGCATTTGAAAAATTATAATCTTGATTGATTAAACTTTCGCCTGAGGATTACTTTTTATCCAGTTCTGGGGAAGCAACTCACTCAATTTTTCTTTTGGAGTTAAAGGTATCTCAGATAACCATTTCTCCGGATTAATACCCAGTACCTTGCGGGTAGCAAAGAATGTGTACATCACTGCAACATAATGGCATGACTCATCGTTCTGACAAAACAGATAATTCTGTTTTCCCATGACCAAAGCACGAATAGCCAATTCCGTAGCGTTATTGTCCAACAGAACCATATCATAATCCATATAAGCCGTCAGTTCATTATAGTGACGGATTATATAATTACAAGCCTTATGTATCTGGCTGTTTGGGGGCACACCATTTACGGTGAAAACACACCAAGCCAACAAAGACTGCCAGGTTATTTCTACATTTGATTTCCGGTAGGCAATCTTATCCACACCGGTAAAGCACAATTCCTTAATCTGGTCTTCTACCCCATAAATGATTTGGAAAGAAGCAAGACCAAAATTTGATAAAAGAACATTTTCCGTCTTTGCCCGTTCGAATTCACGGCGAACATGGGCGGAGTAGCGACACACCACTCAACCTATCTTGGCTATCCAGTCATAGCTCTGGTAGCCGTCACATAAAATTAGGCTTCTCCTCCAGGGGAGCAGATGAATTTTTATCACCTCAGCACCACAGTAACCTGCAACCGGTAAAGACCTTCCAAAGCCTAGCAGACCCTCTGATGGACATCATTCACCCTAGCCTTGGCCACTTCCCTTCCGTCTCACTTCATCTGTTCTATCTGACGGTAGAACGGCATGTGGTTCATATATTCATCCACCTCCATCTTCTATGCCAGCTCATTGGAGAAATAGCTTTTGTATAAAACAGCATTTTCTGCATTGTCACAGACGGGAGTTCTCGTCGGATCATCCTTCTTGACTGCCACTATACGATTGCTGGTTTGTTTAAGCAACCTGGAACAGGCAGGAAAAACCTTGGTATCGAGAATGGGGGACAAGATGTAACACTCATCCTCATTGCAGTTTCTTTAAAGTCGCAAATTCAAAAGCCGACTGTTCTTTCACCATCTCAGAGCGAAGCGGCCGTTCCTTTTCCAGTTCAGAAGACAATGCGTCATAGCGCTCTGACATATTAGCCAGCTGCTCACTTACATTGGTGTAGCGTTCCTCCAATGTAACCTCACGCCTTATGTCCTTTATGGAGTCATTCATAGCTATTTCTCTCTTTGATTACGATAGTAAAGATACGTAAAAATCCAACACACGCAAGCCTATCCATCTGATTATAAATACAATAAGTTAATTACCATTTAATTTAAGCATCCTTTTTATCTTGATTCCTTTCAGCTTTTCTAACCCAATCTTCGCCCAATATCAGCAGGCTGAACTCCTGGGAAGCCAAAATACAGGTGCAACCGTTCGACTCCGAACTCGGCATTTTAAAACGACCGGAAGTAAGCTTACGGACATACAAGGTCATGCCGTTACCTTCACGATGAAGGATTTTTAAGATAGTCCCCCTCTTGCCGACGTAAACAAATGCTTCATTGGAGGTTATATAACGGCCAAACTCTTGGGTTACGATTCCCTGAAGACCATTGAACTGTTTACGCATATCAACCAAATACATACACAGATAATACCTAAGATCAGGAGTTAGGTTACAAACACGTCCCATAGATAGAAACTTTACAAATTGATAAAACGAGACAAATCTTTTGAGTCAATACCGTATGGCAGCAACAACGTAACGCCATCAGGATAAAGGAGTCTGACATACTTCCAGCCTAAAGAACAGGACGAACGGATCGTTTCCGGCACATTACCGGTCTTAATTTCTGCGAAAGCAGGAATGGATTTTTTTACCTTTCATAATACTTCGTTTTTAGTACAAAGCAAAGGTGAAATCTATAGAGGTGTTCATCAAGTATAGTTCACCGAACGGTTACCTCCTATCCCCTTCATTACTTTCTGTACATCTTCCTGTGGAATATTAAGCAGACAAGAGACATACAGAAGAGAAATTGGGGTAAAATTTCCTTCTGAACGTTCTTTTCCTATAAGATACTCAATATTCTTTTTGAGATCGCCAATGGAGTTTGAGAAGGGGGCTTCAACGATGTTGACCATTGCTTAATTTTGAAATTGTTCAATTTCTCTGTGCCATCATCACCGTATTTACCGTCTTTAACCTCAAAAAGGACAGAAGGCTCCAACACATCGACAGAATACCATGTGTTTGCAGGTATGACACAGCCAAAATTACCGACAACTGAGTCAAAGGTGGATACGCTTTAACTCAATGCCGTTGTCATCGTATGTGATTACGATAAACTTACCGCACACAATCATCAAGTTCTCAATTGAGTTCGGATGACAATGAATTGGAACCAGTGTTTCTGGCATGAGTGCCGTGACCAAACGCTGGTTACCATCATCTTTTGAATTACGCAAATCGTAAGCCTCACGAAGGCAAGAATTGACCAATGCTTTATCGAAAAGCTTTGAGATAAATTTGTTATCTATTAGTATCATGATTTTGGACGCTTTGTATTGTGAGAATCATTATATCTCGTCTTGTCTGATCTCTGGGGCCAGAAAAGAAAAGATACAAAATTCCAAATACATTTCAACAATTTCATAGTTTTCGTAGCAAGTACTCAAGAACACATGTTCCAAGGAAGATATTCAAATCTACATACGGATTCTCACCTTTCTCCACTGCTTCTAACATAACATCATAAGCCTTATAAGTTAGAATATTTGGAGATTCTGAACAACCAGTGCATTACATCGCAACATACTTCGCTGCACGTATTAGTTGTTTTTCATCCATTTTCGTGTTGTACTTTTGCTGGATTGCCAAATGCCGTTACATTATCAGGAATATCCTTAACCACAACACTTCCTGCGCCAATCATACAGTTCCTTCCTATATTTAGATACTGTATCACACAAGAGCCGACACCAATCCAAGTGCCTTCGCCTACATGAGTACCTCCGCTAATGTGAACACCCGGAGCCACATGACAATAGTCCTCTATAACGCAATCGTGATCTACAGTGGTACCGGTATTAATAATGCAATGATCACCGATGACCGCATCAGCATTTATTACTGTTCCAGCCATCACCACAGTACCCTTACCTATCTTAGCAGATGGCGAGATAACCGCAGAAGGATGAACTGCTGTAGTGAACTCAATATTTGGAGTTAATGAGCAAATCTTCTCCACCACAATCTTACGAATGCGATTCACCCCTATACTCACAATCATAGGTGTAAGACCTGTAGCATCATGCAGCACAGGTTTTACTGCACATTTGTAGACATTCTTGTTGTCATCCACGAATGCCTCTACCTCTCCACCATTCGCCTCGATAATCTCCTTGACCACCTTCCCGTGACCACTTGCTCCAAAAAGATACATTTAAATAAGATTTACATTATAATTTGCGATTATTTTTTTTACAAATCAATTCGTTCCATCGAAGTAGTCCATCGTTGCAGATTGACCTGTTGTTGTATTAATATCCTCACGCCCCAACACCTTCTTGATGGTAGTGAAGAATACTTTCAAGTCCATCATCGGACCAATGTGATTCACATAATACACATCCAACTCAAATTTCTTTGTCCAGCTGATATTATTTCTTCCATTTACTTGAGCCCATCCACTCATGCCAGGGGTCACATCATGTCGGTGGTGTTGTTCCTCGCTGTATAGCGGTAAGTACTGCACCAACAACGGACGAGGCCCAATGAACGCCATGTCGCCTTTCAATATATTAATCAACTGTGGCAACTCGTCAATAGACGTTGAACGGATGAACTTACCTACCTTGGTCAATCGGTTAGCATCAGGCAGCAGATTGCCCTCAACATCGCGTTCATCCGTCATCGTCTTAAACTTCAACGCTTTGAAAATCTTCTCATTCTTACCTGGACGATCCTGCGCAAAAAATACGCCCTTCCATCCATTCTTATTAACAAAAAAAAGTAAAATTGCAACACAAACAAACAGCGGCGAAAACAAGATCAATGCCATTAATGCACCAAAGAAGCCAATAGGTCTCTTTACTATATATATATATATATTTTGTCCAGTTGATAACATAAAAAATTATATCATGTTTACTTATCTTCTCCTATGAAAAATTCAGAAGAAAAGACTATAATGAAACTGTAATAACCTCAAACGAGTAATGTTATATTAATCACAAAAGATAATAAGTACAATAATTCGAAAACCACACCAAGTAGTCAATAGAGTTGCGACGAACAGCGAAAAATTAAATGCTAAATATTTTTCTTATACCACATCCTATTTCATAAACGCCCCCATGAAAATTAAACATCCAATAGTATCACAGATTACGTCATCAGTCCCACAGAGTCCTGTCTGCGTGACTAACTGAAATAGTTCAATAGTCAAGAAATCAATATTGCAAATCCGATTTATTTCAAGCAGTAACATAATCTTGATTGATATTTGTTGGAACTTAACAAAATCTTCAATCCGAGAAGAAAGCCTAATGGCATAAAAAGGATAACGCTATTAAGTTTCTCATATAATATCTCTATCATCCCATCTCGATAGTAATCTATACCGCAAAGAGGTTTCAGTTCTATTTGAAATTTTTGTGTTCTGATATCAAAACGACTAATTATCGTTATCCACAACATCAAAATGATACAAGCAACTATCCATATATCAATAATCCAATCTCTATTGCGTTTGAAGGTATATACAGATAGAATCAATAATATACGGACAACTGGTAAAAATACCTAAGAGAGATATTTAGCTTACTAAATTCCCATATAAAAATTTCCAAATTCACACAACTCTTTTTATTTGTTCCAAAAACAATTACATCCTATCATACATGAAACAAAAGAGCCATTTGCATCAAGATAATCATATGATGCTATTTGAAAAGTCATTTCATAATCGCCTCCTTTATACATTCAACGATGTATTTCACATCATCATCAGTTACATATGGACCAGCAGGCAAACAGAAGCCTACCTTGAAGATTTCTTCTGATACACCATTGATATAAGCTACAGCATCTGCGTAAACAGGCTGCTTGTGCATTGGTTTCCATACTGGACGGCACTCTACCTTCTTGGAGAGCATGAATACACGGAGAGCCTCGACATTCTCATTTGGCTGACAATCTGTTACAGCAGAGTCAACAGCCTTGATGATTCCTGCGGCCCCACCTACAGCTGTCTTGATAACCTCCTTATAGGCATTCTCCTGTCCCTGGACCTTAACATCGGGATCGAGAGTTGCGGCACAGAGCCAGAAGTTTGCATCATAACGCGGGTCGGCAGGTTGTTTGTGTATATGTACTCCAGGAACATCCTTCAGGAACTCTTCATAAAGCGCCTGTACATGCTTGTGATGAGCGATATGGTCTTCAAGGACTGTCATCTGACCACGACCAATACCGGCACATACGTTTGACATGCGGTAGTTGTAACCTATCTCGGTATGCTGATAGTATGGGTATGCGTCACGTGCCTGTGTGGCGTGCCACATCACGTTGTTGGCATCTTCGTCATTACGACAGATGAGGGCACCGCCACCTGAGGTGGTAATCATTTTATTGCCGTTGAAAGAGAGAACTCCAAAACGTCCAAAGGTACCGAGTACCTGTCCATTAAAGCGTGAACCCATGCCTTCTGCGGCATCCTCAATGACAGGAATGTTATACTTGTTGGCGATAGCCATGATCTTTCCACAGTCGTATGGCATACCATAAAGGGCTACAGGAATGATGACTTTTGGATATTTACCGGTCTTCTCCTTACGGTCAAGAATTGCCTTTTCAAGGAGCTCAGGATCCATGTTCCATGTCTCACGCTCTGAATCGATGAACACAGGCTTGGCTCCGAGGTATGTGATTGGATGTGATGAGGCGCAGAACGTGAATGACTGAACGCACACCTCATCACTAGGCTGAACACCACAAGCTATAAGCGCAAGGTGAACGGCTGCGGTTCCCGCAGAGAGGCATACTACTTTACGGTTGAGCTTACTTCCATCACTATTATTGTTGGCAAAGTCTGCTAGATTCTGCTCAAAAGCATTCACATTTGGGCCCATTGGTACTACCCAATTTGTATCGAAGGCTTCCTTCACATATTTCTGTTCCATATTACTCTCAGACATATGTGCCAAGCACAAATAAATGGTTTTTCTTTCTTCCATAGTTCTCAATTTTTATTATTTTTTTTCTACGATATCTCTAAAAGTGTATTGAGACTTGATTCTATTCCATGCAAAGCGAAAAAGGATGTTCCAGAAACTTTCTTTATAAGTAATGTCGTATTTCCATTTGTCAGCAAACTGGCGTTTTGTTTTCACATAGCAGTATTTCACAAAGTTCTTTCGTATCTCAAGAGCCGATTCTATAAATTCAGGCTGCTACAATACATCCGAAAAAAACGTTGCTCCAATTTAGGATAGCGCTTTTGTATTGGGGAATGATCCTCTGAGAAACCTAACTCATGTACACACATCGCATTTTGACAATTTAGAAACACATATATGTTTTTCTCCATGTCATGAACTATAGGGCATCCCAATCAATCTGGTCGTGATATTTCTCCACAAAAAAGCCCAATCCAGCAAATGTCGAAGAGTTATGCTCTCAGTAGTGAAATGAGCCGAAGGGTGACACAAAAGGAAGAATGTATTCAGATTGACAGGAGGTACTAGCATTCTGATTCCATTTACCCCCCCTTCACCTCTACAACTAGAGCCTTGGCATACTATAATAAGATCTCTTCGCTGCCATCTGCTTCATGACAATCAACCTCCTTTCAGTAGCATCATCTTCAGTCCATGCCTCTCATAGAATGAAGATAGGTTTGCAATGGCTTGTGCATGCAGATTATGTACTTCTTCTATTACAACAGATTATCCAATCCAAGACATAAGAGACTCCCTCTCAAGTCGCAATTCTACGGGTAAAGTAGAAAGAACATCAAGAATGACAGCCTATACTCCTTGCCTCAGAACCAGTTCTCTTACATCTTCCCAATTAACAGACCTCAGCAAAGCTTCATCTATCCCAGAACTAGAATTAACCATCTTATTTAGCAGATGACAAATTACATTTGCCGCATTGGAAACAGTTTGAATCATCAGATTTCCTTTCTATCTGGTGTTATTCTCATCAAAACGTTCTTTTATCAGCCTATAGAAGTCATACACATCCTTAGACGTTTTCTTGGCGTTGAGTAAGTCATGCAGATACGCCTTTCCATATTCAGCCATCTGCTTTGCTTCTGCAGGATTAGCAATAACTTTTTCTATCGCCTTTGCAATTGACATAGGGTTGAAAGGTTCAGAAAGATAGCCTGTCTTTCCAGGAATAACGATATCAGGGAAACCACCAACATTTGAAGCAATAGTAGGAACCGCTAACATGAGCGATTCAGCTGCGCCTCCCAAATTCTCAGAGTGAGAAGGATGAACCACCATATCGAAATCCTGATAAAGATCTGGCACATTCCTACGAGTGCCAAGGAAATGCACGTTACGTACTTTCTCCTTACCGTATGCAATCACCTCCTGTTCGTACTTCTCTGCTCCCACCCAAGGACCACCAATAAATACGAGATGCATATTTGGATACTTATCCTGGATCATGGCTACAGCATCGATCAAGTCTTCGTGGCCTTTCAGTCCTCTCTTTTCTCCGAGATACTTCTTAGGAGCGTACATATATGCTACCATACCAACAATGATATCCTTATCTGTCAGTCCCAGTTCATTTCTGAGTACCCCCTTTTGATACTCTCTATCCACCAAATCACCACCGTAATAAGTCAAGAACAAACGACTGTCGTCTATACCACATGCTTTATATTTGTCCATTGACCACTGACAAGTTGGAATCCAAAAATCTCTCTTCTTCTGAGCTGTCCACAGGTCTGCATTTTGATAAATAGCATGCTCCAGATGTAAAGGACCCGGAACTTCAAATACACGTGCTATGTTACGCTTACGAAGAGCCATACGCATTAATAATGTGGTCAATACAAAATGGCTATGAATGATATCAGGCTTTACTTCATCCACCACTTCACGGATTTTACTAATGGTCGAAAAAGCACTCTTCATCGAGTAGTTTAGCTCGTGGATTACAATTCCAGCATCCTTGTACTGTTGAACTAATATACCATCCACTGGCATTGCTACATGCACATCTTCGCCCATCTGTACCAAATCGCGCATCACACGAAAAGCCCAAGTAGCACCCGTTGATGTTTTTACTAAATGTAGTGATTTCATTATCGTGATTACTATTTTATGTATCCTTCTGTTGCGTGATCTCTATGCTTTAAAATGCATGGATTACCAAATACCACAGTATGAGACGGAACATTACAATTCACAAAAGCGTTTGGCGCAATCATGACATCGTCGCCAATTGAAACTTTCCCAACAACAACTGCACCAGCACCTATCAAAACCTTATCACCTATTGCTGGACAACCTTTTCGAAGGCCTCTATTTTCCATGCCAATAGTGACATTTTGAGCAATATTACAATTGGCACCAATAACTGCACCTTGATTAATAACTACAGGTCCATGATGACCAAGATATAAGCCCTCCCCAATAGAAGTATTCAAAGAAATTTGGTATCCATATTTGTATGAATAATGTCTAAGGAGGAGTTAGTTTAATTACCCCCATTTTATGAGCTGACCTCCAGTAAATCATATATCTGCAACCTAGCACAGAATATCTTTTTAAAAACCTTACCACACCACTACCAGAAATATTATACCTATTAATATCTGACAATATCAACTGCTTACAACTATTCATCTCTTTGAGCCTTTATATATTCAAAATACTGATTTCTCAACTCTTTGAGTCTATCCTCTTTATAGAGGAGTGCTTCATTCAGATTACGCTTCGCCTGCTCGTTCGTAAAATCATAATCTGTGACCAATCTCTGAATAAGGTCTGCCAATGCCTCAGGATTTTCTTTCTCTACAAGAACTGATGGTTCAAGTAATTCCGGGATTCCTCCCACTCGCGATCCTATACAAGGTAAACCATGAGCCATTGCTTCTACCACAGCACGAGGTAGTCCCTCTGTTCTTGATACTAAGAGAAAAATATCTGATTCTGACAAGTTTTTATACACAATATCCGATGATACATTTCCTTTGAAATCAGCATCAACTCCCAATTTATTTGCGAGATTTACCATATCCTGTTTGAATATACCATCTCCCAACCAAGTTAAATGAATATTTATTCCTCGTTTTTTCAATATCTCCATAGCCAACAACACAATATCTGGAGCTTTATACATTTGCGCCAGAGAGCCTACAGAGATTATTGAATATCTTTCTTTCTTACATAAGATCCTTGACTCTTTTGCGATTACCTCGTCTCTTACAATCACATCAGAGACTCCCACAGAGAACGAGCCTTTTCCTACAGGATACATCTGCTGAAGGGTTCTTTGCGTTACATAAAGACAAGCTTCTGCATTTTTCACCTGTCGTTTTAGATTGTATGTGCTTATTCTACGAATGACAGGTCTAAGCGGATGACTTACACTACCTTTGACAAATACATCCCATGGATTGCCAACGACCTCACAAGAATATGGTATTTTCTTTTTTTCAAGAACAGAAATAACGGTTCCGCCTATTTGACCTGGGAGTCTACAGATGAAACAACCATCGCTCTTCAACTTTTCCGAGAGGATTGATTTGATAGATTTTCTATTAGAAATATATCCACCGAAACCTATATAATATGGTAGTTCTATGAAACTGACTCCATTACATGAGGCATTCATAGAATCATCAACGTGAATTGAATCATCGGTAGTAACACGAGCAATTACTACTAACTTATCAAAATGTTCAAGATAACGTTCCCAAAGTTCTGTAGAAAAGCCTCCTAGGCTATAGTAGTTATTATTTCTTCTTACAAAACGGGCTTCTGTCGCAAAATATAGTTTCATCATTCAATTCGTTTATTTATGCGTCCATTGTACATGTGAACGACAATCAGATAAATGGGAATTATATAGTAAAAAATGCTTCGTACAGTTGCAAGAAATGAGTTTCTTACAGTTTTGATAATCAAGAAACAGAATACGAAGGCCAATACAATCAGCAGAGGATTTCGCTTGTCTCGGATATTTATGTTAAAAACAAGACCAAACACATACCCCAAAAACATCATCATCAGAAATCCCAGGTTTCCAAAATTGATATAAGCTTCTGCCACTATCGAATATCCCGGTCCATAATTCAAACTCATAGCATTCTGTAACCAGTCGTTCAAGTTGCCATACTTCATGGCTGGATGTAAATCCCAAAAACCTAGATTAGGAATAATGCTTGTTGCAGAATAGAGATAACTTGATCCATATCTAAATTCCTCTCTTTCAGGAACAATTTCCATTGTAGTAATCATTGGATACATACTACCTCCCATTTCACTTATGGCAGAATAAAAAGCATTACTATTGCTCATACTCTTAGAGAATGTTTCTGAAATATTTGCATTTGAATCTGCTCGGGTATCAGCAATAACACCCAATAGCGAAATAAAAAAGAAGCCAGCAATACCAATAACCAATGCCTGCTTTAACTTAATTGGCTTTACACAGATGTGAAAATACATCAAGAGAATTGATGCAATGATTACGCCATTACTACGACCTCCTGTGAATAGCCAGAAACAGGCTTCAAATACCAATAATGAAATGAAGAGTCTTTGCTTAGATTTTACCTCTTCCACTAACAGTAAACACAGAATCCCAGGCACAAAATACTGAGACAGAATTGACAATATGTTAGCTATTCCAACTTTTACTTCTTGCAGATAAATTCCGGAATATCCTGTTGACAAAACAACGTAGAATAGTGTAAAACGTTCAATGATATATGGTATTATAGATATTACCAAGAATATTGTACCTATTTTTTTTATTCCGAAAATTTGATTCTCCATATTCTGTTCTTCATATGGAGACATCATTTCATAAGTATAGCTATCAGAAGAACTATTCTTGCAACTAAACATCCCCCCAATATGGAAGAAATTCAAGAATAATAACGTCAGATACTGCGCCGGCATTATTGAAGCCGGTGAAAACATATCTGTCAAGTCGCGTTCAGGCGATACTTTACCAAATACGAACAATAGTGACTGTCCGAATGTAAAGGTGTATGCTGAAATTAGAAATATTACATAAGGAGTTATCGCAGAGCCTGTTATTTGCTTCCAGCTATATATTGAGTATGCTAACTGAATAAGGCCCAATACACCAAAGACCTTCATTCCGTAGTCAGAAAAAGGCAAATAGCTATTGAAAGCAACTATACAAGCTGCCAGCATAAGCGATCCAAAGATGTATGAGGAGGTTCTCATATATAAATCTTTTCTGTAAGATAGTCGACAGTCTTATTGATGTTATAGCCTGACACCTCTAACTGGTTGACAAATCTATTTCGGTCTAATACTTCCAAATTTTGAATATATTGGGCCCAATCCATAGCTGACTTTTCCAATTCAAAGTAGTTAAGATAATCTGACAGTTTTGCCTCTGGTGAAACCTTACTTGAGCATATTGTCATAACGCCAGATGCCTGAGCTTCAACAAGTGCTACAGGAAGACCTTCATATAAAGAAGGAAACACAAAATAATCAAAAGCAGACAAATACTTATAGACCTCTGACTGAAGTCCAGCAAATACTACGCTATTGGAGAGTCCAATTTCTTTTACCTTATTTTTTACCACTTCTAGTTCTCCGCCAACGCCCACACACAAAAGCTTTGCCTTTGGCTGAATCTGTAAGAAGGCCTCAAAAATATCAATTAAGAATGTATGATTCTTTACTACGTCGAAACGTCCCACATGACCTACAACAACGTCATTCAGAGAAAGACCATGTTTCTTACGAACTTCATTTCTGTATGATTCCTCATATGCAAACTGAGCCAAATCAACACCATTGTTGACTACTATTGATTTACTCCAAACTCCTGTATATTTATACAACCAATCTGATGCCACTTGTGAACAAGAGAGGTAGTCAGTCGCTAAAGATTTCAAAACTGGCTTGTTTATCCAATGAAGAATATTATGCACAAGACCAGCCTGCACAGTATTATGTGAATGGATTACCCTCTTCTTCACTCCATGTTTTTTTGCATAATAAAGGAATTCAAGCGAAGAAAGCGAAGATGTATGCATATGTACTGCATCAAACTCTCCCTTATGTTCTTTTAAAAAACTGTCTAAAGCCTTACAATAGGTTCTTAAGCCAGCTGCTCGCGTAGGAATAGTATAGATATGTCCGCCTAACTCTTCAATCTCCTTTGTATAGTCACATTCCTTCTCATTGAGAAGGAAACAGAAATTGTATTTTGAACGGTCAATATGGCGGAAAATATTCATTATCAGTGTTTCAGCTCCGCCACGATTCATACGTGCAAGGCTATGTAATACAGTATATGCCATATTTAAATATTTTGCAACAACCAATCTTTTCCATTTTGACAAGAAATAGAAATCAGATTTTCCTTAGTAGAATAATCAATAGGTGTATCTATTGTCTTATCAATATCTGTAATATTCAATCTGTCTAACATTTCCATTTCTGCTAAGACAGAATGCATTCGAGATGAGTTTGCTTTACTGTGATAATTGTATGTACAGAATTGCCGACGAGATATTATTGAAAAAGCAGTAGCATGAAATGAGTTAGTAAAAACAAATGAAGCATTAAAAATAAGTGACACAAAATGTTCTGGACCAACATTTGCAAAGCATTTATCAGCTTCTTTAATTTGCATTGGTGATACAGAATACAATTTTGCTCCCAATCGGTCTGCTGTTTTTTTTGCATCACAGACCAGTTGCTCATTTTTTGCGGTCAGATTATAAATCAAGACATACTTTTCATCGTTTTTAGAGATATTCAGATTATGAATCCATTCTTCTTTAGAAAGCAAGAACACAGGATCACATACATGAGTTCCTTTGATACCTAGATCTTGAAGAACTTCTACTCCGCTATTCTCACGTACAGAGATTGCATCAAAAGTAGATAACCATTGCTTGATAATATCTTTATGTTTCTCTGAGACAGATATAGACCCAAAACTTGCAGCATAAGAAAGTCTTTTCTTCGACTTAGGGGCAAACTGCAAATAAAAAGCAGAATCAGAACCATTGAGCATCGTAATTGAGTTCCACACCTGATCACTTCCTACTATATATGTATCTGCTGCTGGTACATCCTTAGAAAGACCATCATTGCATGAGTATTTTTTAGTCAACTTTAGATATTGCTTGGTAAACCTATCAAATGCTCTCTTTCGACCTATCGTGGGAATATACCACAAGTATCTCTTAATTCCATATAGCAATCTTATTATGGAACACTTGTCTGTAAATCTTCTAACAGGAGAATCGGGATGTACAAATGTACTAACTTTATAAGGAAAATCAATATAATCGGGTTTATAGTCAATAATTTCTACATTATGTCCATCCTTCTCCAAAAAAGTTTGGAGTGCGAACGCCTGCAATGATGCGCCATAATTATATACATCATGACATGTTATAGTCTTTATGTTCATACTACTTGCTTAACATTTTTCTCACAATAGACAATCCGCTTTTGCCAAGAATCTTCATTATTGTATTACCCAATGATGTTTGGTATAATTTGATAGCTAACTTTCTAACGTTATTTTTTAACGCTCCAGACTGGGTGATCTCGATATTCCATATTCTCTTCAATGTATTACTTTCATCTTCGCTATCTGTAAAGATCTCGAGCACCATCGGTTTTTGTGTAATCTCAGGGGTCACAAAGCGATTGTATACAGAAAGGAATTCTTCTTTTGTGGAAGCCGATAAATACTCGTAACCAAGATCTTGAGTATAATTCTTAACAAGATTCTTTGACTGCACACCGTAGTGACCTGCTGCTGCAATATAAGCATCAGCATCATCTCCAAAGGTAGAGCCTACATGATAGAAGTTGCGGAACTCTGTTCCTCTACCATTGTTCACAATTAGTAGGCGCACATTATTTCCAACATGTCTATTCCCCAATGAGTTCATATCATAAAAGAATGCAAGATCACCTACGATACAGAAATATAGTTTGTTCTTATTGGCAAGTGATGCACCAATAACAGTAGATATACTACCATCAATTCCAAAGCCACCCACATTGGCAAACGATGTTACGCTTTTAGGAATCTGGAACAAGTTCCATGAGCGAACAGAATTGAGAATTCCTAAGTGAAGAGATGAACCATTTGGTAATTTAGGCGCAATCATAGATGCAGCCCAAATGTTGGTAAAACCCATTTCGGGCATTCTTGAAAATATTCTATCGTACTCTTCATGACAAGCTTTGAGGTATTCTTCTTGGGGTTCTGCATTTTCAATCGTGTAAAAACGGAAGAAATCCGACTCTGTCATCTCAAATATATAAGACAATGCATTAAACTGATCTCTTATCTCTCCGTCTTCACTAACTCTCCATACTTCTTTTTTGGGCATACCAACACTGCCATATTCAGCTGATATTTCTCCAATATGAATGCACAAATCCATCTTCGTCAAAGGAGACGTGTATGTTTCCTGTACAGCCACTAAAGAGAAATTGACCTTATACTTTCCATAATAGCCACTTGTATGATCACAGAATACAACCGCATTGCGAGAAGCACAGAAAGTATCAATTGCATCTGTGAGTTCTTGATTGAAAGTATTGTGAGAACCAACAAATATCGCAATTCTTCCTTCTGGCATCTCTGGAAATTGTTCAACGGTACCATAGGTCATACGTCTTACCATTTTTACTTCTGGTAATTTTGCTACAGAAAAATCCCAACTATAGAGAGTTTGCAAGTTGATATGCACAGGACCACCTCCATGTCGAGTAAGAGCAGTAATAGCTCTATTCATCTCAACCTGGGCATGCCTTTTCTCTTCGAATGAGGAAGTCTCAACAAGTCCAGGAATATGTACCGAAAGAACAGCTACGTCCTTCTGAATTGAACTACGATCAATAAGCTGTGAATGAAGATCACCAATACGACCTTCATATTGCGTACCGGTAACAGCCAAAATTGGAAGCTTTCGGTAATATGCCTCAGTTAGTGCAGGAAGATAGTTTCGCGATGCCGTTGCACCTGTACAAGTAATAACAACAGGTTCGTTGGTTTCTGCAGCCAAGCCAACTGCCATATATGCAGCAGAACGCTCATCTACACAAGAATACATCTCAAAAAATGGGTCACACTGCATACTTGCCACAAACGACAAAGCTGTTGTTCCTGGACTGGCGATAACTCGCTTAATATTATGAGCCTTAAGAAGAGCGACAAGGTACTGTACACTCAATTCGCTGGAATATTGTTTCATATCTATGATTGTTACAATGAGTATTCTGATTTGGTAAGCGTACACTTCTCCCCAAAGTTCTTATAAACAAATGATTTTCATCATTTTAATTGACCTGTAAAAAGTAGTACAATTCCATAATTTAACATTTAAAAGTCCTAAATCAGGGGTTCGAGACTGCATTTTGTGCTTTAATCCTAATTTAGGAGCTAAATCATCAAGTTCATGACCAGCATTCTCCATGTATTCCTGTAAATGTTTGCAGTAACCCCAGTACTGCCGTTCTATGTAAACCTCACGTATTTCATCAGAACTTTCATCTCCTGGTTCCATAAGGTTTAATAAATCAACATTTCCTTTATGTTTGTTTATCTCTTGATAATATCGTAACCTGTCAGAAGCAAATGTATAGAAGTCGCCCAAACACTTAATACAACTGTTTATTTCCATCATGGAATCCTGGTGATATTTTAATTCTTCTATTTTCATTGTTTTATAATTAACAATTACAAAGTAGTACATTCTTTTGTCAGCAGTTGCATCCAAAGAACATAAAGAAACTAAGAGATGCGAAATATATTTTATGGGAAATAATTGATTAAAGCCACAACTCTCAACTAAAGAATACAAAAACAAAAATTTTGTGCACACTACTCGCTACCTATGTTTAAACTGTTCTTCAGGTTGATTTTTACATGACGTATCATCTGCTCACAGAGATTATTGCTTAATTCCACATCACCTAATTTCAACACATTCCTCATAGCCTTCCATTCCTTTTGGATATAATTTAGTGCTCTTTGTGTCATCAGCCCAAGCTTACTGAAGCCACCATTATTGATGAAATATTTTATTTACATATCTGCGAAGCTTGCTATAATTGTAATCCTCATCCTCATAAAAATTTTTCAATATACGTCCACGCCCATAAGTGCAATACAGTCTGTATGCGGCTGCATAATCTGTCTGATCTGTCTTTAACATAATGCATGTTTTTATTGGTTCATGCACAAAAGTAAATCGTACTTTTCAACCAACCTTGGGGAGAAGTGGACGCTTACCTGATTCTGTTCCGTTTATTTTCAAATGACTGCCGGCATCACAATATATGACCTTTCGTGTGATGCACTTAGAAGCATCGCTAAGGATAAAACAAGCTACCTCTGATATCTCTTTGAGTAACAACTATCTGCCTGCAGCACCAACTGTGCCAAAGTCAGTAGATTTATCTAATTTGCCGCCATTGGTCATATCAGTTAGCGTAACATCAAGAGCAATTGCATTTACTCTTATACCTTTTTGATATACTCATCGAGCTAGACTACCTACAAGACTAATTAATTACTGCTTTTGTGAGACCATAAGGAATGTCTATGCTTTTTCCGGCAGTCTCAGATGAGATAAACAAAAGATCTCTTTCAGATTATTCGCAAAACTTATACTTTAAAAAGACCTGAGCCCAAAAATAGTTTGCTTTCAAATTGGTGTTAAATTGTTTATCGTAACCTTCCTGTGTTATAGTAAGAAAATTGCCTTCATGAAGCGACACTCTTGCATTTAGTACAATAGAATGAAAGTTCCCATTCTTTTCTTACACTCTTCAATAAATCCTGCAATATTATCAGTATTTGAATTATCAAAAGTTATGTAATCAGATTTATCACCAAGTTCTGAAACTGCTTTCTTCAACCCCTTCTTCACTGTGACCAGTTATCAACACTTTAACTCCTTCAGACACATACTTTTTTGCCATCGAGAATCTGATGCCCCTTGAACCGCCAGTTACTACAATGGTCCTGTCGGATAGGATGCCTTTATAATTCACCTGCTGTAATGAGACATGAACATTTGCTTTTGGCTGTGAGTTTGTTTGTTCATTCAAAAAGGAACAAACCTTTGTACATAACCCACATTTGACACTCTGTTCTTGCCTTATAATAGTTGGTTGATAGAAACCGTCTTCATTCTGTTGCATTTCAATCACACCATACTTACATACTACAGAACAAAGGCCACAACCAAAACAATCTTTTATCGTTAATACATTTTTAATTTCTTTGCTATTTTAACGATTACTGATTTTAGTTTCCTAAGGATTGTAATACGTTCTCCTTTTGTTAGTCCGAATAACATTATAAAGGTTCCTGTCCAAAGTATTGAAAAAAGACAATCAATAAACACTCGCGTAATTGAAACTTCGAAATATTGGCATACATAAAAAGGGCCAATTATAGCCATCATAGTTGGAAGCAATATTTTTCCAATTACTTCTTTAAAATATATCGAGATTGGGAACTGAAGTATTTCTTTCATTAGCATAAGTCTAGCTATCAAGACTACAATGTATACTAAAATATATATATAGTATGTCATCTCAACAGAAGCTCCCAGGTTATATGCAATCCATGTAAATATAAAGTTTAGATTTCCAATTAGTGTTATTACAATGGAGTATTTCTTTATATTGCCTGTCGCTAAACATGCAGTGTAACCTGTGTTACCAAGGATGGTCACTAAAGCGCCAATCAGAGCGAGTCTTGTAAATAAGGACGCTCCTTCAGGTACGTTGACGAGCCATATTTTTAGGATGGTGTCTGCTTCAAAAAATAACGGTACAGCAAATAACAACAACAAGAAAAAAGAAAATTTGGCCCCCTTGCAAACAAGATAGTTCAGTCTCTGACTATCACCTTGTGCGTATGATTTTGTAATCTGAGGATTAACTGCTGTTGTAAATGTGACAACTAGCTGATTGACTGCAGCATCGATCTGCGAAGCAATACCTCTAGCTGAATTTGCAACAACACCAAAAAATACATTGATAAGGATATTAACGCCCTGGATATTTAACACACTTGTTGCATTACCAAAGAAGTTCCAGCCCGCAAAGCCCATCATTTCCTTAAAAAGGACTCTATCGTAGATTGGCTTATATTTGCATTCCTTAAAGTGCCGTCCGCAATAGAAACCATAAAGCAGACGAACGCCTAAGGCTGTGACAAACAACAAAACTGAATAAGCAATGAGTTTATCAACAGGAGAGACTATGAGCAAATAGGCTACACTCATTTTCAAAATCGCATCAAAAATACTAATGTAGGCGTAAGCATTCATGTGCTCATGTGCAATAATACAAGCGTTGTATGGCACACTGATAAGATTAACAACAAATGTCAGAAGGGAACAATGGAGTACCCAATTAGCAGCAACAAGACGGTCTTCTGGTATATTCATTCTGCTATTCAAAAACCATAGACCGACAATTTCACAAAGAACGAAAATGATAAGAGCTATAATAATCTGAATATTGACACTCGTACAGAATATCATCTTAAGTTTCTCCTTGTCTCCCTTACCTAAACCATAAGTAATGTATCGACTAATGGCATTGGATAATGCTCCAGATATTACTGCAAACATAGAGACAACGCCTCCTACTGCATTATAAACACCGAAGTCCTCTACACCAAGGGTATTTAGCACCACTCGGCTGGTATAGAGTGTTACGAGCATAATCAGTATTGTACGGAAGTACAGAAACAGAGTATTCTTCGCTATTCGTTTGTTATTTGCTGAATTATCTGACATTTACTTATTTTTTACTTATCCAACTCTTCATACTTTGAATGCTTACTTTTAAACTCAGGAACTATCTCCTTCATCTTACCAACGATCTTCATGTCATCATGGGTAAATGTAAACTGTAGAAGTTCATCCTCATTTTGTTTAGCCACATCATAGTCATAACTACGGACTTCTGCAATCATGATTTTTGGATGATGAGTTGGCTTAGTGTTCTCCTGAGTGGCAAGGAGTTCCTCATAGAGTTTTTCTCCATCGCGAAGACCGGTAAACTTTATATCAACATTTTTAACTCCAGAAAGTGAAATCATACGTCTAGCAAGATCTACAATCTTGACAGGTTTACCCATATCGAAGACGAAAATCTCACCACCTTTACCCATAGTTCCTGCTTCCAACACAAGTTTACAAGCCTCTGGTATAAGCATGAAGTAACGGATGATATCAGGATGAGTAACAGTAAGTGGTCCTCCCTTCTTTATTTGCTCTTTAAAAAGAGGGATGACGGAGCCATTACTACCAAGGACGTTGCCAAATCGTGTGGTGACGAACTGCGTTTCTCCTTTTACCTTACCATCGAGAATAGCTTGATTGAGACTCTGGCAGTATATCTCACAGATTCGTTTAGAGCAACCCATAACATTAGTTGGATTGACGGCCTTATCTGTTGAAATCATTACGAATTTCTTTGTGCCGTACTTAACTGCAAGGTCAGCAATGACACGTGTGCCTGCGATATTGTTACGGACAGCCTGAATAGGATTATCCTCCATCATGGGCACATGCTTGTAGGCGGCAGCATGGAAAACATACTCAGGACGATGCTCTGAAAAGAGTTTCTCCATGTGGTCTTTGTCTGCAATAGAGGCTACTACAGTTTCATTCTTGACATCGGAGAACTGGCGTGCCATCATCAGGCGCACATCATGCATTGGGGATTCTGCCTGATCGACAAGGATCATTTCTGCTGGATGGTATGGAGCAATCTGACGGACCATTTCAGATCCAATGGAGCCTGCTGCTCCTGTAATAAGAACTCTACGACCTGATAACATAGCTCCAATAGCATCCATATCGACCTCAATCTTATCACGGGGCAGGAGGTCTTCGATTTCTACCTCGCAAAGTTGTTGATGGGTAAGTTCGGACTTGCCGTCCCACTCTTCTGCTTCTCGTGGCATCATCATGATGCGTATATTGGCGGCAACGAGGGCATCAATGAGGGTGGTACGATTGATAAAATTGTTGGTTTGAAGAGGTGAAACAAGGAGGGTTGTAACTTTATACTTCTTCATTGTCTCGACAATTGTATCATCATCATAGTGTACCTGTTCACCTAGAAGCCATGTACCTGCCATAGATTTATCCGTGGAAATGAAACCACGAAGACGGTATTTGCGAGGTTCAGTATTTGCAAGACTCTTTGCGAGAGCTACACCACCTTGCATACAACCGTAGATGAATACCTTCTGAGTGGAAGCATCACCACGATAAATATCGTGCATAGCTTTGACTAATACCCGAATACACCACATAAGCATAGTGGCTACGATAAAGAGCATGAGTGCACTATCGAATCGTGGAACAAGCATATAGGGTGTAAGACCAACATAGACCTGAACCTGATGTAGAAGGCATACGCCAATACCTGCTGTAGCAGTTGAATAGGCCACGCGATGGAGATCGACAAAGCTGGAGTAGCGCATTACGCCATAGAAGGTGTGGAAAAACACGAAAGCGAGAATGTAAACCACGAGACACACACAGAGGCCAAGAGTGACTTGCCAGAATTGCTGTGCCAAGTCTAAGCCTCCATGCTGAAGGTAGTATACAAAAAGACCCGATACATAGACTGCCATACAGTCCATGACAAGGATACACCAATAAGGTAAGGCCTTACGTGAAAAGTACCAGTTACAAAATTTACGCAATGGATTCATTATCAAAAGTAAGTAGTCACTTTAGCCCCGTTAAGGACCTAAAGAAACAAGTTTTTATTAAGTTTTAAGAATAAAGTTTGATTTAAACATCAGATTACACGGTCATAGGTCGCCATTTGTGTGGCAACAGATTGACTAACTCCTCTTTTGTAGTTTTGTTAATCCGGCGAAAAACATCACACAGATATGATACCGCATTTAATTTATGATTACGGATATTGGCAAAAATAGATTGAAGTCTTGCAAATCGAACCCCAACTTCGGGACTACCTACGAAGAAACTATTGTTGCGGTACTTGGCAATTCTACGGATTTGCCGTTCACAACAATTATTGGATAAATCCACCGAACCATCTTCCAGACAATGCAGAATGCTAGGATATTCCACAAGAACATACTTAACCGCCTCGAGAAGTTCTGGCTCTTTCTCCGGGTCTAACAAGTTATACAATCTATCTAATTCCTGTTTCAGATCATTAAATAAAGGAACAAGTTGTAAGTTACGTTCCCTTTTTATATCATCGGGATTCCGATATTGCTTTTTATCTCTTTATCGAAATGGAATATGGAATCCATGATATCTACAAGCCTTTTGCATCTTCTAATACATGCTTCAATTTATAAAGAGGCCGTCGCATATGTACCAGACAGGCTACTCCCACTATCAACTCACATACATCATAACACTTATAGATAAGAGCACCATCCGTATGCAAGTAGATCTTGTAAATCACTTCTTCCAGATATTTTTGTTCCGCCTCACGGATTCAACGCCCTCGTTCATGGAATACAAACTGGATAAGATTCCATTTCGGAGAATAATGGCAGAATATCCATCGCTTAGAATAATGTTCCTCAGGCTCAACGTCTTTTTCTGTTTCACCTTTACCAGGAAGACGAGTATCACAGGTCTTCACGGTGGATTCATCTGAATGCATATACCCATCAGTTATAATCTCACGCTGAAGAGGTTTATCCAGAGGCTCCAGAATTTTGACCGCCTGTTCAATCCAGCCGACAACGGTAGCATGGGAAAAGTTTACTCCCATATCTTTCAGCCACAATTCTATATCTCCTATAGTCATGCCAACCTCAAAATATTTAGTTAGCACTTCGGATATAAGAGATTCTGTAACTTTGCTTCTACCCATACAGTTCCTGTATTTTTCAAGTAGGTTTAATAAGAACTCCACGAGGATCTCTATATTTCTTCCGGATAATGCGAAGGTTTCACATAGCCTTTTACGCAGATTAAACGTTCTGTTATACCTTCGCCGATTTCATACGCATCAGACGGAAGTCCTTCTGGGCGTAGAACTATCACGCGACGCTGGTCTTCTAGTTTCATAGCTTCCTGTTCCGAGTCTATGCCATCCAATGTGAAAAACAAAAGCTGTCCTCTATGAGGTTTCTTCTACCCCCTTGGAACTTTGATGATTCTTGATTTGAACTGCTATTTCGACGATTTTTTCATCTGGAACATCTGCCCCGTCTAAATCAAGTGTATCAGCATCTATATTTTGCTAGTCTCCAGATTATACTTACCTGATCGGTTTGTTGCCCATGAGCAACCGTAGCTAGATTAGCATTCTGCTGTTCAAGTTGTTTGATCTAGGCATCTTCATCTGTAGTCGGAAGGAAAAAGGCACCTTGAGGACTGGAAGTTGCAGAAGGTTCATTATTACCATTCTTCTTGCCTCTCAACATAGCTATTTCATTGTACTTAACTGCCAAATTAAGAGCAAAAGAATCCAGCATCTCTTGCTTTTTCCGACCAAATGAAACTATCAACTCTTGTTTCTGCATCTCAAATTCATCACGGATAGCACCGACCAAAGATTCCTTGATAGAATCTGACAAGCTCACCACTCCATTACCCATGAACATAGCAGCCATCTGAGAAACTAGTTCAGAAATCTTGACCAACTATTCAGCAACTTTAGACTGAAGTTCATTGACTTTATCCAGAAGAGTGAAAATACGAAACTCAGCATCGTGCGCCTTCTTTTCGGTTGCACGACAGGCTCGCTTCTCTATACTAAGCTGGGAAACGAATATTTTCCTGAGTATGTTCTTCCGACTTTAGCATATCATAAAGATACTCATTTCCCTCATATACACAAGATTTAAGCAAATCCAATGCTGTTATTCTCATTGTCGTATTGAGAAGAATATGGAATTCAGGATAATCTGATGAATGTTCACCTTTCTTCTATTTTTGTTCTCTGTATGGTGAAGAGTTATAGACTATTCTAATTATTTATCCAGAACCTCAAACCGCGGTGAGTTCTTCGATTTAAACTCCGGTACCACTTTCTTCATCAACCTCACCGTATCCATGATTTTTACTGTACGCGACAACTTCTCAAACTCCGCATAAGTGTCAAGAATATCAGCATATTCATAATGACGTACCTTAGCTATCATAATTTTCTTATTTTCAGTAGGAATCGTATTCTCCTTATCACTCAGGACTTCCTCATAAAGTTTCTCACCCGGACGCAAGCCAGTAAACTTGATCTCAATATCTTCACCCGGGCGATAACCGGCAAGTTCAATCATACGAGTAGCCAGGTCAACAATCTTCACAGCCTTACCCATCTCAAAGACAAAAATCTCATTGCCTTCACCCATAGTGGCAGCCTCCATTACCAGACGACAAGCTTCGGGAATAGTCATAAAGAAACGGATGATATCGGGATGAGTCACTGTGACAGGACCACCATTCTCTATCTGTTCCTTAAAACGGGGAATTACAGAGCCGTTACTACCCAAGACATTTCCAAAGCGGGTAGTGATAAATTTGGTACGACCTTTTACTTTTCCCTCACGGATAGCACAGCCCAGACTCTGTACATAGATTTCTGCTAATCGTTTCGAGCATCCCATGACATTGGTAGGATTCACCGCCTTATCGGTAGAAACCATGATCATCTTCTCGGCTCCGTATTCAACTGCCATATCGGCAACCTGGCGAGAACCGACAACATTAACCAGTACAGCTTCACAGGGATTCTCTTCCATTAATGGAACATGCTTATAGGCAGCGGCATGAAAGATTATCTGAGGCTGATAAGTTTCGAAGACCATACGAAGACGTTCTTTCACACGGACATCTCCAATGACAGGAACAAAATCAAGACCGGGATAATTCTTCTCAAATTCCAGACGAACATTATGCAGAGGAGACTCGGCAGCGTCAAACATGATCAGTTTCTTGATATTCATCTGAGCCAATTGCCGGCAAAGCTCGCTACCAATACTACCGGCAGCTCCTGTCACCAGCACAACCTTGCCACAAAACTCAGTCATCACCTCCTCCATATTAATATGAATTTCTGAGCGCCCCAGTAAATCCTCAATCTTGATAGGACGTACCCACTGGTGGAAACTTCCGTTTTCGTCAGCCTCACTGATACTCGGAGCTATCAACGTTTTCAACCCGTTTCTTTTACAATACTGAAGCAAACGTCCTTCCTCTTCACGGGTATTCTCATAGCGGGCAAACAAGATACCTCCGATACATTTCTTATGAATCAGTTTATTGAAGCACTCTTCATCTTTAAAAGAATAAACAGGAAGATCAGCCACACGCCGAATAGAATTACCTGTCCCATAAATACAAAAGCCTACAACTTTATAATGAGAACTATTCAGTAACCGGACTTTCAATGCCACACTCTTATCATCAATGCCATAGATCAGAATATGCATATTCTTTTTATTCAGTACATTCAGCAAGAATTCATAAACAATAATCAACTGTATACGAAACCCAACCATGACAATAAAAGTAAGCATAGCGTCAAACAGTACAAAAATTATTTTCTGACTGTTATGTAATCCTGTCTGTGGCAGGAGAAACCAAATGACAATGGCTATGCAGACAGCCTTTATGAGCACACTTCCCGCCAACCTCCATAATTCCTTCAACTGGGAAAAACGGATCGTATTACGATAAGTATGAAATAGAGTAGCCCCCAAAACACTCGATATAACCGAAACCGCCAAGATATGGAAAAGCGAAACTATTTCTTTGGAAGTTTCCGTAATATAATGAATGCCAATAAATGACACCCAAGTACACAGTAAAGCAATGAATGTATCGATTCCCAATACAACCCAATAGCTAAAGTAGTTTTTCTGTAAATAGTGAATAAAACGGTCAAATGCGTGTTTCATAATTTAAATCCCCCAATTAATTATTGTATATTCCTATAACGCTGATTATAAACAACTAGAATAATAGTATATAATCGTACATAATTATATTATTTCTATCAAATCAGGATTTACTTCTACACCCACCGAAAAGAAATTAGGCAGTTCGACAAGAAGACGTTTAATTTTAGAACCACGGGTAGTAAGCAGACGGCCTTCATAACCTTCAAAAGGACCTCCAATAATACGGATCATACGACCATACATTGTATCGCTTATCTCTTCAGGTAAATAATATTTAGGATTTTCCGAACCTCTGACAGCACATATAAAACGCTCCATATCCAAATCGGCAACCACCATAGGCTGACAATAACCGCCACCTTTCTGGTAACGATATTGAAGGGTCGGTATTTTACGAACAAACAGATCTAGAACTTCTCTTGTATCGTGGATAAAAAGCAGGTCCTGCATAAACGGTACTTCTTCACGAATTCGCTTACCATTTTTTAACTTCAACCGCCATTGCATAGGAGTAAATACTTCTAGATGTTCATCACTAAGCTGCTTATAAGCAGGTAACTTAGCATTAGGGCGTTTGAGGTCACGCATCACATACCAATGCATTCGTTGTTCATCTTTCAGGAGCGTCATAAAGCCTCAAGACAATAATTCTAATCCTACCTGATTACATACAACGTTATATATCAAGCAGTTATCATCATATTCCACAAAAGTTAGAGATCCCTCCCCACTATTATTAAACTTTCTCATCTTCACCATACAAGATGCATTCAAGGTCTATTTACAACCTTACTTTTTATTTCTCTCTATAAGATAAATAAAAAGGTGTGATATTTAATTTAACAATGTATATATCAGACAATTATAATCATTATATAATTGATAATGATTAAACATTTGTTAAGTAAATCCTTCTCTAGAAGAAGCAATTACCCAAGATTATATATGTTTTATGCTATTATTTCCAATAAATTACGTACCTTTGTGCCCGTTGGTATTTCTCTTATAGAGAGAACCATATTTTGCTAAACATATTTAGCTTATATCAATATTATTCCTTCTTGTAGTTTCTCTTTAATAACCAGTACGATATCATTATAGAATTAAGAATGATATATAATGACTATTAAACCGTTCCGGATTCCCGTTTTACTTTGTTATACCCTTACTTTAGGAAAGTTTTAATATATAAAAAAAACAACAGTAAATCATACATACCCCTTGATATATATTTCCGATTTACAGTTTCATGGCTATATGGTAGATTATCTCATTTCTACAATGAATTAAGAATAAGACTGTTTGCCTTGTCTACCAAAGAAGTATCCAATGAAGCTAGATAAATGCGGGTAGTATTTTCCGAATCATGCCCCATAGCTTCACTGATGACAGATAAGGCTACATTTTTACTTTTGGCGATACTAGCCCAAGCGTGGCGGGCAACATATGTAGTTAAAGGTATAGATAATCCTAACTGCATCCCAAGTTTCTTCAATTTTAGATTCACCAAATGAGCAGTTTTCTTGTACTGTTTCCTTCCGTCCACCTCCAGATCCCGTATAATAGGTAGGAGGTACGGGCTCCCCTGAGTATCATACCTGTTAATTATTTCTTGCATTGGCTTCTCCCATTTGATGAACAACTGTTGCCCTGTCTTTTGTCGACGATAAGACAAAATACCATTCTGCAAGTCTTTCTTTCTCAAAAAAGCCATATCAATGAATGACATCCCACGTGTGTAAAAAGAAAACATAAATATATCCCTTGCATAAGCCAGAGAAGGACTCTTTGTTAAATCAAGCTCCCTCAAACGACGAATCTCCTCTAACGGAATAGCACGTTTGACCGTCTTGTCTATCCCGGTATATACATATTTAAAAGGACTTCGCTGAACCGTCAAGTCCTTCTCCACAGCACGATTATAAATAGCCCGAAGATTCCTCATATAATAAGAGGTGGTATTCGGACAAATACCGGTAGATTTTAGAAAGCTCTCATATTTCATCATCAAACTGGAATCAACTTCTTCCAACAGGACATCTTTCCCTTTACGGAAACGTATAAAGCTGTTTAATGTAGTCATATAAGTTTCAGCAGTACGGTGTTTCCCGACTTGATTTAACTCTTTGATAAGATTTAGAGTAAAGGATACAAAACCATTATTCTCTGTGGATGCACAATAAAGCTCTACCAGACTATCTGAAGTATAAGCAATGCCTGAACGTTCAAGACGAGTAATAATATTCTTCAGTCTTATACTATCCTCCATCAGAGAATTCTTCAAAGAAAGCAAGTAATCTCTTCGACTTTCACTGGTTGCTGAAGGTAGAATAACCTCCGAATGTATCGCATCCCATTCTGCAGGAAACAACTTGTATCCGGTATGTATTTGTCTTACTATACGTTTATGAATCACTTGATAGAAAAGTGTACCTTCTTTCGTAGCAACGGAAGATGCACGGAATTTTACTTTTACTGTTGCCATACAAAATTATTTCTCTAAATAAATTATAATCAAACGTGAACTTATAGATATTGAATGATCTGAATAAAACGTTTTATCTGAATTTAACAATAATCACTCTCCATAATTCACATTTCACTATTTCTTCACTACAGAACATACAATAATCGAAATAACTTGCTGCTTTACCTTATTTTAATAACTAATTCTTGTTTTTTATACTCCCAAACCTTTCCATACAACAGATTTCCGATTCACTGAACTTTCCTAAGATTTCTTTTTTCAGTATAAAAAATCCGTCACATATCTATCTCATCCAACACAAAGCATCCGTCTTAACCTCAATTATTGGTAGATTTCTCCAATTCTGCTTTCAACATCCTTAGCTCATTTGCTATCGGCTCGGGGAGAGCAATGTCGTATCGTGAGTTACGACCAATATTCTCCTGCTGGGGTGAACACATTCTGACGGAACATTAGCCGCCCATTCATCCGTACTGCTGCCTACAAAGATGAAGTTGCCTTTCCCCAAGTATATTTTAAGTTTTAAAAATATACTTTTTATTGAGTTTTTATGGAATAATGTCATCAAAATACTATTTTTGTCGTGAGTTCTTTGAGGCTGATAAAAACAAAAGCAAACCACAAAATCCATAAATATCTAATAATCAAATAGGAAAACAAATTTGGTCCTATTTTTCCCAAAAAGGGAATATTTGTACAGATATTCCTAAGAAAGCATTTTAATTACTTGCGGTCTGTACATATATTCTATATTCAGTCCTCAAAGAACGGAATTAAAGAACCGATTCAAAGAACAAGGTTATGACACATCAAGTCTTTATTAATGAAATTGTAAAAGCTAATTTTAACCTCCGTCAACCCAAAAGTGAGAGACCAACTAACATTTATTTGATAGTACGCATAAATCAGAAGCAAGCTAAATTGTCGACTGGAGTAAAAGTCTATCCAGACCAATGGAATATCAAGAAACAAGAAGCGTATATAAGTTGCCGTCTGACAGAATCTGATAATATAAATAATTCAAGTTTCAGCAAGTTCAACTTGCTGATTTCAGATTGTAAAATTTAGCAATATGAGCCATTTCTTCAGACAGATTGATAACGACATTGTAAATTTCTTCGTCCAAAAGTCTGAAGACTCTTGCTATTGCCGTGATCAGTTCCTGAAGTATGTTCCATATCTATTGTGCGATGAAGAGCTAGACAGTCACTTTGGAAATATCCCGGAAAAGACCTCTGATAGTTTCGTAGTCGCTGAATCGTCTGGCATCGAGAGATATTGTATTGGAGGTAGCACAATGTAGCTGCGGCTATTTGGGAGGCGAAATCGGTGCTTTGGCACTTGCCGAAACCGAGATTGGTCTTGCAGTCCTTGAACACGATTTCAAGTGCCCAGTGTTGGGAATAATTCTGCCATGCTTTGAGGAAATCAAGTCCGGTATCGGTGGTAAGCAGACCGTTCCATTTGTCATGTTGGGTACGGCGCACAAGGAATATTCTGACCGGAACATCACCGAAAACAGCGCCATAGACGATGTAGTTGCATTTGAGCTTGCGGCTGTACTTCTGGAGTGCGGTTCCAGAGCTGTACCGATATATGCTACAATGCCTTTCGTTAGTCTATGTCCGGATTTTCCATAAACCGGTAGAAGACACCCTTGGGTGCTTTTATCAGAGGGGCAAGCTTTCCGTACTTCTGATTGCGGTACACATTGCGAATACCAAAGCACGGAAACATAAAGAGGCATTGGAAGATGGTGAGCAGTCGGTAGATGCAGTTGTGCTTGCTGACGATATCGAGCGTGTCCCGCTCGGTCAGAATGACCGGAGCGAGGATAGAGTTTATCGTGTGCATAGTTGCTGTTATATCGGAATTATTGAAAAATGTTTTGATATCCGAGAAAAAAGGACTAGTTTTGTATATCGACATGGCTTTGAGTACGTTTTTGGGTGGTACTTAAATTACTCATTTCTGCCAATTAGGCAAAAAACTATATTGTTTTTTATGCCCATATCTCTGATTATACATGCTTGCGAAACTTAAATCAATAACAATTAAGGAATTCATAGCGAAATTGGAAATTTAGAGAATCCAATCAACACGACCTAAAATGACTGTGTACAATTATGAAATAATCTTTTAATAGTAAAAGTTTGCGTATATCGGAATATTTTACGAATATTGCCCTATGTTAGCATTGAATAAAATATGGAGAATGCAGTTTAATTTTTAGACTTGATTAAAATTTAGTGTATGACTCTCGATGATCAGAAACGTTTAGTAAGTTTATGGATGCAATTTTTAGACGGGAATGAAATTGCATTTTCTCAATTGTATTGTCTTTTTTTTGACGACTTGCTAACTTATGGACGTAGAGTAGGGGGAGATAATGAAATGGTGGAAGACTTGATTCAAGATCTGTTCTTGAAACTTTATCAGAAAAAAATTACTCTTGAAGACAATACAAGATTGCGCCCTTTTCTGTTTCGTGCACTGAAGAATCTAATTTATAATCAATTACTTCGCAATTCAAAACTTCAGCCACTGCCAGATTATGATTTTTCTTTTGATTTGAATTATACGATTGATGATCAACTGTTTTTAATTCAGGATCAGGGATTATCCGACGAGGTCTATCGAATGCTAAAAGGATTAACAGGGCGTCAGAAAGAAATTATTTATCTTCGTTTTATTCATGAGATGAGTTTTGATGAAATTTCAGAAATAATGGAAATTAATATCCAGTCAGCAAGAAATTTGTTAGCTCGTTCTATGGAAAAACTAAGGAAAGAAGCCATTCTTGCTATTATTTTATTTTTTATCTAAAAAAATATTCTCAGTGAGTATAAATCAGTTCGCTTATTTGTCATAATAGAAAATAAAGCGAAAAATGGTTCAATATACATTTAAAGATATAGAAGTTTTTTTGTTGGATGATGATCTCTTCCAATGGGCAAAGTCTGGATTTGCTGATAATGGTTTTGACATTGAATCTTATAAACTTCAACACCCCGGTTGTGAAGAAAGGATAGAATTGGCTATTGCTGTGATTCGGAGTATGAAAGTTGTGGAAGATACTGAGTCTACTTCTCAAGCATATAAAATGCAAAGTTTTAATAGAATGATGAATAAGCTTCATTCACAAGATATTAAGTCTGTACAGCCTCACAGAACACATTCATATAGGAAAGTTATTGTCTATGTGGCAAGTATTGCCGCTTTTCTACTTCTCTGTTTGGGCTCTTATTATTGGATTTCAACTTTTAAAGTACAGGAAGAAGTTGAATTGACTGCTGATATGATTGATTCATTGAGTCGTTCAGATCAGGTTCAGGTGCTTTTAGATGGTAAGCAAGCTGTAGGATTGGATAAGAATAATGCGGAAATCAGAGTAGATGAAAATGGAGCCGTAATAGTGGATGATAAATTAGTAGTGGCTTCAAAGGGAGAAAAAATTTTAATGAATCAGGTTGTGGTTCCTTATGGAAAACGCACAAAAATAATTTTGCCGGATGGATCTTCTTTATGGATTAATTCAGGGTCGTGTATTTCTTATAGTTCAGATTTTGCGACGAATAGAAGGTTGAATGTACAGGGAGAAGTTTTTTTGGATGTTAAAAAAGATGAGAAGCACCCTTTTATCGTGAAAACCACTCATTTGGAAGTAAGTGTATTGGGAACGGCATTCAATGTGAATGACTATGCGAAGAATGTGGAAACTTCAGTGGTACTTGTTCGTGGAAGTGTAGATGTGAAAGTGGATAATAAAGCAAAGCAGCGACTACTACCAAACCAAAGACTTTCAATGGCAAGTGGAGCGGTAAAAATAAACGAAGTTGATGTGTATGGCTATATTTGTTGGAAAGATGATATTATGAACTTTGATGGTCAGAAGTTGACTACTATATTAAATACTTTATCTCAATACTATAATACGAAAATTGAAATAATAGGTAGCTTGAAAGATGAGAAGTGCTATGGAAGCCTTGATTTGAATTGCACACTTGAGGAAGTGTTAGAATCTATCTCATTAACCACTCCACTGAGAATTGTCCGAAAAGGGGAGATAATAATTCTTTCTCCGGAAAAATAGATAAAGAAAGTACAAACCTTTAAAAGAACCAATACATGAAAAACATTCCACCTTAATTTAAAAAGAGAAACCGAATAATATCTGCGAAATATTACTCGGTTCAGATTTAGAACTGTAAATAACTCACCAAAGTTATCACTAATCTAATTTTACAAATATATGAAAAATAACTCTCATTTTAGAAATAAGAGTAAAAAATTAACCTATATTGATTATGGGTTTTTGCTTTTATGCTTTTTTTTAACGTCTTATGTACCAAAAACTTGGGCAAAAGATGGTTTTATGAATCTTCAATCTACGTATGTCACCCTCAATTTGATAGATGTTTCTTTTGAAACATTATTTAAAACGTTGGAAAAGAAGAGTGATTATGTGTTCTTTTTTAAAGAAGATGTTCTACAGAAAAATGAAAAAGTAACAGTCAAAGCACAAAACGAGTCAGTTGTATCTATTTTAAATAGAATATTACCCCCTCGACAACTGACATATACAGTAAAAGGGAGACAAGTGATTATTGTCCGCCTTCCCCAAAAAGAAGAAAAGAAAGCAGAAGTACCGGTAGAAATCAAAGAATATACTGTAAAAGGAACAGTGGTTGATGCTAGCGGACAGCCGTTGCCGGGTGTAAATATTACGGTACAGGGAACGACCAATGGTGTTACCACAGATCTGTCCGGTGGATTTACGTTACGGATAAGAGATGGTAAGCGTGCCTTACTTGTTGCTTCTTATATAGGTTTTAGCACAAGAAAAGTCTGGGTATCCGGTGAAACTAATTCTTTGAAAATAATGCTTGAAGAAAGTTCGGCGTCTTTGAATGAAGTCGTGGTAGTAGGATATGGTACACAGAAAAAGCTGAATCTGACAGGAGCCGTGACAACTGCTTCCGGTGAAATCCTTGAAAACCGCCCTATCGCTAATATTGCTCAGGGTTTGCAGGGAATGGTTCCCAATCTGAATATTACTTTCAATAGCGGTCAACCAAACGAAGCAGCCAAGATTAATATTCGCGGAAATACCTCTTTGAATGGCGGGAATGCTTTGATTTTGGTCGATGGAGTGGAAATCTCCGACCTGTCATTGATTAATCCTCAAGATGTGGAGAGTGTGTCAGTGTTGAAAGATGCTTCTGCCGCTGCTGTTTATGGTGCACGTGCTGCCTTCGGTGTGATGCTTGTCACTACAAAGAAAGGAAATCGTAATCAGAAAACGCGGGTGACCTATAATAATAACCTTTCATGGAGTTCACCGGCCCGTTTACCGGAAATGCCCCGTTCGGATGTATGGGCGCGTATGTGGAATAAGGCATACGAGTATGATACTCCGGGTGGATATTACTTTAACGAGAAGTTTATGGAGAAACTTGATGCACATATTGCCGACCCGGAACACAATCCTGCAATCTTGGTCGATACCGAAGGCATTCAGAATTCAAATTATAGTCCTAGCAACCCGGGATGGGCCTATGTGGGCAACACCGATTGGTTATCTGAGTTCTATCAAAAGTCAGCTTTCATGCAGCAACATAATGTGAGCCTTTCGGGTGGAACCGAGCGTAACAATTACTATGCTTCTATTGGTTTCAAAGACCAGTCGGGTATTTTTCGCTACGGAAATGATTCTTATAAGCGCTTCAACTTGGCGTTCAGTTTCGATACTAAACTAACTAATTGGCTGGACGTGAGTTTTGTTACTCGCATGAGTAACATTAAGAATGATGAACCCTATATGGATAATGGTGGTAGCAGTGCTCAAACTTGGTATTATGAAGTATATCGCATGTATCCTACACTTTCCATCTTTTTGCCTAACGGTGATTTTGCCGGTATGTATCTCAATAGTGGTAATTATAACGTTATTGGCAAGATGGCTTTGGCCGGACGTAACAAGAAAGAGACTTGGGATCAATGGTACATAGGACGTTTTGATTTACATCCATTGAAAGGACTTTCTATTAAGGGCGATTACTCTTGGAATCGTTATTCTACCGTTCAGAAGTTCCACCGTAAAGAGATTAAGCAAACTTTTCCTGAAGGCGGTCCTGAATGGATTATAGAGACTCCAAACTATGTGAGAAACTATAATTCGAACAACATTTACCACGCTATCAATGTATGGGCCGAGTATAAAACGTCGTTCAATGACGTCCATAACATTTCGGTAATGGGTGGTTATAACCAAGAGGAGAAGAGTTATGCTAATACCTCATATACCATGACTGACTTGTATGATAACGAGTTGCCTATTTCCGACTTGGCCATCAACTACAAAGACAATGCTGAAGGTGCAGACATTTGGCGTGTACAGGGGGCTTTCTTTCGTTTGAATTACGATTATCGTTCCAAATATCTACTTGAGGTAAATGGTCGTTATGATGGCTCTTCTAAATATGCCAAAGACGACCGTTGGGCATTCTTTCCCTCAGCTTCTATCGGTTGGCGTATTTCGGAAGAAAAATTCTTCGAACCACTTTCCAAAGTAGTAGACAATTTGAAACTTCGTGCCTCTGTTGGTGCTTTGGGTAATCAGATAACTAACGGCTATCATGACTATATGTCTATTCTTTCAGGTAAAGTGTTGACCAACTATATGATGGATGGCAAAATGGTCAATGCGTTGAATATACCTTCTTTGCCTAGTGTAGTGACTTGGGAGAAGGTTGTGACGAAAGACTTGGGTTTGGACTGGTCATTGTTCAACAATCGTTTGATGGGCACATTCGATTTCTATGTACGTGATACCAAAGATATGGTACGTTCGGTTACACTGCCTGCCGTATTGGGTACTTCGGGTGGTAAAGAGAATATTGCTGATATGCGTACCACTGGTTGGGAGTTGGAATTGACATGGAAAGATCGTATTAAGAATGTGTTAGGAAGTCCTATGGACTATTCACTTACCGTAGGTTTGTCTGATTATCAGGCCGAGATAACCAAATACGATAACCCCAACGGTTCGTTGGCTGGTGGTATGTATTATGAAGGACAGAAATTGGGTGAAATCTGGGGGTATGTGACTGATGGTTATATTATGGACGATTTTGAAGCAGCCAAGATGAATTATGTACAGAAATACATTTCTTCTAAGTGGTATCCGGGCGATATTCGCTACAAAGACTTAAACGGTGATGGCATGATAGACCAAGGTAATCGTACATTGGCCAATCCGGGTGACCAAAAGGTGATAGGTAACTCTACTCCTCGATATCGTTTTAATTTACAAGGAGGTATTGGTTGGCGTGGTTTTGATATCCGTGCTATTTTCGAAGGGGTGGGTAAACGCGATATGTGGACAAGTAGTGATATCTTTTGGGGATTCTCTAGAGGCATCTATAACTCTTGTGTAACCCAATACCATATCGACAATATTTGGACTTATGAGAACCCTACAGCTTACTATCCTCGTTTGAATGCTAATGGCAATAAACGTAGTAAGCAGATTCAAACTAAATACTTACAAAATGCGGCATATATCCGTTTGAAAGATATTACTTTGAGTTATACTTTACCCAAGAGTTGGTTGACCAAGATGAAAATGGAGCAGGTACGTATCTATGTAAGTGGTATGAATTTGTGGGAGAAAACCGGTTTGCCCCCATTTATGACTCCTGATATTGTAGATCAAATAACTGATAATAGCTTGTCTAGCGAGAACAGTGGTAAAGAATATGCATTTATGAGAAGTTATTCATTCGGTATTAATATAACATTTTAAAAATTGATAGGTATTATGAAAAAATATATATTTTCATGTATTTGCATTTTGTGCTTGTCACTGTCCGGATGTGATTATTTGGATACTGAACCGGGTGACGCAATTTCTAGTGATCGTTTCTGGGAGACTTCTAATGCGGCCGCATTAGAGCAATATTGCAATCTTTATTATCCTAAACTCATCAAGGGACATGGTGATCCTTTGTCTTGGAATATTGGAAATATGATTATGCAAGAGTATCAGTCTGATAATCTTTTAGCAGCTGGTGCTAGTAGTATTACATTTGGTCAAAACACTGTAATGACTAGTAGTGCTGACTGGGACTGGTCTACAGTGAGAGGTTGTAATGCTTTTCTTGAAAATTATGAAAAGTCTCCCGTTTCGGATATTGATAAAAAGAAATTTGCCGGAGAAATCTTATTTTTCAAAGCTTTTGATTATTTCAATAAGGTGTGTCTTTTTGGTGAGGTACCTTGGTATGACTCTACGTTGAATAAAGATAATCCCGAATTGTATAAAGGTCGTGATTCTCGTGATTTAGTGATGACCAATATTTTGGCTACCATTAATAAGGCTATTGAGTTTTTACCTCGCAAGACTAAAGTTTATCGTGTGAGTCGCGATGCCGCTTTATTACTCAAAGCCCGTATCTGTCTTTATGAAGGTACTTGGCGCCGTTATCGTAATGTAGAGGGCGATGTAAAATTCCTCGAAGAGGCTTACAAAGCTTCTGGAGAGCTGATGGGGTATGGTTATGAATTGTATAAGGCATCGGGTACAGACGATAGCTATTTCGATCTTTTCATACAAGATAATTACAATGATAATTCGGAGGTAATTCTCTCTCGTGAATATGATCCTGCCCTTAATATGGGGCACAACGTGCCTAATAGTATTCCTAATAGCGAACAGGGTATGAGCCGTGACTGTTTCGAAGAATATTTGTGTGCTAATACAGGAAAACCCATATCTCTTTGTGGTTGTCACAATCCCAACATGGGGTATAATGCTGAGATGAAGAATCGCGACGGACGTCTGTTGCAAACAGTATGTTTGCCCGAATCTGGTAGTAAATATGCTCGTTTTTTATATCGTACTACTGGAGGTATGTTAAAAGGTGGAGCTCCTAATATATTTTCCATTCTTCCCAACTCGGATACTCGAACCTTCTACGCTGCATCTTGTACCGGATATTCGGTATGTAAGTTCTATAAGGCATCTGAGCATTATGTGGGTAATCACAAAGGTGGTATTGACGCTCCTGTTATGCGTTATGCTGAGGCCTTGTTGATTCGTGCTGAGGCTGGTGCTGAGTTGGGGAAAGATCCCGAATTGGATAAAACCATCAATCAGCTTCGTGCCCGTGTAGGATTTACTTTTAAGTTGGAAGCTGATCCGATAGCTGATCCGGATTTGATTGCTAAATATCCTAATGTGAAAGGTGATAACGCTAACTTGATTCGTGAAATCCGTCGCGAACGTCGCATTGAGTTGTTTGCCGAAGGTTATCGTTGGGACGACGTTTGTCGTTGGAATGTAGGCGAGGTCGTATTTAACCGTGTGCGTCGTGGTGCTAAGATGGACCCCAACTTGTACTCTGCCGATGAGATAAAGACTATTAAAGATCAAGTAGGATTCGATGCCGATGGCTTTATTACTCCCTACGCTAAGCGAGTTACTTATAGTATGAATTTTACGGCTAAAAATTACCTGTACAACATTCCGTTGGACGAAATATCATTGAACCCGAATCTGCTTCCTCAGAATCCGGGTTGGGAATAAGTAGTTAATTACTGTAAATGAAAAGAAAAATGGAAAATATGAAATACACTATGTCATACATTGCGAAGAATTTTCGAGTAGCATTGATGCTATCACTCATGATGTTATTGTGCAGCTGTTCTAGTGAAGATAAATTGGAGCTTCACAAAGGAGCCACACTTCCCATTATGCAAGGAATAGCCGATAATGTGCCTTACATTCAGTCGGTAGAAAAAGAATTAACTTACGACTTGTATGATGGGGTACGCATTACCGATGTTGTCTTTACCTATTGCGCTAAACCTACCCGTATGATTATTGCTGAAGTAGATTTGAACAAGAACGTGACCATAGTTACCTCTACGCCTGATAATAAGCCGGAGGTAGGTAAAATTCTGCAACAGGTAACTGTACAGGCCGAGAAAGCTGAAGCAGCCGGACGCAAAGTGATTTTGGGAACTAATGGCGACTTCTATTCTAAGAAAAATGATCTTTGGATTCCTGGTGGGCTATTCTACAAAGACGGTGTAGCTATCAAGACTGAAATAGGTTGGGAGGCTGATCATGTATTCTATATGCTCAAAGACGGTACGGCACATATTACTTCTGTTCCAGAGTTTAAATTAGTAGAGCGAGAGGTGGTGCATGCTATTGGTGGTTGGCAAAGAATGGTGCAAGACGGTGAGGTAGTGAAGAACTTTACCGTAAATGACAACGCCATGCAATTCCATCCACGTACCTTTGTAGGTGTGTCTGCTGACAATCGCAAGGTTTATTTATTTGTTGTTGATGGTCGTCAGCCCGAATATTCTAACGGTATGCGTCTTGAAGACATGATGTTACTCTGTCAAGGTGCTGGTTGCTACCAGGCGTTCAATATGGATGGCGGTGGTTCTACCACTATGGTACGTCGGGTAGAAAAGGGCAGTTCTGTATCATTTGAGGTAATGAATCAACCTTCAGACAATCCTGCCAGATCGGTGATAAACGGCTTGCAAGTTATTGAAAAAACTAATTAAAAAACGGAATAGTATGAATACATATAATATGAAATTCCATGCTTGGTTTAGGGAGGTGTTGGGGTTGTTCTTGGTAGCTTTCATAGCTTCGTGCGATGACTCCGATTTGATACGTCGCGTTGAACCAACTCTTGAGATTCAAGATGAATTGTTGATGGGGCCTGTCGCTTCTCGTCAGGTAATTGATTTACACTCTTCGTATCCATGGTTTGCCGAAGCTTCCGCTTCATGGATTAAACTGAAACGCTATCGTGGGCAAGCTTTGTTGCCCGACTCTATAGTGGCTGAAATCGAAGAGAACCCGGAGATGGCATTGCGTGAAGGCTGGATTGAGATTCGTTTGATGGATCAAATGTCGAAACGCATTGTTGTGAAACAAAACGGTCGTGGTTCATTGATTACGTTATCTAAGGAGGTACTTTACTTTAATATTAATGGTGGTGAAGCTGTTTTGGATGTAGTAACCGATCTTGAATGGAATGTAGAAGAGGAACAGATTGGTGGATTTACCTTTAAGAAAGTAGACGATACTCATTTGAAAGTTAAAGTAGCTAAGAACACCACTGGGGCCGAAATAAGAAAGAGTGTTATTTTATCCGACACGGGTAGAACTACGGAAACCAAATTGACAATTGTTCAGACCAATGTGGAAAAGATGTTGTCTATTTCTTTATCCGAAACAGAGAAAAATATGATTACCGACAAAAAAGGAATGCAATTTAATATTCCAGTCTCTTTAAATATACAATTTGATTGTAAGGTTTCTCATTCTTGGATTCATGTGGGTGAACTGCCTGAGTTTAGCGGTGATATTGTGCAGGATGTAAACATTCCTATCGAACTGGATGCTAACGACGGATTTGAAGACAGAACAGGATATATAGTTGTCAAGAATCAGGGCGATGTGGTAGAAGTATCGGATACTCTCTATGTTACTCAGCGTCTCTACAGTCAGATTGTTTATGTGAAAGCTGGAGCCAATGGTGATGGTTCTAGCTGGGAGAGAGCGTTTGGCACTATCGAAGAAGGTCTGTCAGCCTGTGCTCACTATAGTGATATGCAAATGTGGGTAGCTGCAGGTGACTATTATTTGAAAGATTGGATTGAATTTAAGAAGGTGAATTTTTACGGTGGTTTTGAAGGAAAAGAGACTACAGTGTCTGAACGTACCATGAAGCGTAAATCTATTCTTCATGCTGCATCGTCTAATGTTTGGCCTTCTGTTTACATGTATAAATTGACAGAAGGTGCAACACGTGTTGTTGATGGTTTTGAATTTGTAGACTCTAAGGGAAAAAAAGGTGAAGGCGCTTTGGTAGCTTATGAGTATTGGATGATTAGAAACTGTGTGGTGAGAAATAATACTTGTGCCCGTGATGCTGGTGGCGCATATTTTTTGTGTACATTGATTAACTGTGTGATACGTGATAACGAAACATTAAGTACATCTTCTACAATAAATGTTCAACAAAGCACTTGTCTATATAATGTGACTGTGGTCAACAATAGAAGTGCTGGTAGTAGTGCCGGTGTTCGTTTAGGTTCTGGTACCTGCCAGATGGTGAATTGCGTGGTATGGGGTAATGTTCATACTAAAGGTGATTTACACAGTGGCTATTTGGATCAGAACAAGGCTGCTATTTTTAAGAATTGTGCTATTCAAGGCGGATGGATTTATAATGGTGGAAATACTCCTCAAGTTTCTAATTGTATTAATCTGAATACGGATAATGCCGCTACCGATGGTCCTCAATTTGCTGATGTAGCAGGTAAGAACTATCAGCCCACAGAGAACTCTCCGTTGGTTGATGCTGGTTTGAACTCTGTGGTAAAAGATTGGAACTTGCTACTTGATATTCAAGGAGGTGCTCGTATATCAAACGCTGGAATTGATATCGGTGCATTTGAGTGGCAAGCCAATAAATAAAATATAGTGTAATATAGAAAGCAATTCTCTATAGTTCATAATAAAGAATTGCTTTCTTTATTTGTTTACCTAATTAAAAATAATATGAAAAGTAAATTCTTAACAATGAAGTTTATATTGGGAGCACTGATATTATCTTTTAGTTGTGCTTGTTCTAATAGTAATTCTGAAGAGGCTATGCCACAAACCGCCATAGGACGGCAATTGGTTGAATCTGGTATGGCCAATGATGTGACTTTAGATAACGAGAGTGTAGTGCGTGATGGGGTAAAACTGAATGAATTGGCTTTTAAAACGTTTGGAGAGTCTCAGCATATTTTCGTGGCTACAATCGACTTAAACAAACTTACTTTTACTCCGGCTACAAAAGACGATAAGAATGTACCGGCAACAGGGCCTGAATCTAGTGCGCCTCTCCCGATTCATGCTTTTGCGGCCGAGGCAAACGGCAAAACTGTTTGGCTGGGTGTGAATGGTGATTATTATGCTGACAATCCACGTCGTGTTATGGGGGTTTTCTATAAGGACGGAGTGTGTATTAATTCGCAGTATTTTGAAGGGCACGATGAGGTGTTGTATCAACTGAAAAATGGTGAGACCTATGTGGGACAAGCTGATGAGGCGTTGGCTCACGAAGCCAATCTGTTGCATGCGTTGGGAGGATATGGACTATTAGTTAAAGATGGGGTGGTTCAAAATTCTTACGAAGAAATGGGTGATTTGCAGAATACCCATCCGCGTACTAGTGTAGGGCTTTCTCAAGATAGAAAGACCATGTATATATTTGTGGTGGACGGTCGTCGAAAAGACTCTTTCTTTGCATTGGGACTTACTTTGCCCCATCTGGCTTCTATGATGAAGGCTGTGGGATGCTATAATGCTATCAACCTTGACGGAGGAGGATCAACTACGCTTATAATCCGAAAGGTGAATGATGGTGGGAAGCCGACTTTTCCTATTTTGAATACACCGGCCGATGATCGGGTACCCCGTAAGGTTACCAACAGTATGTTGATTATAGAAAAAGAAGTAATTGTATAAAGCCGACTTAAATAGATTTAAAAAAAAATAGAATAATGGAAAAGATTTTATATGCCGCTATGTGTGCGATATTGTTCCTTTGTTGTAGTTCCAGCGATGAATCCGAAGCAAATTCCCAATCCCCTTTCACGCTTCCTGACAAAGCAATTGTACTGGCCGAGCAAGCCTCTAAGTCAGTTGTGATACTCGATGCTTCCACTTATCGTACTGTATGGAGTTGGAATCCGGAGAAGGCCGGTGTACCCTCCAATTGTCAAACATGGTTTCACAATCCTAGTGAGGTTAAGCCAGTGTTCAACAATCAGTATATCTTGATGACTGCATCAGGTGGTGCTGTAGCTCTTATACGTATTGCCGACAGTAAATTGATGTATTATGCGTATGTGGGTGAAAATCCACACTCCGCAGAGATTTTGCCCGATGGAAATCTCGTGGCTGTATCGTCTACCGATGGTAAGTTACGTACATTTATGACTGATACTATTAAAGGAACGGGCAAGTGGTTTGCCTCTTACGAGCTTCCTAGTGCCCACAACGTGGTATGGGATCTCCAAAGAGAGTTGCTTTACACCACCGAAGGGATTAAATTGTGTACTTATAAGTACAATTTCAACCGCAAGGAACCTAGATTGCAAGATCGAAGCGTAATCTTCGAATTACCCAACACCGAATCGTGCGGGCATGACCTTTTTCCCGTGTATAACAAGATCGATGTGCTATGGATCACTACTAATGAGAATGTGTGGCAATATGATATAAAGAATAACAAAGCTGAATTGATTTACCCGCTTTACGCTGTGAAGAGTGTGTGTAACAGTGCCGACGGGGTACTGATGTTGTATCCTACTACCGAGTGGTGGTCTGATGGTCTGATAAACGAGAAAGGTAAGAAACTATTTAACATCTACGGCGCTAAAATCTATAAGGGGCGCTGGGTAATGAATAATACCTTCAGCTACCCCAAGGAGCATAAACCCAAGTTTGAGTAATATATAATGAAAGTATGGATATTAGGAGCAGTGGGTCTTTGGACGATATGTAGTTTTGCACAGCAGCAAGAGGTTCCCATTTATTTGGATAATAATCAACCTATAGAGAAGCGTGTGGAAGAATGCTTTGGCACGCATGATTTTGGAAGAAAAAGCGGTAATGACCCATGCCCAATCTAAGTTCAGTTCTCCCGGTGTTCTTCGTTTAGGGATTCCTGAAAACTGGATGTCTGATGGTCCACACGATGTACGTGAAGAACTGCTTTGGGATCAATGGAATATAGCTAAGTGGACGAATGATTCTTGTATTGCCTTTCCGGCATTAACCAGTTTGGCGGCTACGTGGAATCCCGAGTTATCTTATATATATGGAAGCAATATTGGAGAAGAAGCACGCTACCGCAATAAGAATGTCCTATTGGGGCCGGGAGTTAATATCTATCGTAGCCCGCTGAACGGCCGGAATTTCGAATATATGGGAGAAGACCCATTTGGGGCATCCCCTATGGTAGTACCTTACATAAAAGGTGTACAGAAAAACGGAGTAGCTGTATGTGTGAAACATTATGCACTGAATATTATGACGATGAGAAACACGAATGGGTGGCGGAACCGGGAGAATTTCGAGCTTTAATAGGAGCCTCCTCAGCCGATATTCGTAGTAGTGTAAAGTTTAAACTTAGATAAATAGATTAACCAAAATAAGAGAATATGAAGAAATATATAGGCCTCGTACTAGTGGCGATGTCGGGCTGTATACTTACAGTTAACGCACAGCAATCATTTTCTTATAAGAATCCACTTCTTCCTACAGAACTAAGAGTGAATGACTTGCTGGGCCGGATGACACTGGAAGAAAAGATAGCTCAGATTCGTCATTTGCATTCGTGGGATGTGTTCGATGGACAGATCCTGAATCAAGAGAAGTTGGATAAGATGTGCGGTGGAATAGGATATGGGTTCTTTGAAGGTTTTCCATTGACGGCTGCAAGCTGTCGTAAGACTTTCCGTGAGATACAAACCTATATGGTAGAAAAAACACGTCTGGGTATTCCCGGATTTCCGGTTGCCGAATCTTTGCATGGAGTGGTGCATGAGGGAACAACTATCTACCCTCAGAATATAGCGATGGGGAGTACTTTCAATCCGGAACTGGCTTACGAAAAGACTAAACATATTGCTGGCGAACTGAATACGATGGGAGTGAAGCAAGTGTTGGCACCTTGTATTGATGTTGTACGTGATTTACGTTGGGGACGTGTAGAAGAGTCTTTTGGTGAAGATCCTTTCCTTTGTTCAAAGATGGCGGTTGCTGAGGTAAAAGGATATATGGAACATGGAATTTCTCCGATGTTGAAGCATTACGGACCACATGGCAATCCTTTGGGCGGATTGAATCTGGCTTCGGTGGAGTGTGGTGTACGTGATTTATTTGATATTTATTTGAAACCATTTGAGGCTGTGCTTGCTGAAACGGAAATTATGGCTGTCATGTCCAGTTATAATTCTTGGAATAGAATTCCTAATTCTGCTTCCCGTTTTATGCTGACGGATATTTTGCGCAATAAATTTGGTTTTCGGGGATATGTTTATTCGGATTGGGGAGTTGTCAGTATGCTGAAGACTTTCCATAAGACGGCGGCGGATGATTTCGAAGCGGCCCGGCAGGTATTGACTGCCGGAATGGACGTGGAGGCTTCCAGCTCTTGTTATGCAGTGCTGGCTGATAAAATACGGAATGGAGAGTTTGATATCAGGTATATCGATCAGGCTGTGAGACGAGTGCTTCGTGCTAAATTTGAGTTGGGGTTATTTGAAGATCCCTATCAGGAACAAGCAGTCTATCGGCTTCCTCTTCGTTCGGAAGAAAGTGTGAAGCTTTCACGCAGGATTGCAGACGAATCGACCGTATTGCTGAAGAACGATGGACAGTTGTTGCCGTTGAATGCCCGGAATCTGAAGTCAGTAGCGGTGATTGGTCCTAATGCGGATAATGTACAATTTGGAGATTATACCTGGAGTAAAAAGAAAGAAGATGGAGTGACACCGCTTCAAGGAATTAAAAACTTGTTGGGTGATAGGGTGAAAATCAACTACGCTAAAGGATGTTCTTTGGCTTCTTTGGATACTTCGGGGATAGCGGAGGCTGTGGATGCTGCCCGTCATAGTGATGTTGCTTTGATATTTGTGGGAAGTTCGAGCACAGCGTTCGTACGTCATACTCAAGAGCCGTCTACCAGTGGAGAAGGAATCGATTTAAGTGATATTTCTTTGACCGGTGCACAAGAACAATTAATACGTGAGGTCTTTGCTGTGGGAAAGCCGGTAGTTGTTGTATTGGTGGCTGGAAAGCCTTTTGCCATACCGTGGGTGAAAGAGAATATTCCGGCGATATTGGCGCAATGGTATGCTGGCGAACAGGAAGGAAACTCTATTGCGGATATTTTGTTTGGCAATGTGAACCCTTCCGGAAAACTGACTTTTTCATTTCCGCAAAGTACGGGGCATCTCCCTGTCTATTATAACTATTTGCCTACGGATAAAGGATATTATAAAGAGCCGGGAACTTATGAAAAGCCGGGAAGAGATTATGTTTTCTCAAATAGTTCCCCGCTATGGGCATTTGGATATGGATTGAGCTATACTCAATTTGAATATCTGAAAGCTGTTACAGATAAGGAACTCTATCAGGCTAATGATACCGTTTGTGTGACTGTTCAATTGAAAAATACGGGGAAAAGAACCGGGAAAGAGGTGATACAGGTATATATGCGAGATGTGGTCAGCTCGGTGATGACACCGGTGAAGCAGTTGAAAGGTTTCAGAAAAGTAGATTTACTTCCCGGACAGACACGGGAAACGACTATAATGATTCCTGTTCATGAATTTTATCTGACAGATGATTTGGGCAATCGTTATCTCGAATCGGGCAAATTTGAATTACAGGTAGGTACTTCTTCCGACCGGATTTATTTCAACCTTCCGGTGTATATCGGTTCTTCCGGAAAGGGAGGACAGACGGTGTCCGGTACTTCTTTCAAATCACGGACAGATGGAAAAGTGATTCAAGTAAGAGGAACTGTCCGTGATATACAGGCAACTCCGCTTGCCAGAGTGAAAGTCCAGTCCGAAGAATCCGGTGAAAGTGCGTTGACTGACTATCGGGGCACATATACTATCAAGGTGAAAGATAATGGCAGACTTATTTTCTCGAAAAAAGGATTTGCCGATAAAACAATAGAAGTAGAGGGGCAGACTGATGTCAGTATTCAAATGGCTAAAGGTGAGTAGATACATGAAATACTGTATGGCTATTGGTTTGCTGGGTAGTACGACTTTACAAGCTATGGCTCAATATACAGGAAAGGTTTTCGTTGATGAGAACAGAAATGGTCTCCTCGATGAAGGTGAAAAACGATTGCATCGGGTCTCTGTTTCCGATGGGTTAAATGTGGTACAGACAGATTCAAATGGCGCATATCAATTGCCCGGACATTCCCGTATGCATTTTCTGTTTATTACTACTCCTTCCGGATATAAGACTGATAATGCCTACTATTACCGGATAGAGAACGGTCGTACGGAATACGATTTTCCGGTATATCCTTGTTATGGAGGAATTCAAGCTGACGGTAGTCACCGGTTTATACATATCTCTGATACAGAAATACGTGGAAAAGAAGGGAATCAAGCGTGGGTGGATAATCTCCGTGACTATTCGGCCAATGAGAAAATAGCTTTTATCGTGCATACAGGGGATATTTGTTATGAATCGGGACTGAACAGTCATATAGGCTTGCTGAATACCGCTTTGATGGAAGACACGCAAATCTTTTATGGAATAGGCAATCATGACTTGGTGAAAGGTGCTTATGGGGAAGAACTTTTCGAGAAACTCTACGGACCGGTATTCTATTCATTTGATGTGGGGAATACACATTACATAATGACACCTATGCTTCATGGAGATTATTTACCGGAGTATACTAAGGAAGATGTATATCGCTGGATGAAAAATGATCTTGCTTATGTAGGCAAGGAGAAGTCGATCATTGTTTTCAATCATAGCCTGCCGGAAGATACGGTAGCTTTTAAATATGGTATTAGTGATACGGAGTATATAGACTTGCCGGCTATGGGATTGAAAGCTTGGTTGTACGGTCACTGGCACGTAAATCATGTGCATAAGCATAAAGTGACAGGGGTGTATACTATCTGTACCTCTACGCCTGCTTGTGGTGGTATTGACCATGCACCTTCTGCTTTTCGTGTACTGACTGTTGATACAGAGGGAAACGTGGCGTCCGAGTTCCGATACAGTTATCTGTCTCCTTCATTACATATTGTTTCGTTGGAGAATGGACAGCTGCCAACACTTCCTTCCGGAAAGATTCCTTTGTCCGTCAATGCCTACTCTACGGTTTCCCCAATACGATCCATGCGTTATTGGTGTGAATCGGAAGGTAAAAAAGTTCTTTCCTCCAATCTTTTGAAACGTCAGAGTGATTTCAATTGGTATGCGGAAATTCCTTTGCTTTCTCAATGGGAACATCGGCAGCTTACTGTAATAGTGGAGGCATTTTTCAATAATGGAGAGGTAAGGCGATGCAGGCGTTCGTTTTTTTATGAAAAGCCTGAAAGGAAACAATTGCCTTTGCGGTTGTCATGGATTAAAAATGTAGGCGCTTCTATTTTCATGTCTGCTCCTTTGGTATATCGGAAACGTCTCTTTACGGCATCGGTCGATGATAATGAATCGGGGAAAGCGGCTGTAGTGTGTATGGATGCGCAAAATGGAACAGTCTGTTGGCGGTATTCACTTCGTGGCTCTGTACGCAGTAGTATTGCGATTGCTGATGGACTGGTCTTTGCCCAAGATGTACATGGTTACCTATATGCGATTCAAGCAGAAACTGGGACATTGGTTTGGGAAAAAGATTTAAATATCGGTGTACTTCCTCCTTTGAATGACGGTTTGGTTGCTGTTTCGGATATAGTATATGCCGGTACAGGAAAATCATTATGTGCCTTGAAAGCAGCTACGGGGGAACTTATTTGGAAGAATGGAGCTTGGAGCAGGGGGGAAGGATGCGTGGCAACACTTTCTCTTGGACATAGTATTCTGATTGGGCATGCAAACTGGAAGGGGTTGTATGCCAATAATGCTGTTAATGGTGAGTTGTTGTGGGAGAATAAAGATGCAGAATTAAAATATCGTTCGGCCTCTGTTGCTTGGGAAGGAGAGAATCTCTATCTTCTTTCTTCCCGTTCCTTTTTTATCTTGAATTCAAAGAACGGTGAGATTATAGTACGTAAAAAATTGAATTGTTCGGTCAATGTGAATTCAACTCCTTTAGTCACTGGATCCGAGATAATATTTGGAACAGCTGCTAATGGAGTCATAGCTTTAGACAAGCAGACCTTAGAAGAGAAATGGAATTTTAAAACAAATCCCGCTTTAATTTATACATCTCCTTATTCTCAACCATCATCTTCAACTGTAGAGACTAGTCCAGTGTTGGTTGGAGATACTATTTTCTTTGGGGCCTCTGACGGAATACTATATGCATTGAACCGTATAAATGGTAAACTGCTGTGGAAATATAAAACAGGTGTGCCTATATTTTCTACAGTATCTGTTGCGGGAAACACTTTGTATGTAACAGATTTTGCCGGTAATGTGTATGGGTTTATAATGAATAATAAAACACAGGATTAACGCGAATTATCGCGGATTATCACAGAAATGAATTTATAAGTCGTTAATTATTATATACATAGCGATATTCAGCAAATTATAAATCAAGAGAAAAGTTTTACTTTACGTGAGCTTTTCTCTTAATCTATTTCGGTCAAATTGACAGCCTTCCATCTTTTTGTATAATATTATTTACGTATTCTTGTTTTTTTCTTCCCAACCATGCATTATGTATATGTCTTTTTCAGGGGAAGTTAAAACCTCTTCTCTTTTCCTCTTATTTTAGTCAGATTATGCTGCCGTTCTTTTTTTCTTTTCGACCTTTTCTATCATACATATCGCATTAGCCGTATGTATTCCAAAGAAAATCCAAAGCATTTTCGTTTTTTGGTTTCTGGCTTTTATTTGAGGCAGTGAGTAATGTTGTTTCTGTGTTCCAAAACTTCCTTTCAGCCGGATAGCTCTTTCACAACTGAGTTCCGACTGTAAGATCTTACGAAATAGTTCATCTTTGATAGTTCTGCCCTTACACTTAAAAGAGGATGATCCAGATATTCCAGAAAACGGGCGGGATTTTTGGATTGGGAGAGATAGCTGTTATCAAAACCGTCATATCTCTATTCTATATAATTAGCATCAAAAATAAAAAAGAAGACAAGTTCTTCAGAATAAAGAATTATCTCCTTTCATTTACTACCAATATGCAACAGTATAAACCTCAAAAATCTCTACCTTTATTTCGGCTAGAGAAAAAGGTTAATTAAAGTCTCTTTTTCACAACAATCAGCTGATAATCAGTTCATATTATAAATTCAATCAAAACATTACAGGCTATCAAACAATACACATACAAAAAATCAAGCACCGAACAACTTTATATTTACAGAGCTCAACTAGTAAACAGCAAATCAGTGACACACCTCTATGTACCGTTACATCACTTATCTATTCACGACAGTTCATCTGCCAGGGTACAAAGCATCCGCTCAACAATCTGATTCTCCTTACATTTATAAGCTATGGAATAGGCGTTAATACCAACCGGGGGCACATAGATAGCAGCCAGTTCTATAAATGATGCCAAAGCAACATCATATAAAAAGTCTTCCTTAGACAATTCCAAACGTTGCTGGATTACTTGATAATAAGCATCCAACACAGAATCCTTGAAGGGGCAGAGGAGAGCGTCCCCTTTAAGACTAGGAAGACTAGTCAAACGGGCAATATCTGACATATATGGCATAACACCTACATTAGCCAGGTCTATAAAACAAATATGACCAGTGTGAACCAGAAAATTAGTAGGAAAAGCGTCACCGTGACCGATAACCTGAGGAGCTTTATTGAAACGGAGGGCTAGTTTCTGGATCAAATTTCGCCATTTCTGATTGAAATAATTACTGCGGACAATACTTCTCCATTTTTCCTCATATAAATCACTGCCATGTTGATATATCGATATATTCCTGTCAGCTCCCCAATACTTCAAATGCAACTTTGCTAATTGATTAGCTGTTTCTTGCCATGCTTCCTTAGAACTATCTGAGCTCAATTCATTTCCACACAAATATTGTTCAAATAAGATAATTTTGCGAGGTTCAGCATTATTAGCAAGGTATAAAATAGGATTAGGAACAGGAAAACCGTCCTTTTTTAATAGTTCTAAAATTGAGTATTCTGTTCTATTAGTAATCTTTGCAACCATAATATCTTTATCTCGCTCTACTTTAAAGCACTGATAATCGCTTGCAAAAATCGTTCCTTGAAATTGAGATATACGAAAACTATTTTTTTCAACTGAACTTTCATCATCCCATTCTGTTCCAATTATAATTTTTGCAATCGATATATAATCTTCACGAGTAAACATCTTTAAGCCTCCTTTTTGTATTCATTTATAACGCGAATAATTTATATTGAATTATATATTGCAGGGACACAATTCCCTTTTATTAGCTATTATAACATTGTAGCAATCTGATTTTCCAAAGCCTTCTTAATAAAAGCATTAATGGAAACGCCTGCCTGTTTGGCTAATATGGCAATACGACTATGAATCTCCGGTGTTATACGGATATTAAGCGAACCGGAATAGCTTTTATGCGGTTCAATGCCCTCTGCCTTGCAATATTCCAAATAATCATCTACCGCTTCATGGAAAGCCGAAGTTAATTCCTTAACACTTTCTCCTTCAAAATTAACTAGTCCGTCAATTCCCTCTATCTTTCCAAAGAAAACACTATCCTTTTCGCTAAAATTGACTGACCCCATATAGCCTTTGTAAGTTAATGTATTCATATCATCATCCTTTATTTAATAAATCCAGCTTCTTTCAGATCATTATATACTTGTTTCATTGCGTAACCTTTGATGATATTTCCCGGATGTGGTTTATGTATCATAATAGGACGACCCAATTGATTTTTGAATATGACCCTTGATCCAGAAGTTTTACCCTTATTGGATCTTTCATAACCAAAATAACCAAGCAACTTTTCCATTTCATCAAAAGTAAAATCCGTAGGCAACGATCTAAAACGCTCTATTAGTTTTTCTTTTGTTCCCATCACATTGATGTTTTTGCAAATGTAACTATTTTATAGTTGCAAACAAAGGATATTATGGTCTTTAACAATATAATAATAACTCCGTATTTTTGAAATTGCGGCATAGTTATCATTCTTTTATTAACGCTTACGTTCACCACGTATGTCTCTAAAGAAACTCGTGACTATTCTTTCTCCGTTACACTACGAAAGGCAATAACGTCACTCCCACAGACATACTCTAAAGGGTTCACTCTCGCTCCGCACTTGGACAATCCCCCTGTTATCAATTAGGGGATTCATTGGGATATGAAGATTTCGGAGAAATGATAAATTAGACAATGAGAGTAGTAATTGGAATAAATGGGGTACTTGAGACAATAATGATATAGCTTCTAGACTCATCCCTTCATAGTTTTCAATCACGTCCATCATTTTTATTTACATGGCTAATTGGATTAAATGAAGGGGAAATAATGAAGCTATATATAAAGGATAACAAGCAAATACATTGAGATAATTAATACATTAACACTATTTCATAAACACGGAGAAAGTGTCTCCTTTAGGAGATACTTCCTCATGGAAAACAACATTTGTTTTCATTAATACTATCTTTATGATAATTCTCTACTACTCCGTGTTTTTATACTCTTATATATATTATACCGCAATTTCAAAAATACGGACTAAGGTTTGGGTTTTATAGATTTTCTATTATTTGGTATATTTAGGGAGATTCCTAAACTAGTCTTCATAAAATCAATCAACCTCTTATAGTTTGATCTTTGCTTTTTGCCTCCCATTGGGATAATTCCTCCAATAACATCAAGAGGAATATCCATCTGAAAGGTTTTATCATTACCAATAATCGCTTTTTCCAAAGCTGGGTTATATTTTATCAGTTTCCCAATTTTATCTACATATTTACTCCCTCCTTTTATAGATTTTACTCGTACCATCCATACGGGATCAGTAGTAGTCTTCTTCGATTTCATGGTTACCTTATTCTTATTCAGGTAATCTCCCAAAGACTTGATAAACTTCTTCGGGTGATCAGAAGAGTAATAGACTGTATACTTTAGTCCATCATTCTTTCTTATGCCAATTCTAGAGAGTAATTGGATCGTATACCAGAACTTATACTCATCCTGACCAGTTTTAGATTTATACGCTTTCCTTAGTTGTCCCGATACAGACGGAGGCAAATCCCAATTACCGCAAAGGATAATATTCTGATAATCTCTGTATACATTGGTTGATTTGGTATCGGATGCACCATAGTAAGTAATAGTAAATTTTCTTCCGGCTAATCCTTCTGTCAGCAATGCTTCTCTAAGTTTATCAGCCCATTCCGATTTACCAGCCTCCTTAGTTAATATTCTCTCATCATCCGTCCTGTAGTCTTTCCAGATAACAATCAGTGTTTTCCCAAATGAACTATAACACAAAGAGCAAACAGTCTTGACAAATGACGCATACGTAGCATCATCCGGTTTATGTTTTCTGCTCACCCTAAAAGTAAATTCTCTAAAATCAACCTGACAGTTATACTTGGGTGTTATATCAAGTAGCTTAAAGCAGGAACTTTTACCCAACAACACATCTCCTGCTCCTTCATAAATAATCACGTGAGAACCCATACCGGGATGTATCAAGTCAGACGGATAGAAATGAATATTACATTTTTTATCCTTCATCCCCATCCATTCAGAGTAATACTTCGGTATCAATCCCAATACAACATCCCGTTTGGTCTGACTAAGCCTGTCTGTCCCTTTATAGAAATCCAAGCTCCCTCCCTTTATAAATGTATCATACATATCCTTTATATCCGTCTGGGACTTACACCGATAACCACCCTTTTTATTCTTCTCGGAGAATACGCCTAACAAACCCTTAGAGAAAGTAATGAATGGTCTTAAGAACAATGGAGTTTCATCAAGAAGGATATATTTTCTTAAGTTGCCCTGCTGCATTAATTTCTTGAAGTCACCATCAAATACAGGAACAACCGGATTAGAATTATTCGGTTCATAAAGCAAGAAATAGTTAATCAGGTCAGTAAAGAAACGTACATGTGTGATGATTAGAATTCTAATATGAATCACTTGCTCCGGATGTGTTTTGTACTCCTTCATCTTCTCAAAATCAGCATCCGAATGGATCATCAGTACATCATTGGGTTTTAGGGTTTCGCCATGTAGTATCTCTCCAATCAGATTATCTACGATCCATTGATACATTCTGTTGCATTCGTTTTTCGTATCAACACAATATAATATACCCTGATCCCATTTCTGACGTATCAGCGATTTAATGGATTCAGTCTTTCCTGAACCACAACCACTAGAAATGCAATATCCATCCGGTGTGTCCGGTATTACTATCGTTCCAAACGGAAAAGGTATATCAAATCCGTTTTCTCCCGGATGAATCGTAACATTTATTCTTTCCGGTGTTCTATGAGGAAGACATAATATGGTTTTCAATAAATCCATAAACTAAAAACTGTTTCTTAATTCCCCCCCAATGTTGTCATACAGTTCGATGCTCCGGCCTAATTCCTTCTCAATATGCTGTTTCAATTTTTCAGGGTTGATGATAGGGGAATTCATATGGAACCTGATATTTTCGGGACATCCTTTGAAAGCATTTGCTGCTATATTACCAATACAAAGCGGTAAATAAATGTCGGTCAGAGCTACACATCCTTCAAATGCAGACTCCCTAATATCCGAATCAGCAGGAAGGGTGACTTCTTTCAATTTTGTACATCCTTTAAATATATTTCTCGGTACTTTCTCAGCCCATTCAGGAAGAATCACCCTTTCAATGTATCTGTTTCCACAGAAAGCATCGGGGAACAAATAGGTTTCACTCCCCGACAAATCAACGCTTGCACTTTTGTAACGCATCCAATTAGGGATGCCACGATTCTCTTCATTCGTTTTCATTCTGTTATCCATTTATTTATAATTTCATTTGTCACAATCATGTGGGAAAGGGTATATAAACCGCATCTTTCTCGGTTTGAATTCAATCTAAACATAATATAATTGAGATTAAGGGGAAGCACCTTTATTCGAGACTTCCCATGTGCATTATCCTCAGCCGAACATATTGTAGTTACTCTCTACAAAGTTCTCAGGAAGAGTTTTTCTATCCACACCAAGCAGTCTGACCAGAGAATTCTTCAGGTAGATTTTAGGTTGACCAGGCAACTGCTGTAGTTCCGATAAAAAGATTTGTGCTTCAACCGGATCATACGTTACCCCATTGCCTGACATCAATCCTATTTTATAGAGACCACAAAAAGGGAGAGAACCGTTTATCATCTGCATGGAAGACGGAAAGTCTACAATCGGTTCTATACTGGCGAATATTCGATACCCCCTGTTATGCAGTTCTTCCATAGTACCGATACGTTCTATATTGGATGATGCCCCCCGTTCCAGTTCATCATGTCCGGTCAGGGTGAATCCGAATGCCATATGTTCCCTGTATTGGTCCTCATCAAAGTTCCCATAGCTAGCCAGCAATCCAAAGAAATTGTCTATGAAATCGGCACGCTTGGTCAGAACTTTTACATTCACACCGTTCTCCACACAAGTCTTTACTCCCTGTGCTGTCAGTTCCATTGTTTCAGGAAGCAGCGGATCGGTGGTGAAACTGAAAAATAATCCGGCCCCACGTAAGGACTGTAGATTTTGGGAGAATTCCTTCCCAAATACCGCAATAGCATCCTGTTCATCCTTGAAAGCCTTTTTCAAGGTTACTGTAGAACTCCACAAACCTGGCCGTAAAGCTGCTGGGCAGAAACAATAGTTGCACCAATTCGAACAGCCAATGTGAAAATTACAAGCCCATTCTCCATATTCGGCAGCTTTTCCGGAAGGCTGATAGATTGCTTTACCATGATAATTTTTCTCTGTTTTCATGTTTTATTTTTTAATTTAAATTAATAATATCCACTTTTATTAAACCCTTTACCTCCTTTATACTCGGGATATTTTCAGACATAAGAGGGGCTGTGACAGGAGGGGAACGTCCTCCCGCCAGAATAAATTGTGTTATCATTTCAATTGTTTTTTATCAGGATGGAATCAGCATTTACCTTTGTGGGTCTTATAAGGATTGGACTGCAGAAATAACTTGGAAGCCTTATCGAACTGCATTTTGACAAAATCCTCCTTCTTTTTGCCACAGTTGCGTTTATAGCCTGACGGGGATGCAATCTCGTCCACATCATTCTGGGTAAAGGACTGTATCAGGTCCATGATGTAAAGGGTAGCGTCTTCCTGGCTGAGGGGCTTGCAGGCTTTCTTCCACTGGGCGATGACAAGTTCGGGAAGGGTCTTGCTCTTCAGGGCCAAAGAGTTACTGCCCTTGAACTTCTGTATAGCGGCCTTGTGAATCATAATACCGAACTCGGAATAATCGAATTTAAGTGTCGGTTCGTCAGAATCCATCGCCTTTACAAGCGGATTACGGCGTACTATGCCGGGAACCAGAGTCACCCATTCACAGGCTGCCGTATAGTTATAGCCTTCGCTTTCCAGACGCTGGATATACGCCAGTGCATCCTTCGTATCATCAGCCACTTTGTCGTTTGCCAGTACCCCCGTAATGAAATCGCTGTTGGACCAGGAGAAAACCTTCAAATTGATAGCCTGAAGCATCTTGGAGAGGTCGACCCACTGAAGAGGCGTATAAGCGTAAACTCTGGGGGCTAGTTTGTCGGGATGTTCACGACGAATTCGACGGATACCGGAAAAACGGGTCTGACCGTCAACAATTACGATAACCTTGTAAAGCAGTTCATCCGGAATGGGATTCCCGTCAAAGCCGACTATAGTATATCCGAACTTAGCGGCAACGGTTCCCGGGATAACAAGGCACATGATCTGGCAACCTACATCCTTTATTGCACTGGCAAGCTCACTCACAGCCTTATCCTTGGGGATACGATTCAGAAGGAACTTGGCTATGATAATATCTCCCGCTTCTTCAGCACCCAGAAGATCAAGCAGCAGGAAGGTGTTGAACACCTTGGCAAAATGCTTCGGGGAAAGATCGGATATCTTCATCGTTTCATTCTGGCAAAACTCTTGATTCGCAGGGGAAAGTTCACCTGTTATTTTAAGCAGGTCTCTGACTACAGCATGATCCTGACCGGTATTCAGGGGAGTGGGAAGAGGGTGTTTATCTTCTTTTTTCATAGTTTTAGCACTTTCCTTGTTAAGTATATCTGCCTGATTTGCGCCACTGTTACTATCAGGCATAGCACTACCCTGAGGTATCATACCATTATTTACACTCTCTACCGTTGCTTGAACGGTTCCCTGCTCTGATACTTCAGTCACAGGATTTTGATTGTTTTCTACCATAATTATATTATTATTTTTCTGTTCAGCCTCCTTACCAGCTTTGGGAGACTCTACTAAGGCATTATTCTCATTACGAGAAGCCGTGCCTGATTCATTCAAGTGTGTCAGCTCTGGTCCAAAACCAGTAGAGGGGATTTGACCTGTACCCTCTATTCTTTCGTAATCCTCTGACATTTTAGTCTGGTTTTAAATTATAATAATATGCAACACTTCATCAGGTCGTTGCTTAACCCCGTAACCAACCTTCATTTTTAATATCAGACAGAAGGGCAATTACTTTTTATTATATAAAGAACGTTCTTTCTCTGTTATAATCCGAAGTTCACCGGACAGCTCCTTCACCAGATCAATACGGTCCAGCACAAGGGCGGCTTTCAGTTTCAGGAGAAGTTTCTGTTTCAACCCCATCAAGTGATCTAATTCTCTATTTATTTTCATATGCGATTGTTTTTAAACGCTGCGAATGTATGGCTTTATATTTTATTATTTGGTATAGATCATTTTAGAGGAAACAGAAAGGAAACATGAGAACAAAAGAAGAAAGTGTAGAACAAAAAAATAACAGAACGATCGTTTAAGAAAAATGATATGGAAACCGGAAGATGTGAGTATAAACAACAAAAAAAGCTATCCCCAATAATTGGAAATAGCTTCAATACAATACTGCATTTACATGCCATGTTACGTTTTCAAGTCTTTTCCTCAAATTTATCAGAAAAGAATTCTCTTAGTTTTTTCCTGAAAGCCGAGCTTCCAACTGCGTATGATGAAGGATTGGGAATGTCTGTTTTACAAATAAAGAAACGTTTCATACGTTCATACTTACTGTTGGGAAAAGCCGAAGAACCTATGTCCTTCCTGCCATTGCCGGTATAGAAATTCTTGACCAGATAATAAAGACAACGGCTGTTACGGTCTCTGTCTTTTTTCCATTCAATCCGTTCCAGCAAGTTGTCAGGTCTGAGTATCCCTGTCAAACGATAAGCGAAACTGGCTTTGGTTTCCAGGGTATTCTCTATATAGCCCTGTCCGGCAACATACTCTATGAAATCCTTAAAGACTGCCACTCCACGTTTCTTTACCGAAGGATGGATATGGTCTACTGAGATACAGTCGTCTTCATTGGAGGGCAACTCGAAATAATCATCGGGCAATGTAAATTCCTGATTCGCATCACTGCCGGAGTCAGTACTTTCGTTTTCCACCGGCTTTTCAGACAAGCTGGCCTGTCGGAATTTGTCAAGGAAACGATGAATTCCTTCTACAAGGGGAGTCTGAATGATATTGTCAATCATCTTCAACTCTTTGGGAGTAAAATCCTTTTCAAACATGGACAGAATTGTCCGGGTCGCCTGGTCCAAGTATTCCAGCAACTCCCAGATCCCCAGTTCTTTTCTGATACTCTTCTGTATCTTCTCCGCATATTCTTTGTTTTGAATAAACAAAGGCTCAGCATCTTTCATCTGACAGTAAAGCAAGTCATCAACCTCCTCTTCCTGCTGTTTTTCGTCTTGGCTTTGTAAAGACCTGCAAACAAAATTGGATATTTCTGTATAGGAGGTAAGCAGACCTTGCATATAGCAGATAGATGAAATCTGGTGGAGATCACAATCATTGGCACGGACTGTCTCTACAAACATTTCTTCATCATCGTTTTTCAAACCGGCAACCAAAGAATCAAAGGCTGAAGAAGAACTGGGGATCATTTGTAACAAGAGCAGAGCCCTTTCTTCCGGGTATGTTTTCAATGTTCTGTATAAATCGTTGCTTGTCATTCTGTAATCAACGGGGAGGTAAGTATTATTTCTCACTGGCTGCCAAAAGATCCTGTTGTCAAATGCATAAGAGGCTATAATATTTACAGGTACGCTGACCTTGGTAGCAAAAAGAATTATCCATAAATATACATTTCCATACTCTAGATCTTCTTGCGATTCATCGTTATCTTCCACCGGAATATTTTTTTCTTTCAGCACATTATAAATAACCTGTAGATCCCCCGTTTCAATTAGCTTTTCTAACAGTTCTGTCTTCAAATCGTCTGCTACTTCCAGCTTTAATTCATCAAGCAATGAAACTAGAAATTTATGAAAGACGCTGGTGACGGTCCTTTGCGAAATCTTTTCTTCTTCAGAAAGACGTTTCTCTAATTTTACATAATACTCAGATTGCCGCTTGCATAAACTTTGCAGGCCGGTTGTTTGACTTCTTTCTTTCATGGCTATAATATAATTTAAAGATGATCTGTCCCTGTTCTGTTTTCTTCCCCCGTTTTACGTTTCCTGGTTATTCTTTCCATATAAACCATAGGCACGCAATTCTGCATGTCTTTATCCCAGTAGGCCTTCTTATGGTAAGTGTCGACATAGAAAACGTTGGTGAGTGTAATGGCCACATCGCTCAAACCCTGTTCGTGAAGACGATTTATTTCAGCCTGTTTCTCAGCATCGTGAGAAGTATGAATTATGACTTTTTTCCAAAAACTGGTCCTCTTACCTGCCAGTGGCTCTACATTTATTTCTGTGATATAACGATGAATTATTTTTCTCATGGTTTCGGGGGTAGTACCGTTTTTCAAATGCTCATAAGAATTACCAAGGGCATCCAGCATATCATCAAAAGTAATGTCAGCTTGAATCTGTTGCTGCAAACCATTGATAGCAGTCTCAAATTTTCTAATATTGCCTTGTTCGGCCTTTATGATGTCGTTCTGTTTTTGAGTCAATTCTTCGTATTTCTCTTTGGTAAAACGACCATGAACAAAATAACTTTCATCCAGATCAGAACGACGCTTCATGGTAGATTCCAGTAACTCACGTGAATGAGCGATTTTCTGACTATAGACTTTAATCTCTTCCTCATATGTTTTTTTAGCATCACTACGCTTACAGACCATGTCCTCATGTAATTCCTGAAGAGCAACGTACCATGCTAAAGATTCAATTGTATTCACATGAATATCCGGTGAATGAGTCAACCCTTTTTCTACTGCATTATGTTTCACTCTACAAGAATAAGTACCGTCCACTAAATTAACTGAATACGGAGCACCACATGAACAACGAATCAAAGGATTCAGCAGATGAAGACCCTTCTGTTTGGAAAGGACACGGTTACTCTGCCTTCTAAGCCTGCATTTTTCCCACGTTTCATCATCTATAATCTGGGGATAAATATTATTGCTGGTACGGATACCTTTATATAATGGATCACTTAACATATGGTAAATTTCGGTTTTCATCGAAGTCACAGAAAGATTCTTGAAATATCCACGAGACTTTAGTTCAGCACCAAGTGCGGCCAGACTGTACTCTCCAGAATTATACATATCAAACATCATACGGATTATTTTAGAATCTTCCTCATCAATTGCCCAAAAGCCATTCTTGTCAACCCGGTAACCCAACTTTACTTTACCGCCCATATATTTACCCTTATCATAACCTTGTTTTTTAGCTCTTTCAAACCTAACCTTTTTATTTCTCATTTCAGATTCAGCAAGTTGAGCATAAAGGGTAAAGATGGTTTCAGCGCCTTCATCAATCGTCTTGTCATCTTTAAGTAGACGAATTCTTGGTTCTTTGATGATTAACTGAATTCCTGTACTGGTCAAATATTCCAAAATACTGAACAGAATCTTTTTTCTTCTGGCGATACGTGAGATTTCCCAAGCGAACACGCAATCATATTCACCTGTTTCCAATAGCTCTTTCATACGATTAAGGCCAAATCTTTCCTCTTCATCCAACTTTATCGCACTTTCTTTGGTAGCTATCGAGGAAATATCCTTATCTTTATACCCGTAAAAATGAGCCAGATCATACAGTTCTTTCTCCTGTTCATCATAAGATTGAGCTTCTGTTGATACACGGACTAGAAGTATACATTTCATTGATAAAAAATATATTAGTAATTTATATGGACGCAAAGGTAGAAAAAAACATTTTATCCACCAAATAGTTAACCAACATCACATCGACAACTGGATGATGCAGGAAGAACTCCCGATGCTCTACAACCAGTATAAGATCACCATCCCGCATGTGTTTATCTATAACATCGAATTGCGGGGAAAGGACTACATACAAGTGAAACAAAGAGACTCTTCCATCCATGCCACGGAACGTGAGGGAGGCAGTGTAGGCGGAGTCAGCAAAGACTTCACCGTTTCGGCACAGGAAACCACCTTTACCTCACGCAACCTTCCGGCTATCCGTCAAGACGAACCCTACTGCTGGTGCCCGGAAGACTACAAGGTGCAAGTAAGTTTCGACCTGCAAGGCACGCAATTTACCCCCAACGAATACAAGCCATACAGCCAGAAATGGGAAGATGTAGACAACCAGCTGTTGAAACCGGAAAATACACAGTTCGGCAAATACCTTTCCTTCACCAACCCATTCCGCCCGGAAACGAAACAGGCATACAACAGCGAAATGAGTTTCGAAGAGAAAATTATCTGCGCCTTTCAGATACTCAAAAAGAAAATGGCATGGAACGGACGCTATCAGCTCTACAGCAAAGAGCTCGAAAAAGTAATCAAGAAAGGAAGCGGCAGTAATGCCGACCTGAATTTCATCCTTATCAGCATCCTGAAAGACTTTGGACTGGAGGCCTATCCGGTGGTTATGAGCCGACGTTCATCAGGTATGCTGCCGTACAACTTTCCTTCTCTGCAAAAACTAAATACGTTCTTTGTTGCTATCCACGATATAAACAAACAAAAATATGTATTTTTAGACAGTTCTATGGACGTACCTGCCTTTAATATATTACCGCTTGAATTGTCTGTAAACAAAGCACGCATCCTTTCCCGGAAAGAGAAAGAAGAGAATAAATGGGTGAATGTGATGGCTCTTTCCAACAACAAAAGTTTCATGAAAATCGATGCCCGAATAGAAGGAGATCAGGTGAAAGGACATCGCAGCACAGTTCTTTACGGACAAGAAGCTGTAGAGTATCAGGCAAATGCAAAACATAAGCAGGACAGCCTCGTCTCGAATCCCGAAAACAAGATCAGTAGTCAGAAAGAGCAACTCACTGTCACCAACCTGAAAGTGAAAAAACAAGAAAATGACTGGGCACTGATAGAAGAAGAATTCGATTTCGTCTTGCAAGTCAACCGGACGGACAATCATCTTTATATCAATCCGATGCTCTTTCCGCAACTAAAGAGTAATCCGTTTATCCAGACGGAACGGGTGCTCCCCATCGAATTTCCATATCCGTACAAGTTCACGATGTTGTCTACGCTGACTCTCCCCGAAGGCTACGAAGTGGAAGAACTCCCCCAACCACAAGCCATCCGGTCGGAAGGAGACGGCCTGCAATGCAAATATATGATTCAGAAACAGGGAAATACAATCCTGCTCAATTATGTATTCCACTTAAAGGGATATATATTCCTTTCCGAACAATATAAACAACTACAAGAACTGTGGACTAAAGTGATCGAGAAAAATAATGCGCTGATCGTACTCAAGAAAATATAAACTTTACCTATCTATACCGATGATCCGTTCCAGCTATCTCATCCTGAAGCAAATGACACATCGGGCATTCAGCCTGTCCTGTGTCCTTATCTGCCTAAGTCTGCACATACAGCCGGCATGTGCACAGGATATTCTCAAGGATGCCAATTCCGTTATCGTTGAAGCACGCACAGAGGTTCTCTGCAAATCTATGACCCAATCCATAGAAAAAGAGAGCCTGACAATCACCATCCTCAACCGTAAGGGGTTGGAAGCTGCACATTTCTTCTGCGGATGTGATATGTTCCGTTCTTTGCAGAAATTCTCCGGGGAAATCATCAATGCCGATGGACAAAGTGTACGTAAGATAAAGAAATCTGAACTACAGAAAAGTGAATACAGCTCCTCGCTTAGCACGGATGATTATTTTTATTTTTACGAATGCAATTATCCTTCTCTCCCTTTCACGGTGAAATACGAATGGGAAGTGAAGTGCAACAACGGTCTGATCGGCTATCCCCCCTTTATACCGCTGGCAGACTTCAACCAAGGTGTGGAAAAAGCGACTTACCGGATCGAACTGCCCGCAGGACAAGGATGCAGATATCGTGAACTGAACACGCAAGGAAAAGGAATCCAGGTAAAAGAATCCACCGGAGCCAACGGACAGCAAGTGATTAAAGCCACCGCCTCCAAACTCTCTCCCATCATTAAAGAACCTTTCGGACCGGATTTTACTGAACTGTTTCCACGTGTCTATTTTGCGCCTTCCGCCTTCAAGTACGACAAGTCGGAAGGCGATATGAGCAACTGGCAAAAGTACGGAGAATGGCAATACCGATTGCTCGACGGGCGCGACCTGCTCACCGAACCTTTCCGCGCCAAACTGCACGAACTGACAGCCCACTGCACTACCGACCGGGACAAGGTGAAAGCAATCTACGATTATCTGGCCAAAACCACCCGTTACGTGAGCATCCAACTAGGCATCGGAGGTTTACAGCCCATTGCCGCCGCCGATGTTTGCCGCACGGGATTCGGCGACTGTAAAGGATTGTCCAATTACACCCGCGCCATGCTGAAAGAGTTGGGAATTGCTTCCACTTATACAGTCATCAGCACCACCAACGAGCGTCTACTACCGGACTTCTCCAGTGCCAACCAGATGAATCACGTCATCCTGCAAGTTCCACTTCCCCAAGATACGCTCTGGCTGGAATGTACAAATCCATCGCTTCCCTTCGGCTATGTCCACCAAGACATTGCGGGACACGACGCCTTACTCATCGAACCGACCGGCGGCCAGATGTATCGCCTGCCCACCTATCCCGACTCGCTGAACACACAGCACATCGTTGCCAACATCACCCTCTCCCCCACAGCCGAGGCACGGATAGAGGTGAACGAAATCTCCCGGATTTTTCAATATGAGAATGAAGCAGGCATCGTCTATCTGGAGCCTAACAAACAGAAAGACCGCATCCGTTCAAGCATCAACTTATCCCAAGCCGATATTCAGAACCTGCAAATCAGCGAGTGCAAGGAGCCCAATCCGTCTATCACCTTCGGCTACACTGCCACCAGCAATCAATACGGGCATAAAACGGGCAACCGTCTGTTTATCCCCACCAATGTGTTCCGAAAAGAATTCAGTGTTCCTCCTGTGACGAAGCGCACCTATCCCATTTACATCAACTACGGATACACAGATACCGACAGCATCCGCATCCAACTGCCGGAAGGATATGTAATCGAAGGACTTCCGAAACCGCTTGACGTGAAAAGCAAGTTCGGCAGTTTCCATTCCGGTATTCAGGTGAAAGATAAGGAAATCTACATCACTCACCGATTGTTTATGCGCAAAGGGGTTTACAGTCCGGATGAATATGCGGCATTCATTGATTTCCGCAAGCAAGTGGCAGGACAATATGGAGGAAAAATCATTTTAAAAAAAGAATAAGGAGGGAAACGCTTTACAGAAAATAAAGTATCTTTGCGACTCAACATTTTTTGTGACTTAACCATTCAAAAAAAGGAACATTGAAGAACAAACGATACAATCATATAGAAGAATGGGCAAATACCCTTAGCCACGGAATAGGCATCCTGCTTGGAATCGTGGCCGGATATTTCCTATTGGAAAAGGCTTCCGAGAATATGGAACCGCAGTGGGCAGTTGCTTGTGTATCCGTCTATCTGGCGGGGATGCTTTCCTCTTATGTCAGTTCTACGTGGTATCATGGCAGCCGTCCGGGGAAACTGAAAGAGTTGCTCCGCAAATTCGATCATGGAGCTATCTACCTGCACATCGCGGGCACCTACACTCCTTTCACGCTACTTGTCCTGCGGCATGCCGGAGGATGGGGATGGGGAATCTTCGCTTTCGTCTGGCTGTCGGCTATTGCCGGTTTCATTCTTAGCTTCAAAAAGCTGAAAGAACACAGTAATCTCGAAACGGCTTGTTACGTAGGTATGGGAGCCTGTATACTGGTAGCCATGAAACCTTTGTTAGATCATCTGGCAGAGTTGGGAGCCACTACTGCTTTCTGGTGGCTGATCGGCGGAGGAGTTTCGTATATTGTGGGAGCTGTCTTTTATTCATTGCGCAAACCGTATATGCATGCCACTTTCCACTTGTTTTGTCTGGGAGGCAGTATCGGACACATCATTGCGATCTGGCTGATTCTGTAAGGAATGGTAGGGACAAAAAAAAGGCTATCTATCCCAGACAGCCAATCTTTGTTAACCTTAAATCTAATACTATGAAAAACACAGTACAAAGATACGGACTTTTCGATCATCTCCAAATTTTCAGGCCAAAGCAGCCTAACTTATAACACGGTTTAATAAAAAGCAGAGGTTCGTTAACGTTTAACGCAACAAAGTTAAAAATTAACGAATCGTTTATTAACTATTTAAATGATTAAATGATCGGACCAAGTAAAAATTGTTGTTGGCGAGTTCCCTGCTAAAAGATAGTGACGCTATCCGATACAAATAGCGACGCTATATGACAATGATACCGTCACTATCCCAAGCATATACCGTCACTATCTTTTCTACGTCAATCGGAGGGCTTACGTCCACTTATAGCATATACCAACAATGATTGTTGCCTGATCCGAATTATCTCTAAAGCCTCTCTCTAAAGTTGAAACAAACAGATTCGCCAATTCGTTATATATAAAAGAGTAATTTAAAACAATTATAAAGCATAAATTTATGGACTGGGAAAATCATCTTATAAAGCACCTTCAATGGTCGGACTCCATTATCAACCGGGAAGCCAAAGAACACGTAGCCCGTGAAATTGCCGCCACGGCAAAAGACGGAGATATGATAGGAGCCGGCTCTGGCTCTACAGTCTATCTAACTCTGTTCGAACTGGCGCGACGGATTCGTGAAGAGCACTTGCATATTGAAGTGATTCCCGCCTCTCAAGAAATCTCGATGACTTGCATACAGCTAGGCATTCCACAAACTACCCTTTGGAACAAGCGCCCCGACTGGACATTTGACGGAGCGGACGAAGTTGACCCGCAGCGAAACTTGATTAAAGGACGTGGCGGAGCTATGTTCAAAGAAAAACTGCTCATTAGAAGCAGCCGCAAAACGTTCATCATCATCGACCCCAGCAAGCGCGTCAATCAGTTGGGAAATAAATTTCCCATTCCGGTAGAGGTCTTTCCGGACTCACTAACTTATGTAGAGCATGAGCTGCAACGACTAGGTGCATCAGAAATCGTCCTGCGTCCAGCCCACGGCAAAGACGGGCCTGTCTTTACAGAAAATGGGAATTTCATCCTCGACACCCGTTTTAACTATATTGATTCTTCGCTCGAAGAACAACTCAAAACCATTACCGGTGTCATAGAGAGCGGCCTTTTCATAGGTTATGATGTCGAAGTTATCATGGCAGAGTAAAACAACGTAAACTGGAAAATCGCATTTTGTAGAAATATGAATTAAATTGTTCTAGTACAAATAAATATAGTATAGCTCTGTATCTATTTCATTTAGCAGAATTGAGTTGTACGACACCCGGGTGTCGTACAAGTTATTATTACAGTATCTTGCATTCTTCTTTACTATAAGTCATAACTCCAATCACTGTCAGACTATAGCATTTAATTTATAACCCTTAAAACACAGATATTAAAACGTCATCAAACATATTTTTATTCAAAGCCGAAGATAGTTGAAAAAATAGGGAAAATACCGGGAAATTCATTAAAAATTCGGGTAGAATATTACCCCCCATCTCAAAATCAATGAGAAAAAGAGACTACTAAATAAACAAGAACTGATAAAGGAAGTTTCAATAAAAGAAACCGAAAGAACCGGCCAATTTGCGAAAACAGAAAGAAAACAATTGAAAAACAACAAGATAGGAGAAAAAAGCAGAAGGAAAGGAGGAAAGAAAAATCAATAAGTCTTAGCAGAACTTGGTACATTCGTGATTGTAAACTTACCGTCAATATCAGTGATAGTACCAAGGGTAGTGCCATTCACCAATATTGAAGCACCTACGACAGGTTGCCCATCTTCTTCAGAGGTAACCAAACCGGTAACTCTGGATGTTTGCGCTGTCACTAGACCTATACCTATAAAAAGGAAGGTCATTAAGAACATCAATTTTCTTTTCATAAATTCTCTCTTAAATTTAACCTATAAACAGATTTTTTGTCTCTAACAGGTTGCAAAGATAACACGAATTATGACAAATCGAAAAAAGTGTTACGTATTTAACTAAAAAGTATCGTTTTGAAAGCAATAAGTTTCTAAAAACTGATAGGTTAAAACAACTTCTTTCAAATTTAGCATCTTTTAAAAGATGATTTCTGTCATAAAGATAGCACCAAAATCAGGCTTTTCAAGGAAAAGTGAATATTATTGCCTCCAAAACGGTATCTTTTTATCATTTTGCACCTTCAAAAGGGTTAAAGAACTATTAACAATGATAAAGGCAGAAACTTCTACATACCAAGTTCTGCTAAAACTTTGCGCGTTTCTTATGTAGGAATGATTTCGCAGGACGTTTCCATCAAACCGGGAGTGATAAAAGTTGTTTTGAAAAGCGACGCGAAAGCACTGGATGAGGTTGTGGTGACAGCCATGGGTATCTCACGCGAGAAAAAAGCACTGGGTTACGCCGTCCAGGACGTAAAATCAGATCAACTGACGCAAGCTGCCAACTCTAATCTGGCGGGAGCATTGCAAGGTAAAGTGTCCGGTTTGGACGTGAAGCCTTCAAGTGGTATGCCGGGAGCTTCTTCACAGATCACCATCCGTGGTGCACGTTCTTTCTCGGGTGACAACACTCCGCTTTACGTTATCGACGGAATGCCGGTAACCAGTACGCCGGACGTTAGCACAGACATTCAGAACAATGGTAGTGTGAGCGGAGCCGACTTCGCCAACCGTGCGGTAGATATCGACCCTAATGATATTGAAAGTATCAACATCTTGAAAGGACAGGCTGCTTCTGCACTTTATGGTATCCGTGCTTCCAATGGTGTGATTATCATCACAACCAAGAGTGGTAAAGGATTGGAAAAAGGCAAACCACAGGTTAGCTTCTCTTCTAATGTCAGCTTCGATGTAGTCGGTCGTCTGCCGGAATTCCAGAAAACATACGCACAAGGTTCGGGTGGAGTATTCAGCACTACTTCGGGAACGTCTTGGGGACCTAAGATTTCCGAACTTCCCAACGACGCAACGTATGGAGGTAACACGGATAACGAATACACGCAGAAGTTCGGTAAGCAACAGGGAAAATATTATGTTCCCCAGCGTGCAGCAGCCGGTCTTGACCCGTGGGCTACTCCACAGGCGTATGACAATGCAAAAGACTTCTTCGACACAGGAATCACCTGGAGCAATTCATTGAATGTAGCGCAGATGCTCGACAAAAGCTCCTACTCTATCTCATTGGGAAATACACATCAGGACGGTATTATCTCAAGCACTGGTATGGACAGATATAATGTAAAGGTTAGTGCTGACACGAAACTGACTAACAACTGGAGTTCCGGATTTACAGCTAACTATATCACTACTTCTATCGACAAGGCAGTGACTTCCGGTAACGGTCTGTTGAGAACGGTTTACGCAGCTCCTCCCAGCTATGATCTTGCTGGTATTCCAAGTCACGTAGACGGTAACCCGTACACACAGAATTCTTTCCGTGGTAGCTTTGACAACGCTTATTGGGCAATGGAAAACAACAAATTCACAGAAGATACCAACCGTTTCTTCGGAAATGTATACGCAAGCTATCAGACTGATTTTGGTACAACCAACCACAAGTTGAACGCAAAATACATGGTCGGCGTGGATGCTTACACCACTCACTATGTAGACAGCTACGGATACGGTAGTAACACCGGTGGCGGTCGCGGACAGATTGAAAACTACGGCTGGACGAACGCTACATACAACTCTTTGCTGACCATCAACTATGACTGGCGCATCAACGAGGACTGGGGATTGAACGCTGTATTGGGTAACGAAATTATCCAAAGTAACAGAAAGAAGTATTATGAATATGGTACGAACTACAACTTCCCGGGATGGAACCACATCAACAACGCCACTACTCAACAGACAGAGGAAGAGACGTGGAAAAACCGTACGGTGGGATTCTTCGGTAACGTATCGGCTTCTTACAAAAATATGCTTTATCTGACCCTCACCGGACGTCAGGACTACGTATCTAATATGCCACGTAACAACCGTTCGTTCTTCTATCCTTCTATTTCGGCAGGTTTCATTCTGACGGAACTGGATGCATTGAAAAACAATGTTATCAATCATGCTAAATTGAGAGTATCTTATGCGGAAGTAGGACAAGCAGGGGATTTCCTCGAAAACTACTACTCAACTCCGACCTATGGAGGTGGTTTTTACACGCTGACTCCGATCATGTATCCGATGAAAGGTACTACTGCCTATACTCCGTACTACACAATTTTCGACCCGAAACTGAAACCGCAGAACACACGTTCGTATGAAGTGGGTGCTGACGTGAACTTCCTCGATAACTTAATCACATTCAGTTATACGTACTCACGCCAGAATGTGAAAGACCAGATTTTTGAAGTGCCTTTGGCTTCTTCTACCGGTGCCAGCAAACTGCTCACCAACGGTGGTAAGATTCATACCAACACGCACGAATTCACTCTTGGCTTCAACCCCATCCGGACGAAAAATATCAACTGGGATTTTGCATTCAACTGGACGAAAATCGATAACTACGTAGATGAACTGGCACCGGGTGTAGAAAATATCTCTCTGGGTGGTTATGTTACTCCGCAGGTACGTGCTTCGGCAGGTGAGAAATTCCCTGTAATCTATGGTGTAGGTTTCAAGAGAGATGAAAACGGTAATCGTCTGGTAGACGAAAACGGTCTTCCTATCGCTGGTGAAGCACAGGTAATCGGTAAAGTTTCTCCGGACTTCCTGATGGGATTCAACACCACATTACGCTTATGGAAGTGTACAATCAGCGCAGTACTCGACTGGAAACAGGGTGGTCAGATGTACAGCAGAACAACCGGACTGGCAGACTACTACGGTGTCAGCAAGAGAACGGAAAACCGCGAAGGTACCATCATCTTCGACGGATACAAAACCGATGGAACTAAAAATGATATCGCTATCACAGGTGCAAACGCACAACAGGTATTTTACAGCCGCCTGAACGATATTGACGAATCTTCTGTATATGACAATTCTTTCATCAAACTGCGTGAAGTGGCTGTCAACTACAAAATTCTTCAAAAACGTTCGATAGAACTTTCTGTAAACGCATTTGCCAGAAATATCCTGATCTGGGCTCAATTGCCTGACCTCGATCCGGAAGCCAGTCAGGGTAACAACAACATGGCAGGAGCATTTGAAGATTATTCAATGCCGCAGACAGCTAGTTTCGGCTTTGGTTTCAACATTAAATTTTAATCTGCAAGACAATGAAAAAATATAAATCAATAGGAAAATTGCTGGCAGTTTCTTTCTTGACTGCTGCCATTGCTTCTGCTTGTACGGAAGACGCAATGGATAAAATCAATGAAAACCCTAACAATCCTCTGGATGCGCCTGCAAAATTTTTGATTACAGACTTAGGGGTAAGCACTGCATTCAGCACTGTGGGAGGGGATTTCTCGCTCTATTCTTCTGTTTACATTGAACACGAAACGGGTATATCCAACCAGCTTTACCGGGCGGAAGTACGTAGCGGAGAGCCTACAACGGCTACTACCTACAACAACGCATGGATCAACGTGTATTCAAATATCAAGAACGCTAAAATCGTTATCAAGAAGTGTGAAGAAGATCCTTCGGAAAAAGGAAACGTAGTGACGGAAGCAATTGCTAAAATCCTGCTCGCTTACAACGGAGCAGTGGCAGCCGATGTATTTGGAAATACACCGTACAGCCAGACTGGTATCCTCAATCCGGACGGCACACCAATGTATATGCAGCCCAAAATAGATACGCAGGAAAGCATTTATCAGGAAGTGATGCAAAATCTGGATGATGCCATCACTCTGCTGGATAACGGTACTGCCAAAGATGCAGGTCTGTCCGGCGCAGTCGGTTCTAAAGACTTGATCTACGGTTCAAACACCAGTACTCAAGCAAGTATGTGGCTCAAGACAGCTTATGCGTTAAAAGCACGCTATACAATGCGTCTGCTCAATAAAAGTGCCAATAAGACAACTGATCTTCAGAACATTCTTACTTATGTGAGCAAATCATTTGCTAATGCAAGTGAAGAATGTAAACTAGCTGTTTATGACGCTGATTCACAGTTGAATCCGCTTTGGTCATTCAGCTATAGCCGTAACAGTTTGGCAGCCAGTGCCAGTCTGATTGAAAAGTTTGTTGAGCGCAATGACCCCAGAGCACCGCAAGCATTTCTGGAGCCCGATCCCACCGGCTATATTGCTTATGGATACGGAGGTACGCAAGCTACAGACATCGCAGGTATCAAAGCGGCTCCTAACGGAACTCCGCAAGAGTTGCAGAACAATTATGGTATGTCAATGATATCATGGGCAATGTCGGCTCCTACTCTTTTAATCAGTTATCACGAAGTGAAATTCCTCGAAGCAGAAGCATTATGCCGTTTGGGAGGCAGACTGGGTGAAGCTAAGAGTGCTTTAAAAGCTGCAATCACTGCCGGATTCGAGAATCTGGAAAACTCAATTATAGATGCCGCTGACACTTGGGTATATGATGGTGACAGCGATTTGGGGGCAGATGTAGCAGAAGCCTATTTCACGGATGAAGTAGAACCGTTATTCGATGCCAACCCTCTGCAAGAGACAATGATACAGAAGTATCTCGCCTTCTTCGGCGCATCCGGCGAATCACTGGAAGCCTACAATGACTACCGTCGTTTGAAAGGTGCAGGAGAAAACTTCATTGTACTGAAGAACCCGCTGAACAGCAGTAAATTCCCATTACGCTTCGGTTATGGAGCAGACGATGTATTGGCAAATCCAGAAGTGAAAGCTGCTTTCGGTGATGGACAGTACGTATATAGCGAGGCCGTATGGTGGGCTGGCGGAAACAAATAATGAACTCAAAATCTCTCAAAGGAGAGACTTTACATAGAGTCGTTTCTGTACTCTAACAAATTAACAGAGACGAACAAAAATAGGCCAACCGTGAGGTTCGCCTATTTTATTTTATCCAAATGCATTAGATGAAGTTAGAGCAATACCATTTTTCTACCCAATCATACTTCTTTTCCATGCTTTTACGTTTTTAACGCTTAAGCACTTTTTGGATAAATTAAAAAAAATCTCGTAAGAATCAATCTTACCACTGCAAATCGGGTAAATATTTACTCAACGTGGTGCGGAGAATACCCAAGGTGATAGGTTTCACCAATACTTCAGTTGCTCCTGCATTCATTGCATTTTCCTTATCCGAGCTAAAAGCATAAGCCGTCTGCATGATAATAGGAATTTCTGTGTTAGATTCACGAATTATCTTCGTTGCTTCCAATCCGTTCATCACCGGCATCTTAATATCCATCAGCATTGCTTTGGCTCTTTGCTGGTGTTGCTGAAACAACTCCACCATTTCCTGACCATTTTTAGCCCACTCGATATCACACTTTTTGCCTATGATAGCCTTGATTAATTTAAAGTTGCTGTCATCGTCTTCAGCTACTAAAATTAAGGGTCTGAATTCATTCATTTGTTCGCTTTCCATATCGCTTATTTATTGTTTTTTATCTGTTTTTTGGGATTAATCTCCCTTTTCAGCCCGCAAGGTATAAAAAAGATTCATATATTTCGCTATCTTTGCGCCTCAATTTAAAAGAATAGTATGATTTCTGTTGACGGACTAGCCGTAGAGTTTGGCGGCACTGCTTTATTTAGTGATATTTCTTTCGTAATTAATGAAAAAGACCGCATCGCTCTGATGGGCAAAAATGGGGCGGGAAAAAGTACGCTGCTGAAAATTTTGGCAGGCGCACGACAACCGACACGTGGAAAAGTTTCCGCGCCCAAAGATTGCGTAGTGGCCTATCTGCCTCAACATCTGATGACGGAAGACGGAAGAACAGTGTTTGACGAAACGGCACAGGCTTTTTCACATCTACATGAGATGGAAGCGCAGATTGAAAAACTGAATAAAGAGCTCGAGACACGGACGGACTACGAGAGCGACAGTTACATGGCGCTGATTGAAGAAGTGTCTGCCTTGAGTGAGAAGTTTTATTCGATTGACGCAACTAATTATGAAGAGGATGTGGAAAAGGCATTGCTCGGATTAGGATTCACCCGAAGCGATTTTCAACGCCAGACGAGTGATTTTAGCGGTGGATGGCGGATGCGCATCGAGCTCGCTAAGTTGCTGTTACAGAAACCGGACGTACTCTTGCTCGATGAGCCGACGAATCATCTGGATATTGAATCTATTCAATGGTTGGAAGATTTCCTTATTAATAACGGGAAAGCAGTTATCGTAATCAGCCACGACCGCAAATTCGTGGATAATATTACAACACGTACCATCGAAGTGACGATGGGACGTATTTATGATTATAAGGTGAATTATTCCCAATATCTGCAACTGCGTAAGGATCGCCGCGAACAGCAGCAGAAGGCATACGACGAGCAGCAGAAGTTTATTGCTGAAACGAAGGAGTTCATCGAACGATTCAAAGGAACATATTCAAAGACGTTGCAGGTACAAAGTCGCGTCAAAATGCTGGAAAAGCTGGAATTGCTCGAAGTCGATGAGGAGGATACTTCTGCATTGCGACTGAAATTCCCGCCTTCCCCCCGTTCGGGCAGTTATCCGGTTATCATGGAGGGTGTTGGAAAGACATACGGAGAGAAAGAGGTGTTCCGCAACGCCAATCTGACGATTGAGCGTGGTGATAAAGTAGCTTTTGTCGGTAAAAACGGTGAAGGTAAATCTACACTCGTGAAATGTATCATGAAAGAGATTGAGCACGATGGTACACTGACTCTCGGACATAATGTACAAATCGGATACTTCGCTCAAAATCAGGCTTCGTTGATGGATGAAAACCTGACGGTTTTCCAAACGATTGACGATGTAGCCAAGGGGGATATCCGAAACAAGATTCGTGATTTACTGGGTGCTTTCATGTTTGGTGGTCCCGAGGAATCGATGAAGAAGGTGAAAGTACTTTCGGGTGGGGAGCGTACCCGCCTTGCCATGATTAAATTGCTGTTGGAACCTGTCAACCTCCTGATCCTGGATGAGCCGACGAATCATCTGGACATGAAAACGAAAGATATCCTGAAACAGGCATTGCTGGATTTTGACGGCACACTGATTGTTGTTTCACACGACCGTGACTTCCTCGACGGACTGGTGAGCAAGGTGTATGAGTTCGGTAATCAAAAGGTGACGGAACATCTTTGCGGCATCTACGAGTTCCTCGAAAAGAAAAAAATGGATTCGTTGCAAGAACTGGAAAAGAAATAATAAATAATAAAAAGAGGGTATCGGCTGCAGGCGGAATAAAAGTATTTGTATATTTGCAACATCATTTATAACAGGCAGTTAGAAAAAAATGGATGAAACAAGGCAGTTATACATTATAAGCGGATGTAACGGAGCTGGTAAAACAACAGCTTCCTACACTGTACTGCCTGAAATTTTATTATGTAAAGAGTTCGTTAATGCGGATGAAATCGCCAAAGGTTTATCACCGTTCAATCCGGAAAGTATGGCTATAGAAGCCGGCCGTCTGATGTTGAAACGTATTAATGAACTATTAGCTGCTAAAGTAAGTTTCTCTATTGAAACAACATTGGCAACCCGTTCATACACCCGGCTCATTCAAAGAGCACAAAATGCTGGATATAAAGTCAGCTTGATTTATTTCTGGCTGAATTCTCCGGAACTTGCCGTCAACCGTGTGTTACAACGGGTCAATGAAGGGGGACATAATGTACCGATAGACGTTATCTACCGCCGATATCAGGCGGGCATTAACAATCTGTTTCAGATTTATATGCCGCGTGTAGACTATTGGCTGTTAGCCGATAATAGTATTTCTCCTCGAGTAATTGTAGCCGAAGGTTACCAACATGGCGAGGATCGAATATATGAACTTGAACTTTTTAAATGCATCAAGAATTATGTCAAATAATGAAATGCAAGAATTGAGCGATAAATTACGACGCGGCCTTCAGCTGGCAGAAAAACGATTGCTGGAAAAAAATGCTCGCAATGGTAAACTCCTTAGTCAGGGAACGCCAGATGGAAAAGTAATTTATGTATCAGCAACAGAATTGCTGGAACGTTTGCAAGAAAAAGAAAAGGAATCAATAAAAAAATAAATTCTCTAAAAGAAAGGATGAAAGGGAAGAAACGAATTATAGTAACTCTGCTGTTTTTTATCAACATTATTATGTTGGTGGCAGCGGTTATTCCCCATCATCATCACCCCAACGGAATGATTTGCATGAAGCAGGACTTGCCTGTAGAACAGCAATGTCCCACGCATCATCATCACCCGGGAAACGACTCATGTTGCAGCAGTGAATGTATGACTCGTTTCTACTCTCCCACTCCATCCATACATACGGATAGCGGACCGGATTACGTATTCATCGCTACCTTATTCACGGATGTAATCATCGAGCATTTATTACGACCGCAAGAGAAACGGATTAAAAACTATTACGTTTACCGAGACTCTCTGCATGGTACGGATACTCATCGTACCACTTCTCTTCGTGCCCCTCCCTACTCTGTTTTTGCGTAAAAGCGTAAATGCAAATTAGTTGCATCTGCGCTACCTTATCTTTGTAGCGTAAAAAGAAAACAGTAAAATTTAGTAGGAAAATATCATTATGAAAAAACTTATTTTCGTGGGAATCCTGGGCTTATTCGTGCTGGGATCCTGTAATAATAGTACCGTCACACACACACACGATGAACACGATCATGCCGCGGAAGGACATAATCACGAGGCAGAAGGACCCGATCATTCCCATGAAGGCGAATGTAGCGGAGAACACAATCATGAAGCAGCCGATGAATACAACGAAGCTGCCGAAGCCCACAGTGATGAAATCATTCTTCCGAAAGCGAAAGCTGAAGCAGCCGGTGTAAAGGTGAGCGTTATTGAACCTGCACCTTTCCAGCAAGTGATTAAAACCAGCGGACAGGTGCTGGCTGCTCAAGGGGATGAATCGGTTGCCGTAGCTACAGTAGCCGGCGTGGTATCTTTCCGTGGAAAAGTAACAGAAGGTATGAGCGTCGGCAGCGGCACTCCGCTAGTCACTATTTCTTCAAAGAATATCGCCGATGGTGATCCGGTGCAACGTGCCCGCATTGCCTACGAGGTATCCAAGAAGGAATACGAACGTATGAAGGAGCTTGTTAAAAACAAAATCGTATCCGACAAGGATTTTGCACAAGCGGAGCAAAGTTACGAAAACGCCCGTCTTAGTTACGAAGCTCTTTCCAAGAATCATTCGGCTATCGGCCAAAGCATTACGGCTCCTATTGCCGGATATGTGAAAAGTATTCTCGTGAAAGAAGGTGACTATGTGACAATCGGACAACCGCTGGTAAGCGTGACGCAGAACCGTCGTCTTTTCCTCCGTGCCGAAGTGTCGGAAAAGTATTACCCGTATCTCCGCACCATCAGTTCCGCCAATTTCCAGACTCCTTATAATAATCAGGTGTACGAGTTGAAAGCATTGAACGGTAAACTTCTCTCTTTCGGAAAAGCTGCCGGAGACAATTCTTTTTATGTGCCTGTCACTTTTGAGTTCGACAACAAAGGGGAAGTGATTCCCGGCTCATTTGTGGAGGTATTCCTGCTTTCTTCAGCAATGGAAAACGTGATTTCTCTTCCGCGCACCGCGCTGACAGAGGAACAAGGCATATTCTTCATATATCTGCAACTGGACGAAGAGGGTTATAAAAAACAGGAAGTAACGATAGGAGCCGACAACGGCAAAAGCGTTCAAATCCTAACTGGTGTAAAGGCTGGCGACCGTGTAGTGACCGAGGGTGCTTATCAGGTTCGACTGGCAAGCGCAAGCAATGCAATCCCGGCACACAGCCACGAACACTAAAGAGACTAGGCGTCGCAACCGTTTTTTTTTGTGCGGCGCATCTATCAAGTTATTTATAACTCTCAATTAATGAAATATCATGCTTAATAAAATTATACATTACTCCCTACACAACCGGCTGGTGGTAGTTTGTGCGGCCATCCTCCTGCTTATTGCGGGAACGTATACCGCCATGCATACGGAAGTAGACGTATTCCCCGACCTAAATGCACCTACGGTAGTAATCATGACCGAAGCGAACGGTATGGCTGCGGAAGAAGTTGAACAACTCGTTACTTTTCCTGTTGAAACTGCCGTAAACGGAGCTACGGGTGTGCGCCGTGTCCGCTCTTCCTCTACTAACGGATTTTCCGTTGTTTGGGTAGAATTTGATTGGGGAACGGATATTTATCTCGCTCGTCAGATTGTTAGTGAGAAATTAGCGGTGGTCAGCGAATCGCTGCCGGTCAATGTCGGCAAACCGACTCTTGGACCACAGTCTTCTATCTTAGGCGAAATGCTCATCGTCGGTCTGACTGCCGACTCCACTTCCATGCTCGATCTTCGCACGATTGCGGACTGGACCATCCGTCCACGCCTGCTGTCTACCGGAGGAGTGGCACAAGTGGCTGTGCTCGGAGGAGATATCAAAGAATATCAGATTCAGCTAGATCCCGAACGGATGCGTCATTACGGCATCTCGATGGGAGAAGTGATGGCTGTAACACAGGATATGAACCTAAATGCCAATGGAGGTGTGCTCTATGAATTCGGAAATGAATATATTGTACGTGGTGTACTCTCCACTTCGAAAACAGAGCAACTTGGCAAAGCGGTAGTAAAGACAGTGAATAACTTCCCTGTCACGCTGGAAGATATTGCAAACGTAACCATCGGCCCGAAGGCTCCGAAACTGGGTACTGCTTCAGAACGCGGCAAATCTGCCGTCCTGATGACTGTTACCAAGCAACCGGCTACCAGCACACTGGAACTGACGGACAAACTGGAAGCATCTCTGAAAGACCTCCAGAAAAATCTGCCGCCGGACGTAAAAGTTTCAACGGACATATTCCGTCAAAGCCGCTTTATCGAAAGCTCCATCGGCAATGTGAAAAAATCACTCTTTGAAGGAGGTATTTTCGTTGTCATCGTGCTTTTCCTGTTCCTGGCAAATGTACGTACTACGCTGATCTCATTGGTGACACTGCCTCTTTCCCTGCTCGTTTCGATCCTGACTTTACACTACATGGGGCTGACAATCAACACCATGAGTCTTGGAGGTATGGCGATAGCTATCGGTTCATTGGTAGACGACGCCATTGTCGATGTGGAAAACGTATATAAACGACTGCGGGAGAACCGCCTGAAAGCGGAAGCAGAAAGACTAAGTACGCTCGAAGTGGTATTCAATGCGTCGAAAGAGGTGCGCATGCCTATCCTTAATTCAACGTTGATTATCGTAGTCAGTTTTGTTCCGTTATTTTTCTTGAGCGGCATGGAAGGCAGAATGTTGGTTCCACTAGGTGTTGCTTTTATCGTGGCCCTGTTTGCGTCTACGATAGTTGCCCTGACACTAACTCCGGTACTCTGCTCTTATCTATTAGGAAGCAATAAGACGAACAAGGAACTGAAAGAAGCTCCTGTTGCCCGCTGGATGAAAGGGATTTATGAAAAAGCACTGACTTGGGTACTGGCACATAAACGTGTGACTCTCGGAAGTACAATCGGACTTTTTGTAGTTGCCCTCGGAGTGTTTTTCACACTTGGACGCAGCTTCCTTCCTTCGTTCAATGAAGGATCGTTTACTATCAATATCAGTTCTCTGCCAGGTATTTCGCTGGAAGAAAGCAACAAAATGGGACATCGTGCCGAAGAGTTATTGATGACAATTCCCGAAATACAAACGGTAGCCCGAAAAACGGGACGTGCCGAATTGGATGAACATGCGTTAGGAGTCAATGTTTCTGAAATAGAAGCTCCGTTCGAATTGAAAGACCGCTCGCGCAGTGAACTGGTAGCTGATGTACGTGAAAAATTAGGTACGATCACCGGAGCAAACATAGAAATCGGACAACCGATCAGCCACCGTATCGACGCAATGCTATCGGGTACGAAAGCGAATATTGCTATCAAATTATTCGGTGATGACCTGAATAAAATGTTTTCACTCGGTAATCAAATCAAAGGAGCGATCAGTGACATTCCCGGTGTTGCCGACCTGAACGTGGAACAACAGATTGAACGTCCGCAGCTGAAAATACAGCCTAAACGGGAAATGCTGGCTAAGTTCGGTATTACCCTGCCGGAATTTTCGGAATATGTGAATGTAGCTTTGGCTGGAAAAGTGATCTCACAAGTGTATGAACAGGGCAAGAGTTTTGACCTGATCGTAAAAGTGAAGGATGATGCCCGGGATGAAATAGAGAAAATCCGTAACCTGATGGTAGACACGAACGACGGCCGCAAAGTTCCTTTGAGCTATGTAGCGGAAGTGGTATCGGCCATGGGTCCGAATACGATCAACCGCGAGAATGTGAAACGTAAAATTGTCATTTCCGCCAATGTGGCCGATCGTGACTTGCGCAGTGTTGTGAATGATATTCAGAAACGTATCGACACATCGGTACAATTACCCGAAGGTTATCATATCGAGTATGGTGGACAGTTTGAAAGCGAGCAGGCTGCCAGCCGGACATTAGCGTTGACTTCATTTATCAGTATCGTGGTTATCTTCCTGTTGCTGTACAATGAGTTCCGCAGTGTGAAAGAATCCGGGGTTATCTTGCTGAATCTTCCGCTGGCACTGATCGGTGGTGTATTTGCTTTGGTGATTACAACAGGAGAAGTCAGTATTCCGGCTATCATCGGTTTCATTTCCTTGTTCGGTATTGCAACGCGTAACGGTATGTTGCTCATCAGTCACTACAATCATTTGCAAAAGGAAGAAGGTTTGAATGTATATGATAGTGTGATTCAAGGTTCTCTCGACCGCCTGAATCCGATTTTAATGACGGCATTGTCTTCTGCACTGGCACTGATTCCATTGGCACTTGCCGGCGACTTGCCCGGTAACGAAATTCAAAGTCCGATGGCAAAAGTGATTCTAGGAGGATTATTAACGTCTACTTTTTTGAACGGTTTTATCGTTCCGATTGTTTATCTGATGATGCATCGGAAAAAGGCCCAGAAAAGCCTGTAGAGAGGGATATTTTTCCTCGGTGAGAAAACCATCGTTCCCCGGTGAGGAAACAAGTGTTTCTCGGTGAGGAACGGGTCGTTCCTCGGTGTCAAACAAATAGATGCCTTATCATAAAGTATCTATCAACAATAGATTGTAATAAATAAAGAAATTAGAAATGAAACAAATCATGACCATAAGCGCTGCACTTCTTTTCTTAACCATAGGTGAAGTGCAAGCCCAAAACGGAATTGAACAGGTATTGAAGAATATCGAAACGAACAATAAGGAGTTGCAGGCAAACGAGCAACTGATTACCTCGCAGAAGCTGGAAGCCAAAACGGATAATAACTTGCCTGATCCTACTCTCTCTTACGCGCATCTATGGGGAGCAAAAGATAAAAGCGAAACAATCGGTGAGCTGGTTGTTTCACAAAGCTTTGATTTCCCTAGTTTATACGCCACACGTAACAAGTTAAACCGTCTGAAAGCCGGAACTCTTGACAGTCAGTCGGATGTTTTTCGTCAGGAGAAACTGTTACAGGCAAAAGAACTTTGCCTGGACATTATCATGCTTCGTCAGCAAAAGCATATTTTGGAGGAACGTCTCCGCAATGCGGAAGAACTTGCTAAAATGTACGCCAAACGTCTCCAAACAGGGGATGCAAATGCTCTCGAAACCAATAAAATCAACTTGGAACTGTTGAATGTCAAAACGGAAGCGTCTCTGAACGAAACGGCACTTCGCAATAAGCAGCAGGAACTGAATACGCTGAATGGTAATATTCCGGTGGTTTTCGAAGAAAATCAATATCCGGCTATACCGTTCCCAAGCGATTACCAAATGTTGAAATCAGAAGTCATGGCTACAGACCGTACCTTAATGGCACTAGGCAACGAGGCTCTCGTTGCCCGTAAACAGATTGCTGTCAATAAATCCCAGTGGCTGCCGAAGCTGGAACTCGGCTACCGTCGGAATACAGAGACTGGTGTGCCTTTCAACGGTGTAGTGGTGGGCTTTTCCTTCCCGCTTTTCGAAAATCGGAATAAGGTGAAAATTGCTAAAGCGCAGGCACTCAACATCGACTTGCAAAAGGATAATGCTACACTGCAAGTGGAATCTGAATTGGCACAACTTTACCGGGAAGCGAAAACGCTGCATGCTTCAATGGAAGAATATAGCAAGACTTTCCAGTCTCAACAAGATTTGGCATTGCTGAAACAAGCTTTGACAGGTGGACAAATTAGTATGATCGAGTACTTCGTTGAAGTATCGGTGATCTATCAAAGTCATCAAAATTATCTGCAATTGGAAAATCAGTACCAAAAGGCAATGGCACGGATTTACAAAAGCAAGCTATAAATAGTACATAAAACCCTTTAGGTATGGGTTACGCTGAACATACTAATTTCTATTTTTAAGTTATATAAGTATGTTTATATAATAAATTAGGCACGGATTACACAGAATTCACGGTCTTTAGTATTGTCATAACTATAAAGCAACAGTGTTAATCCGTGTAATTCGTGCCTAAATATATCTCCTCTCTTTTTCTTCAAATTCCGACTGGATATTTCAAAACAATACATTACATTTGCAACGAACATAAAATCTGAATTATGAGACCTAAACATTTCTATTTATTCATGTTATGCTGCATCCTTACGCTACTAAGTGGCTGTAAAGATGATGACGACAATCCACTGCGTTTTTACAACAGTGAATACGAAGTACCTATGGGTGGCAGACGTTACCTCGGCCTGGAAAGCGGAAATGGTGACTACTCACTTGCAGTGAAAGACACACGCATCGCAAGTGCCGGAACTGAAACTGGCTGGAGTGGAGTACCTGCCGGACGTATGATTTATGTAACCGGTATCCTCACCGGAACGACTTATCTGACAGTAACAGACAACGCCACACAAGAAACCTGCACTTTACCAATCAAGGTGGTCGATAATTACGAAAATATGGAGTTGCTACGCAGCTACTTGTCTAACTTACCCAACGGAGATGCGAATCTTCTACCCGGTATTTCCGACATTTTTCTGATTAACAACCACGCACGGGATGCTTATTTTTTCAAACAAGGAGAACAGACCGCCTTTTCATCCGGACTTGAATTAATAACCCAAGGAAGTTACAAACTGGAAAAAGAAGAAGGAGACGATAAGAAAATGACACTAACCCTCACTTTTTCGGAAGATATGGCAACACCTGTTTCCGATCATAAATTCATAATATGGGGAAACTCGTACTTATTTCATCGGTTGGATAAAAGCCTAAATCTGAACTGGAACACTCCGCCTATTGGAGAAACGCGGACATCACCTGCACCTCCTCCTTCCTACACGCTGGAAGAAATAGCTGAAGGCACAGAAATCGGAAAAGGCAGACAGCTTAGCTTTAGTCTTTCCCAACAGGAAATACCTGCGGGAATACTGCCTTAATCAGTAACGTATTCTGATAAGATGCGTATATTTTCCGGTAAGTATCCACTACGGATGCGCCATTCTTGCGGATAAAGATTATTGGCACGATTGCCGATGTTCTTCACAAATCCGAGAGGAATATGCCGATAAGTAAGCAAAACATATCCACGAGGGGCTGTTACCGGTAAGGTAATGGCCTCTTTTCGTAAATATGTGATGGCCTGTTCATAACTTATTTCTTCCGTAGCGAATGCTTCCCGGCATAAAAGTGAGGTACACATTGCCAACGCATGGTTAGGGATCAAATCCTTTCCTTTCACCTCGCCTATCTCAATCCCTGCCGACACAATTTTCAGGCTTTGTTTCATCGTCGCCAATTCATTAGTATAGTACTGTGAGAAAGCTCGGATATTTGTTCCTTCCGCCAATAAAATATACTTGTCCGAATTTTCATCATTCAACCAACTTTTAGCCATATTCAGATATTCTTTCGATACAGGAGAAGATGCTGCTGTTCCTTTCTTATCCTTCTTCTTGAAAGCTTTCTCTTTGGCGGAAGAAGATACTGGGATCTCTTCTTCCGTCTCCGGCTTACGAAAAGCCACCAGAAAAAAGCCTTCACCTTTCGTCTTATGAGGGAAAAAATGATAGACGGGAATAGAAGATTTAGAATGATCCCCTTTATCTGACAAAAGATCTCCTGTTATATTCCAATTCTCCTGCACCTGCACAGTTAATGGTTCGCCCCCATACTCTTGTTGAATCCAACGTGCATTCTCTTCATCCTCTTTTGTATTAAATGTACACGTACTATATATAAGAATACCTCCGGGCTTCAACGCATCCCAGATATCTGCAATAATCCGTCGCTGGCGCTGCCAACAGATTTCCACATTCTCGGGGCTCCACTCTTCCACAGCTACCGGGTCTTTACGGAACATACCTTCACCGGAACAGGGAACATCTGTAAGAATCACATCAAAGAAAGAGAGTAAAGCCGAAAAATCTGCCGGATCATTATTGGTCACTACCACATCCGGATGTCCCCACTTCGTCAGGTTTTCAGCAAGAATCTGCGAACGATTCCGGATTACCTCATTGGCTACCAACAGGCTCCCTTCGGGAAGTACACTACGGGCATGAGTCGATTTTCCACCGGGAGCCGCACAAAGATCCAACATCTTCACCGGTCCCGTGATATATTGCCGGAGTACCTGCTCCACAAACATGGAAGAAGCTTCCTGAACATAATAACAGCCTGCATGGAATAAGGGATCGAACGTGAAAGTGAGACGCTCCTCCAAATAGAATCCTTCGGAAGACCAAGGTACTTTATCCGATAAAGAATGATTGATTTTCAATTGATTCAACCGGATGCTAACCGGTGGTTCCTGTTGGAGGGCAACAGCCAGTTTGTCGTATTCTTCATCGCCCAATAGAGCGCGGGTGTAGTCTATAAAAGAAGCAGGTAATTCCATCTTTCGTTTATTAATTTCCGCAAATATCAAAAATATTTCGTCTCTTTGCAACTTTCTATGATATTAACTACGTCTAACAGATAAAGAAATAAATTAAAAAACTATTGATATGAAAAATTTTCTATTAGCATTGATGGTTGTACTGACCACTTGCACACTGGCTGTTGCCCAGACCACCGTTGTTCGTGATTCCATCGGGAAAGTAAAAGTAACTGTGACCAAAGACAATAAAGCAAATACGAACAATACTGCTGTCACAGTGATTGGTGTAGACACAGCAGATGCTGATTCTGCAGACGTAAATGCAAACTCAAGTAATGTTAGCACCACTCATGGCAAAGCCAGCTTCACATTCGATTCGGATGACAGCGATTTCCCCTTCCACAATGTTAGTGCCGGCGGAGGTATTCTGGTAGCAATCATTGCAATCATTGCTGTATTCGGATTTCCGGTATTCATTCTATTTGTAATCTTCTTCTTCCGTTATAAAAACCGGAAAGCACGTTATCGCCTTGCCGAACAGGCACTTGCTGCCGGCCAACCGCTTCCGGCAGAGTTTATCCGCGAAAACAAAACAGTCGATTCGCGTTCACAAGGCATCAAGAACACCTTTACGGGTATCGGTCTTTTCATCTTCCTCTGGGCAATCACCGGCGAATTCGGAATTGGAGCTATCGGCTTACTCGTTACATTCATGGGTATCGGACAATGGATTATCGGTAGCAAACAACAGACTCAAGACACAAATGCTACCCGGATGCATACGGGTAATAAGGATGAAAAAAAGAACCCGAATAACGTTAGAACCGATAGTTTCGAAATCATCCCTTCCGAATCCGAAGAGAAAGACAAAGGAGTAAACGAAGAAAAGAACGACGAGAATAAATGAGCCAACTCAATGATATATCGTTAGTCGCACAGGTCGTGGTGTTCAAGAACACCAGGGCCTTTGACCAGTTGGTGAAGGAGTATCAGTCGCCCATCCGACGATTCTTCCTGAACCTGACTTGCGGCGACAGCGAATTGAGTGACGACCTTGCGCAAGATACATTTATTAAAGCGTATACGAACATTGCCTCTTTCCGGAACTTGTCAAGTTTCTCTACGTGGCTGTATCGTATTGCTTATAATGTTTTTTATGATTATATTCGCAGCCGGAAAGAGACAGCCGACTTGGATACAAGAGAAATAGACGCCATCAACAGCACCGAACAGGAGAATATCGGGCAAAAAATGGATGTCTACCAGTCGCTCAAAATGCTTAAAGAAGTGGAAAGAACCTGCATCACGTTGTTCTACATGGAGGACATTAGTATCGACAAAATTGCAGGGATTGTAGGAGTACCGTCAGGGACAGTGAAAAGCCATCTGTCACGCGGGAAAGAAAAATTAGCAACGTATTTAAAACAAAACGGTTATGACAGAAATAGACAATGATAAGCTCTTGCGCGATTTCTTCGCAGAAAACAAGCAGGAAATAGCAGATAACGGATTCAGTCGCCGTGTCATGCACCACTTACCCGATCGTAGTAATCGCCTGGCTCGTATCTGGAGCGCTTTCGTGATGACTGTGGCGGCCGCACTTTTTGTATGGTTAGGTGGATTGGAAGCAACTTGGGGAACCATAAGAGAAGTATTTATCGGTATGATTAATCATGGCACTTCAAGCCTTGATCCGAAGTCAATTATTATCGCAGCTGTTGTACTATTATTCATGGCTACACGAAAGGTTGCTTCGATGGCATAATTAACTCCTGGAAAGAAGTTATTTCGTTAAAGAATGATAAATTTGCCCTTGTTAGCAAAGGAGCCCAAACTTAGATATCGTATCTTTGTTCTTCTGTAAACTAAAAGAGTGAGAAGAGTTTTGAAATTACGTATATTTATTTTATTTCTGTTCCTGCCTATATTGAGTGTTCAGGCAGGTATCATCGACAGTCTGATGATACATCCCAGGGACTCAATCGGATTAACCAGCGATTCCCTTGTGCTACGCTATTTACAAGAATCGGGAATCCCTATATCTGATAATAATAAGGTAAAACTGCTAAAAAGCGGACGGGAGAAGTTTATCGATTTGTTTGAAGCCATCCGGGAAGCTAAACACCACGTCCATCTGGAATATTTCAACTTCCGAAATGACTCCATCGCCAATGCTTTATTTGCTCTGCTGGCCGAAAAAGTGAAAGAAGGGGTCGAAGTACGAGCTATGTTCGATGCATTCGGAAACTGGTCGAACAACAAACCACTTAAAAAGAAACATCTCAAGAAAATACGTGAACAAGGAATCGAGATTGTCAAGTTCGATCCATTCACTTTTCCTTATATCAATCACGCCGCCCATCGCGATCACCGGAAAATAGCTGTCATCGATGGAAAAGTGGCTTATACCGGTGGTATGAATATCGCCGATTACTACATTAACGGACTACCCAAAATCGGAACCTGGCGTGATATGCACACACGCATTGAAGGGGATGCCGTCAATGATCTGCAGGAGATATTCCTAACGATCTGGAATAAGGAAACCAAGCAGAATGTAGGTGGAGCCGCTTATTTCCCCCAACATGAGGAACAAACGGACAGTACGAATATTGTGGTAGCAATCGTAGACCGTACCCCGAAAAAGAATAGCCGTATGTTAAGCCACGCTTATGCCATGAGCATCTATTCGGCCCAAAAGAATGTTCATATCGTCAATCCTTATTTTGTACCGACTTCTTCTATCAAAAAGGCGTTGAATCGGACAATCGACCGAGGCGTAAATGTTACAATCATGGTTTCTTCTGCCTCCGATATCCCGTTTACTCCGGATGCCGCACTTTATAAGTTGCACAAACTGATGAAAAGAGGAGCTACTGTCTATATGTATAACGGTGGATTTCATCACTCTAAAATAATGATGGTGGATGATTTGTTCTGTACAGTTGGCACTGCCAACCTGAACAGCCGCAGCTTGCGCTATGATTACGAAACAAATGCCTTTATCTTTGATACCAAAATAACGGGTGAATTAAATACAATGTTCCGGAACGATATCGAGCATTGCACTCAACTAACGCCTGAATTCTGGAAAAAGCGCTCCCCGTGGAAGAAGTTCGTCGGCTGGTTTGCTAATTTATTCACTCCATTTTTGTAATTTTGTGCGGAGAATCATTTTCACCACAACTTATTCATTATGAAACAATACCTGGATTTACTCAATCGTGTACTAACCGAAGGTACAGAAAAAAGTGACCGTACCGGAACCGGAACCATCAGCGTTTTCGGTCATCAAATGCGTTTTAATCTTGATGACGGTTTCCCGTGCCTGACAACCAAGAAACTACATCTGAAATCAATCATATACGAATTACTTTGGTTTCTGCAAGGTGATACTAATGTGAAATATCTTCAGGAACATGGAGTGCGCATCTGGAACGAATGGGCGGATGAGAACGGCGACTTAGGACATGTTTATGGTTATCAATGGCGTTCATGGCCTGACTATAACGGTGGATTTATCGACCAGATCAGTGAAGTGGTGGAAACAATCAAACATAATCCGGATTCACGCCGTATCATTGTAAGCGCCTGGAACGTAGCAGATTTGAATAATATGAATTTGCCTCCCTGCCATGCTTTCTTTCAGTTTTATGTAGCAGACGGACGGTTGAGCCTGCAACTGTATCAACGCAGTGCAGATATTTTTCTGGGTGTTCCTTTTAATATTGCATCATACGCATTATTGCTGCAAATGATGGCACAAGTGACGGGACTGAAAGCCGGAGATTTTGTTCATACCTTCGGTGATGCGCATATCTACCTGAACCACTTGGAACAAGTGAAGCTCCAATTATCACGTGAACCTCGTCCATTGCCACAAATGAAGATCAATCCGGATGTGAAAAGTATCTTCGACTTCAAATTTGAGGACTTTGAATTAGTGAACTATGACCCGCATCCGCATATTGCGGGAGCAGTAGCCGTGTAACTTTATGAGTAAAATATCTATCATTGCTGCCGTAGACCGCCGTATGGCTATCGGCTTCGAGAACAAACTTCTTTTCTGGTTACCCAATGATTTGAAACGTTTCAAAGCATTAACTACCGGAAACACCATACTGATGGGACGCAAAACTTTCGAGTCACTACCGAAAGGCGCATTACCCAATCGCAGAAACATCGTTTTATCTTCCAACCCGGCTACAGAATGTCCCGGTGCGGAAGTTTTCCCTTCACTCGAAGCAGCTTTGCAAAGTTGTAAAGAGGAGGAACACATTTATATTATAGGAGGAGCAAGTATTTATCAGCAGGCTCTTTCTTTCGCTGACGAACTTTGCCTGACAGAAATAGATGATATGACTCCCGAAGCCGACGCCTATTTTCCAGAAGTATCGCCAGAGATGTGGCAAGAAAAAAGCAGAGAAGCTCATCCTGCGGATGAGAAACATCTCTGCTCCTATGCTTTTGTTGATTACGTGAGAAAATAACGATTAATCTTCATCTTCTATGTCGACCATGATTGGCATCTGCCGCTTAATGGCTTCATGGAAGGAGATTAATGTCTCGGTACGCGCCAAACCCAATGGTTGTAACTTATCGTGAATAATACTCAATAAGTGATGGTTATTCTTTGCGTAAATTTTGATAAACATATCGTATTTTCCGGTAGTGAAATGACATTCCACCACTTCGGGGATAGCTTCTAAAGCTTTTGTTACCGAATCAAAGGATTCGGGATCTTTCAGATATATACCAATATAAGCGCAAGTCTCATATCCGATTTTCTCGGGGTCGATGACATATTCCGAACCTTTTAATATACCTAAATTAGTAAGCTTCTGAATACGCTGATGGATTGCAGCGCCGGAAACATTACATGCTCGTGCTACTTCCAAAAAAGGAATACGCGCATTCCCTGCAATCAGTTTCAGAATTTGCTCATCTAAAGCATCTAATTGATGATGTCCCATTTTTGAATCAAATTGTTTTTATCAATGAATCTTTTATGCAAAGTTAGCGATTTTTCGACAACAAATACTATAATCTATTACTTTTATTTGCAGAAAGCGGATAAGTCAACAATAGTTCGTACCTTTGCGAAAAACATAAATATACCATTAATATGAAACATATTTGCTGTATTATTCTGTGTTTCTGTACTTCTATAGGAAGTTATGCACAGAATTTTGCTGATTATTTTCAGAACAAAACATTGCGAGTGGATTATATCTTTACCGGGGATGCTACACAACAGGCTATTTATCTGGATGAGCTATCACAACTTCCTACCTGGGCAGGACGTCAACATCATCTTTCGGAACTTCCATTGGAAGGCAACGGACAAATTATAGTGAAAGACCTTGCCAGCAAACAGTGTATCTACAAAACGTCATTCTCTTCTTTGTTTCAAGAGTGGCTGTCCACAGACGAAGCTAAAGAAACAGCCAAAGGATTTGAGAATACTTTCCTTCTTCCTTATCCTAAACAGCCTGTGGAGGTAGAAGTCACTTTATATTCTCCGCGAAAAAAAAGATTGGCTACCTATAAACATATCGTGCGTCCGGATGATATATTGATTCATAAACGGGGGGTATCACATGTCACTCCGCATCGGTATATGCTTCAAAGTGGTAACGAAAAAGACTGCATAGATGTTGCCATCCTTGCAGAAGGATACACAGAAAAAGAAATGGATATTTTCTACCAGGATGCCCAACGTACCTGCGAAAGTTTGTTTTCGTATGAGCCGTTCCGCTCCATGAAGGGTAAATTTAATATTGTTGCCGTAGCCAGTCCTTCTACGGACAGTGGTGTCAGTGTTCCCCGCAAAAATCAGTGGAAACAAACGGCGGTTCACTCCCATTTCGATACTTTTTACTCGGACCGTTATCTGACTACCAGCCGGGTAAAGTCTATCCATAATGCATTGGCAGGCATCCCCTACGAACATATCATTATCCTGGCTAACACGGATGTATATGGTGGTGGAGGAATATACAATTCGTATACGCTGACCACGGCCCATCACCCGATGTTCAAGCCGGTAGTCGTGCACGAGTTCGGACACAGTTTCGGTGGACTGGCCGACGAATATTTCTATGATGATGATGTGATGACAGATACTTATCCGCTGGATGTCGAACCGTGGGAACAAAATATTTCAACACGGGTGAACTTCGCTTCCAAATGGAAAGATATGCTTCCGTCAGGTACCCCGATCCCGACCCCTATTGCTGAAAAAAAGAAATATCCCGTAGGAGTATATGAAGGAGGTGGCTACTCTGCCAAAGGCATTTATCGTCCGGCTTATGACTGTCGCATGAAAACAAACGAATATCCGGAGTTTTGTCCGGTTTGTCAACGTGCCATCCGTCGAATGATTGAATTTTATGTTCCTTAATGGAATACAATTATATTATTGTCAAACTTAAAACCCAAACCTCATGATTAGACTTCAACCAATTAGTACGTCGGATCTGCAACATTACAAATTCATGGAAGAGCTTCTAATTGATTCGTTTCCACCGGAAGAGTACCGTCAGTTGGAACAACTGCGCGAGTACACTGATCGTACGGGCAACTTTCATAATAACATCATCTTTGATGATGACCTGCCAGTCGGCTTCATTACCTATTGGGATTTTGACAGTTTCTACTATGTAGAACACTTTGCAACCAATCCTGCCCTGCGAAATGGAGGCTATGGAAAACGCACGCTGGAATACTTATGCAATTATTTGAAACGCCCGATCGTATTGGAAGTAGAACGTCCGATAGAGGAAATGGCAAAACGACGTATCAGCTTTTATCAACGTCAAGGCTTTACGCTGTGGGAAAAAGACTATAGCCAACCTCCTTACAAGCCCGGAGATGATTTTCTGCCCATGTATTTAATGGTACACGGAGAATTGGATTGTGAAAAGGATTTTGAAACAATCAAAAAGAGAATACATAAAGAAGTATATGGAGTAAAAGACAACTAATTAAATTAGGTAGCAGCTCGAAATTAGTTTCACAAATGGAAAACCTTACTCCAGCTACGTATATATAAAAAGGGCGTTCAATTTGAATTGAACGCCCTTTTTATATATATTGAATTAACTAATTACTTCTCACCACGTTTCGTAGCCGAATAGTTAATCTTCAAAGCATAAGATTTTCTAAGAGCATTTTTTACATCAGTAACAATACCCATCTTTGTCTTCTGATCTACTTTCAGAGACACAGTCATCTTAGCAGCATCGCCTTCATTCATACTCGCACGTTCCTGAAAAATGAAGTCTTGTACTTCACCCACTTCAGCATAACTGTCATTCAACTGAATACGACTTTCAGTACCCATTTTCGCGCGATATTCTTGTGTAGGTTCCCCTACATAAATGAATGTTACCAGTGATTTCTTCTCCAGTTTTTCGAGTTCAGTACCTTGCGGAAGTGTAAACTGCACCTTTAATGTTACCTCACGCATCGTTGTTACAATCATAAAGAAGAACAACAAGGTAAAGATAAGGTCAGGCAACGAAGAAGTATTCAATGCCGGCATTTCACGTTTACCAGTCTTATTAAATTTTCCCATTACTTACTTCTTTTTTTCTCCGTATTTTTTAGGTTCTGCTTCAGAAATTCGTTGCGGATAAACTTCACGAACAGCTTTCTGCTGTGCATCATTCAGTTCAGCGTAAGTAACCCCAAACTTTTCTTGAGCTAACTCATCTCTCAATTCATTGTATGCAGCTACCAATTCGTTCTGCACACTTATATATGCCTGATAAGAAGACCCGCGGTCATTCTGCAAAGAAATTACATGCTTATCATTAACAAGAGTAGTACCAAAGAAATCGACATTTTTTTGTGTCTTTTCCGGCATATTCTCAGCGTTATTGATGTTAGCAATAAACTCTTTGGCTTTCTGCCTCAACTGATCAACACCAATATAATCATTCCCGCACATCAAAGCATCATCTTTATTCAGATAAACCTGCAGGATGTTACGTTCTTTAATTTTATCGGTATTCTCATTCTTTTCATCTTCGGGTGGTGGAGGCAAAAGTCTTGCCAAACCACGGTCCGTATCCATTGATGTTGTAATCAAGAAGAAGATCAGCAACAAGAAAGCAATATCCGCCGTAGAACTTGAGTTTATATCAGGAACTTTTCTTTTTCCTTTTGCCATTTTAATAACTTATTTAATCGAGTATCCTCAATTGATTACGACAATTTTTTCTTTATACCACTCGCAATGATTGCAACAACTGTCACAAACAACAATATGTAAATAGAATAAAGGAACATATCAGTTACTTTCAGCCAAAAAGGAACATTGTCTGTACCACTATAGCCAGGAATCTGCATTGGTGTACCATCACCCATTGCCCAAGCTACAATAAGAACAACAGCTAAAAGAACCAAACCAAGTAAAGACTTGATGGCATTTGCCGGGTTATCCTTCAAAGCTGCACCAAATTGGAATACAGCAGCAATAACAGTGGCTGCAATGGCTAAGCCAAACAAAACGTACATCAGATAGAGTAAGGCGTCTGTTTGAGCCGGTTGCCACATTTCGGGATCTACTCCCGGAATTAAGGCATCGCCCGAGGCATCTCCTCCTAAGAAGAACAAGCCAATAACGATCAGAATAATAGCAAACATCGCATACAGTGCGTAATACGATATTCTATATGTTAACTTACTCATTTTAGATTATTTTTTGTATTTCAAGTTATATTTGATTACCATATCAAGCAAAGAGATAGAAGAATCTTCCATTTCACTTGTAAGAGCCTCAATTTTAGAAAGTACGTAGTTGTAGAATACCTGAAGGATCAATGCTACAATCAAACCGAAGATAGTTGTAATCAAGGCAACTTTCATACCACCTGCAACAACCGTCGGAGAGATATCACCTACCTGCTGGATTTTATCAAATGCCTGCACCATACCGATTACAGTACCCAAGAATCCGAGTGACGGAGCCATTGCGATAAACAGTGTGATCCAAGAACATCCTTTTTCAAGGTAACCGGCCTGAACACCACCATAAGATACTACAGATTTTTCAACAACATCGATACCCTGGTCGATTCTCATCAAACCCTGATAGTAGATAGAAGCAACAGGACCTCTTGTGTTACGAGCGATGTCTTTTGCAGCTTCAACATCACCTTTTTCCAGAGCTGCTTCGATAGAAGACATAAATTTCTTAGTGTTGATTTCAGCCAAACTCAAGTAAATGATACGTTCAATACAGAAAGCCAAACCAATAACCAATGCGATAGCAACCAAACTCATGAAAGATGCAGTACCTTCGATGAATTTTACTTTAATTTCTTTGTGGATACCACCTTCGTCTTCAGCGCCAGCAAGAGGAGCAGAAGCTTCAGCAGCCTCAGCTACAGCGTCAGCAACCGGTTTGTCTGCTGCAGGAGCAGCTTGTTCGGTAGCAGCAGCATCCTGAGCCTGAACGAGTTGAGTTGAGCCAAATGTTAAGACTCCCATCACAGCAACAATTGCAAATAACTTTTTCATTGTGTGTCTAATTTTTAAGATTAATTAATTAAATTATTATTATTGTATTTACTTATCGTCTCTTGTTTATACTTCCTGCGGAGAGAGCGGGATTCGAACCCGCGATACACTTTTGGCGTATACACGCTTTCCAGGCGTGCCTCTTCAACCACTCGAGCATCTCTCCCTCTGTGTTTTCAGCATTTTCAGCTACAAATGTATTCTTTTTTTTCTTTTCAAGAAGCATTCTCCCCCTTTTATCTTGAATAAATACTGCAAATTAATATAATTTAAAACCTTTCGAACCTTATTTGCGGATTCCGAACACTTTTAACGCATTCACAGAAGTGACCTGTGCCACATACTCCGGATCCCTCTGATAAATATCAGCCACCTTCATGAGTGTGTCTCTCACATTGGCACTTTCATTTCTCTTTCCCCGGTTCGGCACGGGAGCCAAATAGGGAGAATCGGTTTCGAGCACAATGCGCTCTAAAGGAACAGTCGTCAATGCCTCCGGCAAAGTCGATTTCTTGAAAGTTACAACTCCATTGATACCTAACATAAATCCTTCAAATTCCAACAATTTCGCCGCTTCTTCCGATGTCCCGGTAAAACTATGAAAAATGCCAGTCAAAGAGGTATTTTTATAGGGTTCCATTACCTTATATATATATTCAAACGCTTCTCTTGAATGGATTACAATGGGAAGACCATATTCCAGCGCCCACTCTATTTGCTTTTCAAAAACCAAGATTTGCTCTTTCAGAAAAGTCTTGTCCCAATAAAGATCAAGACCCATTTCTCCGATAGCCACAAACTCACGGGAAGTCGACAAGTATTTGTGAACAATCGCTAATTCCTGTTCATACGATTCATTGACAGAAGTAGGGTGCAGTCCGATCATCGGATAGCAAAATCCCGGATAATCCCTACAAACCGACAACATAGCATCAATGGTCGTACTGTCTATATTGGGCATAAAAATATAGGAAACTCCCGCTTTCTGCGCACGTTCCATCACCAATGGCAGGTCTTCGGTAAATTCTTCAACAAAAAGATGAGAATGAGTATCGATCAACATGATATTTCTTTTTCTTCTTTTATTTTTTCGCTGGAGCGATAATAATATATCAGTCCATAGTCGCGGCATTTTTCTAATCGGGTATCATTGGGAGTGACATCCTGGTATTTGGCTTCTACCTGATTCCAGATATCCAAAATCAATTCATCGGCACGGTCACGCATAGACGCCAGTTCATCAAGACTACGATTGGTTAATGCCTGATAGTTCTTCTGCCGTTCATAGCTTTCCAGAAAAATATCATAATGCACTTTTACGCGTGCAATAGTCGGATTATAAATAGGTATGCCACCTTGAGTGGTCCTTAATTGTTCGCCTTCGATTATTTTCTTCCCCCACTCTACCAGAGAGGCTTCACTCAACAGGTCCGGTACGGTATTGGAAGCAGGCAAGCCATATAACTCTTTATGTGCCACCTTGATTTCATCACGAAGCACTGCCAAATTGAGCACCTGAATAAAATGAGAGATATACAGCCGGGCAGTCTTCACATTCATCTGGTGTTTACGGCTGGCACGCGACTGATTATCGTAGCACTGGGTATAATAAATTTGCGCTGCCTCAAACCGATGCAAAAAGTTACGCGCTTCAAATAATGTCTTCAATGTAATAGCCAAGTCACGCACATTATACATCTCTCCCTTTTCGACAGCCGCTTTCAGCGCCCGAACTCTTGCTTGATCTGTATTTGGTAGTCGTCTATAAGGCATATCTCCGATACTTAACTACATTTCACGATACATTAATAGTTTCACCAGATTCTTCAGTTCTTTTTTTCTGTCTTCCGCAACAGCTACCGCCGCCAGACTTTCCATAGCGAACGTATAATATTCACGCATTTTGCTTTCACAAATATTGCGGATATTCAACTGATTATAGATTTCAGTTACCGCTTCGATTTTTTCAGAAGGTTGAAAAGCCTCCGCATTCAACCAACGATTCAATTCAGCATGCTGCTTTTCATCCGCACGGTTCAGTGCTTTGATAAGCATATATGTTTTTTTATTGCAGAGGATGTCTCCACCTATCTTCTTCCCGAACACTTCCGGATCACCATATACATCCAACAAATCATCCTGTAACTGGAATGCTACTCCAATATGCATTCCAAAATTATATAGATTTTCTGCATCTTCAGCAGTCGCTCCTGCCAGAATTGCACCTATTTTAAGACTACCCGCAAGCAACACGGCTGTTTTCAAACGAATCATTTCAATGTATTCGTCTTCTGTAACGTCACAGCGAGATTCAAATTCCATATCCAGTTGCTGTCCTTCACAGATTTCGAGTGTAGTCAAACTGAATAAATCCATCACTTCTTTCAGGTGTTCCGGTGGACAACCCGTCATATACCGAAATGCCAGAATCAACATAGCATCTCCCGAAAGTACAGCAGTATTATCATTCCAGACCTTGTGCACGGTAGGTTTCCCTCTGCGCACATCCGAACGATCCATCAAATCATCATGCAACAAGGTGTGATTGTGGTAAACTTCAATCGCAGTGGCAGGATCGTATATAGACGCAACATCCTCCCGATACAAGTTATATCCCATCAACATTAATACAGGACGTATCCGCTTCCCACCCAGAGAAAGGATATATTCAATCGGTTCATAAAGTCCTTTCGGCGTCCGGGTAAACTGGATTTCAGAAATATGATTATTTATCTTATCGAGTAATTGAGAAGCTGTAAACATGATGAATAAAAAAATTAATGAATAAAAAGAGGCTGCCGAAAGCAGCCTCTCCATTTATAGTGTTACAAATTACTGCAATCTAAACATCACAGGAACTGTAAATTTAACACGTACCGGTTTTCCGCGCTGCATACCTGGTTTCCACTTCGGCATGGTATTAATCACACGGAGGGCTTCTTTATCCAGATACGGGTCGACGCTACGTACAACCTTCGCATCTACGATACTACCGTCTCTGTTAACAACGAACTGTACGATAACACGTCCTTGAGTTCCGTTTTCCTGTGCGATAGTCGGATATTTAATATTTTTTGCCAGATACTGCATCAAAGCTGCTTGTCCGCCCGGGAAGTCCGGCATATTTTCTACAACCTCGAAAATAGTCTGTTCTTCCGGTTCTTCTTCAACCACTTGTACAGGCACATATTTTACTTCTACACGAGCTTGATTATCTTCATTGATAATAGTTGTTGTTTCCTCAATATCAGCTTTATCATCCACAATCTCCAGCAATTCTGCTACCTTTGGAGCTTCAGGTGGTGGTGGAGCTGCTTGTTCAGGGGTTTCGGTAATAGGAATAATTTCCTCTTCAAACACGACATCGGCTACTGCCTGGCTTGTATCTATCTTCACGTCACGCTGGGTCCATTCGAACGCCACGAACATGAAAGCTAGAACTACCACGTAACCAACGAGCAACCATGTAGACTTCTTGCCTTCCAGGTCTGCCTTGGGTGATTTTTTAACTTCCATAAATTTATTAATATAATGATTAAAAAAAGTGTCCTTTCATGTGTCTCCGGGCAAATATAGTACATTTTCATGTATTCGTTCCCCTCTTTGCCTCTTTTTATCCGGCTTTTTAACTTTTTTAATTCTTTCGTACTTGTCTTGCTCCTTTTAACGGCAAACTTATGGTTGATTTTCAAATTTACCGTATCTTTGGCGAACAAATCAGATGAACTGAATATGAAAAAGATAACAATTGCAATCGATGGCTTTTCCTCTTGTGGAAAAAGTACAATGGCCAAAGATCTTGCCCGCGAAGTGGGTTACATTTACATTGACAGTGGAGCCATGTATCGTGCGGTCACTTTATATAGTATAGAGAACGGGATTTTCAATGGAGACGTGATCGATACGGAGAAACTGAAAAAAGAAATCAAGAACATTCGTATATCTTTCCAGCTGAATAAAGAAACCGGACGTCCCGACACGTATCTGAACGGCGTGAATGTGGAGAATAAAATCCGTTCAATGGAGGTTTCTTCCAAAGTGAGCCCTATCAGTACGCTTGACTTCGTACGTGAAGAAATGGTGGCGCAGCAACAAGCAATGGGAAAGGAAAAGGGCATCGTCATGGATGGCCGGGATATAGGAACTACCGTTTTCCCGGATGCGGAACTGAAAATATTTGTAACCGCCACTCCCGAAATCCGTGCTCAACGCCGTTATGACGAGCTGAAAGCAAAAGGACAGGAAGCCAGCTTCGACGAAATTCTGGAAAACGTGAAACAACGGGATTATATCGATCAAAACCGTGAAGTAAGCCCGCTGCGCAAAGCAGAAGATGCGCTGCTCCTGGATAATACCGACTTATCGATTGAAGAGCAGAAAAAATGGCTTTTCGAACAATTTAATAAGGTAAGTAAATAGTTTGTTTTATGATCAAGGTAGAGATAGACGAAGGTTCCGGCTTCTGCTTTGGTGTGGTGACAGCCATTCATAAGGCAGAAGAAGAGTTGGCAAAGGGAGAAACACTCTATTGCCTCGGAGACATTGTGCATAATAGTCGGGAAGTGGACAGGCTGAAAACGATGGGATTAATCACCATCAATCGGGAAGAATTCAAGCAATTGAAAAATGCAAAAGTATTGCTCCGGGCGCATGGCGAGCCACCGGAAACTTATATGATTGCCCGTGAAAATAAGATCGAGATTATCGATGCGACCTGTCCGGTTGTATTACGTTTGCAGAAACGCATCCGACAAGGGTATCTGGCAGACAGTGACGAAGAAAAGCAAATTGTCATCTACGGCAAGAGCGGACACGCTGAAGTGTTGGGACTGGTAGGGCAGACAGACGGAAAGGCAATTGTGATTGAAAAGGCAGAGGAAGCCAAAAAGCTGGATTTAAACAAAAGTATCCGCCTTTTCTCACAGACAACCAAGTCACTGGACGAATTTCAAGAAATCGTAGAATACTTCAAACAACATATTTCACCGGAGGCGACTTTCGAATATTATGATACGATCTGCCGTCAGGTTGCCAACCGTATGCCTAAGCTCCGGGAGTTTGCGGCTACACACGATTTGATCTTCTTCGTCAGCGGCAAAAAGAGTTCGAACGGAAAGATGCTGTTTGAAGAATGTTTGAAGGTGAACGCTAATTCGCATTTGATAGATAACGAGAAAGAAATCGATCCTTCTCTTCTTCAAAACGTAAAATCGATTGGTGTATGTGGGGCGACTTCTACTCCGAAATGGTTGATGGAGAAGATTTACAATCACATTCGGACGCTTATCAAAGAATAATTGCTTTATTCATAAAAGAATAATAGCAAAGCAACATAAGAAAAAACGGCAAAGTAACACGAATGAATAAAAAGAAAGCAAGAAAGGGCTATTTGAACATTTTTAATGTTTTCTTCATACGAAAAAAAACTTCATAACCGCTGCTTTCAACTTTTTATTGTACATTTGCCGCGTCAAACTAATTAATGAGAGATTGTTATATGGGAACAGTTAAGTGTATCGGAATTTTGACCTCCGGAGGTGATGCTCCGGGAATGAACGCTGCTATACGTGCAGTGACACGTGCAGCTATCTACAATGGATTGCAAGTCAAAGGTATATACAGAGGCTATAAAGGTCTGGTCACAGGTGAAATCAAAGAATTTAAGAGTCAGAATGTGAGTAATATCATACAGTTGGGTGGTACTATCTTGAAAACAGCCCGTTGTAAAGAGTTCACGACTCCGGAAGGTCGCCAGTTGGCTTATGATAATATGAAAAAAGAAGGCATTGATGCCTTGGTTATCATTGGTGGAGACGGTTCACTGACAGGTGCACGCATCTTTGCACAGGAATTTGATGTTCCATGTATCGGACTGCCGGGAACTATTGATAATGACCTTTACGGTACAGATACTACTATCGGATATGACACTGCATTAAATACGATATTGGACGCTGTGGATAAAATACGTGACACGGCCACTTCACACGAACGTTTGTTCTTTGTAGAAGTGATGGGACGTGACGCCGGTTTCCTTGCACTGAACGGAGCGATCGCTTCGGGAGCGGAAGCTGCTATTATTCCGGAATTCAGTACGGAAGTCGACCAACTGGAAGAGTTTATCAAGAACGGATTCCGTAAATCAAAAAACAGTAGTATTGTATTGGTAGCCGAAAGCGAACTGACCGGAGGAGCCATGCATTATGCCGAACGCGTGAAAAACGAATACCCGCAATACGATGTACGTGTGACGATCTTAGGTCACCTGCAACGTGGTGGTAGCCCGACTGCCCACGACCGTATCCTGGCAAGCCGCCTCGGTGCTGCTGCTATCGACGCTATTATGGAAGATCAACGTAACGTAATGATCGGAATCGAACATGATGAAATCGTTTACGTACCGTTTAGCAAGGCTATTAAGAATGACAAACCAATCAAGAGAGATCTTGTCACTGTATTGAAAGAGCTTTCAATCTAATCTTTTTATTTTTAGGAGTTCAGCTTATATCAGTATATAATATAAGATAAAGAGCGGTGGATGAACAGGAGATTTCCTTATCGTTCACCGCTCTTCTTTCATTTATTCAATGCTTCTTTTCACCACAGAGGACACGGAGGACACAGAGGTGAATTTGTTTTATGACTTACGGTTGCGACCCTAATTTTGATGCGTAATCCTCCTACTATAAAGTTGAAAAAACATGAAAACATCTGCCACCTGCAACGAAAAGCGTGTAATGCACTAGTTGATAAATAGTTAGAGCGTTGCAGATACTGTTGCAGATAGGTTGCAGATCAAAGTATCTGCCACACAGTATAAGCCTTGCAAAGCCAATTCTCCATGGGTGCAAAAGTTTATTGTATACATTAACTTCCCGTTTCCAGGCGGGGAACTGTCGTTTCCGGCATTAGAAATTACAATTTCCACGGCAGGAAACGAGAGTTTCTAAGGCAGGACACTACAGTTTCTACGTAAGGATACTGTCGTTTCCCCGTAGAGATACCACAAATTATCCATAGAGTCACCCCAATTATCCCATAGCTTTGGATAAAGGAATCAAGGCTTTTTCTTTGATTATATAACGTGTTGCAGATACTTTATCTGCAACCTATCTGCCACAGGTATCTGCAACGTTCCAACTATTTATTAACTAGTGTATTACACGCTTTTCGTTGCAGGTGGCAGATGTTTTTATGTTTTTCAACTTTATAGTAGGAAAAAATTTCATTCATTTCCGTACCTTTATGAGTCTTTTTATCCATAAATAATATCCAGTCAGTGGTAGTGCAGCCCCCAATAAGGCAGCAATAAAGGTAAGTATGCGAGTAAACATTCCTCCCCAGTTACCAACATGCACAGAATAAATCCAACCACGAATCTTTCCCGACTTGTCTTGATGTTGATAAAGACTTGTTTCTGTAAATTCACCATTATCCGTATTGAAAGAATAACGATCAGATGCCCGCTGATTCCCGAAACGGTTGAAAGACACGCTTGCCGTACCAGAAGAAATACTGATTTGCTTATACTCCGGATTCTGACGTCTTAGTTTATCGTAAATCTCCTGCCAATAAACGAATGGTGAAGTTACCGAGTACATATCACTGTGATTGTTTTCCGGACGTCCGCCTCTTTCACCCTTTCGAACCTCATTTCCTTCTCTTTTCTTTTCCCGATGGGCTGCCAGTTTGGTATCCCTCTTTTGAGCATCACTTTTCTGTTCATGTCCTTGGGCGGCACGTTGCTGTACTTCCACCCCGAAGACCTTATAGAAAGCTGTCCGATACCACGGAAAAGACCAGGTCAATCCCGTCAGTGCCATAGCCAGTAGAAAGATCAGAGCATACATTCCACCTGCCACATGCAAGTCATACCAAAACCTTCTCCAACCTTTTGTTGCTGTTATTTTCAGGCTATTCTTCAATGCTTTACGTGTACGCGGCCACCAAATGACAATTCCCGAAATCAGTACAAAAACAAGTAAAAGCGTACTGACACCTACAATCATTTTGCCCCAAAAGATTCCTTCATTTCCCGGATTCATACTATCCAGAAGCCAGCGATGCATTCGGAACATAAACATAAAAAAGCCGCTACGCTCGCTTTTTCCTTTTACTTCGCCCGTATACTGGTCTACATACAAAGATGCACGACGTGGTTTGGAAAGACTAACCTGATACGCACGTCCGGGATCAGAAGATATGCTGACACCGGTCACCGATACACTGTCAGGCAATGTCGTCGCCACTTTTTCAAGCAACTTATCCATAGGAAGAGGAGACTCCTTTACCGTTTCCACGTAGTAAAGATCGCGTCGAAACCACTCATTCGCCTCATTTTCAAATACCAGCATGGCACCGGAGAAGCAGACAAGAGTTATTATCAGTCCGAAAGGGACGGAAAGCCACAAATGTATCTTTCTGAATATTTTTTTCATGTTTTCAATCCTATTTCTTGAAAAAGCCTGCAAAGCTTTCCGCTCGGCAGGCTTTTATCTACAAAAGATTCTCTATTTAACCGACTGTATTATTTTGAAAGATATTCCATCTTACCTACCGTAGTGATAGCGTCAGCCTCTACCGTTAAACCTTTGACTGCCTTGCCTGTTTTTGCGTCTATTTTATAGAAGGCCGGTTTCTCGCCCGTAGTCACAGTGACAGCCATATAAGCATACCCTTTTTCTCCATAAGGCTCGCCACCAAACTTTCCGTCAGCCGGCAGACCTGTAACAGGCATAATCGTCTGATCTTCCGCCTTGAAAACAGCTAATTCGCTGACATCTGCACTTGTACCGCCATTAATCATATCTTCCGCTCCCTTTTTATACAATTGAAGCAGGAAGTAATCTTCAGAGATGTGCCAGCAACGGAAAATAGGATGTTTAGTGCCTATCTCTTCAAAGTTCACATAGTAATCCGGATCGAAATCTGTTGCGCCTGCTTTGATACGCATTGCGCCCGAAGGCTTCTGTCCTGTTACCTTCTTCAAATCTGAAGATGAAACTGCCGTACGTCCATATCCGGGAGAGAACACATAGACGTCACCATTATCAGCGGCCCAAATGGTCTGATAATATTGTGAACGCATACGACCGCATGCATAGCCTATTTTATCAGTCTTGGCAATCACCGGAGTCTCATTGAAGTTCGTGCCACTATAAATTGCCACGTAAGCATTATCCGGGTATTGTGTAGAAGGAATAACACCGGCTGTATATGCACCGCTGCCGCTACCACCGTCAGTCTTAGTCACAAGTTCCTGATCTGTCACAGCTTCCGGCCATTTTTTAATACCGTACTTACTCATTCCCATTGGGATGACAGACGTATAAATCTTATTGTTAGCTTCAACCAGACCTGCCCATGAAACTTTTTCACCATTACCCAAGTAATTTTCGGCAAGCAAGGTACCCTCTTCCTGACTGCCGTCGGTTGCATCCAGATAGTTGAACAACAATGCTTGAGCCACATTCTGATCCTCATCCGTTATTTTCGAGTCCCCGGTGGAAACAGTCACTACTTTATCCCCCCAAGTACCGTATGACGTGATACGATTATAAGTGTATGTGTACTTTTCTTTCATTTTACCATCTGCCCCCAAATAATAGGAAGCTCCTGTACCTGCGCCACCTTTATTATAAACTAAAGCAAACACATAATCCAGTCCTTTATATACCCAATAGGTACCGCCAATCACTTCGGTTCCATTCCCTTGGGTCGACACTGTTCCTTCATCCAAAGAATTGGCTACTACCAAATAACTTGCTTCACCGGTTGTGGCAGCCACCACATAAGCCGTTTCTCCATCAATTGGCGGGTTATCCACCGGATTATTATCATCGTCGCAAGATGCCACAAACACACCGCTACTCAAGCAAAAAGCTATGGCAAAAGCCTGTAATAAAAACTTCTTCATATATTCTTTATTATTGATTGATACTAAAAACTTACTCTTATTATTTACCGAAAAACACTCTGAACTTTCCATAGAATGCGCGCCCCGCTTTTTGCAGACTAAAATTGTCAAACAGTTGGGCATCGGTGAAATTCCGACATTCAAATGATACATTATAACGTCCATTCTTCATGGTGTAGGACAAAGACAGATTATGAGAAAACTGTTCCGGCACCATATTCTTTGAATCTTTATCTCCGAGATTCTCCCAGTAAAGAGGAAAATCGTGCTGCCAGTAGCTATCATAGCCGATGCTCAACACATTTCCTTTGACAAACAGGTCATTCCAATAAAAATTTGCATTAATATTAGCATAACGATAGGGCAGATTCGGCATACGCACTTTATAGTGTAAGCGTCTCCGCGATTCTATCTTGTCGCCCTTTTTTCATTCTTATATTTTTGCTATGTATAAAA
>OATL01000016.1_pt1 | contig 226038 bp, 159 predicted proteins | sample 1476011 | NCBI WGS metagenome assembly OATL01 (sample SAMEA2579975, study PRJEB22360) | human gut metagenome | biome: human gut; feature: human-associated habitat; material: faeces | place: Denmark | collected 2008/2010
GGAGATGCTACTTCTATTTTTTTTGAGGGGGGGACGGCATCGCCGAGACGCTTACGATAAATGATGGAAATACTATGAGAAATACCACTTTACAGTTTATTTCTCATAGCATTATATTATTGATTTACAAACAAATACCATACAACTTATGAGAACATGAGAAATGAAAATGAAAAATCATTTGCAGGAGAACTTGAATTCAACGAAAGGTTATTTTTTAGGAAAGAGCAAAAAAGAAAGAGATAAATCAGGAATCCGGCCGAATCCATATACCGTATACCGACCGAGCAAAATTCCTTTTCAGTTGTTATTCATATATATCATAGTATACACAATAAAAGTCAATATCATGGAGAAGAATATTTTTCAGTTAGATAATGAGCAACTCAAAGAAATTGCCCGTTCATTCAAAGCAAAAGTAGAAGAGGGATTGAACACTGAAAATGCAGAGATACAATGCATTCCAACTTTTATCACTCCGAAAGCAAGTAGTATTAATGGTAAATCGTTAGTGCTTGATTTGGGAGGAACCAATTATCGGGTGGCAATCGTTGACTTCAGTAAAGTTCCTCCAACTATTCACCCCAACAATGGTTGGAAGAAAGACATGTCGGTTATGAAATCTCCCGGCTATACCCGCGAGGAATTATTCAAAGAATTGGCAGACATGATTACCGGAATAAAACGGGAGAAAGAAATGCCAATCGGATATTGCTTTTCTTATCCGACAGAGTCTGTGCCAAGCGGAGATGCCAAACTATTGCGCTGGACAAAAGGAGTTGACATAAAAGAGATGATCGGAGAAGTGGTAGGAAAGCCTTTACTGGATTATCTAAACGAAAGAAATAAAATCAAGTTTACGAATATAAAAGTACTTAATGACACCGTAGCCAGTTTATTCGCAGGACTTACCGACAGCAGTTACGATGCATATATAGGTCTGATTGTGGGAACAGGTACCAATATGGCTACTTTTATTCCGGCTGACAAAATTAAGAAGTTAAGTTCGTCACATAAGGTTGATGGCTTGATTCCCGTTAATCTGGAGTCAGGGAACTTCCATCCGCCATTCCTCACCGCAGTAGATAATACGGTAGATGTAATCTCCGACAATCCGGGAAGACAACGTTTCGAGAAAGCTGTATCCGGCATGTACTTGGGAGATATTCTAAAAGCGACTTTCCCTCTGGAAGAATTTGAAGAAAAATTCGATGCACAAAAGCTTACCTCTATCATGAACTATCCCGATATTTATAAAGAAGTGTATGTGCAGGTAGCACAGTGGATATATGGCAGATCAGCACAATTGGTTGCAGCTTCACTTACAGGGCTTATCATGTTGCTAAAGTCATACAATAAGGAGATAAGGAGAATTTGCCTGGTTGCCGAAGGAAGTCTTTTCTGGAGCAAGAACAGAAAAGATAAAAACTATAATATGATTGTCATGGAGAAATTACGGGAACTCTTCAGTTTATTTGGTTTGGAAGACGTAGAGATCGACATAAAAAGTATGAATAATGCCAATCTGATAGGAACAGGTATTGCGGCATTATCCTGACACGTTCTAATTTGTCATTGCATGGCAGGTCTTCAATCAACCTGTTCATAAAAATTCGATGCTGTATCAAATTTACTGAACAGCATCGAACCTATTTCAAACTTATCAAATCCGGTTCAATATTTAGATAGAATATAGAACCTAAAGTAGCTATTATTTGATCTTCAGTGCAAAACCGCCTCCGGGTGCCAAATGAATCTTCAACTTACTGTCATTCTTTATCCGGAAAGATTCACATTTATAATCACGTCCAACCCGGTGGGCATTCACTCCATCTTTAAATAATGTAGCATCGTATGTCTTGTCGCCCAAGAAGGAACAATCGACTTCAATGTCACGTGCCGTCCAATCGGTAATTCCACCTACATACCAGACATTTCCTGCCCGGCGTGCCGTTACGATGTACTCTCCCATTTTACCATCAAGCACGATACTTTCATCCCATACGGTCGGAATATTGGCAATAAATTCGGTCGATTCCGGTTCGCGCATATAGTTGCTTGGCGCATCGCACAGCATATTGAAAGGAGACTCGAATACCACATACAGAGCAAGTTGGCGACAGCGAGTTCCCTGGCTCATAGGTTCCGAGTTACAAGGATAATAGTTACCTTTCGAAGCATTACGCATCGCGCCTTGGGTGTAATCCATCGGACCGGAAACCTGACGGGTGAAAGGCAACAGTACGTCATACTTCACCTGATCGACCGAAGCCGGACTCCATTTCATCTGTTCCAAGCCATTAACCCCTTCAAAGTTCAACACATTCGGATAGGTACGATTCAAGCCGGCCGGTTTATGCGTTCCATGCAAATCGAGAATCAATTTATATTTAGCACACATTTCGGCAGCCCGATAATTGAATGCTGTCATATACTGATCGTCACGATCCATAAAATCGACCTTAAAGCCTTTGACTCCCATGTCGGCAAAATAACGGCAAACGTTCTCCATATCACGATCGAAGGCATAATAACCAGCCCAAAGAATGATACCTACATTTTTGGAAGCTGCATAATCTACCAGTTCTTTCAGATTAATATCTTTCACTACTTGCATCAAATCCGCCTGCAGGTTGACTGCCCAACCTTCATCAAGGATTACATATTCTATTCCGTTTGCAGAAGCGAAATCAATATATGCTTTATAAGTCGGATTATTTACTCCGGTGATAAAATCAACGCCATCCAAGTTCCAGTTATTCCACCAATCCCATGCCACTTTACCGGGTTTGATCCATGAAATATCCGTCAGACGGGAAGGAGCAGCCAACAAATAGCTCAAGTTGCTTGCCGCCAAATCTTTATCGGAAGTGGTAACAATGCTCATTCGCCATGGAAAACTTCGGGGGTTATCTACTTTGGCAATGTAAGCTTCACGCTCTTTCACCAACATCTGAAGTTGATTGTGTCCGCCCTGCACCGTCTTCTTGGGATAAGGAGCGAATTGACCCGTCAACCGGTTTTCCCCTTCAGCAGCAGATAAATAGAGACCGGGATAATTCTCCAAACCGGATTCTGTGATACAAATCTTGACACCTTCACCAGCATCCACTACTAACGGCAGAAACATCAAACGTTTTTTATTCAGTTTCGATAATCGATCAGTAGTATAAGTGTTCTCGAAAGAATTGAAATATTGGGATTCGTAATCACCGTCTTTCCCCGCTTTTACATACGGAACAGAGGCTACCATATCGGACGGGAAACGGTAATCTACAGTTTCATCCACTACATTGAAAGGTTTCTTCGACCGGCTGACAAAGCGATATGCAATACCATCATTGTAAGCACGAAACTCTACGTTCCAATCTTTCTTAAACCGGAGAGTCAGTTCATTATAGTAATCTCTTAGTTCGTTGGCGCGATAGAAAGGAGAAGGAACCATCTGATCTACTTTTTTCCCGGAAGTGCCGGCCAACTTTGCTTTCTCTCCCCAAACTTCTCCATTATCCAATGTCATTGAAATTGAAGAAGAAGCCAGTATCTGACGTCCGTCACAATGGATGTCATAAGTCAACTTATCACCGACGGTAATAGTTGTTTGGAGTTTCCCATCCGGAGAGTTCAAGGTAAATTGTTTTTGTGCTTGTACCGTAAGCGTACATGCGACAACACATAGAAATAATAAAATCTTCAGTTTTTTCATGGTTTTAATTATAGTAGTTATCAAATCATAAGAAGAATGATGCAAAAATAAAATAATATATGGTAGTAACCTATATGAAAACTAAAAAACAGAAATGAAAAATGAATACGGGATTCTATCTTTTTCCTGTCTGAGATTTTATGCAATCGACTTCTTCCTGTTGAAAAGGTACTCCGTTAGAACGATAAATATCATGGAACCATAACTCCGGCTCTTCTCCCGACGGAATCACTTCATCCCAGGCAAAAATAGTATTTGTCTTTCCTGCAACAAATCCCCAATTAATAGCTCCGGTCTTTTCTTTTTTCATCAGAGGAAGAACATTGCAAAAACGGCTGTCATTGCGACGGGCCATATATTCGGTACAGATCAACGGACGGTTAAGCATCTTTAGAAATTTGATGCACTCGGCATGCCGTGCCTCATTATCGTAATTATGATAAGAGATAATGTCCGAATGATTCAGCATAAATGCATTCAGAACATTCTTGCGGGAAGAATTATAGTCCCAGATACCGGCAGTAATCGGTTGTGACGGTTTACAGTCGCGTACCCAGCGAAAAACATTGGTCAATAAAGACAAAGAGGTTTCCTCGTGTTTACTATTTCCGGGTTCATTATACAAATCCCACATCAATATCCGATCATCATGAGCGTAAGTGCGTACAATATCTTTGATATACTCTTGTAGAAAAGGATACAAAGTCAGCGTATCCTTGCGCAAGCTGCATGAAGGGTCCTGTACCCATCCGGAATTATGAACTCCCGGCTTCGGCTCCGGTTGTTTGCCATAAGCCGACTCTGGATTCCAACAATCATCAAAGAACACAAACATAGGACGGATTGAATACTTCCGACAAATATTCAAGAATTCATCCACACGTTTTTTCATTCCTGTTGCATCATTTTGCCATACAACACTGCTCAAGAAAACGCGTAAGGTATTAAAGCCCAGTTCATGTGCCCATGAAAGTTCTTTGTCTATCTGCTCAGAATCGAAAGTAACCGCACTCCACATTTCTATCTGATTGATTGCCGTTGCCGGAATATAATTGCAACCTACCAACCAAGGCTGATTGTCATACCATTCCTGTATCTTCTCTTCCGACCAACGGCTGTTGTTTGAAGAATTAGAATCCTGTGTACAGGCGCATACACATATCCCCAAAAAGAATAAAAACACAACATTAACACACCATTTATTTTTCATGCTATTTCAATTGATTAATATATAAATCTATTTGTTCATTTTTTATCTTAAGATCAAACAAAGAGAGTAAACCCGTAAAGGGTATAAAAGACCAAATTCTTTATCTTCATTTTTCCTGTCAGCTGATTATTTATGCCTGTTGTCTGATTTTTCTTTCCACACCACTACTCCCGCAGCTTCGAGGCATGCACTGCCGATCAGTATCTCCGCCTTGTCGGGAATGGCTATTTCCTGAACGTCCGATGTATAATTTAAAGCGATATAAAAACCGTCGCGCCATTCTTTCACTACTCCGTACGGCAGATCTTCGGTCGATACTCCTGCTTCCGTATATACACGACGCACTACCTCTTTTTCTAGTTTGCCGTCATCGGTATCCGTTCCGATATAAGTGACCGTTCCTTTACCCAGTTTGCGGTGTATCACGGAAGCAGCTCCCTTATAGAACTGGTCTGTATAGACAGCCCACACATCTGTTCCGGCAGCCGGTGTCAGTACGTCTCCCCAATTATTCCAGGCAAATTCCTTACCCTCGAAATCGATCTTTCCGTACAGATTGTGGGGCAGATGGTCATAATACAGGCTATTTATTCCGGCTAGTTGATGAATCGGAGCAGCCAAAGGAGCCTCCCACAGTTTGGCGTCACGGTCTTTCTGACCGGTACGGCAAGTCAGGATCAGGTGTCCTCCCTTCTTCACATATTCAGTCCAACGTTCCACCAGCTTGTTGTCAAGCAACTGATAGGCAGGAGCTATCAAGAAAGGATAACCGGAAAAATCCTCTTTCTCCGAAATCACGTCTACAGGAGCTGCAAAAGATTTTAGCAGATTGTAATATTTATGTACGTGAGCCATCGTCCGCCATTGATCCGTCTGCCGCTGAAACTCCATTTCCCAATAATTACTCATATCGAAAAGTAAACCAATACGCCGGGAGGCCAGTTGACCGGGCATACGATTTTTCTTATCGTAGGCGGCACGCAGTTTTTTCATCTCCTGCGTAATGCGTACATATTCTTCACCGCCCGGAGAAAGAGTTACTCCATCAGTCATTATCATACCGTAATGATATTGCTCACTGCCTTTCAGAGGTTGACGGAAACGGTAATTGCATACGAATTTTCCACCACCTGCAAAGACGTGATACACCCACATACGGATGGCACCGGGTAAAGGTTGGGGGTTATACACTCCCCAGTTCACCTGCCCGGGTTGGAGTTCCATAACTCCAAAGGCTTTACCTACGCGATTACGGAACTGGTCGTTTGAGAAACCGAGATCTTCCGGAATACCCATCCGGAAACCCTGGCTGCCTATTCCCTGATTATGTCCGGTCACCAGATAGCGGGTGTAGGTCAGGAAGTCCGGATGATCGATCCGTACCGGATCGACCGGATTGAAAATAGGTATCAGGTTGGTAGTGATCCATTGGTCTTTGTGGATATGCCGCCGAAGGATGTCTGCCTGCATATTGACAAAGCCTGCCAGTTCATCCGCCATAAAGCGGTTCAAATCGAGCATGGCGTGAGGATTGGCCTTATCAGGTACTTCCTGCTGGTTGGGAAGGCGAACCTGCTCGAAGTTCTGATAGGTTTCACTCCAGAAAGAGGCACCCCAGGTATCATTCAGTTTGTCAATAGTGCCGTATTTCTTCTGTAACCAGATACGGAATTTGGCTTGTGCATTTTCACTGTAATCTACCACCCCGTAGTGTCCCGGTTCATTGTCAATCTGCCAGCCGATAACAGTGGGATTATTGCCATAATGTATTGCCAGGCGGGAAACGATATTTTCTACATAATGACGGTAGCGATCGCTACTCCAGGAAGCGTGCTGACGTCGTCCGTGTTGAATGGTCACTCCATTATCCCGTTGAATCAGTATGTCGGGATATTTTTTCGACAGCCAGACGGGAGGCGTGGGGGTAGGTGTACACATGATTACTTTCAGACCATACTTCTCCGCCAGAGAGACTGCACGATCCAGCCATTCAAAATGATATTCTCCCTCTTCCGGTTCCATCATAGACCAGGCGAACTCTGCAAAATGGGTGAATTTGATGCCCATTTCCGACATTTTCTTCAAATCACGCCCCCATTGGGAGGAATCCCATTGCTCGGGATAATAGTAAGAGCCCAAAGCAAACAACTCTTCCGGAGGAAAAGACTTATCGACCGGAGACTGGGAAAAGGATGATAATGAAAACAATAAAGTTAAGACAAATAGGAAATTCTTCATGAATATTATTTTTAGAATCTATATGATAAGACATTTCTGAAAGAAAAAGCCACATTGCTATTTGTATAAAGAGGTCGTGTTTCGGTGAAACCCGGCCTCTTTATCTTATGTAACACTAATACCTATGTCAGACTATTATCTCTTTGTAAACGTACAGGTATTTGTATTCATATCCAGTTTGACATGATATATACCGGCTCTGAAATTATTTCCCGGTCCAAAGTTCTCTGTTTCCTTCCATTGATCTCCATCCCAATAACCGCCCCGGGCTATTAAATCACCTTCAGATACGATGGTCACATCAAACGAAGTAATTTCATTATTCCAACCTTTTCTTTTATAAAATCTGAACATGAAATCGTTGTTCAGAAGGAGGTTAGTTTCATATACACGATCTCCGGTCTTCACACAACAAATAAAGTCTTTTGGATTATCCCATCCCCAATTTCCAATGTCATCGGGAAGGAGTCCGCTGATTCTAGGATGGCCGAAGGCAGCTCCAGTTATCCATACTGTTTCCGGGAATTCCGTATCGGTCGTTTTCTCTACATATATAAGTTCTCTATCCTTATTATATGAAATCCGATACTTACCGTCCGGAGCGTTAAACTTATATTGTCCATTTTCATTCGTAAAGTATTCCGGTTGAAGCATATAGTCCAGATAACTAAATCCTTCGAAATCGACCACTTGTCCTTTCGTGAGGTTTAACTCTACAGCGATATAGCTTGGATTAGTAGATTGAGTCAGTTCCGTACCATTTATTTTATAAGATTCCGGTCCAAGTTGTCCTTCATCCACCTTATCAATAAACATACATATATTCTTATTCAAATCTATCCGGACACGATATACTCCCGGTGTGAAATCCGGTCCGGCTACAAAATCACCGGTAAAATGTCCGCCACCAGTGCCACCTGTTGCCGGATCACTGTAATACCATCCCTTACCCAATAAATTAACAGGTTGCGTATTGACAATAGTACTAGCCAGTTCACCTCCCCAAGGACGTTGTTTGTAGAATTTAAACTGGAAATCTTTAACCAGATAAAGGGTGGTTTCAAAAATATTGTCTGCTACCTTCACACACTGGAATGCATCACTCGGCAAGTTGAAAGTCCATGCACCGACAGTCACCCGTCCGGCTTGAGGATGTCCGAAACTGGATCCGCAAACCCATAACCCATCCGGATAATTTACCGAGCGGTTTTCCAGATATGTCAGTTTGTTTATCGGATCATAATACAATTTATAGTTTCCGTCTACTCCTATAAATGTAGCTTTATCTTTTGTTATGTTTTCAAAGAAATCCGGTTGAAGCATCTTTCTCACATCACCAAAATTGCTGAAAGTCACTTCATCACCTTTATGAAGTTCCAAAGCAATGCCCAGAAAAGATGAAGCCTCTTCTAATATACCCATTTCCTGACCGTTAACCAGGAAAGATTGTTCTTGAATATTCTCATCTTTCGCTTCAAAAGCACAAGTGTTATTGTTCAAATCGAGCGTGATAAGATAAACTCCGGGTTGGAACAGCGGTCCCGGAATAAAATCTCCTCCCGTCATTCCGGCAACCAAGAAAGGGGTAGTTAGAGTGATATTATCTTCGGGAAGAGTAGTGATCTCATTGTCTCCCTCTCCCCAGCCTCTATGCTTGAAAAACTTAAATGAGAAGTTATTAGCCAGATAGAGAGTCAGTTGAAAAACATTGTCGGCACTTTTATAACAATAAAGCACATTGTTAGGTCCGTCCATACTCCAACCGCTTGTGGTAACCAGCCTCGCTTGAGGATGTCCCCAGTTGGCTCCGCAGAGCCATAATCCGTCCGGATAGGTCGCCCCGGCTTTTTCTATGTACAAAAGCTCATTAGCAGGATCATAAAGCACGTTATAATCAGCAGTCTCCCCTTTGAAACGGGCCTTATTTTCGGACACATATTCAAAGTAATCCGGTGAAAGAATGGATTCTATTTCGTCAATCCCCGAAAACTCGACTTCCTGTCCTTTTTCCAGATGAAGCTTTTTTCCCTGAAAATTGGAATAAATCTCTTCATCCAACACTTGACCTCCTACAGAAAGAGGAGAGGCAAGTTTCCATTCCGGCCACTGATCCCATTTCTGTACGTCATCACTGCAAGATGTCGTTAACAGCAACAGAAGGACCGTATATATATAATATTTCATAATGCAGTCATATTAAGATTATACATTTATTTTTTATATGCTTTCAGCAGAGCTTGATAAACAGTTTCGTTCACCTTCACAATACAGCCGTGTCGTGCGCCGGGTCTGTCCGTACCATCCTTCACATTAGGTCCGGAGAAGGTGCGTTCTTTCCATGGGCCGTCCATAGAGGTCGACTGAAACAGATGATACCCATAAGGCTTGGCTGCATAAGATTCCGCATAAATAAACCAACCGCTATGATTCGGCCGTTCAATAAAAATAGGTGCTTCACGCATCATATCATTCGGAGTGACAGGTGCTCCCGGATTGGTATAGGGACCAGTCAGATTGGAAGAGGTGGCAATACGGACTGTTTTCCCTGTTTCCGGAGCAACAGCCGGATCGCGTTCGTCTTTCATGATCGCATAATAAACACCGTTTACTTTACGGATAATAGCATCGATAATAGCCATATTCTCATCCGCACCAGTAAAATTGAATAATTTCTGTGGTTCCGTATAGGTCTCGAAATCCTTTGTCAACACATAGAGAGTGCGCATGCTGTCCCAATCGTCCTTATCCGGATCGTTGCAGGCATGCCAGCTTATAATGTACTGTTCGCTATCCTTGTCATAAAACATTTTGGGTGCTCCCCAATAATAGGTAGTATAGAATCCCTGTGCATTACTACGATTAAAAATCATTTCATTCAACTGGGTAGATGTCCATGTCACCAGATTTTCCGAACGCCACAAAGCCAGCGGATTGACTGCAATCATATAGAAAGCTCCGTCATGTCCCTGACAAATATCAGGATGTCCAATGTAAGCGCTATTGATGATCCGGCCTTTATTCAGTGTTTCCCAGTTGATGCCATCCCGGGAAACAGCATAATATAACTTTCCATAATTTGCATTAGTCATGTGGGCGAACAAATATCCGCCATCAGTTTCCACCGGAATTTCTTCTCTGCCTGTTTCTGCATCATCCGAACACGACCAACTCATTAAAGACAATAATAGACCAATTATATAGTAACTCATACGTTTCATATCTTTTATTCAGTTAATAGGTTTAATTTATACTTTGTTGCGCTTTGCTCTTATCCTCCGCCCAACCCGGACGTTCCCAAGTCTGCTTCAGCTCTTTTCCATAAGAAATGGCCTGTTCGACTGCATAGTTAGGAATCGGCATGTATTGATGCGTCGGCATTATGCCTTTTGCCTTATACATTTCTTGCGCGTATTTATTAAAACGGATCAAGTCAATCTTTCGATTACCTTCATAGAAAAATTCATGTCCCCGCTCTATCAGAATAGCGTTTAAAAAAGCGTCTTTTGTATTGGTTGTCACACTCGGCAAGTCCGACAGCCCGGCTCTTTTCCTCACCTGATTCACCGCATTTATAGCAGCTACGGAAGGTACAGTTCCTGTTTTACGCACTTCTGCCTCTGCATACATCAATAATACATCGGCCCATCTTGCCAAAGGAATATCGGTACCCTGGAAAGTAGTCATCGTTTCCTGCGGGAATTTATTTATAATATATCCGTTCCATCTCACCCCCAGATTATCTTTGTTGATAACGACACCATTCTTGTCCTTATAACTGGTTACAATGGTTTTCAGACGACCGTCGTTGCTTTCGAAAGCATCGTAGTATTTCTTGTCCATACTGAAAGCCTGCATCCATCCACCTCCCATCGGGAAAGGAGCCTCTTTTGCCACATCGGAAGGTAAAGCCCACATCAGGAAAGGGTTCGCATTTCCATGTTTCGGATTACCATCGGCAGTCGGACTACAACTGACAGCCATAATGATCTCTTTATTGAATTTATTGGCATTCTTAAACAGGTCAACGTATGGGGTACTTCCAGTTTTAAACAAATCATATTTACCCGTATTGAGTTCATTATACATATCCATCGCTCTCTGATAATAGCCTTCCATGTGTTCACCCTCGTTCAGACAGTGTTTCATCAGGCAGAAACGGGCATAGTCACGCGTATAGCGTCCCAAATCCGGAGCTGTTTCGGGAGCGTTCTTTGCGGCAAATTCCAAATCATCCGTAATCCATTGAGTCATTTCGTCCAAAGAAGGACGCACGGTATTCGATAACGCTTCCGGATCAATTACTTTTTCGGGGTCTAGGATGACCGGTACAGGACCGTAAACATGTAACAGAAAGTACATCATCAATCCACGACACAGACGTGCTTCTCCAAGCAGGTTATTCTTTTTTTCTTCTGTAAGAGCAGTCAGGGGAGCTTTCTCCAAAGTTCCAATCACTTCAGTCATACGGGTTATTTGAGCCGTTTTCGGAAAATGGTTGAGGTTACTGTTATCTTCCACATTTCCGCGCCAATAATAAAAACAATTACTATAATCTCCTAAACTAAAACGTCTCCAGTCCGCTCCTACCGTCGCTGCATATGCACATATATCAGAAGTAGAATCAAACATACGCACCACTCCGCCTGACGGAATATGAATGCCATGTTGCAAACCGCCCGAACCCATATCATACGTCCAAACTGTGGTGTATGGCAAGTAGCAAATCATCATATAGGAAACATACTCCTGCTCTGTAGAAGGATATTCTCCCTGCAACAAAGCTCCATAAATATAAGGATCAAAATTATTCTCACAACTACCGAATAATAGTTGCAAGGAAACAAGCATCGGTAAAAAAATCTTCTTTTTCATACGACATAATTTGTTAGATTTCATAGCTTGAAGTTTAGAAGGTTAATTTTGCACCTATTGAATAAACTCTCATTTGAGGATATTGCCCTCCAGTCAAATTAGAAGAGGAAGTGTTGATTTCAGGGTCATATCCCTTGTATTTGGTAAAGGTCAAAGGATTCTGAAAGTCGACAAACACACGTATTCCTCTAATATACCCTTTAAATACGGATAATTCTTTAGGACCTAGGTTATATCCCAATGTGATGTTTCTCACACGTATATAAGAGGCATTTTCTCTTGTATAATCAAAGCCCAGATTTTCGGGTAAAGCCACTGATTTACTGATTGCAATACCTGGGAAATATCCGTTCGTGTTTGTCTGGGTATTCCAGATGTTATAAGAATAGATACCAACATTGTGCGCATCCACTCCCCTGGAGAGATTTCCGGCATCTGCACTATAACTATATGCGTCATTCCATTTCTTTACACCTAATTGTCCGTACATAAATATATCCAGATCAAAGTTTTTCCATGTAAACGTATTGCCAAAACCAAAATACAATTTAGGAAGCATGTTATCCATGTAAGAGTCATTCACGTCAATGATTCCATCACCATTTTTATCTTCTACAATAGGATAACCCGGCATACAGGCGGCAGGTCCCAATGAACGTTGAGATTCGGGCATATTACTCTTATCCATATCGATAATACCAGTCGTTTTATAATAATAGAATGCATTCATCGGTTCATTTTTCCTTTTCTGATATTTCTGATAATCATAGTTGGGCATACGTTCGATCCATACTGCATTGTAATGGGACATCGTAATTTGAGAGGTCCATTTAAAATCATGTGTCTGAAGATTCAATGAGTTCAGGCTCACATCTATTCCGGTACGTTTATAATGTCCTCCATTGATAGGACGTGTTCCGTGCATTCCCAATAATTCTGTCGGTGCTGTTCCCAACAAATGGGTTACGTCATTACGGAACACGTCTACACTACCCCAGATTCTATCTCTAAAAATAGAAAAATCCAATCCGATATTTTTCATGACTGTCTTTTGCCAGGTGACATCTTCATAGTTAGCGCCGGACAATATGTAGGGAATGTAAGTTACCGAATTATTATTGAACTGAACATCCTCGCGGGTTGTCGTTACAATACCGTATAGTGTTGTACCCAGGTTATCGCTACCTGTTTCACCGTAACTTGCTCTTAATTTCAACATATTAATCCAGGAGATATTCTTTATAAATGATTCTTCATTCATTTTCCATGCAAGAGAAACAGATGGAAAGAGGGCGTATTTCTTACTGGGAAAGAATTTATCCGTACCGTCACGGCGCAATGAAGCGGATACTACATAGCGTCCGAATAAGTCGAAACTTCCTCTGACAAACTGTGACCTCTTTTCATTCTTATATTTATAGGAAGTCGGATAGAAAGGACCGTCTGCCATACCTACGCTACTTCCCTGTATATGGTCATTGGCATTTTCATAAGATATATCCGAACCATCGCCACTATCAAGATAACGTCCCATACCGGCCATCAAATTCATATCCAATAACTCTCCAAATTTATGTTGGAATGTTAATGTACCTTCGAGAGTGCTTTGCTGCCTTTTTCCATATCCTAAGTTTCCTCTGGATTTACGTTGCAATGCGTAGTAAATATCAGAAGGAATGTAAGAATCACGAGAGGTATTTTCCTTGTTCAAGCCATACAATACTTTGGCTGAAAGCATATTCTTGATAATATCGACATCCAGTGAGAAGTTCATGTAGTAACCATTTTGCTCGGATTTGTCATTAATATCTTGCATGGAAACGGGATTAGGCGTCCGGCTGAATACATTATATTGTCCTTCGGCATCGTACACGGGAAGATAAGAGGGATAGAAGATTGCTCCGAAAAGTGCTCCGGCTCCCTGATCTCTTAAGTTTCCGACATCTCCGCCGACAGTAGAGTTCGTGTAATTATTCTGATTCAAGTTGACTATTGTTGTCAGTTTCAGGAAATTAGTCAGCTGGGATGTGATGTTTGTACGCAGGGAGTATCGCTCCATATCCGAATTATAAACGGTAGCGTCTTCTTTATAGTAGTTAACGCCCAGATAGTATTTAAACTTTTCCGAACCACCGCTAATCGTCAGATTATGATTGGTCACTGCACCTGTTTTCAGTACCTTGTCCAGCCAATCCGTAGTCGGGGCATTGGCTATTTGTGTCGGTGTAAAGATAGGTGTCCATTTATCGTCATAAGCGGCATTTCCATAAGGATACTGGCCTTTGTCATATAAATAATTCTCTTTACTGAACACATTCACCATGTTCATCAGTTCGGGTCCGCTCAATACATCCAGGTAAGGATAATGTTTTTGCACGGAATAGCTTCCTTCATACACGATGGTCGGTTTTCCCTCTTTTCCTTTTTTGGTGGTCACCAGAATAACACCATCCGCTGCTCCGATACCATAAATTGCTGCAGAAGCATCCTTCAGGATTTCAATAGATTCAATATCATTGGGATTTAATCCTGCCAGTCCGGCACGATTGACGGAAGAAGGAAGTGACGTACTTCCCGTGCCGACTTCAAAAGAGCCGCTAGGCATAACTACTCCATCCACCACATAAATCGGTGTACCACCTCCACGAATGGAGATATTGATGCCTCCTCCCGGCTGGGGACTGGCAACGGTTGCCTGCAAACCGGCAGCACGTCCCAGCAACATTCCTGAGATATTGCTAGTAGCCGCTTTGGATATTTTTTCAGTTTTTACGGTAGCGATAGAAGTAGTCAGGTTTTTACGGGAGGTTGTACCATACCCCACCACTACCACCTCGTCCAATATTTGCTGATTTTCAGCCAAGGTGACAGATAAAGATACCCGGTCGCCCACCTTTACTTCCTGTGTCTGATAACCGATATAGGAGACTTCCAATACAGCTCCCGGTGACACTTCCAGAGAGAACTTAGCATCCAAATCAGATGCGGTTCCGTTGGTTGTTCCTTTTTCCTTGATGGTAGCACCGATGATCGGTTCACCGTTGGCATCGCTCACTGTACCTGTGACTTTACGCTTTTTAGTGTCTTTAGAGGTATTCTGCCGCGCTTGCCCTTTTTGGACAATAATATTCTTGCCCTTTACCTCATAAACAACTTCTTGCCCGTACAATATCTGATCGATAGCTTCATTCAATTGTTTTGCCTTTACACTTACAATCTTCCTAGTATCCAGGTCTCCCACTTTATATACGAAAGAATATCCGCTTTTATTCTTCAATTGCGTCATTGCTTCTTTCACTGAAACATTATTCATTTTCAATGAAACGGCCTGGGCTAGTATTGCTATGTTAAGGCAAAAGAGAGCCACGACCATTAATATGGCCTTCTTCCTGTAATTCATAAAATAAACAAATTATTTAATTAAAACTTGAATAACTCGTTTTAAAAGAGATGTATTTTGCTAACTTTGCATAATCTCTTTTGAAAACATGCTCACGTTTGAAAGTTGTTGAAGAAGAGATTCAGGAGCCGGAAGATGTTCGAGATCTTCCGGTTTTTATTTTTCTCTCCTTATCATTCACTAAAGACTATTCAGTATTATTTCCTTTACTCATATTCTTCAATTATAAGGTTAAACAATCATAGTATTATAATCTCTGGTAACCGGTTAATAGATAGTTATATTGCGCTCTTCAATTTTATATTGTATTTTCTCTGTAGATGCCAACGCATCCAACACTTCCTGAATACTTTGTTCCCGACGGACGAAGTTTCCGTAGAACCGGAATTTATTTAATGAATCATTAGCTATGTGGATATTCACATTGTAGCTACGTTCCAGTTCTTTCACGATGTCCGGCAAAAGTTCTTCATCAAAAAACAGATAGCCATCCGTCCATTGGGAGGCATTGGAGGCTGTGACCGTTTCTACGGTCATCAATCCGTTCGCTTTGTTTAATATCGCTCTCTCGTCGGGTGCAAGGAAAGCTTCTTTCTCTTTTTTCAGTAAATTATTTAATTCCACTTTCCCTTCCAACAAGGATACTACCACTTCGTGATCTTCCGGATAATCGCGGAAATTAAATTTTGTTCCCAATACCTGCAATTGCAAATCTTTAGTCTTTACAAAGAAAGGGAGTTTCTCATTCCGTTGGACTTCAAAATATCCCTCACCTTCTAATTCTACTTTACGGTTATCTACTCCAAAGCCTTGTGAGTAGGTCATTCGTGAACCGGCATTCAACCAAACCAATGTACCATCAGGCAAATAAAGTTTCGTTCTTGATCCTAAAGGAGCCTCTACGGATATATCTGCAAAAGTGTCTTTTACATTCACTCCTCCCTGCCAATATGAGAAGCATCCTACTGCAAGTATGACTGCGATAATCGCGGCATAACGCCACAACGCCGACAAACGGAATTCCTGGCGAGGAGCTTTCTCCACTTGCTTCCGGCTCCCGATACGATTCTTAAAGGTATCGAATGCCTTGTCTTTATTGTATTTCGACGCGGCTTCACGGCTCACGGCAGAGAACCAGACTTCCCGTTGCTGAATAAAATAATCCTCATTTTCAGGTGATGCAGCTATCCATGCTTTTAGTTCGGCTAAAGCATTTTTGTCCAAACCTTCGGTCAGATAGGTTGCAATCAATTCATCAATATGTTTCTTTTCTTCTTCCATTTTTCTGCGTTCTATAAAGGAGACAGTAGATTTTTAATTGAGGGTAGTCTAAAAATGACTTTTTTTCGTTTTTACCCGAAAAAAAATAAAAGTAGAGTAATCAGATATTTACTTAGATTCGTTTGTAAAGATGCTAATGCATTCTTTATATGATACTTAACCGTATTGACAGAGATGCCTAACTCTTGAGAAATTTCTTCGTATGATTTTCCTTCAAAACGGCTTTTATCGAACACGCGACGACATTCGTTCGGCAATTTATCAATGGCTTTATATATTTCCTCTTCCAGTTCACGCTCCAGCAATGTCCCCAACGGATGCGAATCGGATATCGTCATTTTATCGTCTGTTATCTCATCGGGCATCAGAGATGAAAACGCAATCTCGCGCTTTTCCCATTCTGAATTAAGATAGTTGATACAACGATTACGGACGGCTCTCAACAAATAGCTACGGATGGAAACGGAAATCTCCAGCGTTTCACGAATCTCCCATAAATGAAAAATGGTATCTCCGACAATGGTTTCCGCAAGGAATTGATCTCTTACATAGCCGCTCGCGACATGACACAGCAGAGCATAGTGACGGTCATAGATGTATTGATAGGCATCTTCGTTACCTGTCTTCAACTGCTCTACTATTAAAGTTTCAGTATGCTCCATGGATGTATTAGTCGAGTTAATGGCACAAATTTAGAGAATTATTCGAGTTAAAAGCAAAATTAATAAGAAAACCCTCCAAAGAATTTCTTCTCTGGAGGGTTTAACATACCATTTAATATAATTCGTTTATCAATACGGTAGTTACACTTTCCTTTCCTAAATAAAAAGCCTTTGCTTTTATCAGTGGAGCATCACATGCTATCTGTGTTTGCCATTCTACAGAACTTTCCGTAGGTTCACTGCCATCGGTTGTATACCGGATTACCGCATTGGGATTGGTAGTATTAACAAGTAACAATCCATCCTTTACTATAATACCTGGAGGAGATACCCGGAAATTAATACCTCGTTTTGCCAAACGGGGCAATTCATAAGTTACAATACCGGCATTATATTTTCGTTTGGCATCCATATATACTTTGCCGTCCGGAGACAATGCCCACGATGGTTGAGCATTCCAAACGCGTTCTGCCAGTCCAAAGACTTTCGGGAAAAGATAATATTCTATTTGTTCGAAACTACGGATTGTCTCCGCCCAGATTTGTCCGGACAAACCTTTGATATTCTTATACCCCTCTTTTGTCAAAGGTTGCTTACCGTTTGAGGCTGTTTTTACATCCACAGATTCACCTTTCAGATTCCGCCGTAAAGACTTGTAAATATCAAAAGGCAACATATCAAACGTTACGTACTCATCTACGTAACCACCCCAACGTAACCCCGGTTCTTCCACATGATAACAATAGGCCATATCCAAATAGAAATTACCCACATTACAGAGTATAATAGGATAGCCCGCATTTGCTAACTTATACGGAACTTCATCCCCACCCTGTTCCGGAATTGTATTCCAGCAATAATTCAAGACCTTGCTATTTCTGAAATGTTCGTTCACGGTATTATCCGGATTCATAACTATGTCTTGCCATCCAACTGCTTGTATATTACGTTTATCCAACATTTCCAAAATTTGCCCCAGAAAATAATCTTTCAAATCCCGTATCTTAGTCAGTCCATGTTTTTTCATAAAAGTACGGCAGACAGAAGAACCTTCCCAAATGCCTTCCGGCACTTCATCACCACCTACATGGAAAGCAGGTAGTTCTACTCCCGCATCCTGATACATCCGCCCGATTTCATCAATCACTTTTTCAAGAAAACGGTATGTAGAAAGCATTGCGACATTAATAACATTATCAGTGAAATTTTGTGCCGATAGATATTGGGAAGTATCTGCAAAGTCAATCAGAAGATATTCTTCCGCTTTCGACTGATCCGTATCAATATATTTCCGGTAACGGGCATTCATGGCTTTTATTGCTGCCCGTGAATGGCCGGGAATATCTATTTCAGGAATAATTCTGATATGCCTTTCTTTTGCATATTTCAAAATATCCATAAAGTCATTGCGGGAATAATACCCATTAGCCAATGAGGTGGTATCTGCCTCATTCCATCCCCAAGCATAAGCAGGATAAAGACATGTCAGTTCATCTGTAGTATGCCCTCTGCGAGAGGCTATTTCTGTCAATTCTTCCAATCCGGGTATTTCCACACGCCAAGCCTCATCATCACTCAAATGCAGGTGCAGTACATTCATTTTATAGAATGACAGTATATCTATCAGTTTCAGTAAGTCTGTCTTCTTTGTAAAATTACGGGCTACATCCAGCATGATTCCCCGATGCCCCATGTCCGGATAATCGGTAATATGAAGATTGGGGAGCGGAGCAGAAGTTAGTTCCATGTTATCTAATAAGGCAAGCAATGTTTGACAAGCATTAAATATGCCATGTGCATCATTAGCTTTCAAAGTCAACCGGTTATTCTTTATCACGATTTCGTAATATTCATCGGGATATTGACAGGTAATAGGAACCTCCATTTTCTTCAATTCAATGATTGTTTCTTCATCCTTGTCAGAAACGGTACATCCTAACTGTGAAGCCAATTGCTTTTTCAACAAAAGAGCTTCTTCTTTAAATACACCGTCAAACTTCAGACCTACCTTTGGAGAGAAAGTAGAAACGCCACCCGTCTTCTCTACTTTTTTAGGAGTAGGAAAGAGAGAAAGCATATCACAATCTACAGGCTTGCTGAAATCATTATTCTGCTTATACAAATAATTTCCATCTGCATAGGGAAAACTATTCTTCGAACGAATCCATTGGGTATCGGGCGTAAACAGTCCGATCTCAATCGGAATATTTTGCGGCTGCAACATTTTCCCTTTTTCATCGGTAGCTACAATATAAGCCCCTTCAGGAACCGAAGATACATTAATCACATTTCCTTCACTCAATATAGTAAAAGAGAGTGTTTCACCTGGTGCCAACGCCTGATAGTGTTCAGTAGGATACATTTTATAGTAAGTCGAACCAATACATTCTATTTCCAACGGGGCATTAATAGGTTGCTGATAATAAATTGGTGTCTGATTAAAATAGATCACCCAATTATCAGCCAAGGATTTATTCCCGTTATTCGTCAAACAGAATGTATTCTTAAAATATCTGGCTTCCACACTATCTTTTTCCAGTTTCCATGTTAAAGAGAGCTGTGAGGAAAGGGGCTGTTTAGCAGCCCCACAACCAAACAAGCATATCCCCAACATCATTATCCATATATTCCTCATAGTTATCATAAGGGAATTATTTAGTTAATGAACGAATACATTCCACTTCTTCTGTTGAATAAGGTGTCCCATCGCTACGGAAAATATCATGGAACCACAAGGACGGTTCAGCTACGTCAGGCAACGGAGTATCCCATGCAAAGATAGTATTTGTCTTTCCGGCTACAAGTCCCCAGTTTATTGCACCAATATTTTCTTTCTTCAGCATCGGCATAATATCCTGAAAAGTACTATTTTGAGTACGTGCCATATATTCCGTGCAAATCATCGGACGCCCATATTGCTTCAATGTGTCAATGAGCTGTTGATGCGAATCCAGACCTTCATACGTGTGATAGGTTATCACGTCCGAGTTTTCCAACTGAAACTTATTCAAATTAGTCAAACTCATATCCCAGACTCCGGCTGACAAGGGTTGCGACGGGTTTACTGTTCGTCCCCACGTAAATATCTTTTGTAATAGCGGCAGACTTCTTTCACCGTATCTATATCCACCCGAACCACCAGGCTCATTATATAAATCCCACAACACAATTCTCTTATCATCCTTAAAGGTGGTAAGAATATCTTTCACATAATTCTCCAAGACCGGAAGTATCACTGCCGTATCACCTTTATAATACAAATCTCCCGGATCACGCGCCCATCCCGAATTATGTACTCCCGGTTGTGGTTCCGGTTGTTTTCCTGCCTGATAAGTAGGATTCCAGCAATCATCCAGAAAGACAAAGATGGTAGAGATATGATGCTTGTCGGCAATAGTAAGGTATTCATTAATACGTTTCTTAAAACCTTCCTTATCCGTTTCCCAAACCAAATGGTGCAAATATACACGCATACAGTTCATTCCGATATCTTCTGCCCAACCCAGTTCACGATCAATAGTAACCGGATCAAAAGTATCAGCCTGCCACATCTCCAATTGGTTGATTGCCGTGCTCGGAATAAAATCACACCCACGGAGCCATCCCCATTGTTGATACCATTCATTAGCCTGCTCTTTCGTCCAGACTTCACGAACAGAGACTGTTTTCTGACTGCAGGCTATTAACATAATGCCAATAAAAAATGAGAGTAATATCTTTTTCATAATCGAATTAATATTTCAAAATTTTATAATCAGAGAGACTACTCAAAGACGGCTTTTCTAATACTAGCATTCCATGTGTCTCCAATATACATAACCCCATTAGCATCCATACATAATCCTGAAGGAGCACATAATTTTGCATCTTTGCCAACACCATTAACAGCGCCAGAACCATTCCCCCCAATAACTGTCGAAACTCCTGTATTATTCACCATACGAATCGCATGATTATCCTGATCGACAATATAGATATTGCCTGCATCGTCCGAGCACATCTGTTCACCTCTCAAGAAACGAGCTTCAGCAAATATACCATCCCAATAACCTGTTTCAACAGAAGTATTCAACCAAGTAACCTCGCCTGTCACAACATCAATATACGCTAACTCAGATGTTGATCTAATTTGCACATACAAATTATTCGTACCGGTCGCAACAGCAAGGGCAGTTGAAAACTCCTGATTACCATGCCGTTCCACTAGTCCTATTGTCTTTGCAGTCCATGTTGAAGGATCTATTTCTATAACTGTATTAGTCCACCCTTGACGAGTATATAATTTACCATCTTTGCTAGCTGTCAATCCAACACCCCAATAGCCATCAATACCCGCTTCGACAGCCTTCACCTCAGTCGACCAGTTATTAGCTGGGTCAACTACAATTAGTTGAATAGCTGTACCTCCACATTCAGCTATTGCGTAAAACTTCTTAGAAACATTATCATAAACAACACTCGTAAAGCCATACCCTCCCGCAACACGATCATAGCCAGCGAGAAAAGATACTTCACCAGTTTCCGACAAACGATAAAGTCCCAATTCTGCCGGAATCCGATCATCGGGAAAACGACGTAGAAAGAGAATGTTCTTTCCTGTATTATCAACAGCAATTGCTGAAGGTAATACATCCACTTTCAAATTTTCTATCCACCAGCGCTTCTCATAAACAAAATTATCAGTATAAGCTTCCTCCATTTTATCCAATTTCACACTTATTTTACAAGGTTGATTATTCGTAATTTTAGGAACCTTAACCTGTAGTTCCGTATCACTTGCCGAAAGAATCTCTGCAACAGTATTTCCAAAAGAAACATGTAAATTAGCTGCTATATCTCCAAAATTTTCACCTTTGAGTGTCACTATATCACCCTTCCCTCCATTATGTGGTTCAAACTCTGTTAATTTGATGGGTAAAATGATGCCAGATTGGGTAATATTGACTTTTACATTCCGATAATCAGGGGCAGTGAGAGTTATGATCGCTTTTCTCCCTTTCTTTACCGTATTTTCATCTACACTAATAATCAGAACCGATTCAGCTTCTGTCACACTTTTTAAACTAAACCGACACCAAGCTGTTGCTTCCACAGGAGATATATCAGCAATAACTCCCAAATTAGAAAACAGAGTTATCTCTTTTGTACTTGCCGCAGCCGTAAACGACTGACTTTGTTCATCTTTATCCAATGCCAAATAAGAAGAAACCTGTTCTTTATCTTCACACCCTGTGAATAATAACATCTGCGCTATTACACACATTCCATATAGAATTATGTACTTCATATTATATCAAGTTTAGTTACTTAATGCCGAGGTAAAATCAATAGATAATTGTCCGTCATTATCAACAATTCTATGTATTGTAAGCCTCTCACTTCCCCCCGGAGTATTAGGAGAGTGATACGAGATACGCAGAACCCCATCAAAATCCCTAAAAATCATAGCATGCCCTCCATTGTCATTCGGATTCAATGGCTGTGGATCTTGTAGCCAAGGTCCCAAAATAGTACCCGATTGAGAACGTGCCACCCCAATGGCATATTGTCCATTCCCATCTTTTCCCAACAAAAAACTAGACCAAAGCATCAAAAGTTCACCATTATTTGCCCTATATAAAAATGGAGCATCTGATACATAATATGAATTTCTTATAACCCAAGGTGCTTCACTCGCCGCAAATAAGGTTACCGGTTCTTCAGCCGCTTCTTTCAAATCTTTTGTTAATTTCTGTGCAACAATAGTTCCGTCTGATATTTGTGTCCATTCATGGCTAAATACAATCCACGGATCTTTATTCTCATCAACGAAAAGTGCGGCATCTAATGCTTGCCATCCATTAGGGGTAATCGGCCGGTTAACTAATGGAATAAATGGACCTTCCGGTTTATCAGATATCAATACAGATGCTCCCCGTATTCCATCTGTTCCACTAAAAGTAGCAAACATATAATATTTACCTTCATAATAGTAAAGATCAGGAGCCCAGAAATCTGCCTTTCCCCAGAAACTTGCTGGTGCTTCGTAGCTGATTCCACCTTTCTGCCAATCACGCAAATTACGACTAATGGCCACAGCTATCTGATTAGCCGCTGTTGGATAAAGTGCATCATCCGCATGGACATGTAAATAATATTTTTTAGATACAGGGTCGGCAAAAATAAACGGATCACGTATACGGAATGAATTATACACTATCGGATAATCTTCATCTACCGGTGGCACAGGTTCTGAAGATGTGCCTTCCTGCGTAATAGTAATATTAACAGGATAATCCTTACCTGCCAGTTGTACAGCAAGTGACACAGAACGCTCTTCCTCGCTCTCATTCTCCTTGACTGTTATCAGAAAACTTCCTGTCCCTTCACTTCTACGAGGAGAAACTTTAGCCCATGTGCCTATACCTTTATGTACAATTTGCCACGGAGCATTAGATTCAACTATATATTCCTGTTGTCCTCCTTCTGCCCCTACATGCCATTCTAATAATCCAGTTTCTATTTTAAAGAAAAAAGACTCTTCTGCATCTTGCTTACATGATGTAAAAAACATCAATGTAGTTAATAAATTTATTATAATAAACATATGTGTTTTCATATTAATTATTCCATCCTTCATTTTGTACTAAATTTGAGTTCTTTTCCATCTCCGAAGCAGGTACCGCCCATTTCCAAAGATAATCACCACCCCACATATAAGAATAGGTAGTATTTCCCCAGACTTCCATTAGCCCGTTACCCTCGTAAAACTTTTTCTCTTTCCAGGTTCCCCATCGAAGTTCATCAAAAAACATATATTCTTCAAAGGCTAATTCCCAATATCGTTCTTTGCGGATACGTTGGCGCATATCATCCAAACCTTTTACTGTTGTATAATCATTAGAATTCAATGCCTGCGCTCCTACTCTGTTACGAACATCATTTACATACGGTATAGCTTCTTCCCATTTCCCTTGTTCGGTCAAAGCCTCAGCCAAATTTAGAAGTACATCTGCATAACGAATTAATGGAATATCAATCGGAGAACGCTCCATTATCGTATGTTCCGTACCTTCATACACAAACTTACGGATCAAATAATAAAATTTATCATTAGTGTCTGTCCGAATATCATAAGGCTCCGCATCATCAGCCCCTCGATATGGCCAACGTAATGTATATGAAATAGCAGAGCCAGTTACACCTCCCAAATATGTAGCATAAGGAGTTATTACATTCATAGCCAGCCGTGGATCCCTATTAGCATAAGCAGCTTTAATACGTGCTTCATTACCATCGGGAAGATACTGTTTCATATCAGCACCATAACTCCCCATTATTTTAATTTCTCCATCGGTTAGATTATCCCTTAAAAAAAATACAGAACGTTCCCTCGGAGTCATTGTAGAATAACCGGGCAAATAATCATCCCAACTAAACGGTTTACCATCCACACATTCATAACTATCCACAAAAGCTGGATTCGGCAGATAATTATTCCATCCGGAGCCACTCGTTGTCCGATTGCCAAAAGCCCAATTAAATACAGACCCGTAACCTGATGGATTTTCTATACAAGGAATAGTAAATATCATTTCATCACAACGTTCATTAGCTTCTTTAAAAAGAGCCTTATAATCTCCGAATAATGAATATCCCATTTTAGTAATTGCCCTGAAATCGTCCTCTGCCTTATCATATTGTTTCAGCCACAAATAAGTTTTCCCCCGCAATGAATAAGCAGCAGCTTTAGTTATCCGCCCATACTCTGAGCTACTGGCAGCATATTTTTCTGGTAAATTAGATTCCTCGACACAAGCTGTCAGATCTGTCAACACTGCATCCCAGATTTCCTGTTCCGTAGAACGCCCTTTGATGCATTCCTCTGCAGTCACAGGCTCTAGATAAAGCGGAACTCCTTTCCATAAAATATTCATCCGATAATAGTTATAAGCCCGAAGAAACTTACATTCTGCAATATATTGTGCCTTTTTCCCGTCACTCAGACCCGGTGTTTTTTTTATATTGGCTATTACATCATTAGCTCTGTGAATTAATTCATAGTAACGCTTCCAAGCCGAAAGAAACTCTGTTGATGAAGGAGTAGCTACGCCAAAAAGTGTCGGTGTATGCCAAATCCAATTACGATCCATATCCATTATACTGGAACGATAATCATAAAAATGCAAATCACCGTCATACCCGCTATTTGTCGCATAGTCGGCTCTTAGAGCATTATACACTCCATTCACAACTTGAACTGCCAAATCTGCGTTATCCCAAACTCCGGCTGTAGATATAACATTAGCCGGTTTCGTATCTAAGAAGTCTGCAGAACAAGCATAGACAAACAACATTAATATACCTCCAAATGTAATAATCGAGATAGTCTTTTTCATTGTTGTACAGATTAAAAATTAATATTAATACCTAATGCTAACTGACGCATTGTAACATACCCCATACCAGTCTGCATTTCCGGGTCCATGCCAGAAAATTTAGTGATAGTCAGCAGATTCTCACCCGAAAAATATATACGTACTTTATTGGCATAAAACTTCTGTGTCCATGCCTGTGGAAGTGTATAACCAATAGTCAGATTACGTAGCTTCAAGAAGTTTCCTTTTTCAAGATGCAGCGTACTAGCTTCTGTAGCCTGGTTAGTTTGGTTAAGTGTCAAGCGAGAGTTTTTCGAATATAAATTGGTACGAGGATCATTGGGATTCTCCGGATCATAAAAATAATGATCTTTTTGAAGTTCTTTCGACAGTCCATAACCCAAAATTGTGGATGTAGAATTCTGTCCTACCGAATACCAATAAATAGAAAATCCTGCTGCCCCTTGCCAATTCATAGAAACATCAAACCCCTTCCACGTTACTGCTCCTTGTAATCCATAATAATATTTCGGAACGGATGATACCTTCTGAAATTTCTTATCATAATCATTTCCATAAAGTCCATCTCCATTTATATCTGCATAAATATAGTCACCATACCATAAATTGGCCTTCCCAATCTTCTGGTTAGGATAAAACACATAACCCTGATCTTGCATCGCTTTCAACCACTGCATATCTTGCTCTGTACGAATCATCCCATCTTTAGGACCTCCTGTGGGATTAACCAATCCATTGTTAAAAAAGTAAGTAGCATCTCCTTTATAAGGTTCCTTTAAATAATATTCATTTATGATATGTCCCTCAATTATCCTGTTATCTCCTCCATCAGAAACATCCCCTAAATTTGATTTATAGATATAACTACCATTTTCATCATACTCCCAACCTTTTTTTAAGGCCCCTTTAAACTTACTAACAAGATTCTTGTTATAAGAGAAATTTCCAGAGAAAGAATAGGACCATTCATTAACACGATCATTCCAATTTAATGTGAACTCAACTCCCTTATTAGTAACCTCTGCATAATTTTGCCGAGCCGGTGTCTTGTTTCCCATAGTTGCATAAACGCCCGGACGATAGAGAATACCATCAGTTACTTTATTATAAATATCAAACTCTCCTACCAATCTATTATTCAGAATAGCAAAATCCAGTCCGATATTAGTCTGCGTAACACTCTCCCAACGTAATTTCTGGTTAGCAATCACAGTCTGTGCCAATCCTGAAGTTAACTTATCTCCAAAAATGTAATTACTTCCTGAATAAGTAGCTTGCCACTCATAGTCTCCAATACTATTATTACCTAATTTCCCCCATGACAACCGTATTTTTAGATTATCAAAAGGCGAACCCTGCATAAACGATTCTTCAGAAACACGCCACCCCCCAGAAAAAGACGGAAAGAATCCCCAACGGCTTTCCGGTGCGAAACGAGAGGAACCATCATAACGGGCATTGACCTCAAACAAATACCTGCTTTTATAAGCATAAGTCAAACGACCGAAAAAAGACCGGGAAGTATTTTCCCAAGTAGTCCCTGTTATGTTACTCAATTCCGTATACGTAGACAAGTCAGTCAGACTAGCATCGGCAGCTCCTTGCTTGGCCATATCTGTATTAAATCCCCAATTACGTATAGCCTCATAACCAACAAGTGCTCCCAAATCATGTTTGCCAAAACTTCTAGTCCAATCCAACGTCTGTACAAAACGCCATCTTTTAGACTCTTCCGAATAAACAGCCTTCGACATGTTTTCCAAGGTGGTAGGTTGTTCTACTAACTTACCTCTTCTAAAACTATATCTCCCAATTTGTTTGGAAAGCCAGTCTGCATCATGTCGATAACGCATATAGTCAAACTCTACATGATATACAAAATCTTTGAGAATTGTTGCATCGGCAAACATAGAAGTATTTAATTGTTCATATTTAAAAGAGCCACCCGAAGAAGCTAATAGATGAAGAGGATTAGAGGACGTCGGATCTTCTTCCACAGCTTCAGGAAGTCCTAATTTTCCATCATATTCAGGATAAATATCCGGCGGAAGTTTCTGTCCATGTATTCCACCTGTAAAAGCATCTACCTCATTACGGTCCTGGTCTGTATGATAGCCATGTGAACGGTTGCCTATCTGCAACCAATCTTTCACTTTTACAGTAATATTTGAGCGTATATAATATTTCCGCAGCCCCGTATCTTGTATTAACCCCGGGTTATCCAAGAAAGAACCAGAAAAATTATAATTCACATTGTCGGAAGCACCAACAACGGAAATCGTATGCTCACTCATTATTTTATTTTGAAATAGTTCCTTATACCAATCTGTATTCGGATAAGCGACGTAGTTAGGATAACCAGATTCCGCCAGACCATTAGGATTTTTTTCTGCCTCTCTCCATTCGTTTATTGTATTTTGACTGAAAATATCACTTTGCCCGATATTTCGTGCAGATTCATTCATTAATTCGAAATAATCGGCGCTATTACTCACAAGCTGAATTAGATTCGACGGTTGATTCAAAGAAAATTTCCCCGAATAATTCACTGATGTTTTTCCTTTTTTTCCTTCTTTAGTGGTAATCATTATAACGCCATTTGCCCCGCGATTACCATAAATAGCACATGAAGCTGCATCCTTTAAAATGGAAATAGAGGCAACGTCATTAGGATTAATATCATTAAATGATAATTCCATTCCGTCAACCAACACCAAAGGATTAGAATTATTCAAAGTACCAACACCACGAATGCGTATAGTCGCCATATCACTATTAGGTTTACCTGATAACTGCAAAGTCTGCACTCCAGCACTCATTCCGGACAATGCCATTGAAAGATTAGTCAGAGGACGAGAATCCAATTCTTTTTCAACATTAATCGTTGAAACAGCTCCTGTTAAGTTTATTTTCTTTTGCGTTCCATAACCTACCACAACAACCTCATCCAATTGTTTTGAATCTTCTTTCATCGTCACGTTCAACGTCATCGGCCTGGTTATTTTCTGCGTATATGTAGTGTAACCTATTGAAGTAAATTTCAGTGTCGAACCTTCCGGAACCTGCAACTGATAATTGCCGTCTATACCGGTGATGGTTCCTTGAGTCATTCCCTCTATCATCACAGTCACTCCCGGAAGAGTCTCTCCAGATTCGTCCACGACCTTTCCTGTCACCTTGACCGGCTGTTTGTTATCCTGCTGTTGAGATGAAACTTTGTTTAATACAATCTGACGTTTTTCAATCGTATAAGATACTCCTTCGCCTTTAAAAAGTTTATCCAGTACCAGAGTCATCAGTTCATTCTTCACAGAAATGCTTACTATACGGCTAACATCAACAATATCTTTGTTATACAGGAAGCGATATTCCGTCTGATTTTCGATACTAGTCAAGACCTCCTCTACAGTCACGTTCTTCAGTCGCAATGTAATTTTGGCGGATTGTGCAAGGATAGGTATACTGACAGCTTGCAGAGCTATACAAAACAACCATATAGCACAAATTCTCCCCATTTTTACATTAGCAGGTACATTAATTCTCTTTTTCATTTTTCTAATTGAAATAAGTTTCATACCTTTACATGTTTAGTTATTGGTTCTACAAATAAGTTGATTAACGAATAACTGAATCTTTGGAAAGGAAGGTGAGTCAGACCTTCCTTTTTTATCAGTTTTTTCGGAAGTAAAATTCACTGATTATGTCTTTCCCATGGCTTGTATTATTTAAAGGTTAATAAATGTATTTTTCTCTCGTTCCTATCAATAAGACGTTTCTAAAAATAAAAGCCACATCCCATATCACATTATTTTTTCATCCAGACTATTTTTTCATCAAACTATCGTTTATCCCAAATAATCTTTCTATTTTTACCCCCAACAATAGAATCTCTACTACAATACTATGTTAAATATCCAACAACAGACTTCCGACGACCGTTTTCTGGTAATAGCGCTGAAACAGGATGATAAACAGGCTTTTACCCGATTATTCCATGCCTATTATAAAGATCTGGTGTTGTTTGGCGGTACTTACATTCCAGAGAAATCTACCTGCGAGGATATTGTACAGAATATCTTTCTCAAATTATGGAATGACCGGAAAACACTAGAAATTGAGAATTCACTAAAATCATATTTACTGAAAGCTGTCCGAAACTACTGCCTGGATGAATTACGCCATCGAAGGATTATAGATGAGCACGTTGCTTATGAACTTAAATCGGGCTCTATAGATATAGATACAACGGAAAACTACATACTTTACTCCGATTTATGCCGACAACTCAAAAATGCATTGGAACAATTACCTCCCCAGGAAAGAGAAGTATTTGAAATGAGCCGGTTAGAAAATATTAAATATCAGGAAATAGCCAATCGCCTCAATATCTCTGTCAGAACAGTGGAAGTACGCATCAGCAAGGCTTTGAAACAGCTTCGCATTTTATTAAAAGATTTTTATTTGCTACTTTTTTTCTTTCTTTTCCACTAATGGATGTGGGATTTTCTTTCTGAAACGTCTATTATATATAAGGTAAAATGCATATGATAAATAAAGATTCAGACATAGAAATTATAATTTCCAAATATCTCTCGAAAGAGGCTATACCAGAAGAAATAAAGGTACTGGATGATTGGATATCGGCTGCTCCCGAAAACTATAGGAGCTTTCTATCACAAAAGAATGTGTGGGAAGTCAGTCACCCGGCTTTTAATCCGGAAGAGATAGATGTGGACAGCGCGCACAGAAAAGTTATGGAGCAGATTCTTCATCAAAATCAGCCGGCATCGGTTCGTCCTAAGTCATCCTTTCTGTACTACTGGCAACAAATTGCAGCTATACTGCTTCTCCCCTTGCTGATAGTATCCACTTATCTTTATTTAAAACCGACTTCTCAAGTTGCAGAAACTTATCAGGAATTATTCACTCCTTACGGTACCTGGTCGGTAGTGAATCTGCCCGACGGCTCTAAGGTTTGGCTAAATGCCGGAAGTTCTCTAAAATATCCGTCTCAATTCAATGATAAGCAAAGAGTGGTTTCAATGCAAGGTGAAGCCTATTTTGAAGTAGAATCCGACAAGAAGCATCCTTTCATCGTAAAAACGAAAGAACTGACTGTAGAAGCTACTGGCACAGCATTCAATGTGAATGCATATACTTCGGACAATGTAACGGCAGTGACATTAGTAAAAGGAAAGGTAGCAGTAACTCTTGACAAGAAAAAAACAATTTCCCTTTCACCGGGAGAGAAAATAGACTATAATCTGGCAACTTCTTTGTATAACGTCAACAAAACCAATACTTACAAATGGTGCTCATGGAAAGATGGAGTACTCATTTTTAGAGACGATCCACTGGAATATGTATTCAAGCGTTTGGGACAAACTTATAATGTGGAGTTTATTTTGAAAGATGCCGAATTAGGAAAATATTCCTATAAGGCGACTTTTGAAGGTGAATCTTTGAATGAAATCTTACGCTTGCTCGAAATGAGTGCACCCATCCAGTGCAAAGAAGTCAGTAACCGTACCAACAATAGCGAGAAGTTCGAAAAGCAGCGTATAGAAGTGAGCAAGACTATGCAATAATAAGCAAAGAGCGGTTCAACTAATTTAAAAAAGGCGTTTCCGTATGCTTTAATAAGGATATTATTCTCATCGTAGCGAGAATTAATTCTCATCGCAATGAGAAAAGTTTCTCACCGCAATGAGATTTTTTTCTCATCACGGTGAGAATGTTTGAGAATTACTTCATCTTATACACCAGTGTACCACCTTTTACAATATCTTCATGTGAAATTGTTTTCTTCGTATATGGTTCACCATTCAATGTAATACTATCTACATATTTATGTTCTTTCGATAGATTCTCTGCAATAATTGTGAAAGTCTTGCCATCAGCCAAATGCAAGGTCATTTTGGGTAATTGTGGAGCACCGAATACATATTCTGCACTCACCGGATCTACCGGATAGAATCCCATCGCACTAAGCATATACCAGGCAGACATCTGTCCGCAATCATCGTTTCCACAAAGTCCATCAGGTTTGTTCTTGTATTGAGTATCGAATATTTCACGAACCAGTTCTTGTGTACGTTCCGGACGACCTGCCAGTGCATATAAATAAGTTACATGATGACTTGGCTCATTGCCATGAGCATACTGCCCAATCAGTCCGGTTACATCTGACAGACTTTCGCCTTCCAACTTAACGGTAAACAATGAATCTAACTTATTCAGGAAAGGCTCTTCACCGCCAAATAACTGGATCAATCCCGGTACGTCATGTTGTACATGCCAGGTATATTGCCATGCATTTCCTTCTGTATAATCTCCACCGATACTTTCGGAATGTCCTAGTGCACTTGGATTAAATGGAGCTTTCCAAGTTCCATCAGCCTTGCGCGGACGCATGAACTTCGTTTGCGGATCGAACATATTCTTATAATAATCAGCACGTTTTGCAAAATATGCCGCATCTTCCTCTTTACCCATACGACGTGCCATATCGGCAGCAGCATAATCATCATATACCGATTCTAAAGTAGAAGATACAGATTCAGCTTTTATCAGGTCTGTCGGGAAATAACCATATTTTGTATAAACTTCCCAATCGGACTTCAACGGATGAGACACCGTCTGCGTCTTCTTTATTATATTGAAAGCACGTTCAGCATCGAAACCACGGAATCCTTTACGATAGGCTTCGGCAATAACTGATACGCCGTGATTACCAATCATACAGAAATTCTCTTTGCCCCACAATCCCCAAATGGGTAAGAAACCTTGCACTTCACCTTGTTCAATAAGAGAATTAACAAAGCCATCCACACGTTCGGGAATCATTAATGTATAAAATGGATGAGCAGCACGATAAGTATCCCACAAAGAGAATGTGGAATAGAAAGTACCCGTTCCGGCTTTCACTATAGAATCGGCAGCATTACGATACATACCGTCCACATCCGAAATCTGATTGGGTTGAATCAATGCATGATAGAAACAAGTGTAGAAATTTGTTTTTTCATCATCCGTACCGTCTATTTCAATACGGCTCAAATAGTTATTCCATTCATTATGGGCAGCAGTCTTCACTCCTTCAAAATCCCAGGCAGGAATTTCTGCTTCCAGATTCTTTTTAGCCCCATCTACACTGGTAGTAGAAAGCGCCACTTTCATCATCAGCTCGTCTCCCGGTTGCATATCGAAAGAGGCAATAATACGTTTGCCTTTTTCTGTCTCTCCCATTGGAAGATAAATCGAATCGACTACCGGACGGTTGAACTTCATCACAAAGAAATAATCCTGATTCACCCATACCGTATTATTGACATGTCCTGTCAGTGTCTGGGCATCTTCCCAGTTTACTTCGCAACTGTTGACCTGTGAATGATATTGCTCTTCTCTCCATGCAGGACCATGTTGCAGGTCGATCAATATAGAGGCAGAATCAGCTTTATGATAAGTATAGCGGTGAAGGGCAGCATGGATAGATGCTGTCAGTTCCGCTTTCACCTGCGGATCGGAAAGTTCCGTAGTGTAATATCCCGGAGTAGCCGCTTCTTTGTCTTTAGGGAAATGACTACGATAAGCATCCCACGCACGGACACGTGTACCCGTGACCGGCATCACCAGAATATCGCCTAAATCCATACAGCCTGTTCCATTCAAATGTGTCTGTGTAAATCCCCAAACCAGAGAATCCTCATAAACATATTCAGAACAGTAACGCCAACCGACTGCACCCGTCACAGGGCTGGTCTGTATCATACCGAAAGGATAACATGCGCCGGGAAATGTATGCCCGTTGTCTGCGCCACCGATAAAGGTATTAACGTATTGAGTATAATCTTTTGTATCCGTCTTTTCAGCCGGAGTACAAGAAGAATAAAAAAACAAGCCTGCTGCCAGAGTTGCAGCCATAAAAGGGGTTTTTCTTCTCATGGTAAATATAATAATGTTAAGTTAATGTCGCATTATATATGCTGATATTTATCTAATTTTTCACGATAGTAGCTTTCTACATCTTTCCAGTGGTAATAAGGAGCTACGTCTGTTTTCACCGGTAGTTTAGTTTCCTTTTCATTAAGTAATACTTTTACCAATACATCGTTACTTCCTTTTTTATGGAAAAAGACGAATTGCACGTTACTAGCCATCGGGAAAATATCATACGCTCTCCATTGTTCGGATAACTTTTCTACGTCAGGGTAAGATTCTCCATAATGATTCAGTTCCAATAAAGCGACTAACGGTAACAGACAAGACTCATGACCAAATCTTAAAGTGGCCTGGTTCTTACCTTCTTTCAAAGCAGCATCTGCCCTATCTAAAATATTACGCAACAAGTCGGCTTCCCGATAGGGCATCAAACCATCCGTTACAGGAGAACAAGCGTGTGTCAGATACCAATATAAGTTGTTACAACTCCATAGATCATAACACTCTTCATCTGTGAAAAGAGAATATAGCTGCATATCTGTATCATGACTCTGCATATTACAAGCCAAATCAAAAAGACGTCTCATCAGGCGCGCTTCATCAACATTTGCTTTTACATACGCTTCGTCTGTAAACAATGTTTTCATCAACCGTTGCGGACGTACATGGGTAGCTTCAAAATCTTTCTGAACCTTTTTCACTTTATCGGAACTAGCTATTTTACTCAAATCCTTAGCAGGAGGATTCATGTAATACATATCATGGTAACTTGCATCATTCTTGATACATAGATTGGGATTCATCGCCTGCAATTGGAGACATTCGGATGTCATGGATAATATACACCGGATGACAACTGTGGAACGGGCATCCACTTCTGTTCCATCAGCAAATATCTGTGGGAAATTAGTATACATACGCTTTGCAATTCCTCTGTGTTGGCGTGCTCCCACCGAAGTCAGTTCACCAAGACGACCTTCCGCCATATCAGCCATGCGCAAAACAATATCCAGTGTGTTTTTACCTGTTGTAGTAAGTTTGTTTAAAGAGTCGGCTTTTAATAAAGTTTGCTTGGGGAAACGATAATCATTCGGATCAATCAGATACCGTGAACCATGACGCATATATGTGCTGATATAAAAAGGTTCGTACCCCTTAGGAGCAGCTGTCTGCTTGGCAGTAGGCGTAGGATATGCATAATAATTATTAGCGGATAAATACCGGTTTGCACGGATCTCTTCACGAGCAGTTTGCGCTTGTACCGTCCATACAAACAAAAGCAATAAAAGAATAGATGTGAGTTTTTTCATGATAGTATTATTCAATGTATTAATAGTTGTGCCACAAAATTAGAGATTTCTTCTCATTTAAAAGGATTTGATACAGACAAATATACTTAAATCTTAAATGGAGGAAGTTCCTATTTATGTGGATTCGCTGTGATAAAACAAAAATTCGTACGACTTATTGAATAAATATCAACTCAATTATTTATCTTTGTTAGCTTAATAACAAGCTGGCGCAAAAAACAATAAGTATAATGAAAGATTTCTTGAAATTTACACTTGCCACGGTGACAGGTATCATTTTGTCAAGTATTGTATTATTTATAATCAGCATGGTAACGTTGTTTGGCATCATGTCTGCTTCGGACACGGAAACAATCGTAAAAAAGAATTCTGTAATGATGCTCGACTTAAATGGAACGTTGGTTGAACGTACGCAAGAAGATCCGCTGGGTATTTTATCACAGTTGTTGGGTGACGGATCTAACACGTACGGACTAGACGATATTCTTTCTTCTATCCAGAAGGCTAAAGAAAACGAAAATATTAAAGGGATTTATCTGCAGGCAAATTCATTAGGCACCTCCTATGCTTCTTTGCAGGAAATCCGCAACGCACTGCTCGACTTCAAAGAAAGTGGAAAATTCGTTATTGCTTATGCAGACTCCTATACGCAGGGACTTTATTATCTTTCCAGCGCAGCCGATAAGGTGTTGCTCAATCCCAAAGGAATGATTGAATGGCGGGGTATCGCCTCTGCTCCCCTGTTCTACAAAGATTTGCTGCAAAAAATAGGAGTTGAGATGCAGGTGTTCAAGGTAGGAACTTACAAATCTGCCGTAGAGCCGTTTATTGCTACGGAAATGAGTCCTGCCAACCGCGAACAGGTTACCACATTTATCACTTCTATCTGGGGGCAAGTTACGGAAGGGGTATCTACTTCACGTAATATTTCTGTAGACTCACTGAATGTTTATGCAGATCGCATGCTCATGTTCTATCCGGCAGAAGAGAGTGTAAAATGCGGATTGGCTGATACATTGATTTACCGCAATGATGTGCGCAATTATCTTAAGAAATTGGTAGAGATCAATGAAGATGATAATCTTCCTATATTAGGATTGGGCGACATGATGAACGTAAGGAAAAATGTGCCGAAAGATAAAAGCGGTAATATCGTAGCTGTTTATTATGCATCCGGTGAGATTACAGACTATCCGAGCTCTGCAACTTCCGAAGACGGGATTGTCGGTTCGAAAGTCATTCGTGACCTGCGCAAATTGAAAGATAATGATGATGTGAAAGCTGTTGTACTCCGTGTCAACTCTCCAGGTGGAAGCGCTTTCGCCTCGGAACAAATCTGGCATGCTGTAAAAGAGCTGAAAACAAAGAAACCGGTCATTGTCTCTATGGGTGATTATGCTGCGTCAGGAGGTTACTACATCTCTTGCGTTGCCGATACGATTGTTGCAGAGCCTACTACCCTGACCGGTTCTATCGGAATCTTCGGTATGATTCCTAATGTGAAAGGATTGACTGACAAAATCGGCTTAAGTTATGATGTCGTAAAAACGAATAAATACGCTGATTTCGGAAATATCATGCGTCCGTTTAACGAGGATGAGAAATCATTGCTTCAAATGATGATAACTGAAGGATATGATACCTTTGTAACTCGTTGTGCCGAAGGACGTCACATGACGAAGGAAGCTATCGAGAAGATTGCCGAAGGCCGTGTATGGACTGGGGAAACTGCTAAAGAACTGGGATTAGTAGACGAATTAGGTGGCATTGACAAGGCACTGGATATTGCTGTTGCAAAAGTCGGTATCGAAGGCTATACCGTTGTGTCTTATCCTGAGAAACAAGACTTCCTGTCTTCCCTGCTTGATACGAAACCGACGAATTATGTAGAATCACAATTACTGAAAAGTAAATTAGGCGAGTACTACCAGCAATTCGGCTTACTGAAAAATCTGCAAGAACAATCCATGATTCAGGCACGTATTCCGTTCGAACTGAATATAAAATAAACCGTAATACATGGACGAACACTTTATCAAGATACATAAGTGGCTCTACCCTGCCTCCTGGCTCTACGGAGCAGTGGTAATGATGAGAAATAAACTCTTTGACTGGGAAGTTCTTCAATCAAAGAGTTTTGACATACCTATCATCAGCGTGGGTAATCTCGCTGTAGGAGGGACAGGAAAAACTCCACACACTGAATATCTGATAAAGTTTCTTTGTAATCAATATAAGGTAGCTGTATTAAGCCGGGGATATAAACGGCACACGAAAGGTTATGTATTGGCAACTCCGGAAAGTACGGCAAGAAGCATTGGTGACGAACCTTACCAGATGCATCAAAAATTCCCGTCTGTCACAGTAGCTGTCGATGAAAAGCGTTGTCATGGCATAGAAAAGTTGCTTGCACTGCAAAAGCCTTCAATAGATGTTATCCTATTGGACGATGCTTTCCAACACCGATACGTCAAACCGGGATTGAGTATTCTTTTAACGGATTATCACCGATTATTCTGTGATGACACTTTGCTCCCCGCAGGACGGCTTCGTGAACCAATTAGCGGCAAGAATCGGGCGCAAATCGTTATTGTCACCAAATGCCCGCAAGACATCAAGCCCATTGATTATAACATTATCACGAAACGGCTGAACCTTTATCCATATCAACAGTTATTCTTCTCATCGTTCCGGTATGGTAACCTGCAACCAGTGTTCCCTACCATGTCTCCGGACACAAATGCAAATTCGACAAACCATGAGGTTGCTTTGTCCTCACTGACAAACACTGATATATTATTGATGACGGGAATTGCCTCACCTGCCCCTATTCTCGAAAGACTGGAAGGTTGTACCAAACAAATAGATTTACTATCGTTTGACGATCACCACAATTTCACTCATCGGGATATACAGCTTATCAAAGAACGGTTTCATAAACTGAAAGGAGAACATCGGTTGATTATTACCACCGAGAAAGATGCAACACGCCTGATTAACCATCCGGCTTTGGACAAGGAATTGAAACCATTTATCTACACCTTGCCTATTGAAATTGAAATATTACAAAATCAACAAGATAAATTTAACCAACATATTATTGACTATGTTAGAGAAAATACAAGAAACCGCAGCTTATCTGAAAGGTAAGATGCATACCAGTCCGGAAACTGCCATTATACTAGGCACCGGACTTGGCAGTTTGGCAAACGAAATCACCGAGAAGTATGAAATAAAGTATTCAGATATCCCCAACTTCCCGGTATCTACCGTCGAAGGTCATAGCGGTAAGCTGATTTTCGGCAAACTAGGAAATAAGGATATCATGGCTATGCAGGGACGCTTCCACTATTACGAGGGTTATTCTATGAAAGAAGTAACTTTCCCTGTACGTGTCATGCGTGAATTAGGTATCAAAACCTTGTTTGTATCCAATGCCAGTGGCGGTACAAATGCAGATTTCGAAATCGGTGACCTGATGATTATCACTGACCATATCAACTATTTCCCCGAACACCCGCTTCGCGGAAAAAATATCCCTTACGGACCTCGCTTCCCGGACATGAGCGAAGCATACAGCAAGGAACTGATTAGTAAGGCTGACGAGATTGCCAAAGAAAAAGGAATTAAAGTACAACACGGAGTGTATATTGGTACGCAAGGTCCTACTTTCGAAACTCCTGCCGAATATAAACTATTCCATATCCTTGGTGCTGATGCAGTTGGTATGTCTACCGTTCCGGAAGTTATCGTAGCCAACCATTGTGGTATCAAAGTTTTTGGTATTTCCGTCATTACCGACTTAGGAGTAGAAGGAAAAATCGTAGAAGTAACACACGAAGAAGTTCAGAAAGCCGCTGACGCTGCTCAACCGAAAATGACCACGATCATGCGCGAACTTATCAACCGTGCCTAAACAATCATCCCGATTTATGAGAACTGAAATAGCATCTCTCGGTGAGTTTGGTCTGATTGACCGCCTCACCGAGGGAATCAAACTGGAAAACGAATCCAGCAAATATGGAGTGGGCGACGATGCCGCCGTTCTCTCCTACCCTTCAGAAAAGCAAGTACTGGTAACAACCGACCTGCTTATGGAAGGTGTGCATTTTGACCTGACTTATGTTCCCTTGAAGCATTTGGGATATAAATCAGCAGTAGTTAATTTCTCCGATATTTATGCCATGAACGGTACTCCCCGGCAGATTACGGTATCTCTTGGTCTTTCCAAGCGTTTCAGCGTGGAAGATATGGACGAACTTTATTCCGGTATCCGTCTGGCTTGCCAGCAATATAATGTCGACATTGTGGGAGGCGATACCACTTCTTCCTTGACAGGCCTTGCTATCAGCATCACCTGTATTGGCGATGCCGACAAGGATAAAGTAGTTTACCGTAATGGCGCCAAAGACACTGACCTGATCTGCGTCAGCGGCGACTTGGGGGCAGCCTATATGGGTTTACAACTCTTGGAACGTGAAAAAGTCGTATTGCAAGGTGATAAAGATGTCCAACCGGATTTCTCCGGCAAAGAGTATTTATTAGAACGCCAATTGAAACCGGAAGCGCGCAAAGATATCATTGAGAAATTGGCAGCCGCCAATATTGTCCCTACTTCTATGATGGACATTTCCGACGGCCTGTCATCAGAACTGATGCATATCTGCAAACAAAGCAATGCTGGTTGCCGCGTTTACGAGGAGCATATCCCAATCGATTATCAGACAGCTGTTATGGCCGAAGAGTTTAACATGAATCTTACGACTTGTGCCTTGAATGGTGGAGAAGATTATGAACTACTCTTTACTGTTTCCATCGCCGATCATGAGAAAATTTCACAAATGGAAGGAGTTCGTCTCATCGGACATATTACCAAACCCGAACTTGGCTGTGCATTGATTACCCGTGATGGACAAGAATTCGAACTAAAAGCACAGGGATGGAATCCATTAAAAGAAGATAAGCAATAGATTTCATCACATACCTGAAATATTTTTTATCTTATACAACACTGATAATAAGCCGACTAACTTTTTATCAGTGTTTTTTATTTCCAGAAGACTTGCAGAATCCAAAAGTTTCACTACCTTTGCAACCGCAAAAGAGATATTACCGGACCGAACAAGCACGAGGTGCCATAGCTCAGTTGGTAGAGCAAAGGACTGAAAATCCTTGTGTCCCCGGTTCGATTCCTGGTGGCACCACTAACGATTCGGTAATAAAAAAATCCCTTGAACTTTTGAAGTTCAAGGGATTTTTTTATTCCTCGTATTGCAATTTGCAACCGCCTATACTTTAGAACTATGCAGTTTTTTATAAATCTCCACACGAGCATCTATTTCTGCTTGAGTCAAATGCGCAGGAAGTTCAATGGTAGTCCGCGGAGTTATTGCTACCAATACCATATCCCCCAAACCCTTTTTATACTCTTTAATAACATTTTCAGTAAACTGACTGGATGAAATAACATCACGCATTATATTACCTTTTTTCATATCTCTAATTATTTTGTTTTTTATTTTACACACAAGCAGAATATACACTTCCCTATACAGGTTTAGATTGAGCTAAATCTTCCGATGTAGATTTGTTTTCCAAAGAGATATTGATCGCATTCATGCCTTTCACTCCACGCTCAAGGTCAAATGTTACGATATTATTTTCTGCAATATTGCCAATGACATTGTTTACATGAAAAAAGTATTTCTCAACACCTGAAAGGTCTTTAATAAAGCCAAATCCTCTTGACTCATTAAAAAACTCAACCCGTCCTCTCAAGATCGTCGGCTCCTCTTCTTCCTTTTTAGGAGTTGCTATAATTATTTCATCCGGATTAATTTCTTCCTTCTTTATATCCTCTGTCGGAGGAGTCGAAGTTATCATTCCGTTCTCATCTACATAGGCAATCATATCCTCAAAGCTATTTGAGCTGCCCGATAATTTCTTGCTTTCTTTCTTTTTCAGTTTTTCTTCTCGTTTAGCGAGTCTTTTCTTTTCATTTTCACGTTTACCAACTGTCATGGATTTTGCCATAGAATTTATATTTAGTTTTATATTAATTTTAAAGAGATTGTTATTTGTTGATTTCAAATAGTATAACTGGCTTTATTCAGCTTCTTACCCGTCAGTTTCTGAATATCATTAACGAGTTTACGCTCTTCCTGCGAGCAGAATGTCAGTGCTGTCCCTGTATTCCCGGCTCTTCCGGTACGTCCGATACGATGCACATACGTTTCCGGCACATCAGGAAGATCATAGTTGATAACTAAAGGAAGTTCGTTAATATCGATACCTCTGGCTGCAATATCAGTAGCCACCATCACACGTGTTTTGCCCGACTTGAAATTGCCCAAAGCCAACTGCCGCGCTGCCTGACTTTTATTTCCATGAATCGCCTGGCTACCAATTCCCGCCTTGCCCAGTATCTTTACGATCTTATCAGCATTATGCTTCGTACGTGAAAATACCAACACCGACTGATCTTCTGATTTTTGCAAAATCGAAACCAGTAAAAGACTCTTTTCCTTTTTCTCTACGAAATAAACCATCTGTTCAATAGCATCCACAGTCGATGATTTCGGAGTTATGCTGATTCGTACAGGATTCTTCAACAAAGAATTCGTTAAAGAAATAATTGTATCAGGCATTGTAGCGGAGAAGAATAAAGTCTGTTTTTCTTTCGGAAGTTTTGGTAATATCCGCTTGATATCATGAATAAATCCCATATCAAGCATACGGTCTGCTTCATCAAGTACAAAATATTGTATCTTATCCAGATGGATATGTCCCTGATTCATCAAGTCAAGCAAACGTCCCGGTGTAGCAACCAGGATATCAATTCCTTTGTGTAACATGTCAACTTGAGGACGTTGATTTACTCCGCCAAAAATAACCCCATGCCGCACTTGGGTATATTTGGCATAATCATTAATGCATTCACTTATTTGCAAGGCAAGTTCACGGGTGGGCGTCAAAATCAACGCTTTAATCCCCCGGCACTTGGCTGCCTCTTTATTCATTTGCAAATGTTGTATAATGGGAATAGCAAACGAAGCAGTTTTACCTGTTCCCGTTTGCGCACAGCCTAATATATCTCTTTTTGCTAATGCAGCCGGAATTGCCTCTCCCTGAATGGGAGTGGGCACTGCATATCCTTTTTCTTCAATAGCTTTTAAAATCGGTTCGGTTATATTTAATTCTTTAAATGTCATAATTGTTATTTTTGCTGTATCAAAACAGCTATTAATTTATATTGTAAAGGGACTGACAAACTCCATCATGGGAATGAAAATCCCGTAGGTTAAGCCAGTTTATGGGTTGCCAAGAAAAACTCGCGCTCCAGTGTACTCATTACTTCTTTTACACTACTGATTTTTTCAGCGAGAAAAGCATTGCTACCGGCAAAAGCATAGCCTTTTTTCATATTTCCTTTGGCTGCATTATATAAAGCCTTAATAATGCAATAAGGGCTTTTTGTATAATCACATGTTTTGATACAATGGAATGAGCAACTCTTAGGCCTCTCCAGTCCACTATTCACATTGTGAATAAATTCCCCGTCAATAGCTCGTCCTGGCATTCCCACAGGACTTTCAATAATAAGAACATCTTCGGACTTGGAGTGAATATATACTTCCTTGAACGTCTCGGACGCGTCACATTCCTGGGTGGTAACAAATATACTTCCCATTTGTACCCCTGCAGCTCCCAGTTCCATAAAATGTGCAATATCTTCACCTGTCGAAATGCCGCCGGCGGCAATCACCGGAATCTGTTTCTGTTCTTTATAGCTGGATGCAATCATTACCACTTCCGGAATCAAAGCTTCCAAAGCATAATGCTGATCCTGTAATTGTTCTTTTTTGAATCCTAAATGTCCACCGGCTTTAGGCCCCTCCACCACGATTGCATCGGGCAGATAATTATAGTTCTTCTGCCATTTATCGCAGATGATTTTGGCTGCTCGTGAAGAAGATACAATAGGCACTAGCTTGGTTGTACTCTCCGGAGTCAGATATGAAGGCAGGTCGAGTGGAAGCCCGGCACCGGAAAATACCACATCAATCTTTTCCTCGATTGCGGTGCGCACCATATCCGCATAATTCGATAAAGCAACCATGACGTTTACGCCAATAATACCTTTTGTTTTCGCACGTGCTTTCCGGATTTCCTCTTTCAGCCCGTTAATACATTTTTCAGGATAAGTACCTTTCCCTTTGGGGTATAACAAACCTAAACCTGCGCATGATATAACGCCTACTCCTCCTTCGTTTGCTACTGCCGAAGCCAAACCCGAGAGCGAGATACCTACTCCCATTCCACCTTGTATTACAGGTGTTTTTATCTCAATATTTCCTATAAAGAATGATTTCATATGTTTTATTTTGCTTTAGAGCAATTGAACAAGATAAACAGTGTGAGCACACTTTATTCAAGCGCTCAAGATTGGCCCTGTCATTGACTATTTGCCTTGTTGGGTGTAATTTATTAAACCTTTACTCCTGACTTCTTCAAGAGTATTGTGTATTACAAAAAAGTCTAATAAATCTATTTTCAGAATGGAAAGTGCAGGAGTAGATATTCCTGATATTGCACAGAAAAAGAGCCAGAATTAGCAGAACTTAAATGTAATATGATTTTTTGTCTTCCCCTGTGTCAATCAGAAGATTCCTCCGTTGAATCATGAAACGGAAATAACTTATTAAATAAAAGCAGAAGATATTATCTTCTGCTTTTATTCGGATATTAATATCTTCTAGAGTTATTATAACCACCACGGCCACCACCGTTAGACGGTCTTTCAGTACGAGGACGTGCCACGCTTACTGAAATAACTTTCTGGTCGTATTCAACTCCATTCAGTTCGTCAATTGCTTTTTGTCCTTCTGTATCATTCGGCATTTCTACGAAAGCAAATCCTCTGGATCTACCAGTTTCTCTGTCAAAAATTACTTTAGCTGAAGAAACTTCTCCAAACTCTGCAAATAAATTTGTTAAGTCAGCATCATTAGTGCCATAGCTTAAACCTGAAATGTAAATGTTCATTTAAAATTTTATTAAAATAAATACTAATTTGGAGTGAGGAGGATAATTAAAGACAAGGACTGCTTGCTAATAAAATATTATAAAGAAGAACTATACGATAATGATTCGTAACTCAAACTCTTGGTACAAAGGTAACACAATAAATCAGAATAATACATTTATACCCGTTCTTTTTCGGAAGAAAGACGATAATTATCATTTATTAGCACACAATTCATCCTAAATCGGCGAGATACACAATTTTGCCTATCATTCTTGATATTCTCTTGTAATATATCTACTTTTGCCATTACATAAATTATCAAGTCCCACTTTATGGATGTCAGAATAGAACCAAGTTGGAAACAACAATTACAAGAAGAATTTGACAAACCATACTTCGAAAAGTTGGTTACATTCGTCAAAGATGAATACAAACGGGCACACGTCCTCCCTCTCGGACATCAGATTTTTCATATATTCAATTCCTGTCCCTTCGAAAAGGTAAAAGTAGTTATCCTTGGACAAGACCCCTATCCCAATCCCGGACAATATTATGGAGTCTGTTTTTCTGTGCCTGATGGAGTAGCTATCCCAGGTTCACTAAGCAACATCTTCAAAGAAATACACCAAGATTTGGGAAAGCCAATTCCAACTTCTGGTAATTTGGATCGTTGGGTAGCTCAAGGTGTATTCCCGCTAAACTCTGTTCTTACTGTACGTGCGCACGAAACCGGTTCTCATCGAAATATGGGTTGGGAAATCTTCACAGACGCAGTTATCAGGAAACTAAGTGAAAAACGGGAGAATTTGATATTTATGCTTTGGGGAAGTTATGCGAAAGAGAAACGATCTTTGATAGATACCAACAAACATCTGGTACTAACCACTGTTCATCCCTCTCCCCGCTCTGCCGAATATGGTTTCTTCGGTTGTAAACACTTCAGTAAAGCCAATGCTTTCTTGCATAGCAAGGGAATAGAAGAAATTGATTGGTAAATAAACGATTTCTCAAAACAGATTATCAGTACCCAAAAACATTCGCTATGAATAAATCAAACAATATCACTCGGGAAGAAATGTGGGCAAAGCAATGCTTGTCTGCTACCGATATTGATTACGCTGTGTGGGAACGGGATAAATCCATACTTCACCAACTTTCAAAAATCTGTCACAACTGCACATTTGTTGTCGATGTTTACAAATGCAATTACACGTATGCATCCTCGAATTTCGTTGATTTACTGGGGTATGACAGTCACAAGATAGAAACTTTGGAAAAGCAGGGAGATTATTTAGAATCACGTATTCATCCGGACGACCGTGCGCAACTGGCAGCATTACAGGTCACGTTAAGCCAGTTCATTTACAGTCTGCCTCTCGAACAGCGAAACGACTATTCCAACATTTACAGTTTCCGTATACTCAATGCCAGGCAGCAATATATACGTGTCACTAGCCGACATCAAGTTTTGGAACAAGACCGTAACGGCAAAGCATGGCTCGTAATAGGCAATATGGATATTTCACCCGACCAAAAACATTCCGAAACAGTAGACTGCACTGTCCTAAATCTGAAGAACGGGGAATTCTTCTCTCCTTCCTCTTTGCTAATGCCTTCTTCGCTCAACCTCACTAATCGGGAAATAGAGATATTACGGCTTATTCAAAAAGGGTTGTTAAGTAAAGAGATTGCAGACAAGCTATGTATCAGTATTCACACTGTCAATATTCACCGGCAGAATCTGTTACGCAAATTAGGTGTGCAAAATTCCATCGAAGCCATTCGCTTGGGACAGGAAACCGGACTACTAAGTTAATTAACCCATACGCACTCTTCCCGAAGCTACCAGTCTGTCTAAGGCACCCATTCCACCACACCCACCGCCGGATGCAATCTTCTCCATTCCTCAAATTCCGGATAACTACGTACACCATCCTGAATCACAGCTTGATAATACTCCACTCCCATAATCTTTTCCGTATCAGGCGTTTCGTATTTCAATTTCAGGATAGCCAGTCTCATTTCATCTGTCAATACCGCAGAAATGCGTTCGGCCACCCTTTCAAAGTAGCCATCATAACGAGAGCCTTCTTGGATATGAATCATATCCATTTGCCAAAGTTCTCCCTCCATATCCTGATACCATGCATGCCACTCTATACACGCTTCTTCCGTATGTAATAAATTCGTATATTCAATCTTCTTTACGGACGTATTTTCCGCCAATTCAGCCATCGCCCGAAAGCTGGCAGACAAATCCAAAGGAGAAGTGTAAATGTGAAAATCAATATCCCGATGTTTCATCAATAATCCTGTACGCAACGAACCTACCAGATTCACTTTGGCACCAATCCCCTCCCATATCCGAACAATACGGGTATCCTCTATAATCTCCCAAGCTTTCTGCTGGTTACGTTTTGCCAATTCAAGAATATTCATCTTTTTCCTTATTAAGTAAGTATGCAAAAATAGGAAAAAGGATACATATATAGCTATAAATAACTATTTAATCCCTTGATGGGTTGAGCTAACTTTGTCCGCAAATTCAATTCTTCACCATACAACTAAAAAGAGATTATGATATTCAATCAAACAGAGAAACAGGAAAAAGAGTATTTACAGCAAGTCATAACCACTATCCATGATACGATCAACACCACCAGTACTTCCGTCAAAGAGTATATAGACACCCTGCAGGAGTACAAAGATTATCTATGGTCGAACAAAGATATCGATCCGCACGAAATCCGTTCCATGCGCGAAAGCATATTAAATCATTTTGCATTAGGTGAAAATGTAATTGACAAACGCAGGCGACTAAGCAAAATACTGGATATCCCCTATTTCGGACGAATCGACTTTCAGGAAAAGAAAGACAAAAGCCAAGTTAGTCCGATCTATATAGGAATACATACTTTCTATGACCTCAATCAAAAAAAGAATCTGATTTACGATTGGCGAGCTCCTATTTCAAGCATGTTCTACGATCATGAATTAGGCGAGGCGTTCTACTCCTCTCCGGCAGGCAAAATTAACGGAGCGATCTCACTCAAACGCCAATATCGTATTCGCAAAGGAAAAATGGAGTATATGATTGAAAGTTCCGTAACTGTTCATGACGATATTCTGCAAAAAGAACTATGTTCCAATGCCGACAATAAAATGAAAAATATCGTCACGACAATTCAGAGGGAACAGAATCAGATCATCCGCAATGAAAACGCTTCTGTACTTATTATACAAGGTGTTGCCGGTTCAGGAAAAACCTCTATCGCCCTCCATCGTATTGCCTACCTGCTTTATACACAGAAAGGACAGATTTCTTCCAAAGACATATTAATCATCTCCCCCAATAAAGTATTTGCCGATTACATTTCTAATGTACTTCCGGAACTTGGCGAAGAGACCGTTCCCGAAACCAGCATGGAGCAAATTCTGTCGGATGTAATTGACAACAAATATAAACACCAGAATTTCTTCGAACAGGTGACGGAACTATTAGAAAACCCGACACCCGACTTTATCGAACGGATTCAATACAAAGCCTCCTTCGAGTTTATATCACTACTTGACAAATTCATCCTTTACATGGAAAACAACTATTTCAAAGCAACAGACGTAAAACTCACCAAATACATCACCATTCCTGCTGAATTTATTAACGAACAGTTCAAACGATTCCACCGCTATCCCATACGTCAACGATTTGAGACTATGACAGATTACATTCTGGAAATGATGCAACTACAATATAATCTCACAGTTAGCACTCCGGAGAAAAACCAACTAAAGAAAGAGATAAAAAAGATGTTCGCGGGAAATAACGATCTCCAAATCTATAAAGACTTTTTTGAGTGGATCGGAAAACCGAAGATGTTCAAGACACGCAAAAACCGCATACTGGAATATGCGGATTTAGCTCCTTTGGCTTATCTGCATATCGCATTAAATGGAAACAACGCTCAATCTTACGTCAAACACCTTCTGATAGACGAAATGCAAGACTATTCTCCCATACAATACAAAGTGATTCAAAAACTTTATCCGTGTCGAAAAACAATTCTTGGAGACACTTCCCAATCCGTCAATCCTTATGGTTCTTCCACTGCCGGTATGATTCAGAAAGCATTTGCAACAGGAGAAATAATGAAACTTTGCAAAAGCTATCGTTCTACTTTTGAGATTACCAGTTTTACACAAAAAATTCAACCAAACAATGAATTAGAACCGATTATAAGACATGGGGAACACCCCAAGATTCTTCCATTCAAAAATACAGAAGAGGAAATCCAAGGTATTGCGGATTTAGTAAACTCCTTCAGGAACTCCCATTATACCTCATTAGGGATCATCTGCAAAACAGAATCCCAAGCAAAAGAACTTGTTCAAAAGCTCCAGATATATGCAAACGACATCTCACTTTTGTCAAATCAAAGTTCTGCTTATGTGAAAGGGATTATCATCACTTCCGCCCATATGGCGAAAGGACTGGAATTTGACGAAGTAATCATTCCGCAAACAGATGATAAGAACTATCATTCCAATATTGATAAAAGTATGCTTTATGTGGCAGCCACAAGGGCTATGCACAAGCTAACTTTGACTTATTCTGTTTCTTCACCCAGTTGTCGATTCCTGTAATAGAATATAACATCGAAAATTAAAAGAACTACCCGCAAAACAAGAGCCGCTTGAACAATCTCAAACGGCTCCGTAACTCCTTTAACAACATGGTTATCGAGCTAATACAACCACCGGTCTATATTCCTTTTTTCTGCACTGAACTCCACTCCAACTTTAACCAACTCACGCCCGTCTACCTGATAAGGTATCAGATAGCCTTTTTCATCAATCTGCTGCAAAGCCTGTTCGGCAGTACCATTCAGTTTAAATTCAAATACATAAATATACTTCGGAGTTTTCACCACTGCATCCGCCCGTCCGCGGGCACTACGAACCTCTGCTCCGGTAAATTGTCCCATCAATTTGAATACTAAGTAAAATACAACTTGATAATGTCGTTCGGTCTTTTCATTCAGTTCATAAGGGAAATCTGCGAAGAAAGCTTGTAAGCGGGTAAGAAAAGCGTCAACATCACCACTCTCCAATTCACGTACAAATTTACCTAGATAAAAGCCCCGTTCATCATCTACCACTGATGTGTAATAAGGAACCAAAAAATCCATAAATCCATATCGTACTTCATCATTGGGAAATTTCAGCAGGTAGTTTCCAAAACGCTTGTCATACCCCTTTATAGTCAAATAGCCACTCTGATAAATCAACGGAATCGGATTATTAGCATCTACCCTATATTCCATAAACGAAGAAGCATTGGCTTCTACCCCATCAATCAACGTACGCAAATCATACTCACTCTTTTTAAGCAGTTCGACTAAAAAAGTAGGAGTACCGGTTTGGAACCAATAGTTACTAAACTTATACCCGTCAAAAACGTTAAGCACACTGAATGGATTGAATACTCCTTCCGCAAACTCACAAAAATGATAACCGTCATATAAAGCCGTCATCTTGTTCAATGTTTCTTCATAAGTCAGTTCATTCGTTTCTGCCAATCGATTCAGTTCAGGAATAAAAGTATCCTCCAATTCTTGTCGCGTAATACCACAAATCGTGGCATACTGCGGCTTCATACTGATATCATTCAGTTGATTCAAATCACTGAACACACTGACTTGCGCAAACTTAGTCACACCGGTAAGGAAAACAAAACGAAGATAACGGTCAGAACTTTTCAGTACACCATAAAAGGCCTTCAATGTCTTACGATAGTCATCAAGCAAAGCGTCATCACCCAATGCCTGCAACAAAGGTTTATCATATTCATCCACCAAGACTACGACTCCACGACCAGACTGTTCACAGGCTCGGCGAATTACACCCGCAAAACGTCCGGAGAGAGTTTCCTCATCCTCCCCTTTGCCATATTTCAGTTCCCATTGCGTCAACTGCCTGCTAAGAATTTCGACTAAAGCCTGGGGAGAATCATATTTTTCCGCGTTTAAATCCAAATGAAATACCGGATATGTCTTCCATTCCTTTTCCATATCGGCTATGGCCAACCCTTCAAATAAGTTCTTCTTACCTTCAAAATAAGCTTCGAAAGTAGAAAGAAGAAGACTCTTGCCAAAACGACGAGGACGACTTAAAAAATAAGGAGTCTCCGTTGAAGCAATTCTCCATACAAGAGCAGTCTTATCCACATAAAGATAATCTCCTTCACGAAGTTTCTCAAAAGTCTGTATTCCAATAGGAAGTTTACGTAATATCCCGTCCATGATTTTTCCTCTATTTTGATTATTCAAAGATACGCATTTCCACGGGAATACACATACAAACTCCACAAAAAAGTACACAGTTTCACAGACAGCACTATCATGACTCCATTTTTCATCAAAACTAACTTTGTACCAGACAAACAACATCTCACTTCCTCTTCACTTTGCAAATCCAACACACAATAACCAGAACCAGCAAAATAATTCCATACCAATACCAACCTCCAGTTGTCCTATTAGTAGTTTTCTCAACTCCCGTTTTATGAATCTCTGTCTTAGCGCTCATATCCGACAAACTCACAGACTGTGAATTCACTTCTTGAAGAAGTTGTTTCTCATAAACGTTTTTCCTATCCACCACAGTCTTTACCGCCATCCCAACCTTCAATCCAAGCGTATCCACAGGAAACACAAACAACACCCGCTCGATATGCTCCCCCACCACCTCCGAATCCTTTTCTGAAGCAACCTTATTTTTAACAAGACTTTTCCCGGAACTACTATTTAAACTTGAATCAACCCTAACTTCACTCTCCCTGTTTATCACCTCTTTCTTACTCCTACATCCCGACAGCAATACAGGCACAACCAAAGCCACCACCAATACAAACAGTAACTCCCTCCCACTCCTCAAAAACTCCTTCACATCAAAACAGGGACAAGCCTTCACATATTCATAAGGTTCAATCACTCCGTCACCATTCAAATCCGGTGAAGTATCCCGATGTCCCAACACTTGGAGAATATTATATTCCCGCTGCAAATCCATAATAATCTGATAAAGCACCCGTTTTTGAGCATTCGTCCGGGTATCTGCCGGACGCCCGTTCTCATCCAATCCACCGATATAACATATCCCGATACTTCGTTCATTCCAACCTTTACAATGAGCACCGGCCAAAGCGACATCCCGCCCCTTTTCCAATTTCCCATCCAAACAGATTACATAGTGATACCCGATACCGTTGAACCCACGTTCCCGGTGCCAACGGTCAATATCTGTGGCAGTAAAATCCTGTCCGGCTTTCGTAGCCGAACAATGTACTATGATAGAATCTATATTTCTCATGATAATTCATTATTAGCTCAAACGCACCAGTTAATAATCCGAAGGTGGCATACGCTTCACACACCCTCTAATCTCACACTTCTTCACTTCCGACTCCTTCTGTATCAACTCCACTTCATGACATTTATGTATCCAGTCAATCTTCTCTTCCTGCTCCTTGCGAAGTTCAATATAAAGCCCGTCTATCTTCTCGTCACGTTGAGTCAGCCGTTCTTCCAGCCAGTCCACCTTTTTACGGCGATTTTCTTCTTCCATACTGTTCACGGACGCTTCCTCTTTCCGTGCATCCGTCTTACGACAAGTGATATACCTCACTAACCATTTCACAGCTTCCAAACCACCCATAGCGGTAATAAAAGCAAGGATTGTAGTTATTTGCATATTTATATTTTTACGTAGTTATAAAGAAAGAATGAGGCCAAAGCCCCATTCCATACAAACCAAACAGTTCTCAACGATCTATGAATCAAGCTGCCGGATCCGGTGCTTCACCATTACCACCCGAACCACCATCCGGATCCGGAGTTTCACCTCCATCATCCGAACCGTCACCAACACTACCCAAATCATTAATATGATCCAAATCCTTGAACTTCAATCCGTCCGAACGGGTAGTCGTCCCGGTAAACAGACGAATATCCGAGTTAGCACGAAAACAGATACGAAGCCCTGAAATATTAGCGATCGTAAAATCTTCCGCCTTCTCCGTCCCTTTGCTTTGGGCAGAAAGGTAAAAATATCCCAGACCGGCGATATTTACCGAACGACCACCCAGCAATGTCTTTCTCAATAACGTACGGAAATCCTTCAATACACTAATCGTTTCACCCTCGCTGACACCGGAAGCAGACGCAATCTCCTTTGCAAACTCATCCAACGTTGCACTCGTATCATACTGATAAGAAATCACCGGATACACTTTCTTTCCTGCTTCTTTATTTGTAGGGTCACACAGGCGAGACACCCTTCTAAATCTAATAGCCATACTACTTTCTTTTTTTAATAAATACTGTTTTAATTATCACTTCGCTAACGTTAACGATGCAAAGATGCAGCATCTTCCACGGAGATGAAACGACACCAAATAGCCTCATCAGAAAAGTACCAAAAAGCATTTCAGACATATACAACCGACATAGAGGAACCAAATAAACGACAAGATAACGACAAAAAGCAAAGAAAAAGCGACAAAACCGATAGCCGGGGGAGAATAATAAACAAACAAATATATTCAAACCAATAAATACCATACTAAAAAACATGGAAAGTTTTAGGCGCTCAAGGCTGTCAATAGCCAGATACCGTATATTGAAAGAGAGCAAACTGCAATTATGCCGGTATATCGAAAGCAATGAAAACCAAGAATTGCCGAGATTGTTGCGAGATGATTCGGGCAAGATTGTCTGATATATGTTAATATTTCATGGTAAATAAGCATTTTCCGGTACAAACGCACTACAATCATGGATAAATGTAGTATATTTGTACTAAAATAAAGAGTATAGGCATGGAAAGCAAGAGATATAATAACAGTTTTACTTCCTCTAGTATGGTAAAGGAAGAAGGTCGGACAGCCTATTATAAGCTGCTGGACAGTGTGCGTGACGGAGACGCGGTACGCATCAAACGGGGCGTATATGCCACAGCCGAGCAGTTGGCGGACACGATGATAGATGTGGAAGCCATCATTCCAGGCGGTGTGCTGTGCCTTTTCTCCGCATGGAATGTGCATGGGCTCACCACCTCATTGCCTCAGGCATACCATGTGGCGGTAAAAAGAGGTCGCAAAATCACGCTTCCAACATTTCCCAAGATAGAGCTCCATCATATCACAGACACGATGTTTGACATAGGTGTCGAGGAACTGGTTGTAAGCGGTTACCACATACATATATATAATAAAGAGCGATGCGTGTGCGATGCGGTGAAGTACCGCAACAAGATAGGCATGGATGTTTGTTCCGAAGTGGTGAATAACTACATTTCCCAGCCAGACAGAAATCTATCCCTGCTGATGGATTATGCCGACAAACTAAGAGTAAGACGAATCCTTGAACAGTATATTGCAATAAAACTATGAGTGAAATCAAAAATCCTGGAAAGTCCATCCGGGCAAAGCTGCTCAATGTAGCCAAGCAGAAGGATGTGTTCTACCAGACCATTCTGACCAGATATTTTCAGGAACGCCTATTGTACCGTATCTCACAGACTCATTACCGTGAGAACTTCTACCTGAAAGGTGGAGCACTGATGTATGCATACGAACGCTTTGCTGCACGTCCGACATTGGATATTGATTTTCTTGGCACGCATATCAGCAATGATGGCGAACGCATCGCCGAGGCGTTCCGTGAAATATGCGCCGTAGAGTGTGAGGAAGACGGAGTAAGGTTTGCTGCCGACAAGATTGCAGCACAGAACATCACCGAGTTCAAAGACTACCACGGTATCCGTCTAAGTATTCCGGCGACAATGGACACCATTGCCCAAGTGATGACAATGGACATTGGTTTTGGAGATGTGGTAACACCACATCCTGTATCATTAGATTACCCATTGTTATTAGAGGAACTGCCAGAAGCAAACATTCTTGCCTATTCCACTGAAACCGTGATTGCGGAGAAGATGCACGCCATCATAGACTTAGCTGACCAAAGCAGCCGGATGAAAGACTATTATGACATCTACCACCTGCTCACATCATTCAAATATGACAATACCATATTGCAGGAGGCTATCAACCGCACTTTCGAGAATCGTCATACTCTTTATAATGCAGATATGATGTTCTTCAGGAAAGACTTTCCCAACCATCCGCAGATGCAGTTACGATGGTCAGCATTTCTAAAAAAGGCAACTATCAAAAATAGCCTTTCATTCTCCGAGGTGGCACATTGGCTGCAAGAGGCTTTAATGCCATATTGGGAAGCATATGGACGTATGTAATACTTCCGACCATTAATACATTATACAAAAAGAGTGCACCTTCTCCCCCACCGGGAAAAAGGTGCACCACACAAACAAAACAAACAATAGTCTACCTTCACAGGCAGAGGAGAACCCATTATTCCATTTTTCCTATGCTACTATTATAAAAAGAAAAATGGCAGGGGCACGGATTCCCTTGGGGAAATGAGGCGCTTCACAGCGACATAAAGGATATAGGCCATTAAACTCATTTATTATACTATATGGGGAAAACCTACATCTTTTTCTATTCTCACAAAAACATGAAATGAAACAATTAATTTCCTTTTATTGTTTTCCAGACAGGCACTGCTACCACCGCACCGACAATCGGAGCCACAATAAACAACCAAAGCTGGCTGATAGCCTCCACTCCGGCAAACAATGCCGGACCAATGCTACGGGCAGGATTAACCGATGTCCCCGTAACGGGAATACACACAATATGCACCAGAACCAAAGTCAATCCGATAGCCAGCCCGGCAAAATGAGGACTGCTATTATCCCGGTCGGTAGTGCCCAGCACAGTCAGCACAAAGATGAACGTAAACACCGCCTCGGCAACAAATGCAGCCAGCAGATACGGTTCTTCAAAACCGTTGGCTCCCGTACCTTCCATCCCCATTGTGCCGGTAATCAACCACAGCAATGCAGAGCCAAGTATTCCGCCCGTCACTTGCGCTACGATATACACACCGGCTTCCATTACCGACAGTCCGCCATTCAGCCAAACGCCGATGGTGATGGCCGGATTGATATGACAGCCCGAAACAGGACCGATTGTGTACGCCATTGCCACCACCGACAAACCGAACGCGAAAGCAATCGTCAACACCGCGGCTACCGATGTCGCGCCGCCATTCAATACAGCAGCGCCGCATCCCATTAAGACAAGCACCATAGTGCCCACCATTTCAGCTATAAATTTCGTTTTCATAATCTACTTTTTCTACTCGTATAAGATATACTATTCTCTCTAATCATCCTCCCATTCCGAAGGCGGCAACGACTTCTTCCCATACCATTTCATCCAGACACGAGATTTCCGCTTTCTCAAATAAAGCGCATCGCTACAATGCTCCAACGCTTCCCAGTCAAATGAAGAATGATGTCCGAACCACCTCTCCAGCCAGTAAAGCAGATGATAACTCATGAACGCAAGCAACATCCACCACCACGAAAGCCAGACGGATAGCACCAATGCAGGCAATAATGCCAAGAAGAAACATTCCGTATACTGCCGCGCATGAATCTGAAGTTCCATCTCCTCCCACCCTTCCAAATATTTGAACCGGGTGAAACAACATCCGAAAATCATAAAATAATGCCTCTTCCGCTTTCGGAAAGTTTTCGCCAACAGACTATCATATATTATCATAACCTTCCCTTTCATTCAAAACAAGCAACATTGCAAAAGACCGTCCAACTACCGGCCGACAAGCCCACCTTGTAACGACAAAGCACTTTCAGTCCCGACGTAGAAGAAAACGAGACAGCCCCGCAATGTTGCCTGAAATACCTTGAAATGAAATAAAACTATTATTCGACGATTACGACGCGGTTCAATTCAGGTTCACTAAAACGGTTGTTCGTATCGCCCTCCGCTTTCTTCACGAGACGTTCAGGGGAAATTTTATACTTTTCGACTAATAAATTGTACACATATTCCATACGTTGTTCACTCAAACGTTGGTTCAGTTCCTTGCTACCCGTAGCGCTGTCCGCCGAACCAATCAGCGTGAAAGTCTTGTTCTTATCCGCCTTGATGGCGTTGTTCACATAAAACTCAAGATTGGTAAGTTCCTTCTTGTCCAGGGTAGCTTTGCCGATATTGAAGAACAGGGCTACCGGCGAAGCAGTCACTTTCGATTCATTCACCACTTCCGGTTTCCGATTTCTGGCAGCTTCCAGTTCGGCGGCAAGGCGCTGTGCTTCGGTACTCAAATCATGATTCTTGGCGCGAAGCGCGTTGATACGTTCATTATAAGATGAATAATCTGCCGGAGCCACTTTCTCGACACGATTGAAACGGGTCTTGCCCAACTTCACGCTTAGACCCAGTGTCACCGAACTCATTCCTTCACCTTTGCTGCCGCCTACCGTTCCGTCAAAACACTCTTTCACTAGCATCTGCCGTCCTTCCAAAGTCAGGTCCAGACGCTTGCCCAGGCGGAACGTATTCAAAATACCGATGTTGGCGGCAATTTCATTATCATGCGTGCTGTTTCCCCACGAACGTGCCCAGCCGAAACCGACAAACGGAATCACATTCCACACACGTTTCTCATTGAATCCGAGGAAACCGTTCGACCAGTTCCACATAAAGTCCGCATGGAGATTGGATACATTAAACTCTTCCTTGTAATAACCGCGATGCGCCCCTTTGGCATACATCCCGCTTGCGTCCGTCAGCCCCTTGGCTTTCAGACCCGAATATTGCAGACGGACTCCGTAAGAAGGAGTAATCCATTTACCCAACGAAACATCTAATGCGGGAGCAATACGGTTGCCTACCGATGTCTTGTTATCCAATTCGCCTTCATAGATATTGATTCCACCGCCTACACCAATATACCAGTTACTCCAGAAACTATTCGTTTCATACGGGCCACGGAGAATACTTCCGTCCGTGTCACGATTTTCCTTTTGCTGTGCCATGGCACAGACTGATGATAATACCAATGCAACTGTAAGAATTTTCTTTTTCATACTTTTTTCTAGTTTTATAAAAATCTGATACCGGTACGTTCCACTATCCCACATATCTGCGAAACGCCGCCGAAGAAACATATAAAATGAATGAAAATGGCATAGCCACCAGCAAACACATCACAAACGCCAGTAGATAGATTCCCTTTAACAGTACATCCGCCAGCAAATACAATCCGTATGACAAATCCGTTTTCATTCTTTTTGTTCAAATCCGGGACAACCTTTTATTTCAGCCCCATTTTACTTCTTATCCCAGTCTCATTTTGCTTCCCGGACGAAATTTCACCTGGCGTTTGGCGGGAATCACCATTGAGCCGCCTGTTGACGGATTATGACCGTTTCGTTCTTTCCGTTCCTGAATGACAAAGCTGCCGAATCCCACTAACGTGATATTTTCTCCTTTTTGCATTGTTTCCGTAATCGTGTCGATAATTACGTCCAACGCATACCCGGCTTCTCTGAAACTTAGTTTTCCTTTAAGAGCCACCTCTTTAATTAATTCCGTTTTGTTCATTTTTTCTTTCTTTGTTTTTATAGTCAGTTATATCGTTTACAGATGTTTGTCATTTTATCATTCACTTATGCAACGGACTTGTGTAAAGCTCTCATCAACTATTCCTGCATTCATATTGCATACGTCAAATTCCTTCTTGGAATCATTATAAGTACACGTAAAAACTATATGGCTTTCATTAGGGGTAACTACACCAGTAGTCCAGGCATAAAGTATAGAGCCACCACGTTCTCCCACATAGTATCTACCTCCATTAGGAAAATACAGTGTTCTTGGAGAAGTTTGAAAACTAACAAAACTTACATAAGAATCAGAAACTTTAAAATCAAACTTCCCGGTTAGAAAGAACTTATCCCTTACAACTTTATATGGACGCATATCCGGTACTTTATAACCGGGCGGACATGGGTCATAAATAGTCTTCACATCATCAGAAATCACATCCTTGTAAGCTGGTCTATCAGTCCCCCACAATCCATTACTTTTACCCGTAGAGGGTCTGTCCATAGAATAAATGCCAGCATAATATGTCAGCGGAAAACGAATTTTCTCATATTGTTCGGGGGGATTAGGTACTGTTTTGAGAAGTGCCGTCACGTCCTTCCCCAAAAGGTCATAAATGTATTCATGCCCATTAGTCTCATAGTCAATAAACGGATCCTTGCGTCCGTACTGATACTGCATGCCCACTTCCTTCGAATCCTCTGCACCCACATTGCGGTCCATAAATATGTATTTCTCTCCCGCTACGAGTTCCGCACCTGCCTCCGGCTTCACAGGTATATCCACAGGACGCGGCGCGCACCAGATATGCCAGCTCCAAAGTAACGTCGCATCCGCGGCATTGGGGTCGGGTTTGTCATACACCGCAATAACGGCATTTCCCGCCTGTCCGCTATCGGAAACAATGAACTCCACCCTGCCATCGTGGTAGGCCACCTGCGAAATCAACCCCTTCTTGTCCTGCCAAAGCAGTTTCGCCGACTGCGGGGCGATAGTGACATCCGCCACATTGCCCGGTGTCAGGTAGGCCGAGCCTTTCGCGCTCTGGAAAGTATTTGCGACCGTAATTCCCTTGACGCCATTTCCCATAACGGTAGCGTTGAACGAATACGTTCCACCCAAGGGGGAGACAATATAACAGTTAGCTGTGCCTCCGTCAGATTTATCCAGTTCCGTAAACTCTTCCGTAAACCTATCGCTCAACGAAAGACAGTCTATCCGAATATATTTCACTATGTTTCCCATGACTATCTTCAGCCAACAACTCGCAAGAACACCACCGAAAACAAAATCCGCATCAGTCGTACAGCAGAACACCCACGAAGTCCCTGTCAGCATAGAGGCATCCGCCACATTACCGGGTGCTTTCACGGTCTGCCCCGTCGTGGGGTTGTAACACCATAGCTGGATAGGTACGGGAGCACCCAAAACGTCTTCATCCAGCACTTCTAGATCCGGAGAAACCAGACTCACCTGGCGGGTTGTTAATTTTGAAAAATCAGCTGTGCCTTTATTGTTATTCTGTAGTTCCACCTTCGCAACGGGAACAGGATCCATAATGTTCGGCAGCAATTCGGCAACTTCCCGGTCGATATTCAACTGCCATTGCCCGTTATATTCAAAACTCTCCGTCCAGTCATTGTTTACCGTAACCGTATATTCCAGATTACTGGCCGGCATATATATTGCCTCTTCAAGGGTAGCATAGCCTTCGGAATAGATTTTCGTGATGAGGAACGTGTAGCGATGTCCGCGTATGACATCACGATAGTACCCTAAGGTCTGATCATCAATAAAGTCTAACCGATAGTAAGAACGTTTTAGGTTTCCGTCTTGCTCTTCGTTGAGCACCAGTATCACGGCCATACGCTGCGGGTCGAACACTCTCGAGTCAAGGCTCCTTCCTCCCGATAGGGCGGTGTGTTCAGAACACCTGTATTCCGGTATATCCACTCCCGGCTGTTCATCGTACCAGCCGGACGATATCTCCGGTCCACACTTAAACGGAACTCCTATCAGTTCGCCGGTTTCCTCATAGTCCAGTCCGTTGTACTTGTTCGATGCCAATGTATAATTCGGCGCATTGCAAATCATCAATCCTCCATACGTCTTGTTAGTGTACAGTGTAGTTATCTTCACCCTTACCTTGGCTGTCAGACGTTCCATGCGGATTAAATTATCCTGCCCGTTTTTCCAATCGATGTATCCACTAAAAGCCTTACAACCAGGGAACTGTACCACACGTGCGTTCGATAATGCTAGTTTATCACTCCCGTAAAATACATTTTCGGGTGTGTTGCCGTCAACGTAGTCGACCCACTGACAATTTATGAACACATAAATGCGGTCGCCGTCTTGCGGTGCTATCCCCAGGTCGATAACAGGAGAAGAAGAACCGTCGCCATACATCCCCGGCACGTATTCCTCATACTTCTCCCTATGCGAATGATAGTATGGAGTCGCTTCCCAGTCCGTCCCCCGGTAAACGAATATGTCGTAACATTGTGTCCTATATTCGGCGGACGATTCTCCTGCCAGCCCCCGTACCTGCACCTCTTCCAGGTCCGCTATGGAGAGTCGCAACAGGGTTCCCTCATCAGGAGTAGCGCCGACGTTTTCTTCGTCCGTGCAGCCCTGCACAATCAGGCTGCAGCACACCAACCAAACGGCACAATATAAAGTATAGATAAATTTGTTATTCATAATGACTTATTCTTGGTTGTTTTTAACTCTTTATAGTTTGATTCATACTGGTTATATCCCAATCCGTACAGGTTATTCCTTCTCCCGCTCCCGGACACAGCGAACAGGGAGAAGAGTCGTTGAATCTATTATCACTCTGGGCATACTGTTAGATCCCGGATCGCTTTGCCAAAAATAGTAAAACGTATAGATACTACCAGGATAAGTATTATCGGAAACCCCATCAATAGTAGCCGAATAATACGTCAAAGACTTGCCGCGTGTATCATACCATTGTCCTGCTGTACCCGGTTCTCCCCAAAAATAATCCACCCATGGGAAACATAGCGTTCCTCCCTTCAAGCCCGTAAAATAGATTCCGGAACTCTCCTGCCGGAATTTATTCTGGCTATAATACAATTCATTCAACGCCTCAAAAGCCCTGTAGGTAGGAACCTTATATCCAGGTGGACACGGGTCGTAAATTGTTTTATCATTGAAGGTGCCGACCTCACTTACGGCACCTTCCCCCCACATACCCGATTCGAGGTTGGATCTGGCAGCCGTATAGTAGTTCAACGGAAAGAGAATATTGTCCCAGTTCCGTCCCGTATAGTTACCGCCCGGTCCTTCTCCCCAAACTATCAGGCTCGTTATATCCTCACCCAGAATATTGTAAATCCGCTTATATGAACCCCATTTACTAGCGAAATGTATCATGGGGACACTACGTCCGTACCTGTAAAGCAGTCCTTCTGCTTTATTGCTACTCCCGTCCGCAGTGGTGGCGCCGAGATTGCGGTCCATAAATGTATAGATACGTTTGCCGTCGTCGTCAGCTGCCGCCGAACCGCTGGTAGACATTTCCTCCGGACGCGGCGCGCACCAGATATGCCAGCTCCAAAGCACCTTTGCAGCGGGGTCATTCGGGTCGGCCTTGTCATAAACAGAAATAACCGCGTTGCCCGGTCCCTTTGTACCCGAGACATAAAACACCACATCTCCCCGGCTTGTAGTATTGGTATCGAATCCCACCTGGGTAATCAGTCCGTCTACATCCTGCCAAAGCAATTTGGCGGACTTCGGAGCAATAACCGGGCTGGGCGTTGCGCCCATCAGATATCCGTTCGCGTTATATGGCAGCATTGACGCCTGCACTGCAGGCGGAAGGCCGTCTGCCCCGTTTCCCATGACAGTCCCGGCAAACCTGTAACCTCCCTCTTTCTCCGCTATATAGCAGTTGGAAGTCATACTCTTGTTAAACATTTCATCCGTACGAACATATTTGGGGGTTATGATAGGGATATAGCGTGTTGACCTTCCGCACGTCACCCGGAAGAATCCACCCGGATTTCCATTCTTCACAGTGGTAAAAAACATTCGCAATCCCATATTTGTAACGTTAATCCTTATGCGATTATCGGATGGGGCTTTCGTCAGACTTCCGTCTTTCGGTAGTTTGTACCATAAGACAAAGCCGTTTGACTGGTCTACAGACTTGTAATCCTTGTCGACAAGGGATATATCCAAAAAAGCCGGGTCGTCAGGAACAACCTCAAATGCGGGGGCAGGATCAGTTACACCGTAAGGAATCACAGGCACCTCCGTCTTGTCCACCATGAAGCTTACGCCCGGGATGTCACCATCAACGGTCTCTTCGGCCCACCAGTCTTGCAAGTGGAGATTGACTTCTATGTCTTCTGGGGAGAGCACTTGTATATCCAATAGATAAGCTGTGTTTCTCATAAGCCGGCAATCATGCCCAGACACATTACCCCAGTCGTAGCCGAAGTCATTGATAGGAATCACCCGTTCTATAATTTTATTCTCCACAGTTTCTTTATTGAACAAATGTATCTTAACCTTGAGGGAAGTGATATTGACCCCTGCCTTATATTTCGATACATCTTCCAGATAGTTCTCGAAAAAGTATTGTTCATAAACGCGGAAGAGCTCCTTATCCACTGTATGTTCACCTAAGTATATGTCAACAATCTGGTCAGAGGGAAAATCCCGCAATACCATTGACGGATAATCTACATACACTGTAGGATCTACATAGTCCCAATTCCAATTCGAAACCAAAGCTATTGTAGGATGAAATTTACGGGCATAAGGCGGAGCATCCAGCAACTGGACTTCTGTTAGCTCCGGATAAACTTCCCAGTCTCCCAGCACACTCTTGTCGACTGTACGTACTAAAGTCCGCAGTTTGCAGATGGAACGATACAAGCGTATTGGGGCATCCTGCACAAATGTTTCCCCATCCCATCGCCATTCTCCCTCACCGGACATATAGACAGGACTGGAAGCCGGTGGAGTTGGGTTAATACTGCCGTAAGGTGAAAAATAGTTTAGATTAGCGCGTACTCCTACCAGAAATGTTTTATCCAGAAAAGCATCATCACTCTGCAGAATAATCTCCGGTATGTCAAATTTGAGAATATATTGTTTCTGTCCGTTCTCGCCAGTAACAGGTGTCAGATTAGAAGGATCCAAGCTTACAGTATAGTAATTAGAGTACATATCTCTCCTCCACATTTGTACTTCCAAATCTTCTATCGGCTCCCACCGATCCTCTATTTCTCTTGTCACGCCTTCCGTCGTTTGCACAGATGAAGCAATGCTTAGGGGAACTTCCACCCTTATCATTCCCTCGGGAACACAGGAAGTATCTCCCAGTTCGTCAATAGCCGTACATGAACAGATACATCCTATGCCGAAAAACAATAATATAAATGCCAGATATTTTTTCATACTATCAACTTCTTTTTTTATTTTTCTTTGATACAACGAACAGGCAGAGCATCAGCCTTGTGACGGCTATGCGAAAGCGAAATATTTCCTCCGGGCACTAATGATACACTCTCAAAACATCCCGCGATCTCACCCGGATGTGTACGTGAAGCGCACCCCCACAGATTCATGATATTATAATCCTGATTCTCTTGAAAGAAAGCGCCCGACCTGTAACGGGGAGTGTATGGAAAATATATCCTTTTATTGGTAGAAAACATTCCCCATACACTATTGTCATAGTTGTAAATGAGATCCGTCACACCATCACCGTCCCGGTCAAACGCTTCATTGTCGGGAACGCGCCACCCTGCCGGGCACGGGTCAAATATAGTTTTCTTATCTGCACTCCACAGCTGATTATTCGCATACTCTTGTGTATTTGTTGTATACCAGTCACTCTCTTCACTTTCGTCCAATGCATATATAATTTGATCAGGATGTTGCAGCGAATACATCAAATTAATTCCATCAGTTTGTTTGCTTATATACTCTATATACTTTTCCGGACTACCACCGGCATCGTACACATACACCGGTTTGGGCGTATTATCCCCAAAGCCTTTTGTCCCCGGGAAAGGGTCTTTACGTCCCCATTGATATATCAGTCCTCTTGCAGCCCCGTCCGGTGTATATTCACCGGACATGGCTCCCAGATTCCTGTCCATCCATATCCTGCCATTTACGGACTTCCATCCGTCCAGTTTGTTCGGGTCATAATCCGTCACCCAAATATGCCAGCTCCAGTAAATAACGTCATCCACCGTCAAGGCAATAACTGCATTACCTTCGTTTATTCCCTTCACACGGATATAATCAGTGGTTCTGTCTTTACCACCACCCATTATAGCTTTATCTGCTACGGTCTGAAAAGGGACATCCTGCCATACGTATGTCACGTCGATATGTCGTCCTTTCGGAATACCGCCTCCTAGTTCTCTCGCCCATGCCCATGCCGCATATATATTCTTCAACGGAATGTCAATAGTCTCGCCCGGGCGAACAACGTAACAGTTCGTTACCCGAACATCTTGAGTTACTTCTACCGCCTGCAAATGATTATACTCCCAGTCGTCTATCTCCAAAGTGTTTTCCCATCGGGCTAATTTCGTCAGAGAACAATGGAGTTTATATACATGATTGCGCTCTATTTTTTCCAAAGGAGATGATGTGTCGTCACCTCCTCCTAATTCAACAGTAACTTTCTTGCGTATACCTCCTTCTCCCGTGTATTCGTTAATGACAAACTCTAAAGTGATCTTCACTTTCTTGTCTCTACAATCCAATTCGGGAACATAAAAAGAGTACATTCTTTTTTCCGTCTCCTGAATAGATTCCCCATAATACTTATCACCATAGCCCTGCGACTCTTCATTTGCTTCCAGCAAAGAATGAGAAGAGATAAACCCTGTATCTAAGTGGTCAGAAGTCCGTATAAATTCTAACACAAAATCATCAGTCACTCCATTCGCATAGTCTTTATAGTCTTTCCGCACATACACATCCACTCTCGCCACAGCACGATCCACGCTAATCTCCAACCGCTGCGGTGAGGTAGCAGTAGAGGAAGGCAACGCATCCACCCCACCCCGTTCTCCATACATCGGCAGATAATTATACCTATAAGTCCCATCGTTACTTAGTACATTGCCCTCCAGCCCCATGGCAGAAAGACTGTATTTTATTTCCGGCAGGTGAACCGGATGAGTCACCGCTTCCAACTGTGCCCGAGTATCCGCATCTTCTGGTTCGTTGACAATAACATAAACACTTTTACCCGTTCCGGCCTTTACCATAAATGTCGGAGTAGTATAAGTCTCCACTGTGTTGATGTTGTCCCAATAATACATCTTGTCCAGCACATTGCCGTCGAACACATACAGACGCAGCCGGCGGATAGCGGCCTCTGACGTATTGATTTGCTCGGGATCGGTTGCTGCTCCCTGCACGCCGAGATGCACGCTCATCGGAACTTCCGCCCTCGTTCCTGCCAGCGTGTAGCCGTCAGTCGGTTCACGTTCCGCCGTGCAGGCAAAGCAGCAGATCGCTACAGACAGTAACAACAACCAATTATATTTTTCCTTATATCTCATAAATGTACATATACTTATTACATCAAAATCCCAATATCCTCTTCTTTATTCCCTTAAAGGTCTTCGTTCTTCAGCCAGATTGTCCAGCCGTTTATCACAATCTTTGCGGCAAGGAAGCTGATCAGTTCCGAATTATAGAAGAACACGAGCGCGTACTCGCTCTGCCGGTCGAGGTATTCCTGCGCGGGGATGTTGTGTCCCTCCATTTTAGTCAGCAGCAAGTAGGGGATCAAGTCAACCTTAAATAGCCGCTCGCCGTTGGACTTGCGTGTGAGCATGAAATAGACTTTCTTGTTTTCCAGCAGACGCATCGTGTTCATCTCCACCACGAGCCCAATGTCGTCCACGTCCGCCAGATAATAAGGCCGGTAGCTGATGACGTCGTCCGCCAGCAGGCTGTTGTCCCAGTTGCAGTGGCCGTTGTCCGCATGGATTTCAAACAGGCAGTCGTCGGGATCCAGTGCCAGGCCGGGGCCCAGGTTTTGCAGGATGAAGCGGAATTTGTTCGTGTCTTTCACCAGACGGACGGTTTCCGTCTGTTCCCCGCGTCCGGTAAAGTTCACCGTTATCGGTTCTCCGTACCAGAGGGGATGCAGTTCCTTGTCGTATATCAAGGTCGCTTCCCGATTCATCTTCACGGTCAGATCCTCCGGTGTGGACTGCCCCACTACGAGACGGGGCATTTCAAAATCGTCACTCATTCCTCCCCAAGCGGATATCCGGTATTCTCCCAAAGGGAGATCCAGAGGCATCCGGTAGTTGCCTGCCGCGAGACGTTCGCCCTGTTCGTTTTTCTGCAGGATGAATTTGCCGTCCTTATCGAATATGAATACGTCAATCCGGTCTACCCGACCGGCGAAGACGTCGGCAAACTCCATGTTGTAGTCATACCGGAAGTCGACATACAGCCGACATTCGGGCAACGTCTCATGAATGGAATCGCAGGAGAAGTGCGTCAGCAGCAGTGCAAGGCAGATGCCGCATCCCAACCTCCGGGCAATATCCTTTATTTTCATTATCTGTTTCATATTAATGGTTCTTATTTATTTTCTTACCTTTTTATATATAGTGTGGAAAAACAGTCCTTGTTTTTCTCCGGATAATCTATTTTAGTGGACAAGCCCGAAGCCTGTCGGTGTTTACAGCCACCAGTCCTCAAAAGGTGGTCGCCGCTCACGGATGTATGCCTCCGCAGGCAGGTTCTTACCGGTTGTATGTTACCAAGTTGTAAGTAGCATGTTGTCAAGTTATCAGTTTCAGGTCAAAGCTAATGATGCGGCAGGTCGCAAGTTATTAGAAAGAAGAAGGCACTGCCTCATGCCCTACGCCTTAATCAGCGCCTTCTTCCATTATCTAATTTTACTAGTCAACTTTCAGTTCATTAAAGATCTACGCCCTGACTCCAAGTTGTCCACGAGTTGACAGTGATACCTACTGCAAGGAATGCTTCGGCTTCGTCATTGTCTTCACCCGGATCAGTCGGGTCAATAGGATTAGTAGGATCAGGAATCCACGGAGTACCCGGTTGCTTAACACTTTTGATTGTCAAGGTATACCAGTTGTTGCGTACCACACCGTACTTACCCAGTTCCATTGTTCCGGTAACAGCGTCGTCGTGACGAATCAGGATGCTGTAATAGCAGGTTCCTTCTTTGAAATACTCAACACCCAGGTCTTGTACAATGTCAGGGTTATTAACAGGATCAATAGGATCAGGTACTACAGCAGGCTTGGAAGCCTCACCGCCATTAACGATAGCATCCATCTCATCAATATCAAGAGAAGCGAAATCGGAAGCATTCCAAGTTTTACTTTGGGCAGTAGCCATAGCGGCTATACGTACATAAAACTCGTCGCAAAGGGTTTTCTGCTGTTTTTGCAAATCTGATGCCGATCCGTCGGTAACAGCAGTCTTCGCTGTTGTATATACAGCCTGTAAATCAGTCAATGCTTCGTAACTGGTACCCAGAAGGCGGAACCAGCTCTTACCTGCAGTATAACCAGCCGGAGTGTACACTGCGGAAACCACTGCAGAAGTAGTCTGTGCCATTTTCTGTTCGGTAGCATCCATTGTATTCTCCAGACAGTATTTATCTACGCCCATGGTGGTGAAATCAGCTGGAAGAGCACCGTTACTGTCAAGTGTCAGATAATTGAATTTTGACTTGTTGAACTCTCCTGCGGCGTAGTTATTGTCTTTTCTATAATTGGCGCTCATGCTACCGATAGGTGTCACAATTTCAGAGAAAGGGAACATATCCTTGTTGGTGACATTCAATGCCCAATCACCGAACGTACAGGTTGCACCCGGAGCCATAACCATTACACCGCCAGAAGCCTCTTCCAAAGAAACCTTTGCCACTACGCGTTCTACGTAAATAACCGCAGGGTCAGCTACAGCAGCAACCTTCGCATTAGTAGCGTCAACATAACCATCTCCAACCTTCTTTATATATCCGGAAACGTCTATTAATGCTTTATGAGTTGTAGCATCGCCGGCATTAATCATCATAAAGTTGTCCTCTGCCGTTCCAATCACGTCCTTTACAGACGTTGCCAAGGCAGCGTTAATTGCCGCCCAACCGGCGGAAACTACACAACGATTCTGGAAATCGGTATTCGGGTTGATAACCGCCAATACTGTTTTAGTAGTGGCAGGAACCTGAATAGCTGATCCGACAGTACCTGGAGTACCGCCCACCGTCAACTGATATTCACCAGCCGACAATGTTTTTGTTCCCACACAGATGTCGCTGGCATCGAACAACGCAAGCAGCACCGTGCCCACTTTCTGTTCAGCCGTTGAACCGTGGTCTAGTCCCGAAGTACGAGTGCCTCCTGTGCTTTTCGGCATGTTCAAGGATACGGACATATATGCCGTTCCGCCTGTTACCGGAGACTGGTCTTGTACGCCTGTCGTCATCTCATCATCATTACTACATGCTGCCATCGCCAAACCGACAAACAGCGCTGTAAAGATCTTGTCTAATTTCATAATTCTAAAAATTTAATTAATACTAAAATGTTAATTACCAAATATAAGTTTCAGGTTGTATCATTCAGCCTTCAAATCTTCCAAACGTTTCAGGTACATCCGCATCGCACCGTAATCCCCCATTTCCCATGCCACGATAGCGGCGTTGTTGATAGCTATCCTGTCGTCGGGGAAGCGCTCCGCTATCATGCGGATAATCCGGTAGTACTCTTCCGAGCCTTTGCCGTAGCTTTCCGCCACGCGGTACATTTCGTTATGGTTCATCTTGTCGGGACGCGTACGGATGATTTCACGCCCCTGCTCCACAGTGAAGGGGATGATCACATAGTTGACCGTATATTTCACCTGACGCAGGCCGGGATATACTTCGCTCAACAGGGCATTGTAGATTTTACCGCCGTCGATAGCCCTTATCTTCGCGTCGCGGGCATCGGGATTGGGGGTTTGTTCGATAATGTCGAGCACCCGTTGCATATAGGAAGGACGGTATTCTTCCAGCCAGGCGGCAAGCCCTTCCCAATTTTCCGCCACCGAACTGCAGCGGAGCGTGCGGTCGTCCAGTTTATAGGCCTGTTTCAGGTTGCGCTCCAATGCCCGGGCACGCTGTTCGGAAAGACGCGCATTGGACACGTAGCTGCCTTCGGGCGAAGAATAACCCACAATGCTGATTTCATCAATGCGGTAGATTTCGTCATTGCGGATAGAGTCTATCGAAGAATAGATCCTCGCTAGTTCGGACGGGTTGTTCATGTAGTCGGCAAGCAATACGGACTGTCCCGCCTTAAAGTTCAGGTAAGCGCTTCGAGTGAAGGAACGGTGTTTCTCTACTGCTTCCGCCACCATGAGTTCCAGGTGGGGACGTTCCACCGTATCTTTTTCTTCCTTGAATAGAGGAACATCGGCCAGAAAGACATCGGCCAGCACCTCACCACATCCGGCACATCCCTGCCATTCGCGGCGTACCTCGACACATGCCCCGGACATCCATTTCTCCGTGGGAACCGTCTCGCTGTACTCAATCATCGGGCGGCGCTTTTTGCTGAAGCGGAACATATAAGGAGTCTCACCGGTCATACTGCCGTACAGTTTTTTACGACGTTCGTTCATTCGGTAGCGGTTTTTGCCCGCAATGCGGACGGACGGAAGTGCCAGTGAACGGGGCATGCCGGATAGGGAATCGGAATCCGCGTAGTTGACGATGATCGGAGTGACGGTAAGCTGCCGGCGGGTGGAAAGCTGTAACCCGCTGCAATCCATACGGAAAGAGACTTCTACCTTGTCGTCACTCACTTTCCGGGCGGTGGTGTTTGCTATGCTTATTTCCTGCGCCCGGGCAGAGACTGTGGCAAACGCCACCATCACCATATATAATATATAATTCTTCCTCATCGTTCTCTTATTTTATAATGTATATGATATTGATTGCAGCCTTTGTTGGGCCGAAATAGTTCTTCTTCTCGCTCTTCTGCAGGCTCCCGCATGTGGCGCAGGGATATTTAGAATGATCCAGCCGCGCATATCCGACTCCAAGTACAGCCTCCATACTCCAGCGGCTACCGAGCAACCACTGATAACCATAGGATATTCCACCGCCCCACAAATGTCCCTGATAACGATGACGTTCCATGTTATCACTCAAAAATGACATTCCACCCACATTGTATTTGGCGTAATGTCCGTGCAGACCCAGAAAATGACCGTTGAATTTCTCACAAAGCCAGTAGCGAAGTTCCGGCTGTACGCCCCAGTGGCGCAGACGCGTTTCATCATCAAACTTCCAAGGGTTATAATTTCCAGATAAATCGAGAGACCATTTCTTGCCCAAACCTATTTCCAGCCCCAAGTTCATTGTAGTAGTAGCGTCATAAAGCAAATTAGTCTTTACTGCAACCTTTTGGGCGTAAGAGTTGCCCGTATTACAAAGTAGTATTCCCAAGACTCCGATTAAACATAGATATTTCTTCATGTCGTCTTATTATTTATTATTGCTTCTCTTGCATCTCTATTCCGTAATAGAGATGAAACAAAAGAATACAAACAATAAAAACCTAATTACCAATGATTTATATCACATAAAGCACCCATATAACGTTTCAGCATCATGAGAAAATGAATCATAGCAAACAAAACAGAAAATAATATTCTGATATATAATTCATTAAAAATACAGATACTGAAACAATTGTGAAACAAACAGATAGGTAACAGACCAAACAATCAAAACAGGTATTGCCATGGAAACAAAACTTATGAAAAGCGAATTGCTGTACATCGAAGAACACCTGTCATGCCAAAACTACATGACAACGATTGAAACCGGATTCAAGTATCTTGAGTTCGATAAGAACACAGAATTTGAGGAAGACACTACAAGTAAGAATTATCTTCTATTCTTCCTGAAAGGTGATTTCACCATAACTTGCAACCAGTTCCACAACAGGTCGTTTCATGCCGGAGAGATGATACTCATCCCCCGTTCTTCCCGGCTGAAAGGAATTGCGGAAACCGGTTCAAACCTGCTCTCCATGTTTTTCGATATGCCCGAAGGAAACTGTGACAAGCTCATATTGCAATCTTTATCAGAGCTATGTAACAACATTGAATATGACTTCTCACCGATTAGAATACACTACCCGCTGACACCATTCCTCGAAGTGTTAACCCACTGTATCAAGAACGGGATGAGTTGTGCACACCTGCACACCCTGATGCAACGGGAATTCTTCTTTCTCCTGCGCGGATTTTATGAAAAGCGGGAGATTGCAACCCTGCTTCATCCTATCATCGGAAAAGAAATGGACTTCAAGGATTTTGTCATGCGCAACCATACCAAAGTAGATAATATAGAACAGCTCATTTCACTATCAAACCTGGGAAGAAGCCGCTTCTTTTCCAAATTCAACGAGGTATTCGGAATGACTGCCAAACAATGGATGCTGAAACAAAAGAACCAGAGGATACTCGAAAAAATGACCGAACCGGGAGTATGTATAAAAGACGCCATTGAAGAATTGGGATTTGATTCGCAGAGTAACTTCAACCGTCACTGCAAACTGTATTTCGGATGCACCGCCAAACAGTTAATGGAACGCTGCCAGACCGAAAACAGCCCTATTTATGAGGATAACCACGCGACGTGTACAAAATGAATAAAAATATGTACTTTATGATAATTCCTATTATAAATAAATAAACTTACTTTGCAGCGTGAAACAGTTCAAAACAACAAAGAGATTTTAATATAATCTCTATTACGGAATAGATTACAATACCGCAAAGATAAATAAAAATATTATATCTTCTAATTTTCAACAGATTAAATTACAAATTTTCATTTCACTTGGATAAATTTGTAACCATGCTGTTCACCTGATTAAGCATGGATACATCGAAATCTTTCAAATAGACGCGTGTCATTTCTTCCGAAGTGTGCCCTAGTCCGGCACTAATCACAGAAATTGGTGCTCCATAGTCACGGGCAAGGGTAGCCCAGGTATGGCGTGCCGTGTATGTCGTTAACGGTACTTTAATATCAGCTACAACAGCGATTTTCTTCAAATGCCGATTAATACGGCCCAACGCCAAACGATACTGTTTGTATCCAGAAGCATATTCACCGCTGATTATCGGAAAGAGATACTCATTTTCTGTGTTATATTTATCTATCACGCCCTGCATCTGCGGAGTCACCACTATACGAATCAGCTGTTTCGACTTATGGCGGGAATAAGTCAGCACACCATTACAAATATCGGTTTTCTTCAAAAGGACAATATCGACAAAAGCCATTCCCTGCGCATAAAAGCTGAACAGATACAGATTGCGGGTAAATTCCAGTTCTGGTTCATTCTCTAGTTTCAAGTCCGCCAAATTCTGCATATCCGTGCGCGACAAAGCACGTTTCACCGTTTTCGCCGGGCGGGTCTGTGCCTTCGCAAACGGATATTCGCCACGGGGATGATAACCATCCGTTACCGCCTGATTATACAAAGAGCGCAAATTGCGCAGATAATAACTTACCGTATTGCCGGAAGCACCATTACTATACAGAAAATCTTCATATCTCCTGACGAACGCCAAATCAACCTCTGACATCCGCACATCAGGGCGACCTATAAATCTTGCCAACGACGAACGCGTGCTCTTGTAGGCCGCAGCCATTCCCACTTTCTTCAGTTCCTGCTTACGCTCAATCTGCGCATTGATATATCGCAATAAATAAAACTGTGGTTTTCCTGTACCAAAAGCATTTTGAGCCAGAATATCCTCCACTGTAAATTCTTCCCTTGTCCGCTCAAGCTGCCTGATCCGTGTATCAATCCGATTCCGCATCTTCCGTAGCTCGCGGTTCATTTTCACGACCTCCGTAGCGGTAAAAGTAGAACCTACGCCATTCATAATCTTCCCTTCCGACTCGTCAAACACTTCTTCTTTCATCCGGTAGCCTGTATACAGTAACTTTTTTCTCCGATTGTGTATCACCTGAAATACTAAAGGATAACTGCCATTATTCAATATCCTGCTCTTGTTCAGCATAAGTTTCACTGATGTTATCATATCTTGCTTTTTTTGTTTGAGACGTAAAAGTACGAAGTTCACCTTACTTATCAGAACTATTTTTCCGCCTGTTACGCAAGAAACAAGAAATGGAATAAAAAGTTTTTCCACTTTAAGAATAGTTATCTGATAAATATAGTTAAAATACACGTTCTAGTAATCAGTACATTTTTATTACATATTTCCAATATGCATACGCATAAATTAGAGATGTATACTATTTATGATATTTCATTACATAATATAAATATTTCCGCTATTATTCCTTTTGAAAAATTAGAATATTAGGCATAGCTTTGCACTATGGATTTTAGGGAGCCGTCCGTTCCTTTAAAAGGAAGAGGTCCTTCCTCGGTGTGCAACGGGTCGTTCCTTTTAAAGGAACGGCCCGTTGGTTTTAAAGGAAAAACCGGCATTTGTAACCATTTGAATTTCAACTTCTTACCGAATCAGAAATCCGTCCCCGTAACCCATGGGATTTTTTCCAACAAACACGGCGGAATCTGCTGCACGAAGCGGCAATCAGTATACAACAAATTTCAACAATTCAAAATTCAAATCCCATGGTTACAGTCACGTTTGCCATTAAGCCATATCTGGCGAGGTATATGTATGTCCGGTACGGACAAAGTTTAGAACTTCTATCCCATAACAATCCACCGTCAAGGCTCCCCATTCCAATCCACCTCTCCCACCTCACTCCCATTTATCACTTCTTACATCAATTATCCGTTCCTCATCCGCAAGGCGTTTCCTGGAAAGAGACTGGAAATATCTGTTTTGTTCTTCCCAGTCCTAGGCAAGGGAAGAATCCAGAAGTTTATAATTATTTCGGTCAGGACAGTATCTTTATTATCGAAAAGGAAATTGAGGTGGAAATGAAAGCGGAGCTTTATTCGTTCCTGTTGGAAAATAAGTTCAAAAATGGAGTGATGTATATAAAGTCAATGCATGAGTTTGTGGTAAAGTATGATATGGCGGAGTCGGTGGAAGAGGAAAGTTTGATGAGAGGGTTTCAGAGGTGGAGAAAGAAAATGAAAAAAATATAACGTTAAGTAACTAATCAAACTTAAGCAGCATAATAGCTAAAGTTAATATTCAATTGTATTCCTATCGCCGCCAAAACCCTGTTGATGACATAAAAAAGCAATTCAATAGTGACATAGCCCTGTGGTCTAACCCATTTCCCTTTCATAATACGTCACAACGTCTCCACAATGTTCAAATGAGGAGAATACGGGAATATAGAAGAGAAAGAGACCTCGTTTTTCCCATATGGGACACATTCGCTTTATTTTCTCATTACGGTATACACTTGCATTGTCAAGCAGAAGCTTTCTACTAAGCTTCTTTGGCTGCACACACTCTATCGGTCCAACTCACTGGCTTGCACACAGCTTCCTCGCCCAAACAGTCCATTATAGTTTTGCAATCTTAACCAAGACGTATATATAATCTTTGTAATGCGATTTGAACATGTTTAAAATAATTACGAATAACTACTTAAAGAAATAATTCATACCATAATTGACTTGAAAAGTTAGGAGTTATCAAAAAATTATGCTACATAAGTTACTTAATTCACTATGAAATATGTAAATTACTGCTTAATATTTGATAGAAATTTATGTACATTGAAATTTATTTCTTATTTTTGTTATCTAAAAGGATTTAACAATGGTAGATAAACAGACCAACAGTAGTTCTTTTACAAAAGAAACATACTAATAAATGACTAGTAGAACAGCATCACAAGGTTCCCGTAACAATTCCAAAATGATACCTAAATACTGCTCAAGTGTCACTAGAAACATTAGTAGTAGTTGCGAAGATTCTAGAGATAAACATAAAAGAATTGCTAATATTAACAGAGTAAATCTGTTCCCAAATATTAAAAATGACATCTAAAGATAAAATATTGATTGGACTAGTTGATGCTGACCTATTGAATGGTGGTACGCGTCACCCTAATCTTGTACTACTGAAATTAGCGGGTTTCCTAACTGATAATGCAATTCCTTTTCGTTTGATAATAGATAAAGATGAGAATATTATGGAGTATACCACTATATACATGTCCAAAGTTTTCTCATTTACCCCAGACCCTCCATTTTATGAGAAGGTAAAGAAAACTCCAAACGAAAACAAGTTTAAAATAGGTGGAACTGGTGATTATGCTATAAAAAAGGATATCAAAGACTTCAAATCTTCACGTACTCGTGACATGAATCAATTGGAAAATGATATTTTTTTGAATAATTATCCAAATAAAAGAGGTGGAAAGAAAAAATGGGGAATCGATATGTGTAGGCAAATGCCATATTATCATCTTTATGACGAGTACATACAATCAAAAATAAAAGCAGGAAGAAAGAAATCATACTTTAATGATTATCTTTATTACTCAATAGGTTTTTTAACACGCGGCTGTATTCGCCATTGCCCTTTCTGCGTTAATAAACTTGAAAATAAGGTTTATCGTTATTCGGAATTAGAATGGTTTTTAGATGATGAGAGGAATGAGAAAGGCGATTTGATTCGTCCTTATATTTATCTTTGGGATGATAATTTTTTGGCAGCTCCAAAAGAAATTTGGCAGCCGATGTTACAAAGTCTCATTGATTCAAAACGTCCATTCCAATTTCGACAGGGTTTAGATGAACGCATTTTAGCTGAAAGTGAAGATGGTGAAGAAATTGCTCAGATGTTATCTAAGTGTAAGTATCATGGCGATTTTATTTTTGCGTTTGACAACTGGCGTGACCGTGATAAGATAATCAAAGCATTAAAAATCTGGAAGAGACATAATTCCAAACGCGGAACGAAATTCTATCTTTTTTGTGGTTACACATTGAAATCCGGTGAAGATGAGAAACTTTATAATGACATCAAAATACTATTTGAACGAATCAAAATTTTGATGCAATATGGCTGTTTCGGTTATGTAATGAGACATGCAGATTATGTCAATCATAAATTGTCAAATATTTATGTTCAAATAGCGCGGTGGTGCAATCAACCGCAGTTCTATCGCTACATGTCATTTTGGGAATACTGCTACCGCAATCAATCATATTGGGAGCAAAAGACAAAGAAACTAGATGTTCCCAATCAAATTTCGTTTGAAGAATTTGAAGACAGGTTGAGCAATGGCTATTATGAAAAGAATGGTCTCAAACTTTGCAAAACAATACAGACATTTGTCAACTTTTTAAACGAATTCCCGCAACATAGGGAAGAAATATTAAAGATGTTTAATTACAAACTAAAAGATTTGGTTAACCCTACACTTTGGACTAAAAAAGAAATATGATTATAGACTATACAAATAGGGATTTGTCTCGATTAGAGCATCTTATAACAAAGAATGATGGGACTCCATTACAGGGTGAGATTGACATGTACAGACGTATTGTACATGACTGTGAAAAGAGTTCAATAATGTGGCATTTTTGGCATGATATAAGACTTCACATTACTTCTGGTAGAGCTGGAGAAATACAAATAGATTTTCTACTTATTTGTGAACTTGGGGCGATTGTTATAGAGGTGAAAGGCGGAGCTATACAAATTGAAGCAGGTCATTATTTTTACCAGAACAAAGGAACACTCACCCAGATGGACCGTTCACCGTTCAAGCAAGCTGAAGATTACCAATGGGCGATTATCAACAATAAAGTATTAAATGGAGAAGAGGTATTCATTGACCATCTTTGTGCCTTCCCTCATGCAAGCCTTGAACGCACAAGCAACAATCCCGTTCAGGATCTATCTTACAAAATGTGGAATAAAAGCAAACAAGATTCGGATACTTCTTTTGCAGACTTCTGTATCGAAGTGTTGAAGGAAGACAAACGGAGAAGACATTGGTTTAGCTGCAATCTTTCTACAGAAATCCTCTCATCTGTAGTTAACTGTTTTGCACCTACGATCAAAGATACAGGAAGATACAGTCAATCATCATTAAAGGACATTTTAACTTGGTTGAACATCTCTAATTTGGATGCATTAGATAGTTTGCAACGGAATCACCGAGTGGCGATAGAAGGTGGTCCAGGTACTGGTAAAACGACAATAGCCAAGGCTTTTATTAAGAAAAACAAGGGATTGAATGGCTTGTATCTGTGCTGGACAAAATTGCTTGCTGCACAAACTAAATACATTCTTCAATTAGAAGGGCTTAGCAATTGCGATGTAGAGAGTTATGCTTCATATTTGCATCGTATTTCTGGCGGACAAATATCTATCAATGAGTTAAGCCTTACAACAGGCTTGCAGGAACTGGAGTCAACTATTATAAAATATTTGCAAGACAAATATTATGATTATGTAATTATAGACGAAGCACAGGATGTTGCTGATAAAGGAATGATTACCATACTAAGAGAACTAACGTCATTGCAACATACTGGCCTGCGAACGGGCCGATTCTTAGTTTTATATGATATTGAGCAAGGATATAATAGTGGCACGCGCAATTTAGAATCTGCAATAGATGAGATCTTACGTACTTCGGCACATTTTACAATCAATGGTAACAAACGAGTTCCGACTAATATAGAGATTGTAAGATATGCAAATGAATTAATGACAGTGAACTCTGAAAATCTTACAGCTTTTTGGAATAAGATTAGCAATGATGAATGTGCCTGTAAAATTCATTTTGTAGAGGATTCTAAAGTTCTAACAAGAGGTATTAAGCAACAAAGAAAAGAGATGACAAGTTCTAATTTTTCATTGGATAATTCTACAATTCTTGTACACTCAGATTTGCTGACCTCTCTGCAGGATGGTCAAGATTCCATTTATGATAAATTATCATATTCGGATTCTGTTATAGAACTTTCTAAGGAGAATATATCTAGATTGCCAGAACGTGCTATTGGACTTTCTTCTATTTTAAAATACAAAGGATTGGAAAATGAGAACATCATACTTGTGATCCCTGCCAAGCAAGTTAAGAGTACCTACGAAAATTTCTTGTTTGAAATTTATGTTGGTATGACTCGTGCCATTATGAGTCTTGATATATTCATACTTAATATATAACACAACATGATCGACCAGCACTTTATAAATCACTACAACAAGAATAATTCGGATGTAAATCTGATTATTGATGTGATGTGTCATCCTAAAAAGGAAGATGCACGAATGTTCTTGTGCATGATAAATGACGTGATGAACTATTACATAAGTAGAATAGATGATGAAGTGCGTTATCCGCTGCTGTATATTCCTGCTTCAGAAGTTTGGGCACAAGAAATATGTATTGAGTTTGTTACATTGAAACTTTCATTGCTTTACAACCGATTAATACAAATTAAATTGCGCGCAGATATAGAAAGAGCTTGTATGACTTTACCGATGGATTGTTCTGCTAAATCAAAAAAATTCAAACAGGCACAGAACAACTACAAATATTCAAAGCGTATTTATAACTATATTAAGAACAGGAATATACCGGAAAGCAGTATCAACAAAAACTTGATAATTTGTAAGCCTTTTGATTGTTCTGTTCGGGAGAATCCTTATCTAGATAATTATTGTGGTAATGAGAAAACCATATGTGATAAGCGCTATGCTGTTTCCAGAGCAGACATTGAAGTAGGAGCATTGGATCGTCCTATAAAGAAGAATAAAGGTTTATGCAAAATAGAAAACATGTTCGTGTTTCTTTCCAGAAGCGCAAACGGGCGTTTCTCTGAAGCATATTCGTTTCAAAAACCGAGAATAGAAAGACTTAATAAGTTAGGGGCAGGAATACAAAATGTATTTTATTTTTACTTTTCAACAAAACCATATAAATTGCAAAGGCAATTAACGTGGAAGCTTAAAAATGCCGCTGACATATTGCATGAGAATGTAAAGGAAATGAAAGATTTTATTTCTATATCCGCAGAAGAATCAGACTTCATCTTTGGAAGGATTCGCAAACAAAACAAATTAATTATACAGCAAGAAGGATTAGATGATTTCAAGACACTTGTTGATGATGCATTAGATGCTTGTGAATACAATATTCAGGCAAGAAACAATTTGGCAGTTTGTTTCAATGAATACTCTCAAAACTTATTCAAAAACGAATTCGAAAATTCTATTGACGACATTGATGCACAGTATTTTGATATATTTTTTAAAAATATTCAATATACATGGGAAAATAAAATCTTCCCAGAAATCATGACATTTTTGAATGGACAGACAAAAGTTTGTCTCATTCTTGATTATTTCATGCCAGACTACTACAAGCAGCATATCGTTTCAGTGTTTGATTCATATGGAATTGGTGTTATAACACAAACATTTAAATCGTTAAAATATAAAGCATTAGAAGGTAAATACGTTTCGAATAACCCATCAAACAAGATAATTGTATTGTCTTATCAAGGACATTATGTAGGCAGACCATACAATCATTATCCAAATTCGTTTGACCCAATCTGTTTGTGTGAAAAACAGGAACTATTGAATATAATCAACCCGTTTGTTTTTGACCCATATTATGCGGTGCATCATTACGAATACATGAGAACTCTAAGAAACATCTTGTCGTCTGACTATCGCATGAACTATGTAAAATGTACAGTTCCCCTACCAGAACGACCAAAGCGAAAGATTGATGACAGCCGAGACCGCTCAACATCCCGTTCTAGTAATAGTCATAGAGCAAACCAAAACAATAAGCGATATAGTGCTTTCACAGGCAGTGGTAAGTCAATTAAACTGATAGAATCTGACTATGTTATCTGCAAAGAGAACAATTTGTTCAGTAATGAGCAAATAATACCAGTATCATCTCTAAATTCTCTTATGCAAGAGAGTGAACAGGCATTCTTAATATGTCCGTTATCAAAATTGCAAGATATTTTAGAATCAATTCTTGAGCAATCAGAAGATGAAATCAAGAAAGATGAATTGTATATTCGTCAAGATGAACGCTATGCTTTAACAGATGATGAAGTTTCATCTGAAAGTGAACTTTGGGAGATATTACTAAGAAGAAAAGTTGAGCTAAGAGGTGCTGATATCGTATTTGCTGAAGTAATGGAGAAAATACCATATTCAGAGCAAATCAAAAGACAGTCTTTTGAGCGTTGGTACGCCCAAAACAATGATATGATTTTGCCAAGAAGCCGCAGGATGCAGGATGCGCTCTTCCAATATTTGTCAATTGCAACTCCATATGATAAAATTATTCGGCGAAAGAAAGCCCAAAAAGGAACAAAAACAGAACAAAAGAATTCGATGCTTAGATCATTCCTTTGTAACAACTTGTTCTCAGACGATTATAAGCAAGCGTTCGAAAGGTTGAGCGATGGGATGAAAGATATGTTTGGCATTGACAATCATGACGACTTAGAAGCATTGATTGACTTGCTAAAGAAAGAAATTGATTATACTGAAATAAAAAATATATCTATATATGATAAGAACTAAACGTGAATCTTTGGAACTGTTCATCAAAGAACAACTCATCGGCCCTGGCGGTTGTAAGGGGCTGTATTCCTTGAAGTCAGGCTCTTCTGTCAGTGAAGAAACAGATTTTTCGGGAGAAGTGGTAAGTACAACTCCTGGTTCAATTTACAGTTCAGCTATATTGTTTCCTTTCAAAAAAGAAATTAAGACCGGTGACGCTTCCAAACAAGTAAATACGGATACGGAATCCGAAGCAATAGAAACGCCAGATGAAAATTACGAGCAAGAAAATGAACTTGAAGAAATAATTGATAACTTTCAGAATGAAGACGAGGATCTGAATTCTTTGAGTAGAAGGTTCCCTTCTTCAATGGGAATATCATGTTGTTTAGATTCTAGTTTCGCCAATGACAATGAATTGAAAATTGTTGTTTCAGGTCGCTATTACACAAAATTAGAACAACACACACAGCTTGAAGTCATAATCGAAGAACAGGAAGCTTTTGAGGCTTTTTTCAGGAAGAATGCTGCCATGTTTAATGAATGGTTTGAGTTAAAGGGAGACAAACTATCATTACGCCGAACGATTCCGCAAGCACAATTGAAAACTTATAAAGAAAGTCTAAGAGCACTCAACATTCAAATAACAGCAGAGATAGCAAAAAATCCTGATGGGAGTTTTGATACGATTTTCAATAATCCAACTTTCAAGGAACAGTATAGATTTTTTAGTTCTTACAAAGAACGATTATTCAAGAATATTTCTTCATTAAAAGAAAATAATGCATATTTTACAGCCCAAGAAGTTGAGACAATCAAAAAACGAATAGAAACGATAGAGCGATATGAGACATTTTTTTCGTACTTCGAAGACTTAATTTCCATTTGTGACAGTCGGAATTTTGGTTATTGGGTAGAACATCCTTTTTCAAAAGAGATTGATTTGAGTTCGGTAAGGTTAAAGATCTCGTCAGAGGATGGTAAAGTTATTTATTCACCAAAAAAGAATAAATGTCTCAAAGATATTATTGCTGTCAAAATTAGTGACAATATACAACTTTCTCTCTCTGCCTGGTTACAGTTGATTAAGACTAAAGATAACCGAACTTACTTGAAGATATTGCTAAACAATTCTTCGACAGAAGTAACGACCGACGGACAACATTATTATTCCATCGTGTCAGAGACGGTAAACGAAAGATGTTTCTTTGGGACTAAAATAGAAGCAATAAGCAAGCATCTTTGTCCTTATAAAAGTTTGCAATCTGATAGTCTTGATGACAAGGAAGCTCACAATCTTAATTTTCTTTATCGCAGAGTTGAGGATTATGGTGTTGGACATCTTTGTTCTGTTGACTGGAAGAAAGATGAGGATGGAGTGATGCATGTCTTTTCGGAGTTTATGCCGAGTATTGAAACGCCAGATGTTGAGCCTGTTCCACGAGACAAGTCTTGTGAAGTGGCTGGACAGAACGGATATGTTTTACCCAAGCCTTATCTTGAAGATAGTCAATGCCTTCAGTTTAAATGGTTGTCATTCTTTTCAGAAACTTCTGATGAAAAGATTTTGAGTGGTTTGTTGGAGTTCGTGTCTACATACAAAATATGGATTGAGACACAACGAGATAGTATCAGTGAACTGAAAGATTACGAAACTGCTACTCAAAATGTTGATGCTTGTGAGACGGATTACGAAAGAATGAAACATAATGTGATGGAATTCTTGTCTGACTCAGCTAAGATGAAAGCATTTAGAACCATGAATGCAGCGATGTTTATGCAATTGTGGCACAACAAGAAAGAAAATCAAAAAAAGGTTAGAGATGAAGAATCTATTTTGGATTTCAATTTCTACAGAAAGGCTACAGACAACATATTCCCCAAAGTTGAACATGCAGCTTGGAGACCATTCCAGTTGGCGTTTATTCTTTTGAATCTTGATGGCATATTTAAGAGTCAAAGTGATGTCTCTTGGGCAAAACGCAATGAATTGGTCGATTTAGTATGGTTCCCGACAGGTGGTGGCAAGACGGAAGCTTATTTGGGTTTGATTGCCCTTACAATTATCAATCGCCGCTTGACTTGTGGAGAAGCGGGTTATGGCGTAACGGCTATTATGCGATATACGTTACGATTGCTGACTACCCAGCAGTTCCAAAGAGCACTGCGTTTGATTCTTGCTTTAGAGCAAATTCGTCTATGGGAAATAGATTACTACAATCTTGGTAAAGAACAGATTTCAATAGGACTGTTTGTTGGTGACCAATCACTGCCTAATTCGTTAAAAGACCTGAAAGAAGAATGTCGCAAATGGGAAAGCAGAACTGAATCTGGAAATAACAGCAAAATTCCATTGGATGTTTGCCCTTGGTGTGGTTCTAAACTGACACACGAGACAAGTCGAAGTAGTGGTGTGAAGTTTTTCTGCAAAAATATTTTCTGTACTTATGATGTGGAAAATGCGGTGATTCCTGTCAGGTTATGTGATGACGATATCTACATAAATCCTCCTACACTGTTGTTTGGTACAGTAGATAAATTCGCCCAATTGGCTCACAAGGTTAATACTTATAATACTTCTGCAAGTAAGGATTCCAGGCGTTTGTTTGGTCGTGGCGCGAATTGGCAAAAACTACCTCCAGATCTTATCATTCAGGATGAGTTACACTTACTTCTAGGTCCGTTGGGTTCTGCTGTCAGTTTGTATGAATGTGCTATCGACCAACTTTGCACGAGAAAAGAGGGAGACTTAACAATTCGTCCGAAGATTATTTCATCAACTGCTACAACTCGTAATACGGCTTTGCAGGTTCGTGCCCTCTACGATAGAGGAATAAGCATTTTTCCTAAGAATGGTATTGACTATGATGACTCTTTTTTTGCTTTCTACAAACGATGCAAAAAAAAGGGAGACGAAGATTGGTCGTTTGTATCAAAGCGCAGGTATATTGGAGTGATGCCAACAGGCAGAACACAGATGACGACACAGATGAGGCTTGCTGCTATTCTGTTTGTCCATCGTGCAATTTTTGAGAAAGAGAATTTGGCTAAGTTGAACGACAAAGATTTTATCAAAGCAGCCGATTACTATTTCACTACCATTTCTTATTTCAATAGTTTGAAAGAGGTTGGCAAAACGGATGCACAGTTCTACATGGAATTTACTAAATACACTCGTCGTCTTTACAAACGTGTGATGCGTTACTCCAATATGCTAGAATGTTTCTATGCATATAACGAACGTTTTTCCAAATCAGAACTTACAGGGCGACTTTCTGGAAACGATGCAGTTGCAGAATTGAATAAGGTTCAGTCAATAAGTTGGAGTCCAGAACATCGTTTTCCTTATCAAGAGGGGGGAAATTGGCAACAGGCAATCAAACCTGATGATTTCATCCTTGCCACAAATATGATTTCTGTTGGTCTTGATGTATCAAGATTTAACACCATCATAATGAACTCAATGCCGAGAAATATTGCTGAATACATTCAGGCAAGTTCTCGGGTTGCACGAGAAAAGGAAGGACTAGTGCTGACTTTGCATAATCCTTTCCGTTCTAGAGACGTATCACATTTTGAGAAGTTTAGGGAATTCCATGAGAAGCTTTACTACTATGTTGAGCCTATCTCAATCACTCCATTCTCTCATAAGTCTGTAGAAAAATATTTACCATTATTCATTGGCGCATATGTGAGACATCTATACCCAACTTTAGCTGATAATAAATCTGCAGGCAATATAGACATGGTTAAGATAGGGGAAATTGAAAAGAAAGTTAAGAAATATTTTGCTGGGCGTTTGGAGAGGACAGCAGAACTCTCGGGCATTGAACGTGAATTGCTGACAAAAGATTTGTTTGACTATATATGTTTGATGGTTCATGAAATGTTGGAACAATGGATAAAAAAGAAAGAAGAATCGCAAGATTTGGTTTATATAAAGAATCGTTTGGGACGAGACCAGCAAGCTACGCCATTATATTCCTCTACAGAGGATTATGATGAAATTCGACAGCAGAACAAATGGAAAGTTCCTACTGCGTTAAGAATTCTTGAACCAGAGGCTGTAATCCACATTATCAAATAAAAATTATGGATATTAATAACAAAAAACAATATAATCAAGGAATTGGCAAATATAAGATTTTGTCTTCAACTGCGGGCGTAGGTTCTCTAGTCACAACAAAATGGGGAGGATTCATTATGCCGTTGAGTATTTCTGATTGGCAATTTATTAAAACGCTATCAGCAGAAATCACTAAACCAGAGAATGCAAATCATACGCTGCAGCAGCTAGGGAATTTGGCTGGCGTTGAGATAATTGATGATACTCGTTTCGTAGAGTTCTTGAAGCAAAAGAAGCAGATGACTGCATTAAAATGTTTTATCGCTGTACCTCATATTCAATTGGATAAGTTCAATCAGATTGATAAATCAGAACATCCGATTTATAAAAAGAAACAAGACTTGGGAGTAGAGCTTAAGGATGAAATGTTTGTAATTCCAGCCATCAATTTCCCTAAGTGGTTTATTTCTTCTAAGAATTATGAATTAAAGTCAATTGACGATTGGGCTGAAATTTGGAAGACGGAAAGATGTAACGATGGTAAAATGGATTATTTTGCCCCTCCTAGAGATCCTTACAAAAAGACTTTCCGCACTTTTAAGAAATCTATGCTAACGGACAAGACTGTTTATGACTTGCTTAAACCTGTTCCGATGGTTTTAATTTGTCCTAACGGTCATATTTCAGATATCCCTTGGTATCAGTATTTTTGTGCTAAACTTGCGGGCGAGAAAATAGACCGACCAGAAGGTTTTGAGCTGTTTAATTATGATTACGTATCCTGTCCAAAGTCTCCTGATGAAAAACACAATCTCCAATGGATTACAAACCGGAACCAAGGTGAATCTTGGGGAACTCTCAAATGCTCACATTGTCAGCGCACAGTCAGTTTGGCTGGTATTATGAACATCAAGCCTTTCTGCCGTGGAGAACGTCCTTGGGATTCTGAAAACAGACGAGAGATTTGTATGAGTGGACATGACCGAACTATCATGCAAATGGCTTTAGTAACAAGTAATAGTATTTACTACGCCAATAGCCTAAGCAGTCTTTATATTCCAAACGAATATATTGAGAAGCCAGAAGGACAACTATCTGCTGAAGCAAATAAGATGCTGAAAAAGATAGAAGAAAAGATTTATCCAAGATACGAACACCGCACAGAAACTCCTTCTAGAGATGATTTTTGGCAAAAAATGTTTGAAAACAGTGATACTTTGAGAGATGCTGCGGATGACGACGATATTGAGTTAAGCGAAAGCGATTGGAATGAAATAAAGCAGTCATTCGTAAATCCGGATGAAACAAAGGAAGTTGACGTTTTGGCAACATATCGCCTCAATGAATATCAAGTATTTGCCAAGAACTCAAAAACTCCAGGAGATAAACCCGGACTGCACTTTAGAGATATAGACCTTCCTGATTATTTAAAAGAGTATTTTACAAAGATCCAAACAATAGATACGTTAGCTGTAACTACAACCCAACTAGGATTTAGCCGAGTTTCTATGCCATCACCAAAGATTGTTAGTGAAAAAGTCGTTTACCCTGACGAACAAATAAAGCCAATCTATGCAAGCAACAAAGAAGATGTACTTGTTTTACCAGCTAACCAACTATTTGGTGAAGGAATATTTTTTATGTTTAACGAAGAGAAAGTGAATCAGTGGGCTAAACGCCATAATTTGGACGAATACTACCAATGCAATCTTAACGATGATGACATGAGTAAATTTATGTCTGATGAAATGGATCAATATGGTAGAGCCCGTTTCTATCTTCTCCATACTTTCTCCCACATAATTATGAAAGAAATGGAATTCTCATGCGGTTATCCAACTGCCAGTTTAAATGAACGCCTTTACTATTCAGATCAGATGTGCGGTGTTCTCATATACACTGCTGACGGAGCAGAGGGCAGTATGGGTGGGCTCGTATGGCAAGGACAACCTCACTTGATTGCAAATATCATCAAAACAGCCATGAATCGAGCTCTTAACTGCTCATCAGATCCAATGTGCTGGGAAAACGAAGATGGTCTTAATCGCGCTTCTTGTTTCTCCTGCACCATGATTTCTGAAACATCATGTGAACAACGTAATCTCGGTTTGGATCGTCGCGCACTTGTAGATGGAAGATTTGGATATTTCAAAGAAACAATAGGTTAATAGACACAAATTATAAGCTTCCAGTAAGTACCCGTATAAAATTGTGATTCTATATTATACGGGTACTAAAAGGGAAGTTTACATTACACCTGTCTCAAATCAAACGCATAACTATAATCAATCAAGCTATGCTGTTTTTCATTTTGACGCCACGCTTCTTCAGCATGACTCATTTCTGAAATTTCATTAGCCTTACTCTTCTCAAAATGAACTAATACACATTGTAAAACCTCTAATTCTTCAACTGTAAATAAAGATTGTTCAAATTGCTCAACAGTTGTAATTATACTTCCAGAATAACCATTTCCCAAATTTATGATTTCCTTTTTTAATCCGTCCAAGTTCTCATATATAGTACTATAACGCACAGGAACAGGCCCATAACTTATAGCTTGGTATTGTAACCCGCTAATACCTTTACCATATTTCTTATAGGAAAGAAAATCAGAATAAAATAATAATTTATTTAGTTTTGTTTCAAAAACTCCTTGTAATGCAGATGCAAAAAAGACAATAATCTGCTTAACCTTCTCGGGAATGACAGAAGCATACCCATTCATACTTGAACGTAAAGACAAATGGTTGTGAAATATAAATTCATTTATTTTATTCTCAAAACAGGAATTATTTAATAACAGTTCCTTTACCCTTTTTTCAATTTTAAGTATCTCATCATTGGGAAACTGATTTTGAGCAAGTTTCAGAATTTCCAAAAAGAAATGAGGATCTTTCAAAGCTGAAATCATTTTTCCATTAGACACACTAGGCATCTCTCCTTCTTCGTATTTTCTATATTGGTTATCGCCAAAACCTAAAAGTTTAGACATTCGAAGTGCAGATATACCATATAATTCCCGGACCCTTTTTATTTCATCCGGAAATGGTATCGCATATTTCTGACGATACAAATTATAAACTTGATTCATATTCAGTTGATCAAGTTCAGTTGTAGTAAACTCTTCATTTGTATCCTTACATCTATAAAAATGATATACTATCTCAAAATTGTCTTTTCGAAATTCAAATGATTGCTTCTCATGACACAATGCAGCGTCACCACCTGTAAACGGACTTTTCATAACTTCTACTTTTTATTTTTGAAAGGATGTTCTATTTTTCTCTCTGCCAAATGAAAGGAGACACAGATTGGAGAATTTGCTCCAGTACCTTTACTTATTTTGATATAAACCTCCTTTTTATCTACGGACTTGCCAAACTCCCAAAGTTCTCCCATATAATTCAACTTATCTTCCGTAGGACCTTTATAATAGTCCTCAACTGTCAAAGACATTATTATCTTTTCACGCATAATTGCCGAAATCTCCAAATCAAGCAAAGCTTGCATATTCTTCTTTCTATCTATGCGAAAGATAATCCCGAAAACCCTAGCCTTATCTTTAAATTCTTTCAAGAATTTATCGACTGTTTCTATATCCATATCTAAAATATCTTTATGCAAAGATATGAATAATGTAGTATAATGCAACAAATATTCAACTTTAAAGTTGAAAAAAGAACTATTAAAAGACTATATATTCAAGATATATTGATATTAGTCCGAAAAATTCAACTCGAATCTATTTTCCTTCCTTCACAAAATTAAACACCATAAGAACAATAAAGATCTGACGATTCCATACTAAACTCGAAATATTTTCACTACATTCACAGCATGAAATGCAGAATTATACTCGAACTATTAGCAATTCTCTTTTTTACAGGATGTTATAACAGAGAACAGATTTCCCGGCTTGACGAGGCGGAAGCACTGTTACAAAATAAGCCGGATAGTGCCTTAACAATATTACAACAACTCAAATCGGAAGGCAGCCAGGCTGAACAGGCCAGGTATGCGTTGCTTTATTCAGAGGCTTTAGACAAAAATCATATCAAAGCAACGAATGATTCGCTGATTCGCCGGGCTTGGGAGTATTACAAACATCATCCCAAAGATTTACGCCGCCAATGCAAGACTCTCTATTATTGGGGAAAAGTCAAACTGCGCGCAGGAGACAAACCGGGAGCGTTACGCCTTTACCTGAAAGTTGAAGAGAAACTGAAGGATACCAATGAGCCTTATTATGCAGGGCTTTTATACAGTCAAATCGGTGAAGTGTATTATGACCAGATGAACTATAGCCGGGCTTATCATTATTTTCGTGAAGCTCGCAATAACTTCCGGCAGACTGATAACACTCGTGAAGAAACAGAGGCAACTCTCGATATGGCAGCCGCAACTTTCAATTCAAAAGATATGGAGAAAGCCATGCGACTCTATTCTGCCGCACTCGATTTGGCTGATGAGCACAAGTACAATAAGTTAGCCAAAGCCAGTCTCACCAATCTTGCTTCTCTCTATGTGGTGTCAGGCAAGAAACAAATTCCCCATGACCTGCTGCAACGTATCGAACTTTCTGCCCGGCAAGATACACTATACGGATATCATACATTAGTAGATGTGAATCTACTGAAAAACCGTATAGACAGCGCACGCTACTATCTGGCTCTTGCAGAAACACATTCCACCGATATACGTGACATGGCAGACCTGCAATACACCGCTTATCGGATTGAAGCGCAGGCCAGAAACTTCGAGAAAGCAACCGAGAAGATACATCATTATATCTATCTGACTGACTCGCTGACACGCTCGAATATGCAATTCTCCGCCGGTATGGTGGAACGTGACTATTTCAAGGAACGCTCCAAATTCGCCGAATACCGGATGAAGAACCGTACTACCTGGGAAATTGCCGTAGCAAGTATTATTTTTCTAATAATAGGAGTAGCATACTACATCATCCGTCAACGCCTGCGCCTGCAACGCGAACGTACCGACCGCTACCTGCTATTAGCGGAAGAAGCCAACACCCAATACAAAACCCTGACAGAACACATGGAAGGACAGCGCAATGCGGAAAGCTATTTAAAAGGTTTGGTAGCTTCACGTTTTGACATCATTGACAAACTGGGAAAGACTTACTATGAACGTGAGAATACCGCATCACAACAAGCGGCCATGTTCCACGAAGTGAAACAGATTATCACCGATTTTGCAGAGAACAATGCAATGTTCCAAGAACTGGAACTTATCGTAAATACCTGCCATGATAATGCAATGGAGAAGTTGCGGAATGATTTTCCGTCAATGAAAGAAGCTGACATACGACTGCTTTGTTATATTTTTGTAGGTTTCTCGCCACAAGTAATCAGTTTGTTTATGAAAGATACGGTAGCTAATGTATATGCTCGCAAGTCCCGGCTCAAATCACGTATCAAATCGGCAGAAACGGCCAATAAAGAGTTGTTTTTAGCACTTTTCGGATAGGTGTTAGACCTGTGTTAGAAATCTTAGAATACATCTTTCATAATCCATTGAATATCAATACACTTTAAATCAAATTGTTAGATTTGCGAGATTGCATCACAACCCGAATTTGATGCAATCTTATTACTTTTGCATTCGAAAAATTAGAAAAAAGAAAAGATTATGAAGAATATTGTTATTCTATTAAGCGCCATGCTTTTCATGGTAGCATGCGAAAAAGGAAACGAAGAAATGAAAGAAGCAAAAGTAGTGGTATCCGTTTATGATGAGAATGGAAAAATTGCAACGGGCGTTCCCGTAAAAATGTATAATGAAAAGGATTATAAGGTTTTTGAAAAAGATAATTTAACTTTGCCAACTGCAATCATACAGACAAATGAAAGTGGTATGGCCACCTTTGTACTGCCACGAGAGGAATGGTTTGCAACGCAGTCGCAACGGTTCCTGACATTTGTGGTACAAGAAGGGGGCGGCCCTGACAACTATCAGATATGGTCTTCCGGCAAAACCGTAGAAGCCGGAAAAGCCGTAAAAGTAGAAATACGTTTAACCCAATTCCCTAACTAAGCCTTTATCACATGAAGCAAACTAGACTTTATATAATTACAACACTTTGCCTGCAAATGGTTCTGGGAGCAATATTACTAAGTTGCAGCACCGAAAATGACGAATACAAGAAAGATTCACCTTCGGCAGCAAATCCTGTTGAACCCATAGGGGCTTCACTTGAAGATTTCTCCATAGAACAATTGCCCGCAAAAACAATTTATGCATTAGGAGAGAATATAGACTTAACCGGCCTTAACGTGACAGGCAAGTATGATGACGGGAAACAACGCCCCGTAAAGGTTACCTCGGAACAGATCAGTGGTTTCTCATCATCTGTCCCTGTCGATAAACAGGAAGTAACCATAACAATAGAAGGAAAACAGAAAAGCTTCTCCGTGCACATTTCTCCTGTCCGTGTAGAAAACGGAGTATTGACGGAAATATTGAAAGGATACAATGAAATCATACTCCCTAATAGTGTGAAATCAATTCCTAAAGACGCCTTTAGGAATAGCCAAATAGCAAAGGTAGTACTCAATGAAGGACTAAAATCGATTGGAGATATGGCTTTCTTCAATTCAACCGTCCAGGAAATTGTGTTTCCATCAACCTTGGAGCAGCTTAAAGAAGACATCTTCTATTATTGCTACAACCTGAAAAAAGCAGATCTAAGCAAGACTAAAATCACTAAACTTCCTGCCAGTACATTTGTATATGCAGGTATTGAAGAAGTGTTGTTACCCGTGACACTAAAAGAAATCGGATCGCAGGCATTCCTCAAGACCTCTCAATTGAAAACCATCGAGATTCCGGAGAATGTAAGCACCATTGGTCAGGAAGCATTCCGGGAAAGTGGTATTACGACAGTGAAGTTACCCAACGGTGTTACAAACATAGCAAGCAGGGCTTTTTACTACTGCCCGGAATTGGCGGAAGTGACCACCTACGGGAGTACTTTCAATGATGACCCCGAAGCTATGATCCACCCCTATTGTCTTGAAGGATGTCCGAAATTGGCTCGCTTCGAAATACCTGAAAGTATTCGGATATTGGGACAGGGATTACTGGGTGGTAATAGGAAAGTGACCCAATTAACCATTCCGGCAAACGTCACACAGATTAATTTTTCGGCTTTCAATAATACAGGTATTAAAGAAGTAAAGGTAGAAGGGACAACACCTCCGCAGGTATTTGAAAAAGTATGGTACGGATTTCCGGATGATATTACCGTCATTCGTGTTCCTGCCGAATCTGTGGAAAAATATAAGAACGCAAATGGTTGGAGGGATTTCACAAACAAGATAACAACGTTCTAACAGTTCTCCAGTTTTTCGATTATAATCGAATAAAGTTGGTTTAATATCGACTTTTCCGGTTATAATCGAAATAACTTAAGAAAACACTATATTTTCGATAATAGCCGGAAAAATCAGTACTATTAGTTTATCTATTTAAATCTCCCCATTCACCCCCAAGCCGAACAGAGCAAAATCGCCCAGGCAAGGATCATCCGGAAAGACCTCTGCCAATGCAGTCGTTATCTGACGGGCATTTTTCAGAGAAAAAGTTTCCGTATCCGTCAACTTGAAATAATGTGCTACCCGGCATACATGTGTATCTAAAGGAACAATCAAATCTCTGCGATCAAAACTTTCCCAAATCCCCAAATCGACCTCCGAATCCCGACGAATCATCCAACGCAAAAACATATTCAGTTTCTTTTGAGGACTTTTGGCAGAAACTTCAAGAAATGCACATAACTTTTCCATTGGTATTCCGGGATATAACATCAAAGCTTCCTCCAGACTTTCAAACTGTGTATAAGCTATATATAATCGCCGAAAGTATCCATAAAAATCAGCATACGACAACATCCGATAAAAGCTATTGGTTGCTCCTGAAGGAAAATCCTTCTCCCACTGGCAGGACAATACATACTGATAAGGCGAATCTCCCATTAGCCCGTGCAATTCGTCCGCTTTCTTCAAGATCTGTTTGCGATTGCCAAAACTCATAATCGCCGTCAGCAAACCGCTGACTTCGATATCCTGTTTCAGCGTATAACGATGGGGAAACTGCACCGGATCGCTTTGTATAAAGTCTGCGCGATGATACATCTCCGCACACATTAAAAGTTTATTCTTTATATCTTCAGTCATTTCGAGAAAGTATCAAGTATTGAAAGTACAAAAATACATATTCTAGTTGGATTTCCTCTTTAAGTAAATGACGGATTGTATCCCTAATAAAATAACAAAGAGATATTCTGCCGTCATATACACAGTCAGAGAAGCATGAAAACATTCACTTAACAGATACAGATAAATCAAATATACAAGAATGGTGATTAACTGGAAGATAAAGGCGAGCTTCGTCTTTCCTGTACCGGTAACAGCATTGATATAAACATATCCGGGCAGTGCAAAAGCATAATTCAACAGCATAACTATAAAAGGATAGAAAGCTAGTCTCACCAGATTATCGTTATTCGTATAAAATCCGATAACCCATTGGTTACCCCAAAGAGCCATAACTATCAATGGACCCCCCACGGCATAACCCAACCTAAGAACTTTATGGCAAACGGGAAAAAGTTCCTTCCCCTGCCCCGCCCCAATTAGATTGCTGACTAATGAACCAGTAGTGGATGCAAAAGAGTTGACAATCACAAAAAAGACGGTAGAAACACTACGAGTAATATTGGAAATAGCAAGCTCTGTCCTTCCCAGATGCTCGATAGCAACGAAGAACAGAAACCAGGGAGCAACGCTGACAAAAGAGTGAAGCATACTCCATATAGATATCCTCAACAACTTTATTAACACTTTCCCATCATAAACGACCTTCAGCCCATATTTCACTTTATCTACCCTCACCCACATATATAATAGGAGTACGATAAAAGCTCCGAACTCTGCCAAAGAAGAAGCCATCGCCGCCCCGGATATACCCAGATTCAGTTTGAATATCAGCAGATAGTTAAAAGGAATATTGATACAGATAGCCATGATAGCTGCCACGGACAATGCTTTGGTCGTTGTTATCCCTACCAGAAAAGACCGGAAAGCTAAAAAAGGAAATGAGAATAACAAACCGAAGCTACGCCAATCCAGATAATGAATCACTGCCTGATAAATTTCATCCGAAGTTATCAACCGGCACAGGATCAAGGGAGAAGCCAAATGGAGCAATAGGCAAAGAATGACTGCCATCCCCGACAGGAAATATACTCCCTGAAAAAATGTACGTCCCGTCTCTTTATAATGTTGTTCCCCATTTCTCCGGGCAATCATCACCTGCAGCCCGATGCTGAATCCGAAGCCCAGCATATAAACAGCTAAATAATAGATTCCGGCAAGCGCAGAAGCTCCCAGTTCGACTTCTCCCACATGCCCCAGGAAAATAGCGTCGGTAATATTGATTAATTGTTCCATCAGAATGCTCATCATCACAGGAAAGTTGATGAGCCATATTTGCTTATATGTATAATTCATTGCTCAACTTAAAAATAACACGATACGGTATACCACATCATAGCAGCACACAGTTCCGTAAATTTATAAAAATGGATATAAAACTCTTTGGCAGGCGAGTAGTTGCCTGTCGGATAGCTGAATAGCCCTGTTAGAAATGATGCTATTCGTTGAGCGTAGCTATATGCAGAGTTTCATAAATGGATGAATATTGCTGGTTTATCAATCAATTACGCAACAAAGATAAGAAATCTTATTTTCATATCCCAATGTGGTATGGTATTAGCAGATTACTTATAGTAAAGAAATGTATTAAAAACATTGATTGCAACATTAACAGATTGATTTATACAGATATACCATATTCTAAAGCTAAGGAATGATTCTTAAATATCTTTCTCTTTTGAAAAAAGGCATATCATTTTGAAAAGAGTAGTAACCAATAAATAACCAGATAACAATGAAAGTTTGTAAATTCGAGAAAATTAAAGATGAGGATGAAATGAAGCAAGTAATCAATTGTATCCAGAAAGAACATCCTTATGTAGCTGTAGTCCCTATATTGGCACAATTACAGGAGTGGTTACAGGCTATTTCCATCAGTTGGTTTCACGAAGAAGATGAAGCTTCTCATACCACAGTCAATGCCATCGAAGCATATTGCTGTACCCTTGCCAATCATCTCATTACAGATTCGCACTTAAATCAGGAAATTAAAAACCGGATTCTGGAGTGTATAAAGAAAATACATATACTTGTAGAAGACAAAGCAGATTTACTGATTGATAAAATGATAAAAGCGGAAATATACGGATTATCCAGCGATTTATTCACTTATTGCTTACGTCAACAGGGTCTTCGTGCCCAAACATTAGATACCGGCAAACTTATACAGATCAACCTGGAAAGAAAGCCGGATATCCCATATATTCAGGAATCTATCCAACAATACATTGACGAGAACCGGAATGTGGATATTTTTATCGCCCCACTTTCCATTTGCAGGAATGTGTATGGTGAAATAGACTTTATGAGCGAACAACGCAATGATTACTATGCAACAGTGCTTGCCACCCTATTCAAAGCGGACGAAATACTGTTATCCACCCCTATCAACCATATCTACGCAAACCGGAATTGCCTGCGAGAACAACATTCACTAACTTACATAGAAGCCGAACAACTGATTAACAGCGGAGTACACCTGCTCTACGCAGATTGTATCACCCTTGCGGCACGCTCCAATATAGTTATCCGCCTAACCGATATACACGATCTGTCAACAGAACGACTCTATATATCTTCCCATGACACAGGCAACAGTGTCAAGGCCATCCTCTCACAGGATTCGGCTACCTTTGTACGTTTTACCTCATTAAATGTATTGCCCGGATATTTGTTTATGGGTAAGATATTGGAAGTTATCAACAAATATCAAATCAATGTCATCTCAATGGCCTCATCCAATGTATCCATCTCGATGATGCTGACAGCCAGCCGGGACACCCTGCGAATCATTCAAAGGGAACTACATAAATATGCCGAAATGGTTATGGACGAAAATATGTCTGTAATACATATCATCGGCTCCCTTCATTGGGAACGCACACAAGTAGAAAGTCATATTATGGATACTATCAAAGATATCCCCGTATCTCTCATTTCTTATGGAGGAAGCGATCATTGTTTCACACTATCTGTACATACCACAGATAAAAACAGACTGATTAGTTCGCTATCCAGACAATTTTTCGAGAGTCAGTGCGCAGCCTGATTCAAAGCCGGATAAAAAGAGACATCTGAAAGCCAAATAAAAAAATAAAGAGATGAAAATAGCTATTATAGGAGCCGGACACATAGGGAGTGCAATCGTCACTTGTCTGGCGCAAGGACATCTTTACAATGAGAAAGACATTATTGTCTCCAATCCAAACATTGATAAACTGGAGAGACTGCAAGAACATTTCCCTGCAATACACATAACGACCGATAACCAACAAGCCATATCGGAAGCCGAAGTAATCGTCCTCGCCATCAATCCCTGGAAAGTAGATGAAGTATTGTCCCCTCTACGTTTCTCGCGTACACAAATCCTCGTATCTCTTGTGTCCGGAGTATGTATCTCCCACCTGGCTCATTTGACAGAAGCCGAGATGCCTATCTTTCGGGCAGTTCCCAATATGGCCATTACAGAACGTTCCAGCCTCACTTTGATAGCTTCCCGCGGAACCGATAAAGAATATCAGCAATTAATAAAACAGATATTTGAAGAAGGAGGAAAATGCCTGTTCCTGCAAGAGAAACAACTAGATACCACTTCCGCATTAACCTCCAGCGGAATAGCTTTCGCCTTAAAATATATGCAAGCGGTTATGCAGGCAGGGATTGAGCTAGGAATTCCCGGCAAGGATGCCATGCAAATGGCAGCGTATAGCATGGAAGGAGCGACAGAACTGATTCTGAATCATAACACTCATCCATTGCTGGAAATAGAGAAAGTAACCACTCCGGGCGGAACCACTATAAAAGGATTGAACGAACTGGAGCACAAAGGCTTCACTTCTTCTATTATTCAAGCCATCAAAAGCAGTGCCACAACTTTGATTGACAAAGAGGAAGAAGATGCAAAAAATTTCCGATAGTCCTTATGGTATGGTTTCTCAAGTCCTTTTTGCCTATTTTGAAATGCTATATATCCCAAAGCCAGCATAAAAGGACTTAAGAAAATGTATGCTTAGATTTTATATTCCTCTATCTTCCGGTACAGGGTGGTAAGTCCGATTTTCAACAAACGGGCAGCTTCCGTTTTATTCCCCTTTGTATATTCCAAAACACGTGCAATATGTCTGCGTTCCATTGCGGCCAACTCAAAACTGCCTACACTATCATCCGAACATTCATAATGAGTGTTTTGGATTTCCAAAGGAAGATCACAAATATCCAGTCGCCCCCCTTCACACACAATCAGGCTACGCTCAATCACATTTCTCAATTCACGGATGTTCCCTTTCCACGGCTGTTGTTCCAGCGCTTCCAGAAAAGCGGGAGTCATCTCATTGATGGCATACGAAAGTTTTTCGGAGAAACTTTTGGCAAAAGCAGTTGCAAGAATTCTGATATCACCGGTACGTTCACGAAGCGAAGGAAGATGCACCTGAAAAACCGAAAGACGATAAAACAAGTCTTCACGGAAATGTCCTGCTTTGATCTCCTCCTGCAGGTTGCGGTTGGTAGCAGCAATGATACGCACATTGACTCTTGTCGGCTTGGTATCACCGATCTTTATATATTCTCCTGTTTCAAGGATACGCAGTAACTTTGCCTGCAATTCGAAAGCCATCTCTCCGATTTCATCCAGAAAGATCGTTCCGTTATTAGCTTCTTCAAAAAGTCCTTTCTTATCCTTCAGCGCACCGGTAAACGAGCCAGCCTTATGTCCGAACATCTCGCTTTCGAGCAGTTCTTTACTGAAAGACGAACAGTTGACCGCCACAAAATTCTGTTTGCTCCGTTTACTACTATAATGTATAGCTTGCGCAAAGACTTCCTTTCCTGTTCCTGTTTCCCCCGTCAGTAATACGGGAACATCTGTCACAGACACTTTCTGCGCCAGAGATACAGCCTCTTTCAACACCTTTGACTCACCCAGAATAGAATCGAACGAGTACATCTGCCCGACTTTCTTTTCCAGTTTTTCCAAACGGACATTCATCTTTGCTTTCTCCACGGCACGGCTGATTAAAGGAATAATCTTGTTATTATCATCTCCTTTCGTTATATAATCAAATGCACCGTTTTTAATAGCCTGCACCCCGTCGGGAATATTGCCGTGAGCAGTAAGAAGAATCACCTCTACATTGGGAGCTATTTTCTTGATATTCAACACCAGATCTACTCCGTTTCCATCAGGAAGAAAAACATCGCATAAAGCTACGTCGGGCGATTGAATTTCCAGTTGTTTGAGGGCAGCTTTGCAATCACCTGCCTGACACACTTCATAGCCCTCAAGTTCCAGCATACGATCTAAAAGGCTGCGAATCTGGACTTCATCGTCAATAATAAGAATTTTATTCATACAATTTGTCTACATTAAATAGAAGAATGAAAAACAGGGTGCGCAAATATAGTTTTTTTATCTGAATCCATGAACATTTCTTCAATACAGTTTGTTTTTTCCACAGGAAACTATTTACACTATAAACAGATGAAAATAATTATTATTGGGGGAGTTGCAGGAGGAGCTACCACTGCTGCCCGAATCAGACGAGTAGATGAAACAGCAGAAATTATCCTTTTGGAAAAAGGAAAGTATATATCATACGCCAATTGCGGCCTTCCTTATTATATAGGAGGAGTGATAGAGGAACGGGATAAATTGTTCGTGCAAACGCCCGAAGCCTTCTCTACACGCTTCCGCGTGGATGTACGTACAGAAAACGAAGCGATTTTCATTGACCGGAAAAGAAAGACAGTGACCATCCGGCAAAGCAGTGAAGACACTTATGAGGAGAGCTACGATAAATTAGTTATCTCCACCGGAGCTTCCCCGGTGCGTCCTCCTCTTCCGGGAATCGACCTTAGCGGAATCTTCACGTTAAGGAATGTCACCGACACGGATCGGATCAAAGAATATATCAAGAGCCACGCTCCGCGAAAAGCCGTTATCGTAGGAGCCGGATTTATCGGTCTGGAAATGGCAGAAAACTTACATACACAGGGAGCGAAAGTGTCGATTGTTGAAATGGGCAATCAAGTGATGGCTCCTATCGACTTCTCGATGGCATCGCTCGTCCACCAGCACTTGATGGATAAAGGAGTCAATCTTTATCTGGAACAAGCCGTCGCCTCTTTTAGCCGGGAGGGAAAAGGGTTGAAAGTAACGTTCAAAAATGGTCAGTCCATTTCTGCCGATATCGTTATCCTGTCGATCGGAGTACGCCCGGAAACCAGTCTGGCACGAGCTGCCGAACTGACTATCGGCCCTGCAGGAGGTATTGCCGTGAATGATTACCTGCAAACGTCTGATGAATCGATTTATGCCATCGGTGACGCAATCGAGTTCCGCCATCCGATCACCGGAAAACCCTGGCTCAACTATCTTGCCGGACCTGCCAACCGTCAGGGACGCATCGTTGCAGACAACGTTCTCGGGGCAAAAATACCTTACGAGGGTTCTATCGGCACTTCAATCGCCAAAGTTTTCGACATGACCGTTGCTTCAACCGGTTTACCCGGCAAGCGCCTCCGCCAGGAAGAGATAGATTATATGTCATCTACCATCCATCCCGCCTCTCATGCCGGCTACTATCCGGATGCCATGCCGATGAGTATCAAAATCACTTTCGACAAAAAGACGGGAAGATTGTACGGCGGGCAAATCGTCGGTTACGACGGAGTGGACAAACGGATTGACGAACTCGCCCTTGTCATCAAACACGAGGGAACGATCTACGACCTGATGAAAGTGGAACAAGCGTACGCTCCTCCGTTCTCTTCGGCCAAAGATCCGGTAGCACTGGCAGGATATGTAGCTGAAGATATCATCACAGGCAAAACTAATCCTGTGTATTGGAGAGAATTGCGAGACATTGAAATGGAAAATAAGTTCCTGCTGGATGTCCGCACCCCGGACGAATATTCTTTAGGCAGCCTACCGGGTGCCGTAAATATTCCGCTGGATGAGCTTCGTGACCGGCTGGCCGAACTGCCGAAAGATAAAATGATTTATACCTTCTGCGCTGTCGGACTACGGGGGTATCTTGCCTACCGGATATTGACTCAACATGGATTTGACAAGGTGCGTAATCTCTCGGGAGGACTGAAGACTTATCGGGCTGCCACTGCTCCGATTATCATACGCGAAGAAAATGGAAATGAAATAGACGAATCACCCGAACAACAGGGAGGTAGTCCCCAAGTTGGGCAACCTGCGGTTGCTAAGGTTTCGGATACCACGGTTACTGCCACGGCTGCCGTCACCGCCGATGCCCAGGCAAACCCCGCTAAAACAGTTCGGGTAGACGCCTGCGGATTACAATGTCCCGGCCCGATTTTGAAAATGAAGAAAACAATGGATACACTGGCTTCAGGCGAACGGGTAGAAATCACCTCAACCGATCCGGGATTTCCGCGTGACGCTGCTGCATGGTGCAGTTCAACGGGCAATCAACTGATTTCGAAAGACAGCTCCGGAGGAAAATCTGTTGTTGTCATAGAAAAAGGAGAACCAAAATCATGCAATATTGTTACTTCATGTGAGGGCAAAGGAAAAACCTTCATCATGTTTAGTGATGATTTGGATAAAGCCTTGGCTACTTTTGTACTGGCAAACGGCGCAGCAGCTACAGGACAAAAAGTCACCATCTTCTTTACTTTCTGGGGACTGAACGTCATCAAGAAGTTGCACAAACCGGAAACCGAAAAGGATATTTTCGGAAAAATGTTTGGCATGATGCTGCCTTCCAGCTCCAAAAAGCTGAAACTTTCTAAGATGAGTATGGGCGGAATAGGCGGAAAAATGATGCGGTATATCATGAACAAAAAAGGGATTGATTCACTGGAATCCCTGCGCCAGCAAGCGCTGGAGAATGGTGTGGAATTTATCGCTTGCCAGATGTCAATGGACGTGATGGGAGTCAAGCAAGAAGAACTCCTGGACGAGGTGACCATTGGCGGCGTAGCAACGTATATGGAACGGGCGGATAACGCAAACGTTAATCTATTTATTTAAAAAATGAACAAATGAAATATTTAAATAAGGTATGAAAACAATATGTGCAATGCGTGATGTATTCAAAGCAATGGGAAACTTTGAAACAGCATTTGAAAAAATGTACCAGATAACGCTTAATGAAGCAATGATATTGTGTGCCCTTAAAGAGGCTTCGGACAAAGTGACGGCTACCAACCTGTCCAAGCAAACCGAGCTAAGCCCCTCACACACATCTAAAATGCTGCGAATACTGGAGGAAAAAGGACTGATCGTCCGGTCGCTCGGAAGCGAAGACCGGAGACAGATGTACTTCCACCTGACCCATACGGGCAAGCAGCGAGTAAATGAACTGGAACTTGATAAGGTAGAGATACCCGATCTACTTAAACCCCTGTTTAAATAAACGGATTTTCAAACAATTATCTGTAAATAATGAACGGTGAGCAAACTCCCTGATAATGGGGCAGAGTGCTCACCGTTTTTCTTTAAACAGGGCAAAAGATATATGTTAATTTTCCGGCAAAAGAAATTTCCATCTGAACCTTTTTCCACCTTTCTTGTTGTTTCTATCAAAAGCCCAAGGTACCTGGGCGCGATTTTTATATAACCTAAACATTATAAAAGATATGAAGAAATTAATTCCTATTTTATTGGCGGTCTTTGCACTCGCTTCATGTGAAAAAGACCCGGACATGGGTAAACTGGATGACAATTATCTGGTATACACTAACTATGACAAGAAAGCCGATTTCAAAGTTCCTACATTCTATCTGGCACCCCAGATTCTGGTGATTAGTGACAGTAAAGAACCGGAATATCTCGAAGGTGAAGGCGCAGAACAAATTCTGGCTGCTTATACAGACAATATGGTAGCCAGAGGCTACGAAGCAGCAGCAGACCAAGAAAGTGCAGATCTTGGTATCCAAGTGAGCTACATCGCAAGTACTTATTATTTCACCAGCTACACACAACCTGAATGGTGGTGGGGTTATCCCGGATACTGGGGACCTGGCTACTGGGGTGGCAACTGGGGTGGTGGATGGTACTACCCGTACGCTGTAACTTATAGTTATAGCACCAACTCCTTCCTGACAGAAATGGTGAACTTGAAAGCCGAACAGGGAGACAGTAAAAAACTGCCTGTTGTATGGACAAGTTATCTGACCGGATTTGAAACTGGTTCCAAAGCTATCAACCGTACTCTTGCAGTAGAAGCTGTCAACCAGTCATTTACACAGTCACCTTATCTTACTAACAAATAAACAACTACAACTGTTATGAAAACAAGAAAAAATATATACTTCAAGGTAGTAGCCTTGGCGGCTATTGCCATCGCCTTCGCCATGCCGGCTAAGGCACAGCTATCAGACAATGGATATGCGAATATCGACTGGCAGTTCAATGCTCCGCTAAGTAATCACTTTGCAGATAAAGCAAGCGGTTGGGGTATGAACTTTGAAGGTGGTTATTTTGTGACTCCTAACATTGGCTTGGGTCTTTTCCTCAACTATCACAGCAACCACGAATATGTAGGTCGCGAAACCTTCCAGATGGGTGCCGGTGAAGTGACTACCGATCAGCAACATACCATTTTCCAATTGCCTTTCGGTGCCGCTGCACGTTATCAGTGGAATCGCGGTGGATCTTTCCAACCTTATGTCAGTGCTAAATTAGGTGCTGAATATGCAAAAGTCCGCTCTAACTTCAATATGTTGGAAGCAAGAGAAAACAGTTGGGGATTCTATGCTTCTCCTGAAGTAGGTATCAATGTATTCCCATGGGTTTACGGACCGGGCTTGCACTTTGCTTTGTACTACAGCTATGGTACCAACAAAGCTGATGTACTGCATTACAGTGTAGATGGATTGAGCAACTTCGGTTTCCGCCTGGGTGTATCGTTCTAAAAAGAACTGCAACTATCAGAATATTACGTTAATAATAAAAAAGGTAAAAGGTATCTATATTAAAAGCTACCTTTTACCTTTCTTTTTTTATTTTTTCTTCATCGCATCATAAATAGCTCCCTGTATTCGCTCACGAATGTGCAGCTGGTTCAATTTGCGGTTCGTTACGTCCGGATAAATCCGGTTGCTAAGAAATACATAAACCAGTTCATTCATTGGGTCCACCCATGCACATGTACCGGTAAATCCGGTATGACCATATACTTCGGCAGGTGCAGCAGGCGCACAATTTCCTTTCTTCGGATCATCTGCATCGGGCTTGTCAAAACCTAAACCACGCCGGCTGATCTTCGAGATTTCAGTAGTAAACAGCTGGCAAGTTTCTTTGCTAAGATAACGTTGTCCATCTATTTCTCCTCCATTCAGCAACATCTGATAAACGCGGGCTACATCACGGGCAGTAGAGAAAAGTCCGGCATTTCCGGCCAATCCGCCAAAGAAAGCGGAAGCCTCATCATGTACAAATCCCTGCAAAGTCTCTTTACGCAAGAAACGGTCTTTGTTGGAAGGGACAATTTCCGATTTGGCAAAGCGGCGTAAAGGCAGGTAACCTGTATGTTCCAACCCCATCGGCTCATAAAACTCACGTTGCAAATAGGCTTCCATAGGCATACCGGCCAGTTGTTCCACCAACATTCCCAAGAGTATAAATCCGACATCACTATATACATAGCGCTTCTGCTTTAACGGAGCTTCTGCAATTTTCTCTTCTATCACCTTTCGGAAAGAACGGTTTAACCACAAACTGTCACAGATCTGAACAGTATAATCACCGGTCTTGACCGGAGAAATATATTCACTCTTGAATTTGAATTTCGGATTCGCCCACGTAGTCGTACCAATCTGTACCGGATGGTGGACATCTTTACGTGCGCTGAACAATCTTCCATCATAGCTATCCTTGTCAATAGCTTCCTGATAAAAAGGAATCCAGGAAGGTAAACCGGACTGATGATACAGAATTTCCTGAATCGTTATATCTTTCTTATCAGTACGTTGCAAAAACGGCAAATGATCCGAAATTTTATCTGTCAGATTAAAACGTCCCTTATCGTAGAGTTTCATAATGGCAAGCAAGGTACCCGTCGTTTTTGAAAGGGAAGCCAGATCGTAGATATTCGTCGATTCGACACGAGGACTTCCTTTACCCGTATAAGTACCGAAAGCCTTGTCGAACATAATATGACCGTTTTTCAGCACCACCACCTGGCAACCGGGATAGGCTCCCTGACGAATACCATCCAATGCAATGGAATCAATCCGTTTTAGATGAGCAGAGGAAAGCCCGTATTCTTCCGGAACGAAATGCAACGGCGTTTTAGGGGTAATAGTCACTCCTGCTCCCGTTGGGAACAGTTCTCCCAGACTTGCCGACAACTGTCCGTCTGCAGATGCCTTGGCAAATAGCACATCTGCCACCTGGCGCTGCACGTCACTACTATAGCTATGTCCCAGCACCACCGCCGAAGCATGAGCCACCGCACGCTGAATCTGCAACATCATCTTCCCGGGAGTAAAAAACAGATAAATGGCCGGGCTTTTGGGAACAAACTTAGCAAAGAAAGGCTGATAAGGAGCCAGCCGCTGTTCACTGACGGCTACAATAATCCGTTTATAGGTAGACAAAGAATCACGCAACCGCTGATTTTCCTCTTTCGTCTGATTGGCACGAAGGGAAAAACGAGCCAAAGACGTATAGCGGGAAAGTTGTTTCGCCAACGCATCAGTTTCTCCGGGATCTCCTACCTCGAGCAATGCAATCGTCTGCTCTTTGTCTGTATGCAAGGGGAGAATATGATTCTTGTTGTTCAGAACTGTTATTGCCGCTAAATTCAACCGGCGAACCAAATCACGCGTTTGCGGACTGTTAATCCGTTGTTCCAGACCGGATAATTGTACATACGACTTTTTCTTCAGTCCCAACACATATTTATAAGTCAAGACCTTACGACATTTGCTTTCAATATCTTCGCGGGTCAACTCTCCTTTTTCAATGGCTTCCAGTACGGCCGGTATCTCTTCCTTCAAGTTTCGGGGAGACAATACCATGTCATTACCAGCTTTCAAAGCCTGCAAACTGACATTTCCATTTCCCGCCACTCCTTTCATGGCAAGCGCATCCGTAAATATGAGTCCTTTGAACGCCAACTCATCTGTCAGCAAATCATATACGACATTGCGGGACAAGGAAGACGGAAGTCCACCAATCGGTTCTATCACCGGAACTTGCAAATGTCCTACCATCATACCGCCCAATCCGGCACGGATGGCTTCTTTAAAAGGATAAAGTTCCACACTGTCCAGACGCTCACGAGTGAAAGGAAGTACCGGAAGCGCCTTATGCGAATCAACATCGGTATCTCCATGTCCGGGAAAATGTTTACACACAGATAAAACCCCTCCACTTTCCAAACCGGAAGCATAAGCGATTACCTTATCAGCCACCTGTATCGGATCTTCTCCAAAAGAACGGGTATTGATTACGGGATTTTCAGGATTTATATTCACGTCCGCCACCGGAGCAAAGTTGACCTGTACTCCAATCTGTCGACATTGACGAGCAACTTCACGCCCGTATTCATAGAGCAGCTTGTTGTCACGGATACATCCCAATACCATATTCCGTGGAAAAACAGGCATACCACGCAAACGCATGGCCAGCCCCCATTCTCCATCAAAGGTAATCATCAAAGGGACTTTAGCTTGTCGTTGCGCCCGGTTTGTCAGTTCAACCTGATTTTGCATCTTCCCACCGGAAAAGAGAAGTCCGCCCACTTTATAGGTGTCGATTACTTCGCGCAACAGTTCCAGGTTTCGTTTGGTATCTACCGGGGCAATGGTATAGATGAACAACTGCCCTACCTTTTCTTTAAAGGAAAGCTTATCCATAACCGAATCAACCCAGTGCCGGCAGTCTTTGTCCTGAAGGGCTTTATACACCAGCAGAGGTTCAACGGTTGTAGCATTCTGCGCCGGACTTGAAACCGTGCCGGCCGCAATAAGGAATAAAAGCGTTACTATTGAGGGGATTATCTTCATTTATGTTTCAAAGTCAAATCGAGACGGCCTACACGAACACCATTTTTTCCCGTGTGCATAACAGGCACCTCTTTTCCGTCCATATTCAAGTATGTTTTGGGGCCTTTCATAAATGTATGAGAGTGCCCGCCCAGAATCACGTCGATATTGCGTGTTCCGGCAACCAGATGTTCATCCATTTGAATGCCCAGATGAGACAGGCATACTACCAAATCACAACCTTCTTCGTCTTTCAACAAAGCAGCTATTTCGTTGGATACGCGGATAGGATCTTCATAAACGACTCCTTCGCATTTATTAGCCTGAATCATCCCTTCGGGTTGGGTTCCAAGGCCAAACACACCAATTCTCAAACCATATTTCTCAAGAACGACGTAGGGTTTAACTATATCTTTCAATACCGTAGCATCCAGATTATAGTTGGCACAAACAACCGGGAAATTAGCCATCTTGAAAATACGTTCCATATTATCCACATCGAAATCAAACTCATGGTTACCGATAGTCATAGCATCGTAACCCATTTCATTCATTAGTTTAACTTCCACTTCTCCGCGGAACATATTATAATAAGGTGTTCCCTGAGAAATATCTCCGCAGTCGAAAAGCAGCACATTCTTATGCTCCTTGCGGAACTGTTCGAGAAAAACAGCCCGGCGAAGAAAACCACCTTTATTATAGTATTCGTCCCCCTTCTGATTGACAGGTTCGATACGACTATGCACATCGCTTGTTTGTAAAATAATCACTTCTTTGGTATCCTTATCCTGCGCAAAAATTGAGAAAGTAAAGCTCAATGCAAGACATGACAGGAATAATATCTGAATTCTTTTCATATTCAATATTTTTAGATTCTCCTTTTTATTTTATGCTAATACGTCCATCCAGTTTGGAGGTAATCGCTTTGCCTTCGGCAGTCTGTTTGCGTACATAATCAAGAAATAGTCCGCGTAAGGTTGCGTCTTCGGGGCATACTCTCTTTTCTGCCTGCAGGAAAGCATCCATCCGTCCATTTCCATCTGCCAGATAGTCGATAGTGGCCACCGTGTAAAGCTGGTCATCCTTTAGTGGTTTTTCACCGACAAAGGCGTTCAGCAACTTTCCATTTTTGGTGATTTCAAGGCGGATACCGCTCACTCCTTCTCCGTGCAGAGATGCAATCGCTTCAAAAAGACGTCTCAAGTCTGTTCCTTTCATAGTCAGTACGCAAAGAGAATTCTCAAAAGGAAGAATTTCAAACACATCGCCTACCGTGATATCTCCTTCGGGCAAGATATTACGCAAGCCGCCCATATTTACCAATCCCATATCAGCAGGTTTCCCCAACACCTGAACAGCCGCTTGCTGCAAAACACCTGCAACAAGGTTGGAAAGTAAACTTTCGGGACCTCCTTTGTCCATTTTCATCGCACTGGTGCCGATGACTTCATACATCATCGCATCCACCTTTTCCTTATAAGGCTTTAAGATTTCGGCAGCTTTCGCGTTGGGAATGGTGTCCCAAACAGAATCAATCGTTATCATGCTACCCTCTACTTTGGTTACTTCGTACTGTGCCGTAGTCTCGCGTGCGGTCCGGCAGGAAGTAAACAGGAAGCCTCCTGCAAACGTCGCCACCATCAGATACTTTACATAAGTCTGTTTCATGTTCGCTATTTTTAGATATGCCACAAATATACAAAAACATTTGGCTATCTGGCAAATAATTCGTTACTTTGCACCGCTTTCGCGCAATCGCTGTCAAGAGAAGAGATACTTGGTATGTTGCGTTGTAACGATGAAACAATTTAATAATAACAACAATGGATTTAATTAAAATTGCAGAAGAAGCATTTGCTACCGGAAAACAGCACCCGAGCTTCAAAGCAGGAGACACTGTAACAGTAGCATATCGTATTATCGAGGGTAACAAAGAACGTGTACAGTTGTACCGTGGTGTTGTTATCAAAATCGCCGGTCACGGAGACAAGAAACGTTTTACTGTACGTAAAATGTCAGGAACTATAGGCGTAGAAAGAATTTTCCCAATCGAATCACCGGCTATCGATAGCATCGAAGTGAACAAGGTAGGTAAAGTTCGTCGCGCTAAATTGTACTACCTGCGCGCTCTTACTGGTAAGAAAGCTAGAATCAAAGAAAAAAGAGCTAACTAATAAGCCGAACTTTTCGATTCGAAATAAAAAAGGGAACTTCATTATGAGGTTCCCTTTTTTATTGTATATTTTCTCAAACATTCTCATGCCTATGAGAAAAAATTCTCATTGCAATGAGAATAATTCCTCAAAGGTATGAGAATATTTTCTCACTCCGGTGAGAATAACCCTTTGTCTGAATAAGCCGTACACGTCAGAAAGGACTAAATAAAACAAAGCCCCGAAAGTCATAAACTCCCGAGGCTTCATTACCTTTATTATAATAATGAAATGTTATTCTTTCAAATCTTTCAGTTCCCAAGCCAATGCACTGGCGCCCAGTACAGCAGCATCAGAATCCTTCAATTCGGAAACGAGCAGTTTAGTCTTGCCTTTATAGATATTCAGGATATTATCATCAATTGATTTCTGAATCGGTTTCATGATATAGTCACCGGACTTAGCCAAACCACCGAACAACACAATTGCTTCAGGACTGGAGAATGCAATGGCATCTGCTAAAGCCTCACCCAAGATATTACCTGTAAAGTTAAAGATTTCCTGTGCCAGTTTATCACCTTGTACAGCTGCATCATACACATCTTTTGAAGTGATGTTTTCTGCAGGAATGTTACGAAGCAAGCTAGCATCCGTACGGGCAGCAAGGAATTCACGGGCTGTGCGAGCTACACCGGTAGCCGAACAGTAAGTTTCCAGACATCCCTTACGGCCACAACCGCAAAGACGACCATCGCGACGGGCGATAACGTGTCCCAATTCACCTGCAAAACCGTCATGACCATACACCATCTGACCGTTGATAACGATACCGCTACCCACACCAGTACCCAGTGTAATCATGATAAAGTCTTTCATACCACGGGCAGCACCGTAAGTCATTTCACCGATAGCAGCAGCGTTTGCGTCGTTTGTCAAAGCAGTGGGGATACCCAGTCTTTCTTCAAACATGGCAGCCAACGGAAGAATTCCCTTCCAAGGCAGGTTCGGAGCAAATTCAATCGTTCCCGTGTAGTAGTTGCCATTCGGAGCACCGATACCAATACCTCTGATTTTATCAACACCACCATTAGCAATAATCAATGGAAGCAGACTTTTACACACTTCATCAGCGTATTCTTCTACTGTAGGGTAACCAGATGTTTTGATTGAACTGCTGGCAATAATAGTTCCGCGTGCGTCTACAATTCCAAAGACGGTATTCGTTCCGCCTATGTCAATACCTACTACGTAGGGTTTTTCCATGTTTGAATTCATGATACTTTTATTTAAAAGGGTTAGTTAATCATTAAGTTTACTGCACACAAATTACGTAAAGAAGATTGAGTCTACAAAATGTTTTTTGAAAAAAGTTCAACCTGTTTGCAACTTTTCGTATCTTTCGCACGTCTAATAGTAGAAAATTATCAGAAAACAGAAACTAAATAAAGAAAATTGTGATACAACTAACGAATATCAACAAGACCTACAACAACGGAGCGCCTCTCCATGTACTTAAAGGTATCAATCTCAACATTGAACAGGGGGAATTTGTTTCTATCATGGGAGCATCCGGGTCTGGGAAATCAACTTTACTCAACATATTGGGAATCCTCGACAACTACGATACCGGAGATTATTACTTGAACAACGTACTTATCAAAAACTTGAGCGAAACCAAAGCTGCCGAATACCGGAACCGTATGATCGGATTTATTTTCCAGTCATTCAATCTGATTTCCTTTAAAGATGCCGTAGAGAATGTAGCACTTCCTTTATTTTACCAGGGTATAAGTCGCAAAAAACGAAATGCGCTTGCCTTGGAATATCTCGACCGCCTGGGTTTAAAAGACTGGGCACATCACATGCCGAACGAAATGAGTGGCGGTCAGAAACAACGTGTAGCCATTGCACGAGCTTTAATCACCCAACCACAAATCATTCTGGCAGATGAACCAACAGGAGCTTTGGACAGCAAAACTTCCGTAGAAGTGATGCAGATTCTGAAAGATCTTTATAAACTGGGAATGACGATTGTCGTTGTCACCCACGAAAGTGGAGTCGCCAACCAGACAGACAAGATTATACATATCAAAGATGGAATCATCGAACGTATTGAAGATAATATCGACCATGACGCTTCTCCTTTCGGAAAAGACGGTATCATGAAATAATCTAAAATCCACCACTATACAAACATTATCATGATTGACATCTGGCAAGAAATATATAGTACCATCAAACGCAACAAGCTAAGGACTTTTCTCACAGGATTTGCCGTGGCATGGGGAATCTTTATGCTTATCGTCCTACTAGGTGCAGGTAACGGACTGATCCACGCATTTGAGCAATCAGCTTCCGAACGTGCCATGAACTCCATCAAGATTTTTCCGGGATGGACCAGTAAATCATACGACGGACTGAAAGAAGGAAGACGGGTGCAACTGGACAATAAAGACATGGATGCTACCAGTCATTATTTCCCGAATCATGTCATCAAGGCCGGAGCAACCGTGTGGCAGGGAGGCGTAAATCTTAGTTTCGGGCAAGAATACGTCAGCCTGAACCTTTCCGGCGTATATCCCAATCATACAGAGGTAGAAGTCGTGAAGCTTTTCGAAGGACGTTTTATCAATGAAATCGATATCAAGGAACGCCGGAAAGTTATTGTGCTTCATAAGAAAACAGCAGAAATCCTTTTTAACAAGACTCATACCGAGCCAATCGGACAGTTTGTCAATGCCGGAAATGTGGTTTATCAGGTAGTAGGTCTTTATAATGATAAAGGAGATAGCGGAGACAGCGATGCCTACATTCCTTTTACCACTCTACAAACGATTTATAATAAAGGAGACAAACTGAATAACCTGGTCATGACTACCAAAAATCTGGAAACAGTAGAGGCTAATGAGGCTTTTGAAGCCCATTACCGTAAAGTATTGGGAGCCAACCATCGGTTTGACCCAACGGACCACAGTGCTATCTGGATATGGAACCGGTTTACCAACTATCTGCAACAGCAAAAAGGTTCGGGCATGCTGCGTATCGCCATCTGGGTAATCGGCATTTTTACGTTACTTAGCGGAATCGTTGGAGTTTCCAACATCATGCTGATTACCGTCAAAGAACGTACCCGCGAGTTTGGTATTCGTAAGGCTTTGGGAGCCAAACCGCTTTCCATTCTCTGGTTGATTATCGTAGAGAGCGTCACCATCACCACCATATTCGGATATATCGGCATGGTAGCCGGTATCGGAGTGACCGAATGGATGAACAGCGCTTTCGGCAATCAGACCATGGACACCGGAATGTGGACGGAAACCGTTTTCCTGAATCCGACAGTAGATATAAGAATCGCCATACAGGCTACACTCACATTAATAATAGCTGGTACGTTAGCCGGATTATTCCCTGCCCGAAAAGCAGTTAGCATCCGACCGATCGAAGCACTTAGAGCAGATTAAGACTATGAGAATAGACATGGATACCTGTGAGGAAATCCTCATTACCATTACAAGAAATAAAACGAGAAGCCTGCTGACTGCATTCGGTGTTTTCTGGGGAATCTTTATGCTCGTAGCCCTTATCGGCGGCGGGCAAGGATTGGAGGACATGATGAAAAAAAACTTTGAAGGATTTGCCACCAATTCCGGTTTCCTTGTCTCGCAAAGAACGGGCGAGGCTTACAAAGGCTTCCGCAAAGGAAGATGGTGGAATCTGGAATCTACCGACATCGACCGTCTTCGCTCCCAAGTGAAAGAGGTGGAGATCATTACTCCGTCCGTAGCCCGTTGGGGTTCCAAAGCCGTATACGAAGATAAGAAATATGATTGTAGCGTGAAAGGATTGTATCCGGATTATCTCCACATTGAATCACAGGAAATGGCATACGGCAGGTTCATCAATGAGGTGGATATAAAGGAAGCACGCAAAGTATGTGTCATCGGAAAACGAATTTATGAAAGTCTTTTCAAACCGGGAGAAGACCCGTGTGGCAAATATGTAAGAGTAGATGGCATTTATTATCAAGTGATTGGCATGTCTTCTTCCGAAGGGGACATGAATATACAGGGACGGGCTTCGGAGGCCGTCACTCTTCCTTTTACTACGATGCAGCAAACATATAATCTGGGAGGACGAATTGATGTGATCTGTTTCACTGCGAAGCATGGAGTCAAAGTGTCTGAAATACAACCCAAAATGGAACAGGTCATTAAAGCCGCACATTATATCTCCCCGGATGACAAACAGGCTGTTATGTGCCTGAATGCCGAAGCCATGTTCTCTATGGTCGATAACCTGTTTACCGGTATCAACATACTTGTTTGGATGGTAGGATTGGGAACTTTGCTGGCAGGTGCCATCGGAGTATCCAATATTATGATGGTGACCGTTAAAGAACGTACCACAGAAATCGGTATCCGCCGGGCGATCGGTGCACGACCGAAAGATATTCTGCAACAAATTCTATCAGAGAGTATGGTACTTACCACCATTGCAGGAATGTGTGGAATATCCTTTGCCGTCATGGTGTTGCAACTTGTAGAGATGGGAGCCAACGCTGACGGAGGGGACACCCGTTTTCAAGTTACTTTCGGACTGGCAATCGGTACTTGTGCCCTTCTAATTGCACTGGGAATGTTGGCAGGTCTGGCACCTGCTTACCGGGCCATGGCTATCAAACCGATTGAGGCGATTCGGGATGAATAAGGAAGTGGAACAGTTATCTGGATATGTGAGGAGTTTAGTTTCAATCATCAATCGTAAATAATAAAATTATAAATAAAATCATGAAAAAGTATCTGAAAATCACATTATTGGTAGTCATTGCTATCATTCTTGTCGGAACATTCGTATTCCTTTATCAGAAATCCAAGCCTAAGGTAATCACTTACGAAACAGTTAGACCGGAAATGACTGACCTCCAAAAAACTACAGTAGCTACCGGAAAGGTGGAACCGAGAGACGAAATTTTAATCAAACCGCAAATTTCGGGTATTATCGACGAAGTATATAAAGAAGCCGGACAAGCTGTAAGAAAAGGGGAAGTTATTGCCAAAGTAAAAGTAATCCCTGAACTCGGACAACTGAATTCTGCAGAAAGCCGTGTGCGCCTGGCAGAAATTAATGCAACCCAGGCAGAAACGGATTTCGCCCGTGTGAAGAAGTTGTATGACGGTCAGTTAATTAGCCGGGAGGAATACGAGAAAAGTGAAGTGGCTTTGAAACAGGCTCGCGAAGAGAGACAGACGGCCAAAGACAATCTGGAAATCGTAAAAGAAGGAATTACCAAAAACAGTGCCTCTTTCAGTAGCACGATGATTCGCTCTACCATTGACGGGCTAATCCTGGACATACCTGTAAAAGCTGGTAATTCGGTGATTATGAGTAATACGTTCAATGATGGAACCACGATTGCTACGGTAGCCAACATGAACGATATGATTTTCCGCGGCAATATTGATGAAACAGAAGTGGGACGTATCCACGAACAAATGCCAATCAAGCTGACCATCGGAGCTTTACAAAATCTGACTTTCAATGCCATTCTGGAATATATCTCTCCGAAAGGGGTGGAAACCAATGGAGCCAACCAGTTTGAAATCAAGGCTGCGATTACCATTCCGGATTCTGTTCAGATTCGTTCCGGATATTCGGCTAATGCGGAAATCGTATTACAAAAAGCCAATCAGGTATTGGCAGTGCCCGAAAGCACTGTTGAATTTAGTGGTGACTCTACATTTGTGTACATCATGACAGATTCAGTGCCCGAACAAAAGTTCCAGCGTACACAGGTGACTGCCGGTATGAGTGATGGAATCAAGATAGAAATCAAGAAAGGGGTAACCATTCAGGACAAAATACGTGGTGCAGAGAAAAAAGATAAATAATTGAATCCGATGAAAATAATTCGTAAAACCATATCAGCCCTTCTGCTTGCCGGAGTCGGAATCACCTCCATCCAGGCACAGAACAACTCTTCGCAAGCGTGGACGCTGCGGCAATGTATCGACTATGCCATTGAGCATAATATAGAAATCCGTCAATCAGCCAATAATGTCGAAGCAGGCAAAGTGAGCGTAAACACCACTAAATGGGCACGCCTTCCGAATTTGAGTGGTAGTGCCAGTCAAAACTGGAGTTGGGGTCGTACCGCTTCTCCGATAGACAACTCGTATAGTGACATCAACAGCGCCAATACCAGTTTCAGCTTGGGAACAAACATACCTATATTTACCGGTTTGCAATTGTCCAACCAATATTCACTTGCCAAACTGGATTTAAAAGCTGCTATAGAAGATTTGAATAAAGCCAGAGAGGATATTGCAATCAATGTCACTTCGGCTTATTTACAGGTTTTATTCAATCAAGAATTAAGTAAGATTGCTCATAATCAGGTCGATTTAAGCAAAGACCAGTTAAAACGTATTCAAGGTCTTCAGGGAGTGGGTAAGGCATCCTCTTCTGAAGTGGCCGAAGCACAAGCCCGTGTTGCACAGGATGAAATGACTGCTGTACAATCAGACAATACGTACAAACTGTCCTTACTGGATCTCACCCAACTCTTGGAATTACCCACGCCTGAAGGATTTGTACTCGAAAGCCCTAAGGAAGAATTAGAGTTCGAATCTCTCACTCCGCCGGATGACATATATACACAGGCGCTTACTTACAAACCAAGCATTAAGGCTGCAGAATATCGTTTACAAGGTAGTCTTAATAGTATTCGTATTGCCCAAAGTGCGTTTTATCCACAACTCTCTTTCAGTGCCGGTCTGGGAAGTAATTATTATACGGTTAGCGGAAGATCAGAGAGCAGCTTCGGCAGTCAGATGAAAAACAATCTGAATAAATATATAGGATTTAATTTGAGCGTGCCAATCTTCAACCGTTTTGCCACAAGAAACCGGGTACGCACCGCTCGTTTGCAACAAATAGATTTATCCTTGAAGTTGGATAACTGTAAAAAAATACTCTATAAAGAAATTCAGCAAGCCTGGTACAATGCTCTGGCAGCAGAAAGTAAATACAACTCCAGTGAAGTGGCAGTAAAAGCCAACGAAGAATCTTTCCGCCTGATGAGTGAGAAGTTCAATAACGGCAAGGCTACCTTTGTGGAATACAATGAAGCCAAACTTAATCTGACGAAAGCTCTTTCGGATAAGTTGCAGGCAAAATATGACTACCTGTTCCGGACTAAAATTCTGGATTTCTACAAAGGACAGGTCATTGAATGAAAAAAAATAAAGTTGAGTTTAGTATAGTAGTTCCTTAAAACATATCCGTTGGTTCATTCGTTATTATAGAAAGAACTAACGGATATGAAGTATTTTATCGTCCTAGTGATTGTAATGATTAGTAATACATTTTTAGGAGTTGCTAAACCAATGAAGAATCAAGCAGAAATCTATTTTGCGGGAGGATGTTTCTGGGGGACAGAACATTTCCTGAAACAAATTCGAGGAGTAGAAAGTACTCAGGTAGGGTATGCCAACAGTAATGTTGCCAATCCGAGTTATGAACAGGTCTGTTCAGGAAAAACCAATGCTGCCGAAACAGTAAAGGTGGTTTATGATCCGAAAACGGTAGATTTGAATTTACTGCTCGATCTATATTTCAAGACAATCGATCCTACCAGCCTCAACCAGCAAGGTAATGACCGGGGAACGCAGTATAGAACCGGAATTTATTATGTAGATAAAGAAGATCTCCCTGTCATCAAGCAGGCGATTCAACTATTATCCGCGCAATATAAAACTCCTATCGTCCTAGAAGTAAAGCCATTGACAAATTTCTATCCGGCAGAGACTTACCACCAGGACTATCTGGATAAAAATCCGGGTGGATACTGCCATATCAATCCCGCTTTATTCGAAATGGCACGCAAAGCGAATGCGCCGAAAGCTAAAGCGTATCAAAAAGCGGATGATGCAACCCTTCGTAAGGAATTGTCGGCGGAACAATATGCCGTAACCCAAAAGAATGCCACTGAACCTGCTTTCCACAATAAATACTGGAATGAGCATCGTCCCGGCATTTATGTGGATATTACTACCGGAGAACCTCTGTTTGTCTCTACCGACAAGTTTGATTCAGGTTGCGGGTGGCCAAGCTTTTCCCAACCGATTCAAAAAGATCTAATCGCAGAAAAGAAAGATACTTCGCACGGCATGATACGTACGGAAGTACGCAGTAAAACCGGAGATGCTCATTTGGGACACGTATTCACAGATGGGCCGAAAGAGAAAGGTGGATTACGCTATTGCATCAATAGCGCTTCACTTCGTTTTATCCCGAAAGATAAAATGAAAGAGGAAGGTTATGGAGAATATCTACCACTCGTTAAATAGATATTGAAGAGTTACAAAAGCTAATCGTAACTGTTCATTAGAAAAACAGAACGGTGGATTTCCTTATGGGATAATCCACCGTTTTTAATGTAGTTAAATTAAAAGAGAGAGAAGGAGTTTCACAACTCCGATTTATTTTTATCTGCTGGCAGTCAGCAGAGTTGCTTCATTAGTTGCCGGAGTAGATACATTCATAGCCCAGCTAGCAGCGGATTCTTCAATCCATTTATCATTCCACTTATAGTTCATATAAGCAACCGGCATATTAGCGTCGTTCAGTTCATAAACGCTCTTTTCAACAGATGCGTCGTAAGCCCTGTGAGAGTCATTCCAGCGTGCATATACCAAAGTGATTTCATTAGATGAATAAGTATAATCAATTTTGAAATACGGTATCCATTTTTCAGTAGAAGCATCCCATTTGAAAGCTTCTTTGGAAGACATTCTCTTCTGATCGTCATAGGTAAAATCATATTTCATGTGGCGATAGAGAGAACCATCGAGTCTGTAAATCACTTTCGATACTACAAGATCATCTACTTTTTCTTCATTAGTAATGAAGTTATTACCCCGTGCCTTCACTGTTGTATTAGCGATTCCTGCAAATACCATAGCAACTAAAACGATCATTCTGAATAATACTGTAGTCTTCATAATTGTATATTTTTTATTTGTTCAACATTCTGTTTTTGTTCTTCTGTTTATTAGACGGATCAAGCGTCTCAAACGGTTGCAACATTCTGAAGTTTTTTTCATTTTTCTTCGTTGTCCGCTTGCGACTATAGAGATGCAACGAGCGTGCCAAAACGATAACTAGCTAATAATCAGGGAAATCACAAAACAGAACGGTGTACGAAAACGAACAGTTGTACGCTTAAAAGCGAACAACTAACCATTTTTTTCGCATTTTCTTCTTTCTACTGATGAATATAACTCTAAAAATGGGAAAATACTCCGCTTGTTGCCCGAATTATTATCTACCTTTGCAGCGATTATCATATCAAGAAAAAGAAGATGGAAACGTCCAGCAAAAAAAGAATTATCATTCTATCGGCTACCGGTATCTTGCTTACCAGCCTTATTTGTCTCTTTGCATTCCGCAATGTCATTTTATGCCATATCGTTGACAAACGAGCTACACGTGCCGAACAAACATACGGTCTACAAATTCATTATCAGGAGTTACGAATGAAAGGCTACAATGAAGTGGCTTTACAAGGACTTTCTATTGTTCCCAACCAACGGGATACCCTCCTGACATTACAATCCGTCAATGTAAAACTAAGTTTTTGGGAATTGCTAAAAGGAGAAATCGAAGTACGGAATGTGCTTATGAATGGCCTTGCAATCAACTTCATCAAGCATGATAGCATAGCTAACTACGATTTCCTGTTCTTTAAACGGCAACAAGAAGCAGAACTCCAACCTGTCATAGAAAGTGACTATGCCAACCGTATTGACCGGATATTAAACCTCATTTACGGTTTCCTGCCTGAAAACGGGCAACTCAGGCAAATCAATATAACCGAACGTAAAGATAGTAATTTCGTTGCAGTCAACATTCCTTCTTTTATTATTGAGAACAATCATTTCCAATCAACCATTCAGATAAAAGAAGATACACTTCCTCAACAACTATGGGAAGCGACCGGCGAACTAAACAGAAGAGACTATACATTAAAAGCATCTCTCTTTGCCCCGGAAAAAAGAAAAATCTCACTACCTTATATTACCCGCCGTTTTGGAGCAGAAGTCACTTTCGACACCCTATCTTATAATATGACTAAAGATAAGCGTGCATCCAATCAACTGCTCCTCAAAGGAAAAGCGAGAGTGAACGGACTTGACGTATTTCATAAAGCTCTCTCTCCTGAAGTAATTCATCTCGATCGTGGACAACTCTGTTACGAGATGAACATAAGCGGGCACTCACTCGAGCTGGATAGCACGACCATTGTTGATTTCAACAAACTCCAGTTTCATCCTTATTTGCGAGCCGAGAAAGAGAAAGGAAACTGGCATTTCACTGCTGCGGTCAACAAATCCTGGTTTCCGGCAGATGATCTGTTCAGCTCTCTCCCCAAAGGATTATTCAGCAATCTGGAAGGCATCAAGACAAGTGGCGAGTTGGCCTATCATTTTCTATTAGATATTGATTTTGCACAACTAGATAGTCTCAAACTGGAATCCGAACTGAAAGAGAAAGACTTCCGCATCACAAGCTATGGAGCCACTTCACTCTCCAAAATGTCCGGCGAGTTCATTTATACAGCTTATGAGAATGGAATACCGGTGCGGACTTTTCCTATTGGTCCCTCGTGCAAACACTTTACACCATTGGATAGCATTTCACCCATCCTAAGAATGTCCGTTATGCAAAGTGAAGACGGAGCATTCTTTTACCATCGCGGTTTCCTGCCCGACGCCCTACGGGAAGCATTGATTTACGACCTGCAAATGAAACGCTTTGCACGTGGAGGAAGCACGATCACCATGCAACTCGTAAAGAATGTATTCCTGAACCGTAATAAGAACTTTGCACGTAAATTGGAAGAGGCATTGATTGTATGGCTAATAGAAAATGAAAGATTAACTTCTAAAGAACGCATGTACGAAGTATATCTGAACATTGTTGAATGGGGACCGCTCGTTTATGGTATTCAGGAAGCTTCTGCTTATTATTTCAATAAACGCCCTTCACAACTGAACACGGAAGAAAGTATTTTCCTGGCTTCCATTATCCCGAAGCCCAAGCATTTCCGCAGCTCTTTTGCTGAAGGCGGACAGTTAAAGGAGAATATGGAAGGCTATTATAAGTTGATAGCCAAGCGGCTTGCACAGAAAGGAGTAATAAGTGAAATCGAGGCGGATAGTATCCGCCCCGATATCCAAGTTACGGGCGCTGCCCGGAATAGTCTAGCCGGTGAAAACCCGGAGTCTAGTTCTCCTTCCGCTGAGGAGTAATGAGATTGATATAAATAATAAAGGAATAGGTTATCTTCTTGAACTGCTGCTGTTTCTTTCAGAGGAACGGGAAGAACTTTGAGTGCTATTGCTTCTCGTACTTCCGGAAGAAGAGCGTCTTTCTGTTTGTCCACTAGAAACATTGCTCCGGGTAGAGCTCGAGCTACCGCTACTCCGGTTAGAAGTGGTACTGCTGCTACGACTGGTAGTACTACCGCTACTGCGACCAGAATCACTGCGACTGGAACTACTACGATTGGAACTACCGCGACTGGAACTACCGCGACTGGAACCGGAAGAGCTATTATTTCTCTCGGAACTGTTATTTCTATTATAGGAACCACTATCGTTTCGTTTACTTGAACTTTCTCTCGAACTGCTACTTGTTTTTCCACTTTCACGATTGGAGGAACTGGAACCAGTTGAACTTCCGCTTGTTGGTCTGCGATTAGAGCTTGAAGAACCGGAACCTGTTTCCGGACGACGACCAGAATTACGATCACTTTCTACTCTATTCGTATTCCCATTTTTATCAGGAGCAACATTGTTACCAGGTCTTCCACTTCCGGACGGTGTAGATGGTCTGACAGAAGTCGAAGGCCGATCTCCTCCAGATTCCGGACGGGGACGTGTTGACGTACCAGGTCTTGTTGTCGTTCCGGGACGAGTAGAAGTATCAGGACGAGTAGAGGTACTTGGGCGAGACGTACCAGGACGCGTTGTCGATGAACCCGGACGGGAAGAATTACCCGGACGTGTCGGTGCATTATGCGGACGAGTGGAAGTATTCGGACGGAACCGGACAGAACCGAAATCCGAACGACGATAAGAGTGGAATACTCGCTGATCTCTCACCCGATGCGGTGCAGAATAATGGTTGAAATTAGTATATCTGCCCCGATAATAACTCACATGGTGAAAGTGTGGACGATAATGTGCTCCACAATAAGTACGGTAATGGTAAGGCACACCAAAATAAAACAAACTACGATTCGGGTAATTAACATAAACCCTGAAACTCCATTTCCCTCCGGTTACATAGATTGGCCGATAGAAATACTCGGCACCGAGGAACCGGCGATACTGTGCATCACTCAATACCCAGCGAAGATCGTCGTTACGGATATCCAACGCTTCATAATAATCATCCAATGCCCATTCGTAACCACGTGCTACGTAATCCATGATATTACGGACAGAATAAATAAAGTCGTAATTAATTTCATACGCATCATTATATTGCTGTGTACTCAAGCTCAATTCATATGCCATCTTATCGGTAAGAAAACGCGTCTCCTTACGTACCTTGCTAGTGCTCATTCCAGCCATTACGGTCATATTGGCAGTCAGACCGACAGCAAAGAGTAAAAACAGTATTCGTTTCATAATTCAATCTCCTATCATTTATTATTCTGATGATATTCCTCAATAAACTTACGCATCTCATCTTTATATGCATTAGAAAATAAAATATCGATCACCTTATTAAAATTTCTTTTATCCCTTACATAAGGATACAGCTTCTTCATCATCTCCACCTGGTCAGGAGTATACGAAATCTCCTTCACTATTTTCACACATTGATTTGAAGTGACATCATACGTTCTCAACATCCGATCGACAAGCTTCTTCTGGTCTTCATTCATAACCGTTATTTTAAGCTTATTGATAAATTCATCAAACTCCGGATCAGTCATCAAACGAGCTTCTTCCACTTGTTCATGATTAGGAAAGACTTCAACGGTAGTGTTCACAGCAGGCGGTACTACAACGGAATGCATTGGTGCAGGTCTGCCATAACCTTTGAACGTATCCATACTAACCACCTCTCTATTTACAAACTGAACGATTATCGTCACAGGTTCCGAAGTAAGTACAGGCGTACCGTTATCACGATGGAATTCCCATTCTTCCATATCACCGTCAAAACGCCGGAAATCAGGTTTTCCTAAAACGGACTCTACCTGAGATTGAGTCATTCCCTGATATATACCCATCATCTGTTTGGTAGATACATAGCTGGTAAAACAGCCACTGACCAATATTCCCAACGCCAAACACAGCATAATATGTATCTTTTTCATAACCGTATCGTTTTTAGTTAATAGTATCAACGTTTACCGTACCCTATGATAAAATCCTTCATCTTTTCCTTGCTGGAGCTAAATGTCAGGGTATTAATCACCGTAAAGAAAGCTTCCTTATCTACAATCCGGGGATACATGATCTTCATAATCTCCATCCGGTCATCATCGAATGTATATAGTTTGGTCAGTTGGAGACATTGGGCAGATGTGAAATCAGAACCAGCCAATGCAGCATTGAGCAACTTCATACGGTCATCTTTAAAAGGCTCATTCTTCATCTCTTTATAAAACGTTTGGAAGAGCTGATCGTTCATCACCCTGTTGTAACCATATCCCGGACGATGTTCTCCCTGTTCGGGACGGCCGGGTCTTTCCGGGCGCATGTTATCACGTCCGTCTACCCATATTTCTGTCACTCCTCTCCCATCAAAATAAACGAGATCTTTATATAATTTTTCTCCTTTCCATACTCGCTCTCCCGCACGGGTAAAGCGGGTGGCAAACACTTCAACAGTATAATGTCCGGGATTTAAATTGGCTATAAAGCAGGTAGTAGTAGGTAAACATATCTGGTTCCCTCCCAGGTAAACAAGAATCGGAGTATTCCCGCCATCGATACGGATTCCGTTAACAGACTGCGCTTGTAAGGAGAGGGCAGCGAACAGGATACAGAAACTTATTATAATCTTACGCATAGCTTATCTAGTTTTTAATTATTTATATCTTTAATCTGATAGCACAAAAATAGGGTGAGGAAACTCCCCACCCCAATGATTCTCTCTATTCGTATATAGGGAAATCCCTATTCTGTTTAGGAATCCGCCAAAGCAATGCCATCCTCATGCAAGGTAATCAGACGTTTCTTATACAAGTCGCCCACTCCTTTCTTAAAGGTTTTCTTGCTAACACCAAACGTGTCATAAATATCTTCCGCAGGACTTTTATCATTCAAGTTGATCCGTCCTCCATGCGCTTTGATATAGTCGAGCAGCGTTTTCGAAAAATCGTCAATCTTTTCAAAACCGGGTTTCTGAAGAATCAGGTCTACCTTACCATCTTCACGCACCTGTTTCACAAAAGCTTTCATCTCCATTCCTGTTTCCAACGGACAGAATATTTCATTTTCATACAGCAAACCGCTATACTTATTATCTATAATCGCTTTAAAGCCCAAATCCGTCTTCTGCCAGATAAGGATATTCACTTCTGCTTCCGGAGTATATTCCGGCTTTTCTTTCGACAGATAACGTTCCACCTTTGCTGAAGCCACAATACGATAACTCTCTTCATCCAAATGCGCATGGACCACATATTTCCGCCCAACCTGCATTTTCATCTTCTGCTCACTGAACGGAACGAACAGGTCTTTCATCAATCCCCAGTTCAGGAAAGCTCCGTATTGATTCACCCAGGAGACTTCCAGACAGGCAAACTGACCTACCTGCACCAACGGAGTCAGCGTCGTAGCAATCAGTCTTTCATCCATATCCAGATAAAGAAACACGTTCAAAAAATCTCCTATCTTACAGTCTTCGGGCACATAGCGGGTAGGCAACAAAATCTCACCTTCTTCCCCACCATCGAGATATACGCCGAAATCTACTTCTTTCACGACTTCAAGCTGATTGAACTTTCCTAATTCGATGCTCATATTCTTATCTATTTATTGTAATAAGACACAAAGATAATCTATTTTGAATAGATCCCTCAAACAGTCAGCCATAACTTTTCGTTATCGGGCAAAACTATTTGCAATGAACAATCTGCTTTCTAATATGTTAACTTTGTAGCGACAAAAAGAAAAAGTAAATTATTCACCTTTAAACATATAAACTTATGGAATTTCTAACCAACGAGAAACTTACGATTGTAGGAGCTGCCGGAATGATCGGCTCCAATATGGCACAAACAGCCATGATGATGAAACTCACTCCGAATATTTGTCTGTATGATCCATTTGCCCCGGCTCTGGAAGGAGTAGCTGAAGAATTGTATCACTGCGGTTTTGAAGGTGTCAACCTTACATTTACTTCCGATATCAAGGAAGCGCTGACCGGAGCTTCTTATATTGTTTCTTCCGGTGGAGCTGCTCGTAAAGCAGGTATGACCCGCGAAGATCTGTTGAAAGGAAATGCAGAAATTGCCGCTCAATTCGGTAAAGATGTTCATCAATATTGCCCGAACGTAAAACATATCGTTGTGATCTTTAATCCTGCAGACATCACCGGATTGATTACTTTGTTGTATTCAGGTTTGAAACCCTCACAAGTTTCTACATTGGCTGCCCTGGACAGCACCCGTCTGCAAAACGAACTGGTGAAATTCTTCCATATCCCGGCTTCCGACATTCAGAATTGCCGTACGTATGGTGGTCATGGCGAACAAATGGCTGTATTCGCATCTACAACCAAAATAAAAGGAGAACCTTTGACCGATTTCATTGGCACTACCCGTCTTCCATTGGCAGATTGGGAAGCACTGAAAGTACGTGTCATCCAGGGTGGAAAACATATCATCGACCTGCGCGGCCGTTCTTCTTTCCAAAGTCCGGCTTATCTTTCTATCGAAATGATTGCCGCTGCTATGGGTGGACAACCTTTCCGCTGGCCTGCCGGAACGTATGTTTCCAACGGCAAGTTCGACCATATCATGATGGCGATGGAAACTTCAATAGCTAAAGACGGCGTCACTTATAAAGAAGTAGCCGGAACTCCTGCCGAACAGGAAGAATTAGAAAAGAGCTACGAGCATTTATGCAAACTTCGTGATGAAGTGATTGAAATGGGGATCATCCCAGCTATTAAAGACTGGCACGCATTGAATCCCAATATTGACTAATCAAACAATATTAGCGAAAGCAGAAGGCCGAAACCTGACGATCTTTTTATCGTTCCGGGTTTCGGCCTTTTTTATTCAAATTCAGGGGGAATGAAAAAAAGAATCAATGCTTGTAATGATAACAGGTATTCTTCACTTCAACATGATAAACGGTAGTTCCATACCCCATCCAAATCCCCAATCCTCCATCTATATTACCGGGTAGATTAGTCGTATTGGGAAACACAGGATTACCACTGTTGATTACTTCATTTTCATATTGACTCCAAAAGCGGAAACCTTCTTCCGTTATTTGTGAGAAACAAATCCCCACCTTTTCACCAGGAGTAAAAAAAGGAGTATACTTGTTGAGTTCCGTATGCCGGAATCCCCGGTAAATCTCTGCTGTTGCGACAGGGGACACTAATATCTCATCAGAAAACGTACCCATAAACGCATTATAATAGTCCTCATCTTTTTCTTCCACTTGAGTGAATATTTTATAATAGTTGGCTTCACCTTCCGGGTCATTAAAATACGCAGTAGCCTGATAAAGCGTATCACATCCTTCGGTTGGCCGCAAACGTATGCTATCCAGTAAGATCGGTTCAGGAATGGTAGTATGCGCTGTTATTTCTTTCCCGCGATACATGACAGTCAGCGTATACACTTTGCCTACTTCTCCCCTGATTTGTGAACCGGTATAGACAAAGTAAGGCAATCTGCCTTTATCTATTCTTCCTACCAGAATTTCGGTCTGACTCCCATCACTAACGGTTACCTTAGCGCTCATGACAGGCAGTTTGGAAAGTGCTATACTATCCCATGTACTATTCAGGATTTTACTTTGTGAAAGGTATACCTTTACAAATCCGTCTACCGTGATACCACCTTCCACCACGACTTCCGATTCATAGTCACTGTCAAAATCCCAATCCGGCTCACAGGAGATAAAAACTGCAACCAGCATCATTATCCAACTATATAAAAAAGCTTTCAACATCTTCAAAATTTAAATATATAACTGACTGAAGGCAACAAACTATAAAGAGACATATTTTTCTTCTTAATGAGCAAGCCGGATTTATCTTCTGATGGCTTAACGCCAACCTGCACAAAAACCGGATTATGCCTCATATAAGCATTATAAAGTGACAGATTGATACAACTGTTTTTGGTATGTCCCAGCCAGTAGTTCACCGACAAGTCCATTCTGTGATAAGCCGGCATACGGCTGCTGTTATACTCATCATATACACAAACTGCATTCTCACCTATCATATACATTGCCCTTGGATATGTCACCGCATTACCCGAAGCATATACAAATGTCATCACAAAATCCCAATGATCGTCCAACGTATAATGAACCATCGCATTTAAATTATGTCTACGGTCATATTTGGCAGGAAATGTATTTCCTTTTCTCAACTCCGGAAATTGTCGATCGGCCCAGGCCAGTGTATAGCCAATCCAGCCATTCCAGCGTCCTCTGCTTTTCCGCAGCATCAGTTCTACCCCATAATTCTGTCCTTTCCCTGTCAGTACATGGTCTTCTATCCGATACGTCTGATTAAACATATCCAACAGTCCGCCGTTGAATATCGTTTGATGAGATAATTTCCGATAATAACCTTCCACCAACAATTCATACTCTCCATTTCGAATCGGCTGCGAGAAAGAGACGTCTAATGAATGAACTTTCTGCCCTGATATATCTTTCGTCGAAGGCATCCAGAAATCAATGGGCAATCCGGCACTTGATACTGTTATCTGATTCATATATTGCCTGTTCAGTTGATAGGAAAGACTCAATGTTCTGTTCTTTGGCAATTCGTATTCCAGACGAATACGGGGTTCCGTTCCTCCGTTATAATACCCATCCTGTACACTGCCACTATAACGCAACCCCATGTTCATTGCCAATCTTCCCCACTTTCTCTCTGCTTCGGCATACATAGCAAATTCTTCCATTTCGTATCTGCCGGGATTTCCGGCATTGATACCTTCGAAAATATTCACCGATTCAGGATATTGCGGATGAAGTATATGATGCATAAAACTTCCACCCGTCTTCATCTTCCATGTCCCCAACCGCCAGTCCAGATTTCCCATATATCCTAAATCCGTCAATCGGGAAGGCATCGTCATATTCAGCGTATTCTGATTTGCCCGCAGATTGGTACGGTAATGCGTCATATAGACTCTTTGCGTCAACGACGTCTTTTCATTATACTGACGTTCCCATTTTAAAGAAGCAACAGCGTTGAGCCACTGCATTTTGAAGTCTACCTGATACTGGTGTTCTTTCAGTTTCAACAAGTCATTGCCAACATAGCTGTTCAAAACAATCTTGTTTTTAGGGTTCGGCTTCCACACATAAGTAAGATTATAATCCTGAAAACCGTAACGAAGCCTCGTGTTATCCTCAAATCCCCCTTCTATCAAAGAGATTATCGGATTTACATAAGTGACTCTCGCGGATAGATAAATAGCACTATTTTGAGTAACCGGTATTGCACCGGTAATTCTCGAAGCCAATATACCGACATTACCGGACACGCTTGCCCGCTGCACCACCGAATCACGAGGAGTCATTTCTACTACCGCTGCCAATCTTCCACCGCGGTCTGCCGGTTGGTAAGACTTATTGAGTGAGAAAGAAGAAAAATGATCATTATTGAATATAGAAAAAAAGCCCAGCAGATGTGAAGAGTTATACACAGGCACACCATCTATACATATCAGGTTATGTCCCGGTTCGCTACCATGTACATAAAGTCCCCCATTCAATTCGCCGGCAGTAGTCACTCCCGGCAACAACTGAAAAGTCTTGATCGGATCGCTGTCTCCCAGCATACGCGGCATGAAGTTTACCGTATTCGGATCAAGCTTCCAATCACCTTTTGCACTACGCTGCAACGCAGGAGATTTCTTGGACGCCACCACTTCCACCTCCTGAATCCTCCAAATAGAATCGGTTCGAATGGTATCATCGCCACGTGTTCCCGTTTGGGCATATACACCTATATCTCCCAGTACCGCAAACAGTACCAATATGTATCTTATCACATTCAACTCACTTTACCTATAAAAAAGAAAGCCGAAGAAGAGAATTATTCCCTTCCTCGGTCCTCGTCAATTTACTCACATTTATCTAATCTATACCCCATGCTTATTCTATGAATCCTTCAAAACTTCTAACCAATGCATCGAAGCTGTCAGCTAATGATTTGAATGGTCCGGAAGCAGCATCAAAATAATCTTCAAAGCTAATCAGAGATTCATCTTCAAACTGTAACAGAGGTTCTGTATACCAGTATTCATGCTTCACTCCTTGAGAATCTGTATATGAATAGTCAATATAAGGTTGGAATGTCAAAGTAGCAGACGCTTCATTGCTTCCTCCGAATGTCAGACTTCCACTAAGATACTTCTTAAATACATTTGCAGTAGCTTGTGCAGCTTCATGAGATTCACCCCACATTCCAGTAGGATTATCATACTGGTCATCCACTTGTTCCAGTTCACGAGCTAAATCCTTGTAACTGCTACATTGCATAAGCACAGCAGCTTCACCCATAATATTTGCCTCTATACGCGCATCTTTAAAACGATCTCCAACATTCTCGTTTGCGCCTTCGTCTGCTGTCATGTTGCTACCATTCAGATAAGCTTCACCTTTTACGGCTTCTGTTCCTTTTATGTTGATTGAATAGTTGGCTTTCACAACTTGAGGTGTTGCGCTTACTGAAGTAGATACTTTGTAACCGTTTGCATCTATATTTACTGTAATATCTGCTTTTCTTGGAGAGCTGCTTACGTTTGCTGTAGCAATCTCAAGAGAAGTCAAAGTAGTTGTTCCCAGTTTAATAGTAGAAGTAAGTTTAGCCGGAACTTTCACTGTAACGCCATCATAAGTAAAATCTGTTGTATTGCCGGTAGCTGCAATCTTGATTTCAGCTGTTTGACCCTCATAACCAAACTTCAATGCGAGTTCAGAATCAGAGTTGGTGCGTTCCCACTCGTCTCTGCTCTCATTATAGGTATAAACGCCATAATAGTCACTGGCCTGATACATTTCATTGTTGACAGCCGCCATAGCGTACACTTTAGCCATATTACCCTGTGAAGCAGCTACTAAAGAATGTACCATCTGCTGTACATTTGCTTTTTCCTGAATTTCCAAAGAGCCTACGATTTCCGAGAAGTAATTCCCTACTTGTGCCAACTGTTTCTGATCGTCAGCATTTACCAGATTGATTAAGTTCTGTCCGATTTCACTCAATTTCTCTTTACTCTTCTCGGCTGATAATACATCACCGCCTGTCGGTCCATCATTATTATCGTCACCACACCCCGTAAATGTTACCATTGCCATCATCAGGCAAGGAATTAAATAATACAATTTTCTAGTCATATTTCAATGCATTTAAAATGTTATGTTTGCATATTTTATTGCCGTTCTTCTTTGTTTGCATTTTTCACATAGAATATCGGCAGTCCCAATTACTTTGCAAAGGTGAGAATATTTTATAGAATAAAAAAATGATTAAAATAAAGAAAGCGCCTAAATAGACATTTTAGGCGCTTAAGTCATATAAAACAGTGATTATTGTGTCCAAATTAATAAATAGCTTTAGGCTTTCCGCTACATAATCAAAAAAGTTTTCTTATTTTGGAGAGGAACATTCCTGACAAATCCCTTTGAGGACATAATTAATACTGTGCAAAGTAAATCCTTTAGGCAAATCAATCACCGGAATATGGGTGCCTTCCAGGCAGAATGTACGCTGACATTTCTCACAATAAAAATGCGAATGTAAATCCTGTACCACACAATTGCAAGAGTTGTCGCAAACGGCATACTTCAACGAGCCGCTTCCATCGTCTATGCTATGTATGAGGTGATGAGACAAGAAGAGAGCAATAGTACGGGATATGGTCGATTTATCGACTGTGTCGAGCAATGTTTCGAGGTCAAGCAATGACACTGCACGCTCTGCCTGCATCATCTCTTTTATCACCAAGAGCCTTATTGCAGTTGGCTTAATGTCTCTTCTGACCAGCTTATCCAAATAAATATCTTCTTCCATCTTTCTCCTATTTTATCATTTTCTGTATTCTGACGGCGTTCATTATGGCAAGCAACGCAACGCCTACATCTGCGAAGACAGCTTCCCAAAGAGTAGCGATTCCACCGGCTCCCAAAATCAATACAAGCAATTTCACTCCAAATGCCAGTGATACATTCTGCCAAATGATCCTTCGTGTCAGTTTTCCTACTTTGATAGCTTCGGCTACTTTCGACGGTTGGTCTGTCTGTATCACGACATCGGCTGTTTCAATAGCCGCATCACTACCCAGTCCGCCCATAGCAATGCCAACATGACTTAGAGCGAGCACCGGTGCATCGTTCATTCCATCACCGACAAATGCGATCCGGTTTGCCTCATCCTGCCGCAGCTCTTCCAGATGATTCACTTTTCCTTCCGGCAACAGGTCACCATAAGCTTTCGATATACCGAGCTTTTCTGCAAAGTTAGTAACAATACTCTGTTTATCACCGGATAGTATCTGGATGTTTTCAATATTTAAAGCTTTTAAATTGTCAATAGCTACCTTTGCGTCCTCTTTCAGGGCATCAGCCAGCAGCAGATAACCTGCATAACGGTTTCCAACAGCACAGACCACGATGGTATCCGTTATTTCCAGCAGTTCTTTTGGATAGGATATATCAAACTTAGACAGTAACCGGCAATTACCGACCAGAACCGTAGTCCCGTCTATCGTTGCTTCCAAACCATAGCCGGCAAATTCTTTTGTACCGGTAACAGCTACCCGTTCAATGTTTTGTTCTTTCGCATAATTCACAACAGCCTTGGCAATCGGATGAGTACTATCACTTTCTACCGAAGCAACCAGTTTTACTAATTCTTCTTCCGAAACCTCGCCTGCACTTTTACAGGCCTGTACTTCAAAGGTTCCTTTTGTCAGGGTTCCTGTTTTATCGAATACCACTGTATTGATCTTAGTGATAGCATCCAGATAATTACCACCCTTGAATAAAATTCCCAACCGGGATGCCGCTCCAATCCCCCCAAAGTAGCCTAACGGAATACTAACCACCAACGCACAGGGACACGAAATCACCAGAAAGACCAAAGCTCTGTATAGCCAATCATTAAATGCAAATACAAATGGAGGATTAATAAATGAATAGACAAACGGACACAAAACAATTAACACTGCAAGCGCTATAACAATAGGTGTATAAATGCGCGCAAACTTACGAATAAACAATTCAGCCGGAGCCTTACGTTCGGAAGCATTCTGAACAAGTTCCAATATTCGGGCAAGTGCACTCTTATCAAAAGGTCTCGTTACCTCGAGCCGGATAACCTTATCGGTTACAATCATTCCGGCAAGTACTTCTTCACCTTTCCGAATATTACGAGGAACGCTTTCCCCCGTTAATGCGGCTGTATTGAAGGCAGCCACTTCATTCTGCATGGTTCCATCCAATGGTACCCGTTCGCCTGCCTTTATTTCTATGATTTCACCGACTTTTATCTTTTTAGGGCTTTCAATAACAAGATTGCCTTCCCGGAGCACTAATGCTTTCTCGGGTCTTACATCCAATAAGGCTCCGATATTACGTTTGGCTTTATCTACCGCTTTATCCTGAAACAGTTCTCCTACTGTATAGAATAACATCACGGCTACTCCTTCCGGATATTCACCAATATAGAAAGCTCCCAAAGTAGCTATAATCATTAGAGTGAACTCACTGAAATAGTCTTTTTCCCTGATACTTTCCCAGGCTTCTTTCATCACTGGAATTCCTACCGGAAGATAGGCCACGATATACCATATCAAGGCTACAGATCCTTCACGGAAGAATGCTAAATCGAGAGCATTCATAATTATTCCACTTGCCAGAAGCAGGAGAGAAAATATCACTTTCCCATATTCATGGAATACTGAAACCTTTGCATCAACCTTTTTTTCTGCTGCGCATGAATGAGCGCCACAACTACAATGTCCCATAACATTCATCATTTAGTTGATGCAAAGGTAGCAAATGATTCATGCAACAAAGTTGCAAAATCGGTTTTAGCACCTTTCAATGTCAGCAATACCGCAACAGCCATTTCCAAACCGGCACGACTTCTATATCCAACCCATTCCCTGAAATTGTCCTTTCTTCATCCCAAGTAATGATAAAAGTCTTTTTTAAGCCAAAAACTTCCGACATTTTATATAAAGCCCTGACCTCCCGTTCCCGGGTAATCGGATCATCAATGCTATATGATACTTGTATAGCCATTCCTTCATCAGGAATATAAAAGTCCACCTCAATACCCTTATTATAAAAGAACACTCTATCTTCTTCTTTTCCATATCGCTCTATTAAATTTACAGCAACGATATTCTCCAATAGTTTAGTTTCGGCATTTATCAGAAAATTACCAAGCAACCCATTATCATAAAAATACCTTTTACAGCTAGACATACGTTCAGCTACTGAATCCGTAAAATTGGGGATGTTAAAAGTCAAATAAACATCATTCATATAAGTGAGATAATCTGCCAATGTATTACGGCTGATACCACTACCAGAAGATTTTACAATATGCAATAGTCGTGTCTGCGTGGTTGGCTGCATGACACTTTCAGCAAGCTTCTTTGCCAATAGCCGGATAGCGCCGCTATTGCGAATCTCGTTGCGTGCTATAATATCTCCCAGCAGAATCTTTTGATATAGCGAATTAATCCATTCCCGTTTATCTATCAAAGAGAACGTTTCGGCAAATCCACCGAAATGAAAATAGGTATTGAACTGCTTAATGACTTCCAACCGTTGTTCAGGTTCAAATTCCCAGTTTGTCTTCAAGCGAATCTGATGAAAAGTTAGATACTCTGCAAATGAAAAGGGAAATACTTCCCGTATGATATATCGTCCGCCTAAAGTAGTGGCAATATCCCTACTAAGCATTCGCGCATTACTTCCGGTAATGAAAACCCTATATTTAGAATCAGCCAGTCTACGAGCAAATTTTTCCCATCCGTCAATATTCTGAATCTCATCAAGGTATACCAAAGGCTTACGGTTATCATACATTTCAGCATAACACTCCAACAGAAGTCCTAGCTCCGAAGCCTCAATAGAAGAGATACGCTCATCCTCAAAATTAACATAAAGACAGTCTTCAAAAGTCACTTTACCCAATCTTACAAGATTCTGTATATCCTGATACATTTGATAAGACTTACCCGCACGACGAATACCAACCAGAACATAATTCGCCTGCTCCTCAAAATATATCGGTCTTTCAACCAGCTGAATCTTACTAATTTCTTGCTGACGCTCGGCTATAATTGCCTTTATTATTCGTTTTTCCATAAAATATGCTCTTTATATTGCACAAATATAGCAAAAACATGCTTAATATAGTAAGCAAGACTCTCTTTTCTTTCCAACCGTAGCTACTATTTTCTTTATTTGTCAACTGCTACTTATCCTTTACAGGACGAACCTTCCATCTGAATCGGTTTTAGAACATATACCCCAATGAGATCATCAGGTTTCTATTCTTCATTCCTAAATCTTTTGCCACTTCAACGAGTCCAAAATCATAACTGATGGCAACTTGATATTTCTTGCTGAACTCAACCCCTGCTTTCAATCCAAGACCGAAATCGAAGCGTTTCATACCATCGTCTCCAAATATATCTGCAGACTCGGAATTACCATCTAACCCGGCAATATCTGCGATACTACCATCCACCTTCGCTTTCATCTTCCCAAATAAACCAACAGCGACATAAGGACCTGCACTACCAAATAACGCAAAGTCATCATTCACAGCATATTTGTACCCAACACGTACAGGCACTTCTAAATAATACGGATTAAACGTCATGCTCGCAAGTGCTCCTCCGTCAATTTTAGCACCTTTCAATGTAAGCAATGCAGCAAAGTCCATATAGGCACCACTACCATTCGCATCCTGCGACAATCCCAACTCTGCTTTAACACCTGCGTGAAAACCTATCCTGCTGTCAAAACCTGTAATGGTGTATTTACTAACATTCATACCTGCCATCACACCCCATTTCAGATTGTCTTGAGCATTGATACTCACCGCACTTATCGCTACTAAAGCGAATAATAATAAGACCTTTTTCATACGAATAAATAATTTAATTATTGTTTAGAAATTATGTGAGACAAAAATAATAATAATTCGCACAATTCCGAGAGATTTGGTAAAAATATAAAAGATAGACGATATAAACCTTATTGAGGTATAGTCATACACACGGCTATATTATCTGTTTTTACGAAAAAAGCATTTAACCGATTTCTGTGCCAGAGAAAAGTCGAAAATATTCCAAATACATAGATAAGTTCCTGTTTTAATCCGTTTCCGAGCTGAAATCCAATTATACTTGATATGGTCGTGGAGTGAAGCCATATCCATACCGGGTGAACTACAAAAAAGGTGTGCCTTCACCGAGCGCCTTAATGCTTTAGTAACAGACTGTATATCAAAGTTATTTGAGGATAAAACACTGAATCCACCGTGTAACCCTACACGAACTTGATTTATAATGGTTTTATTTCGATTGCAAAGATATACAGTCTGTTTTGACTTTACAGCTCTTTTTAGGGGATTTCTGCGAAATCACTGTTTACAGAGGAATAAATCAATCACAATCACATCATGACAGCCTACATAAACCATACTGATATATATTATATGCAAAAAACGAATTAAAACAAAGAACTTTGCTCAACAATAATTGGAGTTAATAACTTATCTCTGACTTCTTGGTAAATAGGGATATCTATCTCTTCTGCAACTTCTAGCGTTACCGCAATAGAGTATGGTATTAAATAACTAAAAGCTTTAGCATCTTTTTTACATGTAACTCGTATCGCAATGCTTTCGTCATCTTCAAATGCGACAGCATTCTGACCTACAAATACTTCATGCTGTAAAGTGCCTTTTTTTACCTTCTGCCATTGTGCATCATCTCTAGTTACTCCAATAGTGCTATTGTCAGTTTCAAAATAAAGATTTGCCACTCTATATTTCTGCGTATTAGATGCTATAGGTGTAAACCAAGACAAAGTTATTGTCAGTTTTCTATTTTCTGGCCTACCTGAAAGTGAAGAAGGCAGAGGAAATTTAAATAAGTGAGATTTGTCTTGCCCTATCTCCCCAAAACCAAGAATTGTAACTCTTTGTTGGGTACATTCTTGAACTTTACTGGTGTCTGGAATTCCATATCCAATCCAATCAGTGATAATCTTTTCTATATCATTATTGTTATATTTACCATTTAAAATTCTTTTAAGATTTACTTCTAATTCACCCCAAGAACATCCATGCGTAAGAAGAGTCTTAATTATTAACGGTAAATATGGACGATACTGTGGTGAAAAATAATCTTCTTGAAATAGTTCCTTTAAGGTGTCTGTTATCTGGATGCCTCTACGAGTAATTAAAGCAGCAGCATTACTAGTGCCCCTAACAAACCATGTTTTACTTAAATCATCAGATGGAGCAGCAACTTGATTTCCTGGTGATCCAAAATGACAAGAATATCTTAACTGTGTTGGCGCCAAATCCCGTAAAGGTTCATCAAAAAATTGTTTCCCACCATAATAAACAAAATCTGGTTTTATGGATCTCCTATAGCCACCACCAAAAGAAGAGTGAACATTTGGCAACATATGCAAAGTCGGATTTATTCTTCTTTCGTAAGGATTTGCTGGAGAATTATCTACACTTATTGAACCCACTGTAATACTATTTATACTCTCTGACGGTGATAATATTCTTCTATTCCTCCTATCGTTGGCAATAGTATTATAATTTTGTTGATCACTTAATGACCTGAAATCCTTGTATAGAATTGACATTTCAAGGGGATCAACGTGATTACCTGCACTAATTATAAATAGCACATTATATTTCCAACTAAGCCAATCTAATAATTTTGCAGCTGGACTCATGGAGTGAAAAAACAGTAAAGAGCTATCTCCAATAGACAGATTGATGAGTTTAATAGAATTAATAGGATTACTATCTATGTCGCCCTCGAATATTCTTTTAACAGCTCTGTGGAGTAAATCAACAAATAACACATCGCTAGGGACTTTCTCTATTGAACTCGACATCCCAGCTACAGGTTTCATAATAGGTCTAATATATAATGGCGTAGATATTGCCCTCTCATTGTCATTGATATCACCATGAATTATTAAAGAACTCATTGCAGTTCCATGTACTCTATGCTGAACAATATAGCCATCACTATAATCATCCGGATCATCAACCACGATTCTATTTGACAGTTTCTGATGGTTATTAACAGGAAGTCCATCAAAAATAGCTGCTTCTGATTGACCACTTGGTAGTTCGTCATTCAACAATTCATCATTAATTAACTTATCGTCTTCAATCTCTGAAACAATCGCTATTTGTCCAGATGGTCTAAAGAACATTACCTGATCGCATTTCACCAACTGAGTATCTTGCGTATTGATTATATCCTGTATAGCAGTTGATGGTAATTCCACTAACATACCATGATAAGATATTTCTTCAATAACAGAGTGAACTAGGCATCTTCCATTTAATGATTCAATCATTTCAGATACTCTACTAAATGAGGCATTTCTTTTTTCTGTAGATGAACTAAACCATAATTGTAATTCAAAACGAATGATTTGCTCATTTGCTTCTATGTCTTGTTTCCAATATTTAATGACATTTGTTTCAATTAAGCGATCTTGTACATTCCATCTACGAATAGTATTAAGTTGCTTAAATAACGACTTAAACCCATTTAAACCTCTTTGAAATTGAATGTTCGGATTAGTAGAATACTGCTCCCAAAGAGATAACATTTCAGTCATAGCCCTTTGATTAGTCATTGTTAAAAACAAACGCCCTGAAAGTGCTTTTTCCTCTTCCCCATTTATATAATGAAAATCATCAGAAGGTTGAATGTCGTCTAGTTCAATCTCACCCATCCACTCCAAGCCATCAGTATTCTTAATTGCTGTAAGAAAGCTTTCAGCACTACCAACCGTTTCGAATACCAAAACTTGTTCTGGATCAACTCCTGTTGGCGTACTTTGCATAGTTGCTCTTTGCGCTTCGAATGATCTACACAATGTCTCAAACAATGGAGCCAATCTCTCTCTTTGCCTGTCATGAGAAGGATAGTGAGGTATTTTAGGTGAAAACTGATTCCCGGGAACTTTTGGAAGAGGTACAGGTTCTGGGAAGAATAATAGGGGATAATTATTTGCCATAAAATATATTATTTTTGAGAGTCCGAGTCAGATATATTATTTGCTTTATTTTTCAGCTCATTCGATACAATATCTTTCATATTTGAATCTGGCAGTGATAATACATACTGTCTCAATATTGACAATCCAAATTCTTCTAATTCAGCATAATTTATCCCTAATAGTTTTTTTGCTATTGTTTCAGATGCATATTCAAATCGAATTTTGTGTTTGTGCTGAAATTGATCTAGCCATGAAACGATATTCACCCTTGTTGGAATTGGTAGAAATATTTTAATTTGGAATCTTCTCCACACGGCTCTGTCTAATAGCTCGGGATGATTTGTAGCACCAATGACTATTACATGACTCGGAAGATTGTCAATCTGCAACAATAAAGAACTAACAACACGTTTAATTTCTCCTGTTTCATGGGTGTCACCACGTTCTTTACCTAATGTTTCAAATTCATCAAAAAAGAGCACGCATTTTCTTGTGCTAACATAATCCATTAGTTTTCGTAGTCTTGAAGCTGTTTCACCCAAATAAGCCCCAACAAGGCTGTCGTATTTGACAACATACAATGGTACCATCAAAGCTTCGGCATATGCTTCAGCCAATGATGTTTTCCCATTGCCCGGAGGGCCAATGAGAAGAATTCGGCTCCTTGGTTCAAGTCCATAGGAACGTAACAAGTCAACTCTAAATTGTTCTTGAATAAAGTGATTGGACGATACTTGTACTTCTGTTGGCAGAATTAAGTCTGATAATCTTTTCGTTGGAAATATCTCTGTGATTAGGTTTTCAGCTCTATAGTCTATTATTGCTTTGCCATTAGTGTTTAAGTTTGCAGTATTAGAACTATCAATAGGTCTATTCTTATTTAGTTCATTCTCTATTTTATCAGCCAAAATCGTATGTTGTTTCTTTCTTTCCTCAGAAACAATTGCCTCAGTAACTTTTTTGATCATAGGCTTATTCCCCGTGATCGCATACCGCACTAAGTCTACTATTAAATCTGCTCTAGCCATTATTCTATTTCGTTTTATTAAAAAGCTCTCTTATATCTATGTCGAGCAATTTTGCTATTTGGTAAAACGTTTCAACGGCAGGTTGGCTTTCATTTGTACACCAACGAGACACAGTTGCTGCATTTTTACCCAGTGCATCAGCCAACCATTTATTTGTTTTTTTATTTTCAGCAAGCACTACTTTAATCCTATTTATTGAAATGCCCATAACCAGAATAATTGATACTATTTGCAATAATAATTGCTTTTTAGATATACTCAGGCAAATATAAGCATTTTATTTAGAACATCAATACGCAGGGGGCAAATTATTTATAGGTATTATACTGATAGTTCAGATAGTATTTATTGCTATTAACAAAACACCTCATTCATCTTCTGTTTCATTTTCTCTTTATCGGAGATGGTGTAGTAGTATCGGTAGATAGTTTGCGGAGAGTTGCCGGCGAGTTCGGCGACTTGGAGTGGGTGAAAACCTTCGTCAATCATCTTGGAGATGTAGCTACTGCGAGCGGTTCCCCATGTTACTCGCGATTTGATGCCGCAATGGTCGCAGATTTTTTGTAGCGTCTCGTTGACTTTCTCATTTATTCGCTTCACTCGCCCGTAAAGCTTGGTCTGCGTTAGATTGCATCGCTTTATGGTCGGAAAGACGTAATTCATATAAGCTTCGGTGCGATAGCGTTCGATAATCTCTGCTGCTTTGTCGATGATGATGACTCGTGCCTGCTTGTCATACTTAGTACGCTCATAGATAATCTGATCGTCTTTGATTTGATCTCGGGTAAGTAAACAAACATCAATAGCAGACATTCCTCCGGCATAGTAGCTAAACAAAAACAGGTCGAGGTAGAATTGTTCCTTCTTGGTAAGCAACATTCGGTCGAAAGATTCTATCTGTTGCATCACTTCTGGTGATACCCCTTTGGGGGTAGTAATGCGATGTTTTAGCTTCTCCTTAAATGAACTAAAAGCGTTAAGATTCACGTTGTACACTCCTTGCTCTTTAGCGTAAAGACAGACTGCTTTCAATTTTCGAAGTTTACCACTGACATCACCAGTATTTCCATTTTTAGCAGCTTTGATTTGAACCCAGACAACAAAGTCTTGAAGGAATTTCTGTGTTAGGTCTCGAAACCGATACTTTGTAAAATCCCGATGATACTTACTTCGAGTAAACTGTTGCAGCGAGGTGTTTAAGTAGCGATACTTTCGTGATGTAGACAGGCTTTTGAGTACACGACCATTTTTATATCGCTCTTGATTGTCGAACTTTATTGCCAGTTCTTCGATAACATCTGAGATTGGGATGTATTTGTTTCGATAGTTTGGGTCGGTATCGTAATAGTGAGATAACTCCACCGGAATCCAATCTTTACCTTGGGCCTCCCAACGCTCCCCAACTTTGAGGTATTTGAGCTTTTGCTGTTGAAGAAACTTATTCTTTTCGAAAGATTCTTTTCCGACAAAAAGCTGTGACTTTTGACTCCACTCCGAGTAAAGCCCTGTGATATTGATAACTTTTGTAACGCGAGCATAACCTCGCTTATAGAACACCATTTCGAGTTTGACAAAATGGATGTTTTTAGGGTCTCTTTTCCCTTTGATATTTACCGTAAACATAACAATGATCTTTGAAGTTTTTTCGCTTCAAAAAAGTCATTGAAATCGATTAGAAAAGAAGTAGAAAAGAAGAAAATTACAAAAATGGCGAAACCTGTATGGTTTTAATATTCAAATAGCTGTATTATAACAAGTTGGTAATTATTGGATGTATATAAGGAAAAAGGGTGTCTTGAAATGGGAGACACCCTATTTCTTTTCATTTCCCTCATTTTTAGATATACAGGAAAGGGAGTTGTTTTTACTCGAATTACTCACTTTTATTATGTAAGTAAAATCAGTATAGTTAGTCCGTATCTTATGTATATTACTCACCATAATTTTGACGCATTTTTTCGGAGTGTCGGAGTACGGTTTCGATTGAGCAACCCAAATACTGAGCGACCTTTTCATAAGGCACTTCATTTGAAAGCAGATGTTCAATAAATATGGATTTCGCCATTCCCATCGTAATCACATTTTCAAGTTTAAGCATCTTTGAAACCTTTCTCAATGTCTGGTTTGTCAACTCCGAGATACGCTTGATTCTTCCGAGTTGTTGTTCGGGAGAGTTGTGTTTATGGGTAAAGATTGGGAGCAGGTAATCGTCAAAGCACATCGACTGATATTTGTCGATGATATGTAATACTTCTGAGCACAAAGGGATGACGGCAATGTTTTCAGATGCATTCCGCTTGCAATACAAGTACCCCTTCTTAATGGAGGATATTTTAAGTGATGCCATCTCATTAACTGTCGTGCCTCCGGTATAATAGCCAAACAGGAACAAGTCGATATATAATTCTTCTTTATCTGTGAGTTTGCTTCGGCTCATAAATTCTATCCGTTCAATCATGGTATAATCCACCGACAATGGCTCACCTTCCAATTTGACCGGAATCTTCACTTCATCAAAAACTGAGGTATCGGCATTAGCCTCTCGGAATACTCGACGAAGTTTTTGCAGTTTATTCTCCACATTGTGCCCATTCAAATGGTTGACATACTTTTGAAGGAATTGCGTGTCAATATCATCAAAAGTCAGTATGCTGAAATCTCGCTTCATTACGGTTTGGGTAAAATTGCACAGACAATCCAGAACATACCGAAACTTTCGTTCGTTTTGGGAGCCGGTAATTATCTGACCATTTCGTTCTCTCTCAATTTGTGACAGGTGTAGCAATAGCTTATCAAAGACTTGCAATACATTTTTGCTCATAACAGATGTTTTTTAGTGATGAATATTCCACCGGCCTTGTGACGGTATATAAATGAATAGGGAGTCTCGACAGAAAAGGTTTGTCGAGACTGAAATTTATTCACCAAAAATTGAATTCATCTCTTTGAGCATCTCATCAGCCTTGGTATTCTTATAATAGTGTTTGTAAATCACCATCGGACTATTGCCTGCCATTTCGGCCACAACGTATGGCGAGTAACCTTGATCTACCATTCGGGTAATGAAACTGGCACGGGCAGAGTACCATGTCAGCTTATCCTTTATTTTTAGCAAGCGGCAAGCCTTAGCAAGTGTTATAGTCATTTTGACCGTAAGATTACTGATTCGCTTTGTACGTTGCATATCGGTCTTGTGCTTATGAGTAAAGACAGGAAAGATATAATTCTCGAAACCCATACCGCGATACTTCTCAATGATCTTCTTGGCCTTTTCAATCAAAAGTGGCTTGGCTTGTTTGGGAAACTTCATGCGCTCATAGATGATCTTATCTTCTTTTATAGAGTCCCAAGTCAAATAACATACATCCACATTGGCCATGCCTCCGGTATAGTAACTGAATAGAAAGAGATCGAGGTGTAGCTGCTCTTTCTTCGAAAACAAACTACGGTCGATATTCTCCAGTTTGGCAAGAGCTACATAGGAAGTCGCTTTGGAAGTAGTCTGTCCCCATTTGATATTATCACCCAAGCATTCGAATACTTTCATGTCCACACCGTAGATGCCTTGCTTCTCGGCATAACGGCAGGTAGCACGCAGGCGGCGGAGTTTCTGAGTCAAGCCGCCTTTGTTGCCGTTTTCTATGCCGACTTTCTGGATATAAAGCGTATAGTCGAGCAGGAAACGTTCATTAATCTCTTTGAAATAGTAAGAGGAGAAAGAACGATTATAGACCTCCTGTGTGAATCGAGATAGAGAGTTCTTTATCTCCTTATAAGAACGGGCATTATTAATACTCGTGATGATTCGCCCATTCTTGTAACGCTCTTTATGAGTAAACTTTTCGATTAGAGAGTCTATCATCTGAAGGACTGAGAGTGATTTTACCTCCTCTTTGCGGGTTTGAACTTCATCGAAGCAGTGCGATAATTCGACTGGCGACCAGACTCGTCCCTCGTAATCCCAGTCCTCAGCGACTTTCTGATACTGATTTTTGAGTTCGAACAGGATTTTGTTCTTGGCGGTAAGGGTACTGCCATTGCCTTTGAAGGCTTGGGCCTGATTATCCCAGTCCTTAACCGGTCCGGAAACATTAAGCACTTTGGTTACTCGTGCGTAACCTGTTTTGAAGATAATCATTTCAAGTTTGACCATCTTCGGGTCTTTGGGATTTGCTTTCCCTTTGATGTTGATCGTAAACATAAAAATAGAGTTTAGCATTCGTTCGGATTGCTGTTCCGGTGGTCAAAAGACCCACCGTATCAGACTACATCAGAGTAGTGCTTCCCTCTTCAAAAGGTTTAAATCACTCTAAACCTGTAAATGCTAATCTCTATTAATATCCACAAAAACAGAGACTTACATCAACTACTGATGTAAGTCTCGTAAAGTAAGGCTGCCTTCACCGGCACACCCTTTTTCATTGGTCAGTTATTAGCTTTTACTTATCCTTTACAGGACGAACCTTAAATCCGAAGCAACGATCGTAGCCATTCAATTGACCGTAGTCAAAGCCCATTGTAGCAAGACTTTCGTCACACCAGCCGAGCTTCTCGCCGGCACCAAAGAGAAAACCTCCGTAACGTTTGTCTTTGTTACTGGAAGATTGCTGAATTTGCGCAGACAAATCACTTGTCCAATAATATAATCCCGAATAAGGCCACCAATTATCATCAAGTTCTTTTATAGTGGTACTTCCATTCGAATCTGTTTTTTCATTACTGCCATAATATCCGGTTTTAGGAAGTATGATAGTATTATTTGTGATTGTTGAAGTTACCATCCACGCATCCACATCCTCTACATAATAAGATTCACCTGTTTCATGATTATACCGGCGAACTTTCGTTTTACCCTGTACACACAATGTATTCGGGCCATTAAACAGGTTATCCATTTCGGCACTGGTCGGCATACGCCACCCATTTCCCCAACGCATTACAGCTACATCATCCGCAGGTTCAAGACGCGTCTTTCCATCCTGCGACACTTTACCTTCCGTCCACTGGTATTTTGTCAATTTAAGCGTACCGGCAAAATAGCGGTAATCATTATAATTATAGTAGTTCTTGCAAGATTTGTCAGCGTATGGATAATAAGAAGCATCGTTCTTATAAGTCACGCCATTATACGTAAATGAAGTATTCTCATCGTCTCCCGGATGGTCAATGGTTTTTCCTGTAAAAATCTCACCCCAAGCATAGTAACCGTCGATGTTCTCCTCTGCCCAAATAATTTTACCCATATCTTTGCCCGGATGAGGATCTTCGGGAGTACTAGGTTTCACACACATCAACGGGTCGTGACTGTCAGCCAAAGCTTTAAGCTCTACTTCGGTCCATGTATGCCCTTCAGTGTTCTGTGGCCACATCCATACTTCGAAAGTATTAATCACAGGTTCTTCGTTACCACCCTGCTTATTACCTTCATAAAGGTTGTCAAGACCACCGATAGTGATATCAAGATCACCGGAAACCGACAAGTTGCCGTATTTATATTCGTTGATTTTATTGCCTTCATTATCAACACCAAAGCAACCGTCAAGATAAGTTCCATCTGTGGAACGAATGGCAAAGTCATCGGTTTTGCACACAAGGTCTTCTACACCCTTAAATGTCAGGCGTAGTTTCTCACACTCACTGGCACATTCTTCATAAACATGTACTGATACTTTAATGTAGGGTACCGTGCCATTCGATTGAAATCCGGCTGCCACATCGTATTTGGCACAAAGTGTTTCCTCTTCGCCAACAGTCAAAGTACCTCCACCACGCGTATTACTTTGATTGTTTCCAACGCTCATATTGGTACCATTGCTGAAAACTGATGTGATTTTCGATACGGTAGGAAGTTCTTCTCCGTTGCCGGATGGTTGCTCACTAATAGAATCATTGGAACAGCTACTTATTATTAAAGCTCCCAAAATAAAAGAATAAAAACTGATTTTCTTCATCGCTATTTTATTATTATGGATTGTTTGTTTGCTAACTATACACGTTTATTTTTCGCCCCGTATATAATTTTTTCAAAAATACACATTTTATACAACTTTCAAACTATTTATATCAACTTTCAATATCGTTTTTAACACTAATTATCAGTAACAGGTACTTAGCCCGGACTAACTCCTAATTGTCTACCCCTTACATCTTTTTTCTATTCTTCTCATGGTATTTATAGACATGGCAGAAGAAGGTTACATATAAATTGATGATTCTTATTGTCAACTAAAGTTTCCTCTATATAGTATAATGATTATCAATCATTTATATGCTGACAATAAGCCATGACAATAGGCTGACAATAAAATATCAGAACTTTTATTGTCAGCCTATTCTTTGTAGCAATACCATCCACATAGAAAACAGCTTTATAAAATGAATACGCCCCTATTAAATGAATGTTATATAGCCGGTATCGTTAACTCACCAAGCAGGTATTGTTCCATTAAAGTATCGGTATCGTTAACTCCCCACGGCCGTGACGAGATCTTTCCACGGCCGTGGTAGGAATTCGCCACGACTGTGAGAAGAAGTCACCACAGCCGTGACGAACTAGAGATACCGGCACTTTAGTAGAACTATACTGACACTCTAAAGGAACTATATAGGCGTGTTAGTAGAACCATATAGGTACATTAAGGAAGAAGGGATATCACTTTAGGAAGCTGTTATCCAAATGCGGCATTACTTCGAGACATGCCTATAAAGCTATTGTTTATCAAGCCATTAAGGCATCATAAGAGATAAAAAATAAAGCTGACAATAAAGGAAGCTATCTCAAAAAGCTATTGAAAATTTGATGCTGTTGCCCTGAATTGAAAAAGCTATTGCCTGTTATTTAATAGTAATAGTCCCACCATCAATATCGTTCTGATATATCTTAACATAGTCTATATACATCTTAGCCTCATATCCATTATTTTCATTCAATGCAGTAATTTTATCAATATTGTCAATCCCTGTAATACCTGTATATCCCCCTCCTACTGCCAAGTTAAATAAGATATAATATTCTTTTTGCATATAAACGATTGCATTATCAGGATTTGTCACGTAATGAAATGTATAGTAAGGTTCTGCAGTAGGATTTTTATCCAAATCAAGATACATCTTTATACTATTTTTATCCCAAATAAGAGAATAAAGATGAAAATCATCCTCCTGAAGACTAAAACTGAAAGTATTCTTTTTACTATCTGATTTATATTGGCTGAATGATGGTCCCCAATGACAAGCAGATCCTAAGAAACATTCTTGATTACCACCAGAAACTCCATCAACATGCCCCATCTCTAAAATATCTATTTCACCACACATAGGCCAGCCAACCATCTCATAATCATCACCTTTCATCCAGAATGCAGGCCAAAGTCCATTGGCTGTCTTAGGAACTTTTATACTAGCGTCTAATCTGCCATATTTAAAAGCTACTTTTTGAGAAGTATTTATCCGCCCCGATGTAAATGCCCGTCCATCAAAATTTTCCTTTTTGGCAGTTAATACCAGACATCGTTTTCCACTAATAGGTTCCGTTTCAACCGATATGTTCTCTTTTTTATAATATTGATATTCGTTATTGGCAGGCGAACGTACAATTTCAACATTCCATACATCCCGGTCTAATATCGGTAAATCAAAATCTTCTTTCCAAACGAGCTTATAACTTTTATCTAAAGTAGTGATTGTTTCGGGAGGCATATTATTCCATTCTATTATATCCGCAATTGGATTTATAAAATCAATAATATCTGATTTTAGTGTTACATTATAAATATGCTTCTTACCTTTTTGAAAACTACAAGTTTCAGGTATATCCCAACGAAATTTACGGCCATCGCTCAATTCAAATACAAATGACCGTCCAGACATCGCATCCGTCGGGAGAATAATAGCCTCCGCTATTACTTTAGCTTCATCCTTTATCGTTTTCAAATAAATGCTTTCTTCAGTATCCAATAATTCAAGTATACCATTTGCCAAATCAAAGACAGCTTTTGTTTTTGTACCTTCCAAACTGACTTTTAATTCTGACAAATCAGAAATATTCTCTCCAGTTATATTTAAAACTATCTTAGTTAGTTGATGCGTAAAATTCAATCTAATACCCAACGGAGAATTCTTATCTTTATTTACAGCATTATTTGAATATAACAGATCTATTTCTGTTTGGGAACTCTGGTCACTTACATCCACCGGAAACTTGAAATCAACGATATCATCACAATATGGATAATAGGCCATAAAATCTACAGCACTGCCGTCAACAGGATAGCGAAGTGCACCTCCCCAATAAAAGGGCGCAAATATGCCATCACCGGCTGTTTTATATTTTATATTGCTAAAAGGCTTCACAGTACCAGTCGCAAATTCCTCACCGGTCTTTTTCATATATATTCCGATCATATCTCCCGCTTCCCAAGAAAAGCCATATACCCTTGATTTACTGATCATTTGTTCTCCAATGGATGAACTGAATACGATAGCAGAATCACAGGATGTTAATTCTGGAGAATGAACGTCATTGCACGACAAACAAAAAATAAAACTCACCAAAACACCTGACACAAATTTAATTGCTTTCATAATTATTTTATTTCATGTTACTTTTCAACTTTTACTTTTATCCAAAAGCCAACATTCTCATTTTGTGGCGTATTCATATCCAATCTATCCAAAGACAACACAACACGCTTGTTTTCACCATTAATTTGTATCTGATAAAGACATGCTATATCAGACATATCGGTGAAACTAGCATTTGTAAGTACAACTCTGGCTGCACCTCCGGTCGTTAAAGCTTTTTCTGCACGAATATCTTCTATCGTAGATGCATCAAAATTACTACGCTTAATATTCGACGCTACTGCTAAAGGAACAGTTGTCCTTATATTCCATGTAGACGGACTGCATGTGGGATGTTTAAATTTACCTGAATTTACTTGCGCAATATTGGTAATTGTAAGCTCTTTATTTTCTCCGTATGAAGCAAAAGCTATATCTACCAGTGAAGCATTATATCCAGCATCACAATAATCCAACATTTTCCCTAATGCAGCAGAAAAAAACGGAAACAGACCATCTGCCCCATTTCCGGATGCTGTAGCATACAGATTAAAATAAGAATATCCAACTGCTATCTGTAATTCTTCACTCACAGTTTCCTTACCTGTACTGTCTGATGCTTTAACTAGCATCGTACACAACTCATTTGTAATCGGAATCGTTTGATTAATTACAATGTGCCTAATTCCGTCCGAAGGAATATCCCGGGACATAAGATCTATAACAGTTTCAACACCTGAAAAATTTCTCATTATGACTTGAGCTGATACTAAATCATTCACAGAACTGACAGAACCTTTTAGATTAACAGACGTAGTTCCTACGGGGAGTCCATTAGTTTCATTATTCGTTAAATTTATTGTAATGACAGGAGCCGCATCCTCAACTTCAGGTTTTATAGATTCTATAGGAAGATTATCCCAATCCGTTATAGTAGCATTGGGATTAATCATAAGCACTTCTTCTTTATTTAGAATCGCTTCATACATATATTGCGCTCCTGCCATAAAAACAGTATTATCCGGAATATCCCATTGAAATATTTTATCATTCAAATAAAATATGACAGAACGCCCTGCACTGGCAGTAGAAGGTAATAGAATACCTTCTACTCGCGCTTTAATGGAACCATCCAATTGGGTATCAAGCAATATATCCATCTCTGATGCATTGTCCGGCACTAATGTTCCATTTGACAAATTGAACTGTCCCCTAGCTTTTGTACCTGCTACAACAGTAGTAAGTCCTGTCAAATCCGTAATTCCTGTTCCTGCACTAACGTTAACTATAATCTTAGTAAGTTCGTGAGTAAACAGTAAATTAATATCACCTGACATGCCTTTTGACTGGTTCCTTATATTGTCAGAATATAGCAGATCCAAATCTGCCTGATTGGATTGATTAGTTAAATCTACCTTATACTCATAATTTGTGATGATTGTACGATAAGGATGATAGCCTATGATATCAACAGAAGAACCGTCGACCGGATAAACAGCCGGCTGACTGGACTGTGCCACATTAAATTTGCCCTCGCCATCATAAGTTATGTATTTTATATTATTCTGTAATACATTTGTCGACAAATCTTTTCCAGACTCTTTGATATACACTCCAATGGCATCGCAATTACTCCATTCAGCTTCCGATTCCGAAAAAGCTAAATTCGTTTTTTGAACAAAACCATTAAAACGTATAAAGCCATCATCCAGATAGTTACTTTTGTTTTCGTTATCACTACAAGATGTCAATAACACTAAAAATATGAATATTGAAATATTCTTGATTTCCATAAGCTTCAGTAGTTGATATAATTTTTATTTTGTTGGGGGAATATGTAATTCTTCATGACTGTTTCCTGTCTGATAAATCCTGATGTAATCTATATACATCTTTGCTTCAAGATTATTTTCTTCATTTAGAGCTGTTATTTTATCTACATTATCATTACCTGTTATACCAGTATATCCACCTCCTACTGCCAAATTGAGAATAAACGAATAAGGCTTCCTGTAAAAGGTTGCAGCCTTCTGGCAATTATCTGCATAACAAAACCGGTAATATGGTTCTGCGTCAGGATATTTATCTAAATCTACATATATTTTTATGCAGGTTTCATCCCATATTAAAGTATAAATATGGTATTCATCATCTTGAATACTATACTGTATTGTTTTTTTTGGCTCTCTGAATAATTAATGGATAAATTGGGACCCCAATGACAAGCTGCTCCCAAATATCGGTCAGAAATTCCTCTTTTTATTCCATCAACATGTCCCAACTCTATAATATCCAATTCCCCACACATAGGCCATGGAATAGAATCATTATCTGCCCCCTTCATCCAGAACGCCGGCCACAGCCCATTACCAGTTTTAGGCATTTTTATTCTAGCATCTACACGCCCATACCGAAAAGAAAGCTTTCCAATGCTATTCAAGCGCCCGGATGTAAAATGACGATGCTTATACTTCTTTTTTTGAACAGTTATGATGAGGCTTGACTCACCGCTTTTGGGATCTTCTCCCAATTCAACAGCTTCCTCTACATAATATTGCATTTCTTTATTGGCCGGATTAGACACTATTTCTATATTCCATACAGAGGTGTCTAGGCTTTTCTGATCAAAATTTTCTTCCCATACTAGCTTATATTTTGTGCCTTGGGCAGATAATTCATTAAAATCCAAGCCTGCCAATAAAAGAAAAATAAATATGACTATCCTTTTCATTTTTCTACTCCGTTTAATATTACTTCTGCTATAGTTCCCTTACCTGATGTCATAACGATCCGTACATCACTGACAATATCTCCCTTCAAAGGATAAGTTATATACTCATTTGAAGGTATCACATTGCCGGAATAAACCGTTAAAAATTGTCCTCCACCACTGGATGCCTGAATCTCAAAAGCTGTTGAAGTTTCTATATTTTGCCACAGAATCTTAATTTCTGACGGAGTTGCGCCCTCTTTCATAGGCAAAGTAATATAGTCCCCCTTAGCTCCTGTCCAACCCATATTTTCATCCCCGTCTATAACCAATCTGTATGCTCCAGTTTCTTCTTTACCAGATTTTCGTACCACGATCTGATTGTAATCTTTCACTGTCAGTGTCCCATTAAGACGTATATCCTCTGATGAAGCTCCAATCATAATCGCAAAATCACCGGGTTCTATTATCCATTCATTTTTTTTGTCCAGTAATTGCAAGTCTCTCGGACGTATGACAAACGAAACTTTTTTAGTTTCTCCGGACTTCAGCTGTACACGTTCGAATCCTCTCAGATTCTTTTCATATGTAGTAACCGAACTAATTAAATCACGAACATATAATTGAACTACCTCATCTCCCGCAACTTTACCTGTATTTGTTACGTTACAGGTAATCGTCACATCCTGGTTAGGGGTAATGAGACGTGAAGATATTTCAAGATCCGAATATTCAAAAGTTGTATAACTAAGCCCATATCCGAAAGGATACAAAGCACCATTCAACCGACTCATTTTCCCATCCATGCCGACTCCTTTTCCTCCATCTACCTGCGAAGCAGGCTTAGCCGGAAAATTGAACGGTATCTGCCCCACTGATTTAGGTATAGTAACTGTCAGTTTTCCGCCAGGATTATAATCACCGAACAAAACATCCGCAACAGCCGTACCTCCTTGCGAGCCCGGATACCATGTCTCTAATATAGCCGGGATGTATTTTTCCGCCCAATTTATCGAATTAGGGCGCCCATTTATCATTACTAAGACTATAGGTTTACCTGTAGCATAGACTGCTTCAAGAAGTTTCTGTTGGTGACCCGGAAGATCAATGCTTGACCGTGATTTATTTTCACCGCAAGTTCTTTGACTACCTCCTAAGACAATAATACATACATCGCTTTTCTGAGCATTGATTACCGCTTTATCAATCTCCTGTTGCTCACTGACTGTCAACGGTGAAGGAAAAATTTCGGATTCAGGCCAGTTAGCATCTACTATATCACAACCTTTAGTATACAGAACCTCTCCTTTATTTTTCATTTTAGCTTTAATCCCTTCAAGAACAGTTGTTACTTCTACTGCTTGGGGCCCATAGTGCGCTAATGCATACCGGGCATCATCCGCATTAGGGCCGGTCACACTTATTGTTTTTATACTATCAAGGTTTAGTGGTAAAGTGTTCTTGATATTTTTCAAGAGCACAATCGACTCTCTTGATGCCTGAAGCGCCACCTTCTGATTTTCAGGACTATTAACTTCTTTATCTGCCGCAGCCAAATCCTTTTGATAAGGCATATCGAAGAGGCCGACCATAAATTTCACACGCAAAATGTCACGGACTCTACTGTCTATAGTCTCCATACTGATAGCCCCCTCATCAACCAATTCTCTTAATGGTAACACATAAGAATCCGGAGAACGGAATGTACAACGGACATTCAGACCGGCTTCCACAGCCTGAAGCACCGACTCTTTCATATTATGGGATGTTTTATGTTTACTATGCAGATATTCTACTGCATCACTGTCTGACACAACATACCCCTTAAACCCCATTTCCTTTCTTAACCGGGTTGTCAACCAATAATTACTACTCTGTATAGGAAAGCCGTCATAATCATTGTAGGCACTCATTACCCCCAGTAACTTTCCTTCTTTTATCACTCGCGCCCAAGGATATACATGAACATACTCTACTTCCCGTGGAGACATTTGGGGATCAACCCGTGACATCCCTTCTCTCCCGCCCTTATTGTTGCTATATGCAACATAATGCTTTCCAGTTGCTGCTACCTGATAATCCTTCTGCATACCCTGAACCATAACAATTCCTAACTCGGCAACAAGAAAAGGAGATTCGCCATAAACTTCTTCATATCTACCCCAACGCTGGTCGCGCCCTACATCCAGAATAGGAGCATAAATATTCGTATATCCCAACAATCGCCCTTCACGACCCGTAATATAACCTATCTTTCCTACTAACTCCCTATTCCAGGTATGTCCTAAGCCCAACTGGGTAGGGAAATTAGTTGCTTTATAACTTTCAACTCCCCTTATCCCCTCGTTGGTCATATCAACCGGTATCCCTAATCTTGTTTCTTCTACAAAAAAACGTTGTACTTCATTCAAGGCCCAGGCATGGCGTGACGCCGGCCACACAAACGGATTATCAGAAGGTGGCAGTCCCCATTGCTGAAAACTATTTAAATGTTCATCTATAGCTCCAATTCCATCTTTCCATAATTTATTTTTCCATGCAGAAGTAGGAAGCTCATCTTGCAAAACACGCTTATAGCCATAAAGTGTCACCATCTGGCATGTTTTTTCATTAAGATTCATTTGACTTAACAAATCTTCTATCCTATCATCAATGGGGGCGGAAGGATCTTCATAAATATCCATTTTCCCGTTTTTATTGAAATCTATCCATCCATCCCGATAAATGGCTTTATTGGTAAGTTTATATTTTACCAAATCTTTGGAAGGCGGGATACGTATATCCTGTTGCGCCCACACCGGGATATTTAACAGGAAACAAAGAATTGCAAGTATACCTTTCTTCACAAAAAAAAGATGTTTCATTATTTATTTTTCTATTATATTCTATTACTACTTCATTAACTTCTTTACTTCCTTTTGATCAGTACCCTTCATTTTGAGGAAAATCCGCTCCCATAACCTCTATTTGTGATTGGGGAACAGCCCAGTTTACATGAAAAGGACGCACATTAAATCTGACAAGAACATCATTATCCGTGCCGTTAAAATCAGCATAATAATCCGGATTAGGTCCAAAATCAGAATCTCTTTCATCAGTAATCCCATATTTTGTCTTATCAAACCCCGGAACATTTTTTGTATTAGGGTATTTCGTGAAGTCTCCGGCATAACTGATCATTTGTTTATACCAAATGCCATTCCGTTTTAAAAAATCCCAGCGACGACCCTCGAAATTAAGTTCTCTTGCTTGTTCATCACGTATCATATCAAAAGTTACATGATCTACCGGAGTATTTCCGGCACGTTCCCAAGTCTTATTATAATATTTTACGGCTGTAGGCTGATCGTTTTTTGCCAATGCCGCTTCTGCCGCTAACAAATATGTTTCAGACAATCGGAATATTATTATATCATTTCTGGCAATGGCGCCTCTTCCGTCAAGTGGTTTATCCCATTTATCATATTGTTTGATCGAAGACGGAACTATCTGTCTGAAAGCAGGTCTTCCTTTCCCGGCAGATAACAAATCTCTCCCGGATATAATATCACCAACTTGAATCAGTTTAGGACTATCAGTAGTATTTGTTGTTGAATAATATTCTCTCCCGGTTTCCTTGTCAGTCATCAGTTCTCTTGGTTTTACTTTTAACTTTTCCTTATCCAGCAGTTTCTCATTTCTATGTCTATAGTTAATTTTAAAGAATACATCCAATCTTTTATCACCGACAGGATAAAGTGATAATAGGTAACTATTAGGAAACGCTAATCCCCAATTCTGTCCCATATTTTCATCATTATATTTTATATCGGCAGAATCATCCGTTCCTAATGTCGTCATCGTAGTATAAGCCAATTCGTAAGAAACGTTGATATTCTGTTCGCCCAGACGATGCCCTGCACCTCCCCCTCTTTCCATAGAATAAGGCATAACAAATAATGACTCATCTTTACCCGTCAGATCACTAGAATTGAAGAGGCTGGATACATCTGATGAAAATTTGGACTGCTGACTCTTTTCTATATCTTCAGTCATCTTTAAAACGGTGTCCCAATCTTTCTCCCAAGCAGCAACAAGAGCTTTCAAATGGCGAGCAGTATTTTTAAACAAACGCCCATTCTTTGGATTTTCTTCCGGCAACCCTGCAATTGCCGTATCCAAATCAGAATTCAATAATAGGAACAGGTCTTTTGGATCCGCTTTTTTATAGGCAAGATTAAATACATTGTCCGGTGTTACAGGTTCTGTTGTCAGATACACTGCCCCAAAACGAACCCATAATGAATAATAACTATAAGCTCTCCAAAAAGAACCTTCTGCAACCACTTTCTTAGCCTCTTCACCCAACAGTTTACCATAATATATAATTTCATTGGCTCTTCCTATCATATAATACTTATGTTCCCAATAAGGCTTATATAATGTTTTATCTGCGTGCCCGCTTGCACCGGCATCTGTATAACGACCCAGAGAAGCATCTCCGCCTGTAGTGAATACTACAATATCAGTTGTCCTTTCACCCCATATCTGCGCTGCAAGCAATCCATTAGCATCAGGCTTTTGAGATAATGTCCTCTCTTGATTATGCAATCCGACAACCATTCTTTCCAAACCCTCAACTGTTTCAAAGAGTGAAGAATTAGTAAAACTCGTCTCGTGTTCTTCTTCCAGAAAACGTTCACAGGAAGATACACAAAATAATAACACTATTACTGTATATATATGTATGTATTTCATATCAAAAAAATTAGAATGTTAAATTAATTCCCATAGAATACGTTCTAGGCTCCGGATAAGAAGTTCCACCAGGCACCACTTCCGGTGTAAAGGCCTTGAATTCTGTAGAAGTAAATAGATTTGTTGCCACAAAGTATAAGCGGGCATTCTTTATAAATACTTTTTGCAACATCTTGGAAGGGAAAGTATATCCGAGTGTTACAGATCTCAATCGGAAATAAGATGCCTTTTGCACACCAAGTACGGACATATTAGGAACTGTCGCATTAAATTGAGGTCTCGGACATGTATTTGACGGATTATCCTTTGTCCAATAATCAAGTATTCTAATTCCGTTTTTCTTTCCCATAAGACCTCCACCTAACATATCATTATAATATAAAGGGTTCTTTCTCGTAGCTCCCTGTGAAGTATAAAATTCTGCATTGAAATCAATTCCCTTATATACCAATGAAGTATTGATTGTAGAGAACCACCTTGGCATAGTGGAATATATCTTCTGGTCTTCAGTAGTTATTTTCCCGTCTCCGTCTACGTCAAGTAACTTAATGTCACCCGGAGCTGGTTTTGCATTACCCAGGTATTCATTAGGCTGCGGTTCTTCTCCTTCTTGCCAGATACCGGCAAATACATATTCTCTGAAAGATCTGATAGAATGCCCCACATACAGATTAGACCCTAGATCTCTTTCAATACCTCCAAATAATTCTTTTACAACAGATTTATTTGTAGAGAGTGAGAATCCCACGTTCCATTCAAAGTTATTGGTTCTTATGGGGGTACCTTTAATATCCAACTCAAATCCTTTACTTGCCGTACGTCCCACATTGGCCATCATAGTAGTATAACTTGATGAAGCTGCGAGAGTCAAGTTATCGAGAACATCATTTGTTCGCGAATTATACACTTCCATAGTTGTAGAAAGCCGGCCATTGAAAGCGCTGAAATCCAATCCGACATTAAATGCCTTGGTAGTTTCCCATTTAAGATTCGGATTTCTTAAAGTACCACTTGGAAGATATCCGACAACCAGCTTGTCTCCCTGCAGAAATTCTTTTGAATTCACTGTCCCCAATGTGGTATAGGCATTTATTCCCCAATTTCCTGTCGAACCATAACTAGCCCTAAGTTTCAACATATCAAGCCATTTCACGTTTTTCAAAAATTTCTCTTCATTAATTCTCCATGCTACAGCTATTGATGGAAAAGATGACCATTTGTGCCCATCAGCAAAAACAGAAGCCCCGTCATGCCTTATTGATGCCGTCAGAAGATAACGATCCATCAAATCATATTGAACCCTGCCTACAAAAGACACCGCTCTTTTCTGCACATAGTTTCTATTTACCCCCGAGATATTAGCATCACCTACTACATTCCATTGAAACATATCAGTAGGAGAGTTATTAAAAGAAATTTTAGTCGTTTCAGTCCTTTCATGGTCAACAGATTGCACCAAAGTGACATCCAACTTATGTTTCTTATTCTTAATAGGAAGAGTATACTTCACCATATTATCTATTACATAACTCGTTCTTCTGAAATCTGTGACCGAGCCTTCACCTGTTGACCCCGGATAAAGAGTCGTCCGATAAGTACCTTCATCCCGGTTATTAGTTAACATATTCACTCCAAATCTGTATGAAAAGCCTTTAAATGGTTTCAAAGTTAAATTTGCAGCGAGTGTCAGATAATCATTCTTTTTACGTTCCTCTGCTTCTTCATTTCTAAATACAGGATTAACGTCTCCTTGATTACTTGTTCCATACACTCTCACCGATCCGTCATCATCATACGCTTGTGCCAGGGGCGACATAGTAAGCACATAAAAAAAATCGTTTAAAGGTAAATGCTGTTCAGAACGGGCATATGATATATTAGTAGATATATCCATCCATTTAAAAGGAGAAAAATCCAAATTAGTACGAAAATTACCTCTCTGATATTCTGTCTCTTTTACAATACCTTCTTGATTTATATATCCGATACTTGTCATATATTTGATTTTTTCACTCCCGCCAGAAATAGAAAGATCATGCTTATGAATAACCGCAGTTCGAAACATTCCTTTTTCCCAGTCAAAAAAGTCCTTATTATTCCAAGTATTGATCATTGTCTCATCATTGTCCAACACTGTTTCTATATTCATATTGTCAACGGTACCGATACCTGCTGTTCCAACGTTCTCTTTAGCATAATAACGTAATTTAAGATACTCTTCAGGAGAGTAAAAATCAAAATTCCGGTAAAGTTGGTGAAAACCGACTGAAGAATTTACAGTTATCGTAGCCTTTCCGGTAGTTCCCCTTTTTGTGGTAACCAGAATGACACCACTGGATGCCCTCGACCCATATATTGCCTGCGAAGATGCATCCTTCAATATCTCAATAGACTCTATTTCCGACGGATTCAGGTTGTCGATATTAGGCATTATCATGCCGTCTACTACAAATAACGGAGCATTAGAACCTTGGATAGATCTTTCTCCACGAATTCTAATGACCGATGAAGCGCCAGGCTCCCCTGTACCGGTAGAAATTTGTGTTCCCGAAGCCTGTCCTCTCAAAAGCTCAGTTACATTCGGAGCCGGGAATTTTGCTAATTGTTCGGACTTAACCGTCGATACAGCCCCTGTCAGATCTTTCTTTCTCACAGTTCCATATCCAATCACTACAATTTCATCCAGCAGCTTATTGTCTTCTACCATTTCAACCGTCAACACTGTCCGATTCTTTAATTCTATAGTTTGAGAGACGAATCCCACAAATGAAAACTCCAGATTTTTGACTTCCGGCTGAATAGAAATATTAAATTTACCGTCAGTATCCGTAATTGTACCTTGCGACATGTCAGGCACTTTCACCATCACTCCACTTATAGGCTGTCCGCCACTATCTTTTACTAGTCCGCTCACTATTTTCTCTTGGGCGAACACCATTGAATTGTATAAAACAAGGAATAATAAAAAGCTCCCCTGAAAGAACTTCTGTTTCTTTAAACAACTTCTTTTATTGTCCATCTTTTAAGTATTAAATAAAGATTATACATATAGTTATACAAGCTTGTCTCATCGAAATTTTCTTAACTGACGATTATACCTGTTCTTTCATTCCGATGAGCAAAGTTAAGTAAAGCTTTGATTAACAGCTTGATATTATGTTCTTTTCATTTGACGATATGTTCTTTTATCACCTCCTATTCGTTATTTTAAAGACATCTACCTGAACTGCTTTGCATATTCAGATGGAGAAACTCCATAGACAGCCTTGAAACTCCGAGTAAAATAAGAATGATTTTTAAAACCTGTTATTAGTGAAATTTCAGAAATAGGTACGTTATCTGTCTTTAATAATTTTGCTGCAGCCTTTAAACGTGACAAACGAATAAATTCAGTAGGAGACAAATCAGTCAATGCTTTAATCTTCTCATACAAATTGGTTCTGCTCATCCCAATCTCTCTACAGAATCCAGTCATATCAAACTCTGTATTTGATAAATTATCATTAATTACAGCATACAACCTTTCGATAAAATGATCATCTGCAGAAGCTATTTTAGTATCTATATCAAAAGACATATAATTCTTTTTGAAGAGCTCTTTTAATTTACCTCTGGATTCTATCAAGTTTTTAATCCTAGCCTTAAGATGTCTGATATTAAACGGCTTAGTCACATAGTCGTCAGCACCTATGTTTAAACCCTCCTCAATTTGTGTAATTGTAGTCCTGGCTGTAAGAAGAATAACCGGAATATGTCCTGTACGCAAATCTTGTTTTAACTTGCGGCATAACTGTATCCCATCCAACCGGGGCATCATTATGTCGCTAAGAATCAGTGTAGGCATATTCTCTATTGCTAAATCAAATGCCTCTTCACCATCAACCGCTTCTATCACATAATAGATATTCTCCAAAGATGACCGGATATAGGATCTGATATCTTTGTTATCATCAACAACAAGGATGGTAGCAGTTTTATTATCCTCCCTATTTTCAGTCTCTTTATCTTCAACCTCATTTATTTCCAAATATCTGGAAATATCTTCACTGTCTTTATATTCTTGTATGATTTCTTTTTTAGTATAGACATTGTTCATGGGCAATGTAAAAATGAAAAAACTCCCATGTCCCAATTCGCTTTCTGCCCAGATTCTACCTTTATGAAGTTCTATAATACCTAAAGTAAGATGTAGACCAATCCCGGTACTCGGACCTGTTTCTGTTTCATCGGCAACCTGATAAAAAGGAGTAAAGATTGCTTCCAACTTATCTTTAGGTATTCCTTTTCCCGAGTCCGCCACCACGACTTTGAGCAATTTCTGATTCTCTGTTTCTTCAATAGATTCAGATATTTTAATCCATCCACCACAAGGGGTATGTTTGACAGCATTAGAAATAAGATTAAACATTACTTTCTCCATGAGTAAGCGGTCATACCATATAGTAATTTCCGTTGCCGGACTATTAAATTCTAAGGTTATCCCCCGTAAACGGGTTAGTTCAGAAAATGCAAGAACGATTTCCTGCAAAAACAAAGAAAAATTTCCTTCTGCCACTCTTAACTGCATCGTTCCGGACTCTGTCTTTCTAAAATCCATCAATTGATTGACAAGTAAAGATAATCGTAAAGTGTTCTTATGCATTAACTGTAAAGACGTCCTTGCTTTTTCCGTAAGGTTCGTATCTTGAAGCAATTCCGTTAACGGAGAAATAATAAGAGTCAAAGGAGTTCTTAATTCATGAGAAAAATTTGTGAACATATTAATTCTTTCCTCATGCAATCTCGTCGCATGTTGTTTTTCTATTTTTTCTATTATAATGTCATTAATCAACTTGGTTCGAATTTTAACATATCGATAATATAAGAATAACATAAAAACAAAAACAGCAAAGTAAAGTGTATACGCTTCCGGAGTCTTCCAAAATGGAGGCAGGACCTTAATACTAAGCGTGTGCCGGCTATCACTCCAAACATTGTCTTCGTTCTTTGCTCTTACTTTAAACAGGTATTTACCTGCAAGCAGATTTGTGTACTGTGCAGTCTGATGATTTCCGACAGCAATCCAATCTTTATCGAAACCCTCCAGAATATATTCATACTCTATTTGACCTGGATTTATAAATTCCAATGCAGCATAATCAATCGTTATATTCGACTCGTTATATTTAAGTACGGTTTCTTCATTTAAATAGTCATGCTTATCAGGAAAGACTATTTTATTGTTGATTCTAAAAGCTTTAATGACAACCGGAGGAACATAATTGTTTGTATGCACCACATCGGCATTAAATCCGACAAAACCCATATTACCTCCAAAGTAAACTCTATTTTTAGAATAAAAACAAGAACGGATAGCGAATTCATCCAACCTGAACCCTTTAAACTTTTTTATTGTATCCTTTTTCCGTTCTATACGATAGATCTCTGTGAGTGTAGAAAACCAAATATTCCCCAAGTTATCTTCGACCACTCCTTCTATAAGGTTTCTACTGACATAGTTATCCATGGAATATCTTTTAATAACTTTCTTTTTCTGTATATCAAGACAAAATAATCCAGCCTGTGAAGTTGCAATCCAAAGATTTCCTTTACGATCTTTACACATATGATTACTATTGATAGTACCGGGACTGAACTGATCCCCATCCATGTAATTTGCAATATCGAAGTATTCATATTCTTTTGTGTCAAAATCATAATGAGAAAATCCTGCAGAATAATTTCCTAAGAAATAACTGTTATTCTTGTCTGCAATTATAATGCTTATATTTTTAAAATCAATTTTATGCCCTTTGGAGTCATAAAAAGTATCGGTCACTTTCCCATCAGGTGATAGAATAATCAATCCTTTATTAGATGTATTAGTTATCAGCAAATTACCATACTTATCCTCCATTATAGATTGAATAGCCGGTTTGGATGGCAGTTGGGTCGAACGTGTGAAAACCCGTTTTTGTATATCAAACTGTAAAACCAATCCTCCATTTGTTCCTATATGCAATATATTGCCTGACTTACAAATACATTTTATGATACTATATTGAATGTTGTAATTCAGTTTTTCAGGAATAGAATAATGCTCATATTGCGCTTTTCTGAAATTATAAAGCAGAAGACCACTACCTTCCATTCCTATCCATATACCATCATCATCTTCCACCATAGCACCAACCACCCCTATAATATTTTCATTCTGAATATTAGGAATGCTATACTCTGTGTATTCTTTACTGTTATCATTTACATAATTTATCCCTCCGGCCCAACTACCTGCCCACAAGGTACCAGTTAAGGCATCGAAAAAAACAGAATGGAATGAGAAATGTAGAAGCCCATTATCAGTTCCGGATATCTGCCTGAATGAAGTAAACACGTTTCTCTCTTTATCAAGAATATTGATACCATTGAAAGTAGCAAGCAATAAATTTCCATTAGTATCCTGACATATATTTCTTATAGAATTATCACTTATTGACAAAGGTATATCAGCGTGAGCAGTATATTTCCTTTTTATTTTTTGTTGTGCAAAATCTATTTCGAAAAGACCATCATTTGTCCCTACATATATACGCCCCTTTTCATCCTCACATATCGCATTGGAAATTGTTGACGGTTGTACCAAAGTAAGAGAATTAAGAATTTTATTTTCTAAAATGTCTAAAAAATATAGACAACTGTCTGTAGCTATGAGTAACTGACCATCCTTTTCTAAAATGTCATTAATGCGTGACGCTTTCTTTCCAACGGATGTATGAAATCTCTGAAAAGTCTTGCTAATCGGATCATATAGATTAACGCCATTATTAGTAGCAACCCAAATATTTCCTTTTTTGCTAATGCGTACACGCCGGATATAATTATTACTAAGGCTATTCGAATCGTCCTCCTTATGAAAAAATTTCATAAAAGTTTTTGTTTGGGAGTCAAAATAATTCAAGCCATCATATGTGCCTATCCACAAATTTTTATATCTATCCGCTGCCAAAGACAGGATATAATTATTAGAAATAGAATAGGGATTATTAGTTCCTTGGTAATAAAACACCTCCATACTATGACCGTCATATCTATTTAATCCGTCACCTGTTGCAAACCACATATATCCTAAAGAGTCTTTTGCAATATCGGTAATGTACATATTGGACAAACCATCTTTTACAGTCAAACTTGCAAAATAAAGGGACTTATACGCCAAGATCGAATTAGAGACACAAGCTATTATGCAAATCATAAAAAAACGGTATAACATAGTTTATATATTAATGCGAGTTTGACATGAGAGATTAAAGATCTGATTAACAATAACATATCAATAAAAGTATTAAAATTACAGTATCTAATTATAACATTAAACAACTATTACTATATTCTCAGAGTCTAAAGTTACAGAGATTTATTATATGGCTGATAAATTTTCATAAAGAATTTGCATCACAATAAAAGAAAACACAAGAAGGTTAGAAAGACAATGTACTAAATAAAAAAGCAATTACACGCTATGAGTGAAAAAAGAGAGAATACTTTACTATTATATAAAGAATATGTACTTTAGTAACAGCGGTTACTGTAATCGCTGTTACTAACATTCACCAACTGATTATGAGATTTTACAATAGAGAAATGGTGGGAAACCAAAGGGAATCAAAACGAAATAGATATTGTCGCACTCGGTCTTGAAAAAAATAAAGCAGTAGTTGCTGAAGTAAAACGCCAACGTAAAAACTTTAAGCCAGAGTTGCTGGAACAGAAAGTTGAACATTTGAAGAAAAAGCTATTGCCTCGTTATACTATTGAAACAATGTGTTTGTCGTTGGAAGATATGTAGTACTTAGTTAGGCACGGATGACAGGTTTTCTATGAGATCAGTCCCCATCACCTGTCATCCGTGCCCAATATAATATCATTGTTGGTTTTCTTCCCGGTCTGTCCGGATAAACTCCAGAAGTCGTTCTACCGCTTCTTCTTCAGGAATATTTTTCTCTACGCACACCTTGCCTTTATAGAGACTGATTTTCCCCCGTCCTGCTCCTACATAGCCGTAGTCTGCATCTGCCATCTCACCGGGACCATTTACGATGCATCCCATGATGCCGATCTTCAGCCCTTTCAAATGTGAAGTGGCTGCCTTGATACGGGCAATAGTCTTTTCCAAGTCGTAAAGTGTACGGCCGCAACCGGGACAAGATATATATTCTGTTTTGGAGGTGCGGGTACGTCCGGCCTGCAAGATTCCGAAAGCAGTAGCATCAACGACGGCATGGCTCAAGTTACCCTGATTGAACAGGAAGATGCCATCACAAAGACCGTCAAAAATCAAGGCTCCCATATCGGCTGCGGACTTTATCTGCAAATTCTCCGCATCATCTTCCGAATAATGCTGGAAGAAGACAACCGGATTTTGTAAACCTTCCGTCATTAGTTGATGTACCAGTGCACGGTGCTCACCCAAACGGTTCGGATGATTGCTTTGGGAGACAATCACTACCTCCGGATGATGTTTCAGACAGGCTATCACTTCATCCGTTTGTGCCATGTAGGGCATAAACAGGAATTTAAGCTCTGCATTGCATTCTCCCATTAAAGGCAGCTGTGCATGATTGAATGCAGGCCAGGTTCCGTCTTCTCCCTGCCATACATCCGCATCAAGAATATACTCTACTCCGTCTTCCCGTTGATCGGGCAAGGTTCTTCCGGCATAAATATAGTCCGGTGTGAATTGCGGGTTTACCTCTGTCTTCCCGTCCATGCGGTCGGCAATGACTACGGGCACATGTTCGCCGCCAATGTTACGGACCGCTTTTGTCTTACGGCGTTCAGGGGACAGATAGTTGAATTCAGGTGCTTCCAATCCCGGAATATAGGGATGATTCTGCCTCAACAGAACATAATCCACCAATTTACGGGCTACCGGAATTTCAGCTTCGGGTGCTTCACTTAAAGATACACGGATGGTATCTCCCAATCCGTCACTCAACAGCGCACCGATGCCAAGGGCGGACTTGATACGTCCGTCTTCTCCATCTCCGGCTTCTGTCACCCCGAGGTGTAATGGGAAAGCCATCCCTTCTTTTTCCATGACGTCTACCAACAGGCGGACGGTTTTTACCATGACCACCGTATTAGAAGCCTTGATGGAAATCACCACATCCGTGAAGTTTTCCTCTACACAGATACGGAGAAACTCCATACAGGATTCCACCATTCCTTCGGGAGTATCGCCATAACGGGACATGATACGATCGGACAGAGAGCCATGATTTACTCCAATCCGGATAGCCGTGTGATTCTCTTTACAGATATTCAGGAACGGGACAAACCGGTCATGGATTTTCTGTATTTCCTGCGCATACTCCTCGTCTGTATATTCCAGTTTTTTAAAAGTACGAGCAGCATCTACATAATTTCCCGGATTGATTCGCACCTTTTCCGCGTATTGAGCAGCCACGTCTGCTACTTTCGGATTGAAATGCACATCGGCAACCAACGGAACCATATATCCCTGGCTACGCAGTCCGATATTAATGTTCATCAGATTTTCGGCTTCTTTGATGCCCTGGGTTGTGAGGCGGACATACTCTCCACCTGCATCAACAATACGTTTCGCCTGTTCCACACAAGCCTGTGTATCCTGCGTAGACATGTTTGTCATCGACTGGACACGAATAGAATTGGGGCCGCCCAACGGCACAGCCCCAATATTTACTTCTGTGGTTTCTCTTCGAAAATAATTGAATAGATCAACCATTTTGATTTATGATTTATGATTTATGATTTGATGACTGAAAACACTTTCTGCGCAATATGCAAAGACAATGCGCAAAGACAACATACGATTCACGAAGATATTTCAATCGTCAATCGTAAATTGTCAAATCGTAAATCACATTAGTTCGTTTTATATTCAAACTTCACTTCTTTCAGTTCTTCGTTTGCTTTTACGATTTTCTTTTTCAGTCCTTCCTTGTAAGCAGCAAAAGCTTCTGCCAGTTTCTCATCGCTCAATGCCAGCATCTGGATGGCAAGGATAGCGGCATTCATCGCTCCGTTGATGGCAACCGTTGCTACAGGAATGCCCGGAGGCATCTGAATGATAGAATAAAGTGCGTCCACCCCATCGAGCACGGAACCTTTTACAGGTACTCCGATTACCGGCAATGTAGTGTTAGCCGCAATTACACCGGGAAGGGCGGCAGCCATTCCGGCAGCAGCGATAATTACTTTAATGCCACGGTTGCGGGCATTCTTCGCAAACTCTTCCACAGCTTCGGGCGTGCGGTGAGCAGAAAGAGCGTTCATTTCGAACGGTACATGCATATCATTCAGCAGCTGTGCAGCCTTCTCCATAACAGGAAGGTCGGACGTGCTGCCCATGATAATACTTACAATTGGAGTCATTTTGATTTACTATTTTACGATTTACTATTTACAATTTAAAGTGCGGTAAGAATTATCCGTTTACCACAGCTTTATACGCTTCGGCATCCAGCAGGTCCTCAACGGCTTTCAGGTCTGCCGGTTTCATTTTAATTAGCCAGCCTTCACCATAAGGGTCTTTGTTCACCAGTTCCGGGTTTTCTTCCAATGCTTCATTTTGTTCGAGCACCTTACCTGCTATCGGCAGGAAAAGGTCGGAAATAGTTTTCACTACTTCAATTGTTCCGAAAGTTTCACCGGCTTCCAACGTTTCACCAACAGTCGGGATATCTACGAACACAATGTCGCCCAATTGTTCCTGTGCATAATCGGTGATACCAACGTATGCAATGTCTCCGTCAACGCGAATCCATTCGTGTTCGTTCGTGTACTTTAAATTCTGTGGAAAGTTCATAATGATTAGTTTTTAGGATTTATACTGTTTTAAAATAAAAATACTCGAAATAAGATGTTACTCACCGGATGAAGTACCAAAAGGGCACATATCAGACCGACAGCAAAACCGGAAAGCACCTCACCCAGTGTGTGATGTCCCAGAACAATGCGTGCAGAGCCCAATATACCGGCAATCAAAATAAACAGGCATAACCATCCGACCGGATTGTAACCGAACAAGGCGCTGAAAGAAATCAAGCCTCCGATCACCCCGCCCATTCCTGCCATGTGTTCGCTCAACTTCCATTTCAGGTTTACTGCAATGCAAATGATAGACACTACCAGGGAAGCAAGAATGATACCAGTCATATACCACGGGATATTCAACCTACGCATCATCAGCAGGCAGAACACATACGAGATGATGGTCAGCAGAATAGGTACATAACGCTTCTTACGTTCACTCAACTCCTGACGGGCAAACCCATTGATTTTACGAAACAAGAAAATTGTAATAGTAGGTGTCAGTATGGTGAAGCAGTAAACGATTCCCAACACTATCAACTTATATTGTATCGGCATGATACGAAGATAAGAAAACAGGAATAACACCAGAAACGATAAAAACGGAATAGAAAATGGAGTAAAGACCATCGAAGTGACTCTCGCCACCTGCAACATCGTCTTATCCGCTATGATATGTTCTCTCTCTCTGTCCACTCTTCTTTGATTACTAGTTACTAATTACAAATTACAATTCTCATTCTTCATTGTCAATTATCCATTATTTCCGCAGTCTCGCCACGGGGATATTCAGTTGTTGACGGTATTTGGCTACTGTCCTGCGGGCAATGGGATAACCTTTCTCCTTTAATATATCCGCCAATTCATCATCGGTCAGGGGTTTCTTCTTGTCCTCGCCTTCAATACACTCTTTCAGGATCTTACGAATCTCACGGACAGACATCTCTTCGCCATCTTCTGTGGTATATCCGTCGCTGAAAAAGTATTTGAGCGGATAGATACCGTAATTCGTCTGTACATATTTACTGTTACTCACACGGGAGATTGTCGAAATATCCAATCCCGTACGTTCCGCCACGTCTTTCAGAATCATCGGTTTCAATAGCGATTCATCTCCTTCCAGGAAGAAAGGACGTTGCAGGTCGATAATCGCCTGCATGGTAGTCATCAAGGTATTCTGACGCTGACGGACAGCATCGATAAATCCTTGTGCCGCATCCATTTTCTGTTTCAGAAACATCATCGCTTCTTTAGATTCCTTAGACTGGTTAGCCCTGTTTTTTGTATGTTCCTCCACCATTTCCGTGAAGTCACGACTCATACGGAGTTCGGGAACATTGCGGTTATTGAGACTTACATTGATGGTTCCGTCATCATACGTTTCCACAATAAAGTCGGGAACTATTTGTTGGAGATTCCTGCCGATTGCTTCTCCTAAAGAAGCACCCGGACGTGGATTCAGTTTGGTTATTTCAGTAATGGTTTCCTGGAAAGTCTCTTCATCAATATCCAGTTTCTTTATAATCTTCTCCCAATGTTTACGGGTGAATTCTTCGTAACATTCTCTGATAATCCTTTCTTCCAGATTCAAGATAGGACTGGGAGTTTTCTCTTCTTCTTTTTTCCGGCGAATCTGTATCAACAGACATTCCTGAAGACTACGTGCACCGATACCTGCCGGATCGAAGTCCTGTAAGATGTTCAATGCTTCTTCCAGTTCCTCCTCGGTCGATTCGATACCGGCATAAATCGCCAGTTCGTCGCAGATACTTTCCAAAGATTTGCGAAGCAATCCGTCATCATCCAATGAACCGATCAGGTATTCCACCAAGTCACACTGGTGCTCTGTCAGGTTGCGTTCACGCAACTGTTCTTTCAGGATTTCATAAAAAGAAGTGGAGTCGGAAAATGGAATATCCTCCGCCTGTTCATCTTTCGAACGGTTGTTCTCTTGCAATTTATAATCGGGGATATCGTCTTCTGTCAGATAGTCACTCAAAGAATCATAGTCGTTGGCATCGCTATCCATGCCATCCTCTGCATTGTCGGTATCGGAATACTCATTATCCGTAGCATTCTCTTCTTTACCTTCTTCAAGTGCCGGATTTTCAAGCAGTTCAGCATGGATACGGTCTTCCAACTCTACTGCGGGAAGCTCCAACAGTTTCACGACCAGAATCTGCTGGGGCGAGAGCGTCTGTACCTGCTGTTGCGCCTGAGATTGTATTTGACGGGAACCTTGTGCCATATTCGTTTTTGCTTTCTACTGTTTCTCGCTACAAAAGTAACTTTTTAACGAGAGATTACACAGATTAGGGAGATAATTTTTAATCCTATAACACAAAATTCGTTATCTTTGTTGCACGAACTTAAAAACCAGGACAAATATGTTTGCCAAAGAAACGTATATGCAGCGGAGAGCCCTGCTAAAAAATAACTTAGGCTCCGGAGTGTTGTTATTTCTCGGAAATGACGAGTGCGGACTGAATTACGAAGATAACACATTCCGTTATCGTCAGGATTCCACTTTCCTTTATTATTTCGGACTTTCATGTGCCGGACTTTCGGCTATTATCGATATAGATGAAGACAAAGAAATTATCTTTGGTGATGAGTTGTCTATCGACGCAATCGTATGGATGGGATCACAGCCGACGTTGCACGAAAAATGCGAACGTGTAGGCGTAAAAAATCTGATGCCGTCTACTGACATTGTAAGCTATCTCCATCAGTGTGTGCAGAAAGGGAAAGCAATTCACTATCTGCCTCCTTACCGTCCTGAACATAAACTGAAACTGATGGACTGGCTGGGTATTCCTCCCGCACATCAGGAAGGTTCTGTTCCATTCATCCGTGCCGTGATTGCTCAACGCAACTATAAATCTGCAGAAGAAATCGTAGAAATAGAAAAGGCTTGCGATGTAACTGCCGATATGCATATTACAGCTATGAAAGTACTTCGTCCGGGTATGTACGAATATGAAGTGGTAGCTGAAATGAACCGGGTGGCCGAATCTAATAACTGCCAGCTATCATTCGCTACAATTGCCACTATCAACGGGCAGACTCTGCACAATCATTATCACGGAAATAAAGTGAAGCCGGGTGATTTGTTCTTAATCGATGCCGGTGCAGAAGTAGAGTCAGGTTATGCGGGTGATATGTCGTCTACCATTCCTGCCGATAAAAAGTTCACCACCCGTCAGCGTGAAGTATACGAGATTCAGAACGCCATGCATCTGGAATCCGTAAAGGCTCTCCGTCCGGGTATTCCTTATATGGACGTATACGAACTGTCAGCCCGCGTCATGGTGGATGGCATGAAGACGCTCGGATTGATGAAAGGAAATACCGAGGATGCTGTACGCGAAGGTGCCCATGCGTTGTTCTATCCGCACGGATTAGGTCACATGATGGGATTGGATGTACATGATATGGAGAATCTGGGAGAGATATGGGTAGGTTACAACGGTCAGCCGAAGTGCACACAGTTCGGTCGCAAATCGCAACGCCTCGCTATTCCATTGGAACCGGGTTTTGTACACACGGTAGAACCGGGTATTTATTTTATTCCGGAACTGATCGACATGTGGAAAGCAGAAAAGAAATTTACCGATTTTATCAACTACGAGATAGTGGAGACTTATAAGGACTTCGGTGGTATCCGCAATGAAGAAGATTATCTGATTACAGAAACCGGTGCCCGCCGATTAGGCAAGAAGATTCCTTTGACACCGGAAGAGGTGGAAGCTTTAAGATAAAAAGCCTCATCAAAATAAAAGAAGAACCTTTCTTCTATTCAAAATCAATAGCGGAAGCTTTTCATCCGGATGAAAAACTTCCGCTATTTTTGTCAAAGTACCAAATAGTCCATCTAAAATCACATTTTTTCTACCCTTCTTTTCCCGAATCTTGCGTAATATTGCAACAGAATTAAAATAATTCACTTTTTAATGATATAAAAACAATGAATAACACCATGAAGAGACTACTTTTATCTGTATGGCTATTGTCACTTTCCTTACTGTCCGCCGTAGCTGAAAACTATCCTTATAAAAGCGATGTGCTTTGGGTCACCGTACCCAATCATGCCGACTGGCTTTATAAAACCGGAGAAAAAGCAACTGTGGAGGTACAATTCTATAAATACGGTATCCCCAGGGATAACGTAACCGTCACTTATGAAATAGGAGGTGATATGATGCCTGTTGCCGACACTAAAGGAAGTGTAACTTTAAAGAATGGCAGAGGGGTGATTCCTGTGGGCACAATGAAAGAGCCGGGATTCCGCGACTGCCGCCTGAAAGCAATCGTTGATGGAAAGACCTATTCACATCATATCAAAGTCGGATTTTCACCGGAGAAACTTCGTCCATATACAACCATGCCTTCCGATTTCAAGGAATTTTGGGAAAAGGCTAAAGCGGAACAAAAGGAGTTTCCCCTAACGTATACCAAAGAACATGTCGAAAAATATTCCACTGATAAAATAGACTGTTATCTCGTAAAATTGCAACTGAACAAACGTGGACAATGCGTCTACGGATATTTATTCTATCCGAAAAAAGAAGGAAAGTTCCCGGTTGTCTTATGCCCTCCGGGAGCAGGAATCAAAACCATCAAAGAACCTCTACGCCATAAATATTATGCGGAACAAGGATGCATCCGTTTTGAATTCGAGATACACGGCCTGAATCCGGAAATGACTGATGAAGAATTTAAAGAAATCAGCAACGCTTTCAATGGCAGAGAAAACGGCTATCTGACCAACGGGCTCGACAGTCGTGATAATTATTATATGAAACGAGTATATCTGGCCTGTGTACGCGGTATCGACTTTCTAACTTCCCTACCGGAATGGGATGGCAAAAATGTAATCGCACAAGGAGGTAGTCAGGGAGGCGCCCTGGCATTAATCGCTGCCGGACTGGATGAACGGGTGACAGCTTGTGTCGCCAATCATCCTGCATTAAGCGATATGGCAGGCTATAAAGCCGGACGTGCCGGCGGATATCCTCATTTCTTCAGGAATTCGGTAGATATGGATACTCCTGAAAAAATAAAGACAATGGCCTATTATGATGTTGTGAACTTTGCGAAATTAATCAAAGCAGATACCTACATGACATGGGGATTCAACGATGATGTATGTCCTCCGACAACCAGCTACATCGTATACAATGTACTAAACTGTCCGAAAGAAGCACTGATTACTCCCATTAATGAGCATTGGACTTCCAACGATACCGAGTATGGACATCTGCTTTGGATAAAGAAGCATTTAAAGTGAAGTTTTAATCATTCCATCTGGATGCGGGCAATTCTTTTTTCCCGTAACCTTTTTTCCAGGCATACGCTTTTCTCTTCCTGAGATAAAGCGTATCGCCACAATGTTTCATCGCCTCCCAATTAAAGATAGAATGGTGACAGATGATCTTTTCAAACCAATAAAGTATGTGATAAGTCACGAATGGCAACACCATCCACCACCATGAAAACAGTAACGATAAAATAAGTGCTGGTATCAGGGTTAAAGAAAAACATTCCCAATACTGTCTGGCATGAATTCGGAGTTCCATATCTTCCCAGACTTCCAGATATTTATAGCGGGTAAAGAAAAACCAGCCTAACATAAAATAGTGCTTCTTCCCTTTTCCTAAGAGCCACTTTGCTAAAAGACTATTATAAAAAATCATATTCACATTTTTTTTGTTGCATGTAGTCCCTTCTTAACAGCAAAAGTAATTAAAGGTTCAATATTTTAAAGTTTTGCATAACAACCATAACATTCTTTCCCTAAATATCACTCAAATATTGTTTATTTTTGTGTTCCCTTGCTTCACTACAACAAAAGGTTTATTTGTATTTTTGCAAAGGAAACACAATTCACGAATATATCCTAATTTTTCTGCTTAATATTTAAAGCTGCTTCCTCCTAAAAATTCACGCAACAAAGAAGTAGGCGGAATTTCTTTATCCTGTACCGGAACAAAATATTTGATAAACTTCAACAATCGGTAGGCTTCACAATATTCAGGACAGTTACGCGGAACACCCATCAGAATAGGCTCGGCGTGTAAACGAAGTACGGCAAACTCAAAAAGTAGCGCTGAATTAAACATGACATCAGCATTTTCCTGATAAGGGAATATCCATTTGTCTTCACCGGCACGTACACTAGGCCAGCGTGATATGGTTTCACGTGCAGAATATCCCCGATAATTAAAGTCGCGGATGATGCGGCGCAACAAACGGTTGTCAGTAGTTGGAATCCAGTTATGGTCATCCAACGAAATAGTGGTCAATGCTGAAACGTAAATTTTGAATTTCCGTTCGGCTGGTATATGCGGTGTCAGTTCCGGATTTAAGGCATGAATACCTTCCAGAATCAGAATGGTATTATCTTCTATTTTCAGTTTATCACCTTTATATTCCTTTTTGCCAAGAGAGAAATTAAAACGGGGCAATTCTACCTCCTCGCCACGAAGAAGCGCCTGCAGCTGTTGATTAAACAATTCCAGATCGAGCGCATAAAGTGATTCATAATCATAGTTTCCGTTTTCATCCAAAGGGGTTTCTTCACGGTCTACGAAATAATTATCCAAAGAGATCGGGAATGGCTTCAAGCCATTTGTCATCAGCTGAATAGAAAGCCGTTTGCTGAATGTTGTCTTTCCCGAAGAAGACGGGCCGGCAATCAATACCAGTTTTACCCGGTTACCGTTTTCGCCACGATGGAAGATAGTATCGGCTATTTGCGCTATTTTCTTTTCCTGCAGTGCTTCCGCCACATTAATCAAGTCAGTGGCATGTCCTTCTTCACAGGCAAGATTAAAATCTCCGGCATTATTAAGCCCCATGATATAACTCCAGTTCAGATATTCTTTAAAGACATCCAGCATTTTTTCCTGCTTCACAACTTCTTCGAGCATACTTGGGTTTTCACGACTCGGAATCCGGAGTAGCAACCCGTCATAATACTTCACGATATCGAACAATTTAAGATATCCGGTGCTGGGAAGCAGATTACCATAATAATAATCAATTGTATCACCCAATGTATAATAATAGGTATAAAGAGAACCGGAAGTTTCAAGTAATCTCACTTTATCATTCATCCCCCGCTCGCTGAAAACCCGTACCGCTTCCGCCGTATGACATTCAATGCGGTGATAAGGAATATTTTCTGCAATGATCTCCTGCATCCGTTGCTTGATACGCGTCACATCTTCGAGTTCAATGGGGCGTCCAATCCGCAAATTGCAGAAATAACCTTTTGAAACAGGATGTTCCACAAACAATTTTCCCTCGGGAAAGAGTTCCGTGACAGCCTTAAACAAGACAAAACAAAGCGAACGGACATAAGTACGCATCCCGGACTGATCTCTCACATCCAGAAACTCTACATCCTTATTATTATATACTCTGAAATTAAGTCCCTCGGAGCGATTATTGACCTTGGCACTCACTACTTGATAAGGAAAATTAAGATTAAAACCGTAATAAATATCCAAAAGTGAGCTTCCGATAGGGAATTCTTTGGAATTATTGTTATTTTTGCAACATATTTGTAACATCTGTTTCATCGAGTTCGTTAAAAGGTGAATAATTTGGGACTAATATACTTATAATCAGATTGAGAACAAATAACCATTAAAAATATTATAGATGGAATATTCTTTTTATGATTTTTTAAAGCTCATAGGCTCATTGGGACTCTTCCTCTACGGAATGAAAATCATGAGCGAGGGCTTACAAAAGGTCGCGGGTGATAGATTGCGAAGTATTCTAACGGCAATGACCACCAACCGGGTAACGGGAGTTCTAACAGGAGTGTTGATTACAGCCCTTATCCAGTCTTCTTCAGCAACGACGGTGATGGTCGTTAGTTTCGTGAATGCCGGGTTACTTACACTTGCCGAATCCATCAGCGTTATTATGGGTGCCAACATCGGTACTACTGTAACTGCCTGGATCATTTCAATTTTCGGATTTAAGGTCGATATGGCTGCTTTCGCTCTTCCCCTCTTAGCCATTGCCCTCCCGCTCATCTTTTCTGGAAAAAGCAACCGCAAGTCCATCGGTGAATTCATTTTTGGTTTTTCTTTCCTTTTCATGGGGCTCTCTTATCTGAAAGCAAACGCCCCCGACCTGAATGCCAATCCGGAAATGCTTGCCTTCGTACAGAACTACACGGATATGGGATTCTTTTCCATTATTCTGTTCTTGCTCATCGGTACAATATTGACCATGATTGTGCAAGCCTCTGCAGCTACCATGGCAATCACATTAATTATGTGTGCCAACGGCTGGATCAGCCTGGAACTGGGAGCAGCACTCGTATTGGGAGAAAACATCGGAACGACTATCACGGCCAATCTTGCCGCACTTACAGCCAACACACAGGCTAAGCGGGCAGCATTGGCCCATTTTGTTTTTAACGTGTTTGGGGTCATTTGGGTATTGATTGTCTTCCATCCTTTCATGGATCTAGTAAACTGGGTAGTAGACACCTTCTTTCAAAGCAGTAATCCAGAGGTTGCTATTTCCTACAAGCTATCTGCTTTCCACTCTATCTTCAATATCTGTAACGTATGTATCTTGATATGGGCTGTAAAACTGATTGAACGTACCGTATGCGCTTTAATCCACCCCAAAGAAGAGGACGAAGAACCTCGCCTGCGGTTTATCACTGGTGGTATGCTTTCCACTGCTGAACTTTCCATCCTTCAGGCACGTAAGGAAATCCATCTTTTCGCAGAACGTACCCACCGGATGTTCGGCATGGTGCAGGATCTGTTGCATACGGAAAAGGATGACGATTTCAATAAGCTGTTCAGCCGGATAGAGAAATATGAAAATATCAGCGACAATATGGAGCTTGAAATAGCCAACTACCTGAATCAGGTATCCGAAGGCCGTTTGAGTTCTGAAAGTAAGTTACAGATACGCGCCATGTTGCGTGAAGTGACAGAAATTGAAAGTATTGGCGACAGCTGCTATAATCTGGCACGTACCATCAACCGGAAACGTCAGACTAATCAAGACTTTACCGAGAAACAATATGAGCATATTCATTTCATGATGAAGTTGACTAACGATGCACTTGCCCAAATGATTGTGGTAGTAGAAAAGGCGGAACATCAGAGCATTGACATCAACAAATCCTTCAACATTGAAAACGAAATTAATAATTATCGTAATCAACTGAAGAATCAGAATATTCTGGATGTGAACAACAAAGAATATGATTATCAGATGGGAGTTTACTACATGGATATTATCGCCGAATGCGAGAAACTTGGTGACTATGTAGTGAATGTAGTGGAAGCCAGCAGTGATGTGAAAGAGAAGAGAGCTTCTTAACAGATAAAATAAAGAATAAAAAAGGAGAATCAGTAGTATCAATACATACCTGGTTCTCCTTTTTATATCTAATAGTAACTTTTATAAAATCAATTATATACGTATGATTCAGCCAAACGCCAGAACAATGTAGATTCCGGAACAGTAGTTGTACGAAGCACTTTTGCAGTCCCGCCTTCCGAGGCCGGATTTATATTGGCAAAAATATTCCATCCCTTATAAAAAGAGCAGTTACTATAATAGTATGATTTGTCACTGCCTGTCAATGTAAAAGAACGGTCGGCATACTGATAACTCACCAATGTAGCTTTTCCGGCAGAAGACCCTTTACCTGACCAGTTGGAAATAGCAATTCGCCCCACCCTTTTATCTCCATTAAAAACAAAGAAATCTCCTAACGTCGCCACAAGAGCGTCCGCATCATCTGAGGTTCCGGTCCAGTAACCACCCATACCATTACGCCGGTCTACTGTCTGAAGCTTTTCCGAAGGAAAACTAGTGGGAAGTGTCATTACTATTTGCCCGTTCTCATAAGGAAAGCTAAGAGTCTCAATCACTTGCCAATCAACACCCGTCACTTTCACCTCAACCCGGTCAAATGTGAAGTCCGCAGGTATATTCTGTATATCTTTTACTACAAGCGTGCTATAATCCGGAACATCCGGAGCAGGAGGTTGGTCTTCATTCTCATCGTCGCTACAACCAGCCATCAGAAGACTGAATATCAATAATACAAAGATTACAAGGTATGATAGATACCTTAGATCGGTTATGACGGTTGCTCTATTATACATAACTTCCGATTTTTGCATCAAAGATATCACATTTATAATCAGCAGAATAATTTCCAACCATAAAAATAAAAAATGACCGGGTATATATTTATACACCCAGTCATTCTCCTCTTAATAATTCTCTCTCTTGGTTTTATCCTTCGTACGGTTCAAAGTCTTCTTTTCCGACTCCACATAATGGACAAGTCCAATCATCAGGAATATCTTCAAATGCTGTTCCTGGTTCAATTCCACTTTCCGGATCTCCTTGTTCGGGGTCGTAAATATATTCACAGACCGTGCAAATGTACTTTTTCATAACGTTCGTATTTTTAATTGGTTTTCTAAATAATATAACACAAATAGCAAGATATTTGTTCAACACTATTTTTAAACTAAAGAAAAAAACTATCTTTGTAGTCATATTATCAAGCTAAAACAACAATATTATACTATGCTTATAGCACTATTGTCTACCTTAATAGTTTTATGCGCAGTCCTACTAATCAGTTTTTTATTGGAACGTAGGAAATGTCTGCGAATGCAACAACGATTGTTCCGTGAATCCAGAAAGTTGGAACGCACCAGCCATATTGCCGGCGCCATCTTGAAAAATGTGCATGCCTTTATCCTATTAATAGACAATGATTTCAAGGTACTGAAGACTAACTATTACCAAAAAACCGGAACCAGAAAAGGAACAGAAGAGAAAAGAGTGGGCGACTTGTTGCAATGTCGCAATGCATTGGCAGCCGAAGGAGGTTGCGGCACACATAGTTTCTGCGGCTCTTGCCCGATACGTACCGCCATACGACAAGCCTTCGAACAGAGGCGAAACTTCACGGATCTTGAAGCCACTTTATCCGTAGTTACATCTGATAATACTACCGTGGAATGTGATGCAGTAATATCCGGTTCTTACTTCCTTCTGAATGAAGAAGAGAACATGGTAATCACCGTACACGATGTTACCCGCCGAAAACAAGCTGAAAAGGAGTTACGGCTAGCCAAAGAAAAAGCAGAAAAAGCCGATATTTCAAAATCTGCCTTTTTAGCCAACATGAGCCATGAAATCCGTACCCCTCTCAATGCTATTACCGGATTTGCAGAGGTATTAGGCAGTGCAACTACAGAAGAGGAAAAGGCCCAATATCAAGAAATCATAAAAATGAATGCCGACCTCCTGATGCAACTGGTCAACGACATTCTCGATATGTCAAAAATCGAAGCCGGAACATTAGAATTTGTGCAGACAACAGTTGACGTCAATCAGTTACTTTCAGATTTACAACAACTTTTTCAAATGAGAGTCGATGACGCCGGAGAAAATATACAAATCATAGCGGAATCATCCCGTTCTTCCTGCATGATTCAAACAGATCGGAACCGGGTGGCACAAGTGCTTTCAAACTTTGCCGGCAACGCCATTAAGTTCACCCATAAAGGTAGCATCCGCCTCGGCTATGAAGCTAGAGATACCGAGCTTTACTTTTATGTCAAGGATACCGGAACCGGAATTCCAGCAGAGAAATTACCGGATGTATTCGAGCGCTTCGTGAAACTGAATAAAGATAAAAAAGGAGCCGGACTGGGACTTTCCATATCTCAAACTATTGTCGCCAAACTTGGCGGTCAAATCGGAGCGGATTCCGTAGAAGGTGAAGGCTCTACATTCTGGTTTACAATTCCTTATCGGTCATGTGGTAAACCACGCTAACAAATTCGACTTCATAAAAAGTTTTAATTAAACATTCTATCACAATTTTATGTTGTATTTTTGCGGTTCAAACTAAACGCATGTATCTGCATGAGTACAAATAAAAATGACTATTATCATTTAGGGCTTACTGATGACGAAGTCCTACAAAGCAGGGAGAAAAATGGTATTAACCTGTTAACGCCCCCCAAGCGTCCTTCTCTCTGGAAACTTTATCTGGAAAAATTTGAAGACCCGGTTGTCCGTGTATTATTAGTAGCAGCCGCTTTCTCATTAATTATCTCCATCATCGAAAACGAATATGCCGAAACAATCGGAATCATAGCCGCTATCTTATTGGCTACCGGAATCGGTTTCTTCTTCGAATATGATGCCAGCAAGAAGTTCGATCTGCTGAATGCAGTCAATGAAGAAACCTTGGTAAAAGTGGTCCGAAACGGACGCGTACAGGAAATCCCTCGTAAAGACATAGTGGTAGGTGATATCGTCATTCTGGAAACAGGTGAAGAAATTCCCGCTGATGGAGAGTTGCTGGAAGCTATTTCTCTGCAAGTGAACGAATCCAATCTGACCGGAGAACCTGTTATTAATAAAACTACTGTAGAAGCTGATTTTGATGAAGAAGCGACTTATGCCTCCAATCTGGTGATGCGTGGCACTACAGTGGTGGATGGACATGGTACCATGCGCGTGCTGCATGTGGGAGATGCTACTGAAATCGGAAAAGTAGCCCGGCAGAGTACAGAGGATAACCTCGAACCCACCCCGCTGAACATACAGCTCACCAAACTCGCAAATCTAATCGGAAAGATAGGTTTCACCGTTGCCGGTCTGGCTTTCCTTATTTTCTTCGTGAAGGATGTAGTGCTATATTTTGATTTCGGTTCGCTGAACGGATGGCATGAGTGGCTTCCGGTTTTCGAACGGACACTGAAATATTTTATGATGGCAGTTACGCTGATTGTAGTAGCTGTACCTGAAGGATTGCCAATGAGTGTTACGCTTAGTCTGGCATTGAACATGCGTCGTATGCTTTCTACCAACAATCTGGTGCGGAAAATGCATGCTTGCGAAACAATGGGAGCCATCACCGTGATTTGTACGGATAAAACCGGTACACTGACTCAAAATCTGATGCAAGTGCACGAACCCAATTTCTATGGTATAAAAAATGGCAGTGACTTGTCTGATGACGATATTAGCGCACTTATCGCAGAAGGAATCAGCGCCAATTCAACAGCTTTTCTTGAAGAATCAACCAATGGAGAAAAACCAAAAGGCGTAGGAAATCCAACCGAAGTGGCTTTATTGCTCTGGCTTAACAAACAGGGAAGAGATTACCTGCAACTCCGCGAACAAGCTCATGTTCTCGATCAACTCACCTTCTCTACCGAACGGAAATTCATGGCGACTCTTGTTGAATCCCCATTGATCGGAAAAAAAATACTTTATATAAAAGGAGCTCCTGAAATTGTTTTGGGTAAGTGTAAAGAAGTTGTTCTGGATGGACGGCAAGTGGATGCGGTAGAGTATCGTTCTACAGTGGAAGCACAACTGTTGAACTATCAGAATATGGCTATGCGTACACTTGGATTTGCATTCAAGATTGTCGGAGAAAATGAACCGAACGATTGCACGGAACTAGTTTCAGCCAACGACCTCAATTTCTTGGGAGTAGTTGCCATCTCCGACCCGATTCGTCCGGATGTACCTGCTGCGGTTGCAAAATGTCAGTCTGCAGGTATCGGCATCAAGATCGTGACCGGTGACACTCCGGGAACTGCCACAGAAATCGCACGCCAGATAGGTCTTTGGAACCCTGAAACTGATACGGAACGAAATCGAATCACCGGTGTCGCATTTGCCGAATTGAGCGATGAAGAAGCACTGGACAGAGTGATGGACTTAAAAATCATGTCTCGCGCCCGTCCGACAGACAAACAACGTCTGGTACAACTGCTTCAACAAAAAGGAGCAGTGGTAGCGGTAACCGGAGACGGAACGAATGATGCCCCGGCTTTGAATCATGCTCAAGTAGGTTTGTCAATGGGTACAGGTACTTCTGTAGCTAAAGAAGCCAGTGATATTACATTGCTCGATGACTCCTTCAACAGTATCGGAACCGCTGTTATGTGGGGACGTTCACTGTATAAGAATATCCAGCGTTTCATCGTTTTCCAGCTAACGATCAACTTTGTGGCATTGCTTATCGTTCTGCTAGGCTCCGTAATCGGTACGGAACTTCCGCTGACTGTAACACAAATGTTATGGGTGAACCTGATTATGGATACTTTTGCCGCTTTGGCTCTTGCCTCCATTCCACCCAGCGAAACGGTGATGCTTGAGAAACCTCGTCGCAGTACCGATTTTATTATCAGTAAGGCAATGCGGTCTAATATAATAGGTGTGGGCTCTATCTTCCTCATCGTATTGCTCGGAATGATTTATTATTTCGACCACAGTACGCAAGGAATGAATGTACACAACCTGACTATTTTCTTCACCTTCTTTGTCATGCTGCAATTCTGGAATCTGTTCAATGCCCGTGTATTCGGTACTACCGATTCGGCATTCAAGGGACTTTCCAAATCGTATGGGATGGAGCTTATTGTACTGGCTATTCTTGCCGGACAATTCCTCATCGTACAATTCGGTGGAGCCGTATTCCGCACGGAACCGCTCGACTGGCAAACCTGGCTTCTTATTATAGGCGTTTCGTCCACGGTGTTATGGGTTGGAGAACTTGTTCGCCTTGTTCAACGTATTATTCACAAAAAAGACAGAAATGAAAAGTAAAGGAATAAAAAACCTTCTTATTGATTTAGGTGGTGTACTTATCAATCTCGACCGCCAACGTTGCATTGAGCACTTTCAGAAGTTAGGGCTCCAAAACGTGGATGCATTGCTGGATATCCAGAACCAGGACGGACTCCTGATGCAACAGGAAAAAGGATTGATAACACCTGCCGAATTCCGTGACGGAGTTCGTAAAATGATAGGCAAAGCAGTTAGCGACAAACAAATAGATGCAGCCTGGAATAGTTTTCTGGTAGATATACCCACACAAAAACTGGATTTATTATTAAAATTACGTGAGAAATATGTCGTCTATTTATTGAGCAATACCAACCAAATTCATTGGGAATGGACATGCGCTCATTTGTTTCCTTACCGCACCTTCAAGGTGGAAGATTATTTTGAAAAAACATACCTCTCTTTTGAAATGAAAATGGCCAAGCCCGAACCGGAGATATTCAAGGCAATCATAGAGGATGCCGGTATCGAGCCGAAAGAAACGCTTTTTATTGATGACTCTGAAATGAACTGTAAGACAGCCCAAAATTTAGGAATTTCCACCTATACAGCGAAAGCAGGCGAAGACTGGAGCCATCTTTTCAACCTCAAATAATTTTAGAGATATGCAGATTATACGTGACACATCGGCAATTACCCCGGAACCCTGCGTAGCTACCATCGGTTTCTTTGATGGAGTACATGCAGGACATCGCTATCTGATTCAGCAAGTGAAAGAGATAGCCGCCGCCAAAGGTCTACGCTCTGCATTGGTTACTTTTCCCGTTCATCCCCGAAAAGTGATGAATGTGGAGTATCGTCCGGAACTTCTGACTACCCCCGAAGAAAAAATAAGTCTGCTTGCAGACATCGGGGTAGACTACTGCCTGATGCTTGATTTCACTCCGGAAATTTCCCGGCTCACTGCCCGGGAGTTTATGACACAGTTGCTAAAAGAGCGTTATCAGGTAAAATATCTGGTTATCGGCTATGACCATCGTTTCGGACATAACCGCAGCGAAGGTTTCGAGGATTATGTACGTTATGGAAAAGAAATTGGCATAGAAGTAATTCGCGCCAAAGCGTATACCAGCAATATAGAAATAGGGAACGAACCCAACATTCCGGTGAGCTCTTCCCTGATCCGCAAACTTCTTCATGAAGGAGAAGTTAGCCTGGCCGCCCATTGTCTGAAATATGAATATTTCCTTGACGGGATCGTAGTAGGCGGCTATCAGGTAGGCAGAAAGATAGGTTTCCCAACGGCCAATTTACGGGTGGATGATCCCGATAAACTGATTCCTGCCGATGGCGTATATGCCGTATGGGTAACATTTGACGGGAAAACGTATATGGGGATGCTGAATATAGGTGTCCGCCCGACGATTGACAATGGTCCGAACCGGACGATTGAGGTGAATATCCTCCACTTCCATTCTGACATATATGATAAATTCATCCGGCTTACTTTTGTTAAACGGACACGTCCCGAACTGAAATTCTCCAGTATCGACGAGTTAATAACACAGCTCCATAAGGATGCTGAAGAGACAGAAACAATTCTTAAAAAATAGATTCTTATGCAAAAGTCATTTATGAGCATCTCTTTGGTGGTAATAGCTATATCCATGTTAGCTATGTTTATCTATAGTTTCTTTACCACTAAATAAAAAAACATGAAAACGGCTATCAAATTAGTATTAATAGACCTTCTCATTGCGCAGATTATTGCTCCAATCCTGATTATGATTCCCTGTACGATCTATTTGTTCGTCACCACGGGGAATCTGGATAAAGTCACTCTGACGCAAATGATTATGATCCCGGCACAACTAGCCGGTCAGATTATGATGGGTATTTATCTATGGAAAGCCGGTTATATCAGTAAAAAGAAGGCAACATGGTTACCTGTGTCAGCCCCTTATCTGGTCTGTAGTGCCATTGCAATCCTCACTTGCGGGTTTGCAGTTTCCTCACTAATGAGCCTGCTGGATTGGATTCCCAATATCATGGAACAATCTTTCAACATTCTCCAATCCGGTTGGGGCGGCATTCTTGCAATAGCCATCGTAGGTCCCGTACTTGAAGAGTTATTGTTTCGCGGAGCCATCACCCACGCTTTACTTCAGCAATACAATCCGACTAAAGCAATTCTGATTTCCGCACTTCTGTTCGGTGTCTTTCATATAAATCCCGCCCAGATCCTTCCGGCTTTTCTGATCGGTATCCTGCTGGCATGGACTTATTACAAAACAGGCAGTCTGATACCTTGTATACTGATGCATGTACTAAACAACTCATTGTCAGTCTATCTTAGCATCAAATACCCCGAAGCAGAAAATATGGACGACCTGATTAACGGTACCCCGTATCTCATCGTCCTATTCGGGTCAATCCTCCTGTTTATCGGTATCATACTGACCATGAACCACCTGACTTCCCAAAAGCAGCAATAAAAAAGGGAAGTTTTTACTTCCCCTCTTTCGCTTTGAATGCTAATGCATACATTCGTATTTGTTTTACCATCGACAGCAAACCGTTGCTACGCGTTGGCGATAGATGTTCTTTCAGCCCGATCTTGTCTATAAAATAAAGATCTGCATTCAAGATTTCATCAGGAGTATGTCCGGAAAGGACTTTAATCAATAGGGCAATAATCCCCTTTACAATCAAAGCATCACTTTCTGCTTTAAAAACGATTTTACCATCCACATCATCTGCTTGAAGCCATACCCTGCTCTGGCATCCTTCAATCAGATTTTGTTCCGTCTTATATTTTTCTTCAAGTGGTTCCTGTTCATTTCCCAGATCAATAAGTAATTGATAACGGTCCATCCAATCGTCGAAGTCACTGAATTCCGCAATCACTTCATCTTGTAGTTCATTAATTGACATTATAGTAATTATTTAATTAGACAATATACCAATGTGCGAATAGCAGATGCCGTATTTAAAACCGGCATACCAATCTATCAACACCTTATTATATTATTTCTCAATTCTATTATTTCTCATTGTAAATCACTTCCAATACCGTCTGACCGACTGCTTTCAACGTATTCTTATCAATATGTTCCATATTGTCATTGACAGTATGCCATGTCGGGGTAAAATCACCTTCCTGATTGTAGGGAATGATATCGATCGTTTTAATACGTGCCAGACGATTTATGAACAGATGGTCGTCTGTTACAAATCCTCCGTTTCCATCCATGAAAGTCTTTCCGTAACCCGCTTTCTTTGCCGCTTTCCAAACCTTCTTATTTATGTCCGGAGCAAATTCTTCCGAATACCCTTCTTTCATAAACACACTGCCTTCACCTCCTACCATATCGAGCAGGATACCAAAACGTGCATTATATCCTTGTACATGAGGATTACGTGCCCAATACTGCGATCCCAGACACCAGAATTCCTCCTTATGCTTTCCTGTATAAAACTGTGGCGCACCATAGTCCTCTGCATCCAACAGAATGATATCAATCCCCAATTCCGGTTGTTGCTGATTGACCAGACGAGCTATTTCGAGCAAAGCTCCTACCCCACTGGCACCATCATTTGCACCCAGAATCGGAGTTTTATGGTTCTTCTCGTCAGGATCGTTATCAGCCCATGGGCGTGTATCCCAATGTGCAAACAAAGCGATTCTCTTTTTACTTTCCGGCTTATAAGAACCGATAATGTTTCTCGCTTTCAACAGCGTACCGTCATAAGCAATCAAATCAGCATATTGATTAGTCACTTGAGCACCGAAAGCCTCTAATTGACTGGCAAGGTAATTGCCACAGGCAACATGTTCTTTAGTGTTAGGAACACGAGGTCCGAAATCTACCTGATTCTTTACATACAAATAAGCACTATCCGCATCAAACTGAGGTATATTCACAACTGTCTTTTCGTCTTGCTCACTCGTACTATTTGCCTTGTTACCTCCACCGCAAGAGAATGCTGATAATAACCAAAAGGCACTCATTAATACTATCATAGTTTTCTTTTTCATCGTCCTTTTATCTATTAAAGCCTCAAAATTAGTCATTTTCACCACAGCATCGTTCAGATGGAATGGATTATTAACATATAAACTTTAGTTCCACATTTTTCTTTCCCACCACAAGCTCTACTTTTGCACCGTTGATAAGCGGGAGATTATGAGTCACATGCCCCACCGGGAAATTGAAACAGACGGGATAATCATACTCTTTTACTAAATCTGCCAAAGCAGCATACAGTTCCTTGCCCAACGAACAGTCTTCTTCATATTCTGTAAATTGACCGATAATCAATCCGGACAGTTTTTCTAACACGCCCCCCAGTTTCAAATTATACATCATACGTTCGATGGCATGCGGACGTTCGCTAACATCTTCAATAAACAGTATAGTGCCTTCCGCCGGAATATCATAAGGAGTGCCACGCAAACCGTAGGCTACCGCCATGTTACCGCCATGCAAAACGCCTTGTGCCGTCCCCTGCTTGTTCAGTTTATGCTTCTCGCACATGTAAGAAGGAATATTTCCCAATAGAATATCCTTCAGATAGTTCGCACAAAGATCGTCTTCCGGTTCCACCGTAAGATGACGTGCCATCAATGAATGAAGGGAAGCATATCCATTTTTCTGAAACAGATTGTGCAAGGCGGTTATATCGCTAAAGCCCAGTAACCATTTCGGATGTTCACAAAAGGCCGTAAAATCAATTTTATCGATCAAATGTACCGCCCCGTACCCTCCACGGCTGCAAAGAATAGCTTTCACTTTAGGGTCGTCCATCGCATCCTGCAAATCTTTCAGCCGCTGCTTGATTGTCCCGGCATATCTTCCGGATGAACTTCCGGCATGCTTTCCTATAGCCACTTTCAAGCCCCATGATTCCATCCGTTTCTTGGCTCCTTTTAGGAATTGTTGGTCTATCTTACTCGAAGGTGATACAATAACCACTTTATCACCTTTCTGCAAAAAGGGAGGAAATTGAATATCCATATATGTTCTTATTTTATTGACTTTCGTTGATAAAAACGTACCCAGTCCACTTCCATTTCTACCGGAAGATCCTCGGGAGAGACTGCTCCCACCCACGAACCTCCCAACTGCATATCAATCAGCAGATAAAAGGGCTGATTAAAAGGGAATTGTCCTTCTTCTTTCGTTTGTATGCGGGGGTAAGTAAACGTATGTACATCATTGACATAAAATGAAAGACTATCCGGATACATTTCGACTGCAAAAATATTGTAGCGGTCAGGGTGAATCACTCCCGTAGAATGTGATACCGGATGATCCTTGATCCCCAGCGTATAAGTGTAATGGGAATGAACTGTCTGATAAGCAATAGAATCGTTATTCAAACGTTCCATGATATCAATCTCACCGCCAGATGGCCATGCCGCTCCTTCAGGCAACATCCAGATGGCAGGCCATGCTCCTCCCGCCGCATTCAACTTGGCACAAATCTCAATACGCCCGTTCGTAAAAGCCTTTTTACCTTTTGTATACACACCACCTGTCAAATAAGGGGCAGTGTCATTGCGTTGGGTATGATTGACAATACCTCTCAACACCAGTTTGCCTTTACGCATGGCATAGCAGGAATCAAAGTCTGTCATATAGTTATTCCAGTCTGACTTACCTCGTGGAATCTTGCTCCAGACCTGTGAATCGAAACTCTTTTTCTGATTAAAGTTCTCTTCCCAGATCAAAGACCAACCGGAAGACGTCTTGCTGCTTTTACAGGAAACAAGCGTCCAACAAAGGAGAATTAAGCTAAGAAATAATAGATTTTTAAACTGTTTCATGGTGCTTTTATTTTATTGGGGGATTTATTTGCAAAAATACAGGAAAAAACGGTTCCATGCACATCCAACAGCCAAAACAAATAAAATATAGCAAAATGTTACATAATGGATGTAATTTTTCGGGTTATAATCATTATTTTTTCAATCATTTTTCTGATATTTGCTAAAAATCTAACGTTATGGAACCTATTCTAAATTTTGCCCAGTTAACGGCTCATCTTAAAAAACTAAACCATAGAAAACGAATTGCCGTGGTCTGTGCGAACGATCCTAACACTGAATATGCCATCTCCCGTGCTTTGGAAGAAGGGATTGCAGAATTTCTGATGATTGGAGATTCTACCATTCTGAAGAAATATCCCACGCTCAAACAATATCCTGAATACGTAAAAACCATCCACATAGAAAATCCGGATGAAGCGGCGCGCGAAGCTGTCCGCATTGTGCGTGAAGGAGGAGCGGATATTTTGATGAAAGGGATTATCAATACGGACAACTTACTGCATGCCATACTCGACAAAGAAAAAGGTTTGTTACCGAAAGGGAAAATCCTCACGCATCTGGCAGTAATGGAAATTCCTACTTACCATAAACTGCTTTTCTTCTCGGATGCCGCCGTCATTCCGCGTCCTACTTTACAGCAACGTATAGAAATGATTTGGTATGCTATCTGTACCTGCCGTCACTTTGGTATCGAACAACCGCGTGTCGCATTGATTCACTGCACAGAAAAAGTGAGTGCCAAGTTCCCTCATTCACTAGATTATGTGAATATCGTAGAACTTGCCGAAGCGGGAGAATTCGGAAATGTGATTATTGACGGCCCGCTGGATGTACGTACTGCCTGCGAACAAGCAAGTGGTGATATTAAAGGGATTGTATCTCCTATCAACGGACAGGCAGATGTCTTGATATTCCCGAACATTGAATCGGGTAATGCATTCTACAAATCCGTCTCTCTGTTTGCACAGGCAGAAATGGCAGGATTGTTGCAAGGTCCTATTTGCCCTGTAGTACTTCCATCGCGTAGTGATTCCGGCTTGTCCAAATATTACAGCATTGCAATGGCATGCTTACAAGTGTCAGGAGATTGCAAATGCAGAAAACAAGTCAGCCAAGTCACCGGCTCATCATTCTAAATTCACCACTAAAAGCCTACTATTCATGAAAATTCTGGTTATCAATCCCGGTTCTACTTCTACTAAAATAGCAGTTTACGAAAATGAAACTCCGCTGTTTGTCAGTAATATAAAACATTCTGTAGAAGAACTATCCGCTTTTCCCGAGGTGATAGACCAGTTTGAATTCCGGAAAAACCTGGTGTTACAAGAATTGGAAAACAATAAGATACCTTTTTCTTTTGATGCAATCATCGGACGCGGCGGTTTAGTGAAACCGATACCGGGCGGAGTGTATGAGGTAAATGAGGCCATGAAACGTGATACAGTGCATGCTATGCGTACCCATGCTTGTAACTTAGGAGGATTGATTGCCAGCAAACTGGCTTCTACATTACCCAACTGTCCGGCTTTCATTGCTGATCCGGGAGTGGTGGATGAACTGGAAGATATAGCACGCATTACAGGTTCTCCTTTAATGCCAAAGATCACCATCTGGCATGCATTAAACCAGAAAGCAATCGCCCGCCGCTTTGCCAAAGAGCAGGGAACCCAATACGAAAGTCTGGATTTAATTATCTGCCATCTGGGAGGTGGCATCTCTGTCGCAGTCCATCACCACGGACGAGCCATTGACGCCAACAATGCATTGGACGGTGAAGGTCCTTTCTCACCGGAACGTGCCGGTACACTTCCCGCCGGTCAACTGATCGACCTATGTTTTAGCGGTCAACTCACCAAAGACGAATTGAAAAAACGTATCTCCGGACGCGCCGGACTGACCGCCCATCTAGGTACAACCGATGTTCCCGCCATTATACAATCTATCGAAGAAGGAGATAAGAAAGCGGAACTGATACTGGATGCCATGATTTACAATGTTGCAAAAGCGATAGGAGCCAGTGCCACCGTACTTTGCGGGAAGATAGATGCCATCCTTCTGACAGGAGGTATCGCCTATTCGGACTATGTGATTTCAAGACTGAAAAAAAGAATCTCTTTCCTGGCTCCCATCTACGTTTATCCCGGAGAGAATGAAATGGAGTCACTAGCTTTTAATGCCATAGGAGCACTAAAAGGGGAATTGCCGATACAAACCTATAAATAGGCGGGCGCACAAAAAGGCTATTCAGTTATGAATACGACATTGTTTCCTTTAATTAAGGACAACTCCTCCTGATAAACTATGCAAAGTTACAGAATAGTTTTCCCCCTGTAGCATTTGATATTGCTTTGCAAAAAGTTTATATCTGGTCTTTGCCTCCTTATATAGCCCCTGCTTACAATAAGCACCGATGATTATACGCAATGATTTTTCATTCAACGGGTCTAAATTAAAACTAGCATTAGCCATCGCAATAGCTTTAGTGTATTTCTCTTCTTCATACCACACTTCTGCCTGTCTGCTTAATGTAGGTTCTAATTGTGCCTCCACCAGTGCCTTGAAATGGTCGAATAAAGGAATATCCAATGATTTCAGAAAAGCTCCCTGCAATACAATCTCACAGAGTCGTTCATATTGTTCTTCTACAGGATTACCCGCCAATATCTCCATACATTGCAGGTAATCACAATAACAAGGTTCCTGCAATATCAAACGAAAAACATTCTTCTCATAAACAAGAGAAATGCCATCCAATTCAGCCAGTATTTTCCGCAGATGGTTCAGGGTAACTCCCCGGATATTCTTTACCTTATTCTCTGTCTTGTCAGGCCATAATTGTTCACTCAATTCTTGCGAGGTGATTCCTTCGGAAAGACTATATTCAAAAATCAAGATGAAAGCTTGTTTTAATTTAGGACTGAACAAGTAATTAATTTCCCGATTATGCCGGTCCCTGACTGAAAAGTTTCCAAATAAATAAATCGAATTAGGACAATTATGCAGGTTATCCACAATTTCCCTTTCTCCCTCCGGCAGCTCCGGTTCCTCATTATCAATCTGATCTTCGGAACGATTCTTTCTTTTTATAAAAATATAAATAGAAACAACAGCCAACAAAGCCACAATGACAATAACTCCAACAAGCATGATCCAGAAAAATAGACTCGAAGTGTCGTCTACTTCCATCTGCTCTTTTGTGATGGGCGGAAAAGAGAGACTATAAATATTGGAAACTGACGCCTGATCTTGATTATCAAATTCTAAAGTCACCGCATAAAGTTCGTTTCTATTTGCATTGTAATAAAGATTAGCATTGGTTGCTATCTTATCAGAACGCATAGGAATAGAATCACCATATACTTGGTAAGACCCGTCGGATATGGAGAACCGATACAGGCACAAATACGACTGGGAATAATGTTCCGGATAGAACAAAGTATAGAAAGTAGAATCCCCTGGTAAAATCATATTTCTTACCGGCACCATGTTTGCTTGATTCCATTTAATTTCCCACATCTTTTTCAGATAATTCGTATTCAAGTCCAGTTTATAGAGGTCGTAGTAGTATCTTCGCTCAATAGCCTGATCCCCGGACTCATTCCCCATTCCTCCAAAGATATACAGAGAATTGGAAGACGGTTCGTATCCCATAGAAGTAAAATAACGCGGATCAATATGATCGCCCGTATATTTGATTTCACTCCATTTCCCTGTCGCCACATTCATCGCATAGAACCGGTTAGAAAAGCGATGGTTACCAAAACCGCCAAAAATAATGTACCGATGATTGGTCTCATCATAAAAGGCACTATGATGATGCAGTTGTGTAGGCAGAACATCATAGTTCAATGGAGTCCACTGGTTATTATGCCAATCATACCATGCACTTGCATACCCGCTAAAAGGCGGATCATAAACTTCATAAGCATACAACCGTTCTTGCCCGGTATCGACAAAACTCGTGCCCAAACGGAATTTCATCGGACAAGGAGCAGCATATTCTTTCGTGTTGGAAGTGCCGTTCGTTGTATTATAAGTTGTTATCTGCTTGTCATTAAAATAATAAATTTCCTGGTTGTGAACATTAAACATAGCCCCCGCCACTTCATTCGATTCAAAGGTTACTTTATGTCGCCAGAAATAAGCATCGTTTATCATCCATACCGGACATACCACTTCACCGATACGGCTTCCCTCCAAATCGTGCACTTCATTTCCTTTGTTTTCATTCAGGGGAAATAAGAAAGTAGTTTTATCATCTTTGACGGACAAATTACGAATTCCGAAAGAAGGAATATCAATAATATATTCACTACGTCCGAAATACATCACCGGCTTCCAGCTTTGCTCTGCAAAATTTAAGTCCGGACAAGTTGATCTCTCTTTATTAACCTTTAATGTGACGTCGTTTTTAACCAGATTAAATAGGATTTGCACCTGTTGCCATCGTCGGCGATTGAACTCTTCCTTATTCAAATGCAACGTAACCAGATTCTGTTTTCCTTCTTCATTCAGCTTGAAAATTACATCCTGTTCCTCACTATTAAAGGACAATGTATAAATAAGATTCTGCTTTTCATTCTTGATACGGAGCACATTTCCTCTCATCGACGTTTCTGGTGCCGCATAGTCGAAGGCAATATCAAGCCGGTCTTTAAACGTGTGACTTTTATAGGCAAAGACATTGTATGAGGTTCTGTTTTCAATCGAATTTTCGTCTCTCTGAAATTTTAAGCCTTGAGCACATAAATGATTCGACAAAAAAAGAACACCAATACAAACAATAACAGTAAGGTATATTTGTCTATTCCACATAGATGATGACTGATCTTATAGATTCATGCGGAACAAAGATATATTTTTAGAGTTGAATAACATAATAAAAAGAATACTTTTGCGATAGTTTCTTTAGCGGGGTTAACAAAAAAAGCCCCCATTAACCGCCGCATTAATCCGATTTTAACCACGACTTTAACCCCGAAGCTATACTTTTGTCATGTCTCAACCGGTTGGGACAGTCAACGTTGGCAACACATGAAAACACTGAAAAGTGATTCATAACAAAAGAAATGTAGTCAAATAATTAATTGAATTAACCTTGTATGAGAAATGCATTGAAACCCTGTTCGACAAAAAGTTCCTTAATGGTTCTGTTGTTGATGTTTTTAAGCATTCCTTCATCCGCATCAGAAAAGACGGAAAAGAAGGAAGGCAAATCAGACAGCGAGATCGTATGGCAAAATCAGACGAAAACGAAAAGAATAACAGGACGTGTCACTAATAAAGAAGGTGAGCCACTGCCTGGCGTTAATGTAATGGAGAAAGGTACTCAAAATGGAACGATCTCTAATTTGGACGGACTATATACATTGAATGTATCAGATAAAAATCCACAGGTCGCATTTACCTATATTGGATTCAATCCTGTCACAATCAATATCGGTAGTGCTTCCGTTTACGACATTATCATGGAAGAAACTATTAATGAAATGGATGAACTGGTAGTGGTAGGTTATAGCCAACAACGGAAAATCAGTTCTATCGGTTCGCAATCCTCATTGAAAGTATCGGATATAAAAATGCCTTCCGCAAGTCTGACTTCCGCTTTGGTGGGTAGATTGTCTGGCGTTATTGCCGTTCAGCGTACGGGAGAACCGGGAAAGGATGCATCGGATATATGGATTCGAGGATATTCCACGCCCAACAATTCGAACCCGCTGATGATTGTGGACGGAGTGGAACGTCCGTTCAATGATATCGATCCGGGAGATATAGAATCTATTACCGTACTTAAAGATGCGTCCGCTACTGCTGTGTATGGTGTGCGTGGTGCAAATGGAGTGGTTATCGTAAAAACGAAACCGGGTATCATAGGCAAGCCGGTAGTCAATGTAGACTATTACGAAAGTTTTACCCAATTCACCAAACAGCCTAAATTCGCTGATGGTATCACTTATATGAATACAGCCAACGAGGCATTAACCACCGACGGGTTATCGCCAATGTATCTGCCCTCTTACATTAAAAATACAGAATCGGGCATGGACCCGCTTCTATATCCGAACGTAGACTGGCAAAAAGTAGTATTCAAAGATTGGGGACATCAGCGACGCGTCAATGCAAATATACGGGGAGGTAGCCAAATGGCACAATTCTATGCTTCTATCAGCTATTTCAACGAAAAAGGAATGGTACGGGAAAATGATTATGAGAATTATAATACGGGCATCAATTATGACCGGTACAACTTCCTCACCAATCTGTCTATGAAAGTCACCAGTTCAACTACCGTAGAAATCGGAGCACAGGGACATTTGGGGAATGGTAATTATCCGGGAGTTAATACCGAATCGATTTTCTCCTCAACCATCGAAGTTAACCCGGTTTTGTACCCGGTGATGTTTCGTGCTAATGGAGTAGAATATGTTCCGGGACTCCACACGCAAGGTGGTAACCGTAATCCATATGCAGAAGCTACTAAAACAGGATACCGCAAAACGATGGATAATAAAATCATGGCGAATGTACGATTGACCCAAGATTTAAGTATGCTGACCGAAGGGTTAAAATTAAGTGTCATGTATGCATACGACGTTTCCAATCGTCGTGAATCCTCTTATACAAAAAGAGAAAATACATATTACTTCGCCGACCGCACAGGTGAACCGTATGATGCAGCCGGAAATCCCATCTTAAAAACTACTTGGGATCAGGGTAGTAATGCCCTAGCTTTCAGTGGAACTTTCGGTGGTTATCGCAAAGATAATCTCGAAGCTTCCCTGAATTACGACCGCGTATTCGGTAAGCATCGTGTAGGAGCAATGTTCGTATATACCCAACAAAGCAAAACCATCAATGACGCCGGTGATTTTATTGGTTCATTACCTTATCGCCTGCAAGGTATTGCCGGCCGGGCTACTTATTCATGGCACGACCGTTATTTTGCCGAATTCAATATCGGATACAATGGTGGGGAGAACTTCCCTAAAAGCAAACGCTTCGGTACTTTCCCTGCATTCGGTGTCGGCTGGGTACTCTCCAACGAGAAATTCTGGGAACCGATTCAAAATGTATTTTCATTCATGAAGGTACGCTATACAAACGGTCGTGTCGGTAGCAGCGACGTGGACGGTGCAGCCAGACGTTTTATGTATATTGACCAATATGACTGGGCGGCTGACTATGGGGATACTTTCGGTAGCAACGTCGGAGTTGACGGAGTCCGCATTAAAAACCCAGCTACTCCCTTAACTTGGGAAATTGCTCACAAGCAGGATTTAGGTATCGACTTGAAATTCTTCCGTGACGAGCTATCCGTTACTGTTGACTTCTACAAGGAAAATAGAAAGCAAATTCTATTAAACCGCACCAACTCCCTACCCGGATTCGCCGGATTTCAGGAAACACCTTATGGCAACGTAGGTAAAACCAGAACAAAAGGATACGACCTGTCACTGGAATATTTCAAGCAATTCAATAAAGACCTGGCACTGACCGTAAGAGGTAATTTCACTTATACGGATGTGGTCTGGGTGGATGATGACACTCCTGACAAAAAGTTTCCCTGGAGAAACAGAGAGGGACATAGCCTGAAAGCTCTGGAAGGCTTTACCGCCAACGGACTATATACGCAACAGGATATCGACGCCATAAAGAACTGGCTGGCATTGCCGGAAGCGCAAAGACAAAATACGGCACAACCTTTCCCTACTCCGTATAAGGTAGGCTTGAACCAAGTGCGTGCCGGTGATATCAAGTACAAAGACCTGAATGGAGACGGCACTATCAATGATGATGATATTTCCTGGATAGGAAACGGAGATATTCCCAAGATTAACTATGGATTTGGATTCAACCTTGATTACAAAGCTTTCTCTATTGGAGCATTATTCCAGGGAACTGCCAAAGCCGACCGTTTGATTTCCGGATTTGTGCATGCCTTCAATAATTCTTCCGCTGGAAATGTTTTCAGTAATATCGACGACCGCTGGACAGAAAATAATCCTAACCAGAATGCATTCTATCCCCGCCTTTCTTATGGCAACGATGCACCGGGAAATCAGAATAACTATGTAAACAGCACCTGGTGGTTAAAAGATATGAGTTTCTTCCGTTTGAAAAGCCTGCAACTTTCATATCGTATCCCCGAGACTTTATGCCACAAATTGAATATCAAAAATGCAAGTGTCTATATGATGGGAACCAACCTGTTTACCATCTCCGGCTGGAAACTGTGGGACCCTGAACTGGGAACGAATGACGGTAACAAATATCCGAATACGACGGCATATACGATAGGACTTAATTTCAGTTTTTAAAAGCAGACAGATATGAAAAAGATATATATAAATTGGAGTACATTAATACTGTTATTACTTACAATAACATCTTGTAATGATTATTTCGACCAGGTGCCCGAGAAAGACATGCTCTCTCTGGAGAAGATATTCGAAACCCGCGAAGGGGCTTTGAAATACTTAGCCTCTGTGTACACTTATCTACCGGATGAGTTTCGTCAGCGAAACTCTGCCAACGGTGTTAATACTCAAGGTACTTCCGGTGCATGGGTAGCAGGATGTGACGAAGCTGAATTTGCATGGGATTTCTGCGAAACACAACAAATAAACAATGCTTCCTATACTCCTGAATCCGGTTTCGTTTATGATTATTGGTATAAGTACTACAAAGGAATACGTTCAGCCACCTTATTTATAGAGAACCTTTACCGGTGTCCCAATTTGTCACCGGGAGACTATGAGCAGTGGACGGCCGAAGCCAAAGCGTTAAGAGCGATTTATTATTATTATCTCTTCCGGTTATATGGGCCTGTTCCTATCCTGGAGGAAGTAATCTCGGAAAATGCTTCTGCAGAAAGCCTGCAAATCTCACGTAACAGTGTGGAAGAAGTAGTCAATTACATTATTACTCAACTGCAGGAAGCCAAAAGAGAAGGATTGATAGACAATATCAAACTCTCAAAAACGTTAAGTTCAAAATATAATGGTCTGGGACATATTGACAGAGCCATTGCGCAAACATTCATCCTCCAAACCAGAATGTTGGCAGCCAGTGATCTCTTCAACGGAAGTAACCCATACTATGCGGGATTAACCAACAAAGATGGAAAAAAACTATTCCCCGCTTACAGTGAAGAACAAAAGAAGCAGTTATGGGCAGATGCAGCCAATGATGCGAAAGAATTTATAGACCGTTATGTCGGTAATGGTTATGATCTCTGCCGTATCAAGACAAACGGTGTATTAGATCCTTATTTGTCTTATCGCGAAGCTGTAAGAGGTTACATTTCAGAAATGCTGAATGTTTCATCCGGTTCGGCTGCCGAAATGATCTTTTTCAGAGAAAGAGTGAAAGCGTCAGATATTCATTACGAAAGAACTCCGAAACATTTCGGACTACCCAGTAGTGTCAGTGCCTCCAGTAGTATGGCTGCTACCCAGGAAATGGTGGATTCTTACTTCATGGCCAACGGATTGAAACCGATTAACGGATATGAATCGGATAATAAAACTCCTGTTATCAACACGGTTTCAGGCTACGAAGATAATGGTTTCTCGTCTTCCGATTATCTGGACCCTGTAACCAAACGCATATTTGCTCCCAAAGGAGCACTAAAAGCATGGGTAGGACGTGAACCGAGATTCTATGCCGACATCACATTCGACGGACAGAAGTGGCTGAATGAAAGTGACGGAGTGGTTTATACAAGTCTGCAATATAGTGGTAATTCCGGTCGTGGGGTAGGTAACTCTAACGACTACTCGAAAACGGGGTATATAGTACGCAAATCAGCTCCGCTGGCTGAATGGGATGTAAGCGACCGCATTTGTATTTTAATCCGTTTAGCCCAGATTTATCTGGATTACGCTGAAGCATTAAATGAAAGTGATCCTGGTAATCCAGACATTCTCGTTTATCTGAACCTGATTCGCGAACGTGCCGGAATCCCTCAATACGGAAATGGTAATGGACAAATTCCCGTTCCGGCAGATATGCGTCAAGCCATCAGAAATGAACGTCGTGTAGAACTTTCATTCGAAACTCAACGCTATTTTGACGTGAGAAGATGGTGTATTGCCGAAGAAACAGAAAATAAAGCGATTCATGGAATGAATATCAATAAAGACGGTAACGACTTCTTTGTACGTACGAAAGTAGAAGACCGCATTTTCGAAAAGAAGCATTATCTTTTCCCGCTTCCGCAGAAAGACTTGAACATAAACAGAAATCTGGTACAAAACACCGGATGGGATTGATTAATAAAATGAAAAACAGAACGTATATGGAAAAACGATATAATACAAACTGGTACATGACTCTGATGTTCATGTTATCAATGGTAGTATCCTTATCTTTCTCGGCATGTTCGGACGATGATAAAAACAGTTCGGAGCAAGATATGATAAATACTTATGTTACTAAGTTTCAAGAGCAGATTAGTGAAATGGCAGCATTAAGAGACGATTCTCCTTATGGTCTCCAACAGGGAATGTATCCCGAAGAAAGTAAAGATATTCTTAATAGCGCCATTAAGAAACTGGAACAAGTCATAGAGAACCTGTCAAACGGAAGTTATGTGGAGCCTGCCAAAAGTAAGTTTGAGCAACTACTGGCAGAAACAAAACGGGCTATCGCCAATTTCAAAGAAAGCATCCGCACTACCGACTATGTGGATCCTAACGAAGATTACGAACTTTATGTGAATGGTCATCAAGGCGGATATATTGATTTTGGAGTCAGTCCTAATTTCTCCCGTTTTGGCTCGGAAGGACAACAGACTTTCACCATCGAACTTTGGATGAAAGTAAAATCCCAAGAAGGTTTTGGTTCCGTCATTTCTACCTTTGTGGAGAAAGGAGATGACAACGATCCGAACCATTATCGCAAAGGTTGGTGCGTAAACCTGTTCGACCAAAAATCATTACGCATGACTTATGCTTCCGATAACTGGAACTTGATGGAGCCAGGATTAGAATTCAACACGCTCAACGAATGGGTACATTTTGCAGCCGTAATGAATGAGAAAGGTTTCAACGGAGAAACGAACGGCAGCGGTAGCCCGATCATCTGCAAAATCTACCTGAACGGTGAACTCAAGACAACACGGGCAAAATCAGATATGGCAGGAAATTATACCTCCAATACTCTCGAAAATACAGCAATGGTGGCATTCGGTCAAATGGATCCGGTCAGTGGTATTAAGGGAGATCGTAAAGTAGAAGGGTATATTAAGCACTTCCACATTTGGAAATCTGCAAAATCTGAATCGGATATTAAGAAACTGGCTCAATATCAGTTGTTGGTAACCGGAGACGAATCTGATCTGGTGTGCGGATGGCCTTTCAACAGACTCCCTGATGATTTCAACAATGTCGAAGATTTGACAGGAAGATATTTTGCTTCTTTGAAAGGAAATTTTCAATGGGTAAATCTAAAATAAATGGATGACAGCGGTTTGCCCTGGTAGTAAAACACTGGGCAAACCTACCTTAAACAAAAAATTATGGTATTGAAAAGTAGTTTTATTCTGTTTTGTATATTCTCTTTCGGTGGTATAAGTTGTATTGCACAACATTCCAAAGAGCAAACGATGTTTCAGACATCGCAACCGTGGTGTCCGACACTGGATAACAGAGGAGATGTCGCCATCATATATGGAATCAATGGAAATCCGACCGACAAAACGCGTGCCGTACCTTTTACACAACGTGTACACTCCTGGCGCGATCGCGGATATACCACTCATTTCATGACAGGGATCGCCTGGGGAGAATATCAGGACTATTTTACCGGAAAATGGGATGGAGTACCTCACATGGACGAAGGACAAGTGAGGCAAGAAGGAGATACTATCTGGCACGGACATCAAGTGCCCTACATTGTTCCCACAGAGAATTATCTGACCTATATAAAAGAAGCACATATAAAGAAGGTCATTGATGCAGGCATTGATGCCATCTATATGGAAGAGCCCGAATTCTGGGCACGTGGTGGATACAGTGAGGCTTTCAAACGGGAATGGAAGAAATATTATGGTTTCGATTGGCAGCCTCAACATGAATCGCCGAATAATACCTATTTGTCGAATAAGTTGAAATACCAGTTGTATTATCATGCTTTGAAGGAGGTATTCACTTACGCTAAAGAATATGGTAGAAGTAAAGGGATGAATGTACGTTGTTATGTGCCTACTCATTCGCTTCTCAATTATTCTCAATGGATGATTGTAAGTCCGGAGGCCAGCCTCGCATCTTTGGATTGTGTGGACGGATACATCGCACAGGTATGGACAGGTACTTCACGGGAACCTAATTTCTACAACGGTATTCAAAAAGAACGAGTGTTCGAAACTGCCTTCGTCGAATATGGTTCCATGGAATCAATGACAGCACCTACAGGACGTAAGATGACTTTCCTGACTGATCCGATCGAAGACCAGCCACGGGATTGGAGTGACTATAAAAAGAATTACGAGGCTACCTTTACAGCACAACTGCTTTATCCCCGTATCGCTAACTATGAGATCATGCCTTGGCCGGAACGAATCTACGAGGGTTGGTATCGGGCAAGCGCCAATAGCGACGAACGTATCCGAATTCCGCGCCATTATTCCACCCAGATGCAGATTATGATTAATGCACTGAACCACATGCCTGTATCTGATAATCAAGTCAGCGGCAACAAAGGAATCGGCGCATTGATGAGCAATTCATTAATGTTCCAGCGTTTCCCGAAACATGCTGGGTATAGCGATCCATATCTATCCAACTTTTTAGGACAAGTTCTTCCTTTTCTGAAACGTGGGGTACCGGTGTCTACCGTACATATAGAAAACGTGGAATATCCCGAAACCTGGAAAGGACTAAAGATTCTTCTTATGTCCTATTCAAACATGAAACCAATGTCACCGGACGCCCATAAAATTATTTCTCAATGGGTATATCAAGGAGGCACACTTGTGTACAGTGGCCGGGATAATGATCCCTTTCAGTCTGTTCAGGAATGGTGGAATACAGGAAACCAATCTTATCAAAACCCTTCCGCTCATCTCTTTGAAATGATGGGGATGGCAGCTTTTCCACAAACAGGAGAATACAAGTATGGAAAAGGAACTGTATTTATTCTCCGGAACGACCCGAAAGAATATGTATTATCTGCCGGAGGTGATGAAGAGTTGGTAAAAACAGTATCCACCCTCTACCAGAAGAAAACGAAAGAATCTCTTTATTTTAAAAATTCTTTCGTGCTTGAACGAGGAATGTATAAAATTATTGCAGTGCTGGATGAAAGCGTGACTAATGAACCGTATATAGCAAAAGGAAAATACATTGACCTTTTTGATCCCCAATTACCTATATTGGAAACAAAAGAAGTCTCCCCTGGTACACAGGCTTTACTAATTGACATAGATCAAGTGGATAAAAAGAAGAAAAGCCAGGTTCTGGCATCTTCCTGCAGGATATACGATGAAAAAAGCACTGCGCACACTTATTCATTCACAGGAAAAGCTCCTGTGAATACATCTGGAATGATACGTATCCTATTACCCGCACGCCCAAAGAGTTGCACAGTCACGAATAATGACGGCAGACTTCAGTCGACTACGGAATGGAAATGGGATGCAAGCAGTAAAACTTGTCTGCTTTCTTGCGAGAATCATCCTGACGGAATTGCAGTCAGCATCGAATGGTAGGAACAGAAAGATAAATAATGAGAACAATGAGGTATATTATCAGCGTAATCGTCGCTTCCTTCTTACTAGTGAGTTGTAGTAATGAAAGATTAGCCAATCCGTCGCAATATGTCAATCCATTTATCGGAGCGAGCACAAATACCGGATTAGCCGGAACTTATCATGGAATGGGTAAAACCTTTCCGGGAGCAACAACTCCCTACGGCATGGTTCAGGTAAGTCCTCAAACCATCACTGGTGGAGATAATTCTTCCGGATACAGCTATGAACATAAAACGATAGAGGGATTCGCCTTTACACAAATGAGTGGTGTAGGCTGGTATGGCGACTTGGGAAATTTCCTAACTATGCCTACTACCGGTAAGCTTCAACTGATCGCAGGACGTGAAGACGGCTCCATGCAAGGATACCGCTCGTTATATGACAAAAGTTCGGAAGAAGCTTCTGCCGGTTATTATTGTGCTACACTGACCGATTACAACATCAAGGCGGAAGCAACAGCCGCCTCACATAGTGGTATTCTACGGTTTACCTATCCTGCCAACTCTCAATCCCGTATCCAGATTGATCTGGCACGCCGGGTTGGAGGCACTTCCACTACCCAATACATTCAGGTTAAAGACAAACACGCCATTCGTGGCTGGATGAAGTGTACTCCTGAAGGAGGCGGTTGGGGAAATGGTGACGGGAAAGCGGATTATACAGTCTATTTTTACGCTGTATTCAGCAAACCACTGAATCACTACGGTTTCTGGAATGCAGAGATTCCGGATGACTGGAATCGTAAGAAAGATGATGTAATAAGTGATTCCTATCTGCAGCAAGTAAGCCGGGCGCCAATTATTAAAGACGTTAATGAAATAGAAGGTAAACATATCGGCTTTTTCACAGAGTTTGCAACAGAAGCAAATGAAGAAGTGACCATGAAAGTTGGTATTTCATTTGTCGACATGGTAGGAGCAGAAAATAACTACAAGCAGGAAATCGCAGCGAAAGACTTCGATGAAATCCGGCAGGAAGCGGTTGAAAACTGGAACAATGAACTGTCCCGCATGGAAGCAAGGGGAGGCAGTGAGGAGGAAAAAACGGTCTTCTATACGGCTTTATATCATACAATGATTGATCCCCGTATTGTTACCGACGTGGATGGAAGATACGTTGGAGGAGACGGGAAAGTGTATGAAAAGGAAGGATTTACCAAACGCTCTATCTTCAGCGGTTGGGACGTATTCCGCAGCCAATTTCCACTCCAGACTCTGATTAACCCGAAGATGGTGAACGATGAAATAAACTCATTAATTTCATTAGCCGAACAAAGTGGATACGAATATTACGAACGCTGGGAATTTCTGAATTCCTACAGTGGTTGCATGATTGGTAATCCAGCTTTATCAGTACTGACTGATGCCTATCTGAAAGGGATACGGGGATATGACGTAAATAAGGCCTATAAGTATGCTCGAAATACCGCCAATAAATTTGGTAACGGAAAACAGGAATACACAGTATTAAACGTTTCCGAAACGCTAGAATATGCGTATTTTGACTGGTGTTTGTCACAACTGGCAACCGCTTTAGGACATAAGGAAGACGCCTCTCACTATATGCTCCGTGGACAAAACTATCGTAACACTTTCGATCCGGAAGTCGGATGGTTCCGTCCTCGCCATGCAGACGGTGTTTATGACTTATGGCCTGAAAATGCACGCACAATAGAAAGTTACGGATGTGTAGAGTCTAACTTGTATCAACAGGGATGGTTCGTTCCCCATGATATTCCGGGTATGATTGAATTGATGGGAGGAAAAGAGAAAACTTTGAACGATTTATCTTCTTTTTTCGAAAAGGCTCCCGAGAGTCTGCTTTGGAATCAATATTACAATCATGCAAATGAACCTGTGCACCTTGTTCCTTTCTTATTCAATCATTTAGATGCTCCATGGTTGACACAGAAATGGACACGCCATATTTGTGACAAGGCTTACAGAAATGCAGTGGAAGGTATAGTCGGTAACGAAGATGTGGGACAAATGTCCGCTTGGTATGTGCTGACTGCATCAGGGATACATCCCTCCTGCCCCGGAAGTACGCGTTATGAAATAACCAGTCCTGTATTCAACGAGATCCGGATTCATCTGGACCCGGATTATTTCAAAGGTAAGAAGTTCGTCATTCGAACTTTGAACAATTCAAAAACAAACCGGTATATCCGGAAAGCCCGTCTCAATAATCGAGAGTACAACAAATGTTACCTTGATTTTAAAGACATTGTCGCAGGTGGTGTACTTGAACTGACTATGGGAGCTACTCCTAATCCAAACTGGGGCATCGAAAAAGAATAAAATAATAAGAATATTAATATCTTAAATAAAAGCACTATGAACCTGAAAATGAATATACTTGCAGTAATATGTTTCTTCGGAATAACAATTACCGGTTGTAATGATTCCGATGTAAAGTATGGCTATAATAATGATTATGAGATTGAAGATAATGGGAATGGTTCTTCGGAAGGTACCATATCGTATGAAACGTTGTTTGACCCTATTCACGATGCAGGGCAATACACTTTTCCGGAAATGAAAAGAAAACCGGCACGTTATTGGTCATGCATTGATGCACTGGTAGGCTCTAACCGTAATGCTCCGGACCTAGATAGCAAAGGGGTACAGTATCATTTGCTTTGTCAGTCTATTGCCGGTTTGGTGAACAGAGCAGTAGACGAAGGGAAAAGTGATATAGGAATCTGGTTAAGAGATGAAGAACACAGGGATTCTTATGCGGTGGCATTGAACGGAGTTCAGGCAATGAATGTCACAGAGCAGGGATTACAAACCGGTACTGAATTGGCTGTCAACACTTACTCGGATGAGGACGGATTCAAAAGAAATGTACGACATCTATTCGAAGGATATGTATTGACGGATGTACGGAATAATCCAGAAAGCAGTATTGTAGCTTCAGTTGCCGCTCATGTACACAATTCTATCATAGTAGATGTACGCGACGAACAGACGTTTAAAAATGCAGGCTATGAGATGAAGTATGATGCCCGTAACAAAACAACCCGTAATGCTTGGGAAGAATTCAAGGATAAATGCAACAACGAAGGATTGGTATTGATGCCGGTCAATACAGGTGAATTACGCGATTTTGCCATCCAACACGGATATTTTGTCATTAACTTAAATAGCAGTTATGCTGTACCTGACGGAGCAAACAAAGAACTACTGAAAGAGGTACTTGCCTGGCTTGCTCCCGGTGCTCCCGTTTATGGTTGGGAACAGGTTATTCCTGAAGTGGATTTTGTAGGGCCAGCATCACTGACCGGACATATATGGATACCTAATGACTGGAGCTATAATCTTGCATTTACTTCACTGGACTATAAGAATCGTCAGTCGGCCAATCTTGCCAAAGTAGTCAATCCCAAGAATATAGACTATTCCTTGCATAAGAATTTCTATTCATTTTATCTAAGTGACGGAGATAATGTGCAATGGATGATGAACCACTTTGTGGATGAGTATTATATGGATCCAAACGCAGAATCCACGTATATGGGATTCGGTATTCCGGTCATCAACATAGCCATGCAGTCGCCGGACCAGTTTAAGGAGATTATGAATATGCAGAAATCAAACTATACATTGATTGAAGCATTAGGAGGTGGATATATGTATATCGACACATTCGGGAAAGATGCGCCGGAAGGCCGTTCAGAAAGCTTGAAAAAGGCTGCTGCGAAAGTTGCTGCCAGCATGCGTCAACACCGAATTAAAGTATTGGGATTACATGCAAGAGATTACACCAATGAAGAAGCTTGCAAAGAAGCCTACCAGGCATTTATCGATGCTAACGATCAATTGGAAGGTATTCTGGTTATCAGTCTGACGGGTTACGCAGATGGTGGAGGAAAAACATATTGGCTGACAAATAAAGACGGACTCCACATACCTGTTATCACCGCCCATTATGCTTTATGGAACCATGAGGGTAACAATATGCGCAACGAAGGTTCTCCGGCGTATCTTGCCAGACTAATGAAAGAGAGGGCCCAGACGAACGGACAAACATTCTCTGTCATTTCACTTCATGCATGGAGTAACTTCAATGATATGGGACAAAACCCAAGCGAAACTTCGGAAATGAACCCGCAGAACACAGGTAACCTGAAGGGAGCGAGTGCAGCCAAACTGGTAGAACGTCATCTGGGCGATGATTTTAAAGTGGTATCTGTACAAGAGCTGATCTGGCGCATCCGGATGCAGTATTATCCGGAAGAGACCCAACAATATATTAATACTTTAAAATAAAATCATTGAAAATAAAAAGTGAACTGATGAAACGAATCGTTGTTATCCTTCTCTGCTCCTTATATGGAATGGTAGGAATAGGAGCGCAGGAAGCTATGACACCTATCGACTTGCAATGCGAACATCTAGTAAATCCACTAGGAATAGATGCTACCCATCCACGTTTTTCCTGGAAACTCCAAAGTTCCCGGCAAGGAGTGACACAACATTCATACCGCATCATCGTAGGGACTGATTCTCTCGCTGTCACTCAAGGTAAAGGAAATAGTTGGGATAGCGGAATAGTCGAATCAGATTGCACGCTATCCCACTATCAAGGAAACAAGCTCCTCCCCTTCACACGTTATTTCTGGAAAGTACAGGTAGAAGAGCAACCAGATATCCCTCAAACAAGTTCGAAAGTACAGGCTTTCGAAACCGGTATGATGAAAGTCGACAACTGGCAAGGGGCTTGGATCACCGACCGACAATCGAAAGAACACCACCCTGTACCTTATTTTCGTAAAGTTTTTCATTCGGACAAGCCTGTTAAGGCTGCCCGTGCCTATATAGCGGTAGGTGGTTTGTATGAACTCTTTCTTAATGGAGAAAAGGTTGGAAATCATAGACTGGATCCTATGTTCACCCGATATGACCGGAGAATATTATATGTAACGTATAATGTAACATCTCATATCCGGAAAGGGAAAAACGCAATCGGCGTTATTTTAGGAAATGGTTGGTACAACCACCAAGCATTGGGAGTATGGGGCTTCGCTGATGCCCCCTGGAGAAATCGTCCCACTTTCTGTTTAGATTTACGTCTCACTTACGATGACAATACTACGGAAGTCATCTCTACCGGATTGGATTGGAGAACATCAGGGGGAAGCATTATCCGCAATAATATCTATACCGGTGAAAACCAAGATGCAAACCGGGAACAGAAAGGTTGGAATACAGCAAATTTTAATGATTCGTCTTGGACAGATGTCAGTTTTCGCTCTGCTCCGTCACAGAATATAGTGGCTCAACAGTTATATCCTATCCGGAATGTAGAAACAATCCCGGCACAATATATGAATAAACTGAATGATTCACTGTATGTATTCGACTTGGGAAGAAATATAGCCGGAGTTACGAAACTAAAAATAAAAGGAAAAGCAGGTGCAATGGTTCGTCTGATACATACCGAACGACTCTCGCCAAATGGCAGAGTAGATTTAGGCCGTATCAGTAATTTCCATCGCCCGACAGATGAGGAAGATTTATTTCAGACCGATACTTATGTTCTCTCCGGTAAAGGAGAAGACGTCTTTATGCCTAAATTCAATTATAAAGGATTCAGGTATGTGGAAGTGTCATGTAGTGAACCGATGGAATTAAAGAAAGAATGCTTGACCGGTTATTTCATGCATAATGATGTACCGGAAGTAGGAAATGTAGCTACCTCCGATCCAATCATTAATAAAATATGGAAAGCTACAAATGTGTCTTATCTTTCTAATTTATTCGGATATCCTACCGATTGCCCACAAAGGGAAAAGAACGGTTGGACAGGAGACGGACATCTGGGAATAGAAGCAGGATTGTATAACTATGACGCACTGACTATCTATGAAAAGTGGCTTGCAGATCATCGGGATGAACAACAACCCAACGGGGTTCTCCCTGATATTATTCCGACATCGGGATGGGGATATGGAACAGAGAACGGGCTTGACTGGACAAGTACAATCGCACTTATTCCCTGGAATATCTATTTATTCTATGGAGACAGTAAACTACTGGAAGACTGTTACGAAAACATCAAAAGGTATGTAGATTATGTAGATCGGAATAGCCCGCAATATTTAAGTGATTGGGGACGCGGAGACTGGGTACCTGTCAAAACACTATCATCCAAAGAACTGACCTCTTCCGTTTATTATTATGTAGATACCAACATACTGGCACATGCGGCCAAGCTATTCGGAAAACAGGATGACTACGAAAAATACACTGCTTTAGCTGAAAATATCAAAGAAGCGATTAACAAGAAATATCTGAACCGGGACACTGGCATATATGCCGGAGGCAGTCAGACAGAATTAAGTGTTCCACTTATGTGGGGAGTGGTTCCGGAAGATATGAAAACCAAAGTAGCCGCAAATCTTGCGAACAAAGTACAGAAAGACGGATGTCATGTAGATGTAGGAGTATTAGGTTGCAAAGCATTGTTGAATGCTTTAAGTGAGAATGGTTATGCCGATCTTGCTTTTCAGGTGGCTGCTCAAAAAGACTATCCTTCCTGGGGATGGTGGATTAACAACGGAGCAACAGCGCTCATTGAGGACTGGGATTATCAAAGAGCAGGTGAATTTTCGGATAATCACATGATGTTCGGAGAAATTGGAGCATGGTTCTATAAAGCTTTGGGAGGAATCAAACCGGACTCCGAACACCCTGGATTCAGGCATATTCTTCTTGCACCCCATTTCGTAAAAAGGCTAAATTACGCCAACATCAGTTATCAATCGCCAAGTGGTCTGATTGTTTCCAATTGGAAACGTAAAGGGAAAAAGATAATTTATGAAGTGACAATTCCTGCTAACTGTACAGCAACATTCACAATGCCTGCTAATATAAAGGACAGTCGTACAGTTGCTTTGGAATCAGGCACACATGTCTTTGAATTACAAACTACTGCAAAATGAATCAAGAGAATAATAAAGGCATGTTGATTCATGCCTTTATTATCTTATTTCCTCCCTACAGGGCGGATACATAGTCGATGGAAATATCAAGCCGGTCTTTAAACATGCGACTTTTATAAGCAAAGCCATTGTATGAGGTTCTGTTTTCAATCGAATTTTCGTCTCTCTGAAATTTTAAGCCTTGAACACATAAATGGTACGACAAAAAACACTAATACAAATAATAACAGTAAGGTATATTTGTCTATTTCACATAGATAGTTGAATAACATAGTAAAAAAACACTTTTGCGATAGTTTCTTTAGCGGGGTTAATAAAAAAAGCGCCTATTAGCCATCGCATTAACCACGATTTTAACCACGACCTTAACCACGAAGCTATACCTTTGTCATGTCTCACCCCGTTGGAACATTCAACGTTGGCAACACATGAAAACGCTGTGATTACTTTGCAAGCTATAAACTCAAAAAGAAAATTATGAAGAAATGTTGGTTATTATTTTTAGTGCTTAGTTGCACGTTTCTTGCCCAGTCCAAAGACTGGACACAATACGTTAATCCGTTAATGGGAACACAATCATCTTTTGAATTATCAACAGGTAACACCTACCCCGCCATTGCCCGCCCTTGGGGAATGAATTTCTGGACCCCACAGACCGGAAAAATGGGAGACGGATGGCAATATGTCTATACAGCCAATAAAATCCGTGGATTCAAACAAACTCATCAGCCCAGCCCATGGATAAACGATTACGGACAGTTCTCCATTATGCCGATGGTGGGTAAACCTGAATTCGACGAAGAAAAGCGGGCTAGCTGGTTCGGACACAAAGGAGAAGAAGCAACTCCTTATTACTACAAGGTGTATCTGGCCGAATATGATATTGTCACGGAGATGTCTCCGACCGAACGTGCTGTTCTCTTCCGGTTCACTTTCCCGGAAAACGCACATTCGTATATTGCAGTCGATGCATTTGACAAAGGTTCTTTTATTCAGATTATCCCAGAAGAAAACAAAATTATCGGTTATAGTACACGCAATAGCGGAGGAGTTCCCGAAAACTTCAAGAACTATTTTATTATTCAATTCGATAAGCCTTTCACCTATAAAGCCACTGTAAATAATGGAAATATTCAAGAAAATGCAACCGAACAGACAACTGACCATGCAGGAGCCATTATAGGTTTTAAAACTCAACGTGGAGAACAAGTACATGCACGCATCGCCTCTTCCTTTATCAGCTTCGAACAGGCTGCAAGAAATATGAAAGAATTAGGAAATGACAATCTGGAGCAGATAAAACAAAAGGGACAGAAAGCATGGAACCAAGTACTGGGAAAAATCGAAGTGGAAGGAGGAAACCTCGATCAATACCGCACTTTCTACTCCTGCTTATACCGTTCGTTACTTTTCCCCCGAAAATTCTACGAACTGGACGAAGCCGGAAAACCTGTTCATTACAGCCCTTATAACGGGCAAGTTCTACCGGGATATATGTTTACCGACACCGGATTTTGGGATACCTTCCGGTGTCTTTTCCCATTACTGAATCTGATGTATCCGTCGATGAATAAAGAAATGCAGGAAGGGCTCATCAATACCTACAAAGAAAGCGGATTCTTCCCCGAATGGGCCAGCCCCGGACACAGAGACTGCATGATAGGAAATAATTCGGCTTCCGTACTGGCAGATGCTTATTTAAAAGGTATTAAAGTAGAAGATGTGAAAACTTTGTACGAAGGGTTAATACACGGAACAAAGAACGTACATCCCACCGTATCTTCCACAGGAAGACGCGGATACGAATATTATAATAAGTTAGGCTATGTCCCTTATGACGTAAAAATCAATGAAAACACAGCCAGAACTTTGGAATATGCCTACAATGACTGGTGTATCTATCAATTAGCCAAAGAATTAAAGCGACCGGAAAAAGAAATACAGCTCTTTGCCAAACGGGCGATGAACTATAAGAATGTATTCGATAAAGACTCCAAGCTCATGCGAGGAAAAAATGAAGATGGAACATTCCAATCTCCATTCTCACCATTGAAATGGGGAGATGCATTTACCGAAGGAAACAGCTGGCACTACTCATGGTCTGTATTCCACGATCCACAAGGATTAATTGACTTAATGGGAGGAAAAGATATGTTTATCACTATGCTGGATTCTGTATTTTCCGTACCTCCTGTCTTTGATGAGAGTTATTACGGACAGGTTATTCATGAGATTCGTGAAATGACAATCATGAATATGGGGAATTACGCGCATGGCAACCAACCAATCCAACACATGATCTACCTATACAACTATGCCGGTCAACCCTGGAAAGCGCAGTATTGGCTACGCCAGGTCATGGATAGAATGTACACACCGGGCCCTGACGGATATTGTGGAGATGAAGATAATGGGCAGACTTCGGCATGGTATGTTTTCTCCGCATTAGGTTTTTACCCCGTATGTCCGGGAACCGACGAATACGTCGTTGGAGCTCCTCTTTTTAAAAAAGCAACCTTACATCTTGAAAACGGTAACAGCCTCATCATCCATGCAACCGATAACAACAAGAAGAATATGTATATTCAAACAATGAATCTGAACGGCACAGAATATAAAAAGAACTATCTACGCCATGAAGACTTATTAAAAGGAGGAAACATTAACTTCCAAATGGGAAGCCAGCCCAATTTAAACAGAGGAACGGAAGAGGAAAGCTTTCCTTACTCCTTCTCTAAAGTCCTAAAAAAGATTCGTTAAATTCATAAAAAACAAGAGACTGTTTAACTAAGTCTCATGTTGATAAGTTTGCCTCTATTATGGGAATCCATAGCAGAGGCAAATTTTATTCTTCAAGACTTATTAGGGATATTCATTAAAAGGAAAAAGTGATCTCCTTATTCATCAACGTTTCAAAAATCAGAAAAAGATAGAGGAGCCACACACCTTATAGCAACATGTATGCTACTTGTCTCTTAAGAAAGAGTTACCTCCTCCAATAAAGCAAGCTCCCAACTACGCCAAACAATAGTAATTAACTTCAACTCACCTTTCGCCCTGGCTTCTGCCACTAGTTCGTCTTCACTATAACGAAGCAACTGACCACGTGCCTCATCGGCAAGGATACGTATTTCTTTTTCCGAAGCACCGGCTTTTGCATATTTCACCTCAAGCAGATAGGTGAAAGGAGGCAGTACAGGAACCGACGGACTAGGTTTGAAGAAGAAATCTGCAAAACCCTTATTCAATTCGTATTCCGGATAGAGCTGATAATAACGATACATTCCTAAATAGGCAAGCAAGAAGCCTTTAATGTGCGCTTCACCTTCAATATATTCACGGATACGACTTTGCTCACGAACAGCATTGGCGATAAAATCGAACAAAGGTTTCCAGTCTCCCCTGAAAGCCATATTCTCAAATAAAGCACTCATCCTGTTCATGTCAATTTTAAAGATATCATGCTTGATGTAGCCTTGTATCAAGAAATTAAACAGTTGTTCTCTTACAACCAAATTCGGTACATGTAAAATGGGTCTTCCCACCATGTCCACACCTTTGATGGAAAGAAGTCCGAAATAGAATAATAAAGACTTGAAATTACTGGGGTCCGTCATCTCCAATGCAGAGAAATGAGTAACGATGTCAGTAGTGATTTCTCCTTGCTCGGCTATTTCCTTTATAACGGAAAAATTCTCTCCCAACCCGTGATCTAGCTTTATCAAGTATGCCAACTTGTTAAAGTCAGTGCGAATATTGGGATCTACGATTTCTTCAGGCTTTTCCCCATGCAAAACAAAAGACTTCATAAAATAAAGTACCATATCAGAATTAAACATACAGTCCACCAATCTACTTCTACTAAAGCAATAATTGTCATAATTAGGTTTCATCATGACAACAGTTTCATCTACAGATTGCATCAACACTCCTTGTTCTTTATAATAAGTCAGCATTTCACGCAATTCTTTCTCACTAAAACCAACTAAATCATTAAACCAAGGATCAGTCGTTATATTGGTTCCGATGTTAAAGCCACTAGTCACATCATCCATCGTCACCGGACTCACTCCGGTAATAAACAACCGTTCAAGAGCGGCTCCGGTTCCGGTAGTGGCAGATTTTATCACGTTAAAGAAGCCACGAATAAAACCTTCGCCATGCGTTGCTTTCCTATAAAATTCCGTACCGTAAGTCGAAAGAATGGTATTGGTGAAATTATCATATTCATCAATGAGTAAATAAATACGAATATTTTTCTTACGGGTAGCATAGGAATTAATCGCAGACAGAAAAGCACCGGGTTCTTCTTGTATTTTCTCATCAAGAACATCCCAAATTTCTTTTCCTAACAAATCTTCATACTTAAAGACAAAATCTTTAAGTTTGCTACAACAATGCAGCTTAAACGATAGTTCTACTTCATTGACATTGGAACTCACTTCCGAGAAATTAAACCGCATGATGAGAAACTGATTGTGGAGCTTCGTCGGATGCTGACCTATGTATAGCTGACCAAACAACTCGTCAAACTGTTCAGCATGATTTACGTCATAATAGGCCTCTAACATAGCCAAAGTCAGACTCTTCCCAAATCTACGGGGACGTATCAGAAACAGATAAGGCGGTTGCATCTCTATTTTTTCAATGAACATTGTCTTATCTACATAATAATAATTCTCTTTCTGAATTCGGCTAAAATCAGTTATTCCGTAAGGTATTTGTTTCATCATATTGCGATTCCTTTCAATTTATCTGTCCCTTATTTCTGCAGACTTTTTTCAATATTCTGCAAACGGCGTTCTAACGCAGCATACTTTTCATCCTTTTCTTTTAAAAGACGCTCGTAGAGTTCAGTGATTTTGTCGATAGGATTGAAGTTGTTAACTCGACTATCATTAATACTATCTTCGGTATCAGACTTAACTATACCCATGCTGATGTTTGCCCCACCTGCACTTTGTTCTGAATTATTCACCGTATTATTTTCAAACACCACCGTCTGTGCATCCTCCTCCAAAGTCTTGAGATAATCGAAAGGGACATTCAATGCACGTGCAAAACGTTGCAACATCTCATCATCAATCACTTTCATCTTCTCATATTTAGAAACAGCAGGTTGTGAGAGATGTACTAATTCACTCAAACCCTCCTGGTTCATATCCTTTTCAATACGGGTACGACGTATATTGCGTCCGTGATGGACTCTCCCAATTGTCAATTCTTCTGTTTCCATTTTTATTTTCTTTCTTTTTAAAATCCAACAAATATACAAATGAAAAGTTTCGCTCGAAGCAAATATACGAAAAAAACGAATAGATGTGATAATATGGATAAAAGGAATATTACAACCTGACAAATAGAATAAAATGAATACTTCAAACAGCGCATAATGTGTTAAATTATCACGAACTTTACCGCACGAAAGGGCAACAAAACAAAAGAGCAAGTGAAGATGAAAAGAATATTGACAAGCAAAGAATACAGGTTCATAAAAGGGCTCAAAGAATTGATGACTAAATACAATGCAGTGATCTCTACAGATGCACAAGGAAAAATTGAGATTGTTGTGAATGAAGACGACGAATCATTTGATTTTGAAACAGAAAGCACGATCTATTTAGGAGAATGTTTTTCGGATGATGAGCTAAATGAATTACTGGAAAAGAACTTAGCACACATAATACGAATAAAAGAGGAGTATAAAACAAACTTGTAAACGGATTTATATAATTGAAAAATCATTAATCCAAATTTCTATATAAACACCCCACCAGATTTCTTTAGAACCAACGGCCTCTTCCTTTTAAAGGAAGGGGTCGTTCCTTTAAAAGGAGTGAAGCTTTGGTTTTAAAGCAAGAAAAACGACCTTATTAACAGGTATATTTGCCTGTATCATAAACTTTTTAAATAAAAAAGCTCTTTCAAAGAAATTTTTCTCATATCTTTGCGACGTGTTAAGTTAATAAATTGATTAAGGTCGATTTTTGACTGTTTCGAATCGGGAAGTATGGGGGTACTTTCCGATTCTTTTTTTGGGGAGGATATAACAAGGTGTCTTTCATCTTTTTAAAGGTTTTAATAAACTGAATAAATCTAATATATACTAACTCTATATATAAAACAGTTCAACCCCGGATGATACTAATAAAAAAAGAAGGCTGTTTCAAAATTGAAACAGCCTTCTTTATATATAGACGCTATCGCGTTCTTATTTCTTTTCTGGTCTTGGCATCAACACTTTTCTTGAAAGTTTGAATTTACCAGTTTTCTGGTCAACATCAATCAGTTTTACTTCGATTTCATCACCTTCCTTAATTCCAGCTTCTTCTACTGTTTCCAGACGCTTCCAATCAATTTCAGAGATGTGCAGCAAACCATCCTTGCCCGGCAAGAATTCGATGAATGCACCGTAAGGCATAATAGAACGAACTTTACCTTTATAAACTTCGCCCACTTCAGGAACAGCAACGATTGCTTTAATCATGCGCATTGCATTATCAATACATTTTTTGTTTGTTCCGGAAACTTCGATGCGTCCCATACCATCAATTTCTTCGATAGTAATCACAGCACCGGTTTCTTCCTGCATACCTTGGATGATTTTTCCACCAGGGCCGATTACAGCACCGATAAATTCTTTAGGAATTGTCATCGTTTCAATGCGTGGAGCATGTTCTTTCAGGTCAGCACGTGGTTCAGCGATTGTTTCAGTAATCTTACCCAGAATGTGCATACGTCCTTCTTTTGCCTGATTCAAAGCACGTTCCAGAATTTCGTAAGACAGACCGTCTACCTTGATATCCATCTGGGTAGCCGTAATACCATCTTTTGTTCCCGTTACTTTGAAGTCCATATCACCCAAGTGGTCTTCGTCACCCAGAATATCAGACAATACAGCATATTTTTCTTCGCCCGGATTCTTAATCAATCCCATAGCGATACCTGATACCGGTTTCTTGATCTTCACACCAGCATCCATCAATGCCAATGTTCCGGCACATACAGTAGCCATAGAAGAAGAGCCGTTAGATTCGAGAATATCTGAAACCACACGTACTACATACGGATAGTCAGCAGGAATCTGTCCTTTCAAAGCACGCCAAGCCAAGTGACCGTGACCGATTTCGCGACGACCTACACCACGTTGTGCTTTTGCTTCACCTGTAGAGAAAGGAGGGAAATTATAATGCAATAAGAAACGTTCTTTTCCGTGTTCCAAAACATCGTCAATGATCTTCTCATCCAGTTTGGTACCCAGAGTAACAGAAGTCAGTGATTGTGTTTCACCACGAGTAAAGATAGCAGATCCGTGAGGACCAGGCAGAGGACCAACCTCACACCAGATCGGGCGGATTTCAGTAGTCTTACGACCATCCAAACGCTTACCTTCGTCAAGGATAGAACGGCGCATGGCTTCTTTTTCTACATCGTGGTAGTAACGGTCGATCAACGCACCCTTTTCGTCCAACTCTTCTTCAGAGAATTGAGCTTTGAATTCTTCACGGATAGCTTCGAAAGCAGCAAAACGTTCGTGTTTGTTATTGTTTCCGGAAGCGGCAACAGCGTAAGCTTTTTCGTAGCATGCTTCACGAACAGCCTTGCGCAAATCTTCGTCGTTCACTTCATGGTTGTATTCACGTTTCACTGTTTTTCCAACCTCTTCAGTCAACTCCATCTGTGCTTTACAATGAACCTTGATAGCTTCATGAGCTACTTTCATTGCTTCCAGCAATTCAGCTTCGGATACTTCGTGCATTTCACCTTCTACCATCATGATGTTCTCATAAGTAGCGGCCACCATCAGATCCATATCAGCTTTTTCCAGTTGTTCAAAAGTAGGATTGATAACGAACTGACCGTCGATACGTGCTACACGTACTTCAGAAATCGGTCCGTTGAAAGGAATATCTGAAACGGCAAGTGCTGCAGAAGCGGCAAGTCCTGCCAATGCATCCGGCATATCCACACCATCAGCAGAAAAGAGGATGATGTTCACATATACCTCTGCGTGATAATTATCGGGGAATAAAGGACGGAGAGCACGGTCGACAAGACGGCAAGTCAGAATCTCATAATCAGAAGCTCTACCTTCTCGCTTGGTGAAACCACCGGGAAAACGGCCGAATGCCGCAAATTTTTCTTTGTACTCTACCTGTAAAGGCATAAAATCTGTTCCGGGAACTGCATCTTTAGCGGCACAAACAGTAGCTAACAACATGGTGTTTCCCATGCGGAGCATTACAGAACCGTCTGCCTGTTTTGCCAACTTTCCCGTCTCGAGCGTGATGGTTCTTCCATCAGGTAACTCGATTGTCTTAACAATTGGGTTAATCATAAAAATTGTTTTATCTATACTTTTTCTTTCAAAATTCCTGCAAAGATATACATTTATCGTGGTAATTAGGTGGAAATGAGGTAAAAAGTTAGTGGCGAACTGATTTTTTTTTCAAAATTAGGATGAAGAACACAGCAAAATGCTTTGACTAATCTCGAAAAGAAGTATATTTGCATCTCGTTAATAACACACACTATATGAAAAAGGTTACTTTTGCAGCGCTCGCCGCACTTACTATTACTGCTTGTAGTTCTGGCCCTAAATTCCAGGTGAACGGGGATGTATCAGGAGCCGACGGTAAAATGCTTTATCTCGAAGCTTCCGGTCTGGAAGGTATTGTTCCGCTCGATTCAGTGAAGCTGAAAGGGGAAGGTACATTCAGTTTCAAGCAGCCTCGTCCCGAGTCACCCGAATTTTACCGTTTGCGGATTGACGACAAAATCATCAATTTTTCTGTAGATTCTATCGAAACAATTCAAATCAAAGCTCCGTATGTGGATTTCTCTACTACTTATACGGTGGAAGGTTCGGAAAACAGCAATAAGATAAAAGAACTGACGTTGAAGCAGATTCGCCTTCAAAAAGAGGTGGACAATTTACTGGCATCCCTGCGCAGCAACGGAATAGGGCATGATGTATTTGAAGACAGCCTGGCAACATTGCTCAACAACTATAAGGAAGATGTCAAAGTGAACTATATTTTTGCTGCTCCCAACACGGCTGCAGCTTACTTTGCCCTGTTCCAGAAGCTCAATAATTATCTGATATTCGATCCGTTGAACAATAAAGACGATGTGAAATGTTTCGCAGCTGTTGCTACGAGCCTCAACAATGCGTTTCCTCATGCGGTACGTTCCAAGAACCTTTATAATATTGTAATCAAAGGAATGAAGAACACGCGTCAGCCGCAAACAAAAGCTCTGGAAATTCCACAGGACAAAATCGTAGAAACCGGTATTATCGACATTGCCTTGCGTGATGTGAAAGGAAATGTGCGCAAGCTGACCGACCTGAAAGGCAAAGTCGTTTTGCTCGATTTCTCTGTATTCCAGTCGCCTGCCGGAGCTCCTCACAACCTGATGCTTCGCGAACTATATAATGAATACGCAAAACAAGGACTGGAAATATACCAAGTATCTCTCGACGCGGACGAACACTACTGGAAAACAGCGGCAGATAATCTTCCATGGGTCTGTGTGCGCGATGGAAACGGAGTTTACTCTACCAACGTAGCCGTATATAATGTTCGTCAGGTTCCATCTATCTTTTTGATTAATCGTAACAACGAATTGAAGCTTCGTGGCGAAGACATTAAGGATTTGGAAGCAGCTGTCAAGTCATTGCTCTAAGTTGTTATAATTTAGCATATTTCATTTAAATATGTTACATAGCATCTTTTTTCACTTGACACGTATCACTTAAAAGGCTATCTTTGCAAAGAAATAATGAAAAGAGGGTTCCAACATGGCTCATGTTGGAATTCTTTTTTGTTTATATGACCATTTAAAACAATTAAAGGAGGAAAACATCATGGCTTATATGTCAGAAGAAGGTTACAAGAAACTGATGGCGGAACTGAAGGAACTGGAAACAGTGGAACGCCCGAAGATCTCTGCGGCAATAGCCGAAGCCAGAGATAAAGGAGACTTGTCTGAAAACGCTGAATACGATGCAGCAAAAGAAGCGCAAGGTATGCTCGAAATGCGTATCAACAAACTGAAAGCTACCATTGCAGATGCCAAAATCATCGATGAATCTAAATTGAAAACAGATTCCGTACAGATTTTAAATAAGGTGGAACTGAAGAATGTAAAGAATGGCATGAAGATGATTTATACCATCGTTTCAGAAAGTGAAGCTAACCTGAAGGAAGGGAAGATTTCCGTTAATACCCCGATTGCACAAGGTCTGCTTGGCAAGAAGGTGGGTGATGTAGCAGAAATTACTGTTCCACAAGGTAAAATTGCACTGGAAGTAGTAAACATATCAATTTAACGTAAAGGCAGGTCTCCATGTGAGGCTTGCCTTAATTTATCAATAAAAGTTATGGCAACAATATTCAGTAGAATCATCGCAGGAGAAATCCCCTGCTACAAGGTGGCAGAAAACGAAAAGTTTTTTGCTTTTCTCGATATCAATCCATTGGTAAAGGGACATACATTGGTAGTGCCCAAACAGGAAGTAGACTATATTTTCGATTTGAGCGATGAAGACCTGGCTGCTATGCACGTGTTTGCAAAGCAAGTAGCCTATGCCATTAAAAAAGCATTCCCTTGCCAAAAGGTAGGCGAAGCTGTTATCGGACTGGAAGTACCCCATGCACATATTCATTTAATTCCTATTCAAAAGGAATCGGATATGTTGTTTTCGAATCCGAAACTGAAATTGTCGGATGAAGAATTCAAGTCCATAGCGCAAGCAATCAACTCCTCTCTATAAAACATGATGATGAAATAATGAAAGGCATTCCGTGATGGAATGCCTTTTTTCTTTACTTTTCTTTACTTTCGGCCACTTCAACCAGGTAAACTCCAATACAGATAAAAATGATTGCAAATGTCTGCGTCCAGCTAAAACGATCTTGTCCTAGAGCAAGGGAAGCAATGGTCGCCACAATCAGAATCAAATAACCATAGATAGCGACTACCGTCGTCTTCAGATATTTCAAACCGACAGGCAGCAGCATATAACTGATAGTGGTCGGGAAAATCAATACGAACATCAGAATAAGGAAAGGCGTCCAATGGAACGGCATGGAGAATACCGGGGCATCAAATCCTGTAATAAACGTGACTATAATGGCAGACACGGCAGCACCGGAAAAGGTATATCGCAACATCGTTATCGCTCCAATGGCCGTGAGGATGCGCTGACTAAGAATCAGATAGACAGCATACACCACAGAACTTAGAAGACAAAGCATATTCCCCGTAAAAGCATCAGAGGCCAAATCATCGCTTTGCTGGGTTAGGATGCAAACCAACGCTCCTATCAGACCGATAGAAATTCCTATTATTTTTTTAGCGCCCGCCTTCTCCTTATAAAAGAATATCATGATAAGAAAAACCCAAATAGGCTGGAGACTGGTAAATATGGAACTGGAGACAGGAGTTGTTTTACTCAATCCGGCCAGATAGAGAAACATAAAACCGTAAAGTCCCAAAGCCCCCAACAGAAAGAGGAGCCATTTATCTCTGGTTGACGATTTCTCCGGAGGCATAAACCACCCGATCACCCAAAAAGCAGCTGCTGCAAATGTGCAACGAAGCGTGGCTCCTGTCAATGGACTCATCCACAAAGGCAGAAGATACTTTAAGGCATTCATATTTAAACCGCTAAATACTTTCGAGACAGCCATACTAAGATTGGCTTCCAGTTTCTTATTCTTCATTTTCTATTTTAATTGGTCGTTAAACAAAAAGGTATTACGGCGCCGATATGCCCAGAAAAGAGTAACAATAGTTATCAGAAGATTAAAGATAAAAGGAAACTCCTGTGATTGGGTATGGAATATCCACTGGAAAAAATCGACAATAAAGGGATAAAGCAAGATAGCCAGATAATTCATCATCATCACAAACGCCAAAGCCAATGTGGTCTTTTGCGGCAGTGCGGTCTGGGTGGTCTTATCATAAAGCATAGGTTGAATAATGCCATATCCCAAACCAACCAGGATACATCCGGGAATAATCAGCCATTCGATCGGAGCTATCCAGATTAATAACAATCCCAATGCCATCGACAGCAGGCTGTATGCTTTTGTACGTCCTTTCAGCAGGGCTACAATCTTGTCCAGGCAAAAACCCGGAGCAGTGATGGCCAGAAAGAAAAGCGAAATCATCAATCCGGAATTGCCACTGGAGAAGTGATGCTTTTCCATTAAGAAAGGTAGATTGAAGATCACCACTACCACGATATATGTTATCACGCCATAGAAGAGCATCAACTCTATCAGATGTTTGATGTGAATACCGTACTTGCTGCCTCCTATATCTATGGAAGTAGATTGTTCGGAGGATTCGTTGTCTTTTGTAGTATCTGCAGAAGAAGAAGGTGTAAAAGCGACTTCTCCCGTCCGGTCTTCTTTTAAATGTCCTACCAGCAGAATGGAAATCAATGGGAGGAGATAGACCAGGAAAGGCAGATGCCAGCTGACTTCTGCAAGATAGCCCGTTACGGCAGTTGCTATCACTAATGTGAAATTAGTAATAGCGGAGCTTAATCCGAACTGTTTCACCCGATAGGTTCCTACAAAGTATCTGGAAACCAACCCGGTAGATAAAGGGATAATCAGACCGGAACCGATACCGAGCAAAGCACTTACCACAATTAATTGCCACATTCGATTGGAAATCAGATACAAAATACCGCTCGCGGCAAAAAGCCAGAGTCCGACCTTTAATACACGGACATAATCGACTTTCTCTGTCAGTTTACCACCCAGCAATATAAAAGGAATAATGAGCAGTGATGGCAGCGAAGTCAACATCTGTATGTCCAGATCCGTAGCTTTTGGAAATATCTTCGTAAGATCACCCAATATAGGTGAAACAGCCAGTCCCGGCAATGAAGTCAATGCCGAAATAGACCAGATGGCAATTAAAGTAATAAGAGGAATTGTTCCCCGTCCCGTCTGTATCTTCATAATGCTTATTCGTTAAAAGTTTAGGTTTGAAGAAAACAATAGTTGCTTTATAAAGTTCAAATATGCACCGAAATGAGCCAAATGAACATTTATTGAAACGCAGATTAACGCAGATTTTCGCAGATTATTAGAAGGCTGCGCCATGTTTGAGAACTTTTTTATTCTTTGCGAAAATCTGCGTTAATCTGCGTTTCAATACTTATTTGCTAAAATATCAATTGATTCATAACCGTGTGGGAATGAACTAATCTTAGTTCTTCTAAAATTTAATTGGTAATATGCGATGATTTAATATTCATCATACATAAATTTATTCGTCTGACAGTTGTTGAACTTTCGTCTGACAGCTGTTATTCTTTCGTCTGACAACTGTCAGACGAAAAAGAAACAACTGCCAGACGAATAAAATTATGTATCATTAGCCATAAACCCATTAGGCATCAAAAATAAATCTGCACAAGCTCGAAATTAGTTCAAAACTAGTACGATCATAAGCTTTTCCACTAAATCACAAAAGCTCCGCTTCAATAAGGGCGTCCTCCTCCTTAATAAACGCCAAATAATGTAAAACCGGGAAACTTTCAAACCTATCTGCTGTTGTTGTGGGAAATTCGACGGGGAAAATCCCCATCGCCCTAAACCTTTAAAAAAACAAATTAGTATGGAAGATTTAAATTTCAGAAAAGGTGATGCAAAAACCGATGTATTTGGTTCAGACAGAATGTTACAACCCTCTCCGGTAGAGAAAATACCTGATGGACCTACTACTCCTGAAGTCGCCTATCAAATGGTGAAAGATGAAACATTTGCTCAAACTCAGCCCCGTTTGAATCTGGCTACTTTCGTTACCACTTATATGGACGAATATGCAACCAAGCTGATGAATGAGGCCATCAACATCAACTACATTGATGAAACAGAATATCCGCGTATCGCTGTGATGAACGGTAAATGTATCAACATCGTTGCCAACTTGTGGAACTCTCCTGAAAAAGATACCTGGAAAACAGGTGCTTTGGCTATCGGTTCTTCAGAAGCATGTATGTTGGGTGGTGTAGCTGCCTGGTTGCGTTGGCGTAAGAAAAGACAAGCACAGGGCAAACCATTTGATAAACCAAACTTTGTTATTTCTACAGGTTTCCAGGTTGTTTGGGAAAAGTTTGCACAGTTGTGGCAGATTGAAATGCGTGAAGTGCCTTTGACGCTTGAAAAAACCACTCTTGACCCCGAAGAAGCTTTGAAAATGTGTGATGAAAACACCATCTGTATCGTACCGATTCAAGGTGTTACATGGACTGGACTGAATGATGATGTCGAAGCATTGGATAAAGCTCTGGATGCTTACAATGCCAAGACCGGTTATGACATTCCTATCCACGTAGATGCCGCCAGTGGTGGTTTCATCCTTCCGTTCCTGTATCCGGAAAAGAAATGGGACTTCCGTTTGAAATGGGTACTTTCTATCAGCGTATCCGGCCACAAGTTTGGTTTGGTATATCCGGGACTCGGATGGGTTTGTTGGAAAGGCAAAGAATATCTGCCCGAAGAAATGTCATTCAGCGTCAACTATCTGGGCGCCAACATTACACAGGTAGGTTTGAACTTCTCTCGTCCGGCCGCACAAATTCTGGGACAATATTATCAATTCATCCGCTTAGGATTCCAGGGTTACAAAGAAGTGCAGTACAACTCCCTGCAAATTGCCAAATATATCCATAGTGAAATAGCCAAGATGGTTCCGTTCGTTAACTACTCAGAAGATGTTGTGAACCCGCTATTCATCTGGTATCTGAAACCGGAATATGCAAAGAGCGCCAAATGGACTTTGTATGATTTGCAAGACAAACTATCTCAACATGGTTGGATGGTTCCTGCTTATACATTGCCTTCTAAACTGGAAGATTATGTAGTGATGCGTGTCGTTGTTCGTCAGGGATTCAGCCGTGACATGGCAGATATGCTTCTGGGCGACATCAACAATGCCATCGCCGAACTGGAAAAACTGGAATATCCAACTCCTACCCGTATGGCTCAAGAAAAGAATCTTCCGGTAGAAGCCAAGATGTTCAACCACGGTGGTCGTCGTAAAACCGTAAAAAAATAAAATGATCTATGGATAAAAAAGTAACACTCGCTCAATTGAAAGAAGTGGTACAGGAGGCATACGATCAGGTAAAGGCCAATACCGGCGGCAAGAATGCCGACTATATTCCTTATCTGGCAAATGTCAACAAGGATCTCTTTGGAATCAGTGTCTGCCTGCTCAACGGGCAGACCATCCATGTGGGAGATACTGACTATCGCTTCGGTATAGAATCCGTATCCAAAGTACATACGGCTATCCTGGCACTGCGTCAATACGGTGCTAAAGAGATTCTGGACAAGATTGGAGCCGACGCAACAGGCTTGCCCTTCAATTCAATCATCGCTATCTTGTTGGAGAACGATCATCCGTCTACCCCACTGGTAAATGCCGGAGCCATCTCTGCCTGCAGTATGGTGCAGCCCATTGGTGACTCTGCCAAGAAATGGGATGCCATCGTAGGAAATGTGACAGACCTATGCGGCAGTGCCCCGCAACTGATTGATGAATTGTACAAGTCGGAATCGGACACCAACTTCAACAACCGTTCTATCGCATGGCTATTGAAGAATTACAACCGGATTTATGATGACCCGGATATGTCATTAGACCTTTACACCCGCCAGTGTTCATTGGGAGTTACCGCATTGCAGCTTTCCATCGCAGCCGGTACAATCGCCAACGGTGGTGTGAACCCTGTGACTAAAAAAGAAGTTTTTGATGCCGTCCTGGCTCCTAAAATCACTGCCATGATTGCCGCCGTAGGTTTCTACGAACATACCGGCGACTGGATGTACACTTCCGGTATTCCTGCAAAAACAGGTGTAGGTGGCGGTGTGATGGGCGTACTGCCCGGACAGTTCGGTATTGCCGCATTTGCTCCTCCTTTGGATGGTTCGGGCAACTCCGTGAAAGCGCAGCTAGCTATTCAATACATCATGAACAAGCTGGAATTGAATGTATTTAGCAACAACCATATCACCGTTGTTGACTAAAATTCTCTCAATCTCTTTTATAAGAAAGGTAAAGGTTACTATCTATTGATAGTAACCTTTTTCTATTCCCCTTACCCTCTTGATTTCCCGCCAATGTTTCAATACAAACGGCATCATTTTTCAAATGCTACAAATTGAACTTACCCCTGAACAACTCTAGTTATTAAAATGAGATAGCTGTTATTAACCCGGATAAGGTAAAGTTTGATTCATTCAATAACGGTTATAACAGCGTCGTGTCTTATCTCTTCTCAACAAAGATAGAAAGTAATACCTCTTTTCCACCCCTTTTCCTTCGCCGCTTATAAAGAAAAGTAATTATAGTATTAAGAAAAGTAATTCATCTTTGGTTTTCAACACTTTACCGTCATCATCACTTCATCTGTTTTTTCATCTTATCCGCAAGCACATTATGATGTGCTTGCTTTCTGTACGGCTGCTTTTTCTGCCAATTCTTTTTTCTCGGAAGCCTTTTTCTCTAGTTCCTCCTCTTCGTAATATTGTTTTCTACGTTTGTTAGATTGCTGAATCAGATTTGTGATATAAACTGTAAAGATAGGGAACATCATCATACCCAGCGCAGCCAACAAAACGGAAAGTACACGTCCGGTCACCGTCTGCGCTATGATATTCGAACCGACGGTAGTGACATCCATAAAAGCCCACCACAAAGCATCTCCATAACCATTCACCAAGGGATTCACCCGATGCTCAAGCACAAAAAATGCCAGACTGGAAAAATAGACCGTTGCCAACAACATCGTCAGATAAGAGACAAACAAACTCGAAGCACGATTGTAGGTCAACCAGCCGACCACAATGGCAAGCGCATATCCTCCTCTCAATAAAGGTATGAAACGGAGAAGATAGGTGATCTCATCCGAAAATGTCCACCCATAATAGGCGATAATATTCTGATAAGGAATCGCCACCAATAAAAAGATAAAATGCGTCCGCAAATAACGTCCCTTATGTTTTGCCAGAAAGAACTCCAATACAAAATCAAAAAGAAACCAAAGACAGATACATAGCTGTACTTTCATATACGAAGACTGTGTATAGAAAGGAATTCCCTTAAAAGTATCTACCGAGATACTAATAACCAGGAATAGGGACATTACTAATATAATAATGTGAAGAATACCATAGATTCCCTTTTTCCCGGAAATAAAATCTGAAAGCGCTGATTTCATAACTACTTAGTTTATAATAAAATGATTCATTTATAATTTAGATTGCTTAAAAACAATTGGAGAAAGCGATTGTTTCGGAAGAAGTAAATCCGGGGTTACAATCTCCCATTTCGGGGATGTTAATTAACGAACTTTGAAAGAGATTGCGGAAACATCTCACGCAAAATGTTGTTATAACACTGACTTTAAAATATTTTTCACTTAAAACCTTAACTTATGGCGAATATTAAAAATGCAGTGAAGCTGGGTGTGTTTACCCTGGCTATCATGAATGTTACGGCAGTAGTATCCTTGCGTGGACTACCAGCCGAGGCCGTATATGGAATGAGTTCGGCCTTCTATTATCTTTTTGCAGCTATTGTCTTTCTAATCCCTACATCGCTCGTTGCAGCAGAGTTGGCGGCGATGTTTCAGGATAAGCAGGGTGGTGTGTTCCGGTGGGTAGGCGAAGCCTACGGCAAAAAACTGGGATTCCTCGCCATTTGGGTACAATGGATCGAAAGTACGATCTGGTATCCGACAGTGTTAACGTTTGGTGCCGTATCTATCGCTTTCATCGGAATGAATGACGTACATGACATGTCACTGGCAAACAATAAGTATTATACGCTCGTCGTAGTGCTTATCATCTACTGGCTGGCTACTTTCATTTCCCTGAAAGGTATGAGCTGGGTAGGTAAAGTTGCCAAAATCGGTGGTATGGTCGGTACAATTATCCCGGCTGCCCTGTTGATTATCTTGGGAATCATTTATCTGGCAAGCGGCGGACATTCCAATATGGATTTCAACAGCAGCTTCTTCCCCGACTTTACCAACTTTGATAATGTTGTTCTTGCTGCCAGTATCTTCTTGTTTTATGCCGGTATGGAAATGGGTGGTATCCACGTAAAAGACGTAGAGAACCCTTCCAAAAACTATCCGAAAGCCGTATTCATCGGTGCACTTATCACAGTGTTGATCTTCGTTTTGGGTACTTTTGCATTAGGTGTGATTATCCCTGCAAAAGATATCAACCTGACTCAAAGTCTACTCGTCGGCTTCGACAACTATTTCAGATATATTCATGCTTCCTGGTTGTCACCAATCATTGCTGTCGCTCTTGCATTTGGTGTACTGGCAGGTGTATTAACATGGGTTGCCGGTCCGTCAAAAGGTATATTTGCCGTAGGTAAAGCGGGGTATATGCCTCCGTTCTTCCAGAAAACAAACAAACTGGGTGTACAGAAGAATATCCTGTTCGTACAAGGTATCGCTGTTACTGTATTAAGTCTGTTGTTCGTCGTTATGCCGTCCGTACAGAGCTTCTATCAGATTCTGTCACAGCTGACAGTTATTCTTTATCTGATTATGTACTTGTTGATGTTCTCCGGAGCTATCGCATTGCGTTATAAGATGAAGAAACTCAACCGTCCGTTCCGTATCGGTAAGTCAGGTAACAGTTTGATGTGGTTTGTTGGCGGTCTTGGTTTCTGCGGATCATTGCTTGCCTTTATCCTCAGCTTCATCCCGCCCAGCCAGATCTCTACAGGTAGCAACACCGTTTGGTTCTCCGTACTGATTATCGGTGCCATTATCGTTGTTATTGCTCCGTTTATTATCTATGCTTCCAAGAAACCGTCTTGGGTAGATCCAAACTCCAATTTCGAACCGTTCCACTGGGAAGTTCAGGCTCAACCTGCCACTGTCAATGTCAGTGCAAGTAACGCTAATGCTGCCCGTCCTACCGCAACTTCTGCACATACAGGAGGAGCAACCGGGGCAAGTACAGCTAAGCCTGGTGCAACCGTTTCTAATGCAGCAGCTCCTGATGCGGCATCCTCTGGTGCCACCGCTTCCGGTGCTACTCCATCAAGCAGCAGTTCTGCTACATCCGGCGGAAATTCTACTTCCGGCAAAGCATCTCCGGGAACCGGAGACAAAGATAAGGATGCACCTAAGTCGTAAAGACTAAGTGTTCATCCTGTTCACAAAAAGTAAGAGGCTATTCAAACAGCTTTGAACTTATAAAATTACCCTCACTACAGTGAAGTGCTCCCCTTTAGTCGGTTATAAAACCTTTGGGATGCACTTCACGGTTGTAGTGAGGGTAATTTATTTTAGAGATTTTTGCAGGCCCTCTTATTTAGAAGTATGCCAATCATCATTTAATAGATACAATACCTAGCGATTGGAGATTACTTTATTGCCTGTGACTTTATTAGTCCCGGTTTTATCACCCGTGGCAACACAAAGCTGAAAGTAGATCCCCGGTTAATTTCCGAATCAAGTTCAAGATTTCCACCCAGATTTTGGATGATCGTTTGCGAAAGAGTCAGTCCAAGTCCTGTCCCCTGCATTTCACGATCAAGTTTTATGAAACGTGAGAATATTTTTTTCTGTTCCTCTTTCGGTATGCCAATGCCTGTATCGGACACAACAAAGCAAACCTCTTCCGTTCCTTTCAGGCTGCAACCCAAACGAATTTCACCCGATTCGGTGAATTTCATTGCATTATGTAACAGGTTGGACAATACCTGAATGATACGTTCCCGTTCCGAATACATCATTATAGGTTGTATGTGTGCCTCACAAACCAATTCCACCGACGAGTTATTCAATTTCGTCTTAAAAATTCCCTCCAACTCTCTTAGCAAATCATTGGCATCAAACTCCGTATAAACAAAATCTACTGTTCCCGATTCTATTTGAGAAAGATCGAAAATATCATTCACCAGGCGCAACAAGCGTTCATTATTCTCTGCAATAACATCAGCATACATTTTTCGTTCCTCTTCACTGGAAGCCGATACCATCAAACCGGAAAATCCGACAATTGCATTTAGCGGTGTACGTACCTCGTGACTCATATTAGCAATAAAGGCAGATTTCAATTTATCAGCAGAAATGGAATGTTCTCTTTCAATAGACAGCAGCCTTTGCGCATTTTTCAGCTCCGTCACATCATAAACAGTCAACACCATATAATCTTCACCATGAATATTCAAATAAGTACCCGATACCGATACATCGCAAGGAGTCACCTTCGTTTCATCCTCACTTAATAGCTTCATGGAAGCTTCCAGATTTTTAAAACTTGCTTTCTTGTAAAAAGCTTTTCCGATAGACGCACGGATACAACATAGTTTGCATTGTTCATGCTGGCCACATTCACCGGCTGCAATCGCATTTCTACAATGCAGCAAATCCCCAACTCTTTTGGTAACTCCACCTACCTGAATCGGAAGACGGTTTAAAGAATAATAATTGGTGTCACAAACCACAAAATCCTTGTCAATCAATAAGAAGTAGGCATTGATGTTCTGCAAAACCAGAGCTAACTTTTTAAGTTCATTCTCTTTGTTTTCCTTCGAATGCACCTCTTTCTGGAGTGACTGGCACTTTGCCCACATATAGATGAAGGCAGCTAACAAAACTATTATAACAATAATCGCCAGTGATGACATAGTAATAGAGTGTTTATATTGTTTTGATCGTTTCAGTGCGTAAATTTATAAAATATGTCGCATAAATAGCTGTTTATCTACATATTTATTCTAACAAAAATGCATTTATATTTCCACGAGTCAGAAATTGGTAAAAATTTCCCTTTAAGTTATTGCAGTATTAAAAAATATACTTATCTTTGCACCCGCAAACGAGAAAGGTGCCATAGCTCAGTTGGTAGAGCAAAG